>Ga0066255_1000014_pt1 | contig 447589 bp, 398 predicted proteins | sample ThiBiot_750_biof_FD_71148 | JGI IMG/M metagenome (GOLD analysis project Ga0066255, IMG submission 71148) | Wastewater bioreactor microbial communities from Cape Town, South Africa - Thiocy_expt_750_biof (version 2) | ecosystem: Engineered > Bioreactor > Thiocyanate-remediating >...
TGCTGAGTTCAATAGATAAGTGCAATTTTTGAAAACAAAAGAAAAAAGCTTTTAAGGGCTTTTTTCTTTTGACTGAGTAGTGCAATCTTTGGATTACTTATGTCAAAAAACTACACGCATCTCAGTTTGGTACAAAGATACCAGATCGAAGTATTGCTTTTAGCGGGTTGCCAACAAAAACAGGTTGCTGCTCAATTGAATGTTCATCCCAGTACCATCAGCCGGGAGTTAAAGCGTAATACCGGTCTTCGGGGTAAACACGCCCAACAGTACCTAGCCTTTAATGCCCAGCGTCGGGCTGACCTGCGTCATACGCATAAGCCTAAACATGTGGTATTTAATGAAGCGGAGAAGCAGCAGGTTTGTTCGCTGATGCAGGTACAGAAGTGGAGTCCTGAACTGATCAGCGCCTACTTTCGCCGGCAGGGACAGCCGATGGTAAGCCACGAACGGATTTATCAGTGGATCTGGCATTGTAAGCATTCCAACCGGGGAGAGGACCGCCCTTACAAAGAGATTTACCGGCTGCTCAGGCATGGACGCAGGCGAAGGAAACGAGGTAACCGCAAGGACTGCCGGGGTATTATCCATGGCCGGGTAGGCATTGACAAAAGACCGGCCATTGTAGCCAAAAGAGAGCGTACCGGGGATATTGAAGTAGATCTGATGGTGGGCAAAAACCATCAGGGGGCTATCCTGGTAATGACCGACAGGGCTACCCTGCATACCCGTTTACACAAACTCCTTACCAGGGACAGCCGGGACATTAAACGGGCCATCATTAAACGGTTGTCTGTGTCGGACTATGAGATCAGAACATTGACCTTTGATAATGATCAAGGCTTTAGCGGACACCTGCAAATAGCCGATAAGCTTAAGGTCAGCACTTATTTTACCCGTCCCTATACCAGCCAGGACAAAGGAACAGTGGAAAACAGGATCGGCGTATTAAGACGCTTTCTACCTAAAAAAACAGACCTTAGCCTGGTTAATCATCAACAAATAAAAAAAATACAGGCCCTTCTGAACGAAAGACCTGTACGGAAATTTAATTATCTAACACCTAATCAAGTACTACAACAAAAAATTGCACTAGCTACTTGAACTTGCAATTTGATAATTGGGACTATTTATCATTATTCCACTACCCGCTAAACTCATTAGTTTGTACACTAACCCATATGGCATGCGCGCGTACCTGCGTTAAGTTGAAGATTCGATAATCGACCGCCTTTTCAACCACGCATTTTCAAATCTTCAAATTCCCTAATTATCCTATCGTCCACACCTCTTTACCACGCAGCAACGCATCCAGATCCGCAGTTTTGCGTGATTTGGCTTCTTCCAGTTGCATGGCCATCATGTCCTCATAACAGGCGCGCTCTTTTGCATAGAACACACCAAACGGACGAGGCAGGTGGCCCTCTGAACGCGGGTCGTCGAAAATGCGGGTTAATATCTGTGCTTTGTAAATATCTGTTTCATCATGCACCCAGAGATCGTCGGTGCTGAAGCCTTCGTTCAGGTCAACTACTTTCGGCGTAAAGCCGTCGAGACGAAGTCCTTTTTCTCCCGCTGCACCGAAAGTGAGCGGTTTGCCATTTTCCACAAATAAGGTTTCTACCGGCTTGGAGCCTTTCTCCGTAAATATTTCAAATGCACCATCGTTGAAGATGTTACAGTTCTGGTAGATCTCTAGAAAAGAAGCGCCTTTGTGTTGATTGGCGCGCAGCAACATTGCCTGCAGGTGCTTCGGATCGCGGTCCATAGTGCGGGCCACAAAACTCGCATCCGCGCCCATCGCCAGTGCCAGCGGATTGAACGGATGGTCAATACTTCCCATCGGCGTAGACTTCGTCACCTTGTTTTCTTCAGAAGTAGGTGAGTATTGTCCCTTGGTCAAGCCATAGATCTGGTTGTTGAACATCAGCACGTTCACGTCGAAATTGCGGCGCAGCAAATGGATGGTGTGGTTACCACCGATGCTGAGACTGTCACCGTCGCCGGTCACGATCCATACGCTTAGCTCCGGACGGCTGGCTTTCAATCCTGATGCAATAGCCGTAGCGCGGCCATGGATCGAGTGCATGCCGTAGGTATTCATATAATAAGGGAAACGGCTGCTGCAGCCGATACCCGAAATGATCACCACATTCTCACGGGGGATGCCCAACGTGGGCATTACCTTCTGTACCTGGGCCAGGATAGAATAGTCACCACAACCCGGGCACCAGCGCACTTCCTGGTCCGTCGCAAAATCTTTGGCCGTCAACGGCGCGGCAATTACATCAGACATAGTAAAATATTGCCTGCAAAGGTACTGAAAGGCCGGTAGGTTTTGCAAAAAATGCGCTTCCGGGATGCGGAATTTCCGCGCTGGCGTCCAAACAATTGTTATTTTAACGCCACCTTTACGATACACCGGTCGTCCGGTAATTAACCAGAATTGATTTGATTATGAAACTGACTCAATGGAAAGTGATAGGAATCCTCAGCCTGCTGGTAATTGCCGGCGTAGCCGCAGGCCGGCTGGACCGCCCCGCCCGCAACCTTAAAGTATTGCCCAAAGACATCAGCGATAAAGCACTGGACAGCCTGATGCAGACTTACAACAAGGCGCTCGGGGTCTCCTGTTCCTTCTGTCATTCACCGCATAAAACCATCAAAGACAGTCTCGACTACGCGGCAGACGATAACCAGATGAAAGAAGAAGGGCGCAAAATGATCCGCCTGACCATCTCTATCAACAGGGATTATTTCTATTACGACCGCAGCAAGCATCCGGCCTATCTGAATGTGGTAACCTGCAACACCTGTCATCGCGGCGATCCTTATCCCTCGGGCATGTGACGATCAACGAATACTCTTCAGCCATTGCTCGATCCCTTTGCGGATCTGGCGGCCCACATTTCTCTGAAATTTTTCGTCCCGGATTCTCGCTTCATCCTCAGCATTGCTGAGAAAAGCCACTTCTACCAGGGTATTGGGAAAATCTGTAGCGCCATTCAGCGTAAAATTGAAACTCCCGATATTGCCAAAGTCGGCAAGATCCAGTTTGTACATTTCATTCAATACCGCCGTGGACAAGGGGCGGAAACCGATATAACGGTAATAGGTACTGGTGCCTTTTACTGTGGCGCGACCCGACGAATTCAGGTGGATGCTGATCAGCAGATCGGGTTGGGCCCCCTGCACCAAGGCCAGCCTTTCATTCATCGACAACGTAGTATCGGTGGAACGGGTCATGAAAACTTCGGCGTCTTTCTTTGTCAATTCTTCCTGCAACGCCTTCGCCATCAATAATGTATAATCTTTTTCAAGAATGCCTGTCTGAAGACCGCGCGCACCGGTATTACTACCGCCGTGACCGGCATCGATGGCTATTTTGAGGTTTTTGAGTTTGAGACTTTTCGGTTGCTGTTTTATGCGGACGACCAGCCGGCGGCCTTCGTAATACACAGAATGGCCCCAATGTGTCGGGTGCTGCAATTCAATAATCACGCGAAACACATCATCGTCAATTTGCTCGTGATAAACGTTCTTTATTTCTTTAACGGTCTTCAATTGTGTGACCCAATTCGTGTTGCTGGTAGCACCAAAAATATCCACCACAATTCTTGAAGGCGAGATTTCCTGTCTGCTTGTATAAGGCAGTCGTTCATCCAAACCGATCTTTACATAATCATAACGATCATCGCCCGATACATGCCAACTGCCGGTGAGATGATAAGGCTTCCAAACCGCTGTATCCCTGCGGAAATGCTGCTTTGGCAGGTAGGCAAAATGATTGGTTGATAACTGCACTTTGTAAGTCGATCTTACGCTGTCGACAACGCGGACACGCACAGCGGTATCGAGGTAAGTCATCTTGGCTCCACCTAAACGGTCTTCACCAAGACCATAATCGAGATAGGGATAATCACCGGTGGTTTGTCCTGAAATAAAAACGGGCTGTGCGAACAATTTGGAGAGCGACAGCAAACAACAAAGAAGCATACATCGTATCATCACGTCAAAGTAACATAAAAACACCTGAAAAACTGTTTGCGTATAAATACGGAGGCATCACAAGGTTTTACCCGATTTTATATAAGACATTCGTTTTTAGTACTATGGACGCCAGTATTGCGTTATCATTGCATAGGATTGCAAGTTTTTGCGGGCGATCTAACCTTATCCTATCAGAAAAACGAAATAACATGAATGGTAACGACATAATGGGCATCTTTTCTTCTATTGTAACAGTGGTGCCGCTGTTGTTTATCCTGGTATACCGTCTCGTTTCTTACCAGACATTTCCTGCACTCGGCATTTACTTCCTGCTGATACTTTTATTCAATCTCTGTTCTATTCAGGCCATTCCTTTTTCGGAGGAGTTCCGCGAATGGTGTCTTGTGACTAATAACTTCAGCGATAATCTGCTGATGCTTTTGTTCCTTACCTATATGCCAGCTTCCGCCAACTTCAAACGTATTATCGCTTTCAGTTTTGCGGCGTGCCTGGCTTATACGATTATCATGATCAGCATGCACGGATACAATATCCAGACAACAACGCTGACTATGGCTCCTGCGCATTTCTTATGCCTGGTATTTACAGCCATTCTTACCTGGCAGCATATCCGCGTTGCGGTTCATCGCCAGCGCTCGACGGGCAAAGCTTTCATGTCCGCATCATTGTTGTTCGGATTCGGCTGTTATACGATGTTGTATATTATCTTTTTCCTGATCAAAGGAAGCTCACCGGCCGATGCGTTGATCATCTACTTCATGGCATCGATGCTCAGTTCGGGATTCTTCGCCGTCGGTTTATTCTTTGAAGCCGGACGGGTAAGGCGGCTGCGCGAACTGCAGATCACCCGCAGGGAACTTACCATGATCTATGGCCAACAGCCAATGAAAAGAGCCACCTCATTGGAGGCAGCTCTGTTTCCGCGTGAACAATTTAACCAGTTCCTTTAAAAATTATAGCGTCCGTCGGCGATCATCTTGTCGGCAATACGACGGCGTGCTTCTTTGATATTGAAAGGCTCTGCTTTTGTAAAACGTTTAATGCCCATCAGGATCATTCGCTGCTCATCTCCCTCGGCAAAAGAATTCACGGCATCTCTTCCTGCTTTGTTTACCGCATCTGCAGCATCATAAAGATAGGTGCGCATGATATCGGTGTAAATCGCTGTAGCGGCCTCTCCTTTTTCTTCCTGGATTTTCATCACCCGCAGCAATACGCTTTCCGCATTGAAGGTGGCGATGGCCATGTCTGCAAGATTCATCAGGATCTCCTGTTCGGTTTCCACTTTCGCCATCAGTTTCTGTACGGCAGCGCCCGCAGCCACGAGAATCGCTTTTTTCAGATTGGCAACGAGTTTTTGTTCCGCTGCAAAAGGAGCATCGTCCTGCGCACCAAAATCCGGAATGCTCATCAGTTCTTTCTGCACGTCCATGGCGGGCCCCATCAGGTTGAGGCGGCCCTGCATAGCGCGTTTCAATGTCATATCGAGTGTAAGCAGGCGGTTGATCTCGTTGGTGCCTTCGTAAATGCGGTTGATGCGGCTGTCGCGGTAAGCGCGGGAAATATTGTACTCGGCGCTGAAACCGTTGCCGCCGTGGATTTGCACGCCTTCGTCCACCACATAATCCAGTACTTCACTACCATATACTTTGAGAATGGCACATTCGATCGCATATTCTTCGGCGGCTCCGAGCAATGCTTCATTGAACGGCTGACCAGCATCGAGCAATTCTTTTTCTTTCTCATCTACCCATGCGGCAGTACGGTACAACGCCGATTCCGCCACGAAAGCACGGATCGCCATTTCAGCGAGTTTGTATTTAATAGCACCAAAATTGGCAATCGGTTGTTTGAATTGCTCGCGTGTGCGTGCATATTCAATGCTGGTACCGATCGCGCGCTTGGCGCCGCCCAATGCTGCTGCGCAAAGTTTCAGGCGACCGATGTTCAGAATGTTGAACGCGATCTTATGTCCCTTACCGATTTCACCCAATACATTTTCCACGGGCACTTTTGCGTCCTGGAAATAAAGCTGAACGGTAGAAGAACCTTTGATGCCCATTTTCTGTTCCTCGGGGCCTTGTGTGAACCCTTCGGTACCGCGGTCAACAATGAAACCGGTAAACTTATCGCCGTCTACCTTTGCAAATACCGTGTATACCTGTGCGAAACCGCCGTTGGTGATCCAGCATTTCTGACCGTTGAGCAGGTAATATTTACCATCTTCACTGAGGCGTGCAGTGGTCTTGGCACCGAGGGCATCACTGCCGCTGTTAGGTTCTGTAAGACCGTAAGCACCTGCCCACTCGCCCGTGATCAGCTTGGGAATATATTTTTCTTTCTGCTCAGGAGTACCGAAATAAAGAATAGGCAGTGTACCGATACCGGTGTGTGCGGCAATGGCTACGGAAAAAGAATGTCCGCCACCGAGGTATTCGTTGATGATGGTGGACGTAATAAAATCCTTACCCAATCCGCCGTATTCCTCCGGGAACGAGGTGGCCAGCAAACCTTGTTCGCCCGCTTTGGTCACCAGTGATTTCATCAGACCGGGTTCGAGCGAGTCGATCTTGTCGAGGATCGGATACACTTCTGCGTCCAAGAACTGGTCGCACATGTCGCGGATCATCCGTTGTTCTTCTGAAAACTCTTCCGGGATAAACGTATCACCGGGAGCCGATGCTTTGATCAGCCATTCACCTCCCTTCAGGGTTGTTTTTGCGGGCGTTGCGGTACTCATGGCAAAAATATTAAGCGGTTAAAAAATTCAATCGTTTATAAATCACTGCAGCGGTTATTTGAGGTTATCATAAACCACCTGCAATACCTGTTTACATATTTCGATTTTTTCCGGGTCTACAGTATCCAGCGCTTCGTTGAGCGTTTCTTCGGCGATGTCCATGCTTTGCTGCTGCAGCTTCTGCGCCTGTTTGGTAAGGTAAATGCAATTGATGCGGCGGTCGTTTTCAGAAGCAACGCGTTTAACGAGTCCGGCTTTTTCAAGGTTATCTACCAGGCGGGTGATGCTGGGCTTATCGCGGAAGGTGGCCTTGCAAAGTTCCTGCTGGCTGATGCCATCCGCTTTCCAGAGGTGATACAAAACACTCCATTGCTCAATGGTGAGATTGAGCCCGGCTCCGTTGAACTTCTTCTGCAACCTGCGGGCAATGGCAATGGACGCCTTTCCCGTAATGAAGCTGTAAAGCTCGCCTCTTTTAAAATGGTTGTTTGGCATATAGTTGTTTGTGCAACTATTCAAAAATAACTTTATTTTCGGATAGTTCCTTTATTTTTCCAAAAAATAATTTTACCCGTTTCTTCATGTTCAGCGCGTCGATTTCCTGCGGCAATTCCACTGTCAGCTACCTTGTTTTCGGGAGTGGCAGCACCGTTGTGATCTGCCTCCATGGCTATGGTGAATCCGCCGAACGCTTTACTTTCCTGGAAGAAACAGCCGGTGACCGCTACACTTTTATTGCGCCCGATCTGCCCTTCCATGGTCACACCCACTGGAACGCAGACAGCCTTTCACCCGGTGATCTTCAGGCATTGATTACCGGTTTGATCGAAGCGCATTTTCCCGGCCAACAGGTGCCGGTATACCTGCTCGGATTCAGTCTCGGCGGACGCCTCGCACTTTATCTTACGCAACAGGATTTTCTTCCGTTGCAGCGGATCGTGTTGCTGGCACCGGATGGATTAAAAGTAAATCCCTGGTATTGGCTGGCCACACAAACCTGGGCAGGCAAACAACTTTTTGCTTATACAATGCGCAAACCTGCCTGGTTTTATGCATTGCTGAAAGTATTGAAGAAGCTGAGGCTCGTTAACACCAGCATTTACAAGTTTGTAGATTATTATATTGGCGACGCTACCGTGCGTCAACAGTTATATCAGCGCTGGATGACGCTGCGCCATATCCGTCCTTCTTTGTCTGAAGTAAAAGCCGTAATACGCCGGCACCGCATTCCCACAGAGTTGATCTATGGCCGCTACGATCGCATTATTTTGCCGGTGCGTGGTGAAAAGTTCCGTCGTGGTGTGGAGGAACTGGTTAACATTACCTTGCTGGAGGCCGGTCACCAGGTGCTGCATCCTAAACATGCAACGGCCATCATTGATGCACTTGACGGGAAAGATCCTTAGGCAAAACAAGGAGAGAATCGATAATTACGGCATTTTTGCAACTCATGGTCCTGTATTCAATCATTGGATTCTTGCTGGTCTTGTATGCCTGCCTGCTATTTTACTACCGCAGTGCGTGGCAGCGTATTCCGTTGTTTCGTCCCCGGCAGCAGGCTTCGATTTCTATTTCGGTGCTCATTCCCGCCCGCAATGAAGCGGCCAACATCGGCCGGCTCCTCGATTCGCTGCAACAACAGGATTATCCCGCAGAACAATACGAGATCATCGTGATAGATGATCATTCCACCGACGATACGGCTGCCCTTGCCGCACAATATGCCGGAGTGCATGTGATCAGGCTACAGGAGGACGATATTAATTCTTATAAGAAAAAAGCGCTGGAGCAGGGCGTGGCTTCGGCAAAAGGTCAACTGATCGTAACCACCGATGCGGATTGTGTGGCAGGCAAATACTGGCTGAGCACCATCGCCGCTTTTCAACAACAAACAAATGCGGCCTTCATCGTGGCGCCCGTATCGATCGAAGCAGGAAAGCCGCTGGTAGAACAGTTTCAGGCACTTGATTTCATGATCCTGCAAGGCATTACAGGTGCGTCCGTACAGCAGGGCGTTCATTCGATGTGCAACGGCGCCAACATGGCTTATCTCCGTGATGTTTTTTATGAAGTAAATGGTTACAGCGGCATCGATCACATTGCTTCCGGCGACGACATGCTGCTCATGCACAAGATCTGGCAACGCTATCCGGATAGGATCGGGTATCTAAGCAGCCCTGATGTAATCATCAAAACAGCACCCGTTCATAGCTGGCGCGCGTTTTTCAATCAACGCATACGCTGGGCCAGCAAAGCTTCCTTTTATGATGATAAAAGAATTATTGCCGTGCTTGCATTGGTCTATCTGTTGAACCTGAGTTTACCTGTATTGCTGGTTGCCGGATTCTTTTGTCCGATGTATTGGGTAGCAGCACTTGTATTGCTTATTGCCAAAGCATTAGCAGAATATCCTTTTGTGTACAGCGTTGCGCGTTTTTTCAAAACACCGGTCGGCCTGCTGAAGTTTTTATTCTTACAGCCTTTGCATATTGGTTATACAGTGATCGCAGGATTCCTGGGTGTGGTAGGTGGTTATGAGTGGAAAGGACGTCGGGTGCGGTAATACCGCAATGTGAAAATGCCTATGCCGAAGTCTCGCGAATGGGCGACCTTTCGTGCCCTTTGGAAGCCTCAGGAATTGAACATTGATTGAGCCAGGTGCGTATCCCTTTCCTCCATTTCCACATTTACACATTTGTCCTCAGCTCACCCGTCCGCGTACATTCAGCGCGTCGCGCAATCCATTTCCCAGTAAATTAAAGGCGAGTACGAGCAGCATGATCGCGAAGCCGGGCGCTAAGGCGATCATGGGATTATTGGTGATGATAAAATTATAATTTTCCTTGATCATGAGGCCCCAGCTGGGTTGCGGTGGTTGCACGCCTACACCCAGAAAGCTGAGTCCCGCTTCAATAACAATAGCTGAAGCGAAGTTGGATGCCGCGATGACCATCACCGGTCCGATGATGTTGGGCCAGATATGCCGTGCAATAGCGCGCGCATCCGAAAACCCTAATGCTCTTGTTGCTTCAATGTATTCAAGTTCGCGCACGGCCATTACCTGTCCTCTTACGAGGCGAGCCACATTCACCCACATGGTGAGTCCCACCGCGATGAACACCTGCCAAAATCCTTTGCCCAGCGCCAGGGTGATGGCAAAAACCAGCAACAAGGTAGGAATGCTCCAGATCACATTGATGAACCACATAATGATCTCGTCTGTCCGTCCGCGGTAATAGCCCGCCAGCGATCCCAGCAATAAACCGATGCTGATGGATATGATCACCGTGATCAAACCTACACTCAGGCTGATGCGCGTGCCAACAATCAGCCGGCTGAGAATATCGCGGCCATAGCTATCGGTGCCCAGTACATAGGTTTTATTCACTACGGGTTCGGCCGGTAGCTGTGTACGTGCGTAGGCCTGCCGCTCCGAAACGCCTTCATCAATGAATTTCTGCGCAATGAGGCTGTCACCTTTTTCCTCGTATGATGTAATGGGAACGTAGTAATAAGGATCTTCCTTTCCGTTCATCAACCGGCTGAAAAAGCCTGTTGACGGCACTTCGCGGTCTTTGCGGACTTTGAGCAGCGTCTGGCGGAAACCGGGTTTTTCACCATCGATCTCGAGGATGATGCGGTTGGCATAAGGGGAAGAATCGGGCGCGATAAAATAACAGAACACGGCCACCAGGATCGAAATACCGATAACGATCAGTCCGGAAATTGCTCCTTTATTTTTCTTTAGTCTCTTCCAGGCGGCCTGCCAGAACGAATGTGCTCCTGCGCTCATGCGAGAAAGATATACTTTTTACGTGAATCGTCAATCGTGAATCGTGAATAAGTCAATGAGCTGGCAGGCAAGTATAAATTGTTTTGGGTCTTCATTACTTTGCAGCTTTGCGTGAAAACGAACCGCCGGTTTCTCGCAAAGGCACACAAGGAGCTAAGACGCAAAGCTTCCTCCTCTATTAAAAAAAACAGCCACGGTGAACCATGGCTGTTTACTTAATACTTATTACTTATGACCTGCCTTACAGATACAGTTTCTGCAGCGGATTGGTCGCACAATTGTGAACAAAGTTCCACTCATATTTGCCACCGCTTGTTACACAATAAACAGCAGGGCTGGCCAATGAGGTAGTAGCCGTCAGGTAGCCATAAGGCGCCATGGTACCACGATAATAACCTGCGATATAAACATCTACATAATAACCGGTGTAGTTAGAGAAATAAACATCACAAGACGCAGAGCGGTCTTTTGTTTCTTCCTTGTCAACAGTCGGACGTTTTGATTTGATGTTAGGGTTGGTGCCGCGTGATGCGGGAGCAGCTTTGCCTTTTACTTCTTCAACAGGTCTTTCCTGTGCAGTGGCTGTGGTGGCGAAGAAAGCCATAGAGAAGATTGCCATGAGTGCTGCTAATGTGACTCTTTTCATTTGATTGATGTTTTGATTTTTGATAAATTGGTTTGTTTATTGGTATGATTCGTAAGCATTGTTGTTTTACATATTCCGTTTCCGTACTTAACATTTATTTAGCGACAATCGTGAACGGTTTGCTGAACGTTGTACCGGTCTGTTCCGTCTCCACAGTTACGTCTCCGCCGCGCGTACCTTTATCATTCACTTCCGCTCCTTTGAACAGCGATTCCAGTTTTGTAAATGTGCCGCGTCCCTGTGTTCCCTTCAATTCTTCCGCACGTGCCGTTACCAGTATTTCTTCCAGGTCGAGCATGTCGGAAGACAGGAATACTTTGAACACTTCGTTGCCTAAAGGCGGACCTATTGTGATGGCCATTGTGTTGAGAATATTCAACGTGTCGCCTTTTTCCACGCGGCAATCTGCTGCGGTAACAGGCGCCGGCCGTTTGTTGCGGTCTTTTAATTTTTTATTGGGCAAAATGGGATTTACGATGCCGTCGGGCTGGATGTCTACGACATTTACATAAAATGCTTTGTCACCCGTATTGACCACGCGCAAACGCACCTGGTCGCCCACACGCAATTCAAGCCGTCCGTTTACATAGCGCGATTTTGTCAGCGCTTCATCTACTTCCCCATCTTTTACCAGCAACATATCTACCTGGGCCTTAAGACCGGTTTCAGTTATATCCATGTTGCGGAGATAGCGGATCTTGTCAAATGTTTTGATCGCCTCTTTCAGTTTGGCTATACCATCGGCAGTTGTAAAATCAACTGCTTCGCCGAATGCATCTCCGGATGTGGTGTACTTCAGGTGCCATTTACCATCTGTCGATGGCGATAACTCCAGGTCGTAAGGACCGCTAAAGTCAACCAGCTTGAAGTCTTTGAGACCTTCCGCTACTTTGCGTTTGCTGCCGTTGATGTCTTTCACCGACAAACGCACTTTATCGTTGCCGTAAGCAAGTTCGGTAACAAACGCCCAGGCTCCTTTTTCCAGTAGCGCTTCATTGGGTTTGTCGAGCTTCAGTGTTGCTTTGAAATTGTCAACCTGTGTGATCTTACCTGTCGCCAATTCTTTTTTTCCGGATGGATCGGTGGTGCCAACAGGGTAGAGTTTCACTACAGAACCTTTGGTAAGACCGGCTACGGCACCAGCATTTACCAAAAATTCGCTGGCGGAACTTTCGCGCAGGTCGAGCGTGTAATAAAGCTTCTGAGAGATAAAGCGGTTGGAAAAAATACCGCGGTCGGAATTGTCGGTCTCGAGCACCGGGCGTTGTTTCGGTGCTTTACTCAGCATGATATTTTCGATGGAAGAGAACAGTGTACGGTAGCTTACTTTTTCGTCTTTAGAGGCGAGTGCTTTACTGAATGCATAAGATAGTGAGCCGACGGGCTTGCGGTCGTCGCTCCAGCATTCGTAATTTTTTTCTGATGCCTGCGCTCCGGAGATCACGACATAAGGCGATGCCACATCGGAAAGAGCGGTAGCGCCGGACTCGCGGAAATCGGTATTATTGCCTCTGCTGGCGTTGTTCGTTTTGAATGAGCTGCTGACGATCGGTTGAAAACCGCCGCGGACCAGTGGTGCATTGGCCGGATCCACATCGCGGGTGGCCGAGCCGGAATGACAGGCATCGATCACCACCAGCAGATCACCGTCCTTGCCCAGTTTGTTGCGGAGCCGGGTAATCTTTTCGCCAAACTCATCATCGCGCAGATAACCGGGTGCATATTTGGAAAATTCTTCCGGATCATAGGTATAGGTGGCGCCATAAGGAACGATCGCTTCGTCGAGACCGTCGGCTTCGTCACCATTGTCATCTTCAATTTGTGAACCGTGGCTGGAAATATGAATCACTACCACATCACCCAAACCTGCGTTGGCGACGAGTTTGTCAAGCGCGTCCACGATGCCTTGCTTGGTTGCCTGCTTGTCCTGCAGCACGGCAATATTATTGAACTGTTGCGCTTCCAGGGCCCCTCGGACCAGGGGAACGTCATTGGCGGAGCTGATGGGCTTCCACATATTGACTTCTGGATCGGGGTAATCACCGATGGCGATGATCAGCGCATGCTTCTTCTGCGCCACAGCCCCAAGGCCGAGAAGGATCAGAAAGGTGAAAAAGAATGAACGCATGGTGGCTGATTTACTGGTTTGATCGAAAAAACAGTGGCTGTTATTTTCAGGGTTAAAAGTACCCGCTTTGATAAGGCAGCCCAATACCCCCTTTTGGGTATTTGCAATTCGTTAAGGATTGTTACGGTACATCTCCTGTGCGGCATCCAGGTAGCCCGAGGCCTCCAATAAAAACGCGAGCATATTGGCGGCTTCCCGGGGGTCGGTTACCATTACTTTTTGCTTCAGTTCCTTTTCCCTGAGCAAATATTTCTCCGGCGTTACATACACGATCACGCCTTCCTGGCAAGGCTGCTGTTTGTCTATCTGCAAAGACCATATCCATACAGTACCAGTCTTCAGTTGTTGCTGTTCGGGAAAGACAATAGCAGATGAATCCACCGCTATACGCCAGACGGAATCGGCCGGAGGGTTTTTTCGCTGGGCACTGAAGTGCAGCCGGCCGGGAGGAAGTTTATTTTCAAAAATGAAGCGCAATGTTTTCCCGGTATAAAATATGGTGTCAGGCAAATGAGCCGCTTCAACGCCGGGACAACCACGGGCCACACCACCGGCATTGCTCATGTACTTGCGGCGGTCGGCTTCCGGCGATCCGTGTTTATGGGTGAACTGATCCCATACATAAGAAAAGTACTTGCCGGTAACATCTGTTTTTTTGACAGCCGAAAAACTTTTCCATACATCATTCATCGCGCTACTCTTTATAAACTCCTTTGCTTCATAGGAGGAGCTGACCAATGTAACCGAACTGCCTTTCTCTATTTCCAAACGGCCGGTTCTGCCGGCAATCTTGTTGCCGATCTTCAGTTGCTGACGTTTGTTGCCGGCATTCAGGTAGGCGTTGCCTTTCAGGTGATAAACAAGCATGCTGTCCTGCGCACCTGCACAGCAACCGCACACCAGGCAAAAAAACAGTAGTAACGTTTTCATGTAAATGCGTTAATGATGGTCTCCGGGAAATACCGTTGAGATATGAAATTTTTTGCGAAGCCATTGTGCCAATCCTTCATAGAAATACAACACGTCTACCGCCAGCACCACACCGCCGAGCATCATGGTGAAGTTGGCCTGGATACCTGCTTTACTGATCAGCAGTATACCAAAATAAATGAAGAGCACGGCCGATACCAGCTGTACACTCTTCACCACCAGGTGAAACCAGATATGCTTCTCGATATAATATTTAAGGAAAAATGCCATGTGCAACCATACAACGATTACCGAAACCAGCATCATCAGCCAGCCCGGAATTTTCTTTGTATAATCCTGGTCCATGACCATCGAAAGGATATTGGCATGTATGTAAATGCCATTCAGGTCAGGAGTGGATTTGCCTGCGAACTTTTTATTAAGTGGTGTAAAGAATTTGTCTTCGATATCGTTTGCATTCGTATTGGCCAATCCGACCAATACGATCTTTCCGTTCAGTATTGACAAATCAACTTCTCCGCGCAGCATTGCTGCATGGTCGATGGTCAGGTATTGACTGGCATCGCGGCGGTAAGTGATCAGCGTTGAGCCTTGCGGGCGATGGCTCAGTTGCTCGAAACTTTGCAGGTTGCTCAGGCGTACGATTTGCGAAGTAAAGCTCTGGTACGTGCTGCCGGCTGTAGTTTCCGAAGGCGAATAGTGCCGGATAACGGCATCTTCTTCACCGATGAAATTAATATAACCAACCGTTGCATTTGGCGTGCGGAAATAATTCGGTGCGCTTTGCAGGCTATCACCGTGAAACGCGATCTTTTCTGCCAGCACCAATTGTTTTGTATTGCTCAATGCGCTGCGCAATGCGGAATCCGCCACCGGTTCTTTCGGACCCGCGAACGTAATATCGAGCGCTACGGTCGAAGGATTTCCTTTATTGATCGAATCGATTGTGGCTGCAATATCTGCGCGTGACGACTGACCAATATCCACTACTACAATCCTTTTATCAATACCATTGTCTTTGTGCGATTTGATCACCGAAAATGCCAGGTCATTAAAACTCAGGTCCGATAATGCCATTTTGATCGGATCAAACAAATGCGTATTCAAAGGCAACAGCGAGAAAAGGCCCATGATCAGGAATACGCAGGCCGTAGCCAGAAGCGTGTCGCGTTTAAAGAGATATTTTTTCAACTAAGTAGTAAGTTTTAGGTATTAAGTTATAAGTAATAGGGATTCTTGCTCCTTAACTTCTTTACGGGAAGCCGCGCGCTTTTTTTCACGCAAGGCGGCAGAGCTATTAAAGCGCAAGGGCTTCACTGATTCACTTATTGACGATTCACCATTCACGATTGTCCCTAATACCACAGCGTCTGCTTAAACACCGCATCACTGCCCGATAATACGAAACGTTTTTGGATATAATTGCTGTCATCTTCCGGATTGCCGCCTTTGCGGAACAACACCAGGTCGATAATACCGGTAGAACCGCCCAAACGCAACGCCGCCGCGAGATCGGCTGCATCCGATACACGCCATACCTGACCGCCGGTTTTTGAAATAATACCCGCAGCAATCACGATCCAGTCGTTGCTGAAAAGTGTATTGCTGGGCAAACTATTATTGGTATTGCCTACGTACCAGATACCTTCCGATGCCTGGTTGCGATAAGCTGCATATTTCTGCGGATTATTGAAGTTGATCGTCAGGTTTTCAGTGCCGCTGAGCAAACGACCGCCCCAGGCCGATGACACATAATCGCTGATCGAGGTCATCGTAGTGGCATTGGATGCGCGCGTGGTTACTTTTACCGTTTGCGTGCTGCCATTGAGGCTCAAACGGAATTGGATATCCTGACCGGGCATTGTTTTTTCAAATTGTCCCAGCACCTCTTCAATACTGCGTACATTCTGTCCGTTCACCGCTTCCACCACATATCCTTTGTACGATGCTAATGCAGCAGCAGCGGGGCTTCCGGGAATAACACCACTGATCACGGGGCGGGTTTCCACATTAGCAGAAGCACGCAGTGAATTGCGGTTAGATGTGTTGGGCTTTGCCGCAGCGATTTCCACGCCGATGTAAGCGCGTTTCACCAACCCTTTATTAGTAAGAATATCGGTGATCAGCCTGCGGGAGATACCGGCTTCGAGTGCAAAGTTGATCTGCGGCTGCCAGATGCTCTGGTCGCCACGATCTGCAAATGCGATTTGTGAATTGATGCCCGCCACTTCGCCATTGGCATCTACCAGCGGGCCGCCACTGTTGCCCCAAATAACGGTAGCGGTTGTTTGCAGGAAACCGAATTTGCCCGTCAGGCCGCCGCGTACACGGTTCTTGGCACTGATAATTCCCTCGGAAACGGAATAGGGATAGTCCCCGAGCGGGTTGCCGATGGCATACACGGGCTCTCCCACATCAATATCATTTTTGCGGAATGCGATAGAAGTAATCTCTGCTCCCGGTTTGCCGGTAAACTCCAGTACGGCCAGGTCGTAAAACGAATCGCCGCCTACAATTTTTGCTTCGTATTTGGTGTAATTGATGCTGTATACATAGATGCTGCCTTTTTTGTCGGCGGCACTTTCGATCACATGTGCATTGGTGATCACATAGTATTTACCGTTTTCCTGGATCACAAAACCAGAACCGCTGCCTTGTGCGCCGGTAAGATCGAGTGCACGTGCATAAGCCATTTCGGAAGAATTACCGCGGAAACCAAGGGTTTTGTTGCCAACGCCGCTCTCATATACGGCAACCGTTACTACGCTGCTGAGCGCTTTGTCCAGCATTTTGGCAGCGCTGGTTTTTTGGGCAAAAGCGGCCTGGATCATCATGACACTTGCCGCAAGAAGAAAAACAATCTTTTTCATTTCAGTAAAATGAAGGTGGTTAATGTGTATTGACGGCTCGAATGTATGGCAATTGTTAACTGGCGAAAATACCCTGAAGCCGCAATTTTTTCTGTACTCAAAAAAGGGTACAAGAGGGTATTTCCCGGGTAACCGTTTCTCTGTATTTTGTTCTCAAAATAACCTGCAATGAGGGATAGATGGGTTGGCATTTTCGTGGTTGTGGCAGCATTGGCGCTGGTTTCATGCCGTTCGGCTAAAGAAGGGTCGGCTGTCAGCGCTTCGCGCGAAAACATGGAGATCAAACAGAAACCGGATATTGTACAGTTTGCCAAACTCCGCGAGCAGGAAATCCCGACCCTGGCCACCCGGGGTCTGGGCAACCGTGGTATCTCTCTGGCCTCCGCCACCGGCAGCCTTGTTTCGCTCGGTGTTAATACGGTAAAAAAGATGATCGCCAATGAAAAAAGTAAATATGCGGCAGCTTATCCTTTTTCCCTGAGCGACCTGTATTTCTATGATCAATTGTCTTCGCAAAGCGCTTTCGATCCGGTAGGTATGCAGTTCAGCGGTTTCTCCTTATGCCGCACCTTCCGCAACAAAGAAGGTGGACTGGACACCGCTTTTACCGCCACTTTCCGCCTCGATACTACCAGCCTCAACGAGATCATCAACAACTCCATGTTCAGGATTCGCCTGGAAAAATTCCAATTATATTACGCAAAAGCAAAAGTTCCGCGGCGTAAAAAGAAAAAGCTCAACATGGATTTCGAGATCGTTTTCACCACCTCTTACGTCAATGAACACGGTCAGCTTTTCGACAATGTGACATTGGGAAAATTTTATTTCACCCTGCGGGATGCGCCGCTCGATCATGATGATCCCGGCTTCAAAGCTTACTACGACAGCCTGCCCTCCCGCACGCGTATCATCGGCCGGTCCTTTATCGTGCCGCGGTCTTTTGGTTATTATATGGACGGAAAAGATTTGAAGAAAAGCTGGAGCCAGGGCGTTTACAATATCCGTGTCAACGTAAAAGAAAGCAGCAAAGACGTATTTGTCAGCCGGGTACTGCTCGATAATGCTGGCCGCCTTCTCGAATCGAATGAAAAGAATTTCCAGAAAGTGATCAATCAAAAACTATTGCCTGACGAGCTGCAATAGCCGCAGGCCTGTTTTTATGAACTATTTCTTCGCCTCTTTTTTTTGTTTGTTTGCTGTTCTATTGAAAGCACAACCGCGGTTGATGCTTCCGGTAGGACATACGCAAAATATTACCGCTGTTACGGTAAGCCCTTCCGGAAAATTCATTCTTTCGGCTGGTGAAGACAACACGATCATTCTTTGGGAACGTATTTCCGGCCGGCCTGTACGTCAATATTTTCTGAAAAAAGAATTGCCGCTTGATCTCCATTTAATCAACGACGATTCCTTTATCTGTGTTTTCAAGGATAAAAAGATTGCGCTTGTAAATCTTGCCACCGGCGATATACGTTATGAAACGGAAAGCGGGATTTTAGCAACCTCCATCCTGCGCATTGGAAAACAATTTGTTCTCTACTCCTATGTGCCCGGTGACGGCATGGAGGTACGCAACATCGCTGATGGGAAACTGGTTCAGCGGCTGCCTGCGCGGGAATTTGCTGTGTACGATAGCACAACCGGTACAATGGCCACTACCAATACTGCCGGTCAGTTACTCATCTACAGGGTCAGTGATTGGTCGGTGGTCCGCACCGCAGATGATTTGTCCGGCAGTATCAGCGCGTTGGCATCAGCCGGCAACGGGCATTGGATCGTTGGAACGGATTCGCACAAAGTATTCCTGGTCACATTCGATAAAAAACCCACATTGCTTTATTCGCAGGAGCAGAGCATCAAAAAAATAATCGTTCAAAAAAACAGGATCTGCTCGTTCGCCGGAAAGACCTGCTACATGTATGACAGAACCGGTGATTCACTGATCTTCGGACAGGCTTTCAGAACAAACATAGAAGACCTGTCTATGCCGGCAGGTATGCAGGACAGTGTGCTATTTATTCTCGAAAACGGTAATGTGGGGATACTGGATATGCGGGCGAAAAAAACAACCAGTTATGCCGCGCACAAAGGATGGAGCGGAAAACTTTTATCCGATGGTTATGGCGGCGTTTTAAGTTACTGTGATGACTATAATATCCGTCGATGGAATGCTTTACCCTTTTCCCTGCAACGAACCTATAGTGGCCACCTTTCCGGTGCAGATTATGCAGCGTATGACAAGCAGCAACAGTTGTTATTAACAAAACATGCAGGTCAGTCCTTAAAAATCCGCGACCTGCATACGCTAACCGATATTCCTTCCGGGCTCGACAGCATCCTGACAGAAAGCATTTCACCCCTGCACCAAGACTCTCTTTGCCTCGTAACCACGCGGCGGGGCACGGTGTTGCAATACAATTACCGCCAACAATCGGTTATCGACTCCTTCTATTTTACACCGGACTCGCTGCCGCAAAATATGTTATCGCAAACTTCCGTTCCGGACGGTGCTGTTTATTTTGCCGGCGATCATATTGTGCAACACATCAACTATCAGCAGGCATTGCTATTCTGGCAATCCGGAGAAAACGAACCACTGAATTCGCTCTGGCCGGCGCTGGGGCTTCGCGGTGTCGAGGCTGGGCCAAAAGGCAATCATTTGCTGATAAAAGCTACTTCTCCCTTATTATTAGCTTATGAAACGGCAGGCGACTCTTCGTCCGTCAACCTGCTTGCCGAACTCGAAGAGCCGGTCGAACATGCCCGCTTCAGCCGAAATGAAGACGCAATTATCTACACATCTCCATTAGCAGAGGGTATTACATTCTATGATATACCCGGCAGGAAAGTGCGCACAAGAAGAGCGACGACCGGAGAAATTACTGCCTTAAGTCCTGCGAACAAATCCAATATCGTGGTTGCAGCCACGGGCGATTCCCTGATCATAGCCGATGCAGCCGCCGCCGTGATAAAAAAAACATATGCATTCCGTGCGGGAGTAATCAATAATATATCATGGGTCGATGAGCAACATCTGCTGCTGGCAGCACAGGATGGCCGCATTACCTGTTTCAATATAACCAGCGGATCCACCCCATTCAGCTATATACGTTTTCCGGACAACCAGCAGATCGTTGTGACGGACGAAGGCTATTATCTCGGCGATCGCGACAAGGCGAAACTGCTCACCTTCGAACAGCAACTGCAACTCATCGGCTTCGAACAACTCGATGTCAGGTACAACCGGCCCGACAAAGTGCTGGAGCGGATGGGACAGGTATTCGGCACTACAGACACATCGTTGATCCATTCCTATCAACGTGCTTATCAAAAAAGAATGCAACGCCTCGGTATCGATACATCTGCGTTCCGCACCGGATACAGCATACCTGAAGCGGATTTTATTCAGCGAAACAAAATCAACTTTGAGCAGCGGGATTCCGTTATCACACTCCATATACAGGCAACAGACCCGAAGTTTGCGCTCACACGTTTTAATCTGTGGATCAATGAAGTGCCGGTATTCAGCATGAAAGGACTGGCCGTAAAACGTAAGCCCGGCCAGCCGTTTGACACCACGGTGAATGTGCGGCTTTCAAGCGGAGAAAATTATATCGAAACATCGGTGGTTAATGCAAACGGCGCGGAAAGCTTCCGTGTCCCGCTGCTGGTGAAATACACGCCTGCTGCGACAACCACCGAAAAAGTGTATTTCGCCGGTATTGGTATCAATAAGTTTAAAGAAAAAGGGCACGAGCTGAGTTGGAGCGTTAAAGACATCCGTGACCTTTGCCAGGCACTCCGGCAACGATATGGAAACGACCTTATCATCGTGGATACGCTTTTCGATGAACGGGTAACGGCTGATAACATCCGGGCTATCCGAAACAAGCTGGCCGTTGCAGGCACCGACGACAAAGTACTGCTGGCCTATTCGGGCCATGGATTACTTAATCGCAATTACGATTACTTCCTGTCCACACACGATGTCGACTTCCGCGACCCTGCCAACGGTGGACTTCCCTACGAAGCACTTGAAAACCTGATGGATAATATTGCTTCGCGAAAAAAACTGATGCTGATCGACGCGTGCCACAGCGGAGAACTGGACAAACAGGAAATTACCCGGCTGAAAACGGCAGGGGCCTCCCTTGGTGCCCAGGGTATTACGGCCAAAGGCACCATCACGGAATCAACCGACAGCATCGCACACCTCGGACTGCGCAACAGTTTTGAATTGATGCAATCGCTTTTCGTGAACGTAAGCAAAGGCACGGGCACCACCATCATTTCGGCGGCGGCAGGAACACAATTCGCACAAGAACAAGGATCATTACAGAATGGCGTTTTCACTTATGCCATTCTCCGCGCACTGCGCGATAATAAAAAGATTAGCATCAATGCGCTAAAGCAATCCGTTTACAAAGATGTGGTAAAGCTGACCAATGGTCTTCAACAACCTACATCCCGACAGGAAACTTCAATTACCGTCTGGGAACTTTGATGCGCAACCGTTAAACCATGAGAAAAAATTTTTGTCGACTTTTCAAAAAAAATCTACTGCTGCTGCTGTCTGTGCCTTTATTCTCATTGGCACTTCATGCTCAGAAAATTGACATTTCCTACCAAACGGGATTCACGGCTGCTATAAAAAAAATATTGCCCATCTCCCGCGAGCAATACATCGTAATCTCGGCCGATGGAGGAGTGCTCGTGTGGAATCGCGCCGAGAAAAAAATAGTACTGCGCACCAATTCTTCCCAAAATGAAGTGAGTGATGCGCGATTGTACAAGCAATATTTACTGGTCGCCGGAGACAAGGGCATGGATGTTTTCGACTTGCAACATGTATTGTCTGCCCGGCAAATCAGCAAATCCGCTCATATCCTTAACGACCGTGTAAGCGCTATCAGCAATGGCGCGATAGTAAGAGTAGTGTCGGAGAGAAAGATTTATTCGTTTGCCAATGAAACGCAATTGCTGAACAACAAGCCTTACCGCTCGATCCCCTTTTCCTCCGACGCTGTTTTTTCCATCAAAGAAACGGCCAACCGGCTTTATCTCCTGGGTATACATGAACAATTCATCATTGATACTACCGGTAAAAAAATTGCGGCGGCTGCCAATTACTGTACCGGTATGTACGGTTACGATTTTGCAGGAAACAATACCGCTTTTATAGCTCGCGAGGGAAATGTGTTGCGCCTGGATTTCAGTGCTACCGGTATCCGGTCAAGTATCATTCCCGTAAAGGGCGGTGAAAAAGGTGAACTGGTGCAGGGAATATATGCAGACAGCACCCGGAAAAAGATCTTTATCGGCACAAACAACCAGCGCATTTTACAAATGCCTTTTGAGGGGAAAATGGCGGAATCACGTTTTTATCAGTCTGCCGTTCCCGCTTCTTATACCAGTATTTGCACACAGGATGGGTTCCTGTTTTGTGGTAATTTTTTTGGTAATGTGGAGGTGATCAATATTGAATCGGGAAAGAAAACCGGAGAACTCGAGGAAGATCCGACGCCACAGTTGACCGGTGTGTATTTGCGTGGCAACCGCGAAATGATCACCACACATTTCGGTTCGCGGGGTTGTGTTTTGCGGTTCTGGGATCTTTCATCCGCAGGTTTACAACAGTCAATTGCACTACCGGACCATATTGCTTACGATGTAACTTTTTCCGAAGCCGGAGACACGATTTACTCGCACCACACCAGCGGTGCCGTTTACCGTTACACCTTCAAAGACAATCTTTATCTCGTCGACACCGTACAAAAACCGGATATCGGTTTTTTTAGCAGCGCCATTGTTTTCCGGTTCGATAAAGATCAACGCTCTTTATTAAAAGCGCAGAGCGATGCACTAAAAGAAGGCCTCGCCGGTGCGGGCGTTCATCGTTATACCATGAGAGGATCTTCGGATGTCGAGTGGTCGTTTTTTAATCCTGAAGGATTGCCCAAAACCTGCGATCCGCGCAATTTGCCGGCCTACCAGGTGCCCGACATTTTTATTGCCGCGGCCGGTCTCACCGGGGAAACAGCGGCCTGGGATGTGATGGACCGTGATCTTTTCTACATGAGAGCCTGTGGCGCCGAAACGGCGAATGATTTTTTTGCCCGCATGGAAAAATACCAGTTCGATACGCTCCGGCTTGGGCGCTTCTTCCGCATGGTAAAAGGTATTGAACCGGTAAACCCTGCTGTTTCACTTACCAACAAGGACGGATCGTTATACAGGAGCTTTCCGGTAGCAGAAGCACCACAACATGTGATCGTCTCTGCTCATCCTTTTATCATGGCGTTCTTCAACAGTGACAGTATCCGCATCTGGCAGCAGGACAAAAACCGAATGTATTCCCTGTCAAACACGGCAGGAGAAAAAGCGTTTTACTACGCTTTGAATGAAGAATATCTCGCGCTGATTACCAATGACGAAAACAAGATTCGTATAATCCCCTACACGCAGCCGAAGGCAACCACCACGAGTTGGATTTCTTTCGGCGCAGATCAATATGTGGTTTACACACCGGAAGGCTTCTATAAAACAAAAGGCCGCTCCAACCGACTGAACATGCTGGTCGATGAAAAAGTTGTTTCATTTTCCAGTTTTGATCTTCGCTACAACCGGCCAGACCTCGTTCTTTCATCTTTGAATACTACTGATACTTTATTGATCCGGGCTTATCAAAAAGCTTTTACCAAACGGCTGAAAAAAGCAGGCGTCGACAGGCTTGCTTCGCAAAAAAATTTATTGCCGCAGCTCGACATTGTCAACCGGAGCGAGCTCAGCTACACGCAGGAGCAACCGCAACTTCCCTTGCATTTAAAGGGACTGCTTACAACGCCAACCGGTTATTTACATATCTGGATCAATGAAGTACCCTTATTTACAAGAACCGGTATCCGTGTCAATACGACAAATGTCGATACCACCCTCAGCATCCTCTTATCTCCGGGCGAAAACCGGGTAGAGGTGGCCCTTTCAGATGCGGGCGGTTTGGAAAGTTCCCGCACGCCGCTTTTTGTAAATTATCCGTCATCAGCCGAAACTGGAGGCCGGCTTTACTTTGCAGGCATCGGCATCAACCGGTTTGCCGACAGTGCACATAATCTCCGCTGGAGCGTAAAAGACATCCGTGATCTCACGGAAACCTTCCGCAAAAAATACGGAGACCGGCTGGTGATAGCAGATACCTTGTTTGATGAACGCGTAACGGTTGACAATATCATTGCCTTAAAAGAAAAGCTGAAAACCGGTAATCACAACGACAAAGTGGTGATCGCTTACTCCGGTCACGGCCTGCTGGATCAGCAATTCGACTATTATCTTTCCACTTACAATATTGCATTCGGCAATCCGTCACCAAACGGCCTGCCTTACGAGCAGCTCGAAAACCTGCTGGACGGCATTCCGCAACGCAGAAAGCTGCTGCTCATCGATGCCTGCCACAGCGGAGAAGTGGATAAAGAGGAATTTGAAAGAATAAAACAAGCATCCGGCGGACTGGCCACAAAAGGTATTACGACCAAAGGAGGCATTACCGAATCCACCGACGACGGCGGACGCATCGGACTTCAGAATAGTTTTGAGCTGATGCAGTCACTTTTCATCAACGTGGGCAGAGGCACCGGGGCAACCATTATTTCCGCTGCGGCGGGAACGCAATTTGCACAGGAAAGAGGTACACTTGGCAACGGCGTATTTACTTATGCCATTCTCGAAGCGCTCAATCAACAACCGGAAGGTATCCGCATCAGTGCATTAAGACAACATGTAAGCCGCCGCGTGGAGCAGTTGACCAACGGCCTTCAGCAACCTACATCCAGACAGGAAACAAGTGAATACGACTGGGAACTATAAAGAATACCCTGTGACGGGTATAGGAGTTAAAACCCGTAATGCCTAGTTTTCCACCAAATGCCCTTTGCATTTCGCTATTATGAAACCGTTATTCCAACTGTCGCTGCTACTCGTGGCTTGTTGTATCTGCTGCTTAACGTTTGCCCAGCCCGTTACCAAAGGCACCATTACGGAAAGCACCGATACCATGAAGCTTAGTGGTAATGCGTACGCACTTATCACCGGTATTTCGCGTTACGAGGATATCAATACGTATCGCTCTTTGCGTTATGCCGATGAAGATGCCCGCGAATTTTATCGCTACCTGGTGGCGCAAGACGGCGGGCGCCTGCCTTCTGCCAATGTGGATACGCTGATGAATGAAAAGGCCAGCTTCATGGAATTCTGGAAAAAATTCAACCGGTTCAAAGACAAACTGCAGAAGGGCGATGTGTTCTATATTTATTTTTCCGGTCACGGCGATGCCTACCGCGCCGATGAGGCTTACCTGCTGGCGTATGACGCACCTCCCGGCAATGACCGCAACAATTACTCAACCGGCATTGGCCTCATCGATATTCATAAACTTAAAGTCCGGATCGAAGAATTGACCCGCAAAGGCGTGCAGGTAGTGCTGATCACCGATGCCTGCCGCACCAATGAACTGCCGGGAAAAGAAGAAGGCCGTTCGATCGCTTACCAGCAAATATTTGAACGGAAAGCCGGAGAAATACAATTCATTTCCTGCTCCTCCAACCAGGTTTCGTTTGAAGATGCGCGCTGGGGTGGCGGCAGAGGATTATTCTCCTGGCACTTCATCAATGGATTAAAAGGCATGGCCGATACCGATCCGGAAGACGGTGAAGTAACGTTGGCAGAACTGTATGACTATGTAAAGAAAAATGTGAATCGCGCCTCCTACGACAAAACCACCAAAGAATACAAACAAACCCCGCGCTACTGCTGCACTGAACGCGATGGGATGGTGCTGAGTACTGTTACGGCAGAACAAAAACAGGCACTGGCGCAGCGTCTGCAGGCCGGCAACTGGGGAGGCATGACAAAAGAAGATGCCTTACTCGCAGTCGGTCGCGGAGGCGGGCTGGAAGAAGAAATGAAAGCGGCCGGTTTAACGGAGTGGTATCAGCAATATATGCGCGCACTGAACAACGACGAACTTATCGGCTCCGGCAGCGCCTATGAATTATTGAACAAAGTATTGAAGCATCCGAAACTGTCTCCGCAGGTAATTAATGAATTGAAGTTCGAACTCAGCAGCCTGCTGATGGGCGATGTGTCCAAAGTGATCCGGACCTACCTGAATGCAGCGCAGAACAACAACCTGTATACCTATCCCTATTTCATGACGGCCGCCAACAAGCTGCGTGTATTCCGCGAAGTGGCCGATACGGCCTATTACAATCCGCTCGATGTACAGGTTAATCTATTATTCCTCGAGGGGCATGCCAACTGGCGTTCCGACAAACGCACAGATCAGTATCTCAGCTTGCGCAAAGTGGATAGCGCCATTGCTTTAAAACCGCAGGCGGCTTATTTGTATAACCTCAAAGGCCTGATGCATAGTTTTATCGGCCAACCTGATGAAGCTGAGAAAGCCTATCGCACCGGTGTAAAGCTTGCGCCGAATTGGTTGTATCCCATTTTCAATCTCGGCGTATCCTTTGCCGATCGCAGCCGCGGAGATTCTGCGATGAAATATTTCCGCAGGGCTATTGTCATTGATAGTAATTATCAGACCACTTATGCGGGAATAGGCATGTTGTATTATCATACCTATAACAAACCTGATTCGGCCGTTTATTTTATCAAACAGGGATTGAAAAAAGATCCGAACGATCCTTACCTGTGGACGCTGCTCGGACATTTTCACCTTTACCGGAAATTATACCCCGAAGCATTGCAATATTATTACCAGGCCATGAAGGTTGACAGTACGGTCATCTATCCCCTGGAAGGTGCGATGCAGGTGCATGTACGAATGGGCAACACGGATAGCACTTCATATTATGTAAACAAAATGACCAGCCTCGATCCGGAAAACCCCGTAACCTATCAGAGCATTGGCAACTTATCGCTGGAGTATGAAATGGATAGTACGGCCCTGAGTATGTTCGCCACCGCGTTGTACCTCGACAGTATGAGCACCAGTTCCTGGAAAGGTTATGCGGAAGCGGCTTCCCGTTTGGGGAAAGATACGCTGGCATTTGGCGCGCTTTACCGTTCGCTGGAAATTGACAGCCTGGATACGTATGCCTATAACCAGATGGGAAACGTATTATTCAAAATGGAAGAGTACGAAGCTGCGCGCAATCGTTATGCGGAAGCCATCCGATTAGCTCCGGAGGTGGCAACTTTTTATCATAATTATGGCGAAGCATCCTTTCAACTGCAGGAATATGAGACTGCGGAAAAATATTTCCGTTTGACGATAAAGCTCGATAAAAAGTTTGCAGACGCGTATTACAGGCTGGCGCAGTTGAGTGCCGAAGCCGGCCGTAAGAAAGAAGCACTGGAAATGCTGGAAAAAGCCGTGTCGCTCATCGATTATGCTATCGGCGGCGTACGTGCGGATATTATGTTTAAGAATATCCGGGAAGAACCGGAGTTTGAGAAGATACTGACGAAGAAAAGGAAAAGGTAGTAAGTTGTAAGTAATAAGTAATAAGTATTTGCCGTAAAACAGTGATGGCTCGTATATACGAACCATCACTGCACTTATAACTTATTACTTAAAACGTACAACTTTCCTCGTCCCTCGAAAGGGTTACAGTTCATAAGAGCTCTTAAGAATATCTTTATATTCCTGGGGAACGCAGGGATGATTGTAGGCTTTTATGGCCGCCTCTTTAGCTTTGGCAACTTCATTCAACTGTGAATAGGAAATGGTCTGCATCAGGTAAAGCCAACCTTCCTTGCCTTTTTCTGCCGGAGAAAATTTATAATTCGTCAGCAAGGGAATCAGGCTTTCGTGAACGGTATCCTCCAGGCTCTCGAGGTATTCCAGGTAAAGCTGGGAGGATTGTTCGATGGGCAGTTTTTTGCTGCCGGCCAGCATGCTGTGATAAACGGTTTTCATTTTATCGGCATCCTCGCCAACTATCGCCGCTACCAGGCTGAGTTCATGTTCCGCATACGTTACGCGTGAAGGATAATATTTTTTGATAATGCCCATGAACTTTTCGTGATTCAGGTCGTCGCCGGATTGATACAGGGCATACAAAAATGTTTTACGGTAAAGAGCCGCATCGAGGTGTTGGTCATCCCATTCCAGCATCGTCTTGATTTTGGCGCGGGCGTTCAACAATTGCTCAAGCTGTGCGGCGCTGTTCAGGCGGGCATAGCTCATCACCGCCAGCAGCAGGTCTTTGCTGGCGAAAAGATCCGGGCGTGTTTGAAGGAATTGCTGGGAAATCTCGACCCGGTCATCATCATCCAGATCCTGTGCATTGCTGATCCAATGGGAAAAGTCTTCGTCTGTGGCTTTGCCGGACTTAACTTTTTCTTTCAGGGTATAATATTGCGTGGCGGGATCACGTGCGAGTCTGCCAAGGCTGATGAATTCGGGAGCTTCCATGGCGCCAATGTATTTGTGCACCATTTTGCCATCGGCAGCAAAGAACATCAGCGTGGGATAAGAAGTGATGGCAAATGTCTCTGAAAGGGTAACGCCTTCACCTTCTTCCATGTCAAATTTTACATTGATAAAATTATCGTTGTAAAATTTGGCGACGGCATCGTCGGTATAAACGGAGGATTCGAGATATTTACAGGGTCCACACCAGGTGGCGTAGGCATCAAAAAAGATCATTTTCTTCTCGCGGGCTGCTTTTTCTTTGATTTGTTTCCAGGTAAGACCGGTAACAAATTTGATATCACCGGCGGAAGCAGTGAGTACCGCAAGCAGGCCAATAAAAAGGACAGAGAGTTTCTTCATGTTAAAAAGGTGTTGGTGAGTAATGGAATTCCAACTCAGGATGCAAACTTAGACCGGCCTGCACGATGAGGCTTGTTAAACATATCAAAAATAGGTAGTAAGTAATAAGTTTTAAATAGTAAGTTATAGGTAAACGCGTTGGGTACTGCCCGAAAGCCAGGTTGGACTTAAGAAATCTTTGCGACTTAGCTCCTTACGCGTCTTTGCGTGAAAACTGGGAGTCTCTCCCGCGCAAAGATGCCAGTTAATTGAGTCGCAAAGACGATTCACGATTTTTGACTTTTGAATTTTGACTTTTGAATTATTTACTGATTATATCGCTTTTCTTCTCCACCGCCCTCTCCGCGCAAACCCTGCGCTTCAACGGCGAAGTACTCTCCGCTGTACAGACGGCAGATGGTCAATACCTGGCGCTTTCTACCCCAGACTCCATTTTCCTGGTCAACAATAAAAGCCTGCAAGTCGAAAAACGGACGCGGCATCAATTGGTTAACCCGGTACTCAGACAGTTTTATCCCGGCAACAACAGCCTGCTGCTGCTGAACGAACAACGCACACCTGTACCGGACCTTTTCAATAACGATATCCGCTCCTTCCTTACCCGCGAATCCTTCCGTGAGTTTCCGCAAGACAGCCTCGTCATTTTTTCCCTGGAGAATCCTGCAGCCTCCCGAAAATTCAGCGGGTCCGTGTATGTGGCAACAGGTTCAACTAACAACCAGCTCGCTGTAGTCGAAAACAACTCGCTGGAGATCACTAACGGAACAAACACAAACAAAATCACGCTCGCACAAGCCTGTCGCGGTATCAAGGCAAGCCCTGATTTCAAAAATGCCTTATTAACCGGCTACGGGCAGGGCAACTATTCCTATACATTACTCGACCTCGCAACAGGAAAGATCATTTATGAGCAAAAACAATTGACCAGCCCTCCATCCGATTACAGCTTCGCCGGTAGCGGCCACCTGTTAGCGGTGGCGCTGTCCACTGGTATCCGTATCATCGATACCCAAACCGGATCGGTTGTTAGCGATGTGTCCCTGCCAGACAAACCTGTGCGCTTATTGACCAATCTGTCTTTTACCCCTGACAATAAACTTGCTTTTGTTACCGATGAACGCGAATGGCATTGCTGGGACCTGGATAAGCAACAGTACACACAGAAAATACATCCCGGCTTAACGGGATTGTTCGATTTCTATGACGTATTCCTCAACGGCGCTCAGTTAATTGCCGGAGGCCGGATGCGCGATGACAACGGGCTTGCCGGTAACAGCTATCAATTGGAAAAAATAAATCTGCAGGATCTCACCGTTTTCTCCATTATTGAAAAAGGAACGGTGGAAAGTTATGCCGACAGCACCGGCTACACCATGATGCTGAACAATGTATATACGTCCAATGAAACCGCTGTTGTCACCTTTAGTCCGGCTCGTGAAATTTTCACCCTCGTCCGCGGAAACGTGCTACAGGTGTGGGATGTAAAGCAACGCCGGAAGCTCATGCAACACGCATTCCGTGCAAAAATAGCCGCAACGCCCGACCGCAACGGCCAATCCATCCTGGTGATCGAAGCCCGCGGACAGTCATCATACGACGGTTATGTTCGTCATATCGTATCCCTGAAAAACAGCACGATCAAAAGTTCTGAAGTATTGGGGGAAAAAGGTACGGGACCGCGCGCAATGAGTTCCCGGTTCCGCGTTATTGCCGATCCTGATCGTAACGATCAATGGCTTTCCATTGACGGTTCAGATAAAATATGGCAAACCGCCGCAAGCACTTTTTCTGATAGAATAATCCGTGAATGGAAAGGTGCAGAACTATTGCAGCTTGAAGCAATGTCCAATCAACCATGGTCGGCACTCGCAACCGTAAATGGCATAACGGCAATCTGGCAATTGACAGATCAGCCAAAACAAATCACCACCTGTTCCGATACTGAACAGTTTATGATGAGCAGGGAGGGCATCTGGCGCTGGAGCCCCGAGGGCAACCAGTTGACCCAATACAAAAACGGCCAGGCACAACCACCTGTCCGGCTCCCCGGAAAAATCAAACGTGTTGAATGGTTAGCTAAAACCAATACGCTGCATGCCGTCTGTCAACCGGCATCGTCACGCACCATTTTTGCCACGATACAAAATAACCAGGTAAGCAAAACGGACAGCATTGACCGGCTGTATGCAGACTTATATGCATTAAGGGAAAATGAATGGCTTTACCAGGATGGCGATGAAGGACTGATTACCGTATTTCATAAAAGTCCCTACCAGGTTCCCTGGGGACCACGCACGCCAAAAGCCTTTTTGGCCGGGTTTGATGTAAGCGCCGATGGCACGCAGGTTGCCTTCAGTAACTTGTTGCTCAACCTCACCACTCTCGACAACAAAACATTACCGTCCCACACGAGTTATTCCATTCTTCCCGATGGCAGCGGACGCATCGAGCTAGATACACGCGTTTATCAGTCCTATGGCTCCTCCTCTAAAAAAGGATATGGGTTGATGCGTATCAATGATCGCACACAGGATACAATCTACAGCAAAACATTTATTCCGGCCGCAGATGATGCTTCAGCCGAGGTCTCGGCTTTTGAATTTTTTCATAACAAGGTCGCTGTATCGCCTGATGGGAAATGGGCCATTAGTTATACCGAAGGGCTTTCTTTTTACGATGAAAATAAAATGAGTCCGGCGCTGGTATGGGATCTCCGGCAAATGAAGGCACGCACGTTGAACATTAAAAAAGTATACGACGTAAGGTTTATCCCGGGAACACAACAGGCGGCATTGTATGCCGGCAACACCCGCGGAGCCGGTCTGAACACCCTGAATTATATAGCAGACATGCCTGCTGCAAAACTGACCGACTCCACTTTCTGGCAGGACTATGTACACTATCCCGAATCCGGCCTGTCGATCAACTTCCGCAACATTGAATGGCAAACAGCAACAGGCAAAGAGAAAAAAGTTCACCGCAGTTTTTATTCGCGCGATTATCTCACCAGCGTTGCTTATTATAAACCTGCCGCGCGCATCGTGGCTGGTAGCCAGAACGGACAACTGTTGATCTGGGATACAACGGGCAGTTCTCCACGGCACATACTCAGCACGCAAGGTGGCGCCATTGAAAAACTGGTTATCCGCGGCAACCGTCTTTACAGTCTTTCCGCCAATGGTGATGTAACGATTGTTGACATGCAGCAGGAAACGATACAGGTCACGATCAAATTTCTGGAAAAAGAAAAAGAATGGCGCTATGCGATGCTCACGCCTTCGGGACATTACCGTATCGATCCGGATCTGCTCAACGATTTTCATTTTGTAAAAAATGAAACAGTCTACCCCTTATCGAGTTTTGAATTGCAGGGCAACCGTCCCGACAAAGTATTTAAAGCGCTGGGGTATGCCGACACCGCTTTTCTGCGTACGCTTGAACTTGCCTGGAGAAGCCGCATACAAAGGTTGGGCTTCGATCCGGATAAACTAAACAACGCGGGCAATCGTCCCGTACTGAAATGGGACCGTGATCATCTTCCGCTGACGGCAACAGAGCGGATACTGAAATTGCAATTGACATTGGAAGACCAGCAGCAGGCGTTGAAATCTCTGCTCATCCGTGTGAATGGCGTACCTGAATTTGCCGCCACCGGTATGCCGGTAAACGGACGTGTTAAAAAATATGCACTGGATTATCCGCTGTCACTCAACGCTGGCAGAAACCTGATCAGCATAACCGGGGTGAATGAAGCCGGCGAGGAAAGCCTGGAACAAACATATACCGTCTACTATCAACCAGACAAACCCGATTCGGCCAGGGTATTTTACATCGGCATCGGTGTTGCTGAATATGCCGACCGTCAAAAAAATCTCCGGTATGCCGCGAAGGATGTGCGTGATATCGCAGCACGTCTGAAACAAACTAAAAATGCCACGATCCTCGACACCCTGCTCAATGAAAAAGCGACGCTCGCTGCTATACAGCAGGTAAAACAAAAACTCCGGCAGACGAATACGGACGACATCGTTGTGATCTCTTTGTCGGGTCACGGTATGATCAGCCGGGACAGCGGTTTTGTGTTTGCTCCCCACGACATGGACTTCAGCCGTCCGGAAGCGAAAGGTTTGTCGATAAGGATGATCGAATCGTTGCTGGATGGTATTCCTGCGCGCAAACGGCTGTTGCTGCTGGATGCCTGCCACAGTGGAGAAGACATTGCCACGCACAGCGGCCAGTTACCACAAGGCGTAAGTGTGATAAAAAGAGGGGTGATCGTAGAAGATACGGACAGCTCGGCTTCAGGGCGCGGGCGCAATCAGCAATTGCTGATACAGGAATTATTTGGCGATCTCAGCCGCGGCAACGGGTCGTTTGTTATTTCGGCGGCGGCGGGTAATGAATATGCCTATGAGGGTCAATCCTGGAACAATGGTGTATTCACATATAGCTTTTTACAAAATCTGTCCTGGGGCGACCGGCGCACACCGCTTCGACAACTGCGCGCAGCTATTTATGACCTGGTGAACAAACAAACCAACGGTTTGCAAACGCCGGCCAGCCGGAGGGAAAATGGCTGGTGGAATTGGGAGTTTTAATTTGGTAATTTGAAAATTTGATGATTAGTCGATTTGAGAGTTTGCTGGCGTATTTTCTAATTCTCAAATCATCAAATTTTCAAATTAGCTCAAGCAATAACCCGCACATTCCTGCTAAAGCTTTCTTCCAGGGAAATAAAGGTTTCGGTGCGTTCTATGCCTTTGATCTTTTGCAACTGGTCGTGCAATACTGAGCGGAGCTGGGAAATATCTTTGCACACGATTTCAGCGAACATGCTGTAATTGCCGGTGGTGTAATTGAGGCGGACGATCTCGGGCATTTTCTGCAGTTCACGTGCAACAGTATCGTACAATGAACTTTCTTTGAGATAAATACCGATGAACGCGATTACATCGTAACCCAGCATTTTAAGATCGGTATTGAGTCGGGTGCCTTTTACTACACCGGCTTCCTGTAGTTTTTTGATACGGACGTGGATGGTACCACCAGACACATATAATTTTTTTCCAAGATCGGCGTAGGAAATCTCTGCATTCTCCATCATATGTTGAATGATCTGCAGATCCAATTTATCCAAATTCAATTTAGCGGCCATTTCGATAAGTGATTTTAAATAAATTCAATTGACACTACGAATATTTGAATAATTTCTATTATTTCAAAATTTTTGTTCGAAAATTTGGAACAAAAGGTTCAGACACTGTATTTTTGTTCTATCAAGTTCTTTAAAAGACACCATGCTAACAGCGCCTTTCTGAAGGTAATGTATAATGTGGTTCATACTGTGGGGTGATGAAATTTTCGGCAGACATGCCCTCTTGTCTCGGGGGTGGGGATAACAGAATAAATATAGCATAGAGCCGCTTCGGCAACGGAGCGACCAGGGTCGACCACTGAACTTTGTGCTACAACTAACTGCCCCGTGGAGGTTCGACTCCTCCCCCTACAGCTCTTTTCTCGTGTGGCGATTAGCTTGCCTGTGAGTTCGTACTTACAGGCTTTTTTTTGCCCTTCAGGTTTTAAACGATCTCTTTGCCCAGGCAGACAGGTCGTTTTTTTTTAATCCTTAGTTTTGCGGCTTAAATGGAAACTATGAAAAAAACGCTGCTGCTTTTTCTCGCAAGTATACTTTTTACCAGCGCCTTTGCGCAGGACCAGCGAGTGAAGGCTCTTAAATCGGAAGCTGAACGTACGGTCAAAAAAGACCCCAGCGACACCGCTCAAAAGAAATGGAAGTACGGCGGCCAGTATGCCATCAACGTTTCCCAGGGTTCGCTGAACAACTGGGCGGCCGGTGGCGATGAATTTTCGCTGTCCGTCAATTCCGTCCTCAACCTTTTTGCTTTTTATAAAAAAGGTAAACACAGCTGGGACAATACACTGGATTTTAACCTGGGCTATGTAAATACTACCAGTCTCGGCAGCAGGAAAAACGATGACCGCATCGACCTGCTCTCCAAATACGGTTATGCACTCAATCCCAAACTGAACCTCGCCGGATTATTTAACTTCCGTTCGCAGTTTTTCAAAGGCTACGCCTATGAAGACACAGCAAGATCATTGACATCCGATCTCCTTTCACCTGCCTATGTATTGCTGAGTGCCGGTCTCGATTACAAACCAATTGAAGGATTGTCCATTTTTGTTTCACCCGCCACATCCCGCTGGGTATTTGTAATGGATGATACCTTATCGGCCAAAGGTCTTTATGGAGTGGATTCCGGACGGCACAGCACATACGAACTCGGTGCATTTGCTTCTATTAATTACATGAAGGAATTCAACAAGATCGTGAGCTACAAAGGCCGGCTCGATCTTTTTTCAAATTATAGAAACAAACCCGGTAATATTGACTTCTATTTTACCAACGTGGTCAATATTAAACTGACCAGAATTTTATCTGCCACCTACAGCCTCGATCTTATTTATGATGATGATGTACGTTTATTTGGAAAAAACGGCACTTCTCCGGGACTACAGTTGAAATCGTTGATAGGGCTGGGGTTGTTGCTGAGGTTCTGATAGTGAATGGTGAATCGTCAATCGTCAATCGTGAATGAAAAGCAACATCGGTTCACGCAAAGACACATAAGGAGCAAAGAATTACCTGAAAGCTATTACTGCTGTTTTACTTAAAACTTATTACTTAATACGGCTGTTTATCCAGTAAAAAATCCCCGCCTCACAGCGGGGATTGCTTTTACCATTTATCTCACTTTAGGATTCAAGCCTGTAAACGATGGGCAATGTACGCCATACTTTCACTTTCTTACCAGCCACCTGACCAGGTGTCCAGGCCGGCATTTTAGAAACCACTTTCACCGCCTCTTCTTCCAGTCCATAACCCAGTTTGGTACCTGCCGTACGCACCTGGCTTACTTTACCGTTTTCATCAACAGCAAACTGTACATATACGGTGCCTTCAATATTGTTATCGATCGCGTCGGCGGGATATTCAATATTACGTGTAATATACGCATCCAATCCGTCCTGACCACCAGGATATCCGGGAGCCATGTCTGCGCGCATATAAATACCATCTTTATCACGCTCGATTTTTACTTTGGTGTCTTCGTCGGCCATCCGTGCTGACGCTTTACCACTTTTACGTGGCTGATCCACTTTGCTACCAGGCGTGCTGTTGGTTTTTGACGGATCAGCAGGATTGTTGCTCATGCTGCCGGTGCTGTCACCAACATTGTATTCATTCGCGGGAGGTGTGTTGTTTGCGCTGTCTTTTTTGTCTTCGTTGTTACAGGCAACAAAGAGGAAACTTCCGGCCATCAGCAGGGAAGCCCATTTTAATGTATTGATTTTCATGATGTTTGGTTTTATTTACCTTACTTATTCAAAGAAAGTGCCATACTGTTTCCCATGTCCTTCTCTTTGCCGGGCTTCTGCTAACTTTGCGGCTTATGGCGCAAAATAAACTGGCCCGGTTTGCAGATCTGGAGACGTTTTCCAATGTGTTGCAGTACCCGGAGAATATGCCCGGTCAATGGCAGGCTTTCTTTAAAAATCAGCACCCCATCGTGCTCGAACTGGCATGTGGCAAAGGCGAATATGCGGTCGGTTTGGGGAGACTTTACCCCGGTCGCAATTTTATCGGTGTGGACCAGAAAGGCAATCGCATCTGGGTGGGTGCCCGCAAAGCATTACAGGAACCATTGCCCAACGTTGCTTTCCTGCGTACGCAAATCGATCAGATCGCGCAGTATTTTGCACCCGGCGAAGTAGAAGAAATCTGGATTACTTTTCCCGATCCGCAATTACGGACCGGAAAAATGCGCAAAAGACTCACCCATCCGAAGTTTCTGCGCCTTTATCAGCAATTCCTGAAACCCGGCGGACGCATCAATTTGAAAACCGACAGCCCCGATCTGTATAAGTTCACTAAACTTGTGATCGCACAATACAACTGCACCGTTCATACCGACTTCGATCATGTACGCGAGCAGGCACCCGATCATCCTGAACTTTCCATCCGCACGCATTATGAAGGACTGGATATAGCAGGAAGCAGCCGCATACATTACCTGTGTTTTTCTTTACCCGAAACACTGGCCGGTCTCGAACAGGATGCGGTGCTTAAACAAACCGTAATGGCAGATGGATTGGATTGAAGGCGTCCATTATTATATCAATGAGGAAGGATTATTCGTCCTCACCGAACGATATCATCTCGAACGCGGTTATTGCTGCGGGAAAGGTTGCCTTCATTGCCCCTTCGGATACGAAAGCGTACCCGAACCGCGACGCAGCTATCTGCTCGAACAACGGGCAAAAGGAAATCCGGATAAAAACGCTACCGAAGAATAAACACATCCGCTTATGGCAACCTCCAAAAAGAAAAAAGCACAACCCAAAGCTGTGCGTCCATCCGGCAAGGCGGATGATAATTTCTTTACGCTTGTATATGAAGTGGCTCGCCAGATTCCCAAAGGACGCGTAACCTCCTATGGTGCCATTGCAAAAGCACTCGGCAGCGGTTTGTCGGCCCGCATGGTCGGCTGGGCCATGAATGGTGCCGGCAATGTAAGACCCAAAGTGCCCGCACACCGCGTGGTAAACCGCCTGGGTATTCTCAGCGGCAAGCATCATTTTTCCCCGCCGGATGCCATGGAAAAATTATTGAAAAAAGAAGGAGTCATCGTAAAAGACGAGCGCATCGTTGATTTCGAAAAACATTTCTGGGACCCGGCGGCGGAGCTTTTTTAAGTCAAAATTCAAAAGTAAAAAGTCAAAAGGGTGAATTGCCTTTGCGCCTTAGTTTCTTTACAGCTTTGCGTGAAATCGCGGCTTGCTTTTCACGCAGAGACGCGGAGCTTTTTTTAAGTCAAAATTCAAAAGTAAAAAGTCAAAAAAAGGCACTGGTGGCTGAGGCTCCCGAAGCCGTGGGCAATAGGTCAATCAGTGCATAAGTCAATTTTCCTTTGCGTGAAAACACGACCCGGTTTCACGTAATAAGTCATAGGATACATATAACTTATTACTTCCAACCTTCCTTACCTTCGCCGCGATTTTTTACAACACACTATGAAACATAAATTTTCCCTGTTAGCCTTTATATTATTCAGCACAGTTGCTTGCGCCCAGGAACAGGAACAACTCGATGGCGTTACCATCACTTCTTCCCTGACGGAAAAACGCGCTTCTGAAACGGGACGCAATATCAGTATCGTCCGGGGTGATCAGATGGCGGGTCTTCCTGTTCACAGCATCGACGATCTGCTGCGGTATCTGCCCGGCGTTGAAACGCAGGCACGCGGACCACTCGGCGCACAAAGCGATTTTGTTTTACGCGGCGGTACTTTTCAACAGGTATTGGTGATTCTCGACGGATTGCGCCTCAACGATCCGAATACAGGACATTTCAACAGCTATATTCCTATTACACCCGCAGAGATCGACCGGGTGGAAGTATTGAAAGGAGCCTCCTCTGCTATCTACGGCGCCGATGCAGTGGGTGGCGTTATTCATATCATTACCAAAAGTTTTGCGGCACGTCAGCAACAACCTTCGGGCGCTTCTTTTTCAGGGCGCGTGGCCGGAGGTGAATATGGTTTCAGCCAGGTGAGCGCAGGTGGCACTTACCGCAGTGGAAAACTACAACTGGGCGGCGGCTTGCTCGTCAATAATACCGATGGCGTTCCGCAACGCGGAATACGCGGCTTTGTACACAACCGGTCCGTGTCGGCATCGGCTGCTTATTTTTTCAATCAATACTGGAGCCTTGCTTATCGCGGGGCCTTCGACAGCCGTGATTTTGCCGCACAAAATTTTTATACGTCCTTTTTATCCGACACCGCCAATGAAAAAGTCCGTTCGTGGTGGCATCAGGCCCGCCTTAGTTATCAGCGCAATAAAACACGCGTATCGCTCGATGCGGGTTATAAAACACTGGAAGACGAATACCGTTTCAATCCATCATCGCTTGCCAATCAGAGTAAATCAAAACTTTTCCAATCTTTATTGGTGTACCAATACCAGCTCAATACTTCAGGCGCATTGACGGCGGGTTTTAATTACCAGCAGAAAATGATCAACTCCAATGACCGCGGTAAACATTCACTGTACCTCGCCGCACCATTTGTTTCATTGAATCAGAAAATCGGCGAACATTTTACGCTACAACCCTCCCTGCGTACGGAATTTATCGAAGGACTCGATGCAGAATGGATTCCTCAACTGACGGCATCCTGGCGGCAGGGTACGTGGCAATGGCGCGCCAGTGGCGGCAAGACAATCCGCGATGCAGACTTTACCGAACGCTTCAACAACTACGCAAAACCTTTTGTCGCCAGCGGCCGCATCGGCAACCCTGATCTGAAAGCTGAACACTCCTGGAGTTATGAAGCGGGTGCTGATTGGTTTTTCCATAAAAAACTAAAACTCTCCGCCACTTTTTTCCAACGCTATCACCGTAAGCTGATCGATTATGTAACCACGGCTTATGCCGATATGCCGCGCAAAGAAAACCTGTCACCAACCGGCACCTATGCTTTGGCGCGTAATATTGCACGGGTAGAAACTTCAGGTTTTGAGGCGGATTTGCAATACGTGGAGAAATTCGGACCGGGCCGTCAGCTTTCATTGACTGCAGGCATCACCTGGCTCGATAGCCGGAGCAGCGACGGCACTTCTTCTTTGTATGTATCATCACATGCACGTTTTCTTTCCAACTTTTCGGCCCTGTATCAATGGGGACATTTTAGCATGAGCGTAAACGGACTATATAAAAAACGGGCCGTACAGCAGGCGCCGGCCATCCAGGCACAACTCACCCGCGATTACTTTGTAATGAATGTGCAGGTATCATGGGCGGTTTGGCAAAACAGATTGATGGTATTTGCGCAGGCCGATAATTTATTTGACCGCTCTTACAGCGATCTGCTGGGCGCGCCGATGCCGGGCCGCTGGATATTGGGAGGACTCCGTTTTGCTTTTGCAAAATAAACGGCTGCTTACATTTTGATTTCCATCACGCGGTTGTTGAACCGGCTTTCTTCTGCCATGAAACACATAATATGGCTTTCGATGGATGCATCGATGGTAGAAGTGAGCAGGCTGGCATTTTGTTGCGATACGGCCTGGATCCAATCAGCAACAAGCCGCCAGTCGCCACCGCCGTGGCCTTCATTTTTATAGTTCTCTACATCGAGCACTTTGCTCTCGTATTTTTTGGATTTGTCCGTACGGAAATCCCAAACGGTGAACTGATCCATATCGCCTTCGATATAGCCCTGGCTACCCATTACGCGGGTGCGTCGTCCACCCCACGGTGTAAAGGCTTCCATATTGAAGGTGGCCGTTACTTCTTTATCAAAAAGAATATTGGTGGTATAATGATCGCATTGATCGTTGTCCATGCGGTACACGCAACGGCCATAGTCTGTTGTGCGCAGATAATCGAGAATGGCGTCGCCTTGTTTGGACTTGTCTTCGGGTAAATCGAATACGTAGGTACGGTGGCGTTTGCGGTGATAAATTTTAAGTGCGGAATAAGGGCAACTGCCTTCCACGGCACAGCCATCGGTGCAGCGTTCGGTGCTGCCTTCGGGAGCATTCGATTTTTTAAACCACTTCAGCGAGCCGAAAGCCTGGATGCGTTTGGAATCCGTACCCAGCATCCATTTGATGATATCGAGGTCGTGACAGGATTTTGCCAGGATGATGGGCGTTGTTTGTTTGCTGTTATGCCAGTTGCCGCGCACGTAGGAGTGCGCCATATGTGTATGTTCGATCGGCTCGAAGTGCTGCAGGCTCACGATATCGCCGATGGCACCGCTTTGCATAAGATCGCGGAGTTTAACGAAATAAGGAGCATAGCGCAACACATGACAAACAGCTACAATGCGATTGGTTTTGTGGGCGAGTTCGAGAATATCGCGGCATTCCTGTTCTGACGGAGAAATGGGTTTCTCCAATAAGATATCATAACCCATTTTCAGCGCGGCCATGCAGGGGCCGTAGTGCAACTGATCGGGTGTGGAAATGATAACAGCGTCGGCAAACTTGGGTTGTTTGAACACATCTTCCCAGGTTTTGAAACGCTTATCGTTGGAAATTTTATGTTTTCGTGCATAGCGTTCATTGCGGAGCGGGATGGGCTCAGCTACGCCGACGATATCGAGTTGATCGGGAAATTCGAGTCCATAATCACCATAAACGTTTCCGCGGGCACCGGCACCAAGTGTGATAGCGGTAACCGGCCGGGCGGGCGTTTTGTGGCGTTTGTCGTTGGGAAGGATCAATGGCTCACCGGTTTCATTCTTCCCCCACAGCGAAAACGGAAAAAAAGTTCCCCCTACTGTAATACCCAATGCTTTCAGAATGTTGCGGCGCGACCATCGGTACGAAGACATAGTGGATTAGTTTTTGCGTGAGAATGTGAGAATATACTGTGTCCAAGAATTATACCCTTTGGCAGGTTTGTGGAAGAAAAGTTGTGTTATAAAGTTATCAAACAGCCGGTAATAAGTAATAAGTTATAAGTTTTAAGTACTAGTTAAGCAGTCGTCTACGTAAAGGCCGGTCAATAAATAATGTATGGCGATCCGTTATTATCAAACAGGCTGTTTCAGACTTATAACTTAATACTTACAACTTATAACCCATTGCGCCTTAGGCACAATGCGCTGAAAGCCGCTACCATACAGTAATAACGATCTTTTCACTTGTCGCCCCCACTTAATTGATGTACCTTTGCCGCTCGAAAAGCAGACAGGCCCCGCCGCTAACCCGGTAAACCCCGGCCAGATAAGCACAACATTATGGAAATCAGAAACATAGCAATTATTGCCCACGTTGACCACGGCAAAACCACCCTGGTTGACAAAATCCTGCACGCGACGAAGGTATTCCGCGACAACCAGGACACCGGAGAGCTGATCATGGATAACAACGACCTGGAAAGGGAACGTGGCATTACCATTTTCAGTAAAAACGCAGCGGTTACCTACAACGGCGTAAAAATTAACGTTATCGACACCCCTGGTCACGCCGACTTTGGTGGTGAAGTAGAACGTGTATTGAAAATGGCCGATGGTGTTTGCCTGCTCGTCGATGCTTTTGAAGGCCCCATGCCTCAAACACGCTTCGTACTGCAAAAAGCATTGCAGCTCAACCTGAAACCCATTGTAATTATCAATAAAGTGGACAAGCCCAACTGCCGTCCCGACGAAGTGCATGACGCAGTTTTCGAACTGTTCTTCAACCTCGACGCTACGGAAGAGCAACTGGATTTCCCTACTTATTATGGTTCCGGTAAAAACGGCTGGTTCAACGATTCGCTGACCCAGATCGACAATATCAACCCGCTTCTCGACGGCATCCTGAAATATGTACCCGCTCCTAAAGTACAGGAAGGTAACCTGCAATTGCAGATCACTTCCCTTGACTACTCTTCTTTCCTCGGCCGTATCGCCGTAGGTAAAGTAAGCCGCGGTTCCATTAAAGAAGGTCAGCCTATCTCCCTGATGCAGACAGACGGCTCTATCCGCAAAACGCGTGTAAGAGAACTGTATGTATTCGAAGGCATGGGTAAGAAAAAAGTATCAGAAGTATTGTCAGGAGACCTTTGTGCCGTTGTAGGTATTGAAGACTTCAACATCGGTGATACCATCGCCGATGCGGAAAATCCTGAAGCATTGCCCGTAATCAGCGTGGACGAGCCAACGATGAACATGTTGTTCTCCGTGAACAACTCTCCCTTCTTCGGCAGAGACGGTAAATTCGTTACCTCCCGCCACCTGCGTGACCGCCTGATGAAAGAAACCGAGAAAAACCTCGCCCTGCGTGTGGTAGATAGTGAAGAAGGCGATAGCCTCGTGGTATATGGCCGGGGTATTCTTCACCTCGGTGTATTGATCGAAACCATGCGCCGCGAAGGTTATGAACTCACTGTAGGTCAGCCACAGGTGATCATCAAAGAGATCGACGGTAAAAAATGTGAACCATACGAGAACCTGGTAGTAGACGTTCCACAGGAATTTGCTTCCAAGGTAATCGACCTCGTAAGCCGCAAAAAAGGCGAAATGCTGGTGATGGAAACAAAAGGTGAAATGCAACACCTGGAGTTCGACATCCCTTCACGCGGTCTGATCGGCCTGCGTACACAAATGCTCACTGCCACCACCGGCGAAGCCGTAATGGCCCACCGTTTCAGCGAATACAAACCTTGGAAAGGTCCCATCCCCGGACGTAATAACGGTGTATTGGTTTCCAAGAATACAGATAAAACAACCGGTTACTCGATCGATAAACTGCAGGACCGTGGTACGTTCTTCGTAGATCCGGGTGAAGAGGTTTATATAGGCCAGATCATCGCCGAGAACATCAAACCCGGTGACCTGATCGTAAATGCTACGGAAGCGAAAAAGCTCACGAACCACCGTGCAAGCGGTAGTGATGATGCTACCAACATCGCCCCCAAAACGCTCATGACCCTCGAAGAATGCATGGAGTATATCCAGCAGGACGAGTGCATCGAAGTAACGCCCAATTTCATCCGGATGCGTAAAGTGATCCTCGATGAGAACGAGCGTTCCAAACAAGCGAAAAGAATGGGCGCCGAGGCGCTGTGAGGAAGTTATAAGTAGTAAGTATTACTTCTGAATATGAAAGCCGCATCTGAACGATGCGGCTTTTTTGTCTTCGTACCAGGGCTCGTGCACATACGAACCGCGAATGCCCTGTTCGCTGATTCATCCATTCACAATTCACTATTCACTATTCACGTTTTAATTTTTACTTTTATGTATGTGTGGAATTGCCGGCATACTTTCCTCTTCTGGCCATTATTCGCTGGAGCAACTGCAACGCATGACGAAAGCCATTGCGCATCGCGGTCCCGACGGAGAAAGTCACTGGCAGAACGCCGACAGAAGCGTGCTGCTCGGCCACCGCAGGCTGGCCATCATCGACCTCAGCGCCGCCGCCGCACAACCCATGCAACGCCGCGAGGATGAAGCACAGGACCTCGTGATTGTTTACAACGGCGAAATCTATAATTATAAAGAAATCCGCCAAACACTTTTACAAAAAGGCCATCACTTTGCCACGCAATCCGACACCGAAGTGATCCTCGCCGCTTACCAGGAATACGGCGCCGCCTGCGTCGATCATTTCGATGGCATGTTTGCCTTCGCTATCTGGGACGGCGAACTACAGGAGCTTTTTGCCGCACGCGACCGCTTCGGAGAAAAACCTTTCTTCTATCATTTCCACAACGGCGCTTTTTTGTTCGCCTCCGAAATGAAAGCACTCTGGGCGGCCGGCGTTCCGCGCGAGCACAACCGCAAAATGCTTTTCAACTTCCTCACCATCGGGTATACGGGCAATCCCGCCGATCCGGGGGAAACATTTTATACCAATATCCGCAAATTACCCGCCGCCAGTTGCCTGTACTATAAACCAGGTTCTGCCGAGCCGGTCATTGAAAAATATTGGGAGATCGACAGCAATGAGCAGCAAAAGATCAGTGACAACGATGCATTGGAGAAATTTGATCAATTGCTCCGCCAATCCGTAAACAGACGGCTTCGAAGTGATGTGCGAATCGGCACTTCGCTGAGTGGCGGACTCGATAGTTCCACTATCGCCGCACTTATTCATGCAGAAAATTATCCCGGGCTCACGGCTTTCACAGCTACATTTCCGGGGTTCGAGCGCGACGAATCGGCGCATGCGCAACAGGTCTGTCATCAATTCGGACTCGCTCATCAGACCATTACACCCGATGCCGAATCGCTGGAGCGTGAATGGGAACGGCTTTGTTATCACCAGGAAGAACCATTCGGCTCGTCAAGCATTTTTGCGCAATTCAGCGTATATGGATTGGCCGCTCAGCATGAGACCAAAGTATTGATCGATGGACAAGGCGCCGACGAATTGCTCGCCGGTTACCCGCGTTATTATAAATGGTACTGGCAGGAACTTTTCCGGAAAAGAAAATTGTGGCGGAGCGGAGAACTGAATGCTGCAAGGGAAAAAGGTATCAACGAGCCATTTGGCTTTCGCAATATTGTCGCAGCTTTATTCCCGGATATAGCCGCTGTATTGTTAGAACAACAGTATTTATTACACGCATTGAAACAAAAAGACCTCACGCGCGAATTTGTAAAACTGCAAAGCCAGGAAGCTTATTACACTACGCCGGAGATCTTCACCCTGAACGGAGCTTTGCATTTTAATGCTTTTACCAATGGCCTCGAAGAACTGTTGCGCTATGCAGACCGCAACAGCATGGCGCATGGGATCGAAGTAAGATTGCCTTTTTTAAGTCATGAACTTGCGGAGTTTTTGTTCATGCTGCCTTCGGATTTTAAAATCAGGAAAGGGTGGAGCAAATGGTTGCTTCGCGAGTCCATGAAAGATATTTTGCCGGAGGCCATCACCTGGCGCAAAGACAAAACGGGCTTTGAACCTCCGCAAAAAAAATGGATGAGCGCGCCTTCCATGACAACACTCATCCACGAAGCAAAAAATACACTCGTTAAAGAAAAAATCCTGCGGTCATCTGTTCTCCACAAGCCGGTAAAAGCGACGGCTGCCCACGATCCCGGCAATTATGACTGGAGATACCTTGCTGCCGCCACTTTTATAAGTCAAAAGTAAAAATTCAAAAGTCAAAAGTTGGCTTACTGATAGTTAGCTATCTCCTGAAAATTTTTGACTTTTTACTTTTGAATTTTGACTTTACTTATCTCCGCGATTGAACTTATTAACCAGTTCCAGTCTTCCGTATACATCTGACTTCACGATATACCATTTGTTTTCGTCTTTCAGGTTGATCACAAAGCCGATTTCAGAATCTTCGGTTGTTTCCGTTACGGAAGCAATCTCACGACCGGGATATTTTTTGTTCAATTTGGTCTTGATGGCAGGGAGCAAACGGCTGCCGTCGTAATAACGGATCGTTTTCAACAGCGTGCCTTGCGCATCATACTGAGCGCGCATCTGCACATCATCCTGGCGGAAGCTTGCCTGGTAAACATCTTTGTATTCGTGCCAGGTAACTTCCTGCGCATTGGTGAAACTTTCTTTGAAAGCTTTCAATATTTTTTCATTTACTTCTGAAGGCTTGCCGGCAGGCAATGGAGCGGCGAAAGTAAAACAGGTCATCAACAGGGCGGCAACTAAGCTAAGCGTTTTCATAACTAATATTTTTTTGTATGACAGGGAGGTTTTGACACAGCTAAAATAGCTTCGTTGAAAGGCGAAGTCAATGCGTTTATAGATCATTGGTAAGCGGAAAATGTTACAGGTGTATTCGTTAAATTATCTTAAATCGATCTGAAACCATTTTATCAATGATTGAAAAAGTAAACCCGAAGTACGAAGCATGGTTATATTTCTGTGACCAGGGCGATTAAGGATTTGTTAAAGGAATTTGTACGAGGATGAGTGGTAAACACGCTACAGGAGCCAGTTCCATGAATACTGATTTATTTCCCTGATCTTTGCCATTCTGTTTTACCGTAAATGAATTATCATGAAAAAATTAGGTACTAAATACATTCACGCAGGTGCTAATCCCGACCCGTCAACCGGTGCTATCATGACTCCTATTTTCCAGACATCGACGTATGTACAGGAGTCACCGGGCGTGAATAAAGGTTTTGAGTATGCGCGTTCGCAGAATCCTACACGCCAGGCGCTGGAAGAAGCATTGGCGGTGATTGAAAACGGAAAATTTGGCCTCGCGTTCAGCAGCGGTGTTGCCGCTACCGACGCAGTGATCAAGCTGCTCGTACCCGGTGATGAAGTGATTGCCGCTGCCGATATGTACGGCGGCACCTATCGCCTGTTTACCAAAGTGTTTGAAAAATTCGGCATTGTGTTTCGTTATGTCGACACCACCGATGTAGCTGCAGTAAAAGCAGCCATTACACCAAAAACAAAACTCATCTGGCTGGAAACACCTACCAATCCGCTGATGAATATTACCGATATCGCTGCCATTGCGGCCATATCAAAAGAGGCAGGCACCATTCTCTGCGTTGACAACACCTTTGCTTCTCCTTACCTGCAGAATCCGCTCGACCTCGGCGCCGATATCGTTATGCATTCCGCCACCAAATACCTCGGCGGACACAGCGATGTGATACAGGGCGCACTCGTGATCAACGACCAGGCATTGCGCGACCAGCTCTATTTCATTCAAAAAAGTTGCGGGGCCGTTCCCGGACCGATGGATTGCTTCCTCGTGCTGCGTGGGATCAAAACATTGCACCTCCGTATGCAGCAACATTGTATCAATGGTGAAAAAATTGCGCACTGGCTTCGTGCACATCCCGGTGTAAGCAAAGTGTACTGGCCGGGCTTTGAGGACCAGCCGGGTTATGCCATTGCTAAAAAACAAATGCGCGGATTTGGCGGCATGATCAGTTTCGAATTAAAGAAAGAAGGTGTGGAAGAAGTGAACCGCGTGCTCAGCTCTACCAAACTTTTTTCGCTGGCGGAAAGCCTGGGTGGTGTGGAATCGCTGATCAATCATCCGGCAACCATGACGCACGCATCTATTCCGCGGGAAGAACGTATCAAGAACGGATTAAGTGATTCACTGATCCGCCTGAGCGTTGGGGTGGAAGATGCGGAAGATCTCATCGAAGACCTGAAGCAGGCCATCGGTTAATAATCTGGCATTGTATCTGCCTTAAAAAAGGTATAAGACATGAAATTTCCTCACAATTAAATCGGATGCCATGTTATACCTTATTGCGATAATATTGATAATCGGCTGGCTTTTAGGATTTTTTGTTTTCTCTGCCGGTAGTCTGATCCACATACTGCTGGTGATCGCGATCATCGCTATCCTGTTGCGTCTTATCCGCGGCAGCAGCCCTGTGTAACCGTGTAGATTTTTTGCACCACCACTAAAAGCCCTGAACTTTTTTATAAACCGTTGCAGTTACCTGCGGCGGTTTATTTTTGTACCATGACCGAGCAAAAGCTGAAAGAATTCCTGGATAAGAAAGTGGATGAATATAACCGTCCTTCTTTTATCGCGGCGGACCCTGTGCTCATTCCCCATTTATTTACCAAAAAACAAGATCAGGAAATAGCTGGTTTCTTTGCGGCTACTTTCGCCTGGGGCAACCGCACCACGATTATCAACAAAAGCAGGGAATTACTTTCACTCATGGAGATGCAGCCGCACAGTTTCTGTCTGCATGCAGGTCCCGCTGAGCTCAAAAAACTACTTTCTTTTAAACACCGCACTTTCAATCCTACCGATCTGCTTTATTTCATCGACTTCTTCCGCCATCATTATCACCGGTATGATTCGCTGGAAGCCGCATTCACCATGCATGGTAAAACGGTGGAAGAGATGCTGACCGGTTTTTATCACTATTTTTTTTCATTGGAAGATGCACCACCGCGTACCCGTAAACATGTTGCCTCGCCTGAACGCGGTTCCACCTGCAAACGACTCAATATGTTTCTCCGCTGGATGGTCAGGCATGATGACCGCGGGGTCGATCTCGGCATCTGGCGTTCAATCAGTCCTTCGGAACTTATCTGCCCCATCGATCTGCATGTGGGACGGGTAGCGAGAAAGTTCCGGTTGCTGGAGCGTAAACAAACCGACTGGCTTGCAGCGCTGGAACTCACGGAGCGTCTCCGAAGATTCGATCCGCAAGATCCGGCTCGCTACGATTTTGCACTGTTTGCGCTCGGCATTCTCGAACACTTTTAATCCCACAGGAAGAAACGGTTGCCCGATGGTTTCTTCTTCATCATCGAAGGTCTTATGTTGTAGGTGAACGTTGCCAGCAGGTAACGTCCCAGTACATTATTGCTGCTGGTTGTGATCATGTTGCGGTTAGTCTGTACCCAGATATTGGTGTTGCGGTTGAGGATGTCCTGCACACCAATCTTCAGCACGCCCGCATCGCCGGGCAAAAAGGTAAAGTTGACAGCAGCGTTCCAGCGCAATACATCTTTAGGCAATCCACCACCGATAGAACTGTTGTAGCTGTAATTGAGCGCATTCTCGAAAAATACATGCTTGGGCCAGCGAACGGTCAGTTGGTTTTCCCACCAGTGGGCAACTACCGATATTTCCCTGAATGCCTCGTTGGTATTTCTTACGCGCTGGTAGTTGATAGAATAACTGGAATTGAATTCCACCTTATCGTTGAAGTTCAGGTTGATCCCGGACCAACTCGACATGTTGAGGTTGCGCTGCCAGCTGGCTTCTTCATTGAACATGAAACGGTTCTTACCAACTTGTCCCCAGGCACCGGTGTTCCAGGAAAACGTAAATCGCTGGCTGTATTTATATTGTTTTGAAACGTTGAAATTGATGCTGGCATTTTGTGAGCCATCTGCGTTCATCGGCGTAGTGGTCTGCACACCTTTGTCGTCTACCTGTACGTGCTGTACAAAATCGTTATTGGTTAATGATGCCGTAGTATAGAAGTTGAAGTACAGGTTACGTTTTGCATCGTTGGTATAGCCGCTGAACTGTACGGAATGCCTGTCGGACGGCTGCAGCGATGTATTACCGCGGGTAATAAAGTAGGGATTGCTATTATCCGTTACAGGCAGCAGATACATATAACCGGGCAATACCACGTCGCGCGTATAGCTCAGGTTAAGTTGCTTGTAAACCACTGCGAGGCTTGGCAACAGATCCGTTCTTCTCTGCACAACCGGCGATACGCCTTGGAGCCTGTTGTTGATATTCTGCCATTGCAGACGGGCGGCCGGTGTAATGGTTAATCCTTTGATCTTAAACTCAAGTCCGGATGATACCACCACACGATTGTTCTCACGGTTGAAATCATTAGTCAGCGTTTCATTCGGCACTTCGAATTTCCCGTCGCTGTCTTTATTCAGGGTGCGCACACCGTTGCCTACCTTCTCATATTCGTATCGGACAGAGTTGCGGGAGATCAGCCATTTGGTAATGGGCTCACTGTATCCGGCTATAAACTGTGTAGTTGTGCTCGGCATGCGTTGCAGACGCAATTGCGAATACGCACTGTCATAAAGGATAGGATACAAATAGCGTGTTTCAGATTCGGTAAGGAAATCGGTGAATTTGTTATTTATATCGAGGAAGTTGGTAAACACAAGCCGGCGGTTGGCTTTTTTCCTCGACAGCCGCACAATGTTGACCATGTGCTTGTAGTAATAAGTATTATTGAGGTTGTTCTGATAAATATTGCCGGAACTCAGGGGGCCGAGTTTATTATTATCGCTGGAGATGGCACTGATGCGGTCTTCATCCGTTTTACCGATCATATAACTCGCGTTGGCAAGGATTGTGGTAACGGAATCGGGTTTCAGCCTTGCACCCACGCCAAAGTTGTGTGCATTGGTCACCACATCACCGGTAATGCGGTTGTTGTTGGTAATAACAGTATCGCCGGAGAACTGCTGGCTATTGATCGTGTTGATACGGTCGACTACCACATTTCCAAAAAAGTATTGTGCGAAAATGGATTGTTTGGAATTGGGCGAATGGTTGAGGTTAAAACCTGCGCCCTTGCTCGTACTGATACCGCCGTAGCTGGTGAGGCCACCAAAACTTACACCGTTGAGGTTGATCCCGCTTCCTGCGTTGTTGCGCCAAATACTGGTACTGTTACTGCCCATAAGTCCGCGTGATCGGTCGAGGCCACCGGTCTGCATCAGTTCGGAATAGCTGAAACCCGGACGATTAAGGTTATTGGCGTAGCCGAGTATACTCACCTGCAACGTATCGCGGTAAATATTGGCAATGCCCCCTGCTTCATACCGCGACTCGGTACCGGCGCCGGCATATACTTTTCCGAACCACCCTTTCTTTACCCCTTTCTTCAGTGTGATGTTGATCACTTTGCCAACGTTATTAATATTATCGTCGCCATTGCGCAGCATTTCATCTTTGTCGTCCGCTACCTGCACTTTATCGATTACGTTGGCGGGCAGATTGCGGGTGGCCATCTTCGGATCGTCGCCGAAGAACGCTTTACCATCTACCAGCAGGCGGTTAACGGGTTTGCCGTTGACGGTGATATTACCGTCGGCGTCTACCTGAACACCGGGCAATTTTTTCAGGAGATCTTCAACCAGTGCGTTGGGCAATGTTTTAAATGCCGATGCATTAAACTCGATCGTATCTTTTTTGATCGTCACGGGCGGGCGTTCCGACACCACCAGTACTTCGTCCAGTGAAGTGGCATTGGGTTCGAGGTAAACATTTCCCAGATCGATAACGGGTGTATCGGAAGTGGCGGTGAATTCGTGGCGGTAAACGCCGTAACCGGAAAATGAGACCACCATGCGCAGCGGGATACCGAGTGGCAGGCCGGGCACGCGAAAATCGCCGTCCGGTGAACTGAGGCGATAGGTGACAATAGCCGTATCCGCCGCTTTGAAAACGGTAACGGTGGCCAGTGCGAGTGGCTGTTTATTGGCCGAATCGAGGAGCTTGCCTTTAACGGAGCCCTGGGAAAATGCGGACAGGGAAAACGATGTAACTAACAGAAATAGAAGCAGTTTCTTAAACATTGGGTTGGTTTTGCTCGTGCAAATTACGAGAATATTCGTAATAAGAAATGGTTCGTACTTCCTTTAACATTTTCTTTACGCCGGCGTGAATCGTATTTTTAATCCTATGTCCGAAACAGCCGCTCTTATTCACCTGGCCGAGCAGGTAGCCCAACAGCCTGCCAGCGACGATTTAAACCGCCTTACGGAGCAGATCAGGCAATTGATCAACGAAGACTTTAATGCGCTGGTCAGCCTGCTGTACCGCCAGGACGTGAGCGAGCACAAATTAAGAGCGCTGCTGGCCGGGCAGCCCGAAGCGGACTCCGCCGTACTGATCACCGGGCTGCTGGTGGAGAGAATGGCGCAAAAAATAAAATCCCGCCAGGCTTTCAGCCGGCGGGATCCTTCTATTCCCGATGAGGAGAAATGGTAAGTTTATTTTTTCCCAAACATTAATTCCTTCACTTTTTCCTTGTCTTCTTTTTCTTTTTTGAGGTCGAACATTGTACCGAATACATGATCCCACAGAGTCGAACTCACTCCAAATCCATTGTGTTCGTTTTTGTAATGATGCAGATGGTGATTGCGCCACAGACCTTTCATCCATTTAAACGGCGGATTCCAGGCATGGATAGCGTAGTGCATCGTGCCATACATCAGGTATCCCAGCATAAAACCGGGGAAGAACATCAGCGAATTGTTGCCAATAACCAGGTACATCAGCCCCAGGATGGTGCTGGAGATGATCAGGCTGGGCACGGGTGGCATGAACAGGCGCTGCTTATCACGCGGATAATGGTGGTGATTGCCATGCAAGGTATAGATGAATTTCTGCATGCGCGTATTATCGCTTACCCAGTGAAACAGGAACCTGTGTGCAAGGTATTCAAAGAATGACCAGAAGAGAATGCCTCCAAAGAACGTGAGGAATACGCGCCCTGCACTGTAATGCAATGTTGCATTGCTGTAATACAACATATAAATGATCACAGGAGTATACATTCCCCAGATCACCAGTGGATGTGTTTTTGTCAGCATCTCGAGGTAATCGTTCTTGAACAACCTGGCCTGCCCCTTATTGTGAATCTTTTCGAATTGCATGCGGCAAAGATACTTTGATTTTTGCATCAGCGGAGCGCAGCAAAAACCCTGATTTTTTTTCAATGGAAACTTTAACGAATAACCTGGTGTCATTTCAGCAGCTCGTCAACCCGCTGAAAATCATATCCTCTTTTTTTCAGATATTCCAGCAGCGCGGGCAGTAAACGGTAAAATTTATCCTTACGCGCCGGATCCGTACCTAAATGAAGCAGTAATATAAATCCATTGAGGCCCGAAGCGGACTCTTTTTCATAGCGCACTACCTGGTCATAGATGGCCTGGCTGCCAAGGTAATTGGATAACGCCGGCCAGGTATAATCCGCATTACTCCTTGTACCGGGCGTGAAATTAATCAATTGTATCCCCGTTTTTTTTGCCCAGGCCGCAATGCTGTCGTTGTGCCACTCATAAGGTGGCAAAAAGAAGCCCGCATCTTCGCGGCGGATCCCGTAAGCAGCCATTATTTCGTAATTTTTCTTCAGGTCTGCGGAAAATTGTTCTTCCGTCACCAGCAGGCTGTCGCGATCATCCCAACTGCAATAAAGCAGGTGTTTGTCTGAGTGCGGACCAAGATAATGGCCACCACGTTTCAGTTGCTGCACCGCTGTTTCATGTTTCCGGTAAAAATTTCCGGTCAGAAAAAACGAGGCTTTTATTTTTTTATCCGCCAGTGCTTTTGTGATGGCAGCCGTGCCATCGGCAAATTCATCGGCGGTAAAGACCAATGCAAGTTTCTTTGTGCGCGTATCGCCGCGGGTAATAGCGCCATAGGTCATTGTCTTGTTAGCCGCCAGATGTGCGGGCATTTTGACCGCCTCGCGCGATGCCAGCAGGTACACCAGAGAAGCCGTTCCATCCATCGTTGGTTCATTGGTACTGTAGTCGCCATAATCATCATGATAAACAGCCAGGTCGCTCTGGAAGGACGCATACTCATCTTCGTCCTGCAGTTTTATACCAATCAGGCTTTTGTAAATTGATGTATACACCGGTCCGTCGACCAGGCCGCCATCGATCGGATATTTTTTTAAATGCGTAAACGCAGAGTGCGGGTCAACCGGTGTGTCGCCCTGTGCAGGCAGTCCGTATACCATGCTTGTGCCCCACGGGTTGCAACCAAACAACCAATCGATATTGGCCTGTTCGAATGCAGCATAGCGATTATCACCACTCAGGGTCCTGTACCAGAAACATTGAATGGCAAAAGCGGCGGTAAGATTGTTACTGCACCAGATAAAGGGAACACCGCGGTAGAAAGCGTTTTGTTCCGCCTTGCCCCAAACCTTGTCAATGCCTGTACGATAAAAATCCATCAGCATATCCGCTCTTTTTTGCCAATAGACCGCTTCTGCTCCTTTGGCTTTGGCCGCACGTTGACGAAGCAGGCGCGTCAATTCATAATGACCGGTATTGATAAACGGATACCATTGATAATGCGCGGCCGTATCTGCACCAAGCCACGGCGTGATTGGTTCATTGATCGCATAGGCAACGGCTCGGTCAAGCATATCATCCACGGCTTTTTGGTTCTCCGTCCATAGCATTCCTGCCAATGCCGCACCGGCCATTTCCATGTCATCTGTCCAGTTTTCTTCGGCATAGATATAAGGCGCTTTGACGGAAACGGTCTGCGTTACGCCCGGCTTCTTCAAGGCAAAACGGAAAGCGCCGGTGGCTTTTGCGTAACTTTTTTCAGCCGTTTCCACATGGATGCCGGACTGATAGGCCAATGCAAATGCCGCCGCGATCTTGGCAGCCGTAGAGCTGGTACCGGTTGTTTTATTCCATCCTTTTCCCTGCTGCTGCGATTCGCCGGTGATGCGATAGACCGGCCGTTGATAGCCTTTTCCGTATTGACTATCTTCTTTCGGTATACGCATGCTGATGTGATCGCGGTCGTCGGCTACCTGGTTGTACATGGTATCGCCTCCGGGATACATGCGGTTCAGCCATTCCATTCCCCATCTTGCCTCGTCGATCACATCGGGCTGGCCATTACCGCCAGGGCGTCCGTTGGCCAGGTGTTTATCCGTGAATACCGCCGGAAAGTCGCGGCCGGCGAGCAACAGGTGATGGGTGGCATTGGCGGAGGTGGTTACATATTGGAGATAGTCACTCGCATCATGCCAGCCGCCGCGCGCGTCCGCATAACTGCTGTCGGGAATATTTTGTCCATAGCGCACATAGCCGTCCTGCGTGTGGCAACTGTCGTTCAGAAAGGGATTGAAGCCGCAACGTTGCTGCCGCATATACCGCAGACAGAAGTCTGCCGCCCCTTTGTACACATTTGCATCGATGGAAAAAACGGCAGAGCGTGTATCGCCTGCCTGCAAATAATAGCTGCCGGATTTTTTATAAAAAGAAAAATCGAATCGCGCTGTGTGGCGGAACGGACCGTATGCGCCGAAGGGCTGTGTTTTTCCTTTCGTCACTTCGGCACCGGTTTTCGCGTCATGTAACGACCACTCCGAAGGAACATTGCCGTTTTTGGCACACCAGACAGCGCCCTTCGGCAGATCGGGCAGATAGCCCAGTTGATTGATCCGTATCCAGCTTTGCTGTGCTTCCGCAACGGCGGCAAACAGCAGGCAAAACAAAAGAGAAAAGATTTTCATACACAAGCAGCTTTGGTTAGTCATAGGTAAACTTCCAGCTCTTCAGATCGGGCTGGTGTTTACGCGGACGTTTCAATTCATGGTTATAAATGATGTTGCCAACTTCTTTGAAAAACGGGTAACCTGTTTCGTCGTATTCGTATTTATTATCGTTGAGCACGCCGTCTTTGTTTACATAAATATTCCCCGAGAGCATGAACTCCACGTTGTTTTTAAAGTCCACGATATAACATACATCTGTCAGGAAGCCGTAGCTCCAGCCGGTTTTGTTGAACGAGCGGATATAGGGCGGAATTTTTCCCTTGCCGGCCCGGAAGAAAAAGAATTTGGTATAGCTGTCGAAAAATTCGGTGGTGTCATATCTGGGAAAATGGCTTTCCGAAGGCAATTCGGACATATAGCGATACAGAAACTGATAATCGTCTTCCGTGAGATCGAAGCGTTGCTTCGCATGAACGGAAGAGGGGAATAAAACCGATTGTAATAATTGTTGCAAATCTGCCAGCGGGGCATTGTTATGCGTGGTGAAATCCATCGGTTCGCCGATCAGTTTTTCGTCGCGGTCGTAATAGGCGCGGCCGATCAGGTTGCGTTGACTGAAGTCGAAGTTGAACGCACTTTTGGCGGCAGGTTGTGCATACAAAAGTTTTCCCTTTTCATCTAAAAAGCGTACGGGATTGGTTAAGCGGTTCTCTTCTTCGTTCATCCGTACGAACCGGCGCGTAATGCGCGTATCCTTGTAGCCTTTTTTATGTAACGTTTCATTGATGTATTGCTGACCCAGGAATTCATATAACCGGTTATAGGCATCGTTATCACTTACCAGGAATATTTTGCGGATGTATTGGGCGATGGATGGCAGTCCGTTTTTGGCGGAAGTGTCGGTGAGTACGGTCGTTTGCGGAGGTGCGGCACTGTCGGTGAGCATCGTTGTGTACTTCCCGATGCCGGCCTTTTTGAGACGGTTTAATTTTTCCAGGGAAAGAAAAGCAAGTGGCATCTTGACCGTCGAGGCCGGATTGAAATAGCGGTCTTTGTCTACGTTGAGGTAGTAATGTGTAAACGAAGGTTTATTGTTTTTATCGCGGTCGATGCGGGTATAAATGAGTTGATAGCGGAACGTGTCAGGCTGTGCCAGTACGGATTTCAAGGCCGGCGATGCGTTTTCTTCCAGCAGTTGGCGCAGCCAGGGCGAGTCGGGAATTTGAGCATGCATGGTATAAAAAGAAAAGAGGAATGACAGTAAAACGGCCAGGCGTATCATTGGCAAAAGATACAACTCTTCAGGTAAAAAAGGGTGCCGGGCGCAGTAGGCTGCTCATTTCCCATTAACTTGCGGCAAATATTTGCCGATGAAACTGGTCTCCTACCTGAAAGATGAACGCGAACAATTGGGCGTGCTGGTGAACAACCTTGTATATGATATGGAAGTATTGCACCCCGATCTTCCCAACAGTATGAATATGTTCCTTACTTACTGGGACGAGAGTTTTCACATTGCGCAGGCGGGAGAGCTGATGTTGCGTGAAGGAACGCGTACCAGCAACCGCGGCATTCCCGTGGATCAGTTGCAGTTGCTGGCACCCGTGCCGTTTCCTGCAAGCTGCCGCGACGGTTATGCTTTTCGTCAGCACGTGGCCGCTGCGCGCCGCAACCGCAAAGTGGACATGATCCCCGAATTCGATCAATACCCCATTTTCTATTTTACCAATCATCACGGCATACAGGGTCCCGGTGAACTCCGTGCCATGCCCGATCATTTTGAAAAGCTCGACTTCGAACTGGAAGCGGCGATTGTTATCTGCCGCCATGGCCGTAACATTCCTGCCGAACGTGCCGACGAATACATTGGCGGGATCATGATCATGAACGACATGAGCGCAAGACGTCTTCAAATGGAAGAAATGTTGCTGAACCTTGGCCCCGCCAAAGGCAAAGACTTTTCTACCGTTATCGGCCCCTGGCTGGTAACGCTGGATGAATTGCAGGCCTTTGAAATTCCTGCCAAAGAAAATCATACCGGCAAAAGCTGGAACCTGAAGATGAAATGCTGGGTAAATGGTGTTCAGGTGAGCGAAGGTAATCTTGGTGATATGGACTGGACCTTTGCAGAGATTATCGAGCGCGCCTCTTATGGCGTGGATCTGTATCCCGGCGACGTGATCGGCAGTGGTACCGTCGGCACCGGATGTTTCCTCGAGCTCAACGGCACGGGCAAACTGAACGACCCGAATTACCAGGAACAATGGTTGCAGGCAAATGATAAAGTGGAGATGGCCATCGATCAACTGGGACATTTATCCAATACCATCGTAGCCGAAGATTCCAGTTGGAGCATCCTGGCACAAAAGAAAACACCTGCAACAGAGTAAGTAAAAAATACTTTGTATGAAAAAAGCTATCCTGACCATTGTATTACTGGCACTGTCCAATACATTCATGACATTGGCCTGGTACGGACACCTCAAGTTCAAGGAATATAAATGGGGGCAAAATCTCGGGCTCGTCAGCATCATCCTGATCAGTTGGGGCATTGCCTTATTTGAATATTCCCTGCAGGTGCCGGCCAACCGCATTGGTTTTTCTGAAAACGGCGGCCCGTTTAATCTGTGGCAGTTGAAAGTATTGCAGGAGGTGATCACGCTGGTGGTGTTTACGGTGTTTGTGATCGTGGTATTCAAGCAGGAAACCCTGCGCATGAATCATTTGATAGGATTTGCTTTTCTGATAGGAGCGGTGTATTTTATTTTTAAGAAATGAGCGTTAAAGGTGTAAGGTTTAAGGCGTAAGGCTTAAGGTCTAAGGTGCTCGAAGAGGACTTCGGCCATAGGTTTAGATAAGCATCCATTCACTTATTGACTATTCACGATTCACCATTCACAATTCACAATTGACCATTCAGAACTTCCGCAACTACCTGCTCGCCAAGGGCGCACTCACTGACGAACAATTCGACACAGTCAGCCATGCCATACAGGAGCGGACTGTTGCCAAAGGCACGGTGCTTTTACGGCAGGATGAAATATGCAGTGAAGTATACTTTGTAGCAAACGGTTTATTGCGTTCCTACACAGTGGATGACAATGGCCGCGAACACATCATTCAGTTTGCGCCGGAAGATAGCTGGATCAGCGACCGCAACAGTTTTCTTTTCGGTGAACCATCGCTTATTTTCATCGATACAATAGAAGAGTCGAAACTGGTGGTGTTGACGCCGGAATTTTTCCAACAGGTTTCGGCTTTTGCGGGCTTCAATACCTTTAACACAAAAGCATTGCACAACTTGGTGCGCATGCAACAGCACCGGATCAGTTTATTGATCGGCGCTTCTGCGGAGACGCGTTATATGGACTTCATTGAACGTTATCCAAGTCTTACCCTTCGCGTACCGCAATGGATGATCGCTTCTTACCTGGGCATTACGCCTGAATCGCTGAGCCGTGTACGCCGGGAACTGGCGAGAAGAAACTTCAAACCCGGATCACAATCTTCCGAGTAGCTTTTGTGCTTTTTTATAATAAGGAGATGCCTGCGGAACTTTTAACGCCTGTTCTCTGGCCGCAGTTTTTTCATTGAGGTTTTCATACGAAAGGGCTGCAAAATAAGCCGCATCACCTGCATAAACAGACGTACCGGAAGAAATGCGCGCCAAATGCGTGACCGCAGGTCCCCATGCTTTATTTCCCACATAACTCAGCCCGAGATAATAACGCGCGACAGCCGATTGTGTATCCGCCGTCACTACTTGTTCCAGTAATAAAGCCGAAGCCGCATAATCTTTATCATTGTACGCTTTGGAGGCCGCATTGAATAATGAATCGCTGTTGACACCGCGGCTTATGGTTGCTTCCATCGCCGGGAGTTCCATACCATTGTTACTGAATACACCCGACATCACCACTGCAAAGATCAAAGCAGCCGCAGCCGCCAGTCCGATCACGATCCTGCGGAAGGGTATTACTTTGGCGGCGGGCTTATTTTGCGCTGCCGCTACGGCTTTCAATGTGCTGCGGAGAGCGGGCACACCTTGTTCTGCTTTCAATCGTTTTGCAATGACGTCCTGCATTTCGCGGCGGATGGCCGTTTGCTTTTGCAGTTCCGCATTTTCGCGAAGCTCCTGTTCAAAAGCGGCTTGCCCGTCTGCGGAAAGTTGCCCGTCGAGGTAGTCCTGTATTTGGTCGAAATAATTTTCCATGACATTCTTCTATTTAAACAATGGGTGCTGGCGCGCAAGGGCTGCGAGGCCGGCCATGCATTCACTTTTCTTTTTTCGCAGATAGGCGTAGGTGAGACCGAGCGATTCGGCTACTTTTTCCTGGTGATCGCCGGACATGCAGGCTTTGATGATCTCCCGGCATTTATCGCCGAGTTGTTCCAGCAATTCCATGATCGTTGTTTCGCGCTCTTCGCGCCGGGCATACTCTCCGGCGCTGTCCCACTCCTCTTGTTTAAAAGAAGATACGTCATCAAACGACTTTGTTACCGGGCTTCTGCCGTTCTTTTTGAGCACATTCAGCCATTTTCTTTTGCAGACCAATACGAGGAAGGCTTCAAACGGGCAGGTAAGTACAAAATCACTTTCCGTGCTCATCCGGTATATATCGACAAGGGATTCCTGGAAAATGTCGGCCGCGTCTTCTTCGCTACCGCTGTTGGTAACAATCAGCCGTTTTATTTTATCTGCATATAAACGATAGATCTCCCCGATACCACGGGCATCATTTTGCTGTAAAAAAGTGATATAGCGTTGGTCCTGGTGCAAGGCAAAGAGTTAAGTCAAAATTAAAAATTCAAAAGTCAAAAGAGTGAATGTTCAGTTGTCAATTGTGAATAGAAAATGATCTGTAATAGCCGGCAATAAGTCGATCAGTAAATAACTGAATATTGATCCCGATTGGTGAAATTATTGACTTACTCACTGATTGACTTATTCACGCTCCTCACTTTTGACTTTTGACTTATTACTTATTACTTTAAAAATATTACTTATTTTTCGTAACAGCTTGAAGTATATATGCTCAGCTCTTCCAACCAGACCGTCAAAAACCTGTCAGATATGAGGAACCTGCTCCTTTTCCTGTTGTTTTCCGCAATGGCAGCACCCGCTTATGCGCAATTGCCCGCCGGAATTGATAGTACTGCCGGTTTTGAGATTGTGGCTGGCAAAGACGATTTTGAATTCAGACCCAAACTGCGGCCCCTGCAGGTTATTCCGGGTGGCAGAAGCCCATTCTATACCTATCTCTGGGATTTTGGTGACGGCCACTTCAGTACGGACTCCATGCCGCGTCACCGTTATGCATTGCCCGGAAACTATACCGTTCAATTATATGCAGTCAATAATTATGATGACGGCAAACGCCCGCCACGGCCTGTAAAACGGCAGAATGAAGTTTCTGAAGCCATGGCTTCCGTTACTTCACCCTCGAATGCAGAGAAAAATTTCTTTTCCGCCAATGGTGTATTTCAATTGGCAAAAAATACCAATGCGCTTCCGGGCGAAGACCTGTTGCTGATTGCCGGATTACGGGCGCCCCAGGGAAAAGGACACTTATTGATATTAACCAATGAAAAGATCTATGGGCCCGGTGGATTCAAACAACGCGATGCATCATCCTATTATGGAGAAAAACAATTGAACCCCGACAGTGTAGACGCCGCTAAGCTATGGGCATCGGTATCGCAGATAACGATTACGCAAAGTGGTAGTCCGCATTATAATAATCGCCAGGACCGCAAAGTGACTGCGGATGAAGCCAATCAATATTTCCGCGGGTTATTTGCGCAGTATAATACAAAGCAGGTGTATACGGTGAAAAATGAAACCGATAAACCGGCCTTCTCTTTTATTCAATATGACATTACACCGGAAATGCTGAAGGATACCAATGCCATGATTACGATCACGGGCATTTATTTTCCGGAAGATGGTGGCGATGCCTATGTACATCAGTTGGAAGTGCCGGTAGTAGCCTCGCATGATCCGAACCGGATGTCGCTGAAGCAATCGCGCATGAGCTATCGTATGATGGCAAAACGCAAAGAAATGTTGTACAAAGTGCAATTCCAGAATGATGGTGAAGGCGATGCACGCAATATCCGGTTAGAAATAGATCTGCCGGCCAACATGGATCCGTCCACATTCAGACTATTGCAGCTTTCGCCCAACTGTCCCCCGTGTTCGGATAGTATTACGCGCGGATGTTGGGAGCAAACGGTGAAGGAAGGCAAAACAATCGTATTTAATTTCCGCTGGATCAGTCTGCCGGGAACCAAAGCCAAAGACATCTCCAATGAAGACAGTACGAAGGGATTTATCCGTTTTACGGTAAAGCCGAGGAAGAAACTGCCGAACCAGGCATTCCGTGGGCGCACGGCTATTTACTTTGATAAAAACGAACCGATCATAACGAACACGGCAACGGGCAGGTTCCGTAAAAGCCTGTCGCCGATCGTATTTGCGGCGCATCAGTTAAGCATACAGGATGGGGACGTAGATAAAGAAGTCAACAGTATGCGCAGCCGGCAGGCCTGGTCGCTGGGTGTGGGATTATCACCATTGGCGCCTTATAAAAAACTATACTGGCAGGTGGAATTATACGGAGGTACGGTGCAACAGCAGACAGATTATGGGCGTGTATTCCGGCCCGGTCGTGTCACCATCGATGGTGTGGATTATAACTATGACTTCTATGAAAGAAAAGTGTCTACACGGATGCTGCGGCTTGATGTGGTACCCGTGCAATTGAGGTATAACATTGGTCACTTTGTCTCTGTGGGAGCGGGTGTGCAATGCAAGCTTGATCTGCCATTGTCGGCCGAAGAAAACAGGACCATCTATCCCTTTGTGAATGGGCAGGAGCGAAAACTTTCACAAACGGTCGAAACAGATAAAGGAGGCACGGGCCCTATACGCTTCCGTCCGTTTGCGGATATTAATATTGGTAAAATATTATTGGGACCCTGCATCGGCGCGCGTTATCAATTTGACGGCAAGCAGGGGCAGTATGTGCAGGTGTATGGCGCATGGCGGCTTTAGAAGGTGGAAGGTAAAAGGCTTAAGGTGTTAGGGTATAAGGCTATAAACCTTTTTGCATCTTTGCTCCTTATGCGTCTTTACGTGATTTTTTCGCGCAGAGGAATGAAGAATTTACCGATTGCCCATCCCCCTTTTTTTGACTTTTTACTTTTGAATTTTGACTTTTTCCCCGAGGTTTGTAGCCGAGCCAACAATATGATCATCGATTTAAGCCATCATTGATCATGTCGTCCCAACCAACCACCATCGTATGCCGAAGCGCCACCTGTTGCTGCATTTACTGCCGTGTCGTGCAGTAAATATTTTTTTCCTGTCTATTTTAGTTGGATCAACAGCGCGTGCGCAGGCACCGGCCGTCTATCCCGCAGGTGCCAAGATCAACTGGGTGCGTACTTGGGACGCTGTAGGCCCGGAGACCAACCCCGACAACCTGATCGCAAGACCCCTGACGGATGTGCGCATGGCCACGCAATACATGGATGGTGTAGGCAGACCGGTACAGACGGTGATCAAACAAGGGTCATTAATTACAGGCGGAACGGCGACGGATATCGTTAACACGATTGTTTATGATGAACTGGGCCGCGAGCAGTATCAGTTTTTACCCGCTCCTGCTAATACGACGGGTGGTAATGCGAGCGTGACGGATGGTTTGTTTACCTAGAAAGAATTAAAAAAGGAGTCGAATATCCAACTGATGACGGCTATATATCATTGCCTCTGATTACAATTATTGGTCATGAGATTGCCCATTCCTATAGTTTCCTGCTGAAAACCGGGTATCAAGATAACTTCTGGTATTTCAATCAGGCAGGAGGCAAGGTTTCGCAGGATGAGTGGTATGCTACTGTCATTGAAAATTATATCAGACTCGACCACGATATGCCTCTTAGAACGCATTATGGATATCGAACGGGGACTAATTCAACTGTATGGTTAACCGATGAAAAATCCAGAGTTATCCGTAAAACCTCAGACCTGACACTTTGGTCCGAAACAGTAAGTGATCCTGATGGAAAAAAAAGGCAGGTTCCTTATGTCCTTCGACATTATGAAATCGTTAAACCAGATAAATAATGAAACATAAGTTCATTTATATATTGGCATTGCTAATCATTGCTATTTTCGGCTTTAGATGTACTTTTTCGCAGAAAGCCTCAGCCAAAATTGTAATTAGAAAGAACTATTTTGATTCCACTAATTTCAGACTGCCGGATTCGGATACGAATAAATTTTCTCCGAATTTATTAGACGCCATTCTGAAACAAATAGATAAAGAAGATAATGCTAAATGCTTACTTCTGGAAACTGTTTCACCTCAGTATCCGATACGTGACTACGAATTGTATGACTATAGCTCGGGAAATTATTACACTGCCAACGATGGTGGAGAAATCGTATTTCGGAACGTCAAGGATACACTGGCTGATTCTGTGAGCAAAGTCAGGCTTTTAAAAGAACAGGATACAGTAGGGTTGGGTAGGCATGCAAAAGCCGTTTTAACAGATGCCGTCCGGAATGATTTTAGTTTCTTTATTGTTAATTTTATTGTTTTTGATAAAAAGTACATAACAATAAATTCCTTTTACTTACAGACATTACCATGAATTTTCTATGACCAGCCTTAGAGAAACCTTTTTTTGGCGAGAATAGGTAGTTTTAGGTTATACCGACAAGTTGCAGTTCCTGGGTAATGAAGAAGGCAGAACAAGATATGTAGCGGCTGAAGGATCAAATCCTGCGAGACTCGAATACGACTACATGATCAAGGATCACCTGGGGAATGTGCGGGTGCTGATCACCGAAGAACAGAAAGTCGACAAATACCTGATCGCTACACTCGAAGATGCCAAGATTGCGACGGAAGAAAAATACTATACCATCGATCAGGCGCAGATTGTGGATGTGAGTGTGATGGGACCCAACGCGCCTTCACCGGCCTATGATAACGATAACGGCATTGGCAACAACCCCAGCGATCCAACTTTTGAATCTACGACCAGCGAGAAGATGTACCGGGTGAACGCCGGCACCAATAAAATGGGGCTGGGCATCACGCTCAAAGTAATGGCGGGAGACAAGGTGGATGTGTTTGGAAAGAGCCATTGGTACACACCCAATACATCTGGTTCTCCGAATGTGGCACCGGTTGCCTTGGATATCTTATCGGGCTTACTGGGCGCTCCGGGCAGTGCTGCAGCCGGCAAAGCTACGGCCAGCCAGTTGAATACAATCACGGACATCACCACACCGCTGGGGGCCTTTATCAATGACCCAAGCCGGGATAATGCGAGTTACCCGCAACGCCCCAAAGCCTTTATCAACTACATCTTCTTCGACGAGCAATTTAAGATGGTGAGCGGTGGCGCCAGCCCGGTACATCGGACCGGTTTTACCAAGGATCACTTCAGTGACCTGCAAAATCTGGCTGCCACCAAAAACGGTTATCTTTATGTCTATGTGAGTAACGAGAGCCCGGTGAATGCCCTGTGCCGATATTTCGGCATTCTTTGATATCCCGAAGTATCGGGATGCAGTTGGTGCATACGCGCAGTCCGTTATTGGAAGAGACTCATTATTATCCTTTGTCCCGAGAATTCGGGATGACGATGGCGGGGATAAGTCATAAAGCGGCCGGCGAGTTGAAGAACCGGTTTAAATACAACAGTAAAGAAGAGCAGCGGGAAGAGTTTAGTAATGGCAGTGGGTTGGAAACTTATGATTACGGATTGCGCATGTACGATAAACAAACAGGAAGATGGTTTCAAATAGATCCGAAAGTTGAGAAATATGCTGATTTGTCTCCATATAATTATGTTCTAAACAATCCCATTACATATATTGATCCCGATGGCGCCGATGCTAGAGTGGGAATTGATAGTGCTAACCGAACAATAACACTGTCATCTACTATTTATGTGCGCGGGTATAATGCGAAACAACAAGTAGGAAAGTATAATGAGTTTTTTAGATAAAAAACAAAGATTTGTTGAGCGGAAAATTCACTGATGAAAACGGCATGGAATGGTCAATCAGCTTAAATATGACATTCGTTGAAGGAACTGAAGAGGATGAAGCCCGGATAAGAGACAACCCTAACGGAGATAATATGTTGATTTTATACAAAGACGGATCATACGCAAATGCAGCCAATATAGATGGGAAGCAACCCCCAGCCAAGTTTATAAGGAAAGAGCCTAACAATATTATGAGCAAAGTGATAGGAAGGTATGCCGGGACCTCAAGGATGGCAGAGCTTGCCTTTTCTAATGGAAAAGGTGAACTTTCGGATGGAAACACTGCCTTTCATGAGGTTCTACACTTGTTTGGGCTTTCGGACAGGTATTCTATGGAAAATAGAAAATATTTGAGTGCCCATACTGGCTACTCCGGTGATATCATGGCTATGCCTGCCGGATATAGAGGTCGTTATACTATGAACAAAACTCATTGGGATAGTTGGGGAGACTACGTTACTAAGAACGGGCTCAAAAGCGGTGATATTATAAATGTTGTTGTGGACAAAGATCCTATAACTCAAAATCTAAGACAGCCATGAAATTTCTCTTTTTTGCCTCTTTGATCTTATTATTTTCTTGTAACAAAGGAATGTTTGTTGATAAGTCTAAGATAGTGCATCATGCGGAGGGCTATCTATTCTATTATCCTTTTGACAAATGTGTTTTTGTGCCAAGCAACGATACCTCATTGGCCAATTTCATGAGTGATACAGCCACTAAAAAGGGATACCTCTTGACACCCGCATGTGATATTGACGGATTGAAAAATGTTGCTGAAAAATTCAATGTTGATATTGTTTTCATGGAAAATCAGAAAGAAGTTCTGATCCCTGACAGCGTTTATTTAACAACTACAAGTTTTCGTTATATATTAAACAGACCTTTGAGAGCAAATCTCAGTTCAATCGTCGAGGTCGAATACAAAGGTAAGAGGATAAGAATCAATGTCGCTTACAGTTTTTATGGAGAGGTACTGAAGTTTGCTGGAAACACAATATAGAAAATACAATTCATCAAATTTTTGACAGCCGTTTTTACTCGAATCAAGTGGCGTTTCCTTTTCCTTTAGTCAGCGGTGGCGCCAGTCCGGTTTATCCAACGATTTCAGGTTACCAAATTCAAATTTCTCCACAACCCGTGATACCGTCAAAAAAGTACGCTATGAAAATGATGTCGAAGTAAAATAAGAAGCGTTAAACTCACCCATACCTCCGCTGACACTTCAGGAAGCTTCATATAATACTTCTCCCGCTTCTTAACTTTCGAATTTTAAATCTCTCCCCAGGGGTAACATTAGTTCCGAACAGTTGATCTACTTCCAAAGACCAACTTTTTAAAACTAAAACAACCCCTATATGAAAAAGACATTAGCAGCCCTTTTCCTCGCCACCGTTCTCCTGAGTTTCAGCTCCTGCAAAAAAGACAAAGGAGACGATAATAACAATGGCCCTCGTACCGCCCGCGAGTTCATGGCCAAGCACGGCCCGCAATTGCAGACCGTCAGCTTCAACACCAGCGAATTGCCCAAGACCATCGTATTGCGCGGCGGCATCCGCATTACCATTCCCCAAAATGCCTTCACCCGCGGCGGCTCACCCGTCACCGGCGTAGTTACTTTCAATGCACTGGAATTCTTTAAACGCAGCGACCTGCTCTTCGGCGGATCCAATACCAATCATATTTCCGGCGCACCGCTCGAAACACAAGGCTCTTTCTTTCTCGAAGCCACCCAGAACGGTGTTGCACTCGACCGCCAACTCGCCCAACCACTCGGTATTTCCGTGCCTGCTGAAAATAACGGCGACCTCACCGTTCTCTGGGAAGGACAGATCGGCGGTGTAGGTGGTGCTGAACAATTAGGCTGGGCGCCCGTTCGCCAGCAAGGAGGACAAATGGAAGTACGCGCGTTCAACGAAGCCTTTACCTTCAATTTCGGTCAGCTCGGCTGGGTCAACTGCGATGTTTTCTATTCTAACGCAAGCCCCAAAACCACCGTTACGGTTGATGTAAACAATAACCCCGGTGCCCTCGCCAGCTTCCGTGGTTACACTGGCGAGACGTTTGTTTTCTACTGCCCCAACGATGCCAATGTGACCGCACAACTGTATACACCCGATGGTCCCAACCGCGTAAAGAGCTACGACAACATGATGCCCATCGGCAGCCAGGGTAAATTACTGGTCTTTTCTATCAAAGACGGTAACTATTACCTCGCTTCAAAAGATATTACGATCACAGCGGATCTGAACGAGTCTGTTACACTTGCGGAAAGTTCAGAAGCCGCCATACAATCTGCAATCGAAGCTTTGGATAATTACTAAAACGGGTACGCAACCAACCATTAACCTTGTGCCTTTCAGCAGCCAAGAGCTGTCTCCTGCGGGAGGCAGCTCTTTTTTATGTAGGTTTGGAACGTCATGCGCAGCCTGCTCATCATATCGGTTGTTTTCTTTTCAACCCTATCCGGTTGCCGCAACGACAATGCCGCTCCGCAAAAAACAACAAACGTTCCCGACAGCATACTCAGACAACAGCTGAAAGCCATGATCGACACCACTTACGATTTCCCTTCAAAAGTGACAAGCGATCCAGATGCATTCATGCAACAGTTGCCGTCCATGCCCGTCAACCCGGAAAACCAGCGCTTCTACACCTTACTGCTGATCAACATGGGCTTTTGCCTGAAAGATGCGGGACAAGTGCTCGGCAGCATCCGCTATTTTGAAAAAGCGCTCGACGCACAACAACAATATCATCCTCAAAACATCGATGTTTATAATTACATCACCAAACCGCTGGGTAATCTTTATACCCGCACCGGTGATTTTGCCAAAGCGATTTCCCTGCAGGAGATGAGCATCAAATCCGCACTTGCAGAAAAAGACCTTGCCATTCTTCCATCGCTTTACAATAACCTCGCGATTACTTTTCAGCAAACAGGACAATCCGATAGCGCTCTCCATGCCTGCCGGCAGGGGCTGGCACTTCAGCAAAAACCCGACGCCGTTACCGGCCTGCTTTATACGAATATCTCAAGATCATACAGAGACCAACAACAAACCGACAGCGCCGGTCTTTATAACGCAAAGGCTTTATTGATTCTTCAAAAAGGAAATCCAACCGGCGACTCCGTGATCTGGGCGTCTGCCGCATTGGAACTGAAAAGCCGCCTGGCCGCAGAAGCCGGTCATTACAACGCAGCAGAAACTTCCATCCAACAGGCGATCACCCAACTGGAACATCATTTCCCCGAAAGCAAACAGCGGGAAAAAGCAAAACTCTACGAAGCCCGCGCCGCAGTAAGAAGACAAAATCATCACTACGCCGATGCCGAAAAAGATTACCAGCATGTATTGCAACTCTTCGGTGTACAGCAACGCAACCGGCGCATTCCCGACAATACCGTCACCGACGCTTTGCACGGTCTCGCCGCTTGTTACCGCGCGCAGGGAAACACCGATACCGCTGTCGATTGTTATGTACAGGCCGTGGAAAATGATTACCTCGTACAACAGCTCATCGTCAGCAAGGAAAGCAATTATTACAACTCGCAACATGCCCGCAGCCTGCTATACGAGGCGCTGAATTTTTTGTGGGGTGAATATGAAAACGCTTCCAATGATAGACCTTCACTCGCACTGAAGATGCTCTGGATCACCGAGCTTTCAAAAGGCCGCCAGCTATTACTCGAAATAGACCGCACACGCCACTGGCAACGCGACAGCAGCGATAACCAGCAGGCCGCCTTTGCCCGACTGCGTTATTTATATGAAGAGATCGCTTTGGAAAAAGACAGCGCACAACTCCGTAGTCTCAAGGAACAGGTAAAAGACATCGCGCTGCAATTTCAATTAAGTGAAAATTATTTTGACAAGCAATTTTCCGCCCCGAAGATCGATCGATTTCAATCAGCATTGGAAAAATCGTCCGGCAACAATGATCTGATTAGCTGGCTGATGGCAGACAGTTCGCGTTTTTACTCTTTTACCTGCCACAAGGGAAAATTAACCGCTTGCCGCTCTGGGGATACAGTTGTGGTTAAACAACAATTGCCTGCTTTTATTCAAACTTATTTCCGCCAGGGACCGGCAGCTTATGACAATGATCCTGCAGCCTATCGCGCAACGGCGGCAAGAATCCTCACCTCCCTTATTCCGGATGTATCGCGCCTTTCCGCCGGTAACTGGATTATTTCACCGGATGCCTTATTGTATGGCCTGCCCGTAGATGCGCTCATCAGCGGAAATGATTTCATTGCCGCGAAAAAGAATTGCAGTTATACGTATACGTTTCTCCTGAATACCCTGGACTATACTGATTCGAAGGACAAGGCAGGCATTACCATTTTCAGCAAAACAAAACATACGCGCCCCCTTCCGGATCTGCCTTATGCAAGTGACGAACAGCGAAAGATCAGCAGGCATTTCTGTACAAGTGTAAAAGAAAATGATCAGGCTACGGAAATAGCTTTCCTGGAAGCGATGAACACACCGGCGGTATTGCACATTGCTACACATGCCGTAGCCGATAGCGGACAACAACCTTATCTCGTTTTATCGCAACCGATCACATTGGATAAACTGCAATACACGACTACACAGTGTCCACTCGTATTTCTCTCCGCCTGTCAGACTGCTTCGGGTAAAGTGATTACTGCCGAAGGAATGGAAAGCCTCAATAAAGCTTTTTTAAGCAAAGGAGTAAAAGGTGTGGTAGCTGCACAATGGCAGGTGGATGACGCCGTGATGCCACAGTTGTCAGAGGCTTTTTATGAAGAACTTTACCGCACACATAATCCCATCACCGCACTGGCGCAGGCGAAACGTAAGTTTTTGCAGACCGCCTCTCTTTCCCGGCAGAATCCGTGGTATTGGGCGCCGCTGAATTATACCGGTGTTGAAACGTCCATCTTCATACGCCCACGGCAACCGGTAGCGGTTTGGGTGATATCTGGTATTTTAATTGCCGGTGCGCTCTTCTTATTAATACGTTTCAGAGCGCGAGCCATGACTCTTCGCAAAAAATAGTGCGGCCTCATAACTATGTGTTACTTCCCGCCAAATGCTCGTTGGTCGGGAGACCAACGAGGGCGGTCATCTCTTCAATTGAAAATGCGCGCTCAAAGAAAGGAAGCAGCCCTTTTGGTCTCCTCGCATAAAAACTATACGTTACTCGCCTTGAAGTAATCGTTGGTCGGGAGACCAACGAGGGCGATCATCTACTTCAATTGAAAATGCGCGTTCAAAGAAAGGAAGGCAGCCCCTGTTGGTCTCCTCGCATAAAAACTATACGTTACTCGCCTTGAACTGATCGTTGGTCGGGAGATCAATGACGGCGACTATTTCTTCAATTGAAAATACACGCTTGAAGAAAAGAAGGCAGCCCCTGTTGGTCTCCTCGCATAAAAACTATACGTTACTCACCTTGAGCGCTCGTTGGTCGGGAGACCAACGAGGGCGGTCATCTCTTCAATTGAAAATACACGCTTGAAGAAAAGAAGGCAGCCCTGTTGGTCTCCTCGCATAAAAACTATACGTTACTCGCCTTGAAGTGATCGTTGGTCGGGAGCCCAACGACGGCGATCATCTCTTCAATTGAAAATGCGCGTTCAAAGAAAGGATGGCAGCCCCTGTTGGTCTCCTGACCAACAGGCCACCCACGAGCCACATGACCCTTCGCAAAAACAATGCGGCTCCGTATTGCCTGCGGGAGCAACATATGCAAAAAAGCAAATACCCCGCACATAACGGGGTATTAATGCATGTTGCCACAGGGAATTATAAGTTAATAAGACAACACCTTGATTTCTGTTCTTCTGTTTTGCTGGTGTTGGTCTTCGCTACAATTTATACCATTCACACATTCGTTGAGCGGTTTTGTTTCGCCGTAACCGCGTGCTGTAAGCCTGTTCTTCTCCACGCCTTTCGACACCAGGTAGTTAACGGCTGCCTCTGCACGTCTGCGGGAAAGACTCATGTTATACGCATCACTTCCGCGGCTGTCTGTGTGAGACGACAGTTCTATCCGCAGGGTTGGATTCTGTTTCATTATATTGACCACATTATCCAGTACAGTTGCTGCATCGGAGCGGATAAAACTTTTATCCAGGTCGTAAAGAATATTCTTCAACACCCAGGTCGACCCTTGCTGCAAGTTACATACGCCCAATTTAAGGCTTACATACAGTGTCTTGGTACGATCCAGTCCTTCAGTGGTCACCTGTTCTGTTTGTGAATATTTACCGGCCTGGTTCGCTACAATCGTATAGGCTGTGGCGGGATCGAGCTGATAGATAAACTTGCCTTCACCATCAGACACCTGGCTCATGTTGGTATGCGAGCCGCTGTTGGTGAGTGTGGTATTGATGTTTTTCAATTTCTGTTCGCTCGCGCATTCAACCGTTTCGCCGATGAGCGTAAAGCGCGGATCGTCGTGAAAAACTTCCTTGTAAATAACGGTGCCGCTTTGTTTAAAGTCTGCGGGTGTGATGAGTACTGTTGTGGTGGCCACGCCATTTTTCTCGCCATGTGCGGCATAACTTCCTTCCGTGGCTTCTTTCAGGCGATCGGCCTCGCCGTTGGCATTGGTCAGTGACGTAAAAGTATTTCCCTCGTAAGCAATATCAACGCGCACGCCGCTCAGTGCCAGGCCGGTCTGACGGTCCTTCACTACCACAAGAATATCTTTCTTCATTTCTTCTTTCTTCGGTGCAGGCGCCGGTGTTTTGGCCACTTCCTCTGCCACCTCAGGCAATGGCCGCGGTTTGACAGGTTCATGTTTTTTACCAAAAATGTATTTCACGCCGGCGGTGAGATTCACAGCCTGTGTATAAGTGCGTGCATATTCAGGTTTCTCTGCATAAAAAGCCAGGGGATCGTCAACGATGTCGTTTGCATTAAGCGGTTTCAAAGCAGGACGATAGCTGACATAATACTCGCTGCTGTCTTTTGAAAAGCGACGGCTGATCGTGCTCAGGTAATCACCCTGCAGGAAGATGGCCCAGTTATCGTTGAGTTTATAATTGAAGCGAAGGCCACCTACACCTACCCATGCCTTCGGATCATCTTTGGGATTGGCAGTACTAAAGATGTCGATCGAACCGCTGGTGAGCGGTGTTGTGTAGGTCATGGTTTGTGTGTAGTTAGGAAACTGCTGCAGCATAACACCAGCTTTGGCAAAAGCCTCGATCTCCAGCGAACCGACAGCGGTGCGGTAAACAGGGCCTAAAGTGAAAGCCATGTGCCTGAATGATTTCGGAGAGTTGAATGTGGTAGCAATATATCCATTACCAAAAAAAACCGAATCGAATGCAGGCAATCCATGTTGCAGGTAACGTGCGTCGATACCAATGCCCCAGTGGTTGCCTCCGAAATATTTATCGGCGAAAAGTCCGGCAGTATAACCGGTGCGGGCCTTTCCGATATCTCCTTTATAAGTACCAAGCGGTTGACTGCCGCCACCGAAAACACCCACCTGCCACTGACCGGGCTCCCTGGTTTTGGTTTGTGCGGTAACCATATAACTGATTAAGAGGCAAAATGAACTGATGATTAGCGTTTTCATATACAAAGCGTTTGATGAGCAGATGCATCACGCCGCAGCGCGATTTTTTCTTTATATCAAAGGGATGGAGATTTTGTTACCCTTTGAGTCGAAAAGTTAGATTTCACGCAAAGCGGCATAAGGAGCAAAGGCGCTAAGAAACGGCTGTTTTATTGACGATTCACGATTGACCATTGATGATTCCCCTTCTTACCATACATCAACGCGCCCCGCCAACGCGCATCGTAGCTTTGCTTTATCATTTAAAAAAAGGAGTTAGATATGGCTATCAAAACCGTTCAGCAGGTATTGGCTCCCCCAGATCCGCATATGGTGGGAGATGGCTTCCGGGTACACAATTTTTTTCCCGGAGGATACAACATGGGCAAAAAAAGAATGAGTCCCTTTTTTCTGCTCGATTATAATTCACTGGTTGATTTTGCAGCGCGTGAAACACCAAGGGGCGTTGGCGTGCACCCGCACCGCGGCTTTGAAACGGTAACCATCGCTTACCAGGGCAAAGTGGCACACCACGATAGCGCAGGCCACAGCGGTGTGATCGGAGAAGGCGATGTGCAATGGATGACGGCCGGCTCCGGTATCCTGCACAAAGAATACCATGATGCCGAATACAGCCGCACCGGCGGACCTTTTCAGATGGTACAACTCTGGGTCAATCTTCCTGGAAAAGATAAAATGACCACGCCCAAATACCAGGAGATCACACGCGGTAGAATGGGCCAGTATCATTTACCCGGCGATCAGGGAACCGTTGAAGTAATTGCCGGTTCGTATGAAGGTGTAAAAGGACCTGCACATACTTTCACCCCGATGGAAGTATACAACTTACGGGTGAAAAAAGGTGCCCTGGTGAACCTCGATTTGCCCGCTCATTACAATACCGGTTTGCTGGTAGTACAAGGCGGCATCCGCATCAACAATACGGAAGAAGCCTCACTTGATCATTTTGCTTTGTTTGAAAACAACGGCAGCTCATTCACCGTAGAAGCGCTGGAAGACAGTGTGATCCTGGTGTTGAGCGGTGAACCCATCGATGAACCGCTCTTTGCCTACGGGCCGTTCCTCATGAATACCTATGAAGAAGTGCAACAGGCTTACGATGATTTTAACAAAGGAAAATTCGGTTATCTCGAATAAATAAAAAAGGCTGTCAATGACAGCCTTTTCTTTTATAATCAAAACACAGGAAGAAGTCGCTGTTTGTTGCGTCCCCATTTATATTGATGCGTCCAGTACGCGAGCTTCATGGATAAAATACCGATGCCGGCGCCAACAAGTACATCGCTTACATAATGCCGGTTGTTCGCCATGCGCAATACACCAACAGATGAAGCAATTCCGTATGCCGCATAAGGCATCCATGGCAACCGGCCTTTGTATTCTTCTGATAAAAAAGTAGCTGCTGCAAATGCCTGCGCCGTGTGGCCCGAGGGAAAAGAGTTATAGGTAGTGCCGTCCGGTCTCAACGTGTGCGTTGTTTTTTTGAGAAAATTCACCGAGCCCAGCATGATCAGTTCTCCCTTTGCCAGTATGACCGAACGGTTCAGCAGATCATTGCGTGACGGCACACCAAATGCATCAAGCCCGTACGCCAAAGCAATCGGGGCATATTGCAGGTAATTATCAATTTTGGTATGAAACCCCTGAATGTTCTTGTTGCGGCTTTCGAGTACTTCGTTTTTTACCGACTCCGCTGACTTTCCGTTGCTGAGAATACCCGCAGCGATCAGGCCTGCAGGCAGTTGCAGTTGGCGGATAGAAAAGTGGAGTGGTTGGTTGATCCGGATGCTGTCCTGCTGTGCAAACGAGAACACGGAAAACGACAGGAGCAGCAAGGTGGTGAACAGGCTTCGCATGTGGCTTATTTTATGCTAAACTGAACCGCGATTTTGTAGAAATTCTGAACATTTCCCCCTTTCAGCGAATCTTATATTTTCCTTCACGTATTACCCAGGCGGCCGTCTGGTAAAAAGCCATCGCTTCGCGCACAAGACTGTCAACCCGTGGCACTTCCTGTGCCTGGCTGCTTTTAAAATCAGGACGGAAGACCTGTATTTTTTTTACCGGAGATTGCACCACCAGTAAACTATCGCGCAGAAATCCAAGCCCCTGGTAGGTGCTGATGAATGCACGGCGCTCTGCATTTTCAGGAAGATGAAAAATATCCTGCCCGAAGAAGCGGCTTTTGTAGTCGAAGTTCAGGAAACCGAGAATGCTGGGTGCTATATCGATCTGTGCCATCAGTTTATCATCCACCGTGGGCGCTATATGACCGGGAGCAAAAAAGATCAGTGGAATATGGTATCCTTTCGGGGGCAATGCAGATTTGCCCGCGCTCGAAGCACAGTGATCCGCTACAATCACGAACAAGGTATTTTTAAACCAGGGATGCGATGAGGCGCGACGGATAAAATCGCCGATTGCATAGTCGGTATATTTCACTGCACCATCGCGGCTGTGAGCAGTTGGAGGAATGTCGATCCTTCCTTCGGGATATGTATATGGCCGGTGATTGGATACCGTCATCACATGACTGAAAAATGGTTTGCCTGCGGTGTAATTCTGGTCAAACGTGCGAAGGGCCAGGGTGAAAAGATCTTCATCGGCCACGCCCCAGATATTGGCATAATGAATTTCATCATTGCGCAGCGCAGACCGGTCGATCACCTCATAATCATTGTGACTAAAGAAATAATTCATGTTATCAAAATAACCATAGCCGCCATAGAGGTATTGCGTAATGTATCCTTTGCTGCGGAATATACTTCCCAACGAAAACAGGTTTTCATTACCCGGACGTTTGACGATGCTTTGCCCCGGCGTCGGTGGCAATGCAAGCGACAATGACTCCAGTCCACGTACAGTGCGCGTGCCGCTCGCATACATTCCCCTGAATAGTATTCCTCTTGCCGCAAGCGAATCGAGCCCGGGGGTCAGCCCCTTATCATTGCCAAACGACCCCATGAAGTCAGCGCTCAGGCTTTCAACACTGATCAGCACCACATTCATTTTTTGTTCCGCTCCGGGATATTGAATAGTGCGCTCCAGGCTCATCGGATCGGGAGACCAGGTAGTATACGGAGTGGTGAGTTTATCACGCACCAGTTTCACAGCCTCTTTGTCGGGCATGGTTTCATAATAACGATAAAAATCCAGTTCGTTTTGCTCGAAGGCTCTTACAAATTCATAAAAACCATTTGCGCCCAGCTCCTGAGTATAGTTGTCTTTGGAAATATTTTTCCAACCCGGGTCGCCCGCGATCACCGACAAAGCCGGCAGTCCAAAGAGAATGAGGGCTGCGACGATATGCGTGCGCCAGGTAGCCGGCATCGTAACCGAACCACGATAAGCCGAACGCAGCAGCCAGGTAATGGCTCCGGCAACCAACGCCGTGATAGCGATCAGCCATCCCACGGGATAAGATTCGCGGATATTGCCGATCACTTCGTGGGTGTACACAAGATAATCAACGGCAATAAAGTTGTAACGCCCGGAGAACTCGGCCCAGAAGAACCATTCACTCACGGCATTGAACAACAAAAGAAACACGAAGATCAGCAACCAGACCTGCAATACCGTGGCACGCCAGCGAAGCCTGAATGTATGTCCTTTGTACAACAACAGCAGAAAGATCAGCAACCGGAGCAGGATATAGCTGCCGAAAATAAGCGGCAGGTGTTTGTTGAATTCTTTTGGTATAAGCCCGGTAAAGAAGATTACGAAAAGACCCGCAGCAAATAAAACAATCATGACCCAACGGCCATAACGGCTGTAGATCCATTCGCTTGTAAAAGTAATGTGCAGTGCAAGCGGAAGCACCACAAAAAACACCGTAATGAGATCATAACCGAATCCGGTAAGCAGCGCCGTAAAGAAACTGCCGAGGGATGGCCGGATGTCGTTGTAAAAACTGAATAATAATAACAGCCGTGTGAGGGTGAACACGGACAAGGCAATAACAATCAGCCATGCAACAGGCGCATAGCGGTGGCGGTTCAGCATTGCGTTCAATTGAGAGTGTTAATCAACTGCAAAGCTGAATAACGATTTTGAAGAAATTCTGAATTCAGAAGCGGATCGTAAATACATGAAAATCTTGTGAATAGGAATAGCTTACTTCCCAGCCATAGCGGTTGCAGACCTGTTTTACAATGGCCAGCCCCAGTCCGCTGCCCGGACTTTCGTGCGAAATGTTGCTGAATCGCTGAAACAGGCCGTCTTCCTTCAACGGACCATTGCCACTGTTGGAGATGCGCAACTGCCGCGCCGACAACTGCACTTTTATTTTGCCGCCGGCCGGACTGTGCCGGATGGCATTCAGTAAAAGATTACTGACCATCGTTTCCACCAATGTTCTGTTCCCGGTAATCTGAATAGCATCATCGATATCCTTTTCCCGCTCAATCCCTTTGTTGGACAAATGTTCATCCAGCATCAGCAGATTTTCGTTTACGATGCCGCTGAGATCAATCTGTTGCCGGTCGGCAAACTGATTATTCTCGATACGCGCCAGCAACAAAAGATTACGGTTGATGCGTGATACGCGTGACAATGCACGCGTGGCCTGTTCGATGATATCGGATTGTTCGTTTGTGAGCGTGCTGGATTGCAGCAGGAGGTCAAGCTTGGAGCGGATAATCGCCAACGGTGTCTGCAATTCGTGTGAAGCGTTTTCGGTGAACTCCTTTTGCAGACGGTAGGCTGTCATGTCGGCTTCAATGAGGTGTTGCAACGCATCGTTCAGTTCTTTGAATTCTTTGATAGACGTGTCTTCGAACTGAATATTTTGCTGACGGCTGAGGTTGAAATGCTGTACTTTTTCCAACGTTCGGTAAAACGGCTTCCACAACCTCACGGAAATCCGTTTATTTAAAATAATAAACCCGCCGAGCAGCAGGAGGAAAAAGAAAACAGTGACGACGGTGATCGCGGCAATGGTTTCATCAGATTCTTCCACATTCGTTTCAACAATCAGCCGGTACGGCTTACCATGAAGAATAAAATAAGTGGATAAGCCCCGGAAACGATTAATGTATCCGTCCGGATCATATTTATTGGGACGTAAAACGGTATAGATAGAGTCGGGCCGCATTTCCGCCTGCGACACCGGCTCGAGTACGGTGCCGGGTTGTATGCGATCCCAGAGTTCGATACTTTGTTTCAGCAATGTATCGTTCAGGGAAAGTGTCGACAACTCATTCTGTGTTTTTTTGCTCACGAGTTGGTTATGCTCATCGAGCTGAAGGCGCCAGATATAATCAATGATTAAATAATAGGCGGGTATGCTGGTAGCCAGCACTACCAGTGAGTACAGGATAAATGCGCGGAGAGGTTTATTGAGGAGCCTGGTCATGATTCCCACTTATAGCCGGAGCCATAGATTGTCTTAAGGTAGTTGGTTGCGCCGGCTTCTGCTAATTTTTTCTTGAGATTTTTGATATGTGCGTAAACAAAATCGTGACTGTCGAGCATATCGGCGATATCGCCGGAAAGATGTTCTGCCAGGGCGGTTTTGGAAACGACCCTGTTGCGGTTGGCCATGAAATAAAGCAGCAGGTCCAGTTCTTTACGTGTAAAATTCACCACCTTACCATGCACGTGTACTGTCTTCGCCAACAGGTTCACTTCAATTTCTTCCTGGCGCAGCACGTTGGTATTATTGAATTGCTTGCGGCGGATCAGTGAATAAATTCTGGCGGCGAGCTCGGCCAGGTGAAAGGGTTTGCTGATATAATCGTCGGCACCGATCTGCAATCCTTTTATTTTATCTTCCACGGCATCTTTTGCGGAGATGATGATCACACCTTCTTCGCGTTTGCGGTGTTTTATTTCCTGTAAAATATCGAGTCCGTTTCCGCCGGGCAGCATCAGGTCGAGCAGGATGCAGTCGTACTCGAAAGCATTGATTTTTTCGAGGGCCTGCCGGAATGAGGCGGCCGTTTCGCAGAGATAACTTTCTCCCGACAAATAATCCGTGATGCTGGCGGCCAGCTCCGGTTCGTCTTCTATGATGAGCACTTTCACCTTACAAATCTAACAGACCAATTCTGAATATTTTCTGAATGTGCTATTCGGTTTCGGCGCTTTCGCATTAACCGCTAGTTTTGTGTCCTAATTTTTATTGTATGGTCCTCGATCTTGCCACGCTTTCCACTGTTGAACGACAATACTACCTGCAGCACGTTATTGCACCGCGCCCGATCTGTTTTGCCTCGACCATTAATGCCAAAGGCGAAGTGAACCTCAGCCCCTTTAGTTTTTTCAATCTTTTTTCTTCCCAACCACCGGTGGTCATCTTTTCACCTTCGCGGCGCGTGCGCGACAACACCACCAAACACACGCTGGAAAACCTCAAAGAAGTGCCGGAGGTTGTTATTAATATGGTAACGGAAAACATGGTACAGCAGACATCGCTGGCCAGTTGTGAATATCCGGCGGGCGTCAACGAATTTATCAAAGCGGGATTTACGCAGGAGGCAGGAAATGTAGTGAAGCCGCCGATGGTGAAGGAAAGTCCGGTAAAACTGGAGTGCAGGGTGCTCGAAATAAAACCGCTCGGCACTGAGGGCGGTGCGGGCAATCTCGTTATCTGCGAAGTACTGCAGTTGCATATTGCTGACGATCTGCTCGATGAAAACAAAAAGATCGATCAGCGTAAACTGCCGCTGGTGGCACGCCTCGGCGGAGATTGGTACTGCCGGGTAAACGAAAGCAATTTGTTCATGGTGGAAAAGCCTAACACCAGGCTCGGCATCGGCATCGATCAGTTACCCTCCGGCATCCGCAACAGCAAAATACTGACAGGAAATGAATTAGGTCAATTGGCCAACGTGCACGAGCCGCCGGTAGTTGATGCTGCTTATCACGATACGCATCTTCAGCAAATCATTCAATATTACAGCCTGAATCCCGAGGACCTGGAAAAGGAGTTGCACCTGCATGCCCGCACATTATTGCTGCAGGGAAAGGTGGCCGATGCCTGGCAGGTGCTGCTGGCAACGGAGCCGTCCGCCTTCGGCGGAATGTGAAAATGTGAAGATGTGGAAATGGAGGAATGCCAGAAAAAACTACTGGCTTAATGGGGTGCTCCCAACTTGTCGAAAAGCAAATAAAACGTTGGGCTATTTAATATCCCCAACGTTTCCGTAATGTTCGTATCCGACGCCTGCGACACATTTACACATCTGCCGCAAGGCGGCGGCACATTTTCACATTTGTTATTTCCCAAACACTTTCTTCAAAATATCCGAAGCCTGCCCCATCGGATTGGCGCGGATCTTTGATTCTTCCTGCGCCACCTGGTCAAACAACGCTGCCACAGCCCTGTCTACCACATAGCCAGTCAGGTCGGGGTTGATCTTTTTAAAAGTGGTAGGGAAATTATTGTACGAGGTAACGATGTCCGTGTAATATTTGGTAGCATTCACTTTTTCGAGTGAAGACTGTACGGAGGGGCGGAATGCCGCGGTCAGTTGCGCCGTAGTTTTTGATTTAAAGAATTGCGTGATCGCATCTTTCTGGCCGGAAACCAGTTTCAGCGCATCGGTAACCGTGATCTGCTTGATGGCATCGAGGAATATGGGTTTTGCGTAAGCCACCGCATCTTCCGCACCGCGGTTGATGGCGAGAATGGCTTTATCAACCTGCGCACCCATGCCCGCCGCACGAAGTGTCTTTTCTATTTTCTGGGCATCCTCCGGGAGGAACATTTTATAAACATTGCTGCCGAAAAATCCGTCGGTCTTGTTGAGGTTGAGTACGGCATTGAGCACGCCTTGGGAAAGGGCTTCTTTAACACCCTGGCCGGCTTCCGCTTCGGTCACTTTGCCGGACGAGCCTTTTTTCAATACCTGCGGAATTTTGATCTGTGCAGAACTATAAACAGGTGCCGCAAGGGTAGCCAGGATAAACGCGAAAAGGTAAGTTTTCTTCATACATTCATTTGTTTTACGATGAGAGAGGGCCGTGCAGCCTATTTGACGACCAAACAGACCAATTCGTGTGCAGCGGTCCTATTTTTTTGTGTGTCTTTACCTTGCCTTAACATAAACACGTAATTTTCCTACCGAATTTAAACATTATGAGATCAATTCTGCTGTTGCTGACCTTCCTGGCGACCTATACGGCCCAGGCTGCTCTTACCCCTTCTGCCGACACTATCCGCCCGCGCGAAGCCCGTCCGATGCCCTCTCAGTCACAGATTGAAGACCAGGTACACCGGCTCAAAACCAACGCTTTTGTGTTAGGAGTAGCTGGCGCTGCGGCCATTACAACCGGGATCATTCTCATCGACAACTCTAACAACAATTGGGACAAGCCCAATATGAATATCATCGGCGGCGTGATCCTGCTCATTGCCGGTGTCGCATTTGCCCTCACCAGCATTCCTCTTTTTGTGGTGGCCGCACATAAAAAAAGAAAGTATTTGCGCGGCGATATGGCCTTTGGTTCCGAAAAAATCGACGACATTAATATGCCGCGCATGAGCCAGGCCAGCTATCCGACCATCGGGTTCAGGCTGCGCTTCTGACACCGCTTTGCAGTTCTGCGCCGTAAGGAGTACCTTTGCCCTCTCAAAAAATCAAGACGATCCCATGAGTGTACAGCACTTATCAGAGCAGGAACAGGTACGGCGCGAAAAGCTCGCGAAGCTGCAGGCGGCCGGCATCGACCCCTATCCCGCTCCTTTATACCCCGTTTCCAACTATTCGGTTGATATCCGTGAAGGATACACGGAAGAAAATAAAGATGCGTTTGCCAATGTTTGTGTGGCCGGACGCGTCATGAGCATCAATGACAAGGGAAAGGTATTCTTCGTAAAAATCCAGGACAGCAAAGGCATTCTGCAATTGTATATCCGCCGCGACGATTTGTATCCCGGTGAAGACAAAAGCGAATGGGATGTACTGGTAAAACACGGCCTCGACCTCGGTGATATCATCGGCGTTACAGGTTTTGTGTTCACCACACGTACCGGCGAAATATCCGTACATGCGCAAACACTCACGCTGCTGGCCAAATCATTGAAGCCGCTGCCTGTGGTGAAGCGCGATGAAGAAGGAAACGTATTCGACGAAGTAACAGACCCCGAGTTCCGTTACCGTCAGCGTTATGCCGATCTCATCATCAATCCCAACGTAAAGGAAACTTTCCTGAAGCGTACCAAACTGATCAATTCCATCCGCCAGTTCCTTAACGACCGGGGCGGACTGGAAGTAGATACACCCGTATTGCAGAGCATTCCCGGCGGAGCACTGGCTCGTCCGTTCATTACGCACCACAATGCATTGGATGTGCCGTTCTATCTGCGTATTGCCAACGAACTTTACCTCAAACGCCTGATCGTAGGTGGCTTTGACTGGGTATATGAATTCAGCCGCAACTTCCGCAACGAAGGCATGGACCGCACCCATAACCCCGAGTTTACCATTCTTGAATTTTATGTGGCGTATAAAGATTATTTGTGGATGATGGAAACCACCGAGCAACTGCTGGAAAAAGCTGCGCTCGATGTATGTGGCAGTACCGATCTGCAGGTAGGCGATCAAACTGTTTCATTCAAAGCGCCGTTCAAACGTATCAGCATCTACGACGCGATCAAAGAACATACGGGTTATGATGTAAGTGAAATGGATGAAACCGGTCTGCGTGAAGTATGTGCTGCATTACATCTTCCCGTTGATAAATCAATGGGCAAGGGTAAGCTGATCGACGTAATCTTTGGTGAAAAATGTGAAGACCATTACATACAGCCGACCTTCATCATCGACTATCCGGTTGAAATGAGTCCGCTGACCAAGAAACACCGCAGCAAACCCGGACTGGTTGAGCGCTTTGAACTGATCGTAAACGGTAAGGAAATTGCCAACGCCTATACTGAGCTGAACGATCCCGTGGATCAGCGCGAGCGTTTTGAAGACCAGGTAAAACTGATGGAACGTGGAGATGATGAAGCCATGTTCATCGATTACGATTTCCTGCGTGCATTGGAATATGGTATGCCACCGACCTCTGGTATTGGTTTCGGCGTCGACCGTCTTTGTATGTTGCTGACCAATCAGCCCTCCATCCAGGATGTGTTGTTCTTCCCGCAGATGAGGCCGGAGAAAAGTGACGAGATTCAACAGGGAGAGCGTGAATCGTGAATCGTCAATAGGCAGCCTTTTGAATTTTGACTTTTTAACTTTTGACTTATAAAAAAATCCCCCGCGGTCTGCGGGGGATTTTTTGTTACCGGCTATTTCCGGATATTCTCCTTGTGTTTTTATTGGAACGAAATAATGATAGCCTCCAATATAAGGACATTGAAAAAAGGCTCTCCTTTTTTTGTTCATAAGCCGAAGGGTACTGTATTTCCCCCGCTGCCGGATAACCGGGAGCATACTTTATCCTCATACCAAACCACGCATATTCCATTTTCATTTCATAAGACCAGGCAGACAGCCTTTCTGTGTCATCATCTGCGGAAGCAACATTTTCCTGCATAGCAGACAACTCCACGAATTTATACCGCAGTCCTACGCCATATTTAAGCACCTGGTAATTGTACTTTGAATAAGTGGTGCCGTTGATGCCTATCTCTGCCGCATCATAGTTTTCTTCACCGCTTCTGACCTCGTATCCACTTTTCGCTACCACCTGGAATTTATTACCGCATTTGACATTGAGCTCAGCGCCATAATTCAGCAGATGTCCGGTGCCGGAGCTGAAGGCCAGCAATCCGTAATTAAAAAAGGGATTTATATTGAACCCGACTGTCCTGTCGTGAAAGAATAAGGCATCTAATCCGAGGTTCAGGCATACCGGTCCCGTGGCACTGTTTTCACTTTTCGGCATGAACCCTGTTCCATTGTAATTGGTAACTACCGGAATGTTCTGGTAGCTTGCGCCGATGATGCCGCGCACTACCACCGGTTCTTCTTCATCACTGTAGTCACTGTTGCCGCTGCCCATAATGGCCGCTCCTATACCTGCAACAGCACCAAGACCCGCAGCAGCGACCGTATTCTCTTGCTGGTTTTGTTGTTCCTGTGCTTCCATACGTTGCCGCAACTGGCGTGTTTCCTCACTTTCCGTATACACCGGGCGCGCTTTGTCCTGCTGCTGTTTTGTATCCTCGCTGCTTTGTTTTTTCGCCGGCTTCCCGGCCGCTAACTGCAGCGAGGCAACTTCCGTTTCCATGTCCGTAAGAAGATCGTCCATACTATCCAGGCTCTCACGGATTCTGTTTTCGGTTGCTTCCGGCATTTGATCCGTATACACAGCGTTTAATGTGGTGGAAGTACCGGACAAAAGTTGCTGAAACCGGCTTTTCATTCCGTTGATCTTCGTCTTATCTACGCCATCAAGATCATTGACAGAACTCATCAGCGTGTTATATTGTTGCCGGAGTTCATTCAATTCTTCGCTATAACCTTTACGTTTATCCGTAAGTAATTTTCTGTTTCGTTCCTGCACCACCAGCGGGTCGTCATCTGCGAGTTCCCCCCGTATATTTTCTACATAAATCTTCAGGATTCTATTGACGGAATTATTGCATTCTTCTTTGAAGATATTGTCGCTAAGCAGTATGTCACCGTTGAAAGAACGGCCCACCACCCAGTTGTTCTTCTTTAGATCGTACAGGAATACCTCTTTCCTGATCGTATTACCGCACGTAAGTTCAATTACCTTGGTAAAACGTACCACCTTATAGTCTCTCACCAGCGGCAATACGCTCCAGAATATTTGCTGTCCCTGGAGACCGGGCTTGTTTTCCACGCAGCCGATTATCTGCAGGCCGGGCTTGTAATCGTTAGCCGTACCGAAAGCAGTGGAGGTATAGTTATATTGTTCTGAAAAACCCTTTACACATTGCGCCCTGAGGCCGAAGCAAATCAGCAGGCTACAAACAACAGAGATCCCTTTCCGTATCATAGTTAGTTGGTTTTGGACTAAAAGGTTTTATAACGGCGCCAAAATGCACCGTATCAATAAAAAAATTGATAGCTTTATTTAACTTTAATCGGTGCTAAAACTAACTCGAACACCTGTCGAAAGTCAATAGCCATAAATGGCCATTGATCTCCATAAAAAATGTTCGTATGAGAAAGAGCAAAGATCTCCGGGCACTCACCTACAGTGAACACCTGCAGGAGATTGGTAAGCAGGACAACAAGGTGAATCAACAGGAGATAACCGGGATGATCGATTCCCTTGAACGCCTGGGGAATCATCTTACGCACACTGCTCCCCTTTTATATGCCATAGATTATACTACCGGCCGGTACCTTCTTTTTACCGACGCTATCAGAGGCATACTCAACGAATCGCCCGAAGCTTTTCTGGAAGGAGGTATACCCAAATTGATAGATGTATACCAAAAAGACGACTTCAAAGTATATAACGAGCAGGTCTTTACCAGGAATAAAGAATTTCTTGCTGCGCAACCAGCCAATGAACACCATCGCTATATTTTTTCCTATAATTTCAGAGTTCGGCACCGCAACGGCAGCTATGTACCGATATACCAGCGCGGATTTTATATCAGTTCGCCAGACACCGGGCAGCCTCTTTACAGTCTCGGAATGGTAGTAGACATTTCCCCGTTTAAAAAGGATCAATTAATCTCGCACTCAATAGAGCAGGCTAATCCTGATGGTAACAGGCTCTTACAGCAGCATTATTATTTTCCTAATGAGGAAGACGCGCTGCTTTCTTCCCACGAGCGCCGCATTCTTCAATACATGTCCGAAGGACTCAGCGGTAAACAAATTGCAGACCGGCTGCATATAACGGAAAACACCGTGGCCAATCACCGAAAGAATTTACTGAGAAAAACAAATACAAAAAATATGGCCGAACTCGTGGCATTCGGATGCCGCAGCGGTCTTATATAGGATTATTCCCCTCAATCATGCAACTATCACATTACATAACAGGACAGGGAGAAAAAGCGTTGATCTTCCTTCATCCGGCAAACGATGACAGCTTTGTATGGCAGCTACAGGTCAATGCTCCTGTCTTTAAGGACTATTTATGTATTTGCATCGATCTTCCAGGACATGGGAAATCACCCCAGGCCGCAGACTATTCGTTGCCATCATTGGGAAAAATACTCGCCGGTCACATAGGGTCTCTTGCTTTAAAGGAATACGTTATCGTCACACTGTCCTTAGGCAGTGCCGTAGCTTCGGAAGCGCTGCCATTTTTGCCGGGTTGCCGCGGTCTCTTTATGACCGGTGCCTGTCTTACAGGACAGGCTATAACACCAGCGTCCTTCATGAAACCGTTTGAATATGGCAGTGTTTTATTCGAAGCAGATCCTGACGACACCCGTCTTGACGCATACCTGAGGGGCTTGATATTTCACCGCGATGAAGCTGTTATCGCGCGCATGATCGATGCTTTTAAACGAACTGACCCGCTGTTCAGAACCGGGTTGGGTGCTTCTGTTGCCGCGGGGAAATGGAACGATGAATTGGCCAGCCTGAAGAAGGCTGCGATTCCGTTTGCTTTTTTGTTTGGAGAAAAAGAGCAGATCATAGATTATACATACCTGCAACAACAGGGGCTGAATCATTGGCGAAATACGATTCATCAATTGAAGGAAGCCGGCCATCTGGCCAATCTCGATCAGCCGGATACATTTAATCAATTGCTTGCAGACTTTCTAAAAGACATTTGGGATTAACTGGCTCAAGAGCAGGTAGCAGGATAATACTCTCTTTCAAATTTTAAATAAAAAAACCCCGCTGATCGCGGGGCTTTTTTTAAGAAGCCGTTTCTTCCACTGCATCCAGTCTGTTATCTTTTACAAATTTGTCGCGGTGAGCCTGAAACTGTTCCATCAGTTCAGTTATCGCTTCAATGCCATCGTCTACACTTCCGTGTACATCCGGCAATGATTTATCCAGTAATCCTACACCCAGGTTAATGTTTTCTGCTTCAATCTGGGCTACTTTTTTGAGGACAGCGGTCTGACTGTTTTTCACGTCTTCCAGTTCACGTAATATCTTGTCCATCATTTCGAGCTTCTGCATTTTATCCATAACCATTGATTTTAGGTTAATGGTACAAACACCGTGCAGAAGGGTGGGTTGGAATGTTAAAAGGAGCTATCTTCCTATATATAAGCTATATATCCATTAACCAATGTGCAAATGTGAAAGTGTGGAAATGTGTAAATGAGCCGTCAATTACCCCACATTTACACATCTGCCGCAAAGCGGCGGCACATTTTCACATTCGCCAGATCGTTCAATCCAGAAAAAGGTCCTTATACAGCTTCGCTCCCGGTACAACGGAATACTTATCCAGGTCGGTAATGCCTTCTTCTTTTAATACATCTTCATCAAGAAATGCATTGCCCGTGCATTCGTCGGCGCTGCGGTTGAAAATGGCATAAGCTGCATCGGAAAGAATATCGGGCTTGCGGCTCATTTTTACCAGGGCATCTCCTCCCAGTAAATTACGAACGGCGGCCGTGTCGATCGTGGTCATGGGCCACAAGGCGTTGGAGGCAATACCGTATTTTTTGAATTCAGCGGCCCAGCCCAGCGCCATTAATGTCATGTTGTATTTCGCAAGGGTATACGCTATATGACCGGCCAGCCATTTCGGTTTGATGTTAACGGGCGGAGATAGCGTAAGTATATGCGGATTGTTTCCTTGTTTGAGATAAGGAAGACAGGCCTGCGTTACAAAGAATGTTCCGCGTACATTGATATCATGCATCAGGTCAAAGGCCTTCGGTTCCGTTTTTTCTGTAGGTGTAAGGGAGATAGCAGACGCGTTATTGATCAGAATATCTATGCCGCCGAAATGTTCTGCGCCTTTGGTCACGGCTTCGTGGATCTGGTCTTCAAAACGGATATCGCATTTTACCGCAAACGCTTCTCCACCGGCAGCTTTGATTTCTTCTGCTGCGGAAAAAATAGTGCCGCCGAGTTTAGGATTTTCTTCCGTTGACTTTGCGGCGATGATGATGCGCGCACCATCCGCTGCAAACCGCAGCGCCATTGCCTTACCAATGCCTCTGCTGGCACCGGTGATAAAAATAGTCTTCCCTTTCAATGACATAGCAATTAAACTTTTAGTTGATAATCGTATTTTATGATAATGCGTTGCCTGGTATTACGCGTATTTCTACTAGACCGCCGGTAAATTCAGCAAGTCCTTTTTTGCCTAATAACCCTCTGGCGGCTGTTGGAGCGGAGCCTTAGCTTTGTCCGGTTGATTGGCCGGGGAACTGTGATCCATTATTCCGATGAAAGCCGTTGCATCCAATTATCCTGTAAAAAAGACCGCACAAAACCCATGTCAGTCAATTTTTTTGCATCCCCGTTTGAATCCATATACCCCTTGTGAACCTTTGAGGAAACCGTCCAACAGAAGAAATTTCTGGTTTGCCCCTCAAAAACATCCCGGTTCCGTTTATGCGGAACCGGTTTTATTTTTTCAATACTCCGGCAGCACGGGTTTGGTTTGCACGATCTGATCGATGCGTTCTTTCACGTCGGATGTCAGCTTTTCTTTTACACCCAATGCGCCGAGGTTTTGCAACAACTGCTCTTTGCGTGAAGCACCAAGAATAGCGGTGGTTACGTTTTCATTGCTGATGCACCAGGCAATGCTTAATTCGGCCAATGAAACACCCAGTTCTTTTGCCAATACGGCGAGCTGTTTTACTTTGTCAACGGTGCCGTCCTTGATCCAGCGGTCTTTCAGCCAGTCGAATCCTTCCAATGCAAAGCGGCTGCCTTCTGGTATACCATCGTTGTATTTTCCGCTCAGCAACCCGGATGCCAACGGACTCCAGATGGTCGTTCCCATACCAACGGTATTAAAGATCATCAGGAATTCGTTTTCCAGTTTTTGTCTTTCAAAAAGATTGTATTGCGGCTGTTCTACGGTTGGTCCGATCAAGCCATATTGCTGTGCTACGCGATGCGCTTCCATGATCTCAACGCCGCTCCATTCAGATGTTCCCCAGTAGAGCACTTTTCCCTGCTGAATGAGCTGGTGCATTGTCCATACCACTTCTTCTATCGGCACCTTCTTATCAGGACGATGACAGAAATAGAGATCGAGATAGTCGAGTTGTAACCGTTGCAGTGCTTCGTTGCAGGCCTCGGTCAGGTGCTTGCGGCTGAGGCCTGTCTGGTTGGGTTTGTTTTCGGTACCGCGCCATCCCCAGAATGCTTTGCTGCTGACAACATAAGAACTGCGGTCCCAGTTCTTTTTCTTCAGCACCCGGCCCATCATTTCCTCGCTTTGACCCAATGCATATACTTCAGCATTGTCGAAGAAGTTGATGCCGTTATCATAAGCGATGCCCATTAGTTCATCGGCGATCTTATCATCTATCTGTTTGTGAAAACTAACCCAGCTACCGAAAGAAAGTACGCTCAGTTGCAGGCCTGTACGGCCCATGTATCTGTATTCCATACTATTTAAGAAATGTGTCTGCTAAAGTTAGGATTCTTTGCGCGTAGAAGACAAGCTCTTTTGGACGTACTGTTTACTGCGGAAGAACTGATCCTTCCTCATTGCTCTTAAGGTCGGCAATGGGGTATTTGAATGTAACGGTGGAAAAATCCTGGGTAGCTTCAATGCCTTTCGTGCCCATGATATCGCGGCCGGGCGCTTTGTATACAGCCGTAGTATCGGAGTAAAATAATTTGCGGTTCTGATCCCACCACAAGTCGTGGCACCAGAGGGAATCGCCTTTTACGCTGGTCACCAGCACACTGTCGCGGAGGTAGACCTTTGCAAGATTTTCGTAGTAGATGCCGTATTTGCTGTCTACTTTACTTTCGAGGCGTGCGCTGTCGTCGAAAAAATCTACGTGTAATGAGTTGGGAAATTCAACAGAGATGGTATCGCCCTGACCCGACTTGCCATTCTGCCAGCGGAGCATCAGCGGTGCGGTAAGTTTTGCTTTCAACCGGCCGTCCTGGCTCAGGAAGCTTTGCATATCGTGCGCTTCTTCGGGTATAGCACGTTTCTTCGTCCACACATCCATTTCGCTCTGGCTGTTTTCGCAGGAAATCAGGCTCCAGCAGGCAGCGATAAAGCTGCCGGCAAGCATGATCCGTCGGAATGAGCTCAGAGGATAATTCAAAATTTAAAAGTCAAAAAAGTGAATGGTGATCCCGAAGCCTCGGGAGTCAATCGTGAATAAGCAGCCTGGCTGTCTTACTTATAACTTATTACTTAAAACTTATTACCGCTAACCTTATGCCTTCTCCCTTATACCTTACGCCTTACTTAATCGTAACGGCGCTTGATAAACCAAAGATCGCTCAGCGACATACCTACTGACAAGCGGAAAAGGTTTTCACGGAGCAGGTTGTCGTTGTTGCCACGTTTGATGTATTCAAATCCGAGGTTGATCAGTGTGTACTGATTACGGGCCTGGCTGTTGCGCGGCTGTACGAGTGGCAGACCGATGCCGGCCGTGATGCCATACATCGGAAGCTTTTCCCGTACATGAATATAATCAGGACCAATGAAGAAGCCGGCGCGGTAAGCTACGTTGCTCCAGTAACTGTTCGGGTTTGGAGCGGGGCGCAGTTCACCGCCCAAGCGCAGTTCCCAACGGTTGCGAACGGAATCAACTTTGCCGTAGTAACGGTAATTGTCCCACTTGGTCTGGCTGAAGTCCACACCAAGCGACCAGCCTCCTTCTCTTTTTTCCCCATCGTATTTGGGCAGCTTTTGCAGCATAAAGCCCACGGTAAAGGAAGAAGGATAAATGATATCACCTTTAATATTGCGGTCTTCGTATACGCTGTCGAGACGCGTATAACCAGCCGCTTCGTCGTAATAATATGTTTCGCGGATGCGGTCTTCGGTTGCTTTCAGTTTCTGTTGCCAGTTGCCATAAGCACCGATCGTTGCAGAGAGGCGGCTGTCGATGTTGATCACATACTGCAGGCCTGCATTGAAGAAAATATTTCCGTAAGAAGCTTTTGTCTGCCAGTTGCCGGCATTGTAAGCGACTGTATCGTTGATAAAGGCGCGGCGTGTGGCGTAATCTTTTTTACCAAAGAGGTAACCCGCCGTTACACCGATGCTGAGCCACTGATTCTTGGCAGTTTTGAAACGCATACCGGTACCGATGTTGGGCATATAAGCACCGCCATCACCTTCGCTCAGGGTTTGTGCAGAGTCGATGTTGGTTCCGCTGATCGGATCCGTCAGGCGCTCCCGCTTGATCATGTTGTAGCTGATGCGGTTTACCGGGCGGATGCCAAAGGAAAGACCCCAGTTGGAACGCAGCGGCACGCCGATCTGTACGTGTGAGAACAGCAGGTTGCTGGCCGTAAACTTTCCGACAGGACTGTTGTTATTCGGCTCGCGCAATGTGCGGCTCTCATAATTGATGCCTACGTCGAGAATGGCGCGCCCGGAACCCAGTTTCGGAGAACGCGCTTCTTTAAACGACTGAAACCAGCTGTAAGAAGCCGGGTTGGCATAATTGATCGTAAAAGGATCTGTAAATCCGGCGCTTACACCCCCCATACTGCGGTTGACAATATTGACGGAAGGCACCTGATCGCCGAGACCATATCGCGAATAGGGAGAATTATCCTGTGCAGCAGCAGGGAGGAATGAAACAGTCAGCATGGTCAGTGCCGTTATCTTGATAACTCCTAATGTATTGATCCTCTTAGGGGTTATTAACTTCGCTAATCGCATAAAGGCCTTTAAAGATTAAATCGGGGTCTGCAAATATCTTGTTTTTCAGGTGCGGAGCCAAATGTACCATATCACCCCCGGTTAAGACCACGTTAAAGTTGTCGAATTTGCTGCGGTACTCGTCGATAAATCCATCCATTTCATAGACCATTCCCAGCACAACCCCGGAAAGGATGTTGCTACGGGTATCATAGCCGATCAATGGCACGTTGCTGTCTGCTTCCACCACAGGTAGTTTGGCCGTGTAATGGTTCAGTGCTTTAAGCCGCATTTCCAGGCCCGGCGAAATGCCGCCACCGACCAGCTCCCTGAACTTATTGATAAAATTGTAGGTAATGCAGGTGCCCAGCGCAATCACCAGGTTGTGTTGTTTAGGATAAAAACGCACCGCTCCGGCTGTCAGCGCCAGGCGGTCGGCACCGATGGTTTCGGGTTTGCCAACCGGCGTGCTGAAATCCAGTTTGGTCAGATGGCTCAACCGGTGAAACTTTGACCGGTCTGCCAGCAGGGTTTCCATTTCCGGATTATGCTCGATCACCGAAGAAAGAATGGTTTTGGACGGCCGGTATTCATCCAGCAAAGCATTGATCACACCTGAACTGTCGTCCGGCAATACCAGCACCTTATCAATTTCTGCATCGCGGAATACCGCTACTTTTCTGCGGGTGTTGCCGAAATCAAAACAAAGTGTTGTGGACATACGTGCAAGATAGGGAGATGAGCCTGATTAACCACAAACTCGTTATTCTTCCCATTTCAGGCCCGGAAGTGACCTGAAATGGCCATTTAAACGGATTTTTTCCTTCAATTGCTCCATTCCGGCCACTGTTGGCAATACTTTTTCCAGGAAACGTTTCAGGTATTCCTGCCGCTGACGTTCATCAAAAAGACAAAGCAATTCGTACTCTTCCTGCAGTGACATGCCCACATGATGCGCGATCGCATAAGCGTCCTGCTCGCGCCCCGGAATACGCATGTCTTTTTTCACCTGCAGCAACTCGTGAAGTTCGTGGATGGATTGCATCAACTGATCCAGCACGCCGGGCAGCATCCGCGTATTGTTCGGCGGATAGTTCACGATTGCGCCGCTGTAAAGTTTGTCGGGTATGTTGCGGATCACTTCGAGTATGCGAAAGACCTCCTGGCCTTCCGTACGGATATCCATTTCCCCGTCGGGATATAGTTTACTTATTTCAAGCACCTTTACCGAAGTGCCATGGTCCTGCAGTTTATTGTCAATTACGGTGGGGATACCGAATGATTTTCCACTGTCATGACATTCTTTGATCAGTTGCTTATAACGCGGTTCAAAAATGTGCAGATTCAAATGCTCGCCCGGATATACTACCAGTCCCAACGGAAACACAGGGATAAAATTTGTCATGCTGTAAAGTTAATCGGATGAGGTTTTATCTGCCCCAATTCCATGCCGTTTGATCAATGATTGCTAATGAATACGCCTATTTTTGCCGAAACATAAATTGGTTTATGGCGTCATCTTTTCTACAAGGCATACGCGCCGGTGATATCCGGCAACTGGCCAGAGCTATCTCGCTCGTGGAAAACGAAGCGCCCGGCTACGAAGAACTCCTGCTGTCATTGCCCGCCGATTCTCCCACAAAAGTTATTGGTCTTACCGGCCCGCCCGGTGCAGGTAAAAGTTCGTTGACAGATGCGCTCGTGGGAGAACTGATCCAGCGAAGGAAACGGGTGGCCGTGCTTTGTGTGGATCCGTCTTCGCCCTTCAACCTGGGTGCGGTGCTCGGCGACCGCATACGCATGAATCAATGGTACACGCATCCCGATGTATATATCCGCTCGCTCGCCACACGCGGCGCCATGGGCGGCCTCAATCCGAAGATCATCGAGATCACGGACGTGCTGAAAGCCGCAGCTTTCGACTATATAATTATAGAAACGGTGGGCGTGGGCCAGAGCGAAATTGAAATTGCCGGACTCGCGGATGTGACCGTGGTTGTAGTAGTGCCCGAAGCCGGCGATGAAATACAAACGATGAAAGCCGGGCTGATGGAAATTGCACAGATCTTTGCCGTCAACAAAAGCGACCGGCCCGGAGCAGATGCGTTTGTCAAAAACCTGCGGCTGATGCTGGCGCCCGCATTTTCCCGGACGCAAATAGAAATTCCGGTGATCAAGACCGTGGCGACCGGGGCTTCGAGCACCTCAGCCACCGGTCATTCGGCCCCTGAGGCAATCGAAGGGCCCGAAGCCAACGGCATAGCAAAACTCTGGAACGCCATCGATCATTATCTCTCCCTTCATTTACCCAACGAAAGAAAAAACTGGCTGCTGGCCGAAAAAGCCTACCATCTTATCCAGGCATCACGGATGAAGGATATTTCCATCACCGACCTCCAGAAAAAAATTGCCGCAGAAACCGGTCGCTCACAAAATCTTTATCAACTTATTCAGCCCTTCGTGAACAAGTCTCGATAATGAAAACAAGCCCCTTATCTTTATTGTATGGCAGCAACGAAGGAATATGATTACCTGATCGTAGGCAGCGGTCTTTACGGGGCTACGTTTGCTTATTTTGCCCGCAAGGTCGGAAAGAAATGCCTGGTGATCGATAAGCGGGACCACAGCGGTGGCAATATTTTCTGCCGCGATGAAGAGGGCATCAACGTACATGCTTACGGCGCTCATATTTTTCATACCAACGATACGGGGATCTGGAACTTCGTTAACCGCTTTGCCACATTCAACCGCTACACCAACAGCCCCGTTGCGCTCAGCAAAGGCAAACTGTATAACCTGCCTTTCAACATGAACACTTTTCACCAACTGTGGGGAGTGGTGACGCCGGAAGAAGCAAAACAAAAGATCGAAGAACAAACAGCGCCTTACGCCGGAAAAGAACCGGCCAACCTGGAAGAACAGGCTCTGCATCTCGTTGGTCCCGACGTTTACAACGCGCTGATTCGCGAATACACCGAAAAACAATGGGGCAAATCTGCACGCGAATTGCCGGCTTTCATCATTCGCCGCCTGCCTTTGCGTTTTACCTATGACAATAATTATTTCACAGACAAATACCAGGGCATCCCTGCCGGAGGTTACAATAAAATAACAGAGGGTCTGCTCGAGGGAATTGAAGTACGCCTGCAACAGGATTTCCTGGCAGACCGCGATTATTTCAAATCACTGGCCGACACGGTGGTGTATACCGGGCAGCTCGATGCTTACTTCGATTTCCGGGAAGGCCAGCTCGAATACCGTAGCCTGCGTTTTGAACACAAGCGGTTGCAAACGGATAACTTTCAGGGAAATGCGGTTGTGAACTACAGTGATGCCGCGGTGCCTTACACCAGGATCATCGAGCATAAACATTTCGAATTCGGCACCCAGCCCCATACAGTGATCACTTATGAATATCCCGAAACCTGGACGCCCGGCAAGGAATGTTATTACCCCGTAAATGACGATACAAACATGGCCATATTCCGCATCTACGATCAACTGGCACAGGCGGAAGAAGGAGTATTGTTTGGCGGAAGGCTGGCTGAGTACAGATATTATGATATGCATCAAGTTATTGGCTCGGCAATGACCGCGGCAGGACGTATATTTGGAAAAGATATACTAGACCGTCACTGAGAATATGCACATAATTACCGTTGTTATTACCTACAACCGTCTTGGGTTGTTGAAAGAATGTATTGCCGCAATCCGCGCGCAAACACGTCCTTCCGACGAAATATTGATCATTAATAACAGTTCCACCGATGGCACCGGCGAGTGGCTGGCTACGCAGCCCGGTCTACGCGTGATCACACAACCCAACCGAGGCGGCGCCTGGGGTTTTCATGAAGGCCTCCGCCATGCCTACCATCTCAACAGCGATTGGACCTGGATCATGGACGACGATTCGATTCCCGAACCTTTGGCTTTGCAAAAACTACTCGATGCCGCTGCCGTTGCAAAGCAGGCGGGTGACGAATTCGGCTTCTTCGGAAGCCAGGTTTTGTTCACTGACCGCACCCCGCACCTCATGAACAAGCAGGTTATACTTCAGGACTTCAGGGGGAAAAAAGATAAAACGTTTTACGCACAGCACCAGATCGTTCCCGTTGAATTCAATTCTTTCGTTTCCTTGCTGGTAAGCCGTGAAGCGGTGCGTGCAGCGGGGCTTCCCATCAAAGAATTTTTTATCTGGGGTGATGATTATGAATATACACGCCGCATCCGCAAGCACGGACTCAGCGGCGCACTGGTAACCGACAGCATTGTGATTCACAAAACACCGGTCAACTATGCCAGTGATATCTTCACGGACGGTGCCAATAATTTATGGAAATACAAGCACGGGCTTCGCAATGACCTTTATATCCGCCGGATGTTCAAAGGCGAAGGCAGTTACTGGCGCAACCTGCTAAAGCGGGTATTTACCTGGCCGTTTTCGCTGTTAATGAAGCGAAAAGACCACCGTATGGCTTTTATCCGCACACTCATCAGCTCCTCGTTGGCATCGGTTACCTTCCGGCCTCCCATAGATTTTGCCGACGATCTTCCCCTTACAGATACGAAAGCTTCCTGAGGTTTGTTATTTTGCAGCCATGCCAACGAATTCGATCCTCATATCAACTTATAACTGGCCGCAGGCACTCGACCTTTGCCTGAAAAGTGTATTGCGTCAGTCGGTGCTTCCCGACGAGATCGTTATTGCCGATGATGGCTCCCGCGGCGAGACCGGCGACCTGGTCGACCGCTTCATGGCGGAATCACCGGTGCCCGTAAAACACGTTTGGCAACCCGACGAAGGATTTCAGCTTTCGCGCATCCGCAACAAAGGCATTGCCGCCGCCTCCGGCGAATACGTGATCCAGATCGATGGCGACCTCATCCTGCATCGTCATTTTGTAAAAGATCATTTGAACTTTGCCCATAAAGGACATTTTACCACCGGAAGCCGCGTGCTGCTTTCTCCGCAAACAACCGAAGCATTGTTCAAGGCGAACTGCATCGACATAAAAAAACACTCGGTAGACGACCGCAACTTTTTGAATGGCATTCATCTTCCTTTTGCCTCCGTTCACAAACTCATATCCCGCCGCTACAAAAACAAGGGAAAGCACAAATACTATGTAAAAGGATGTAATATGGCCTTCTGGAAGCAGGATCTGCTGAAGGTGAACGGGTACAACGAAGCGTTTCTGGGCTGGGGAAGGGAAGACAGTGAAATTGCCATTCGACTGATCAATGCCGGCATCCGCAAACAATTCCTCAAGTTTGGCGGCATTAGTTATCATTTATACCACAAAGAAGCCTCACGCGAACTCGAAGAGCGCAACATCCGCATGATGCAGGACGCCGTGGATCAGAAAATAATCTGGGCGGAAAAAGGGATTACGGAACACATTTAACAATGTGTAAATGTGCCGCCTTCGGCGGGATGTGGAAATGTGGAAATGGAAACAGCCATTTACACACTTGCTTTCTCCGATTTCCACCACCGGTAAGCCAGCACACTGATAATAGCCAATGGCATAAAAGCCAGGTAGAGAATGCCTGTATTCATACCAGTAGCGGGGCGTTCGCCCATTTGTTCTGCAGTACGCGTACATACAGAACACTGAGCCTGGCTGCTCAGCGATGTTCCCAATATCAAAAACAGGGAAAGTAAACAGATCAGTAGCCTCTTTTTCATGATCACGGTGGGATTTGTGCAAAGGTAGCCATTTCCACATTTCCACATCCCGCCGAAGGCGGTACATTTACACATTTACTTAAAGTCAATCGGCAGCCTTGCCACCACCTCGTCCCAGGCGATCACCAGGTTGGCGCCGCCATCTTTTTTCTCAAATACCATGGTAAAATACTCCACCATCGGATTGTTGTGCACCACCGGAATATCAAATTTATAGACGTCCCGTTGGCGGTCCTGCTCCAGCCCCCACGAGTCGAGGTTGCTGTTGAGCACGATCGTCCACGTATTTTCATGCGGGAGACAATAGATAATATAACGTCCGGCTTTTACGCGCGTTCCCTGGATGTTTACCGGGTGAAAGAAATCGATTTCTGTAGCCTCATTGGCACCCAGGCGCCAGGGCTCATTATATTTTACCACATCATGAAAAAGGCGTCGGCCATTGAGATGCGGACGGCTGTAGATCACCCGCATATCTGCACTGATATTACTATCTGATGCAATTTTCAGGATCGGATAGTCTTTCGGATAATAACTCATATCCATCGGAGAAATATCCACCGGCGCATAACTGTTGACCGTTCCCGATGTGGTGTCGCGGATATGAGACGGCAACGGACGTGAGCGGGCTGAATCCTCCTGCACTTTTTTCGTGGACGGCCGCTGGTTGCAGGACATAACCATTGCCAGCGCAAGAGACAGACAGGAGATGAACAATACTTTCTTCATGCAGGATCAGTTATTAAAGCGTGATCGGCAGCGCAGCCTGGACATTGTCCCAGGCAACTACCAGGTTGAATCCGGTTGTTGTTTTTTCAAACACCATACTCACCAGCTCTTCTGTATTCGTAACCGTTCTGGCAGGCACCTGCATGCGCACTACATCTTTTTTCTCGTCATATTTAAAAGCACCCCAGCAATCGGTGTCCTTGTTGATGATAAAGTTCCACTGATTTTCTTCCACAATGGCATAAAGTGTATAACGTCCTTTGGGAACAGTCTTGCCATTGATCTTGACATTGCGGTAGAACTCAATCTCCGTCGCTTCATTGGCTCCGAGACGCCATACTTTTCCGTATTCCACTAACCCGCCATATACTTTGCGGCCGGATTTCGACGGACGGCTGTATACAACGCGGGCAATGGGCGATTCGGTTACTTTACCCTGAATCTTCAGCATCGGATAATCTGCCGGATAGTAACTGATATCAAGCGGAGACTTGTCGGCGGGCGGCATGGCTGTTTGCGCAGCGGCTGTTAACACGGCACCTGCCATTACAAAAGAAAGGAACAGTTGTTTTATCATACGAATTGCAAAAATAACAAAGCAAAGTACCGTGTACTTACCATTTATGGATTTTCTTTTTCATTTAATTGATGGTATTGCGCTTCCGCAAAGGCTTTCAGCTCCGGCCAGAATTTTCCGTAACACGCCCGCAGGTAGTCGTAGTTATCCAGCATCAACTGCACGGCGGGCAGGCTTTCCGACAGGTAAGCCGCCCTTCTGACCAGTCCTTCGAAACTATTGAAGATTCCCTGACGCTTGCGGTAATCATATAACCAGTTCTGCCGTTTCATATAAGGAAACATGCCCGCAAACTTTGCCGGAAACCAGGTGGTGTTTTGTTCGGTCAGCCGGTAAACTTTCTGAGAAAATGCCAGCAGCGACGCATCGGTAAACTCGTTTTCGTCATTGGCTAGGAAATGATCGAAGGCCACATCGATAAACGCACCACTATATAAACGGTAAAGTGGCCGGAAAATTTCCTTGGCCTCGTGCACGCGCGGATGATCGTCGGTAAAACTGTCGATCATGCGGTGGAGCAGAATGCCCCTTCTTATGCCTGGCGGAAAATCATACTGCCGCCGGCCTTTCACGAAATCACTGAAAAGATTGCCGGCCAGTACCTCCGGATCGTCAAAAGACAGATATGCGTGCGCAAGAAAATTAATAACCTGGGTTTTATACTATAATATACATAAAACGCACCACTTCTTCATCACCGCCCTGTATGTAAGAGATGTGGTCAGGCAACAAAGCGTAACAGCCATTCTTCTTAATGATTTGTTAATCCAGCTTTATATCCGGCAGCGATAAGAAAAATCAGAAAAAAAATTTTCCTGTTCTTGTCATAATCAACGCGGTTTTGAGCTTACAAGCGGATGCGCGAAATGATGAACGGAGTAACGCGTTAAGGTTGTTTAACATCGGGCTCCGTTAATCACAATTGGCTTGAAATGCGGTGTAACAAAAAATAGCTTTGTACCGTCATACTCTCAAACAAACAAAAAAACCAAACCGATAAATAACAAACACATGAAAAAGTTATTCGTAATGCTGGCCTTCATCATCGCATCTGTTAGCGCAATGGCCAATGACAACACAATCGACAACAAAGTACTGGACGCCTTCAAAAAAGATTTCGCTACCGCCTCCCAGGTAGAGTGGACGCAGAGCGAGAATTTATACCGCGCTTCCTTCCTTTACAACAACAAGTTCGTTTCCGTATACTATGACAAGGAAGGACAAATGATCGGACTTACCCGCAACATCAGCTCCATCGACCTGCCTGTAATGTTGCAAAAAAGTCTGCGTGGCAATTATGAAAAATACTGGATTTCCGATCTCTTTGAAGTAAGCAACTTCGATGGTACCGGTTACTGCGTAACGCTTGAAAACGGCAATAACAAGATCGTTCTCAAATCGATGAACGGTGAAGACTGGGCGCAGTACCAGAAAAGTACCAAACTTTAATCAAGGCGATAGTTTCTCTTTTATAGATTAGTTTTGGTGTGTGGTAAAAAAGCCCCGTGATCTTTTGAGACACGGGGCTTTGTATTTGTGGTAAAGCTGTAATTTTGCCACCTCACCGCCGCTTTGCGGCGGGACATCTTTAAAAAACTATATCATGAGCAGAGGTCCTGTTTCGCAGTTTATCGAACATCATTACCGCCACTTCAACGCAGCCGCCCTGATGGATGCCGCTAAAGGCTATGAAACCCATCTTGCCGAAGGAGGAAAAATGCTGGTATCCCTGGCAGGCGCTATGAGTACCGCCGAATTAGGCATCTCACTGGCAGAAATGATCCGCCAGGATAAAGTGGCCATCATCAGTTGTACAGGTGCTAACCTCGAAGAAGATGTAATGAACCTGGTAGCACACTCCCACTACAAGCGTGTTCCCAATTACCGCGATCTTACCCCACAGGACGAGTGGGACCTGCTGGAAAATCACTATAACCGCGTTACCGATACCTGCATTCCCGAGGAAGAAGCTTTCCGCCGTTTGCAGAAACACCTGGTAAAGCAATGGAAAGATGCTGAAGCAAAAGATGAACGTTTCTTCCCGCATGAGTTTCTTTATAAAACCGTATTGAGCGGTGAACTCGAACAATACTACGAGATCGATCCGAAAGACTCCTGGATCGTGGCCGCTGCGCAAAAAAATATTCCCATCGTTGTTCCCGGATGGGAAGACAGCACCACCGGTAACATCTTCGCCAGCTACGTGATCAAAGGCGAGTTGCAGGCCAGCACAGTGAAGAATGGCATCGAATACATGGTATGGCTGGCCGACTGGTACCGCCAAAATTCCGGTGGCAAAGGCGTTGGCTTCTTCCAGGTCGGTGGCGGCATCGCCGGCGACTTCCCGATCTGCGTAGTGCCCATGATGTACCAGGATCTTGAGTGGCATGATGTACCGTTCTGGAGCTATTTCTGCCAGATCAGCGACAGCACCACTTCGTATGGTTCCTATTCAGGTGCCGTTCCCAACGAAAAAATCACCTGGGGTAAATTAGATATCAATACACCGAAATACATTGTAGAAAGCGACGCAACAATTGTTGTACCGCTGATCTTCGCCTGGTTGTTGAAATGGTAAGAAAAAAGCCCCGCGATGCGGGGCTTTTTTAATTAGGTAATTTGATGATTTGAAAATTAGGCAATGCTAAGCAAGGGAACACTGCTTTCTATTTCCGGTGATCTCTTTGCTGGAAAAAGTTTCGAACCATTCTTATTATCTAATTTTCAAATCATCAAATTGCCTAATTCAAGAAGATAAGTTTTTTTAAAACTTATCTTCTTGTGCCCTCCGGCAGCTTCAAATCTCTCTTCAGCATATCACTACGATTGGCCATTTCCCAGGCGGTATAAAATACCAGTTGCGCTCTTTTGGCCATCAGCGGGTAATTGATCTTGTCCGGCGTATCGGTAGGCTTGTGGTAATCGGGATGCACACCGTTGAAATAGAAGATCACGGGCACTCCTTTATCCGCAAAGTTGTAATGGTCGCTGCGGTAGTAGAAGCGGTTTTTGTCATTGGGATCGTTGTATTTGCGATCCAATTTCATTTTTACATATTGCTTGTTTACCTGGTCGGTGATCGGAGCCAGATCGGTGCTCAGTTTGTCGTCGCCGATCACATACACATAGTTCACGGAATCCTTGTCGGCCTTGTATTCGTCGCCGATACGGCCGATCATGTCGATGTTCAGGTCCACCGTTGTTTTATCGAGTGGGAACACGGGATGATTGGAATAATATTCTGAACCCCACAGTCCTTTTTCCTCACCGCTTACGGTCATGAATACAATGGAACGGCGCGGGCCTTTGCCTGCTGCTTTTGCTTTGGCAAATGCTTCAGCCAGCTCAAGGATAGCCGTAGTACCGCTGCCATCATCATCAGCCCCGTAATAGATCGTTCCGTCGTCGCGCTTGCCTACGTGATCGTAGTGCGCGGTAATGATTACGTATTCATCTTTTTTATCCGTGCCCTCGAGCAGTGCCAATACATTGGATGCTGCAGCTTGTTTGGTAGCTACTTCATAACGCAGTGCCACGTCGGCTTTGTATACTTTTGAAGCAACGCCATTTTTCTTCAACAGGTCAAGTACGTTCTCCGTACCAGCGCCGAGAATGCTGGTGGCGAGTGCCTGCGAAATGCTGTAGGTTGGAGGATATACGGAAGCCTGATAGCCATTCAACTGGTAGGCGGATTGCATTTGTATGTTTTTCCGGGGGAAATTGGCAGACACGACTAATACCCCTGCGGCACCCCGCGCGCGGGCGGCCGCGAGTTTGCCAAAAATATTCCCGGGAGAGCGGAAACCTGTAGCCGACGGCTTGTATCCTTCAGGCATACCATCTGCAATCATCACCAGCTTGCCGGCAACATCGAGATCTTTGTAGGCATTCAGGTCGCCATCCACAATACCATAACCAACAAATACTACTTCAGAAAAACGAAGACCTGAGTGGTGATTGAATTGTGCATTGGGTAAAAAATCTTTCCCTAATTCAAAGGCTGTTCCGTTTACGCTCAGCGATGTAGCGGTAATGGAATCTTTGTACAACGGATATTGCTGACGATAACTGCCGTTGTTACCGGGCTGCAATCCGAGTGATTTGAAATGCTCTTCAATGTAAGAAGCGGCTTTTTCCAAACCGGGTGACGGCGTGTCGCGTCCTTCCATTTCAGCTCCGGCAATGATGTGCAGATGCCGGCTCATGTCTGCGGCCGTGATCGTTGCGGCGAAAGTGCCGGGACGGCTCTTCTTTTGCGCGGTGGCCGTGAGGCTCAGCAGCAGAAGGGCCGGAAGTACTGATTTTCTGATCATGTGGTATGTGTTTAAAAGAGGAATGCTCAAACTTAATTGAAAAGTCTGAGCATCCGAATTTCGTATGATGAGCGGTCGGTTAGTTACAGGCTATTTTCTCCACGCGGCGTTCGTGACGGCCGCCTTCAAACGCGGTACTCATGAAACTGTCTACCATTTTCTCCGCATCGCCTTCGCGCACAAAACGCGCCGGGATACAGATCACATTGGCATTGTTGTGCTGACGTGCGAGCTTTGCCAGTTCATCACCCCAGCAGATGGCAGCCCGGATTTGCTGATGTTTATTCGCCGTAATGGCCACCCCGTTTGCGCTTCCGCACAGCAGAATACCAAATGAGTAATCGCCGCTTTCAACGGCCTCGGCTACCGGGTGTGCAAAGTCTGCATAATCCACCGAATCGGCGGAATAGGTACCAAAATCTTTGAAAGCAAGACCTTTCGCTTCAAGAAAGGAAATCAGGTCTTCTTTGTATTCAAATCCTGCATGGTCGCTGCCAATGGCAACAGGTTTGGAGAGATCAAACTCAGTACTCATCATAACCGGTTTATTAAGACCGTAAAGATAAGAAGATTACCCGCGTATCAGCTCCACTCTTCGTCTTCTTTGGCCTTCTGTTTTTTATTGATGCGTGCGGCCAAAACAATGCTGGCTTCAAACAACAAATAAAGCGGAATGGCTACAATGGTGAGGCTGAATGGGTCTGTTGAAGGTGTGATAATAGCCGCAGCGATCACGATCAGCACAAATGCATGACGGCGGTATTTGCGGAGAAATTTTGCCGTAACAATACCTACTCTTGCCAGCACGGCCATCAGCAGCGGCATCTGGAATAATAAACCGATACCCACAGTGGTATAGATCAGGTTCTCCAGGTAATCGGAGAAAGTCGGCATGATGGTTACCTGATCGCTGAGTTTGTAATTGAAGTAGAAGTTCACCATGAAAGGTGTAAGGATAAAATAACCGAATGCCACGCCGATAAAGAACAACAGCGATACCCAGAAAATTACACCGCGTGTGGTCCTACGTTCCTTGTCTGAAAGAGCGGGACTTACAAAGCGCCACAGCTCCCAGAAGATATAAGGAAAGGCCAGGATGAACCCACCAATGAATGCGAGTGTGAACGAGGCCACGAATTGACCGGTCATGGTCGTTTCGAGAAACTTTGCGTCTACCTGCTGGAAACAAAGGGTATCACCGATGCCGATCGCATGTCCGAGACTGCACAGCCATTTTGCAGAAATAAAATCAGCCCTGGTGGGACCAAACAGCACGGTATCCACCACAAAGCTTGTAAAGGAGAAAACGATAATGGCGCCTATGAGCAGGGCGATCACCGAGCGGATCAGGTGCCAGCGAAGTTCTTCCAGGTGATCGATGAAAGACATTTCCGCCTGGGAATCTTTTTTCCGCTTGTCCAAAAAGTCGAGAAGGGCCATTCAATTAATTTAGGAAATGTCAAAATTAAAGGGAAACGGGCAATAGATGCCTGTGTTTAACCTACGATACGGAGATTACTTCAGTTTTTTCATTTTTACCATCTCGATACGGGTATCACTGACATTGAGTACGTCAAATTCATAATCATCGATAATGATCCGTTCTTTCTGGCGCGGAATGGTTTCATGATAGCCGATGATATAACCGGAAAGCGTTTCTGCGTCGTTTTCAGGAAATACAAACGCGTATTTTTCTTCGAGATAATCCAATTCGAGGCGTCCGGAGAAGATGTATTCCGTTTCGGAAATCCGTTTTTCTACAAACTGCTCCGTGTCGTATTCGTCAAAAATTTCCCCGAACAGCTCTTCCAGCACGTCTTCCATGGTAATGATGCCTGCGGTGCCGCCAAATTCATCCACCACCCACGCGATGCTTTTGCGTTCGCGGCTCAGCTTGTTGATCAGGTCGGCGGCGCTCATGCTTTCCGGCACAGCCGGTATAGCCAGCAGTACTTCCTGGATAGTTGACGGCCTTTTGAAGAGATCCAGTTCGTGCACATATCCTACAATATGATCGATATTGCTGTCATAAACGACCATTTTGCTCAATTTTGTCTCGGAAAAACGCAAAATCAGGTCTTCAATGGAAATGGTAATATCCACGCCGATGATCTCTTTGCGGGGCACGAGGCATTGGCGAATCTTTACACGCGGCAGCTCCTGTGCGTTTTCCAGCAATTGTGTATTGCGTTCCTGCCGGTCGTCGTCGCCGTGGTTTTGCTGGAAAAGATTCCGCAGATCACTCCGGTTGAAGGCTTCTTTTGTTTTGTCCAGTTTTACGTTGAATACATATTTCAGCATCCATTCCGCCAGCGAAATAAGTCCTGTTGCCAGGGGCTGGAACATCTGGTAGAAAAAGTTGGTGACAATGGACAGTTTGCTGAGCAAGGTATTGCTGCGTGCACGGAAAATAGCGCGGGGAATGAATTCGGCCAGTATCAGCACCAGGAAGGTGGCGATAACGATTTCTACAAGGATGTGCACCAGGTCAGAACCTACATTGAAATATTTCCACATAGGCTGCAGCACGGTACTGATCTGCAATCCGAAAAAAACCAGGAAAATGATAAACCCGATAAGAGTAGTACCCAGAAAGGTTGCGGGAGAGTCGACAAATTTGCCCAACAGGTGGCCTGTGGCGCTGCCCTGCTTGCGTTTCAGTTCAATATTCAGGCGATTGGCACTGAAAAATGCCATTTCAATACCTGCAAAGAAACCCATCAGCAACACCGTCAGGATAAACCAGACAATGATCTTCCACTCTATCATATTCTAAAGATAGAAAAAGTTTGGTGTTTCATGACAGGAAGTCCCGGATGATGGCTTCCGCTTCGGCGCAGGCCCGGGGAAGGTCGTCGTTGAGAATAACCTTGTCAAAATGATTTTTGAAAGACAGTTCGTAAGAGGCTTTATTGACCCGCGCCTGCAGGGTTTCCTCGGTTTCCGTGCCGCGGGAAAGCAGTCTGCGCTTTAATTCATCGATGGATGGCGGTTCAATAAAGATGGAAAGCGAGGTTTCGGGGTATTGTTGCTGTACGTGGATCGCGCCTTTTACGTCGATATCCAGCAGCGGGCACTGTTCATTGTCCCAAAGGCGCTGCAACTCACTTTTTAATGTCCCGTAGTATTTCCCTTCATACACCATTTCCCATTCCACAAACTCGTTGTGCTGGATCTTATGCTGAAAATCCTCGAGGCTGATGAAATAGTAATCTTTCCCATCCTGCTCATAAGCCCTGGCCTGGCGGGTTGCCGCCGAAATGGAAAACGCCAGTTGCGGAAACTGACGCAGCAGATGATGAGTGATGGACGTTTTACCGGCACCCGAGGGTGCGGTGATGATGATGATCTTTTGTTGAACAGAAGCCATGTGCAAAGAAAAGAAAAAACTGTTTTCGTTACAACCGCTTAATATCTGCACCAAGCGCAATTAATCGCTGATCGATATATTGATAACCTCTGTCGATCTGTTCGATGTTCTGTATCACGCTTTTGCCTTCTGCGCTGAGTGCGGCAATGAGCAAGGCCACACCTGCCCGTATGTCTGGGCTGCTCATGGTGATGCCACGCAATCGCTGCTGGCGTTCCAGCCCGATTACCACCGCCCTGTGCGGGTCGCAAAGAATGATCTGTGCGCCCATATCGATCAGTTTGTCGACAAAGAACAGGCGGCTTTCAAACATTTTCTGGTGGATCAATACGCTGCCGGTTGCCTGAATGGCCGTTACCAATACAATACTCAGCAGATCCGGTGTGAAGCCCGGCCAGGGATGATCGTAGATGGTTAACACGCCGCCATCGAGATAACGTTGAACGGTGTATTCTTTCTGAGCGGGAATATAAATATCGTCGCCGCGGTATTCGAGTTGAATGCCGAGCTGCCGGAATTTATCGGGAATGATACCGAGATGTTCGATACCGGCGTCTTTGATGGTGATCTCGCTCTGCGTCATGGCGGCCAGTCCGATGAAGGAGCCCACTTCGATCATATCCGGCAGCATGCGGTGTGTGGTGCCGCCAAGTTCACCCACCCCTTCGATCACCAGGCGGTTGCTGCTGATGCCGCTGATACGCGCACCCATGCGGTTGAGCATACTGCAAAGCTGTTGTATGTAGGGTTCGCAGGCGGCATTATAGATCGTCGTTGTGCCTTTGGCGCGAACGGCGGCCATGACAATGTTGGCAGTACCGGTTACGGAAGGTTCATCGAGCAGCAGGTCTGCGCCATGAAGGTTGGTGCCATCGAGATGGAAAAACCCGTCTTCGGCATTGTAATCGAAACGGGTGCCTAATTTCTCAAAAGCGAGAATATGTGTATCGAGGCGGCGGCGGCCGATCTTGTCTCCGCCCGGTTTGGGAATAAAGGCTTTACCGAAGCGGGCGAGCATGGGGCCGGCCAGCATAACGGAACCACGGAGGCGGCCGCTTTTTTTGCGGAAGTCTTCGCTATGGAGGTAATCGACGTTTACATCATTAGCGCGGAAAATGCAGGTGTCGCGCGAAACGCGCTCCAGTTTTACATTCATCTCCCCGAGCAATTCGATCAGCAGGTTCACGTCGAGGATGTCGGGAATATTGGTGATGGTTACAGGCTCGCCTGTAAGCAACACGGCGCTGATGATCTGCAGTGCTTCGTTTTTGGCACCTTGCGGAGTGATGGTGCCCGAAAGCGGTTTGCCACCGCGTACCTCAAAGGCGTTCATAGTCTTTCAAAATTAATAATCGTGAATGGTCAATGGTGAATGGCTGTTTTACTTACTACTTAAAACTTACAACCGCTGTTTCCTTCAACAGGCCGAGGCTTCGGCCTCAGGAACCCTAGCCCGAAGTGTCGGGCTTTATGCCCTGTACCTTACACCTTCCGCCTCAATAATAAGGGCTGATCATCAAATAAACCACCACACCCGTCACGGCGACATAAAACCAGATAGGCCAGGTAATACGTGCAAGCTTGCGGTGATTAACCCATTCGCCGGTAAGACCGCGGTAAGCAGTAAACAAAATGAATGGCAGGATCAGGCCGGCCAGCGGAATGTGTGTAAACAGGATGATATAATAAATCGTTTTGCCGATTCCTTCACCACCATATTCCGTGTTTCCGGCCAGCAGGTGATGCGTCACATAACTGAGCAAAAACAAAATGGATAACACCATCGCGGCCAGCATCAGTCTTTTGTGTACCAGGTATCTTTTCCCTTTCACTGCCATTAACGCCGCCAGCAACAACAGCGACACGCAAGTATTGATTACCGCATTGATTGCCGCGAAAATATGTACGTCGAATCCCAGATCGACATCTATGGACACGCGGCTGAGCGCCGTTACAAGCAGAAACACTACAATAGAGAAGGTGAAGATGAGAATACGTGCCTTCTTATCATTCTTTTTCCAGGCGGCTGTCAGCATCGGTGGGTTTATTTTTTTTGAATACAAACAGGAACAGCCCCACACCGGCGATAGCCAGCAAAAATGCTACGGCCATGATCTGAAGTTTTCCTGCAAAAAAACTTTTTTTCGATTTGTCTTTTTCCATCGTCAGCATCACCAGGTCTTGTGCCAGTTGATTAAGAGAGGCGGAATCAAGCCCGCGATAGTAGCCGCGTACATAACGGTTGCTGTCGATAAGGATAAACCTGTCGGAATGGAAAAAGCTGGTATCGACGCCCATACCATCTTCCACGCCTACTTTCATGTGGTTGATAGCAAGATCATAGATGGTCTTTTTATCGCCGGTCAGCAGCCACCATTGATCCGGATCGATCTGGAAACGGTCTGCCCATGATTTGAGTTGCGGAACAGAATCGCGTTCGGGATCGATACTGAAAGAAATAAACTGAACGTCTTTGTTGGTGCGGTCGCCGACGCGTTGTCCGTTGGAGAGGGCTTGCTGCAGTTTGCGCATGTTCATGGTCATGCCAGGGCAAATGGTTGGACAATGCGTAAAGAAAAAGTCGGCGATGATGATTTTGTTGCGCAGGTCTTTCAGGGATACGGTATCGCCCTGCTGATTGATCAGCGTGAAGTCGGGCACGCGATGCCATACCGAATCCGTCACCATTTTACCGTTTCGTTTGGAAACATTAACGGAGTCCAGCACATAGTGCCGGGGCATGGCCACTGCTTTCTCGCTATAATTTTTTACGATGAAATAACATACCAGCGGGAGGAAGAGGGCTATCAGAACCGCATATAAGGCTTTCTTGTTCACAGATCAGATTAATTGGTCACCTGTTAAAATGCAAAAGTAAGAAGCAAAAAACGGAGTTGGCCAATTTTTTACTTCTTACTCTTGCTATGCGTTCGGTTGAACTTTTGTTATTGTTTGCCGGGCTCAGGTTTCGGAGCTCCCGGTTTCGCCGGTGCTTCGTGACCGTGGTGTGGTTTGGGCGAAGTGGTTTCTTTAAAATGCTTGTCGTAGTCGTTACGCAGGTTTTTATAAGAATTACCATCGATCAGGAACGCTGCGATGAACCAGATGAACAGCATCAGCGGAACCACGATCGTCATGATGAAGTTACGGATCTCATCACCCAGGTGCATGAATACCGCTACGATGTAATAAGCTTTGGCAATGGTCAGTATACACACCATTCCTTTGAAAGCCAGTACCAGGAATTCACTGGGGTTTTCGCCTTTATGAATATTATAAATAACCAGGCCGATCAGCAACTCGATGATAGTAATGATCGAGAGCAGGATGGTCGTCTTTTTTACCTTCTTTTTAAAAGTCTCATCATCTGTGTGGTGATGAAACGTGATCTCTGATGATGTATGCTCCATAACGTTGAAATAAGGTATCTGTTAATTAAGTTAATCTCTTTTGATAAAAGCGTGTCCGGATCAGATCAGGTAGAAACACAGGAATACGAATACCCATACCAGGTCTACAAAGTGCCAGTACAGACCGGCCTTTTCGATCATCAGGTAATGTCCTCTGCGTTCGAATACATTTTTCTGCGTCATGATCAGCATTACGATGTTGATGATCACACCGGAGAATACGTGGAAACCGTGGAAGCCGGTAATGCCGTAGAAATATCCACCGAAGGCAACGGGTCCTTTTTCACGGATATGCAGTTCTGCATTGCTCAGCATATTTACCAGGTCCTGCTTGGGCAGTTTCATCAGCTCGGCATGACCGAGTTGTGAAGCGTGGTGCTCATGTACCAGGTTGGCCAATACGTGTTGGTCTGAATTGTTGAGGGCGGCCGTAAGTTCTGGTCCTGCTGCTACCAACTGACCCCAGGGATTGATGGTAGTGGTTTGACCCACCATCTGGATCTGGCCGTCGATCAGGGTTGCGTGTTCGCCGGTGATCAGGTGATGCCACTCCCAGGCCTGACAGCCGAGAAACGCGATACCACCAACGATAGTCCAGGCAAGCCATTTGGCCACACTTGCTTTATCGCCTTTGTGACCGGCATGTACTGCCAGTACCATGGTTACCGAACTGATGATGAGGATAAAGGTCATTACACTCACGAAGGCCAGCGGCAGATTAGCGTGGCCCGCACCCGGAAACGCATTGAACACCACGTTGGGATCCGGCCAGAAGTTCTGGCTGAAACGGATAGTGCCATACGAAATCAGGAATGCGCCGAATGTAAATGCGTCACTCATCAGGAAGTACCACATCATCACCTTGCCATACTCCACATTGAAGGGACTTTTGCCCCCGCTCCACCATTTGGTCTGATGTGTCGAAACTGTTGTTGCCATACTAATAGTTAAAAAAAATGCCTAATTATGTTTTGGTGCGGCTGCTGCTTATCCTACAATCAGGAAAAAAACCAGCAGGTACAGCCAGAGAATATCCACGAAATGCCAGTAAGTAGCCATTACTTCTACCGGCACCGGACTGTATTGTTTCACACGGCCGAAGAACGCTCTGCTGAACATGACCACCAGCGCAACCATACCACCGATTACGTGGATGGCGTGCAGACCGAAGATCACATACAGGAACTGTCCCGCGCCTGAGGCGCCGATGAACCGGATATTATTTTTCCAGAGTTCATGAAAGCCCATATACTGAAGCACTACAAATCCCAGACCCAAAAGAACTGTTATGGCGGTCAGCAGCCGGTATTGCCGCATCCCGCGCTGGCGGAAGGCCCGCACCGCCATCTGCATGGTGATGCTGCTTGCCACGATTACGGCCGTTGATATCCAGAAGACATCGGGCATGGTCACCGTGCGCCAACCAACCAGGTTGCTTTTTACAATAAAAGCGCTTGTCAAACCGGCAAACATCATCAGGATACTTGCAATGGCCACCCAAAGTGTAAACTTGTGGGGATGCATTTTCCGTCCGTTGCCCTTTGCCGGGGTCTTATGCTCACTGATATTCAACTCACTTACCATTTTTATCGCTTTGAGGCCGTATTAAAACGGCTCCGTGTTTTAATCAACTTACACTTTGCTCAGCAACAGCGCCAGCAATACGACTGGCAGATACAAATAGCTGCCAAACATCACGCGGCGTGCAGAAGGAATGTCCATTTTGGCATACAGCATGGCACAACGCATGATCATGAACAGATTGCCTGCGATCACGAGGATCAGGCCGATCAGTCCTGCCGTGTTGTCAAACGTGCATATTCCGGTAAAATAAGGCGCCATGGTCACGGGCAGCAGCAGCAGTGAATAAACCACTGTTTGCAATGCTGTAAAACGTGTTGGTCCCTTATCTGCCGGCAGCAGCTTGAAACCTGCAGCAGAGTAGTCGTTGTGCGCAATCCAGGCAATAGCCCAGAAGTGCGGAAACTGCCAGAAAAACTGGATCAGGAATAAAACGCCACCTGCCAGCCAGTCGACTTCCTCGCCGGGAGCAAAACCTGCCACCCAGCCGATCAGGCAGGGAAGCGCACCCGGAACCGCACCCACCATTACCGCAATAGAATTGACTTTCTTAAGCGGCGTATAAATGAACGCGTAGAGGAAAAGGCTGAATGCAGCAATACCAGCCGCCGTCCAGTTGAAGTAATTACCAAGGATAAAAACTCCGAGCGCGCCCGTGAAGATGGCAAAACCCCATCCTTCCTGGGCACTCATCCGGCCGGAAGCAATCGGGCGGCGCGCGGTACGCTTCATCATCGCGTCCGTATCTTTCTCCACCACCTGATTGATCGTATTGGCACTACCTGTTACCAGTAATCCACCTGCAAAGAGCAAAAAGATCCGCCACCAATCAAATCCCACTCCGGGCACCAGCAGGTAACTGATCACACTGCTGAACACCACCATTATACTCAACGAAAGCTTGACTAACTGTAAATAATCCTTGATCTTGTTCATCCCGCTTCCGTTTTATAAGTCAAAATTCAAAATTCAAAAATGATCCGCTGGTTGTAAAAGTCTTTTGACTTTTTACTTTTGAATTTTTACTTCTTAGTGTTTGCTTTCATTAGCACCCACCGGTTCCGTCTGCGGAATAAATTCTCTTCCGTCTTTTCCGTAATCATAAGCCCAACGGTGTACTTCAGGAATCTCACCAGTCCAGTTGCCGTGGCCCGGGTTGATCGGAGTAGTCCACTCGAGCGTGGTAGCACCCCATGGGTTCTGTGTAGTAACCTTACGGCCTTTGAATATGGAATAGAAGAAGTTGAATACAAACATCAACTGAACCGCAAATACGATGATCGATACAACGGTGATCATTTTATCCAGCTCGTGGAACTGGCTGAAGTTCACCCATACGCTCTTGTCGAGATAACGGCGTGGCATACCGGCAAGACCTTGATAATGGATCGGCCAGAAGATCAGGTAAGCACCAACCATGGTAACCCAGAAGTGAATATAGCCGAGCGTATTGTTCATATAGCGGCCATACATTTTGGGGAACCAGTGATAAACACCGGCGAACATACCAAAGAAGGAAGCCACACCCATTACAATGTGGAAGTGTGCCACCACAAACATGGTATCGTGCAGGTGAATGTCGATCGTAGAGTTACCGAGGAAGATACCTGTCAGACCACCGGAAATGAACAAGCTTACGAAACCGATACCGAACAATGCGGCCGGCGTGAAGCGGATATTACCTCTCCACAATGTAGTAAGCCAGTTGAACACCTTGATGGCCGAAGGCACCGCGATCAGCAGGGTGAGCAGTACGAACACCGATCCGAGGAACGGATTCAGACCTGTCACGAACATGTGGTGAGCCCACACAAGGAACGCCAGGATACAGATGGCGAACATCGAACCGAGCATCGCCATGTAACCGAAGATGGGCTTGCGGGAGTTAACCGACAATACTTCGGACACCATACCCATCGCGGGTAAAAGAATGATATATACTTCGGGGTGACCCAGGAACCAGAACAAGTGCTGGAACAGGATGGCACTACCGCCTTCATTAGGCAGGGCCTGACCACCGATATAAATGTCGCTCAGATAGAAGCTGGTACCCAGGTTGCGGTCAAACAACAAGAGGATCAGACCAGAAAGCAGTACAGGGAAGGAAAGGATACCCAGTACGGCAGTGAAGAACAGCGCCCATACTGTCAGCGGCAAACGCGTCATGCTCATGCCTTTGGTACGCATGTTCAGGATAGTGGAAACATAGTTCAGACCGGCGAGCAACTGTGAAACCACAAACAGCGCCATGGCTATAATCCACATATCCATACCGGCTTTGGAGCCGATCGACGCTTCGCCCAGCGCACTTAGCGGCGGATAGACCGTCCACCCACCGGCGGCTGGCCCGGTTTGAATAAACATGGAAGCGATCATTACCACACTGGCCATGAAGAAGAACCAGTAAGACAGCATATTCATCAGCGGCGACGCCATATCACGTGCACCAACCTGCAGGGGAATAAGCAGGTTCGCAAAAGTTCCGCTCAAACCAGCAGTCAGTACGAAGAACACGAGTACGGTACCGTGCATGGTTACCAGCGCGTAATAAAATTCGGGTTTGATTCGGCCGCCTTCAGCCCATTTACCAAAGAATGTCTCCAGGATCGGGAAGGTCTGATCAGGAAAACCGAGCTGCAAACGGAACAGTACTGAAAACAGACCGCCGATGATCGCCCAGATAATACCCGTGATCAGGAACTGCTTACCAATGGTCTTGTGGTCCTGACTGAAGATATATTTTGTAATAAACGTTTCCTTGTGGTGATGCACATGGTGCTCATCATGATGTGCTCCGTGTGTGGTACCCACTTCAGGCTGAATATGCAATGCGTCGCTCATAATCTTTTATTTTAACGGGCTACACGTATCGCCCGGTTTCTTCATTTTATTATTTCAGTTGGGCAAGGCCTTTAACAGTGTCGGCTGCAGGTGTCGCAGGCTTGGCGCCGGCGGAGTCAGCAGCAGGTGGATTCTTGGCTTCCAGCATCATAGCGTACTGTGATTTTTTAGAAGCGAACCATTGATCATACGCCTCCTGTGTTTCCACCACGATGGTACCACGCATGCTGGTGTGACCGGCTCCGCACATCTGGTCGCAGGAAATCTCGTACACAAAGTCCGGATTGCCTGTTTCCTTTTTCATCTGCTCGGTGGTCTTAGTTGGCGTGAACCACATAGTAGTAGGTGTACCTGGTACTGCGTCCATTTTCAGGCGGAAGTGCGCCAGACCAACGTCATGGATTACATCTTTCGCATTGATGATCAGTTTTACAGGTCTGTTCACCACCAGGTGAAGCGGTTCATCCTGACCACTGGTATACACGTCGTCGTGGTTGAATTCGTCTTCCCAGATCTGACCGAGAGGGTTTTGCTCTTCGGGGTTGATCTTCTTGTAATATTTTTTACCCAACTCTTTGTCAGCTCCCGGATAACGGTATTCCCATTTGAACTGGCTACCGGTTATTTCAACGATCATGGCTTCTTTTGGAGCGGGGCCTGTGATGCGGTACCAGTAAACGATACCGAATCCTACCAGTACAGTCAGTACGATAGCGGGTACTACAGTCCAGATCAACTCCAGTTTGTTGTCATGCGGGAAATAATATGCTTTACGCTTGTCTGATTCCTGGTATTTAAAAGAGTACCAGAACAGCAGGCCTTGCGTGATCACGAATACCACGCCTGTTGCGATCAGGGTGTACTTCAGCATGCGGTCTACCAGGATACCGTGATCGGAAGAGGCCTCACCGATCTTCAGGATCTTCCCTGCAAGACGATCGTTACAATACCACACACCGATTAATCCCACGATCAGGAAAAGAAGCAGCAGAAAAGCATTGATCTTGTTTGTCTGCTTACGGGACTTCTCTTCGCCGCGGATAACCGCTACATATTCACTTGCCTTGGCAATCTGAAAGGTGATCAGAAAGCCGAGTACGAGGATCGCTATAATAAAGAAAGTTTGCATAGCTGTATAAATTCCAAAAATTAATGCTGTTTCCAGTTTCCGGCCCGTTGGCCGATATCATTCATATTTCAATTAAAGAACTGCTGTCCGGCCACCAATATTATGTATGGTGGATAAGACTTTCCTTGATGAAGGGGTGATTCTTCGGAACCAGCGGATACTTAGAAAGTGTTCTGCCAACCAGGAAAAGAATCAGACCTACAAATCCGAGTGCCACACCAAAATCAGCAATCATCAGCGGAGGATTCTTCGAAATAGACGGGAATACCATCTGGTAGAAGTCCAGCCAGTGACCAAAGATGATCAATACTGCCATGAAGGTGATCGTGGTATAGTTACGTTTGGCATCGCGGCTCATCAAAATCAGCAACGGTGCAATAAAGTTGATCAGGAACATGATCCAGAAAATTCCGCTGTAAGCGCCTTCAACGCGGGGCTTGAAGTAAACCGTTTCTTCAGGAATGTTGGCGTACCAGATCAGCATGAACTGGGAGAACCACAGGTAAGTCCAGAAGATAGAGAACGCAAACATGAACTTACCAAGGTCATGCAGGTGTTCGTTGTTCGTATACTGGAGATAACCATTGTTTTTCAGGTAAACAACAAACAAGGTCATAAGGGCCACACCGGCTACGAATGAACTGGCAAATGTGTACCAGCTATACATGGTGCTGTACCAGTGTGCATCGATACTCATCAGCCACAACCAGGGAAGTGAAGACATGATGGTGAGAGAGAATACCACGATGTATACGGCCGCCCAAACGGTGTTGTTCCAGATATATTTTTTCTTTTCTTCCATGGTCTTCAGCGGCTCGTTGTCCAGTTTGCGGGACAGTTGGCGCATTTTCCATCCAAGTACAGACCAGAGGATCACGGTAAGCAGGGTTACCGTAGTATAAAATCCTTTATTCAGGAATCCTTTTTTAGCATCCAGGATTGCATCATGTTTTACGTGCTCAGCATCGGTCCAGTGGTAGATAGTGTGGTTGCTGCCAAAAGCAATGGACAGCAGGATTGCCGCAGCTATTACACCCAGAACAGGTACGCAGGCAGAAACCGCTTCCGTCACACGGCGGAAGGACAATTGCCAGCCACCCCATGCGAGTGTGGTTGCACAGATAAAGAACATGGCTGCGTTCACAATCAGCAGAAAGAAAACGCTGTTCTGCATCAGGCTCGCCCAGAAGCGCGCGTCCTGCAGTTTTTTCTCTTCCTCATTGCCTGTGCCTCCATGCGTAGAGATGTACAACGCAATGATGGATATAATACCCACAGCCATCAACGCAAAGGCGAGCGTGTTGTACTTTTTTGTCGGAGCGAAATTTTCCCTAATTGATGACATCCTATGTTCTTTTAAATTTCTTCAAATAGTTGGTTCTCTAATTACTTGGCAGCTACTGGTGCCATGGCTCCGGCAGCAGGTGCTGGTGCAGGAGTGGTTGCGGCAGCGCTGTCCTTAGCGGCAGGTGCTGCTGCACCGGCTGCTCCACCCTGCTTGGACTTGATATATGCAATGACCATCCAACGTTGCTTGGTGTTCAACTGTGAAGCATAGCTACCCATTTGTCCTTTTCCATAAGTAACGGAGTGGAACATGGTGCCTTCCGTCATTTCCTTCATGGCAGCATCCATGAAATTCTTCGGCGCGGCTGTATAAGGACCATCTCCACCATTGAACAAAGGACCGTTACCATCCAGTTTGGAACCGTGACAGATAGCACAGTTGATCAGGTAAAGACGCTCCGCCTCTTTCATATTAATAGAATCGGGCGACAGCGGGTTGCGGTAAGAAGCCGATTGCGCATAACCGATCGAATCGTGCTTCAACGGATAAGGAAATGCATCACCGCGGGCAACAGTACCAGGCACAGGGCGCTCGTTGTAGTAAGCACCGGCCTTGGCAATGTCTTCGGTAGAACCATATGTTTCGTAAGCACGGCTATACACCATGTCAGGAGCATACGCACGTCCCGGCTGATCATTTCCGCCGCAGGAGGGCAATACGGTTATCATCCACGCACATCCTGCTATCGTTAAGAGTTTTTTCATTGTAGTTGTATATCGTCCGAATGAATACTTTTTAATACTGTCTGCCGGATTAAACCGCAGCTTCCACTTTTTTACCAAAACGGGTGGTGTCGCGGTCGTAACGACCCAGCCACCAGCCGGTTTCGCGGTATTGAACGCTCACTTCGCTTGCGCCAACGCTTTGCAGGAAGGCAATTCCTTCTGCTTCGCTGGTTTTGTCGGTGCATTCAACTGCCATTACAAATGTATCGTCGGTGCTGCGCGGGTTGAAGTGGTCTTTCTTTACAAAAGGCGCCAACTGACACAGCCAGCAGAATGTAAGTACCATGCCCACCGCTGCAAACAGTACGGTCAACTCAAACGTAATGGGAATCCATGCAGGCAGGGAGAAGAACGGCTTACCACCGAAGTTAATCTGCCAGTCCACCGTAAGGGCCCAGGTAATGAAGCTCACTGCAGTGGTAGTACCGGTGATGCCATAGATGAAACCTGCCACGTGAAGGCTCGTGTCCTTCAGGCCCATCTCCTTATCCAGACCGTGAATAGGGAATGGCGTGTACACATCATGGATCTTGTAACCGGCACGGCGCACTTTTTTGACAGCGGGAAACAATACCGCCTCGTCATAAAAATTGCCTACGATGAATTTTTTAACGCTCATTATTTATAGCTTTTATAGCCTGGGTGAACGGATTCACCCGTTGTTTTTATTGTCATGGACCGCTTTCCGCTTTGCAGCCGGTCTACTATTTTTTTATCAAAAAGAACTGTTGAACTGCCGCTGATCAATGGTGGTCACCGTGGTGCAGTTCGTCATCCGCAAATTTCTCGATCGATTCATTTTCCACTTTATCCATCTGGCTCTTATAGTTGTCGCCATTTTTCTTCAGGATATGCTTGATCTCAGCGATCGCGATAACCGGGAAGTATTTGGAGAAAAGGAAATAACAGGTAAAGAACAAACCGAATGTACCGAGGTAGAAACCGATCTCCCAGATAGTTGGCGTATAGTACGTACTCCAGGAGCTGGGCAGGTAGTCGCGATACAGAGAAGTAACGATGATCACAAAACGTTCGAACCACATACCGATGTTAACCAGGATACTCATGAAGAAGGTAACCAGCAGGTTTCTTCTCATTTTGCGGAACCAGAAGATCTGCGGAGAAAGTACGTTACATCCCATCATCAGCCAGTAGCTCCATCCATAAGGGCTGTTCAGGTTCAGACGGTTTTCGAAGAAGGCATATTGTTCACCAGGCACAGCACTGTACCATGCCATGAAGAGCTCAGTCAGGTAGGCAATACCTACTATAGAACCGGTAAGTACGATAACCTTGTTCATCACTTCGATGTGCTCGATGGTGATATAGTCCTCGAGTGCCAGCACTTTACGGGTGATCAGCAACAGCGTTTGTACCATCGCAAATCCGGAGAATACCGCACCAGCCACGAAGTAGGGTGGGAAGATGGTAGTATGCCAGCCGGGAATGACGGAGGTAGCGAAGTCAAATGATACGATAGTGTGTACGGAAAGTACGAGTGGCGTACTCAGACCTGCCAGTACCAGCGAAAGAGCTTCATGACGCTGCCAGTGTTTGGTGCTGCCGGTCCAGCCGAATGCTGCAACACCGTAAAATGCTTTGCGCCATTTTTCCTTGGCACGGTCGCGGAGCGTAGCCATGTCGGGCAACAGACCGGAGTACCAGAAGAGAAGAGATACAGTAAAGTAAGTGGAGATCGCGAATACGTCCCACAGCAGCGGAGAGTTGAAGTTAACCCAAAGCGGACCGCGGGTGTTGGGGTAAGGCAGTACGAAGAAGCCATTCCACACACGACCCATGTGCCAAATGGGGAACTGGCCCGCACACATTACCGCGAAGATGGTCATCGCTTCCGCCGCACGGTTTACACCGGTACGCCAGCCCTGACGGAACAGGAGAAGGATCGCGGAAATCAGTGTACCCGCGTGACCAATACCTACCCACCATACGAAGTTGGTGATATCCCAACCCCAGCCGATGGTCTTACCCAGGTTCCACTGACCGGTACCATAGATCACTTCCATGGTTACGGAAACGAAACCAAAACCCAAAAGACCAAGGGAGATAATAAACCCAACCCACCAGAGTTTAGACGGCTTGGTTTCCACCGGGCGGCAAATGTCCTCTGTTACCTGGTGATAATCCTTGTTACCATCCACAATCGGCGGTCTGACCTGTGATTCGTATCTGAGTAAAGACATAAATAATATTTCCGAATAAGTAAAAGCTGTTTGGTTGTTTGTCTGCCACCATAATCTTTTCCGATTAAAACAGCATTCAAACTTTTTTTCCGTTTCCTTGTTCTTGATTTCGCGACCGGATATTCCAGTACGCATTTCCAACAAAAGAACCGGGCATTTCCGTTTATCCTACTGCTATGGCAGTTACTGATAGCGGGAAAAAGGCGAAGTGTAAGTAATTAAACCTGCACAGGCCTGTCGTTACAATATCAAAAGAGCTTTGAAGGAGGCCCGTCCGCAGACGGGCTTCCGTTTTATATCTTAGTGATGAGCCTCTGCCGGCTGAGTCGACGGCAATTTAGACTCCTGGTGTTCTTTTTCGCCATGTCCCTGTTCAGCATGTGGTGTTTCTCCATGGCCTTTCTCTTCACCGTGGCCACCTTCTTCGTGTCCGCCACCACCGTGCGCACCCTTGCGCGGGATGAGTTCGTCGGTGTTGCGGATTTTAGCGAGGTAGCTGATGTTGGGCAGGGTGTGGATCTGCTCGAGTACATAGAATGTACGCAGCGGGTTCTTTCTTCTTTCTTCGTTGATCGCGCTGTCTTTGTCGTTAACGTTACCGAATACGATAGCGTCGGCGGCACAGGCAGAAGAACATGCAAGGCGTACGTGTTTGTCTTTCAGCGGCTCGCCGGCTTTCTTGGCGTCCAGTTTGGCAGCCTGCAGACGTTGTACGCAGAAAGTACATTTTTCCATCACACCGCGTGAACGAACGGTTACGTCAGGGTTCAGTACCATGCGGGTCAGATCGTCGTTCATGTGGTGAACGGCAATGTCCAGTTTGCCCACCAGTTCCTGATCCTGGTTGTTCTTGAAGCTGTCAGCTCCGGTATAGTCAGCCCAGTTGAAGCGACGTACTTTGTAAGGACAGTTGTTCGCGCAATAACGTGTACCGATACAGCGGTTGTAAGCCATCTGGTTGATGCCTTCGCTGCTGTGGTTGGTAGCCGCTACCGGACAAACGTTCTCACAGGGAGCGTTATCGCAATGCTGACACATCATCGGCTGGAATACCACGCCTTTGAGTTCGTTAGGATCTTTTTCGTCAGATACATAGTAGCGGTCGATACGCAACCAGTGCATATCATGGTAACGCAATACTTCTCTCTTGCCTACTACCGGTACGTTGTTTTCAGCGTGACAAGCGATCACACAGGCGCCGCAACCAAAGCAGGCGTTCATGTCGATGCTCATTCCCCACTTGATACCCGGTGCTTCATGATCGCCATACAGCGTGGCTTCTTTGCGGAAGCTGCCGGTGTTTTTAGCGTAATCATTTACCAGTTTATCACGGTAGTCTTTGATCTCGTGTTTGTCTTTGATGAAGCTGGCGAGGCTTGTTTCGCGCACTACGTCCACACGGTCTTCGTAGCTGGTGTGAATCTGTGTTTGCGCGATCTTCTCATTTCTGCCGGCTCTTTCCACAGTTGCATTGGTAGCGTAGAGGCTAACCGTTGTACCGTTGAAAGAAGAAACCGGGTATACGTTTTTACCTACATTCTCGTATACCGGACCCAGGCTGGCCGCACGGCCATAACCAAGGGCGACAGCAATTGTGTTTTTATCCATACCGGGTACCACCAGGATCGGCAGTTCAACTTCGAGGTTGCCCGCTTTGATCTTGATAACCGGTTTGTTTGGATAATATTCGTAATCGTTGCTTTTGTAATCGATCTTCAGTTCGTCTGCAGTAGACGCAGAGATCATGGCGTAGTTGTCCCAGGTAGCCTTGGTGATCGGATCGGGCAATTCCTGCAGCCAGGGGTTACCCGGATGCGAGCCTGAACCCAGTGCTACGTTCTGGTACAGCACCACTTCTTTCGCGCCACCTTTCGGAGCCGCCCCGATAGCCGCTACGGCACCGGCAACAGCACCACCGTTGAATGAACCGGCAGAAGCAGTTGTAGCTTCAGCAGCCGTCCATACACCGTCCTGCAGGGCTTTGTTATAAGCGTCGGCAGAACCGAGACGTGCGATCCAGAAGTTGCGGAAATAATCTTCGAACAGTTCGTTTTTACCAGCCCAGATCAACAGGCTTTCCTGCCACTGACGTGTTTTGAACAGCGGGAAAATAGTCGGTTGTACAAAACCGATCTGACCGGCACGTGCTTCGGCATCACCCCAGCTTTCGAGGTAGTGATTGGAAGGAACGATGTATTGGCAAAGCGCAGTTGTTTCATCAATTCTGTCGTTGAAAGAAATGGAAACTTTAACGCGCTTGAGTGCGTCTTCAAATTTTTTGGCTTCGGGCCAGGTGTAAACGGGGTTGGCGCCGTAGATCATCAATGTACCTACGCTTCCGTTCTGCATAGCAGCAACCAGGTCAGCGAGGTCTTTGTCGATACCCTGACGGTACTTAACGGGAGCAGACCAGTCGATGGTGGTGCCGTAAGAACCGATATGGCTGTTGATCGCATTGATCAGTACCTGAACGTTTACATCGTTGCTGTCGCTTACAACGAGGCTTTCACCTTTTCCGGCATTCAGCTCTTTTGCTACCTGCTCGATGCCTGCTTTCAGTTTGGCATCTGTAATACCGGGAGCAGAAACACCGGGAACACCGAGTGCTGCAGCGAGTGCAGCCACCACAGCGCCTGTTTCAGACGGACGGTGGTTGAAGCGGTAATCGGCGTTGGCGCCGGTCATGCTCAGGAAGCTCTCGAACTGGAAGTGACGAACCATTTTAGGATCGTCTTCATTGATCCGGCGGTTGAGTGCGAAACCGTGAGAAAATTCTACAGGGCTCAGCCAGGTGCCAAGGAAATCGGCGCCGAAACTCACCACCACCTTGCGTGCATTCTCGAACTTGTAGCTCGGGATAGCGCGGCTGCCGAAGCTTGCTTCGTTGGCCAACAGCATAGCGGAATGAGAAACTGCGTCGTATTGTACGTGACGGAAGCTGGGGTAAGCGGCTTTGAAGTCGGCGATCACCTGCAATGCGGAAGGAGAGTTGATCGTGCCGGTGAGCAGCACAATTTCACCACCTGCGTTGCGGATGGCTGCACCGAGTTCTTTATCGAGCGCTTCAAAAGTCGGGATCTCCGTGAACTCATTACCCTTTTTGTGTTTGGGATGCGTAACACGGTTTTTATCATACAGGTCCAGCACGGAAGCCTGGATACGGGCAGTAGTACAACCTTTCACGAAAGAAAGGTCATTGCCTTCGATCAGGATAGGGCGACCGTCGCGCACGCGTGCGAGAACAGGCACCACATCACCGTCCTGGATGTAAGTGGTAGCATAATATTTAACCTCGCCGGGAACGATGTTCTCTGGCTTGTTGGCGAATGGAATGGCCTTACGTACGGGCACTTTACAGCTGGCGGCCAGGGTGGCGGCTGCTGTGCTGAAACCCAGGTATTTTAAGAAATCGCGGCGGGGAGCCTTGGCGTCGATGAGGCCCTTGCCATCAAAATCTTCGAACGGCAGTTCTTCGCGAAACTCATCCTGGTTCCGGCCTTTGAAATTCTCCGGATCATTTGCCTCTGCGAAACTTTGCCAGTACTTGTTTTGGCTCATATTATCTGAATTGGCAGCGGTCTTTAACTTGATCAACCCGCTGTTTTTAAACTAAAATTTTATTATCAGTAAGCAGGACCATCCTGCAGCAGCGATTAATAGTGACATTTCTGGCACTCCAGGCCACCGATATCTTTCACGCTCACGCTATCCATTTTACCGGACTTGATATCGTCGTGGAATTTCTGGTAGATGCTGTAGAACTGGTTGCCTGAACTGTCAGAGTAATTGAAGTTCACTTTGGTCTGGCGGTGACAGTTCACGCACCATCCCATGCTCAGTTCAGAAGCCTGATGTACCACGTCCATTCCGGTGATATCACCGTGACAGGTTTGACACTGTACATTACCCACACGGATGTGCTGGCTGTGGTTGAAGTATACGTGATCAGGCAGGTTGTGAATTTTCACCCATTCGATCGGCTTGGCTTTGGAAGGATCCCATGCATCCGGTTTTTTCGGATCGAAGCCAGCGTACTCGTACAGTTTGGCGATCTCGGCCGTACCGTTGATCTCCATTCCTTCGTTGTCGTACAGCTTAGGTCCTTTGGAGTAGGTTTGAATGGTCTTATGACAGTTCATACACACATTCACAGAAGGAATGGCGGCTGTCTTGCTTTCCCATGCGTTGCCATGGCAATACAGACAGTTGATCTGGTTGATGCCGGCGTGCACTTTGTGAGAGTAGTAAATAGGTTGTTTAGGCGCGTAACCGGTTTGACGGTTCAGCCCGATCATGCCTTTGGAAACGAAGAACCCACCTACGATAAACAGTACGATGGCGAAGATTGCCAGGTATACTTTATTACGGTAGAAAGGAACAGGCTCGGGGCGGTCGATACCTTCTGCATCGTCAGACAGCTTCTTCAGGTTGCTGTTAACATACATTAAGATGAAGGCGATCAGCGCGAGAATGAGAGAGATAACACCGAAGATAACGGCGTTCTGGTTAGATTCTTTTCCTTCGTCGCCTGAACCACCTTTCTTATCGCCACCGGGAACTTCTTTGAACTTCTGGTCGATATAAGCCAGGATCGCATCGATCTCGGGATCGGTGATCGTGGTGAACAGGTCCATTGAAGTAGGAGAAAACTTGGAGATCTCCACCGCATATGGATAGCCAGAAGCGATCAACGCTTTGTTGTTGCGGATCCATTCGTGCAGTTTCTGCTTGTCAGGCCAGCGATCTTCAACACCTCCGAGAGCCGGGCCGGTGCTGCTGGTTTTCATATCAGGCGCGTGGCAACTCTGACACTTGCTCACGAAAAGGGTCTTACCATCTTGCGCACTAACAGTCACCGCCGATAAAACGAAAATCGAGAGAAACAGCAGCGTTAGTCTTTGAAGTGTTGGCTTACAAGGAATCATAAACACAATTGATCAAAAATGTGGATAAAAAGCTCTAACCGGGTGCAAAAATAAGCCACGAACTTAACAAATGGACAACAATTTGAAAATTTTTTAAACCCGCTACCACATTGCGTTTCAGACGATTTATGGGTATTTTTCCCAACCGCCTGTTTTTGATTGTCATGAATCAGTCAGGCGTTTCGCGGTTTCAAACCGAATGTGAAAATCACAAAATTAAATGAGGCTTTTTCCGCACTTTTGCGGGGCCGTTGTTCACCATCCGGCTTTTTCTAAATTCACAGCATGTTCAAGGGACTTCAGCAAAAATGGAAGGTCAGTGGCCTGCGGGTTCTCCTGATCCTCTGCACCTTTGCCATTGGCGGCAGCCTCACCGGCATCGCCGGGCGCTATATTATGGGCGCTCTCGGCATCAATGCCACCTGGCTTTGGGTCATCGTATATATTATTATCGTCACGCTTATCTGGCCGCTGGCTGTGCTCGTCGTCAGCATTCCTTTCGGTCAATTCCGCTTTTTCATCAGCTACCTCAAAAAAATGGGCAGGCGCATGGGCCTCGGCGGCGCAATTGTGGATAACCGCATCGCCGTAGCCGTTTTTGCCAGCGGCGCCGGCAGCAACGCCGCCCGGATGATCGAACATTTCCGGCAGCACCCGAACATCCGCATCGCCCTCATCGTTTGCAATAAACCCGGCGCGGGTGTGCTCGATATCGCCGCAAAAGCCGGCATTCCCACGCTTATTATCGAAAAAGAGCGCTTTTTCCGCGGCGATGCCTACGTTCCCGTTCTCCGCGAAGCGGGCATTTCCTTTATTATCCTTGCCGGTTTCCTCTGGAAAGTGCCGCAGGCCCTGACCGGCGCTTTTCCCGACGCTATTATTAATATACATCCCGCATTGTTGCCCAATTACGGCGGCAAAGGCATGTATGGCCGCTTTGTGCACGAAGCCGTTTTGGCGGCCGGCGATCCCGAATCCGGCATTACCATTCATTTTGTAGACGAACATTATGATCACGGCGCCGTCATCTTCCAGGCCCGCTGTGCCGTCATGCAAAACGATACCGCCGATACACTCGCTATGCGCATTCATCAATTGGAACATCAGCATTATCCCGAACAGGCGGAAAAAGTAATTCTCAACACGCGCCATCACTCTTAGCGTTTATTTTGCACTTTCTTTTGTTACTTGCCTGCTAATTGCGCGCTTTTGAACCGGAAAACTCTATTCATACTTCTTTTACTGGTCTTCGGCTGTATTCCCGCTTTGCTGCGGGCACAACCGAGAACGCCCGTATATAAGGTACGCGGCACCGTTTACGACAGCTCGCGCAACTATGCGCTTCCCGCGGTGAGCGTTCTCTCTACTTCAGGCAAAGGGGCCATGACCGATAACAACGGCGACTACATCATCGATGCTTCCGACAAAGACTCCATCTGGTTCAGCTACCTTGGTAAGCCCACACAGAAGTTTCCCGTGGCCAAAATGAACCTCTCCATCAATTTCGATATCGCACTGGCGGTAAACGTGGCCATGCTGGACGAAGTGAAGGTGAGACCGCGCAACTACAGGCAGGATTCGATTCAAAACCGCCAGGACTACGCGAAAGTTTTCAACTACAGCAAACCGAAGATCACACCATCGGTCAACAGCGAAGGGGTGGGCTTCGATCTCAATGCTATTATTAATATGTTCCGGTTTAAGAAGAACCGGCAGATGCAGGCATTTCAACGCCGGCTGCTTACAGAAGAAAAAGAAAAATACATCAAGCACCGTTTCAACAAAGGACTGGTGCGTCGCCTGAGTCAGCTCGACGGCGATTCATTGGATTACTTCATGCAGGTATACCAACCTCCTTATCAGTTTGCCCTGCAGGCGGATGAATACACTTTCCAGAAGCATATCAAAGATGCGGCAGAACGTTATAAGAAAGGATTGCCCCCGGCCATTGCCTGGCGCCCCGAAGATTATATGATGGAAGACGAAGAGAATTGAGCCTCAAACCGCCGGATTTTCTCTTTCTTATAAAAAACGGGAAAAATAAAACGGGCTCATTTATCTTCATCGCCGTAAAAATTGAGCTATGGAAGAACAACAACTGACGCTGGGTATCGGCACCCGTTTGCAACATACATTATACGGCCCCGGCGTAATCGTGGGCGTGCGCTATGCCAGTTATCTCATTTCCTTTATCCACCACGGTATTAAAGAAGTAGAGAAGACAGATACGCAACTGGATGAGATCATTCCTGAAAACGTTTCGCAGGAGATTGAAACGCTCAGCGATATGGAAGCTTCCATGCTCCGCATCCTCCGCTTATGGAATGGCTTCGGCGAACCTGTACAGTTGGGCGAACGCTGGACCGGCGGCACGCTGATCCTTCAACCGGCCGACAAACAACTCAAGCCCAAGGAAATTCCGGTAGAAGATTTTTTTCACAAGATCGTCATGCTCCGCGACCGCCTGCGCGTGCTGGAGCAAAACATCAACAGCCACAAAAAACTGAGCGACGAAGAAAAGGTAAACATCCAGCAATACATCACCCGCTGCTATGGCTCACTCACAACGTTCAATGTTTTGTTTAAAAACAAGGAACACTGGTTTGTGGGAGAAAAAAGTGGAAACGACTAAGGTTTGCGCCAGAGGCGTATGTAATAGCGGATGAGAAAGGCCGATCCTATAACAATGATGGCATAATAAATCCAGGTGACAACGGCCGGGTAGCGACCGCTGAACGCCAGCCCGAATTGCAGCCCCGTCATGATGATAAAGATCAGCCACAACAACAGCGAAGAAGCTGTATTGATAATCTTCAGGAAGTATTTCCTTACATCGGGTTCCTGCTCGGGTTCCATAAAATCAATGATTTGACGCGCAAGTTAGTTATTCTTCCGGCGCGCCGGGCACCAGCAGTGCACGGAAAGATGCGGAATCGCCATTGAATACATTGAAATCTACTTTTGACGTAATGCCATTCACCTGGCCGCTGTCGTTGTGCTGCCAGAAATGCCAGGCCCTTCCGATGCGCGGCTGACGTGGCTCATAGTAATGCGCTACCCACAGCGGGTATTGATCGAAGTCGACGCCTAAATATTGCCGGTAAAAATCCGCATTGGTATAGATGATCGGTTTTACGCCGTAATGTTCTTCCACCACATCCAGCCAGCGTTTGACTTCGCGGCGCAAGGCAGCCGGACTGGCACTGAGTTTCGTTTCCACATCCAGCACCGGAGGCAGGTCGCCTGGTCTTAGTTTTACTTTATCGATAAAGTTTTCGGCCTGCAACTTTCCATCTTTTGTAGGAATGAAAAAATGATAAGCGCCGCGGATGATATCATTCTCCCGGCACTTTTGCCAATTGCGGCGGAATTGCGGATCCATGTTGCCGATGCCTTCGGTTGCTTTGATAAATGCGAAACCCATTTTGATGTTCCATACTTCCATTTTCTTCACTTCTTCCCACGCAATAAGATGCTGGTAGCGCGACACGTCGATGCCGTGAATCCCAAAACCATCGGGAATAGCAATACCGAATTCTTTATAGCGGGTGAGTTTTGCCTTGCGGTAAGCGATCCATTTATAGAACATCATTCCGCCGAAGAGTAACAGCAGAAGCGTGCTGATGATAAGCACAAAGCGGCGGCGCGATTTTCCTTTTCTTTTTGACGGCATGTAGCAGCAGCGAATTGCGCTGCAAATATACGCGGTAGGCCTGTGCGATTTTGTTAATTCATCCGGTTAGAAATTGTATCGTACCCCTGCCGTTGCATAAAAGAATGCGTCGCCGTGCTTTTTTACGTCTCCTGTTTCGAGATTCAGCACATTCTGAGGAATCACGTACGCAGGCGTTGCCAGGAACTGCCATTTGCCCGTGGCATAGACGATCGGCATCGAAGCTTCACACGATAAAAAATAAAATTGCTCCACACGTTTATTTATTTCCTCTTCACCAAGCGGCAAAATCAGCAATGTCCTTTTTTCATAGAAGGAGCGCGTAAACTGCTGCGTACCGCCATGAAAGTACACCGATGGATCCACAACAAGTACCCGCCGATTTTTTAACGGCCAGCGAAACAAATGATCTAAGCCGGCCATCGCACCAATATCGGTACGGTCGCTGAACTTAAGATCACCGCCTATCGTAACGTTCAATATTTTATTCTGCACCGTCAGGCTGGCGGCGGCCTGTGCTTTCAATGCGGCTTGCACCAGCTCGCTGTTGTCGCGGTAAAAAGGTTTTACAAAATAGATATGACCCGCCCAGCGCTTGCCATCATTAAATAAATAACCGGCCGTTGCCACTGTACCCGCATACTCGGCGGTAAGTACCGCGTTATTAACAAACACCGGTGCCGCATTGATGTAAATGTTTTTAGTAAACCATACTTCACCGAGCGGGAAAAACCCACTACTCTTCAGGCTGTCTACACGACCGTAATAATGCAAGCCTGTATTGTAATAAACGCCCAGTTTGAATTGCGGGTATTTCGGGGGCCTGATCGAATCCACTATTGTAACAAGTGAATCTTTTGTTTGCGAATAGGCGGAGCTGTAGCCCGTGACCAGGGCCAGCAGCAGCAGGGTGGTTACTCTTTTTTTCATGACGGAAGAGATAAAGAAAAGCCGGCAACGATCCTGTTGCCGGCCTTATAAACTTGTTAAGGACGGGTAGCGCTTGCGGCGGTTTGTGTACGGGCCTGCACCTGGGCCTCCGCTTTTACTTCGGGCTTGGTGGAAGAAACCCTCCGGGCAGCTTGAGTAGTAGTATTTCTGGCTGCTCTTACGGTGCGGCCGGCGGCTTGCGTACCACGGTTAACGGCACGGCTTCCGTTAATGTTGGCCTGCACGTTGCCATTTGCATTGGTCTGCTGGTTAACGGATGTTTTGCCTGCGGAAACAGTTGCCTGACCTTCGGTCTGCACATTTACACCGGCATTTACATCAGCCGCTTTTTTTGCGGTAGCAGCCGTTCTGCGAACAGCCTGTGCGGTGGTCGTTCTCGCTGCGTTTACCGTACGGCCTGCTGCCTGTGTGCCACGGTCGATTGCTTCACTGCCGTTTACATTTACTTGTACATTGGCGTTTGCATTGGTCTGTTGATTTACAGCAGTATTTCCAACGGTCACATTGGTTTGATTATCGGTATTTACATTTACGCCCGCTTTTACGTCAGTAGCATTTTTAGCCGCGGTTGCCGTTGTAGATACTGCTCCTGCGGCGCGGCTTGTTCCGGCCTGGGCTGCATTAACGGTTGTTTGAGCGGCTTGTGTTGTTCTTGCTGAAACGGTATTGAGGGTGCCACGTGTGGCAGCTGCTACACTCGTGGTAGCCTGGGTAGTTGCGGCCGTTGCGCGTGTTACGGCGCCTGTGGCTTGTGTGGTGGCGTTTACTGTTGCCTGCGTTGTTGATCCGAGACCTAAACCTAAGCCCAATTGCGCAGAGCAGATACTTGCGGAGAAAGCACCGGCTACGGACAGCAGTGCTATTTTCGTTGATGTTTTCATACAATTTAGCTTTTAGTAATAAAATGGAACGTGTATCACTTTTGCTAACGAAAATTGTATGCCAGTCGACGGGCTTGGGGAATCAGGACCGCGTCATATTATTGTAAAATCTAATTGCGGATGTATTTCACAGAAAAACGACCATTCATATTCTCAATTGCAGCAAGTTGCTGCTCTACAAATGGCAATCTTGTGATGTTTACCAGTCCGCGCAAACCTGCATAGTCACGCGCGGAACTGTATAAGTAGTCCGCAGCGGTTTCCACAATGCGGTCACGGACCGGATTCTGCTGTATGTATTCGATATGTTCTACCAATTGTGAGGGACGTGTGGTTTCGATAAACACAGGATCGATAACGTTTTGCCACACCTGCAGCTTTTTAGCAGTACTGAAAAAACTTCCCGCTTCGCGGAAAAGACCCATCATCCACTTACGCCGCGCATCAGGCTCCGTATCGATGGCTTCCATTATTTTATTCGTGGTAAATTGCTTGTACTCCTCTTCGAATTTGACCATATCATAACCCTCGCCAGGCTGCATGATTAAATGAAGATGATTCGTCATCAGGCACCAACCGTATACCGGCAGTTTTTGCTGATGGATAAAATGATTGAGGGAGTGTACGATCACCTGCTTGTATACCGGCCGTATAAACACATCGACCCAGTCTACGGTGTTGAAGGTAATAAAGTAACAGTTCCTTCCTTCTTTATATGGTTGTTTCTCCTTTGCCATAACAATCACATTTCTCACACTAAGAAGAACGGCGGAAATCATCCTCGAGGTTGCAAACTCTGTTCCAACAACGGATTTCTGTGGATAACTATTCCACGGCAGATAATGCATAGATAGCGAAACTGGCCAGCCAGTGTTCGCCGCCGTAATTCCCTCCCGCCACCTGCGGAATAGAAGTGGCAAGATGCTGAACCGCAGATCTTTGAAGCAACTTCTTACGCGGGTCCGTCACCGGCAACACACGCGCAATGCCCTGCATGCACCAGCTGCGGCTTAAACTCAATCCATCCAGGTGCACGATCTGGTAGTCGCTGCGATCAGACACATGCGGCAGCACCGTAAGATGACGAAGCCCGTTTGCCGGCATAAAATTGTTGAACCATTTCATGAATTGTTGCGGACCCAACACTCTGCGCATTAAATCCGCCTCCATTAATGACGGCGAAAAGAAATCACTTCCATCCGGTTCCCAACCCGAAGGTGCTTGTTTGTCACGGCTGTAAAGACGCATGGCATGTTGTTTTACCGCGGCCGCAAATCCCGTATCGTTTGATGCGCGTGCATAGTCCAGTGCAAACGCCAGTCCGAATGCGGTGTTAGGATGCACACCCGTGCGGTTAGGATAAGTCTGCACTTTTATATATGCTTTCCAGCGTTCTTTGATGTTATTTGTCAATGGTTGCAATGCCGCATGCCAGCGACGCGCCAACGGATTTTTCCATTCAATCAGCTCCTGATCGAGCTTCAGCAACCAGGCCCATCCGTACGTGCGCTCCCAGCTTGCGTTGTAGCGGCTGTCAAAGTATTCGGTTTCTTTCAGCAGCCTGGCCGGTTGAAAACTGCTGTCGAGTATAGCGCGGATCTGTCCGGACTCGGGCAGATGCGGATAAAGGCGAAGCAAACGTACCAGCATCCAGTGTCCGTGCACACTCGAGTGCCAGTCGAAACATCCGTAGAACGACGGATGCAATTGACGCGGCGTCAGCACATGATCACTATCCGATGCCGAGGTATGACTTGTTTTATTCGGATATTCCTGTTGTATGCATTTCAACGGCAAGGCTGCAAGCAGCGAAGCGCCTTTTTCTGTCAATCGTACAACAGAACTATCAGCATTCACCGTAAAAAAATCGGAACTGGGTTGTGCGCCCACTGTAACAAATGCTGTCATCAGCAACAGCAGACCGGCAATTTTTTTCATAGCTAAATATACAGACAAAAAAAGACCACGTTAAACGTGGCCTTCTTTTATAAATGTGTTATACCGGTCAGGCCAGCACAGTGATCAGTCCTTTGATAATGGAAACGGTTTTTACCGCTTCAAATACACGGCTTTCACTGCTGCCATGTTGCAGTACGGATTGTTCGTGTGAGGACACGCACATCTCGCAACCATTCACCGCAGAGATGGCCAGGCTCAGCAGTTCGAAGAACTCTTTGCCCAACACCGGGTTCATCATCAGGCTCATCTTGATACCTGCGGGCTGGTTGTTGTAAGAATCTTTGTTCATGAAATGACGGAAGCGGTAGAATACATTGTTGGTATTCATTAGCGAGGTGGCTGCGATCACTTCTGCAATTTCCGCTTCGGTTGCTCCTTCCTGTTGTGCCAGGCGCGTGAAGCTTTCTTTCAACGGTTCGAAACGTTCATTCACCGATACGGCCAGTGCCAGCAGCAGCGCTTCCTTGCGGTTCAACTGTTGCGTGTTATTGATCGCATTGCCAACATTAATCTTAAGATCTTTGATATAGCGCGCTTCAGCCTGGATCAGCGCCTGTGCGTTGGAAGAAGGAATATAATCTTCCAGCAACAGGTCTTTCAGCAGGTTCACAAATGTTTCGTTGGGTATCGTAGCAATTGCACTCATGATAAAATTTTTATCGGGGTAAATAAAAAGCCAGCCAACTAGCTGGCTTTTTTTCCAGACTTGTTTGGAAGAATTAATTCATGCTGAGCTGGGCAGTCAGGGTTTCTTCACCCTGTTTCCAGTTGCAGGGGCACAGTTCGTCTGTTTGCAGCGCATCCAGTACGCGCAGTACTTCCTGTACGTTACGGCCTACATTCAGGTCGTATACGCTTACCCAGCGAACGATACCCTGCGGGTCGATGATGAAAGTAGCACGGTAAGCGATTTTCTCTTCCGCATCGAGGATACCCAGTTCTTCAGCGAGCGATTTAGAGGTGTCGGCCAGCATGGGGAATTTCAGGTCGCGCAGATCAGCGTGGTCTCTTCTCCAGGCAGCATGAACAAATTCAGAATCTGTTGAAGCGCCGATCAGCACCGTATCACGGTCTTCGAAGTCGCTGGTCTTTTTGTTGAATTCGGCAATTTCAGTAGGGCACACGAAAGTGAAATCTTTCGGCCACCAGAACATAACGGTCCACTTGCCGTCCTTGCTTGCGTGTTCATTGGTCAGTTCAATAAATTCTTTTCCTTTTTCGATCGATACGACTGCTTTCTTCTTAAAGGCAGGAAAGGTGCTTCCGATGGACAATACTCTGTTGCTCATGACGATGATGATTTATTAAAATGAAAATTATGTTTGAGGCAAGACCGGGCCGGAGACGGCCCTGTTAGAGGGTGCAAATATAGAAACCTCCGTTATAGATTTTGATAATATTTGTCTATGGACAATAGATAAAAATCTATCTGTCTACGAAAAGAATCGTCGACCAAAGCCGTTCGTCTCCTGTTTTCCTTTTAAGCGACGAAATCCTGTCGTCGGTGTTCTTCCGCGTTGGTCCTGACGATTTTAGGATTTGTTCACGTTTTTGCGCTAGTAGTTTTGGTTCATTGACGACATGCAAAAATTTGAATTATGAAAAAGATCCTCCTCTTTGTCTTTACCCTGCTCGCTGCCATGCAGCTTTCTGCCCAGGTAGCCGGCCGCACGCCGCGCTGGGTTTCCGCCCAAGGTTATTGGGTGGCTGAATCCAATAAACAACAACCACTCGAACACAGCATCCGTTTTTATAACAATGATGACGTGCTGGTGTATGAAGAAAAACTCAGCGGTGTAAAACTGAACCTGGAACGGCGTAAAGTGCGGATGAAATTGAAATCGGTGCTGGAACAGGCTGTAGTTGCCTGGCAACAACAGAAATCCGGCAACGAAACGGCCATGGTCCGGAAGGCGCTCGAAAACTGACGATGTTTTAATTACCCATACGGCCGGCCTTTTCAGGCGGGCCTTTTTTATTTTGTCACCGTTGGTCGCCGGAAATCCACCGTTGGACGATTAACCAACATCCTGAACGGCGATTTTACACAAGCATTTTTACTTTTATGTCAGCTATGGATCAATACCCGTTTATTTTTTCCAGGGAACGTAAATGGCGGCTGCGTCGTCACCTCACTTTCTGGGCCGTGTGGTGGCTGTCACTGTCCTTCCTGTATTCATTCATTGCCGCGCGCACGGCAGGCGATTATCTTTCGCATCTGCCCGTGTCCATGATGGAATCGTTGGTTTATCTCATCGTGCACATCATGCTTTCTTATCTCCTGATCTATTTTGTAGTGCCGCGTTTTATCATGCGGCAGAAATACGGACAGGCCGCGATTATGGTGGTTTGCTGCTTTTTACTGGCCGCCGGCACTTCGGCATTGGTGAAGTTCACGGTGATCAATACCGTTTCCGATTTTTATATGATGGAGCCACGGAAATCTTTCTGGCCAAGCTGGGCTTCGTTTCACATGGCCATGATGGCCGGTTTGCGCGGAGGCATCACGGTTGCGGGTTTTGCGGTAGCCATTAAACTCATGAAAACATTGTATGAAAAACAGGAACGCAACCTGCAACTGCAAAAAGAAAACACCGAAAGCCAGTTACAATTATTGAAAGCACAGGTGCATCCGCATTTTCTGTTTAATACGCTCAACAACATTTTTTCCCTTACACAGGATAAATCACCGGCAGCCGCCAAAATGGTGACCGGTCTTTCAGCTATGCTGCGGTTTATGTTGTATGAAAGCAACAAACCCGTAGTACCGTTGTTCCGCGAGTTCCACCTCATCAGGGAATACATCGACCTGGAAAAAGTGCGTTACGGCAACCGCCTCGATCTGCATGTTGAATTACCTGATCAGGACAATGAATTGTATATTGCCCCGTTGTTGCTGTTGCCGCTGATCGAAAACAGTTTTAAACACGGCACCAGCGATATCATCGATCAACCGTGGATCACGTTGTCGGCCCGTATCGAAGACAATGTTCTTTTTTTAAAATTGCTGAATGGAAAATCTGCCGGCAGCACCATTCCGGGAGAAAACGGAGGCATCGGTCTTCAAAACGTACGTAAACGTTTGCAGTTGCTTTATCCCGGTCGCCACGAGTTACAAATGCAGCAGGAAGAAGAAGTTTTTATCATCAATATGAAAGTGGAACTGGTACGTATCAAACAAATACAACCCGGGTCCATAGCCGCCGAAAACCAGCCCCATGTCTGAGAACCCCTCTGTAAGATGCCTGATTGTGGATGATGAACCGCCTGCGCGGGAGATCATCCGGCGTTATATTGAACAATTGCCTTCTCTCGAACTGGCGGGAGAATGTGGCAATGCCCTCGAAGCATTCAGTTTTCTTCAACGCGACTCGGCAGATCTTATTTTTCTCGACATCCGTATGCCGCAACTCAGCGGAATTGATTTTTTGAAAAGCCTGAAGAATCGTCCCAAAGTGATTTTCACCACAGCCTACACAGAATATGCGTTGCATGCGTATGAACTCGATGTGGTGGACTACCTCGTGAAACCGATTCCTTTCGAACGTTTTTTGCGCGCGGTAGACAAGGCTTTCGGACAAATGCCCGCGCCGGCTGCACGCCCAACCGTTCAGCCTGCAGCGCAACCCGAATCGTTTGTGTATTTCCGCGTGGACCGCAAAATGGTGAAAGTGATGTTATCCGAGTTGTTGTATGTGGAAAGCATGAAAGATTATGTGCGGGTATTTACAACCGGCGGCATGCTCATCACCAAACAATCGCTGAGTTCGGTGGAAGCGATGTTGCCCGAAACCGGCTTTATCCGCGTACACCGGTCGTTTATCGTTTCCATCAATGGCATACGCTCCTTTAATGCAGAAACGATCGAGACGGCCAAAGCGGCCATCCCGATCGGTAAGCTTTATAAAAATAATGTGTTGAAAGTGCTTGGCGGAACGGTTTGAATTATTGCTCCAGTACACGCAGTTTTGCGTAGTTCAACATGATCTTCTTCTCTCCGTTGTGCTCAAATTTTACGGTAGCAATCGGATTGTGCGAAGCGCCTTCCATCTTCACCACTTCACCGAAACCAAACTTCTGGTGTTCTACTCTCTGACCAACCTGCAGGTTGGATGTATCGGTTGGCACAAAATCTTCCGATGGTTTGTGCTCCACCACTTTTTGTACAACAGGTTTGGGACCGAGATAAGGTGGTGGTGTATCTTTTTTGCGGGAGGGCGGCGGACCGTATTGTTTTTCCGCCTGTGCCGAAGATGATTTACCCCATCCTCCGCCATTCATTCTATCGAATGCGGAAGTAGAGAATCCGCTGTTGCGGCTTCCTCCGCCGGCAAAACTGCGATCGACAAATTCATCGGGTAATTCTTCAATAAAACGGCTGGGCTCATTTTGTATCAGCGATCCGAATTTATAACGCTGATTGGCGTAAGAAATCCAGAGTCTTTCTTTGGCGCGTGTGATCACCACATAAAAAAGGCGGCGCTCTTCTTCCAGTTCTTCACGGCTGTTGATGCTCATGGCATTGGGGAAAAGCGACTCTTCCAGCCCGGCTGCGAACACGCAACTGAACTCGAGGCCTTTTGCCGCGTGGATGGTCATCAGTTTTACCGAATCCGAATTAGGATCTTTGTTATCTGCATCGGTGAGCAAAGTGATCTGTTGCAGGTAGGAACCGAGACTTTTATCCACTACCTCACCGTCTTCATTGTCGGGACTTTCCACCCATTCCTTGATACTGTTCATCAACTCCTGGATGTTCTCGTAGCGTGCTACACCTTCGGTGCTTTTATCGTTGAATAATTCTTTTACGAGGTTGGTCTGCTTGCCTACATGAAATGCCACTTCATAAGCATTCTTTGTTTGCAGCATGCTGGCGAAACTTTTGATCATCGTTACAAAGTTCTCGATGGCCTCGAGTGTACCCGAACGGAAACCAAGCTGTGCCGCATTCTCCAGCACTTCCCACATGGAAATATCCTGCTCATTTGCCAGCAACAATGTTTTGTCGATGGTTGTTTTACCGATGCCACGTACGGGATAATTGATAATCCGTTTCAGTGCTTCTTCGTCTCTGTGGTTAACGAGGAGGCGCAGGTAGGCCACCATATCTTTCACCTCTTTGCGCTGGTAGAAGCTAAGGCCGCCGTACATGATATAGGGAATGCCCATTTTGCGAAGGCTTTCTTCGAATGCACGGCTTTGCGCGTTGGTGCGGTAAAGGATCGCAAAATCTTTATTGGCGTAGTGGTTGCGCAGTTTTTGTTCCTGGATAGTATCTGCAACATACTTTCCTTCTTCGTTGTCCGTCATGGTGCGTACGAGGCGGATCTTTTCACCTTGTCCGTTGTCGGTGAACAGTTTCTTTTCGATCTGTCCTTTGTTATTCGAGATCACTTCGTTGGCAACGTTAAGAATGGTTTTCGAGCTGCGGTAGTTTTGCTCGAGCATGACCACTTTCACGTCGTCGTAGTCTTTCTGGAATTGTAAAATGTTTTGGATGGTGGCACCGCGGAAAGAATAAATACTTTGCGCGTCATCACCCACCACGCACACGTTTTCATAACGTGAGCCCAATATTTTGATCACTTCGTACTGTGCAGGGTTGGTATCCTGGTACTCATCGATGAGGATGTAGCGGAATTTTTCCTGGTACTTATTACGTGCATCGGGAACATCTCTGAGTAATTCATAAAACTTCAGCAACAGGTCGTCGAAGTCCATGGCGCCGTTCTTAAAGCAGCGTTTCACATAGGCGTCATAAATCTGCGCAATGGCAGGCCTGTTGGCGCGCATATCTTCCTGCATAAGCGCAGGACTTTCCGCGTATTCGCGGGCGGTCACCAATGCGTTCTTTGCGGAGGAAATGCGATTATAAACGATGTTGGGCTTGTATTGTTTATCGTCGAGATGCAGTTCGTTGATCACGGTTTTGATCACGCCTTTGGCATCGTCGGTATCGTAAATGGTAAAATTGGATGGATAGCCGATGCGTGTGGCTTCCGAACGGAGGATGCGTGCAAACACGGAGTGGAAAGTACCGATGTACAGGTTACGGGCTTCGCTGTTGCCCAGGATCTTTTCGATACGTTCCTTCATTTCTTTTGCCGCCTTGTTGGTAAAGGTGAGCGCAAGAATATTGAAAGCATCCACGCCTGAGGCCATCAGGTGTGCAATGCGGGTGGTGAGGACTTTGGTTTTACCGCTACCGGCACCCGCCACGATCATGATAGGGCCGTCCTTGTGCAACACTGCTTCGCGTTGCCGCTCATTCAAACCTTGTAAATAGTCATGCATGGGCGCAAGTTACGAAGCGGGGCAAACAGCAGCCAATAAAATATCGTTGTCTTTGTTTTTTTAACGCAAAAAAAGCGGGAGAAATCTCCCGCTTTTTTGAAAATATTGAAAATGAAATTATTCGTTGCTGAATGAATTGAAAAACGAATCCTTTGAGGCGGACGACTGTCCTTCCGGAACGGTAACATTGAGCGAGAACATACGGCTGCCGAGGAAGATCACGCGCATAAACACTTCGGTATTTTTATCATCTTTACCGGCCAGGTAATAAGCCGGATAATCTTTCCAGTTGTTGATTTCTGCGGTAGTGATTTCGATACCGGGAGCCTGTTGTTTAATACCTTCCTGTACCTGCGTAAAAAACATATCGGTTCCGGCCATACTCATTACGGTAGCGGAATCGAGTCCCATTTCATTCAGGTCGATAAGCGCTGCAACGTAGTGAATGCTGTCTGCGCCCTGGTATTGATACGCTTTTGCGTCGCCGAGTTTTTCAGCAGCTTTGGGAAATTTGATGGAGGTGGCGCCATCAATGGTTTGTTTTACCCAATCTTTCTGGGCCTGCACGGGATTCATGCCAGCGAATGTGAGTGCCAGCACACAGATGGTAATGATTCTTTTCATGTGATTAGTCAGGGGAGATTACGCCGACCCAAGGAACCGGCGGGTCCCTCGCAAATATCGTAAACCTCAGGCGGCTTTCGCGCCGGTGTATCTTCTTTTTTTGCTTTTCAGATACTTGTTGTGGATAATTTCGCTCATCGGTTTCTGCTGCACCTTGCTTTCCAGCCAGGAAATAATATCGAGGTAAGCAAACGATCTTGTCTCGAACCGGTTGCCTTCCAGATGTTTTACATTCTCCAGGAATTTCTCCAGCTCGGGGCGTTGCTGGTTGCGGGTAAATTTGAAAGAATTACGGAAGAAGCGGAACATTTCCTCTTCGATCACCGTCAGATTCTGCATTTTCGACATATAACGATACACCGAGCGGGTAAGCGAATCCATCAGGTCCATATTTCCCAGCTCAAAATGAGCGAGCAGGTGTACGAGGCGGGCATAACATTGAAGGTCGCTGCGCAAACCGGTTGGTTCATTTATAATATCCTGCAGAAAATCGATGCAGGTACTATAATCACCGCTGCCAAAATACAGTGTGGCGATTTTATAATTCACCACCATGATGCGGTGGCGGTCGATGAACATATTGTACTCGGCCAGCTTTTCGCGGATGCCGGGCACGAGTTTGAGTCCTTCTTTGAAGGTGCCGGTGATGTTATGAAAATTAATGCGGGCGCTGGCGAGATACACAAAGGACTGCACGCGGAAGTTTTCATTTTGCTGTACCCTTTTAGAAGCGGCAAAGTCTTCGAACCGTTGCAGATCGACCTGGAATTTTTCGTAATTGCGCAGATCGAAATGCGCATTGAGCAGGTTGTGCATGCCTTTGATATAGTGACCGGTTTCCACGCGTTGCGCTACCGGAAACTCATCAAACAGGTCAACCCATTTTTGTGTATAGCGATAATACATCAGGAAATCCTGGCGGATGAATGCATACCAGGTATAACTCTGATAGAGATAAAGGCGTTCGTAAAAGCCATCGCGGTCGGGTGCGCCGGGCGGCAGGTTTTCGCGGAAAAATTTTTCCAGGCGTTCTTCGTCGGCATCGTTGCGGGCGTGGCCGTGCTGGATATAAAAACCGTACAACTGGAGCGCCAGGTCGGAAAGGCGGGACACCATGTCCAGCTTTTCATTAACGGTATTGGCCTCTACGGAAAGCTGGATAGTCCGTTCACCGTAGTTACCGGTAACGTGCAGGTTTTCAATCCGTTTTTCCAGAGCAATGAGCTGCGGCAGGAAGAAATACTTCTGATTTTCGTAAGCCAGTTCCTTGGCTTTGTCGATGATACGGATGCTCTGGAGGAACAGCCCTTTTTTGTACAGGATATGGGCGTGGTCAAACAATTCATTCAACTGAAGATCAAGGCTGTCAGCGGCTTTCAGCAGGCGGAGGCTTCCCAGTATCTGTTTGTAAAGATGGATCTTCAGATTAGCAAGCTGTGGTTTGGTAACAGCAGGGAGTTTTTTGAGCAAAACGCGCTCATCGTACTCTTCCATTTTGTCCAATGCGTCGAAAAGCTGGACGACTTTGAGGTTTTCCTTGGCTGAACTGCGTGTGATATAGAGCTTAAAATGCCTCTTTTCGGCTTTTTCAAGCGAATGGATCAATTGAAATAATATGTCGGCCGGCCGGTTGGGCATCATGTGGAAATTAACGTGAAATACACGAGCAGCAAGGATTTGCGGGCAAAGATAGCCGGTTTGGGATAAATAAACCAGCCGTAAGTTGTTTACGGGCAGCGTTGTAAGTGTATTAATTTCGTATCAGCAACGGTGCAAAAAAAGATTCACATGGCAAGCAATCGTTGTGAAAGAGGCAAGACGTCAGAGGTCAAAAAGTTGAGAAAAGAAGTCCTCGAAAAAATCCGGGTAAAACCGGAACTCCAAGTTCTACTTTAAGATTTTTCATATGGCAAGCAATCGTTAGAGGTCAGTCCGTTTCTACGGAAGGGCCTTTTTTATTTCTAAGAGCGTCCTGCGAAAATAAGCGATATTCTATTTTGCCCGCCAATTTTTTCTTTTTTGCTTTTTCACGGATGTGGATATCACGCGGTTGTCAAAAAGACCTCATTTTAATCGTCTTTCTGACACGAAAAAAACCGTTGGCCATCATACCGGTATTTGATGTAGATGCCTGTTGGTAAAGGGTTTGCGGGTAGTAAATGGCCATTAGGCATAAAGAAAAGCGGCCAAACTTGTCTTTCGGACTTCGTTTAGCCGCTGTAAATTTGGTGTACGGTTGAAGCAAAGAAAACGGCAGCAATCGTTAAAGGCAAGGCAAGTGAGAATCGTCAGAGGTACAAGTGAAGCCGCGCCAGACAAGCTGGTAACAGCCAATAAGTTCTAATTTCGAAGATTTTTCATATGGCAAGCAATCGTTAGAGGTCAGTCCGTTTCTACGGAAGGGCCTTTTTTATTTTCCGGATTGCTAAAGTAAGGGTTATTTTATTTATATGTTAATTTTCTGATTATTTTTTAACAACTGCTGATTCATAAGATATTATAAAGGAAAAGGACGCTTCAGGCGTCCTTTTCAAGTTTTGCGAATTTTGCAGTCCCGTTGGTTATTTCCTACATATCAGTGAAAAATGTCGCAAATAATCAACATCAGCGTGCTCACTTCCCCTCCCTTATCTTTTTAAATTCCGACCCCTCTTTCCACCCGGGCCAATCATTGCCATAAGATAAACGCCGCCCCAGCAGGAACATCAGTTTCAAGTCTTCGATGGCACCGTCCAGCACCCAGGTTTTAGAATCATATTCATCCGAGGGACGATGATAATGCTCTTTTCCATATGCATCGCGGATGGTTCTGCCGTAGCTACTGTCTTTACCAATCACATTCACACCGGAGCCGGTGTACAAAGCCGGCACACCTTTTTTGGCGAAATTGAAATGGTCGGAGCGATAATAGGCGCCGCCCTCAGGCTTTTCTTCCCATGCAATCACGCGGCCTTTTTTCTCCGCTTCCTCTTGCAGATAATCTTCCAGCTCATTTTGCCCGCGGCCAACGACTGTAATATCTTTTGTGGCGCCATACCAGTTCAGGCCATCCATGTTGATAGCCGCAACCGTTTTATCTAACGAAAAAATCGGATTCGACGCATAGTAGGCCGATCCCCAGAGGCCTTGTTCCTCCGCCGTTACCGCGAGAAAAACGATGGTACGTTCCGGTGCTTTTTTTAAACTTTTGAACGCGCGGGCCAACTCAATTAATCCTGCAGTACCGCTGGCATTATCAAGCGCGCCATTGTATATGGAATCACCGGTTTCATCGGGTTTGCCCACACCAAGATGATCCCAGTGCGCAGAGTAGATAATCACTTCATCTGGCTTTTTACTGCCTGTGATCTTACCAACCACATTGTGTGAAACGTTGTATTCTGTTTTTATTTTGATGCGCGCAGACAGTTTTACATCAAGTGGCTCCGGTTTAAAACCACGATGATCGGCGGAAGCCAGCATGCTGCTGTCTTTACCGGCGGCCTGCAGCAGTTTAACCGCAGCCGGTGTAGTAAGCCAACCGATCACGTCGCAGTAAGTGCCCGGTTGTTTACGGTCATCGAGGCGGAGACGTGAACCATTCCAGTTGTTTTGCACAACGGTAAACGGATAACTGGCAGCAGGTGTGTCGTGAATGATGAGGCAACCGCGGGCGCCTTGCCGCGCCGCTTCTTCAAATTTGTAGGTCCAGCGACCGTAATACGTCATGGCCTTTCCGCCAAACAGTTTGGCATCGCCCTGCGGGTCGTTGACCTTTACCAGCACTACTTTTCCTTTCACATCCAAACCGGCATAGTCATTCCATTGATATTCCGGAGCTACTACGCCATAGCCGGCAAACACCACCTCCGTGTTGTCCAGTGACACTGCGGAGTCTGCTTTATCGGTCCAGATAACATAATCATCAAATCCTTCGAGTGAAAAGGCTTCCTTCGCACCTTTCACCAGCATCTGTGGGTCTGCCTGCGTGGTAATGCGCACCATCGGTACGTCTTGTACATAGCTATTGCCGTTACCGGGTTCGAGACCGGCAGCTTTCATTTTTTCTTCCAGCCACGCAACAGTGCGCACTTCACCTTCGGTAAACGGCTTGCGGCCATAAAAAGAATCGGCAGATAATTGTGCGATATGTGTACCGAGACTGTCTTTGCTGAAAGCGGCTATTCCGTCATTTTCATCGGCCTTGTTGCCGCAGGCGGAAAGAATAACTGCTGCGGAGAGAGGGAGGAAGAGTTTTTTCATCATGAGCTGAAGTTATAAAAAATAAAAAGGCCTCACAAACGCGAGACCTTTTTAAAAACTTTCCTGAAAGCTTAATTAACCCGGAGTTAAACAGCGGCATATCAGTTTTCGCAGTAAAAATACTAAACCTTCATGAGCTAATAGTCAAGGTCAGCAATTTTTATCAGGATATTTTTACTGTGATTTTATGAGTACATATTTTTAAATGCCCAATCGCTTATTTCATACTGCAGTATCATCCTCAAGATTCAATAAGTACCTGAATGCTTGCGGAAATAATAGAAGAAAAGCACGTAAACTTTATCGTGCAAATCTTGCATTGTCGGAAAAACTTTATTCGGTAATCGGCATTTTTGAAGTGATCCTGAGAAACTCAATCGACAGACATTTTAAGAATTTATATGGAAACACATGGCTTGAAGATGCTTCGGCACCCGGAGGATTTTTTGATACGTCACCAGGGTGTGGCCGCTCAATTCATGCTATTCAAACGGCTATTCATAAGCTTGGCAGCAATTACACTCACGACAGATTAATCGCCAAACTAACCCTCGGGTTTTGGGTTTTTCAATTTTCCATCAAAGAATACGCAGCAGCAGGCAGCACCCTTCTGCATATTTTTACAAACCGCCCATTTGGCACCCGCCAAAAAGACATTTTTAAAAAACTGATCAGTATAAATGAACTGCGAAACAGGATTGCACATTATGAACCTATTTGTTTTAACAACAAAACAGGATGTATCTCAACCGAACATACCTCCCAATGTTATCATACCATCATCCAACTGCTTGAATGGCTCGGATGCAATGCATCAAAAATTCTTTACGGCATTGATGGTGTTAAGAAAAAAACAGGCGAAATAGATGCCCTCGGCGCTTACTCCTCTGACCCCGTCAGATTGTAGATTTCCTGGATGCCGCGGAGAATTTCATCGAAGTCGAGGTTCAGGTCTTTTAATATCCCTGTATGCAGATCAAAGACCCAACCGTGCACAACGGGAAATTTATTTTTCACATACGATTGCTGCACACTTGCGAGTTTGGTCACGTTGATGCATTGCTCCTGCACATTTAGTTCCACCAGCCGCTCATATCGTTTGTCCTCATTGGTGATGGCATTGAGTTCGTCTTTATGCAGGCGGTACACATCGCGGATATTGCGAAGCCATGGATTCAGAATACCCATGTCTTTCGGAATCATGGCAGCACGTACGCCACCACAGTTGTAATGGCCGCATACGATAATATGTTTCACCTTCAGGTGTACAACGGCATAATTGATCACCGACATTACATTGAGATCCGTGGCGTTAACGAGATTGGCCACGTTGCGGTGAACGAATACTTCACCCGGCTCAAGTCCCATGATTTCGTTTGCAGGCACACGGCTGTCGCTGCAGCCGATATAGAGATAGTCGGGTTGCTGGTCCCTGGCCAGTTTGTCGAAGAAAGAAGCATCACCCGCTTTTTTTTCTTCTACCCATTTACGGTTGTTTTCAAAAAGTTGCTCGTAGGTAGCCATACCTTATTTTTTTCAGGTGACCGGCCTAGCCGGAAAATTTTTCGGTAATGTGTGATCCGTCGCAGTAGGGTTTGTTTTGAGAATAGCCGCAACGGCAGAATGCAGTAACGCGGAATTTCTTTTCTTCCTGACCGGTTTTGTCTTTGACCGTAAGATTGCCGTAAACCATCAGCGGACCATCGGCCACCACTTCCACACGGGTTTCGGTGGTTACTTCTGCGGATGCATCCGTTTCATTATTATAATAAAAACTCAGCGCGCCGCTAGGGCATTTTTTTACCTGGTCCACGATGCGCGCTGTACCGGCATTGTCCATGATGATCCAGGGTTTGCGGCGGGGGTCAAATACTTCGGGTAAACCGGTAGCGGCCTGCCAGCAAACTTTGGAGTGAATGCAGGCGGCGGGCTTCCACACTACGGTTACCTCACCATTGGTGTATTTCCTGGTTATTTCCTTATCCATAGCTCAAAAATTCATGTAAAAGTTACGAATTATTCCGGGGCCCGGCCAAGTTGCAACAATTGTCTGGCTTTTTGGTTATTTTTCTTCTATGATCCAGGAAAATCTGTTGCTGATTCTCTCACTGCTGTTCATTATTGCCATGCTCACCATGCTGAGCAACCGGTTACGCATTTCCTATCCGATATTCCTGGTTATTGCCGGCCTTGGCATCAGCCTGATCCCGGGCACGCCGCATATCAGTATCAGTCCCGATATTGTTTTCCTGCTGTTTTTACCTCCATTATTATATTCTGCAGCCTGGAATACCGCGTGGAAGGAGTTTTGGAAATACAAACGGCCTATCAGCATGCTCGCCTTCGGCCTGGTGATATTTACCTCCGCCACGGTGGCTATCCTGGCGCATGCCATCATTCCCGATTTCCCTCTTGCCCTCGGGTTTTTACTTGGCGGCATCATTTCACCTCCGGATGCCATTGCTGCAACCTCTGTATTACAGGGACTAAAAGTGCCCAAACGGGTAACAACAATCCTGGAAGGGGAAAGCCTCGTGAATGACGCATCAAGTTTGATCGTTTTCCGTTTTGCATTGGCGGCTATTCTAACCAGCCAGTTTCATTTCTGGGATGCGACCAAAACATTTTTTGTCGTTGGATTTATGGGCATTGTCGTAGGTATCGGTATTGCAATTATCGTTTATATACTGCATCGTTTCTTCCCGACCACTGCGGTCATCGACGCGGCCATCACGCTCATTACGCCATATATCATGTACATCACGGCGGAACATTTCCACTGGTCGGGTGTACTGGCTGTAGTGGCCGGCGGACTTTTTCTTTCCTATCGTTCGCAGGAAATATTTACCTATGAATCGAGGATGAGTATTCTCAGTCTTTGGGAAACGCTTACGTTCTTATTAAACGGGTTTGTTTTTATTCTAATCGGCCTTGAACTACCTGTCATCACCGCCGGGCTCGAAGGTTATTCCGTTCCCGAAGCCATTACTTACGGTATCATCATCAGTATCGCCACAATACTAATCCGGATCATCTGGGTTTTTCCGGGCACTTACATTCCACGGATGTTGTTCAAAAAGATCCGGCAAACAGAACCTTACCCGGGTTGGAAGTCAGTTTTCCTGGTAGCCTGGAGCGGCATGCGGGGTGTCGTTTCCCTTGCATCCGCATTGGCTATTCCGCTTGCTTTACCCGGCGGCGAAAGCTTTCCGCACCGTAACCTCATTTTGTTCATCGCCTTTATTGTCATTCTTGTAACGCTGGTGCTACAGGGCTTGAGCCTTTCTCCATTGATCCGTTGGCTGGGCATTGAAGTAGATGAAGAACCGGAAAAAGTACAACAACTTGCCATGCGCATCCGGCTGGCAGAATCGGTGCTCGCTTTTCTCGATACCAATTACGCCGATGAAACAAAAAATCACGAAACTTATAAACGCGTCCGCGACCGCTATGAACGAATGATCGAAGTAGCTAAAAAGCGGCTGGCCACGGAAGAGTCCGACGAAGAAAAAACCAATTTCCTTCCACATTACCGCCAGATGCTGCTCGACATTGTAGATGTGCGCCGCCGCGAACTCAATCATTATCGTCACACCGGTGAATACAACGAAGAACTGATCCGCGAACGCGAATGGGAACTGGATCTCGAAGAGGCGCGACTCCGGAATTAGGTATTATCTTCGCAGGCAAAACAACAAGCCATGGCTATCCGCATTTTTATCACCGGGGGAACTTTCGATAAGGAGTATAATGAACTGAACGGCCAGTTGTTTTTTAAGGATACACACATGCACGATCTCCTGGAGCTGGGCCGCTGCCGCCTCGATGTGGAGATCAGAACCCTGATGATGATCGACAGCCTTGAAATGACTGATGAAGACCGCGACCTGATCGTGCATCAGTGCAACAATTGCGAAGAAGATCGTATCGTTATCACACACGGAACAGATACCATGGCCGATACGGCCCGCATTCTCGCCGAAAAAGTAACCGCCAGCAAAACCATCGTACTTACCGGCGCCATGATCCCCATCAAATTCGGTAGCTCCGACGGACTTTTCAATCTCGGTGGTGCACTGGCTTTTGTGCAGACATTACCACCCGGTATTTATGTTGCCATGAACGGCCGCTATTTTAATTGGGACAATGTGCGCAAGAACAGACAGACCGGTGTGTTTGAGGAGGTAGAAGGTGTAGGGCGTAAGGTGTAGGATAAAACAGCCCATTGACGATTCACCATTGACGATTCACGCGCTTCAGCGCAGCATACACCCCATTGGTCCAACCGAAACCATCCTGGTTGGGATACTCGCCGCCGCCGGCCAATAACGAAATATCCACCACATTATATTTCTCCATCATCTTGCCCGTTGTAGCAAATACGCGCTCCACATTCATCATCCAGTTGTGCCTGATCTTTTGCGCAAGTTTTTCATTTTTATACCGCATGGCGGCTTCGTAACCGATCCATTGCAAAGGCGCCCAGCCATTGGGCGCGTCCCATTGCTGACCTGTTACATGCAGGCTGGTCAACAAACCGCCGGGTTGAAGAAAGGTGTTGGCTATTTTTTCCAACACCAAATTAGCCTGCTGCTCTCCGGCCAGCCCGCAGAACAGCGGATACGCCATCGCCATCGTCAGATAATCTGATGGCTGCTGTTTGCAATGATCATAATCGGTAAACGTTTGCTGTTGCGGGTGCCAGCAATATTTTTCGATAGCCGCTTTCCGCTGCGCGGCCTTTTCCCCGTAACTATTGGCTGTTTCGGGTTTACCGGTTATACGATATGCTTCTTCCAGTGTGCTTTCCAGGTACCAAAGCAAACTGTTCAGGTCAACGGGAATTAAATCGCAGGTATAAATCCGGTGCATCGTTTTTCCATCCCGGAGCCAGCGACCGGAAAAATCCCAACCCGACTCACATGCGCCACGCAGATGCCGGTAATGATCCGATGGTTTGGCCGATGCTTCTTCGTGCGAAGCAAGATCGGCTGCATATCCTTCCGCACGTGGCGTATTTTTTTCATCCCAATAACGGTTCAACAAAGCACCGTCGGGCATGCGTACGACCCTGCGTTTGACAGGTTCGTCTTCCGTCACCAGTTGCGCATCTTGCATCCAGAACTGGTATTCGAGTGTGAGTTCGGTTATGTATTTTACCAGTATTTCATCTCCTTTCAATGCCTGCAGCAAACGAACGATGTGCGCGAAAAACGGCGGTTGCGAACGTGTTAAAAAATACGTACGGTTACCATTGGGAATAAGCCCGAAACGGCGAAGCAGAAAAGCAAAATTATCGGCCACGTCTTCGATGAACTGGGTTTCTCCGGCAGCGGCTAATCCAAGCATGGTGAAATATGTGTCCCAGTAAAATATCTCGCGGAAGCGCCCGCCGGGTACGATGAAACGGTACGGCAAGCCGATCAATGTTCCGGTGTTTTCTACCGGGGCGCGCGATAATATTTTCCAGAGATCGGCGATGTGCCCGTCGATGTTGCGCGCCATTGGTTGAGCGGGCTGCGGCACTACCTTGGGTAAATCAAAGTGGCGCATGACGAAGGTTTCAAGTGTTCCGTCGGGTTGCCGTTTCCATTGCCGGTATTGTTCGAGTATCTCCGCCACCGGCAGTTTCGGTATACAATCGACAAATGTTTTCTGATCAGGAAAAACCCGCTGACACTGCACATCAGTAAACAGTTCTTCCAGATCTTCCATGTATAGTAATCCTGCGTGTCGAATCATGTTTGTTTAATAGGTGCCTGATCTTTGATCAGGGTGAATGGGCAACAGAACGGCCATGGCCGCTTTTACTTATAACTTATTACCTAATACCTACAACTTAAAGCAACAATCAAACCAGCACAAAAAAAGGACGCGCTGATGGCACGTCCTTCTACCGTTAGGGAACGGATCTTAATTATATTGATTACTTCTTCGTTTCAAGGAGTTTGAAGAACTGGTCCAGCTGAGGAAGGATTACGATGCGTGTGCGGCGGTTGGCGGCACGGCCTTCTACGGTTGAGTTCTCAGCGATGGGTTTGTATTCACCGCGGCCGGCAGCAGCCATCTTCGCGGGATCCAGACCATATTCATCCTGCAGCACGCGTACAACAGAGGTAGCTCTTTTCACACTGAGGTCCCAGTTGTCTTTCAACTGACCTGAACCACGGTAGGCTACGTTATCTGTATGACCTTCCACCATGAACTCGATGTCGGGTTGATTTTTCAATACGGTGGCTACTTTACCCAATACAACTTTCGCTTCTTTGGTGATATCGTATTTGGCAGAAGTGAAGAGCAGTTTATCAGAGATGTCGATGTACACAACTCCTTTATCTACTTTAATGTTGATGTCTTTGTCGTCGAGATTACCGATGGCACCTTTCAGGTTCATCACGAGTGCCATGTTGAGTGAATCTTTGCGGGCCATCTGCTGTTGCAGCGTCTGGATATAATTGTCTTTGGCACCGATATTTTCCATGGACTTGCGGATGCTTTCGGCTTGTGAAGCACTGATCACGGAAAGATCTTCCAGTTGTTTCAGCGCCTGTGTATTGTTCTGCTTCAGCAGATCAAGTTGTCTGTTAAGGTTAGCGAGTTCCGTTTCAAGCGCGGACTTCTGACGGTTAAGTGCGTCCTTCTCGTTATTACAATCGGTCAGATTGCTTTGCACGGTTGTGTACTGAGTTTGCAGGGCAGCGTAATCGGCCTGAGACTTTTTAAATTTTTTCTGACTTACGCAGGAGCCGAGCATTAAGACTCCTAAGGCCAGAGGGGCGAGCATTAGTTTACTCTTCATAAACTGTCATTTTTTGTGTGAAAATAAATACCCAGACTACTGATACTATTAGTCGTTTTGGACACGGGGGCCAAAGATAACCAACGCATTGCAGGGGTTTCTATAAACTATGTTAATAAATAGGGTTCCAAAAACATGCCTGTTTTCACACGATAATTATCGTATCAGCTAAAAATTAATCACATTTGCAGCGCTCAACCTTCTTTTATGCGTAGTTCATCTCCCCGCCAGGCTGCTATCGGTTTTATTTTTATTACACTGCTGATCGATGTGATGGGATGGGGTTTGATCATTCCCGTGATGCCTGACCTTATTTCAGAATTGAAAGGCATTCCGATTAATGAGGCCGCCGCAGATGGTGCGTGGTTGCTGTCGGTATATGCATTGACACAATTTGTTTTTGCACCGGTGATCGGCAACCTGAGCGACCGTTATGGACGACGACCCGTGCTGTTATTTTCTTTACTCGGATTCGGTATCGACTATATTATTCTGGCCCTGGCGCCGATATACAGTTGGCTTTTTATCGGACGTGTGATAGCGGGCATAACCGGTGCAAGTTTTACCACGGCTTCGGCTTATATCGCCGACGTGAGTACGCCCGAAACAAGAGCGAAGAACTTTGGACTGATCGGTGCCGCTTTCGGACTTGGCTTCGTGATTGGTCCCGCGTTGGGCGGCTTGCTCGCAGGCTGGGGCATTCGCGCACCTTTCTATGCGGCTGCAGCATTGTGTCTCATCAATTGTCTCTATGGTTTTTTTGTGCTGCCGGAATCGCTTTCAAAAGAAAACCGCCGTGCTTTTTCCTGGAAACGCGCCAATCCATTGGGTTCGCTGAAATTTTTAAATAAACATCCGGAGATCGGCGGACTCGCCATTTGCTTTTTTCTTATTTATCTCGGCGCACAATCCGTGCAGGGCAACTGGAGTTTCTTTACCATGCACCGTTTTCATTGGACGGAAAAAATGGTGGGCATCTCGCTGGCCGTTGTAGGTGTGATGGTGGGGCTTGTGCAGGCCGGCCTTACACGCGTGTTGAATCCAAAATTGGGAAACGAGAAGAGTATTTATCTCGGGCTTTCATTATATACCCTGGGACTTCTGTTGTTTGCATTCGCGACACAAAGCTGGATGATGTATGCGTTTCTCATTCCGTATTGCCTCGGTGGCATCGCGGGTCCCGCTTTGCAATCCATATTGGCCGGACATGTTACACCGAATGAACAAGGTGAACTGCAGGGAGCCTTAACGAGCCTGATGAGCCTGACAACCATTATCGGTCCGCCGATCATGAATAATCTTTTTACTTACTTCACGCGCAGCAATGCTCCCTTCTATTTTCCCGGAATACACTTTGCGCTCGGCGCCATTTGCATGTTGGCGAGCGTGATATTGGCCAACTATGTTTTAACAAGGGAGAAAAAAGAAAAGCCCGAGCTGCTTTCGATTATTGAAGGAAGTGCGACGCCGGCCGACCAGGCTCCCGTTCATTAAAGCTGCCCAACGGCCTCTTTCAAAGCGGCCACGTTCTTTTTGTCGTTGCCGATAAAAATCTGTTTGTCTAAAATAACCACAGGTCTTTTAAGAAACGTGTATTCCTGCAGGATCAGGTCGCGGTAGTCTTTTTCAGACATTTTTTTGTCTTTCAGGCCCATTTCCTTGTATTTGAGCGCGCGGCGGCTGAACAGGGATTCGTAGCTGCCGGACATTTCCTTCATTTTGTCCAGTTGGGCCGGGGTAATGGCCTGGGTCTTGATATCCTGGTCTTCGATGCCGGCTTTGTCGATACCGGTTTCTTTTATAATGGCCTGGCAGGTAGTGCAATTGGCCAGATGGTAGATTTTTTTCATGTCCGAAAGGGAAATTTTATCCGGCGTCAAAGATCAGGTTTTTGCGGGCAAATGCGACCACCGGGGTTTTTCCCGAAAAGCGCCGGCCCCGCGGCTCAACCTTTACGATCAATTATTGTTAACTTTGCAGCATAAACCGTGAATTATGATCAAGACAGGCAATCCCGTTATCAGTATCTATACAGAAATGACGCCCAATCCCGAGACCATGAAGTTTGTGGCCAACAAACTCCTGTTCCCCGGCAAGAGCGCGGATTTCCCGGATATTGAGAGCGCCAAACCTTCACCGCTGGCGACCGAACTGTTCGGTTTCCCTTTCATCCGCGCGGTGTTCATCGCGAGCAACTTTGTAACGCTGACCAAAACAGCCGATACAGAGTGGACCGATGTTATTCCTTCTATCCGTCAGTTCCTGAAGGATTACCTGGAAGAAGGCAAACCTGTGGTGAACGAAGAAGAGCTGGCCGTACAGAAGCCTGTCAGCAGCAACGAGGTAAGTGCCGACGATGATGATGTGGTAAAACGCATCAAGGAATTGCTCGATAACTATGTTCGTCCTGCGGTGGAAATGGATGGTGGAGCGATCCAGTTTAAAAGTTATTCCGAAGGTACCGTTAACCTGGCGATGCAGGGAAGCTGCTCCGGTTGTCCTTCCAGCATGATCACGCTGAAAGCGGGTATTGAAGGCATGATGAAACGCATGATCCCCGAAGTACAGGAAGTAGTAGCCGAAGCTGAATAAGCTGAAGCGATAAGATAAAAGAAAGCCCGCCGCCGGTGGGCTTTTATTTTGCACCAATGCGCTCAAACCAAACCATTCTCATGAAGGTCTGGATCAAAAGGATCTGCCTTTCGGCAATTGTTGTTTTACAGTTTTGCTGCACGGAAAAAACTGGTAAAGTTGTCAATGGCAAGTTGAGTGCGACCGTGCTCATAGACCGCCGCGAGAACGACAGCTTATTCCTGCTCGCAGTTTTTGATAGGGCTTTGGCATTTTCATCTAAGAAAACAGCAAAGCCTTTTGGATATAATTTTGAGGCAAGGGTATCCGGTAACGCGAATGCCGTTACTGCACATCTCCAATTCGGAAATTTATTTCAGCGGCACCGTCAACATCTGCTCGTAAGACTGGTCTCTTCTGAACGGTCTCTTATCAACATTTTGATTTTGGAAAACGGTAAATTTCGAAAAGTGGTCGAAAGCGAGTATGCCGATGCTATATACATAAATGACCCGCTAAGAGATGTAAATGGGAATGGGCTAATGGATCTTGTGGTTTTTTGGCATCCGCCACCTGGCTGTTGTCCCGAGGAAAATTGTACCGTATACGTGTATAATCCCGCAAACGGCGACTTCGCTGATGCGCAAATTTTTAACAATGCCTCGTTTTTTCCCGGGGAAAAAGTGATCCGCGGTTTAGAGTACGGACATGCAGGTGAGGCGGGACTATATAAATATGTATGGAACGGTGCAAAGGCCACCCCGGTGGAATTTGTCTACCCTTATATTGATCACAAAGGAATGTTTATAAAGACAAAAATACCGGCACACTATCCAACGGAAGAAGATGGAGAGGTTTTAAAGCGCTTACCTGCTGAATATGAAAAAATCAACAGTGCATTTCTCAACTGGTTTTTGTCGGCGGATCCGGTAACAATCAATGATAAAAGCGAGTGAGTTAAGATGAGTGCTTTTCACACACCTACCGGCCGCGTGGTTTTGCGCCAATGCACACCACGTTCGCCGAGATAATCCAAAACAAAATCAAAACAAGTTTTATCACGACCCACCAACTCCGGCGGGTAAACACCTTTCTCAGTAAATAAACCGTTGGCAATAAGATTGACGGCGGCGGTGCAGGTATAACCCGTAGAGCGCGCCATCGACGAGGTCTGCGAAGCCTCATCATATTTATCCAGCAGCTCATAGATCACGGTCTGGCTCTCGCTTTTCACCATCACTTTCATCACGGTCAGTTCCTGCTCGCCGGGTTGCAATTTCCATTGATCAATTAAAAAAGCGGCGCTGAAATCGAGCGGACGAATCATTTGTCCCGAAACTTTTACGGCATCGGTATTGAAAAAACCGGCGGTTTGCAAAGCCACGATGAGATCGATATGACCGGGATAACGCAATGTTTTTTCCTTCATATCGGGAATGTGCTTCATCGTGAATAACAACGAACGCAAACCATCCGTGTTAAACGCTTCCAGTTCACCTACGCCATCGAAGGATAATAGTTCACGTTCGCTGAGAGCTGGGCGTACGACGATCTCTCCGTTTTCTACCAGGCGTGCGGGCCTGGTGTATTCTTCAATAACATCGATGGGAGAAAAAGGCGCTTTGTATAAAAACGGCGGTTGCGGATGTTGCGGCAGACCGCCTACATAGATGAGCGCTTCTTTTATGGCCATCTCTTCGTTGTAGCGACCGATGATGAAGTTGTTCATGCCCGGCGCCACACCGCAATCGGTGATCACGGTTACGCCCTGCTCACGCGCGAGTGCGTCGAGTGCCAATACATCTTCGGGGAAAAAGGAAATGTCTACTATGTTTTTGCCCGCGCGGATAGCGGCTTCCAGCACGGCGTAACCCATGAAGCCCGGTACCGCGGTTACCACCAGGTCATAGGGCGCGAGCAGGGTAGCGTAATGCGTATAATCGTTTAAATCTGCCTGGCGTATTTCTACATCAGGCGAACTTTGTTTGAGTTGTTCGAGATTGGGCTGGCTGATATCGAAAGAGGTAACGGTATGCTGGCTGGCAAGATCGGCGGCAATGGCGCGGCCCACCATGCCGGCACCGAGAACGGCTATTTTCATCTCAAAAATGGTTTGGCTAAAAATACAGGCTTCCGCTCAACGATGAATTATTTACGTCTTTTCTTTTTAGGAGCCGCTTTTTTCTTACGGGGTGCAGGTTTTACGAAGACGGGTTCATCTTCGTTCATTTCTGGTCTGGAATCCCAGTACGTAGGCAGCAGGAGAAATCTGACATTCATTCTTAAGCACTCAGCTATTTTAAAAAGATTATCCCACGACGGATTCTTTTTATGGGTACACCAATCTGATACGGTTGTGGGATGTACACCCACGAAATCGGCCAATTCCTTGTTTGTTTTTCCAGCATCAGCAAGGGCGGCTTTAATTCTGGTGTATTTCGTTTTTTCCTCCATACTATTAATATCACACCAAATATAAAACCTGTCAAATAATTGATTAACAGTGAATTGTAGACTAATAATCTATATAATCAGTCTTTTAAACGATTATTACCGCCTAATGGAGCTTTTTTGAATAAATTTGAGCAGGTAGCAAAACCGGCTATTTGACGGGGGGAGACGTCTATTTCGAATTATAAATAGTGTCCCGTTTATGAATCCTATTCACAACATGAGCAGTTTTGCTCAATATACGAGCAACCTGCACCAGCCCTTGTACCGTTTCGGCCGCATTCTTACCAGAACACCGGAAGCCGCCGATCAGTTAACGCATGAAGTACTGGAGGAACTCTGGGAAAAACGCGAAGAGCTGGCCACGGAAAAAGAAGTGCGCCGCTTTGTAACAGAACGGATGTTCCGGCGCTCCCAAAGCTGGATCCACGACCAGGTGCTCCACATGCTGGCCACAAAACCATTCAGTAATTAATCTTAAATCGTTGCCGTTAGCCTGGAGATTATATCACTTTTGATCTCCAGACTAACCAAGCAACAAGCAAAACACGAACAATATAAACGCCCTTGTTGGTCTCCTGACCAACAAGCCACACGAGCACCAACACGCCGCTCATTAGAAGTCAACCAGCTTTTTGAACCCCACACCCAGCGAGTTGAGAAAGCCCGTTGGTCTGGAGACCAACGGAGGCGACACGCGTAACAACGAAGCAACGAGCAAAACATGAACAACATAAACGCCCTTGTTGGTCTCCTGACCAACAAGCCACACGAGCACCAACACGCCGCTCATTAGAAGTCAACCAGCTTTTTGAACCTCACACACCCAGCGAGTTGAGAAGGTCCGTTGGTCTGGAGACCAACGGAGGCGACACGCGTAATAACGAAGCAACGAGCAAAACACGAACAACATAAACGCCCTTGTTGGTCTCCTGACCAACAGGCCTTCTTTTTTCCACTAAAAAAATCCGGGACCACGTTTTTCAACACGATCCCGGAACAGATGGAACGGCTCATATAAGGGGAATAATCAACTCATTTTGGGTGCGTCAAAGCTCACAGGGCGCCCGCTGATCAGCGACACATCGCCTTTTTCATTCATCACCTGGAAGTATACGGTATAAGAACTGTTGGGCGCGAAATTGAAAGCACCGCTGCACATGCCGTGTCCGATTTTAATTTTTCCATCTTCAACAGGCAGGTACCAGGTAGTTTCTTTGCCGGTAGCTTTATCTGCCACCACCGTTTTCACCAGGTATTCGCCTTCGCATTTTACACCGGCACTAAAGTTTACATACATTGCGGGGCCGCAACCCAGCATCACATATTCTTCACCAGTTTTCACCGGTATAGAAGTAAACTCCGGTTTGGCGTAGGTCTTTTCTTCTTTTGTTACGGTCCAGGTAACAGCGGTCCATTTATTATCCTGGTAGCGGCGCAGTCTTGTTTCTGCCTCTTTCTGTTTCATGCCATCGATATGGAGTTTATAGGTCACGCCTTTCTTCAACGGGCGTTCGGGGCGTAGCAGCGCCTGCGTAAGACCGTATTGTCCTTCGTTTGTTTCCTGCACAATCAGTTTGATGCGTTCCTTGCCGGCCACGAGCCAGGCGGTATGTTTGCCTGACAGATCGCGTATCGTTTGCTGATCGCTGGCAAAACCATCAATCACAATGATGGGATTGGAAGAGATCATATTTCCCGAAGGGAAAAAATAAAGCCCGCTGCTGGTACACTTTGCCCACAGGCTCATACTCATCAAACCTGCTGCTATAAACAGAATAAGTTTCTTCATCTTGTTTGCTTTTTTACAGGATGTAACCGGCGTCTCTTTTACATAACGCTGTCACTGCTTTTTTTCGTGTATCTTTCTGTTTAAGTGTACGTTAACAAAACCGGTGATGCCGCTCCCGCACCAAACTTGTTTCCTAACGCCCACTGCCTTAACTTATCTGTTCATTTTTAAAGCCCCGGCCATGATCGTCGTATATATTATAATCGGATTAATAGCACTGCTGCTCATCATTGCAACGGTATTACCCTCTTCCTACAACATTGAAAGAAACACGGTTATTACCTGTCCCGTCGATTTTGTCAAGAACAAGATCAGTGACCTCAATCATTACAGCGAATGGAATCCCTGGCAGCAATCCGACCCCAAAGCCACTAAAACCATCACCGGCACGCCTTCACAACCCGGCCACCGCTACGAATGGAACGGACCCAAGGTGGGCAATGGTCACCTCACCCTTACGTCCCTCGATGAGCGACATGTGCATTTCAAATTGCAATTCATCAAACCATTCGCTTCCATTGCCAACGACAACTGGCTCTTCGAACCCTGGCACGATACCAATACCAAAGTCACCTGGCAGAACAATGGCAAGTTTGCCTGGCCCGTTGCCCGCCTCATGGGACCTTTTATCATGAAACACATGGGACAACAATTCGAAAAAGGTTTGAATAATCTCAAAAAAATGTGCGAAGAGGGTTCCTGATAAACTTTCCGTGAAATTTTTCTTAAGAATCCGCTTCATTGCCGGTCTACAGCCCCTTTTGCGGGGATTTTTGTCCGATTATTGGGATATTTGAAAAGATGAAATGGCTCTTATTCCTTCTAATACCGGCTTTATTCATTGGTTGTGCAGTTAGCAAAAATCCTGAGCGCAGCACCTTCCGCGGTTTGCAAAAAGGCAGGATCAAAGACGACACCAGTTATATCTATTCGCTTCCGTTTGCGCCCGGCAAGCGCTACCGTGTGATACAAGGCTATTTTTCCTCCATGACGCACAAGGAACGTGCGGCCATCGATTTCAATATGAAAGGAGCGAAAGTACACGCGGCAAGAGGCGGCATCGTGGTGCGCGTAAAAGAAGATGGCACACGTGGTGGCATGAATAGTAAGTACCGCCTCGATGGCAACATGATCATCATTCAACACAATGACAGTACGCGCGCAGGCTATTGGCACCTGGCACCCAATGGCGCTTATGTAAATGTGGGCGACACTGTTCAGCAGGGCCAACTTATCGGGCTCAGCGGCAACACCGGTTATACGTCCATGCCGCATTTGCATTTCCTGGTATGGAAGCGCACGGCTGACGGGCAGTGGCACCAGATCGGCACACGGTTTCGTACAAACAAAGGCATTACTTACCTTCGGCCTTTCCAGCGTTACCGTAATCCAGAAAAGAAATAAGTGAGTTTTTCCGAGATATTAGATCAGTTCGTCAGTCAGCTCCGCGAGACAACTCCTTTAGAGTTCGTGGGTGTTATTGCCGGCATTGTGAGTGTATGGTTCAGCCGCAAAGAACATATTCTTGTTTATCCCACCGGCCTTATCAACACCATGATCTATGTTTATCTCAGTTTTAAATTCCACCTGATCGGCGAAGCAACCGTAAACATTTATTACACGATTATGAGTTTATACGGCTGGTTTCTCTGGTCGCGGAGAAATGAACAGCACGAACATGTGCTGCGCGTCACCTTTTCCAGCCGCAGCATGGTGTTTAAACAGTTAGCCTTTTTTATCGCGCTGTATGCCGCACTTTATTTTGCCCTGACCTCTTTGAAAAATAATTTCTTCGACGGCGTTATTCCCTGGGGCGACGGCTTTGCCACCGCCACCGCCTTCACCGGCATGTGGCTGATGGCCCGCAAAAAAGTGGAGAGCTGGTATTGGTGGATCGCCACCAACATTGCTTCCATTCCTTTGTATTTTGTAAAAGGGCTCGTGTTCACCAGCGTTTATTATGTGGTGTTATTAGCCATGGCTTTCTGGGGATTAAATGAATGGAGGAAAAGAGCCCATGCTTAAAAAGATCGTCATCATAGGACCCGAAAGCACCGGCAAAAGCACACTCAGCGCACAGCTCGCTACTTATTACGGCACTTCCTGGTGCCCGGAGTTTGCGCGGGAGTATTTATTGAAAAATGGTCCGCAGTATACATACGAAGATCTTCTTCCGATTGCCAAAGGACAACTCGCACTCGAAGATCAGTTTGCGCAGGCGCAATTAAACAGCGCTAAACCCAACGGTCCTTTGTTCATCGACACCGATATGTATGTGATGAAAGTGTGGGGCGAGTTTGTTTTCGATCGGTGCCACAAGTTTATTCTCGACCAGATCGCTGCCCGCCATTACGATGGTTACCTGCTTTGCGATATCGACCTGCCTTGGGAACCGGATCAGTTGCGCGAACACCCCGACCTCGCTTCCCGTCAGCGCCTGTTCAATATTTATAAAGATTTACTGGTAAATCAATCTACGCCCTGGGCTGAGATCGGCGGAAATTATGATGAACGCCTGGCCGCTGCGATCAGGGCAACGGATCATTTTTTGGCGGGTTGAGTCTTGGGCTCTTCTTTCTTTTTTACTTCCAGCCCTATTATTTCTTTTATATCCGGATCAGGAAATAAGAACGCCATCTGTTGCGCAATCTTTGTCGCGCGGCCGCTTACATAGGGTGAGGGTGGTTTTACTTTGTATCGTTTCGGGCTCGGCAAACAAGCCGCAACCAATGCTGCCTCCCGCCGGTTGAGGTCCTTTGCCGGTTTGCCGAAATAGGATTGGGCAGCCGCTTCAATACCGAATATGCCATCGCCCATTTCCGATACGTTCAGGTATACTTCGAGAATTCTTTCCTTACTCCAGAATGTTTCGATCATGAACGTGAAGTAGGCTTCCAGCCCTTTGCGGAAATATCCGCCTCCCTGCCACAGAAATACATTTTTTGCAACCTGCTGGCTGATGGTACTTCCTCCGCGCTGACGGCCCGGCTTCTTTTCGTTATACTTCATCGCCTTTTCAATGCTCTTCCAATCAAAACCCCGGTGATCGGCGAACAATTGATCTTCGGAGGCTATCACGGCCAGCTTTGCTTCAAAGGAAATATTGTTGCGGCTTACATAATCGCGTTTCATGCCATGGCCCGTCACCCAGCTCACAAATTGTGTAACGGTGATCGGCGGATTAACCCACCTGAGCAGGATGATGTAAACGAATTGCGCGATGAAAAGTATGAGCAGGATCCTTTTCGTCCATCGCCATATATTGGAAAATACTCCGACTGTTGCCATGCGCTGCAATATTAGACTTTCCGGTTTAAAATCCCTTGCGGCCGGGCATATGAAAATCGAGAACCTGTATCCTGAATTTTTTTCCCATCCGGAATTTTTTACGCCGCACGGCATTGAAGAGTCCGCGCCCGCCCCATTGCGTGAGGAGCGATCCATAGCCCATGGCAAATCCGGTGATCAGTGCTTCGTCGCGTTTTTCCTGGCCGTTCAGCATCAGTCCGCCCGCCACCATAGCGGAGCCTGCCGTGATCAGCCCGAGCGTTTTAATGTCAACGGGAAATTTATTTTTCTTATGGGGTATATATACAGCCTTCACATCCCTGGCGGGAACGGGTTTGCCAAATAGATAGATGGTGTCATTGTAAAGCAGTGTGATCATGCCTGCATGAATGGAATCGTTGCGCATTTCCACCATGATATAATCTCCTTCGGAATAAGTTCTTTTTTTCTTTATTCCTTTTTTGATAAACAAATAGCTGGGAGTAGGAGAGTATTGAGCCGACAGCTCGGTGAGGGAAAAAAGGGAAATGATTAAAATAAGCAGCGGGCGCATGGCCCAAACTTACGAATCAATCCAGCAGTTTTTTGTTAAAAAAACATCACTTCGCATAGGTCAGCAGTCCCCAGATCAGGGCAATACCAAACCCGATCAGGATCATACCGTTGATCCGGTTTACCAGGTGAATATTGTGCGGCGTAAGGCGGTTGCGGATTTTGCCGGCCAGCATTACTTTGGCCATGTCGCCGGCCAGTACAAAGGCCAGACAGGTAAGGAATATAACGATGCGTTGCTCCACGGTATGGTTGACCACGGTGGTTGAAGTGGTTAACCAGAAGAGAAATACCGCCGGGTTGAGTGTGTTCATGAAAAAGCCTGACAAAAAGATCCGGGCATAATCCCGCTTGCGGAATTTGATCAGTGACGGCTGTCCCTGCTCGTTGATCTTGATTTTTTTAAAGAAGAGAAAATAAGCGCCCATTACAATCAGGAACATACTGCCGGCAATACCGATGCCGGTTCTGTGTGCGCTGATGCTGCTGAATAGTTCACTGAATACATTGCTCACCAGCACGAGTGCAATATCGCTCGCCGATACGCCGAGCACGAAAGCCATGCCGCCGCGATGACCACTGTTCAGGCTTTGTTTGATAATAGAGAAGAGGACCGGGCCAACAGTAATGCTCAGTAACAATCCAAGTGTAATTCCTTTCAGAAAGGCCTCAATCATACGTTGTCGAGTGTGGCGATGCAACGGAGACGCCGGTTAACAATCAGGTCAGCGATCCCTTTTCCAGGAATCGGTTCCATTCATCTAACATTTTCCCCTTCATCACCCGTGGAAATTTATGCTGGCTTCCCAGTTTTCCTTTGAGTTCCATAAATCGCATGAATTTTTCTTCCGGCAATACTTCCAGGAATACTTCTTTCAGTGCGCTGTCTCTTTCGGTAGCGTAATCGTCGTTGATATTGCGCAAGGTCTGATCGATATGTTTGCGCAATGCCTCCGCATCTACCTTATCATCGGTGGCTACGTACCATTTATGTGCAAAGAACCCTTCGTAGGGAAACCCTACCACGGTAAATTCTGGTATACTGATGTTGAATTGCTCGCTGGCTTCCTCGATCGCCTTGTTCATGTTTTCCACGCTGAGGTGTTCGCCTACGAGACTTAAAAAGTGTTTTGTTCTGCCGGTGATAACCACTTCATGGCGCTCAAGGTCCACGAATTTCACGGTGTCGCCGATTAGATAGCGCCAGGTACCGGCGTTGGTGCTCATGAGCAAGGCATATTCTTTTCCTTCCTGTACCTGGTGGATCATCAATGCTTCCGGCTGTTCTGCCATCTTGCCATCGGCATCGAAGTTTTTGTCGTCGAACGGTACAAATTCAAAGAAGATATTGTTGTTGAGAATGAGCTGCATGCCCCTGGCATGTTCACGCATTTTATAACCGATAAATCCTTCGCTGGACAGATAGTTTTCAATATAAACGATCGGTCTGCCCAATAGTTTTTCAAATCCTTTGCGATAGGGTTCGAAGGCCACACCGCCGTGCACAAATACCCCGAAGTTGGGCCAGATCTCGTGAATGTTTTTCACCTTGTAGCGCTCGATGATCATTTCCATACACATCTGACACCAGGCCGGCACACCTACGATATAACCGATATCCCATTCTTTGGCGTGTTCGACTATCTCACTCAGCTTTTGATTCCAGTCTTTCATGGCGGCGATGCGGCCGCCGGGTTTATAAAACGTCTGGAACCAGAAGGGTCTTTTTTTCGCAAGGATGCCGCTTAGGTCACCGGCAAACCAGCCGGCTTCACCTTTTTGCAGGTCGGTGGCGCCGCCGAGCATCAGGAAACCGCGTGTGAGCGCTTTGCGGTTGGCTTCCTCATAACCAAATACACTGATCAGTTGTCGCACATAATTGATGCTGTTACTCCGCAATAATTCTTTGGTGATGGGAATATATTTACTCGATGCTTCGGATGTACCGGAGCTGAGTGCATAGTATTTTATTTTACCGGGCCAGGTAACATCAGGCGTTCCGTCGAGCGTTTTTTTCCACCACTCTTCATAAATCTTGTTGTAATCGTGAACGGGAACTAATTCCTGGAATTTCTGTGCGGGATCGCGGTTGAGCAGGATTTCGTCGAACCGGTATTTTTGTCCGAATTCAGTGAAACGGGCTTTTTTCAGCAATTTTTTCAGCACGCGCAGTTGTTGGCGGCGTGCGTCGTTGGGAGGTATACGCAGTGCAGCGGCAATCGCCTTGGGTATTTTAATATCAATTATCGTAGCCATATGTTATGCAGTACGCATAAAACCTAAAGTTAATGAAATAGTTCTTGCGTTAATTGGTGCGAATATAGTGTAATCCCCGCTTGAGTTTAACTACCCAGGCGGCGGTACGAACGCCATACTAAACGCAAATCCTGCAGCGGGCGATAGTCCCGCGCATACCAGTAATCTACCATCTGCAAACTTTCTGCCGTTAATTGCTGCGCCAATACCGGAAGTCCGTTTGAGGCGATTACGGCAGGCCGCAATACGGGCAACCCGGCTCCGCCTCCCGCATAGCCGATCCATGTTTTGCGCGCACCGAGCACCTGCACACAACGATACAAAAAGTGAAACGGTTTTTTTACCAATATCAATTGAATGGGGAATGTCAGCAGCGCAAGCAAAGCCAGGCCAAAATCGATCAGGCGTTTCAATCGGCGGTTATGCGGATCGCTCAGTGCAAATCCGTTTTCGCCTGATAGTGCTTCACCTGCATCGTCTTTTGAATGACTACCCACTATGCTTCTGCTACCGGCTGCGCGCAGTTTCATTTTTACATTCGCCGGTTGCGCAGCAAGATTGTTCACGATTTCTTCAAAAGGAAGCGCTCCCTCACAATAAATAATTTCGCGGAAAGGCACCATTTTCCGCAGGGAAACAAGGTCTTTCCAATAACCAATGGCGCCGTTTTCGTTTGGGGTAATACCAACGCGGCCAAGCACACGTTCCTGTAGCCCCGCTTCTTTCATCAACTGTAGTGTTTCCGTATATTCCTGCGGGCTGCCAACCACAACAGTAGTGATATGTTCTTCTTCTTTGCGTGTTTCCTGCAATACATCCATGCGCACCAGTATTCTTCGCAACAATGTCAGCAGTAAAAAGCCAAGCAATGCGCCGAATAAAATAATACCGCGGGAAAAACGGTATTGTTCCGGTAAAAGCGAGTATCCTGCCAGTAAAAAAAGCGTGGCTAATAAGGTGGAGCTTATCAGTTCCGAACGATGATATCTTCTGTCGTACAATCCCGCGTAATACGCGGCCACGAGGTAGAAAAAAGCAAACGCGGGAAAAGCAATCCACAAGAGTTGTGATGAGTATTGAATATCCGGCCGCACGTATCCCGACCAGATTACTTTTACGATCCAGAATGAACCGATGATCAATACAAGATCGATCAGCGGCAGTCCCGCTTTTTTTATAAAGCTGCCGATGGCGGCCAGCACCGCGCGCATCCAGATCGCCAGGTGAATAAACACATTGAACAACCCCGCTTTGCCGCCACCATAATGTTTGCGCACAAAGATGCTCATGGCCTGGTAAAACATGCGCACATAGTTCATGCTGCCCTTCTTGGTGCTCTCGCCTTTGAAATGCAGGATGGAACTGCCGGAGAAATAATAATTACGGAATCCCGCTTCCTGTATGCGGTAGCTGAGGTCTACATCTTCACCATACATGAAAAAGGCTTCGTCGAAGCCACCGGTTTTATCGAGCACCGATTTGCGGATCCACATAAAAGCGCCGGCCAGTACGTCTACCTCATGATCCGTTTTTTCTTCGAGATGCCCTAAATGATATCGTGCAAACACCTTTGACCGCGGAAACAAACTGGTCAGTCCGGCGAGTTTGAAAAAGGAGGTGAGTGGTGAGGGAAAGGAACGTTTGGATTCTTTGAGAAAGCGTCCGCTGCCGTCGAGCATGCGAATGCCCAATGCCCCCGCATCAGGATGCGCTTCCATAAAATCGCGGCATTGCAGAAAACAATCTTCCGGAACGATGGTATCGGGGTTGAGGAATAAAATATATTTTCCTTTGGAAACGGCCAGGCCCTGGTTGCAGGCTTTTCCAAACCCGACATTGTCTTTGTTGGCAATGAACTGCACATCGGGAAAGGCCGGTTGCAGATACGCAAGGCTGCCGTCGGCAGACCGGTTGTCGATAACCAGGATCTCCGCCTGCAGGCCATTACAGGCTTTGCGCACCGAGTACAGACACTGCTCCAGGAAATGTTTGACGTTGTAATTAACTATGATAACGGATAGATCCAAGTTGGTCCGGTTTGAGATTATTCCCTGCAAAGAAAGTTAAACCAGCGGTAACCCCAAAAACACACCTTCTCTAAGTATCTTTGCGTATGCTTAAAACAGTATTACTGGAGGCTTTGCAGGCCGGCGGGGCAGAAATCACCCGTTTTTTTAATAAAGAATTTAAGATTACCAATAAAGAAGGGGTGAACAACCCCGTTACCGAGGCTGACCATGCTTCGGAGCAGGCCATTTTCGCCGTGATCCGCAAATCTTTTCCCGATCATTTCCTGCTGAGTGAGGAAACCGGCGAGGTGAAACAGGAATCGGATTACAAATGGATCATCGATCCCATCGACGGCACCATCAATTTTGCGCACGGCATTCCGCTGAATTGTGTATCAATCGGGTTGGAATATAAAGGCACCGTGATCATGGGCGGCGTGTACAATCCGCATATGGATGAATTATTTTTTGCAGAAAAAGGACAAGGCGCCTCACTTAACGGCCGCCCCATCCGTGTAAGCGACCAGCACGAAACATTGCATTCCTGCCTCGTTACCGGTTTTCCTTATACCTATATTAATATGCCCAACGGACCGCTGGAAGTTTTCGAGCGCCTGGTGCGCAAAGGCATTCCCGTGCGTCGCCTCGGTGCGGCAGCCATCGATCTTTGCTGGGTTGCCTGCGGACGGTTCGATGGATTTTATGAACATAAATTGCAGGCCTGGGACAGCGCAGCAGGTTTCCTTATTGTGGAAGAAGCCGGCGGCCGTGTAACGGATTTTGAAGGAAATGATTACTCCCCGTATCAGCACCGCATCCTGGCCACCAACGGAAAAATTCATGATGAACTGCTGGATGTGATCAACGCACGTAAAGAACTTTAATACCAACGACATTACTTATGACTAACGACCGCACAGAAATTTCTTCTCTGGGTGAATTCGGATTGATCGATCACCTGACCCGCAATATTGAATTGCATCACGTTTCCTCCGTATTGGGCGTGGGCGATGATGCTGCCGTTATCGATCATTTCGGTAAACAAACCGTGGTAAGCACCGACCTCCTGATCGAAGGCGTACATTTTGATCTCGGTTATACGCCACTGAAACACCTCGGCTACAAAAGCGTAGTGGTGAACCTCAGTGATATTTATGCGATGAATGCCACGCCTACGCAGATAACGATGAGCATTGGCATCAGCAACCGGTTTGGCCTCGAAGCGCTTGATGAATTTTATGAAGGCGTATACGCGGCCTGCAGCGCCTACCAGGTAGACCTTGTTGGCGGCGACACTACGTCCTCTTCAAAAGGATTTGTGATTTCCGTAACGGCAATCGGCGAGGTAACGCCCGGCCTGTTTGTAAAACGCAGCACCGCCCGCAAAGGCGATCTGCTTTGCGTCAGCGGCGATCTCGGCGGTGCTTATGTGGGTCTGCTGTTCCTCGAGCGGGAGAAAAGAATTTTCATGGAAAGCCCGGGCGTACAACCCGACCTGGAAAATGAAACCTATGTGATCGGTCGCCTGCTGAAACCGGAAGCGCGCCGCGACATCGTGGACTTTTTTGCGGAGCAAAATATATTGCCTACGGCGATGATGGACATCAGCGATGGCCTCAGTTCGGAAATCCTGCATATCTGCAAAGACAGCAACCTGGGTTGCGTGCTATACGAGGATAAAATCCCGGTTTCGGAAGACATGAAAAAAGCGGCTTTCAAATTTGAAATAGATCCCACCGCCTGCGCATTGAGTGGGGGTGAAGATTATGAGCTGCTGTTCACCGTATCGCAGGAAGAATACGAAAAGCTGGTGCTCAATGAAAACATCAGCGTGGTGGGTTACATGACGGATGCCGAAGAAGGCGCCAACATCATTACCCGCGGCGGTTCACGCCACCCGATCACGGCGCAGGGATGGAATGCCCTGAAAGGAAGCTGAGCCGAAACCGTTTTCCTGCTATTTTCTTATTATCTTTTCTGTTGCATGGCTTCATGAGGTGTTTTGTTTACATAGCAGTGATCTTGTTGATTACCGGCTGCAAGGCCGGTAAGTCGTCATTTACAGCCAACCGTAAATATGCGCCCGCGCAATTGCAGAAAGATTATGATATCTGCCGCAACATCCTGGAAGAAGCGCACCCCAGCTTGTATTGGTACACATCGCGCGACAGCATGAACTTTTATTTTAATGAAGGAAGAAGCCGTCTCCGCGATTCGCTGACAGAACCCGAATTCAGAAAAGTATTATCGTATGTGATTGCGAAGATCAACTGCGGACATACATCCGTACGTCCCTCGCGATCGTACACCAAATATTTGGACACCGTTCGCATCGGCCGCATTTTTCCCTTAAGCATGAAGCTCTGGAATGATACGATGGTAGTAGCCGCCAGCCTGCTGCGGCAGGATTCTCTGATGAAAAGAGGTACGCTCATCCGCAGTATTAACGGGCTTACTACAAAGCAACTGACCGACACGCTCTTCGATTACATTTCCACGGACGGATACAATACCACGCACAAATATCAGAGCCTGAGCAACAGGGGATCGTTCGGTTCCATGTATACTTCTTTATACGGCTTTCCGCGTTTTTATGATATCGTGTACCAGGATAGTATCGGGCAGATGAAACAGGCACGCATCACGCCTTATTATCCGGGCACCGATACCGTACGCCGCAGAAATGTAGTGGCAGAGCCCAAAGAACCACAACCGTCACGCCGCGAGCGGCGCAGGATGCGGATGAACAACACGCGCCTGCTGCGGATGGATACCGCCAACCACATGGCTGTGATGGACCTCAATTCCTTCAGCCGCGGATGGCAATTGAAAAAGTTTTTCCGCAAGTCATTCAAAGCTTTGCGCAAGTATGATATACAATACCTGGTAATCGATGTGCGCAGCAACGGCGGCGGAAGCGTGACCAACTCCACCAACCTCACGCGCTACATTTCCGATAAATCGTTTGTGGTGGCGGATTCGCTGTATGCCGTTACTAAAAGAAAAAAATACAGTCGCTATATTGAATCGGATTTCTTCAACCGCATGTTCATGACCTTCTTTACACCCCGGAAAAAAGATGGCCTGTATCATTTCCGGTATTTTGAAAGACACCGTTTCAAGCCGCACCGCAAGCATCATTACGATGGACAAGTGTATATTCTGATTGGTGGTAATTCTTTTTCCGCCACTACACTTTTCACCGGCGCATTGATCAAACAGGATAATGTAACGGTAGTGGGTGAGGAAACGGGCGGAGGCGCCTATGGCAATTCTGCCTGGCTGATCCCGGATGTTACGCTGCCGGAAACCGGCGTGCGCTTTCGTTTGCCGCTCTTCCGCCTGGTGATCGATCACACTTTGCCCAAGAATGGCAGAGGCGTACAGCCGGAAATCTATTCCGGTCCTACCATTGAGGCGATACAACGCGGTGCCGATTATAAAATGGAAAAGGTGATGCAGTTGATCCGCCGGTCTCAGAGCGTCAACGAAAAAGGATCGGCATCTTTCCAGAACGGAAACTGACGTCTTACTTTTTCCAGGTGTTCGCGGTCGAGTGTAAGGGTGAACACGTCTTCTTCATTTTCCTTATGATAAAGAATTTCTCCAAGCGGATCGATGACCATACTATCTCCGCTGTGTGCAATGCCGTTGCCATCTTCCCCTACGCGGTTCACACCGATCACATAACATTGATTTTCGATGGCGCGTGCGCGTAAGAGTGTTTTCCAGGCGGTATTGCGTCGTTCGGGCCAGTTGGCTACGTACACGAGTACATCGTATTCGGGCTCAGCGGCTGTTTGTTGCCTCGCCCACACGGGAAAGCGCAGATCGTAACAAACCTGCAGGTTTATTTTCCATCCTTTTACGGAGGCAATGAGTCGCTTGTTGCCTGCGGTATAAGATTGATCTTCTCCGGCAAAAGCAAAGCGATGGCGTTTATCGTAAATACCGTATTGGCCATTGGGTAATACCCAGAGTAGCCGGTTGTAAAAGGCGCCGTCTTCTTCAATGATCAGGCTTCCTGTGAGGATCACGCGTTCTTCGCGGCTTATTCTGCGCATCCATTCAACAGATTCTCCGTGCATATTTTCAGCGAGCGAAGACGGCTGCATGCTGAAGCCGGTGCTGAACATTTCAGGCAGTATCACTATTTCTTTTTTTCCCCCGATGCTTTTGATCTTTTCTTCAAGCGCTGCGAGGTTGGCATTTTTGTCCTCCCAAACCAGATTAGTTTGTACCAGTGTGACTGTTAAATCTTGCATGTGAATATGGGGTTTTTGTTCCCCGGCGCGGAGACCGGCGATGCGAAGGCTAAAGATACACGCGTTTGCCCGGAAAAGACTGACTAAAAAGCCGTTAGCTTTTTTTCTTGCGGCAATGGCTCGGCAGGCACTCATTTTGCACCGTTTATATCAAATACATTTTTTATGCGGAAAGCAATTTTACCCTCTGTAAAAGCCAGCTTTCCAGTAGTAGCTGGCTTTTTTCTAATGATGACAATGAGTGTGCATGTTCAGGCTCAGCAATATGTTATCAATCAAAAGGACCAAACGCGTCCTGAAGCAAATATCCCTGTCGTTCAGCCTTCCAAAGATGTTACGTTGAGTGTTCAGCGTAATGGTTATTATAATGATGTACAATGGCAGGTACTGCGCGACCAGGGAATTCGCAGTTTTACAGTTGAATATAGTTTTGATGAAAAAGATTACCTCGCTGCAGGCAATCCCGTAAACCAGGGCGGTGTATACAAACTGCGTCACTATGTGCAGGATACTACTGCACGCTTCTACCGGTTAAAGGTAGAAACGGCCAACGGGCAATTTGTATATACAGAACCGGTACTGGCGGGCAATAAAATGATCAAACCCGTTAAGGTATATCCGACGGTGGTAACAGGCGATGTAGTAAATGTGATCGCCGATTTGCCGGTTGAGCGTATTGTCATTACGGCTGGTAATGGTACACAGGCTGTTGTAAGAGATGTGAATGGAAGAAGGGATTTTATTCCCGTACAGATTCCGTCTTTAGGCAAGGGTATGTACCTAATTACTTTTTATGGTAAAGACTGGCGTCAGACCGATAAGTTTATGATTGAATAGGTATTAGTGCGTTAAAGCACGGATGGGCATTGATTTTGCGGGATTTATCCTACAAAAAACCTTTGCTTATGCGTATAAGTTTACCCCGTCGTAAGCAGGCCGCCATTTCTTTTCTTTTTCTTCTTTGTTCTTTCCACCCCGGTGCCCAACCCACCGTTAATTATGTTCCCGTAGTATCGGGCCTTACAGCTCCAATGGAAGTAGCTACAGCACCCGGCGATGGATCGGGGCGGCTATTCATTGTAGAAAAAGGAGGTACCATCCGTATATGGGATGGTACGCAAGTATTAGCTACTCCTTTTCTCGACATCTCCGCTTCTGTTGTCAGTACTGGTGAACAGGGATTGTTAAGCATGGCCTTTCACCCGCAGTATGCAACCAACGGATTTTTCTTTGTGTATTACAATGCACTCAATGGAAATGTCACGGTGGCAAAGTACCAGGTGTCTGCCAATCCCAATGTCGCACTTCCCACACAAGTCGGACCTTCATTGGTCAGTATTCCCAAACCTTTCGACAATCACAATGGAGGGCATCTGCAGTTCCGGACAGAACTCGGATTACACTTTCTCTATTTCGCTACCGGCGATGGCGGAAGTGGCAACAACCCCGACAACTCTGCGCAGAACCCGCTTTCGTTGTTAGGAAAAATGATCCGCATGGATGTCGATCTACCCGTGCCCGTTCCGGAGATTTGGGGATGGGGATTGCGCAATCCGTTCCGCTGGAGTTTTGACCGTGGCACCGGCGATATGTGGATCGGCGATGTAGGACAAGGCGCGCGGGAAGAGATCAGCCGCAGGGCCAATGGTACGTTCGGTGCCAATTTCGGCTGGCCTTGCATGGAAGGCACGTTGGTCAATGTAAATGCACCGGGCGTCGCGGATTGCGACACGGTAACCGCAACCGATGTGTTACCGGTGTACGAATACCTCAATCCATCGCAAGGCCGCTCGATTGTAGGTGGTTTTGTTTACAGAGGTACCGAGTTCCCGACCTTACAAGGTTATTACCTGTTTACGGATTATTTCTCCGGCACTTTGTGGAAAATGACACCAGACGGAGGCGGCGGGTTTACCGTAACTACGCAAGCTGGTATGGGCGGCGGTGTTTCTTCCTTTAGTGAGGCCTCCGACGGCAGTTTGTATGTTACCAACCTTAATACAGGTGTGGTATCGAAAGTGACGGTATTGATCACCACACCTGTGAAATTGATTTCTTTCAGTGGTATCGACAACCGGGGTTCGCATGAGCTTACCTGGATTACGGAAGAAGAATCTTCACTGAGCCGTTATGTGATCGAGCAAAGTACAGATGGACGCGGCAATTGGACATCAGCCGGTGAAGTGGCCGCACTGAATCAATCCGGTCGCACCACTTATCATTTCAGCCAACCGGCATCCACTCGTTTGTTCTATCGCTTGAGGACAGACGGCATCGACAACCGTTATGAATATTCCGCCGTTATTGCCCTGGGTGGAAAAGGCAATGGTGTTATCCAGGTTTATCCAACCCTGATCAATGATGGACAACTGCGGATCAACAGTCCGGATCCGGTAGAAAATATCCAGATTTACAATGGTACCGGACAACTGGTCTTGCGTTCTGAACGTGGTGGTCAGCAGGGCTTCTTCCTGCAACCGGTCAGCACGCTGAAAACCGGTGTTTATTTTGTGCGGATACAGGGAAATCAATTCGTACATACCGAAAAAATTGTCATTCCCTGATAAATGAAAAGCCCCGGTCAAAAGCCGGGGTTTTTTATTCTTTGTTCTTCGCTGTGATCTTTTCCACCACCGGATGAATCAACTCATGTTCGAAACCTCGCTGAATGAGGTAATCGAGTGTTTTCTTTTTACGGACGAGGTACTGTTCTCCTTTCAGCGAAGCATAGCGCTCTGTTGCAGTTTTTTCCAGCAATATTCTGTATTCATCTTCGTCGATCTGCTTCAACGCTTTTTTAATAAGGTATTCGCTCACCTCTTTTTGTTTAAGTGCATACCTGATCTTCACGCGGCCCCATTGTTTCATCCGGTATTTTCCTCCTGCGTAAGCAATGGCAAACCGTTCTTCGTTGAGGTAGTTTTCTTCGATAAGCGTCCCGATAATTTCGTCATGATCTCGTTTCCACACACCGAGCTGATAAAGTTTATCGCGCACTTCACTGTGACTGCGCTCCTGGTAGGCACAGTACTGTTTCAGCTTTTGCAACGCCTGTTCTTTTGTCAACTGTTTCTTGTACATCGTGCAAAACTACGTCATAACATGAAAGCAGGCTTCCTTTCGGAAACCTGCTTTGCTCAGCTGAAACCGTCCAAAACATCAGCGCATATTGCTGATACTATTTTTTGCCGTTTCGTGTCTTGTTTTGAGACGTAAAGAGATTCCACCGCCGAAACTCATCGTCGTTTTTGCCGTGCTTATCGTTTGTGAAGTGAAAGGTGCATTCATTACCTGTGCGCGGATTTCCTGTTGTGAGGTATTATAATTTACACGCGACAGGTCTTTGTATCGTACGCTAACTGATTGTTCGGTGGGATTGATAAGGCCCGAAGCATACATGTGCACGCCGATAAAACTATTGCCGGGAAACCACTCCAGGCGGATCGTTGGTTTAATGAGTAGTTGAAAAGGCTTCTCGCGTATGTCGTCTTTCTGTGAATTATTGTAGTCCGCGATCAGTTCACCTGAAGAGATATCGGTGACGGAAAATTCTGCGAAAGAATTTTTACGGATCCCACCCGCAATACCAGCCTGCAATTGCAGATTGGCGGGCAGGGGCTGGCGATAAACAGGACCGATGGCCAGGTACCAGGCTCCTTTCGAAGACCGGAGGTCGGTGGCAGTAAAATCCTGGATACCCGCAGAATAGTTTTTAAGGTCGAAGCCGGGATCTGTAGGGAAATGGCCTCCCTCAAGCGTAGCACCTATTCTCGATTTAAAATAACCGATGGTCGCGGATGGCGTAAAATGACCGGAGGCATTGGGCTGCACGGCTTTGGCTTGTCCGCCTGATGCCTGAAAAACAAGTTCATTTTGCAAGGGAGCAGCTCGTATGCGGGTGTGATTGCTGCGCGACGCATTCTGGTTGAAGGCGCGTGTGTCCTGCGCGGACGCGGAAATGCCCGTAAACAACACGGTAAGGAATAACAGGGAGAAAATTGGTTGCGATTTCATCTGTATAACTATTTAGCTATACGGATATAAACGCCACGCAGTTTTTGTTACCTATACTTCTTCCAGTCTTTCGGTACAGCCGAACTCCTGTTTCAGACGGTCGTCGTAGTAGTCGGCTTTCTGCAGCAGGTTGCGGAATTCTGCCACGCCGGTTTCGCGGGTCATATCGAGGTCGTAGATAATGCGCGAAAGGACGATATTGTTTTTGACGCAGCTCAGCACCAACCCGTTGAGTTGGTAGTTTTCTTCCAGCAAAAACTGGTACAGCGGTTTGATCTGTACCGGATCGGTTGGTAACTGACACAGATACGCGTCACCTGCAATGAAAAAGTTTTCGGCGTTGTACGCGATTTTTATTTTGGCAGAGCCTTCTTTGACGGTCCAGTTGTTTACGCCTTCCCGCGCCAGTTTTACGTCTTTGCCTAATTCACGCAGTATTTCTTCAATTGTTTTGGCGGCGCCCATCGGCTCCAGTTCTTTCTCCGGAATTTCCGGAAGCTGTACTTCCGTGCCGCAGCTCGGGCAATATTTGGCCGAGTCGATATTGGCTTGGGTTACAAGGAAGTTGCAACTGAAACAGCGGCAGGATGCCTGTCCGCGGTTGGGTTGATAAAGCTGCAACGCTTCACGCAGATAATAAACGGGTAATGCAAACCCGAGGTTATCGCCACCTTTAATGATAAAGGAATTGACGCCGATAATCTCGCCGGTATTATTCACCAGCGGACCGCCGCTGTTGCCGGGATTGATGGCTGCATCGATCTGGATAAATTTCAATCCGTCGCGGATGCGGTCTACTTTGGAGATCACACCTTGTGTAGCGGTGTAGTTAAGGCCATAAGGATGACCAATGGCCACTACAAGGTCTCCGTCCTTCAGTTCTTCGTAGCGTCCGAGCCGGACTTCCGGTAATTCCACGTCGCGGGGTGCTTCGAGGAAGGCGAGGTCGTGTTTGCGATCGGTGTACCATACGCGTGAAAGTGTTTTTTCAAAGGCTTTTCCTGCAATGGTTACTTCGGCATTGTTATCAACTACGTGATCGTTGGTAACGATAAGATCAAATTCTTTTATATAAAAACCAGTACCGGTGCCGGTTGGTGTCGCTATCTGGATGATGGCCTTCTGGTACTGTTCGATTATCTGTTGTGGATCCATGTGTTTGGTAGGTTGAGCAGTGTCTCTTTACTGAGACTCCATGTTCAGAAATTCAATTTCATTGGTAAAACTATGATTGAAATTGATCAGGCTGTCCTGGCGCAGATTAGCCGCTTTGAAATCCATTGCCGGATATTTTTCTCTCCATCGCTCCTGTATGGCATAGACCTGATCGTTGATCAGCGCCATGTTGAATTCATTCTTGGCAATATCGTAGTATACGCTCGTAAAGCCGAGTGCGAGGAAGAAATCAGGATAATTTATCCGCATGTATAAAAGAAAAAATTCTGTGATGGGCCGCGGGAGGCTGTAAGAATATTGCGCGTAAGAAAGTCCGTATTCAATGATGCCATTGCCATAAAAAGGATAATTGTTATCGCGGTACCAGGTCATACTCTGGTTGCTCGCATGTATCGAATCCGCGAGTGTTTTGTGCACTTGCGGCGCAACAATGGCGAAAGTGTATTTGGAGCGGAACAGGTAAGGAAAAATTTCTTCTTTGCTCTTGGCCTGCAGCTTGCGGAACGCTTCGATCATGTCGCGGTTTTTTTCCGTAGGCTGACGTTCGTCTTTTTTAAAATAGATGGCGGAAATTTTTTCCAGTTCATTCAACAGTTGCCCTTCCGGCGACACGAGAAAGTCGATGCGGTAGGCCAGTGAAAGCAGGAGATAAGCATTTCCTCCGGAAAATTTATCGGCGTCGGTGGCAGCAATGGCGTCCAGCGTTTCCTGGATCCATTTCTGCATGTATTGATACTTTACTTCCTTTTCGTGTGCGGGAAGTGGTTGTATGTGTTCGCTGTCGATGGACTGGAGCATGGAAAAGTCCTGCACCAGCAGGTCATCCTGTTTATCGGCTTTGGTGGAAAGTTCTTTCAGTCCGTAATACAGTTTGCTGGGGCTGGCGGAGGCGATATTGCTGTCGAAACGCATGCAAAGGCGCTCATTATCCAGTGCAAAACGGCTGTAATAAAGGCTGAAATTCATTTCCAGGAGGCGGCGCATAACGGGCACGGAGGCCTGTGGCATGCCGGCAAGGGTTACTTCCGCCTGCAGGCGGCTATCGTCGAAGGTGCCGCGGACAATCTTGGAACCCTGGTAAAACTCGAACCGTCCCTGGGCCTCATTGCGTTCGTAAACCACATTCTGGGAATTATCGTCGCGGAGGTAGTCGAAAAAGGCGTCGATACTTTCGGGGATCTTTTTTTCCTTAAAGAGATTATCGGCGTCGGTCCAGCGGGCCACTTTGGCCACGGACTTATTATTATCAGAATATCGTCCAAACTGGATATCCGGATCCGTGCTTTTAGGCTCATCCTTTCTTTTTCCCCAGCCAAACAGTTTATCGAACATAGTACAGGAATTTGGTCAAGGAAGGTACAAAACAGTTCCTAATATCTGCACGCGGAAAAAAGGATAAGTTTGAGGTATGCCGGGCCTGTCCGACCGTGTTTTTTAGCTAAAAAAAGTTTAGTTTCGCCCCATTCAATTTTTATTATGAAGTTTATTGCGTCATCATCTGCACTACTGAAACAGTTGCAGCATATCTCCGGCGTTATCAATGCCAATACGGTATTACCTATCCTTGAGGATTTCCTGTTCGAGATTGACAAAAATACTCTGACTGTAGTCGCTACGGACCTCGAGACCGTTATGCGTGTGCAATTGGATGTAGAAGCCAAAGACAGCGGACGGGTTTGTATCCCCGCAAAAATCCTGATCGATTCCCTTAAAAATATTCCCGATCAGCCCCTGACCTTTACCATCGACAAGAATTTCGGCATCGAAATCACCAGCGACAACGGTAAGTACAAGGTAATGGGTGAAAATCCGGACAATTTCCCCAAAGAACCTGCCGCAGACGATACTTCGTCCTTCACCATGACGGCCACCGCGCTCGTTACCGCTATCAGCAAAACATTGTTTGCGACCAGCACCGATGACCTGCGTCCTGCCATGACTGGTGTGTTCTTTGAACTCGACAAAAAAGGAATTCAGTTTGTGGCTACTGACGCACACCGCCTCGTTCGCTACAAACGCACCGATGCAAGCTGTCCCAAATCAGACACCTTCATCGTGCCCCGCAAGCCGCTGAACCTGCTGAAGGCTGCGATCCCCGACAACGAAGACGAGATCACCCTGAGCTACAACGGCAACCACCTGTTTGTACAACACGGTACCACACGCATGAGCTGTCGCCTGATCGACGCGCGTTTCCCTGACTACAAAGTGGTCATTCCGGCAGACAACCCTTACCGCCTTACGGTGAACAAGGCCGACTTCCAGAGTGCATTGCGCCGTATCAGTGTATTCAGTAACAAAAGCACCAACCAGGTAGCACTGAGCATCAGCGGCAGCGAGCTGCAACTCACCGCGCAGGACGTTGACTTCAGCTTTGAAGGTAACGAGCGCATGAAGTGCCAGTACAACGGCGAAGACCTGGTAATTGCCTTCAACGCCAAGTTCCTGATCGAAATGCTCAACGCAGCCGAAGGTGATGAAGTGAACATCGAACTGTCCACCCCCACCAAAGCCGGTCTGTTGAAACCGACCGAGCAGGACGAAAACGAAGAACTTCTGATGCTGGTTATGCCACTGATGCTGAACCAGTAAATTTTTTAATACAAAGACTTGTCAAAAGCCCGCTATTGGCGGGCTTTTGCGTGAATGGTGAATCGGGAATGGCTTCGCTTTTATTGCATCCGCTTTTTGAATTAACTTAATGCCTGTTAACTAAAACCCTATACCTTACGCCCCAGGCCTTACGCCCAATACCTTCATATCATGAAATACGTCCCGGTAGCGGCATACGACAACTACGTAACGGCACACCTGGCCAAAGGTCGCCTGGAAGCCGAATCTATCCAATGCTGGCTGATGGACGAAAACACCGTTACCATTATGCCCATCTGGAGCCAGGCGCTCGGCGGCATAAAACTTATGGTGCCCGATGTGCAGGCTCCCCGCGCACAGGAAATTCTGGCCTCCCTCGAACAGGCACACAAATCCCATCACGCCTGCTCCCAATGCGGATCGCACAACACCGAGGAAATCAGTACGCCGCGCAAGATCAGCAACTGGATAAGCGCCATTTCCACCTTTTTATTAGGCAATTATGCCATTCCCGTGAAAAAAGTCCGCCGTTGTTTTGATTGCGGTCACGAAACCCCTCTCTGAGATTTGACCGGATTTTCGTAAATTACCCATTGATTTTTTGCCATGTGGGATAGCATTATTGAATATTTCTCGACGCTTGAACAACGACCCGGCCAAAGGATGGCTTTTCTCGTGGGCGGTTTGTTGATCTTCTGGATCATAGAAGGGGCTATTCCGTTGTTGCCCATGAAATACAAGCGCAACAAGCTTCGGCACGCGGCCGTCAATTTCGGATTTACCTGCATTCACCTCGTTATTCATACATTGCTTGCCATCCTGATCGTCAAGTTATCAGATTGGTGCCACGAAGCCGATTTCGGACTGATTCATTGGTTTGGAGCGGGCATTGCCGGCGCCATCATCATTTCTGTGCTGGCACTTGATTTCAGCAGTTGGCTTGTGCATTTTGTGATGCATAAAGTGCCCGTGCTCTGGCGTTTTCATTTAGTGCATCACAGCGATAATAATGTGGATGTCACCACCGGACTCCGGCATCATCCGGGCGATAGCCTGCTGCGTGGTGTTTTCTTTCTGCTATTAATCTTCGTCTCCGGCGCGCCGATGTATGGGGTAATGATCTACCAGACGCTGGTGGTGATCGCTACGGCATTCACACATGCCAATATCAGTCTTCCTAAAAAACTGGACAAGGTGCTGAGTTATGTACTTGTTTCTCCCAATATGCACAAAGTGCATCATCACTGGAAGCAACCTTATACGGACAGTAACTACGGGGCTGTATTCTCCTTCTGGGACCGGCTGTTAGGTACCTTCATGAAAATGGACCCCAAAGAAATCCGCTATGGCCTCGACCGCTATTATCCCAATGAAAAAGACGAAGACTTTATGTCTCTGATGAAAAGGCCTTTTCAAAAATTGCGTGATTAAAGAACAACGGCCATTATTTTTACACCATGAAAGTAATTGCGCTCATTCCGGCACGTTATGCTGCCACACGATTTCCCGCTAAACTGATGCAGACTCTCGGGGATAAACCGGTGATCCGTCATACTTACGATGCAACGGTGGCCACCGGTTTGTTTGATGAAGTGATCGTGGTTACGGATAGTGATATTATTTACGGTGAAATAACAGCGCATGGCGGAAAAGCGGTGATGAGTGTGAAGCAACATGAGAGCGGAAGTGACCGCATTGCGGAAGCGATTGCAGACATGGACGTAGACGTGGTGATCAATGTGCAGGGCGATGAACCGTTTATCCGCAAAGAGCCCCTGGAAAAGCTTGTACGGCTGTTTGACGATCCAACGGTACGTGTGGGTTCGCTCATGCGCAAAATCACGGAAGCCGAAGAGCTGCTGGCCAACAGTTGTGTGAAAGTGGTGGTGAACAAATTCAATGACGCATTGTATTTCAGCCGCAGCGTAATTCCCTTCGCTGCAAATCCTGCCGTACCTGCACCCTATTTTTTACATGTTGGCGTATATGGATTCCGCAAACAAACACTGCTGGATTTTACAACATGGGAGGCCGGTCGCCTGGAGCAGGTGGAAAAGCTGGAGCAATTAAGATATCTTGAAAATGGTGTCACCATCCGCATGGCCGAAGTTGAATTCACGAGCGTGGCCATCGATACACCGGAAGATCTTCAAAAAGCAAAAACGATTCTCACTGGCCGATAAAAATACCGTGGGCCGGGTATAGCCGGGCGCTGCGATACGCTGATCTTCGTTCCGGTAAACAATGTGTTTCTGGTATTGATTATGCGTTTCGTGCTCACACTTCCACAGACGAAACCACCGATCCCCACAGTCATGTGGGGATTATTTTTTACCTTAAAGTATGAATGTGAAATTGCGCCCGGAAAAATACCTGAAGTATCTCTACCTGCCCAATTTGTTCGGCACCCAGCGGACCAAAGAAATCCTTTCTGTTAACCCCACGATCGTTCCGCAACGCGCAGAAGCCGAAGAAGTGTGTGTGCATGTTTTTGATTACGATGCCGACACCATCGTGGAAAAAGAACTCGACAAAGTCGACGAGGCATTTCCGTTTAAGACAAGCAAACGCGTCAGCTGGATCAATATAGACGGGCTTCGTAAAGCCGATATCGATCTCATCTCGGAATATTTCGGCATTCACGCACTCCTGATCGAAGATATTCTCAGCGTCAGCCAGCGCCCGAAAATGGACGAAGTAGAAGGTGTGATGCTTTGCCTGTTGAATATGCTTTACTACAATGAAGCCAAGCAGACCGTAGAAGTGGAGCAGCTCAGCATCGTGCTGGGTGATCAGTTTGTTATCAGCTTCCAGGAAGATGCGAGCCGCGATGTATTCAATCCTTTGCGCGAGCGGCTGCGGCTGCCCACCAGCAAAGCAAGAGGCCGCAGTGCGGATTATCTCTGTTATGCTATGCTCGATATGATCGTGGATAGTTATTTCCTTGTGATGGACAAACTTGGTGACCGCATCGAATTACTCGAGGAAGAAGTGGTACGGCGCAGTAATAAACGTTCACTTGCCAGGATCAACCAACTGCGCAAGGAATTAATTGTATTAAAAAGAAATATCGCACCGGTACGCGATCTCATCGGCAACATCGTGCGCAGCGAAAGCGATCTGCTCGATGATCGCACAACAAAGTATTTCAAAGACGTTCACGACCACATCATCCAGGCTTTTGATCTCATCGAAAACTACCGGGATGTAATGATGAGTTTGCAGGACCTCTATATGAGCAACGTAAACCTGCGGCTGAACGAAGTAATGAAGGTAATGACGATTGTGACCTGTCTGCTGGCGCCGGCAACGGTTATCGGCGGCATCTTCGGAATGAACTTCGATATCATTCCGTATGCACATCACGAATGGGGTTTTTATTTCGCCGTAGGCGGAATGTTTATTGTGCCGTTGGTGATGTTGTATATTTTTAAAAGGAGGGGCTGGTTCTGATGTATCAGCGTTGTACGGCTTTTTTATAAACCGGTACGGTGCTGCAAGGCTCTCCGTACATCAGGCTTTTAACAACGGGGCGCAGCAGGCGGGTAGCTTCTGCATAAGCGAATGGTCCGATTTCCACATCTGCGCATCCTTTGATCACCACACGTTTATCGGAAAATTCTTCCAGCGGTAGTGCGGCAAGTTGCTGCATAAACAAATGCCGGTGAAGCTCCTGTTCGGTTCCGGCGATCACCTGTAATGCCACGGGCTCGAGATAAGTCGTTACCAGCATATAGGCCCACACGGGAATGATGGCGTCTGCCGAGCAGGTGATGGCGACGTTTTTACCGCGGTATTGTTCCCAGTCGGTTTGCTTCAGCGCTTCGCGGAAATCTTTTTCTTTCAGGATAAGCCCCATGAACAGATGCTCCTTGAGATCAAAGACGGCGGTTGGCGCCGAAGGATAGTATTGCTCCAGATCCAGCGTGATCAGTTCACTTTGCGCTACTTTATTGACAATAGGACCTTCCATGATGTGTTTTGCTTATAAAAATAACAAGGTTCCGGCTCTTTTGTTGACAAAAAACCCTCCGGAGTGCCGGAGGGTTTTTATATTCTTCAGGGATTCTATTAATAGAATTCTCCGCGATAGTCTTTGATTTTGGCGGCTTCTTTCAGGGCCTGTGAAGGAGGCGCCTGGTACATTGCCTGCATTTTAGCCTGCTCATAGCGTGATTTGCGTTGCTCATCAACATTGGCATCAGCAACCGGAGTTGCGCTTACGTTGTCAACACGGATCACATATACACCTTGTGAACCTGCGATGGCAGTAGTAACCACTTTGCCGGCATTTGCCTTGTTGAAAGCAGCACCGATCACTTTGGGCTCAAAACCGAGAATAGAAGAGGAAGAACCGGTGAAACGTACGCTGTCGGCTACTTCGATCGGCTGGCCACCGAGTGCGGCAGATGCAGCTTCGAGGGTAGTGATGGTGCCCAGTTTCTTTTTCACGATCTCTGCTTTTCTTTTGTTGCGCAGCAGCGGCTCAACCAGCAGACGGGCCTGAGAAGCAGATTGTACGCCTTCTTCGTTCACTTCAGTAACGACGGCAACAATGTAGTTTTCACCAACCAGTTCCGGAGCCAGTACTTGTCCTTTTTTCGCTTTGTAGATATTCTTGATAAACTGGCGGGAGAAACCAAGACCCTGGATCTCGTAAGAGGCAGGTGTGATGTTCATTGCCACGTTTTTGTTGATGCCTTGTTCTTTGCGGAGTTTTTCTGCAGCAGCTTCAAATTCTTTTGCATCACGTGCAGTAGCAGCAAAGCTGGAAGCAGCGGCGTCAGCAGCATTGGTTGTTGTCTGGCTGGCGTCGATATTCTTCGACATGTAGGCAATGTTGTAGTGAGGCTCTGTGCCGATGAACGACATGATCTCGATATAGTGATAACCAAAATTGGTTTTCACTACTTTTTTATCGCCGGGTTTGCCGTCGAACAGAATGAACTGACCGAATTCTTTAGCAAAGCCTTCGCCCTGGATATCGGTAGAAGCAAAAGTCATTACACCTTTCTCCTGCCCGGCTGCTTCGTCAGTGCTGTATTTCGCTTCGAGAGAATCGAAAGAAGCGCCGCGTGCAATGGCCATAGCAACGCTGTCAGCTTTGAATTTAGCAATTGAGTCCGCCATGATCGGCTGACCCTGACGATCAGTTGTTCCCAGCAGGATGTGACGGCATTTAACGCTGTCGGGCAGCACTTTCATGTCGATCATTTTTGCCAGTACATAAGCACCGCCATCGAGGTATGGACCATATACAGCACCTTTAGCCAGGCTGAACAGCGTGTCTTTATTAGACATCTGGATAGACTGGTTGGCTTGCTGCAATTTGGATTTAGGGAAATAGATAGAAGAGTATTCCATGGATGAGCCATTGCGCACCAGGAAAGACTCTGGATCTTTTGTAGAATCGAATTCAGGTTTCAGGTTCAGCACCGCTTCGCGTGTAGCAGCAGTGTCGTCAGCAGTTGGCAACGCACTGAAAGAAACATAAGCGATAGAACGGCTTTCTGTTTGTTTGAAATCCTTCTTGTGCTTGTTCACATAATCTTCGATCTCTTTATCAGTGATCTTGCTGGAGTCAGTTATTGCAGCATAGGTCTGACGAACGAAAGAAATTTTTGCGATTTCCGCATTATCCTGGTTCTGCTTTTCAATCATCCATTTCGGATAGTTGATGCTGTTCAGCAGAAGTGAATTGTATTTTTCTGAAAGACGCATCTGGCGCAGCTCAACGAGGTAGTCGTTCAACTGTTGTTTCATCTGTACATCTTTACCTCTTTTGATTTCGTTGATACGCTGGCGAACTGCTTCGGCATTGTATTGACCTGTCTGCGGATCGGTACCCATCTGACGAACGTCGGCAGGAGGGTTAACACCGAACAGCATGTCGTCAAGCTCGGCAGCCGAAACACCGATACCAAGTTTATCAGCTTCATCGTTAAGCAGGATCTTGTTTACTTCTCTGTCCCACGTTTCCTGCAACGCACGTTGCGTAAGGGCAGGACCTGTAAGACCATAAGTCTGCTGGCTCGCTTGCAGACGGTCTTCGATTTTTTTGAACTCCTCGCCAAACTCATTCACATCGATTTTTTCTCCGTTTACCTTACCAATCACACTGGAAGGACCGCCGAAGATGGTGTTGCCATTCTCAAAAGCAAGCATTACCACGAACGTGATGAGGGCCAGGGCAATGATAACCGCCATTACTTTGGCGTACTTCTCCTGGATCTGCTGAATAACTGACATAATAGTATTAGTGGTTATAAAAAGGATGGCAAAAATAGGGGTTTTGAAGTTATGAACAAATTGGGGAAAACTCACGAAATCAGCGTGAATGCACGTCTTGCGGCAATGATTCGCATAAAAAAACCCCGCCTGTCCGGCGGGGTCTGCTAATAGGCTGTAAACTATTTCTTTTTCTTGGGATGAACCAGCTTCATTTCTTTTACCAGGTGGCCCGCGCCAGCGTATTTATCTATAATAAATAATACGTAGCGGATATCCACCATGATATTGCGGCAGATCGAAGGATCGTAATTGATATCGCTCATGGTGCCTTCCCACACCCGGTCGAAGTTCAGACCAACCAGGTTGCCATAAGCATCCAGGGCCGGGCTTCCGCTGTTTCCGCCGGTGGTATGATTGGCGGCGATAAAACAAACCGGCATTTTTCCGGCAGCACCATATTGACCATAGTCTTTCTTTTGATAGAGTTCGCGGAGTTTGGCCGGCACATCAAATTCATAATCGCCGGGAACATATTTTTCCATAACACCATCGAGATAGGTATGGATATCATAAGTCACGGCGTCGCGGGCTTCGTATCCTTTCACGGTTCCATAAGTCACACGTAACGTGCTGTTGGCATCTGGATAGAATTTTTTTTCTGTCATCACATCCATTTGCGCCTGCATGTAGGTGCGTTGCAGGGCGTTGATGCGGGCCTGGATTTCGGTCAGGCGGGGAAGTACTTTGGCTGAATAATTCTGCGCCAGCTCTGTTTGCAGGGCCACGGCCGGATCATTGGCCAGGGCATTCAGCAGGCCTGCGGGATCTTTATCGAGTGCCTCGAGTACTTTATTTTCATCCGCCAGCACGGTTGTTTTGTAAAGTTCCTGGGCCCAGCGTGCATAATCACCGGCGTAGCCGGCGGATTTTTGACGAACTGAGGGTGCTGAATAGGCTGAATCCTGTCCTATATATATAGGCATCAGCGCTTCGAAGAGTTTTACATCTACGCGGCTGTCATATTCTTTATAAAACTCGCGAAGGCGTTCTTTGGTTTTAGGCAGTTGTGTCTGAAAAGCCGCTTCTCCTTGATTTTGGGCCGCTTTTAGCTGTTTTAACTGCTGAATTACGGTAAAAAGCTCAATTTTGGGGATTATTTCCCCATATATATCTCGCGCAATGCCGTAAGGATATAACTCTGCGTAAGCTTTTTCCAGGTCGCCGAGCACTGTTCCGTATTGCTGCTTCAACTGGGCACTGGCCAGCACGCGGCGGTTGAATTCTTCTTCATATTTTTTCTTTTTTCCAACACCGTCTGTCCGGTTAAGGCCCAGTACTTCGCCCTGCCATTTTTTCCAGGCATTGGCGATGCTGGCATATTTGGCGGCATATTGGATCTTTATCTGCTCATCGTTGCGCATAAATCCATCAATCACGGCCAGTGCCTTGTCGCGGATAGCGATTTTTGTCGGATCGTTTACTTCTACTATTTGTTTTACGGCAGCGGCGGGCAAGTATTCCGTTGTGCGGCCAGGGAAGCCGAAAATCATAGTGAAATCTCCTTTAGCCGTTCCATCGAGTGAAATAGAAAGTGACTTTTTTGGCACAAAAGGGACGTTTTCTGTCGAATATGCGGCCGGTTTGTTGTCTTTTCCGGCATAAATGCGAAAAAGTGAAAAATCGCCGGTATGGCGTGGCCACATCCAGTTGTCGGTGTCTTTTCCAAAATTTCCGATTGAAGAAGGCGGTGCGCCTACCAGTCTGACATCATTGTAAGTCTCGGTAACGAACATATAATATTGATTGCCTTCAAAAAATCCGCGGATAAAAGCATCCTGGTAGGTTTCTCTTTTGGCTGCATTTTTTACAAGACCCATATTTTTTTCAATCAGGGCCTGGCGATCTTTTTCCGCCATGCCGCTGGTAACACCATTTAATACGAGTTTGCTGACATCTTCAATTCTGGCGATAAAAGTGACAAATAAGCCCTGATTGGGGATTTCTTCGGCATAATTCCGTGCCCAGAAGCCATCTCTTATATAATTATTATCAAGCGTTGAATGGTTCTGAATGGCATCGAATCCGCAATGGTGGTTGGTAAGTACAAGACCTTTGGAAGAGATGACTTCGCCGGTACAAAAGCCACCAAAACTCACGATTGCGTCTTTGAGGCTTCCGTTGTTCACACTATATATATCCTTGGCGCTGATCTTCATGCCGAGGCTCTTCATTTGCTGTTCATTCAGTTTCTCCAGCAACAAGGGCAGCCACATTCCTTCGTCCGCGCGCGCCAGCGAGGAGAAAAAGAGGACAAAAGCGAGCAAAAACAGTTTTAGTACCTTCATATAGCGATAGATTTTGCGTAAAAATAGCACTTGTTAGTTTTTAGCAGTTGTAGATTTTGGTTTGAGCCAGCGCGGTGAATAACAACTATTTCTCCCCACGGACCTGTGAATAGAGCTGGAAAAGTGTGAATAACCCTGTGTGAAACGTTGATATGGAACGGGATTAGTGGGATGTAAACAGTTTCGAAAGTTAATTTTTTATAACGCGGTGCAAAGACGCACAGTTATTCCACAACAATCCACATTCAACATCGCAAAAACGGATCAGAAAGTTTTCATCACCACTAATCCACACGATTGTGGAAATCGGGCTCAAATTCAAACCAGTCGTGATAAATGGATGTTAATAAGGGAAATCAAATTGTGAATAACGACAATTCCAAACGTGAAAACCGTTTTTAAAAAATAGTTACCCACTAATTCACAGCCATAATAATAATAGGGTTTTTATATAAATAATTTATTACTTATTATTAGTTCTAATACTACGGGCCTGCGAATTTTAAATTTGTTTTTTGGGTTGCCGGGTTCGTAACATTGCACTGTCGAAAAAAAATTGTGACGATGAACACAGAAACGCTCGCCTCTGCTTCCGCTGAAATTGAACAAAAAGGTTTCCTGGATCTCGAAGTGGATCCGACACTGGATCTGTTTGCCGAGATAGAGCGGTTGAAGAAGGAAAAAAATGCAATTGTTCTCGCGCACTACTACCAGGATGCGGATATCCAGGATATCGCCGACTACATCGGCGACAGCCTCGGTCTGGCACAGCAGGCAGAAAAAACAGAAGCCGACATGATCGTGTTTGCCGGCGTACACTTCATGGCTGAAACTGCCAAGATCCTCAACCCGACAAAAAAAGTGGTGATCCCCGACCTGAAAGCGGGATGTTCCCTGAGCGACAGTTGTCCGCCGCCGCTTTTCAAACGTTTCAAAGAGCAACATCCGGACCACGTGGTGGTGAGTTACATCAACTGCAGTGCCGGCATCAAAGCCCTCAGCGATGTGATCGTTACCAGCAGTAATGCCAAGATCATCGTGGATAGTTTCCCCCAAGACCAGCCAATCATTTTCGCACCCGACAAAAACCTGGGCGCTTACATCAACAAAGTCACCGGACGCAACATGGTCCTGTGGAATGGCGCCTGCATGGTGCACGAAATTTTTAGCCTGGAAAGAATAACGAAGCTGAAAGTGCAATATCCGAAGGCCAAATTGCTGGCACACCCCGAATGTGAAGAACCCATTCTGCGCATTGCGGACTATGTAGGATCCACAACAGGCATTCTGAAGTATTCTCAGACCGATGATGCGCAGGAATATATAGTAGCTACAGAGACAGGCATTTTGCACCAGATGATGAAGGCAAGCCCCGGAAAAACGTTTATACCAGCTCCTCCCGACAATGGCTGTGCCTGCAATGATTGTCCGCACATGAAGCGCAATACCCTGGAGAAAATCTATCTCTGCATGAAATACGAGCAACCGGCTATTGAAATGGAAGAAGAACTCCGTCTCGCTGCACGCAAGCCGATTGAACGTATGCTGGAGATCAGTGCAAAGGCGGGGTTGTAATCAGATGCGCTGCAGTCTTGAAGCAGCTTCTTCCAATGTCGTTTCTTTTTTTGCGAAGCAAAACCTGATCACGCCGTGATCGGTTGACTGTTGATAAAATACGGAAACAGGAATGGCTGCAACACCATATTCCCTGGTAATACGTTTACAAAACTCTACATCATTTTCTTCTGAAATACGGTTGTAGCGATACAACTGGAAATAACTCCCGTGTGAAGGCAGTGGATCGAACCTGGATGAATGCATCAGACCCGCAAAATGATCCCGTTTACCCTGCATCATTTTTCCCAACGAATTATAAGTAGAAGGATCCTGCAGGTAAGCAGCCAACGCAATCTGTGAAGGCGAATGACAACTGAAACAATTGAATTGATGAACTTTTCTGAACTCGGTCATCAATTCAGCAGGTGCTATGCAATAACCCAATTTCCATCCGGTGCAGTGGTATAATTTTCCGAAGGAAAAACAAACAAAGCTCCTCTCTCTCAACTCGGGAATACGCAATACGCTTTGGTGTGGTATTTCATCAAAAATGAGATGTTCGTAAACTTCATCGCTGAGAATAAGTATGGAAGTGTCTTGTACAATCGCAGCCAGTTGTTGCAGGTCTTCCGGATATAGAACTGTGCCGGTTGGATTATGCGGACTGTTCAACATGATCATTCTCGTATGGGGTGTGATCTTGTTTTTCACCTGCTTCCAGTCGATGCGGTAATCGGGATAGCTGAGATCGACGAATACCGGTGTGGCGCCATTGAGTACGATATTGGGTATATAGCTGTCGTAACAAGGTTGAAATACGATTACTTCATCACCGGGCTTTAATACGGTTGTAAGCGCGGTATAAATAGCATAGGTACCGCCGGGTGTGATGGTGATATCCGTATCCGGATTTACGGATGCATTGTACAGACCCGATACTTTTTGGGAAATGGCTTCCCGCAAGGGAAGATATCCCTGCATGGGCACATACTGGTTGAAGCCGTCATGCATGGCTTTATTAACCAATGACATAAGTTCTTCCGGCATATCATAGTCTGGGAAACCCTGACCGAGGTTGATGGCTTTGTGTTCATTGGCCAGAGCGCTCATGGTCGTGAAGATAGTAGTGCCTACTTCGGGGAGTTTAGATTGTATACCTGTTGTCATGATATGCAATTTACAGGATGAATGGGATGAAATAAAAAAGCCTCCCGGAGGAGGCCTGTGTTTTATTTTATTGTTAGTTGGGACATTTTCAATTCATTCTTACCAAACATTTTGACCCGGGTTGCTGGTATTAAAATGGTACTACCATTAATATAAGCGCTTCTTGGCATCATGATACCATCGGATGAATTATCGTAGATCATTTTACGTTTCATGGTGCCTGTTACCAGGTCAACGCTGATGCCGTAAAAATTACTTTTCTTTTTGAAATTATACACACGTTTTACTTTGTGTCCATATTCGGGATTAACATTATTGCTTTGGTGATCATTCATCAGAATGATGAGTTTATCCTTATTGATAAGGGCAGCAAAGGAGGAAAAATAAGGGTGGGCAGTTTTTCCGGAGAAATAATCTTCTTCTGAGCGGGTGATATTGGGATTCTCGTATTTTTCCTGTTGTTTCTTTGGAATACTGTTGACCCATTTAACCTTTCCCTCGGCGTTAAGTCCTATAAGTAAAATGTCTTTTGTTGTATAACTAAAAACGGTAGTATATGTGGTCATATTACCGCTTCTATTCTGTGTTTGATAAACATGTAGCTGTGATATTTCTGCAGTAATAACCATCGAGTTGTCTGCCGGATTGATCAGTACAGATTTGAGAACATAATCATTTGGTATTTCCTCTTCCTCGTCGTCATCATCCTTTTTCTTTTCTTCTTTTTTGGACTTCTTGCTATCCTCGTCGTCGTCATCTGCATCTTCTGTATAGTTCTGGCCGATCATGGAAGCATTGATCTCTTTGTAAGAGGTGAGGAGTAATTCGTTTTTATCTGTGTCTATTTTACTCAGGAAAAATCCGCTTAAATCTTTTTTCTTGGGATCGGTGGCATAAAAGCCGGCAAGAGCTAATGTGCCATCTGTATGCTCGATAAGTTTTCCACTAATAGCGAAACGCTGATCGGCGGTAATAGGAATTTCTTTCTCTTTTTTTCCTGCTTTTGTGTAAATGTGCAGTATATATTGTTTGAATACCCAGCGTTTCCTTTTACGTTTTCCAACCTGCGTTTCTTCAGATTCTTTACCCAGTACAACGATCTTTTCATTGGCTGTATAAAATACATCCTGGATACTGAATTGCTTAGGGGTAAATCTAAAATCAATGGTAGCCGTGGCTTCTCTTTTAAGTTGCGGATCCAGTACCGCGGTAACTAAAGACACCCTGTCTTTATTGGAAGCATTGGCAGCAAAAAGTAATTTTTTTCCATTGGAAACAGGTGCAAATTTTACTTCGAAATCATCACGTTTATCTTCCAGAGGAAAGGTTCCGATCTCTTTGGCGTCTTGTTTTATTTCGCCAGTGGTCTTGTTGATTTTGCGGGCATATAAAGTGAACGTTTTTTCTTTCCTGGTATACTCTGTGGAAAACATGACCAGCTCTTCGTCGATCGGGTAGAAGCCACGAAAGATGGAGCCACGCAATTCTTTCCGGTAATCTTTTTCATAAATATCGTTATAGTTTTTATCGAATTTGTAAAGTTTTGCTCTCAGGTTCCAGGACCATCTTTGTTCGGCAAAATAATTACCGGTTTTGTCGCTGGCTACAATGTCGAGGTCGGATGAGTATTTACTTACTTTTATTTGATCCCCGCTGATGAGTTGATAATTCTGGGAGAAACTACATAGTGATAACAACAGCATAACTGCTGCAAAAAATAACTTCTTCATGTTGGTGATGGCTTGTTAAAAAATGGTGGCTTATTTTTTCTTTTTTGGTTTGGCTACGAGTTCATAAGAGTGGTCGATCCATTCTTTGATCAGTTTGGCTGGAATACTTCCATCGAGTATGACCGTGTTCCAATGTTTTTTATTCATGTGAAAACCCGGCTGCACTGCATGATAGGTTTCGCGTAGTTCGAGCGCGAGATCGGGATCACATTTTACATTGAATTGGGGTTGATCCGAGTCGAGCGGCAGCAGGAGGAAAATCTTATCGTTTACTTTGAATACAAGTGTATCTGGTCCGAAGGGTAGTGTTTCTACCGCATCCGGTTTGGAGAGACAATAATCTCTGATCACTTCGATATCCATTTTTATTAGTTTTTAAATTCAACATGCTGATCGTCGATGCCTGGTTCGCCCTGCAGGCGCAGGAAGATACGTGCCAGGGTGATCACGTCTTTCTGACAATAGGTGACGATACGGTCGAGGTTGCGTTCTTTCCAATATACTTCCCAAACCATGCTGCCATCGATATCGTCTTTGGGCGTAGGTATGGACAGGGCAGTGGCGAGCAGATTGAGGGAGGTATAATTTTTAAAATCACCGAATTTCCACAGCTCCAATGTATCCAGATGGGTAATCTCCCAGGGCTTTTTGCCGGCAATGTTCAGCAACGAAGGAAGGGGAATATTGTTGATGATCATGCGGCGGCACAGATAAGGAAAATCAAATTCTTTTCCATTGTGGGCGCAGAGATAACGCGCTTCATTGTTGTGGCTCCATTTATCGAGAATGGAGGAAAAGGCGGCCAGGAGTTGTGGTTCGTTATCGCCGGATAATGATTTGATAACAAGCTTGCGTTGATCACCTGATCCTTGCAGAAAGCCACAACTGATACAGACTATTTTTCCAAATTCTGCATAGATGCCGGCTCTCGGATAAATGCTTTCAATTGTTTCATCTTCCCGCGAGCGCAGTAAAGAAGCTGCTTTCTTTTGCCAGAGGTCTTTCCATGCATCCGGTACCTCTTCAAATTCCGCATATTGCGGTACGGTTTCTATGTCGATAAAGAGAACCTGGTTGACAGGGTAAGGCATAGTTTATAATTAAAGGAATTTATCTCCTTTGTTTCGTTTGATCTCGGCAACGTATTCTTTGATCTCCTGTTCTTTGTCTTTTTTACAAATAAGCAACACATCTTTGGTATCTACAATGATGTAGTCCTGTACGCCTTGCAGAACAACGAGTTTACCGTCGGGTACGTGCACCATGCAATTGCCGGCGTCTACTACCATCACCTGATCACCAACCACGGCATTCTGGAAATAGTCTTTTTCCATATTATCCCAGGCGCTGGCCCATGTACCCAGATCGCTCCACGCAAAAGAAGCAGGGATCACATATACGTTTTCCGCTTTTTCCATTATACCAAAATCAATAGATATGTTGGTGCATTGCGGATAGATGGATTCAATGGCTGCTGCTTCTTCGGGTGTATTGAATTTATCTTTTTCAGGAGCAAATACTTCATACATCTCCGGAAGATATTTTTCAAAAGCAGCGATAACATTTTTCACTTTCCAAGTGAAGATGCCCGCATTCCAGAGAAAGTCTCCGCTGGACACAAAGGTTTTAGCGAGTTCGAGGTTAGGCTTTTCGGTAAACGTTTTCACCTTATGCACACCTGGTGCGGCTTCCGGTGCTTCATGCTGAATATAACCGTAACCGGTATTGGGTGAAGTGGGTTTGATACCGATCGTTACCAATGCATTGATATGATCTACAAATCTGAAAGCATTGTTAGCCGTTTCAATAAACGCCTGCGTATCGAGAATGAGGTTATCTGCGGGCGCTGCGATCATTAAGGCATTGGGATCTTTCTGAAATAATTTGAAAGCGATGTACGCAATGCAGGGCGCTGTATTCTTGCGTGAAGGTTCCGCAAGAATATTATCTGCGGAAATACCGGGCAATTGTTCTTTTACCTTCTCAACATATTCTTTGGAGGTGATGATGAAGATATTTTCTGCGGGAACGAGTTGGCTATAGCGGTCAAAGGTCTGCTGTATCAGCGTACGTCCTATTCCAAGAATATCGAGAAATTGCTTAGGATGATTGGCACGGCTCATCGGCCAGAAACGGCTGCCGATACCACCCGCCATGATGGCTACATAATGATGTTTGTTCATGTACGTTGATTAACGCTTGATTAAGACCGGCAAAACTATCTATTTTTTACGTAGTAAATGTTTGGCCGACGTCAGATAATACCTTCTTTAACAAGATCGTGAAGGTGAATGATGCCCAGGTACACTCCCTTGTCGACCACAGCGAGTTGAGTGATTTCGTTTTTGCGCAGAAGATCCAACGCTTCAACCGCCAATTGATCAGCTTGAATGGTTTTGGGATTTTTGGTCATAATATCGGAGGCCTTGATGCTGTCGTTGATGGTGAGATCATTTTTTAACATCCGGCGAAGATCACCGTCGGTGATGATACCGAGCAATTCTTTGTTGTCGCCTGTAACGGCCGTAACGCCGAGCCGTTTCCGGGTCATTTCCATTATCACTTCTTTAAGTGATTGATTGGCAGTGACCTCAGGCTTTTCATTATTGATATAAAGATCAGAAACGCGCAGGTAAAGCTTTTTGCCCAGCGCTCCACCGGGATGGAAACGTGCAAAATCATCGCTGCGGAAGCCTTTTTCTTCCATCAGGCAAACAGCCAGCGCATCGCCCATTACGAGCTGAGCAGTAGTGCTTGATGTAGGGGCGAGGTTATTCGGACACGCTTCCTGGTCAACGGTTGTGTTGAGCAGAATATCGGACCTGCGGGCCAGATACGACTGATCATTGCCCGCAATGGCGATCAGGGTATTACCAAAATTACGGATCAGCGGCACAAGTACTTTGATCTCGGGACTTTCCCCGCTTTTACTGATAATAACAACAATATCATCCTGTTGAACGATGCCCAGATCACCGTGAATGGCATCTGCGGCATGCATAAAAATCGAAGGAGTTCCTGTTGAATTGAAAGTGGCCACGATCTTTTGGGCAATAACGGCGCTCTTGCCGATACCACTGAACACCACGCGGCCTTTGCAGCGGCTGATGGTATCGACGGCTTTCTCAAAATCTTCGTTGATGTAGTTGGCAAGACCTGCTATGGCAAGTGATTCCAATTCAATCGTTCGTAAGGCAATTTGCTTAATTGTCGGTTTCATGAAGAGTACAAAATTAACCGTATTTATCATGAAAAGAATTTCGCAATCGATGTACTTAATTTTAACGATTCAGCACTTGAATAAACCGTGTTTGATTCGTAAATTCGCTGCCCACTTAGTTACGGGCCCCGTCACACTGGCTAATCAGCCAAATGTCACGTATTAAACCTTCCTCATGAATCTCACCACCCGCAAGGATGGCATGAACGGGTAAAATTAAGTACCTTACTTATGTCGGCACTGAAGAAGTGCGATTGAAAAACTGAGCAATGGCAATATCAACCGAAAAGCGAACCACAGGTTCCAAAAAACTGAAGAGCAAGGACGCTGCTGCACCCAAAGAACGATTCGATCTTCACAAAGCATTACAGGAGAATTTTGGATTCGATAAATTTAAAGGCACGCAGGAGAAAGCGATTGAATCACTGTTGGCCGGGCACGATACTTTCGTGATCATGCCCACCGGCGGCGGTAAAAGCCTTTGTTATCAACTGCCCGCTATGGTTAGTGAAGGCGTGGCAATTATTGTGTCCCCACTTATTGCGCTGATGAAAAACCAGGTTGACCTGGTAAGAGGCTATTCAAGCAATGACGAAGTAGCGCATTTTCTTAACTCTACACTTTCAAAAAAAGAGATCAAGGAAGTTCATGACGACCTGCTTACCGGACGTACGAAAATGTTGTACGTGGCACCGGAAACACTCACCAAACAAGAGAACCTTGAATTTTTCTCCGATCTTAAAATATCATTTTTCGCGGTTGACGAAGCACACTGTATTTCGGAATGGGGACACGATTTCCGGCCCGAATACCGCCGCCTTCGTGAGATGATGATTCAGATCAATCCCGATGCACCGGTAATTGCCCTGACCGCAACAGCCACACCCAAAGTGCAAAGCGATATCACAAAGAACCTCGATCTGCGTGAACCCAACATCTTTATCTCTTCCTTCAACAGACCCAATCTTTATTACGAAGTACTGCCGAAGATCAAGAAGAATCAGACCAACGAAAGTATTGTCCGCTTTATCAAAAGCATGAAGAAGAAGAGCGGTATTATTTATACATTGAACCGCAAGACCACCGAAGAAATGGCGGCATTGCTTGAAGCAAACGGTATAAAAGCGGTTGCCTATCATGCAGGTCTGGATGCTAAACTGCGTGCAGAGAGACAGGATCAGTTTCTCAGTGAAGATGTGCAGGTGATCTGTGCTACGATTGCATTCGGCATGGGTATCGACAAACCGGATATTCGATTCGTTATCCACTATAATATTCCCAAATCAATAGAAAACTACTACCAGGAAACCGGCCGTGCAGGTCGTGATGGACTGGAAGGAAAATGTGTGCTGTATTATTCACACAAGGATGTGAGTAAACTCGAACATTTGATGCGTGATAAGCCATTAAGTGAACGCGAAGTTGGCGCGCAACTGATCAATGAGACGGTTGGATTTGCCGAAACCGGAGTCTGCCGCCGTAAAGTATTGATGAGTTATTTCGGTGAGGAATATGAGCAGGAGAATTGCGGACAATGTGATAACTGTAAGCAACCGAAAGAAAAGCTGGAAGCAAAAACAGAAGCACAATTGGTGTTGAAAGCCGTTAAAGCGCTGGATGAAAGATTTGCCACTGAATATGTAGTGCAGATTATAAGTGGAAAACTGACACCGCAGATCCAGATGTTCCGCCACGAAGGAATAGAAGTATTTGCGAGTGGAAATGATAAAGATGGTTTTTACTGGAACTCACTGATCCGTCAGATGTTGTTGGGCGGATTGTTGACGAAGGATATAGAGGAATACGGTGTGTTGAAACTGACGAAGAAGGGTGAAGCATTCCTGAAGAAGCCGAAGAGTTTCTCCGTCGTACTGAACAACCTGTACAAGGACGCCGATGAAGATGACGAGGAAGTAGTTGAAACAAGTACCGGTGCCGCTACTGATGAGAAACTGTTTGAAATGTTGAAGGAATTGCGGCAGAAGGAGGCGAAGAAAAAGAACCTTCCTCCGTTTGTGATATTCCTTGAATCGTCCTTGCAAGACATGGCGACCATGTTCCCGATGAGTGTAACCGATCTGGAAAAATGCCAGGGTGTAAGCAAGGGTAAAGCGATCCGTTACGGAAAGCCTTTTGTGGAAATGGTAGCGCGATATGTGGAGGAAAACCAGATCACACGCCCCGATGATTTTGTGATGAAGAGTGTGGTGAATAAAAGTGGGAATAAAGTATATATCATTCAGAATACGGATAAGAAGGTTTCTCTTGAAACGATTGCCAGGAACAAGGGTTGGCGGATGGATGAGATGCTGGAGGAAATGGAAACGATCGCGGCGAGCGGGACCAGGTTGAAATTGGATTATGCGATTGACGAGATGTTGGATGAGCATGAGCAGGAAGAGATCATCGAATATTTCAAGGGATGTGAGACTTCTTCGCTGCAGGTGGCTTTGGAGGAACTGGCAGAATTTGATTTCAACTGGGAGCAGTTGAAGATCATGCGGATCAAGTTCTTAAGTGAATACGGAATGTAAAAAACTATTGGAAAAAAGGGTGTGGAAATGTCTTTTTTCCGAAAAAACGGCTATTTTTGCGCTCCGCTCTTGCGGAAGGATGGTGCGGTAGCTCAGTTGGTAGAGCAAAGGACTGAAAATCCTTGTGTCGGCGGTTCGATCCCGCCCCACACCACGGAAAGGCCCGGCAGAAATGCCGGGTTTTTTTATGGTAGAAAGTGAGTGAAAAGTTTCTATGTCAGGAGGAGTGGATGGGGCCGTATCCGCCTTTGGCGCGCCGGCGGTTCGAACCCGCCCTCCACCACGGAAAGCCGGTGATAAGCAAAGAGATAATGTCTTTTTTAAGCCATTTAAGAATCTCCAATTCGGCAATAGAGAACTGAAATACGTTGTGTGAAAATGACTTGCATTTATTCCAAAACTAAGGGCCGCAAAATTTGCGGCCCTTATAAGTTAATAAGACTTCCCAGTTAAGAATCCTGCCTTTGGCTTCCCAGATGCTTACCCTGTCTTATTAAATATCTTGAGTACGAAGTTACAAAGTTGGCTTGAAACAAACAAGCTAAATGCGGCTCACTTCTCTTATAACTCTTAGGTCTTTTTTTTTCAAAATTGAACCGTCACCATCCAATTCAATAGCATATTGGTTATCGGAAAGGTAATAGTCGTCTTTACACATTGCGGTTTTAACTGTTATCTCATATTTTCCAATATCTAAATAATGGGCTTCAATAACTACATTAAGAAGTCCAGGGCCGGTTTGCTCTTGTAACACAATTCGCAATGGTCTTTCATGATGTTGTAAATTTCGGTTTAGAAAGCTAAATCCCTTTACTAAATTGCTATACAATATCATGTGTTTTAATGCTCGTCTAACAAGGTTTTCTACAGTATTATTATCGATTCCATCACGCATTCCAAAATCATCTCCATGCTGATCCCTATCTATATAATGCTTGTCAAACCATAGTTCTACGCGAATATTTTCTTCTTCGCTGAAAATTCTTCTTGCTTTGTGCGAACTCTTATTTTCTTTCAGTTCAAAAGGGTCTTCTATAGAGTTATTCAACCGCGGACGGGGTTGTATCCTTTTTCTTTTTTTAGGAAATTCCTTCGCATCTTGTTCTGCTGATTCTTCTTGGTGACTCATGATGTTCAAATTAGACTTGAGAAGTCTGGCTTGTAGGAAATGACAAAGAGCGAAAGAGCCAACATTGATTGGCTTGTAGTAGTGACTTCTCAAACATAAAAATTGCTTTTCAGATATCTAGTTCATTATAATGCTTCGAACAGACCCAATGATATTTTTTGGATGTGCTACCTGATCTACTGTGTTTTCCGTTTTTTGACCGGATCGAAGACATTTACTTCATCGACCGACCCCGGCAGAATGTGTTCCTGTTTCACGAGAATTACTTCATTCCCCATAACACAGAAACCAAACTCATAGCAGAATCGGATAGCGGGTTGATCCGCAACGGGCGATAGAAGATGGGTGTGGTATTGAAAGTTGAAACCCGTGCTATCGAGCAAAGCCTTTTCAATTCTTACATGACTTACCCGGCCGCGCAAAAATTTTTCAAGTATGCGTCGGTTGCGGTGAAGGATCTGATTGATGTGACGAACGAAAGGATTGGCGGCGATCTTACGTTGGTTGTTGTGATTATTACGGCATTGATCGTCGCAGAATTTTTTATCTGCCCGTCCACGTAGCGGCTCATTACAATATAAACAGATTCCGGTATAGTCCATAGCTATTGATTGGCAGGACAAATATCGGAGAGGCCATAACGATAGCCGTGTTATAAATACTTATGTTTTTTGATTTTATTACCCGTTTATTATACGGCTTTCACGTTCCCGGTAAGTTAGTTTTGCTTTTATCGTATCAGCAGTATTGTTCCTTTTCGGATTTCTGGAGCAGCACCATTTAATGAGAAGCGCGCAAACCAGGTATAAACAGTAGACGAAGATGTTGTTCCCTGTACCCGCCCATCCCATTTTTTATAAGGGTCATTGGTAAGGAAGATCCTTTGTCCCCAACGATTGTAAATGGAAAATTGATAGTGCGATAAGCCGGCAAGATTACCAATAGGTCCGAACAAATCATTGCGGCCATCATTGTTAGGTGTAAAAGCCGTTGGAAAATAGATAGCGTTGCAGGCAGGATTGACCTGTACTATTATGGCGTCAGATGTTTGACATCCATCAGTTGATTCGACGAGGAGCGAATAGTTTCCTGGTTCAGAGACAAGAAATGTTGAACCCGTTGAACCATCTTGCCAAAGATAAGATTGATAGTTTCCTGACGGGGATAACAACAAAGTTTCACCAAAGCAAAGCGTTGTGTCCCGCCCTAAATCGAGTGGAGCAATCGACCCTCTATTTTGTACGGTAAGTACCGGTGTACTGGTTGTACAGTTATTAGCATCTGTGATGGTAACTGTATAATTACCCGGAGATAAATTCGAAGGAGATGCTCCGGTTATGGTTGATGGAGTCCAGGTATATTGATAAGGAGTAGTTCCACCCGTTGCATTTGTTTGTATACTTCCATTGCTATTACCACAAGTAGCATCAACAACTGAGGTGGTTACGGATAACGCAGCCGCAGGTTGTGTGATGGTTTGTGTGTATTGGGCGATGCACCCTGATTGGTCACGCGCGGTTAATGTATAAGTGCCGGCGGAAAGATTTGTTGCATTTGCCTGTACTCCACCAGACGGAGACCAGCTATAGGTATAGCCAGGAGTACCACCACTGATGGTGGTTGTGATACTTCCATTTGTTCCGTTGAAACACGAAACATTTGTGGAAGATTGCCCGGTAATCACCGGAGCATTTTGGTCATTCAATATTACCGTAGCCGTGTGTGTACAGTTGCGGGAGTCGGTAATAGTAATGGTATAGGTGCCTGAACGAATATTGTCTGCACGCGAACCTGTACTTACATTGGGAGACCAGGAGTAGGTATAACCGGGAGTGCCACCGGTCACGGCAAGATCGATGGACCCGTTTGCCGTGTTGCAAGCCGGAGCTACGGTTGTGGCCGTATGTGTAATTGCCGGAGGATCGAAAAATGTAATGGTGGAGCTGGCGGGACAAGCATTGTTACTTGATACCGTTACGGTATAATTTCCGGCTGAAAGATTTGTTGCATTGAGCGTATTCTGCGCAGGTGTTGTCGACCAATTGTAGCTAAGCGGAGCGTTGGCGCCGATCACGGTTACTGATGCTGTTGCGTCACTGGCGCCATTACAAGAAACAGGCGTTACTTCAACACCGTCTGCTTCAAGAACAGTAATGTTTTGCGTGGTTGTTGAAGAGGCATTATCCGGACCACCGACTGTAAGGGTTACCGTATATGTACCGCCGCCGGAAAAAAGATGTGATGGATTTGCGTCCGAAGATGTGTTGGCGGCTCCCGTTGAAGGATCACCAAAGTTCCACTGAATGTTAGTGGGGCAGGGAGTGGACGTATTCGTGAAAGATACTTGCTGATTACCTGTACACGTGTAGGTAAAGGATGCCTGGTTAACAGGTGCTTCACCTATGAAGATATCATCTATTGCAAAACCATTGAAGTTGTTACAGGTTGTACCGGCACCAAACGTAAAACGGAAAACAACAGAAGCCTGACCGGCGAGATTCGGGAAAGTATGTTTTGCTGTAACCCAGCCGTTGCTACCGAAACCGCCCTGGCAGCTTCCCTGTGTAGGGCGACTGTTGCCGCTCCATCCCGCCGTGGTTGAACCCAGCGGACTAAGCCCTCTGATGGTTGGATAATTGAACCAGTTTTCATTTAGACAATTTGTTGGATCTCCTGCGGATCCGGCAGTGGTCCAGGTGACGCCATTATCCAATGAATATTGAAAACCGGCACCATCCCAGATCCGCTCGATTTCCCAGAAAACTTTGAATGCTATAAAGGGATGCGTCACGTTTGTAAAATCAAAACAAGGGCTTCGGAGCCAGGAGGCCTCGCCGTTATTGTAGAAGTTATCGAAGAGCCCACCAGTAATCCAACATCTGGAGCCCGAACCGGCGCGATTAATAATTGATTTGACCGGCGTACCCCAGGCCCAGTCCGATGCCGTACCGCCTGTAACCCAGTTACCGTCACTTGTTTCAAAACTTTCCGTATAAGGAAATGAACTGATCCGCGTCGGACATTGTCCATATATATATGTCGGAACGATCAATCCTGTAAGAAAGATCAGGCCAAGCAGCAATAACCTCGATGTCCGGAATGGCTTAAACATGACGTTCGGTGCAAACGGCAAAACTAATATTAATGCCGCAGGTAAAGAAGCTTGATTTGTTAGGGTATTCTTATCTTCCCATGTATACCATCAGTATCTGCACATCACTGGGATTGATACCGGAGATGCGACTCGCCTGCCCTAAAGTACGCGGCTTTACGCGGAGCAGTTTTTCACGGGCTTCATTACCGAGAGCCGGTATTTTGAAATAGTCGAAACTATCAGGTATTTCCAGGTTTTCCAATTGACTCATCCTGTTTACAAGATCACGCTCCTTCTGGATATAGGTATCGTACTTGATTTGGATGGCCGATTGTTCCAGCGCTTCGTTGTTGAATGAATTGAGGTGTTCTGCAAGTTTGGGAACGTTATCGATTAATTCGGCCAGGCCAACATTTGGCCGGAGAAGAATTTTCTCTGCGCGTTGTTTTTCGGAAATCGGAGAAGAGTCGAGAGAGAGAAGATAGCCGTTGATTTCTTCCGGCTCTAGCTGAATATCGTGAAGTAGTTTTTTTATTTGCTGTACGGCAGTTTCTTTTTGGGTCAGCCTTTCCATTCTTTCATCCGACGCGAGACCGATCGCGTGACTCAGTCCGGTTAGTCTTATGTCTGCATTATCTTGGCGAAGCAATGTACGGAACTCCGCACGCGAAGTAAACATGCGGTAAGGTTCTTCAGTTCCTTTGCTGATCAGGTCGTCGATGAGCACCCCGATATAAGCCTGACTTCTTTGAAGAATCAGTGGATCGAGTTCCTTTGTTTTTTGGTGCGCATTGATCCCTGCCATCAAGCCCTGGCAAGCTGCTTCTTCATAGCCGGTAGTACCGTTTATTTGTCCTGCAAAAAACAGATTAGATATTAATTTGGTTTCTAATGTGTGTTTAAGCTGCGTTGGTGGGAAGTAATCGTACTCGATAGCATACCCTGGCCGGAAAATACGGACATTCTCAAACCCAGGGATTATACGAAGCGCTTCGTATTGTACATCCTCGGGTAGTGAAGTTGAAAATCCATTTACATAGATTTCAACTGTATTCCATCCTTCCGGTTCTACAAAAATCTGGTGGCGTTCACGCTCTGCGAAACGGTTGATCTTGTCTTCAATACTCGGGCAATACCGGGGACCAACACCGTCGATCCGCCCGGCGAACATGGGACTTCTGTCGAAGCCGGTTTTCAGAATATCATGTACTTTATTATTGGTATAAGTGATCCAGCACGAAACCTGTTTAGCTGGTTTTGGAACAGGCAGATAGGAGAACCCGCTGATGTCGTCATCACCAGGTTGTTCTTCCATTTTTGAATAATCGAGGCTTCGTCCATCCACCCGGGGGGGCGTTCCTGTTTTAAGCCGGTCGCTTTCGAAGCCTAAGGAAACCAGTTGTTCTGTTATACCAGTGGCTGCTTTTTCCGCGGCGCGACCACCTCCGAAGTTCTTTTCTCCGATATGGATAATGCCGTTAAGAAAAGTTCCGTTGGTAAGTACTACTGCTTTTGATTTGATCTCATGGCCTAACCCCGTAATTACTCCCTGCGCTTTGCCGTCTTTGATGACGAGGCCTTTTACCATGTCCTGGTAAAAGTCTACGTTCGGCGTTTGTTCGAGCATCTCTCTCCAGGTAGCAGCGAAAAGCATCCGGTCGTTTTGCGTACGGGGACTCCACATGGCGGGCCCCTTTGAACGATTGAGCATGCGGAACTGGATCATGCTTTTGTCCGTAACAATACCCGAGTAACCTCCGAGGGCATCGATCTCACGGACGATTTGTCCTTTTGCAATTCCTCCCATGGCCGGATTACAACTCATTTGGGCAATGGTCTGCATATTCATAGTCACCAATAAAACCTTGGAACCAAGATTGGCTGCAGCCGCTGCCGCCTCACAACCGGCATGACCGGCACCTACCACTATAACATCATATTCTGGAAACATGGGAGCAAAGGTAGGATAAAAGCAGGAGCCTCCTTGTTCCACGTGGAACGCGACGAAGTTTAGGCATTGACTGAAGCACAAGCGTGTTTCACGTGAAACGCCGCTATTCGTTAGAGGAGGCTGGCGCTCTTATTTTTTGAATATACCATGGTGTTCCAAAACACACGTTCGCGATCTTGTTCCACGTGGAACGAATGAACGGGTCGCGAGGTTGATCAACTAGAACAATACCATCCCCAGAAAGGACCTTCGTTATAAGCCGAATCAGCAGGAGGCTTGCGGTTTCAGATAGAATCTAAGCCACAGCTACCTTGTTCGAAGTTGCGCATATTCCGTTTCACGTGGAACATGATAGCAAGCGTCAATAGGTGGTTAAGATAATTGGGCGTGGAGAGGCGTGGGAAAGAAAGGTTACGGCTCGCCTTGGACTGGTGCAGTTGTTCTGGACGCGGTGAGTGTCGTTTCACGTGAAACCTGCTGGTGGTAGGACAGGGATTAATAGGAGCAGGTTATTTCATAAAACGGATCGTTTGAGTGCTTAGTTCCTGGCCCGGACTGCGCAGAAGAAGTTTATCGGAAGTCGCTCCTTTGGTCTTTTGTTTCACGTGAAACGGAAAGTCTTTGAGCAGAGGGCAGAGGTAATTCAGCAGGTAAGCGGCGTATTTGTGAGTATTATAGAAGTTTCCGCTTTATTCCAGGTGAGCGAATTGCTGCTCTGGGGAGGTCGCTTATTCCTCCATAACTATCTGTTTCACGTGAAACGAAGTGCAAAGGTTCTTAACTCATATAGCCCGTCTCAGAAAATCGCTATCGATTCAAGAACAAAGGCTTGTTCCACGTGAAACATTAACAAGGCGGAGAGGTAAGAATAAACAAACCTCTGATTATAAGTCAGAGGTTTTTCGCAATCATTTATCAAGAAGGCTTATTTAGATTTCTTCCGGAGAAATTTCTCATACTTGTCCAGGTAATGATCTTCTTTCGACCTCATCAGCTTTTCCTCTTTTGCTGTTTTATCCCTGTATCCACACAAATGAAGGGCGCCATGGAAGATTACCCGGTGAAGCTCGCGCGTCTGTGTCTGCTCCAGTTGTTGGGCATTGTCCTTCACCCGCTCTACACTGATAAAGATATCACCCTCCACAGGTTCGCCTTTCGGCTGAAGTTCGAACGTAATAATATCGGTATAGTAATCATGCCTGAGATAGGTCTTGTTGATCTCCAAAACCTTCTCATCACTGCAAAAAATGTAATTCAGGTGTTGAAGCTTTTTTCCCTCGCTGCGGAACAACGAAATTATAAATTGCTTTAATAAGCGACGATGCCGAAGCGTGACCGGATATTCGGAGAAAAATGAAACTGAAGACGTTACTATGTTCATTTTTCAAAATTCGTAAACAAACCCCAGAATACAACGTTAGCTTTGCAGGAATACAACACCATGGAAACATTACTGTCAGAACTCAAGCCCGGACAAGAAGCGATTATCAAGGAATTCACGTCGGAAGAAATTTTTCTGAAACTCATGGAAATGGGTTGTCTGCCAGGTGAGAAAATCGTGGTAGAAAATGTGGCACCACTCGGAGATCCGGTGTCTGTAGCAGTTGCCGGTTATACACTCAGCCTCAGAAAAAATGAAGCAGGCCATATTGTTGTTAACACAATTGATTGATATTCAATTTTTTAGATGAAAGTTGGTTTATTTTTCGGTTCCTTCAATCCTATTCATACCGGTCACCTGATCATCGCAAACCACCTGCTCAATCAAACCGGTTTGCAGAAGGTTTGGTTTGTAATCTCTCCGCAAAATCCATTCAAAGAAAGCAAGACCCTACTCAACGAGTACGACCGCCTGCACCTGGTACGCGTAGCCATTGATGGTGATGATCGTCTCCGCGCTTCCGATATAGAGTTCTCTTTGCCCAAACCGTCCTATACCGCCACCACATTGACGCACCTTGCAGAAAAATACCCCGGCTACGAATTCAGTATTATCATGGGTGGTGACAGTTTTCAGAATCTCGGCAAGTGGCACAACGCCTCCTTCATTATCAACAATTACCCAATCTACGTTTACGATCGTCCGGGTTTTCCGATTAACAACGAACTGAATGCAGATTTGCATCAGGCCAATGCTCCATTGCTTGAGATTTCCGCCACGCAGATCCGCCAGCTTATCCGCGACGGTAAATCAGTCCGCTATCTCGTACCCGAAAATGTGAGAGAAGAGATCGAAAAGGGAGGCTACTATAAAAAGTAATGTTTGTTACCAAAAGTAACCAAGGATGAGGCACACGATCACGATCACCGGTGCCGGAAGTTTCGAATAGGCCAGCAACAAACTCGTACCGGTAATCACACCGATATTCATCAGGCTTACCGTCTTCACATCGATGAGCGATATATCTTTCATCAGGTAAAAGGTGGAACCGATCATGATTCCCACCACCACCGCATTGATACCTTCCAGCGAACGATAGATGACCGCATATTTTTTCAGGTTATTCCAGATCGGAAAAAAGAACAACACCAATAATGCACTCGGCAGAAAAATAGCTACCGACCCAATGATACAGCCAACAGTTTGCATTTCTGGTCCCATGTCTTTCAACGCCATTCCACCGGTAAAAGATGCGATCGAAAATACTGGTCCCGGTACCGCCCGCACGATTCCCATCCCGGTGTACATGTCGTTTTTGTCGATCTGAATTACGTTTGGGTTTTTTTCTTTCACCACCTCCGGGCGCACGCTGAACTGTTCGATCATCATTGGCATCAACACCTGCCCGCCGCCAAACACCAGGCTGCCCATCCGGTAGGTGTTCTCGAAAAGGTTCAACGGCTTGCGATGGGCCCATTCATTTTTTCTCGCTGTTTCACTGAGTACACCAGCCGCAAGAAAGATGATACCAAACAACCAGAAGTTCCACCACCTTATTTTCCTCGGTTTCTCATGCACCTGCGGAATCCGCTTGTGACTGAGATTGGTAGTAACACCACCAATGAGGATCAGCGCAGGAAAAACAAACGGTGAACGGAAAAAGAAAAAGGTGACAAGACTACCCACCAGCATGATCACCGTGGTGATCGTATTTTTTACGGCATGGGGAAATGCAGTGAAACAGGAATACAGCAGAAACCCCACCGCCATCGGCGCAATGAATTTGAATATATCTGTATGCAGCGCCCGCTGGTCGATGTACCGGAGCAGAAACGACAGCATGCCCATTAAAAAACACGCAGGCAAGATCCAGATAGCCAGTGTAAGAATGGCCAGCGGAACACCGCCGCGTTTATAACCGATGAGCGTAATTGTTTGTGTGGAAGATGCACCGGGCAGCAACTGACAAAATGCATTGTACTCGAGTAATTCCTGCTCCGTAATGTAAGGCGTCTGCCGCACAAATGTTTTCATCATCATACCCATATGCGCTTGCGGACCGCCGTATGCAGTGACGGCGTGCAACAGTACCGATTTCAGAAATGAAAAATGGCGCAGTAACATAGCAGGGTTCTTGGCGTACAAGGTATAACTTTTTGGACGTCGTTTTTTATAAAAACTTTTGACCGTTTATATGATGCTTCGCTTTGCGACATTTAAACTAAATTCATACAAATTCCAGCCCATGCGCCTGCTGCTGCTCCTTCTTTTTATTTCCGCATTTGCCCATGCGCAATTGCCGAAAAAAGTTTCGGATGCCATCGATAAAGTTGAACCGAAATGTATCGCCTGGCGACATCAGCTTCACCAGCATCCCGAACTAGGCAACCGCGAATTCAAAACAGCCAAACTGGTCGCCGATCATTTGCGGCAATTGGGCTTGGAGGTAAAAGAACAAGTAGCAAAAACCGGCGTCGTAGCCATTCTCAAAGGAGGCAAACCCGGTCCCTGCATTGCACTGCGTGCAGACATGGATGCCTTACCTGTGACTGAGCGCGTGCCGTTGCCTTACGCCTCAAAAGTAAAAACACAATATAATAATGAAGAAGTAGGTGTGATGCATGCCTGCGGACATGATACACATGTGGCTATGCTGATGAGCGTGGCTGAAGTACTGACGGCCTATCGTTCGGAACTGAAAGGTACCGTAAAGTTTATTTTTCAACCCGCCGAAGAAGGAGCGCCCGACGGGGAAGAAGGAGGAGCTGCATTGATGGTAAAGGAAGGCGTGATGGAAAATCCCCGTGTCGACGCGGTTTTTGGTTTGCATATCGAATCAAATATTGAAGCGGGCACGATCGAATACAAACCCGGCGCTTTCATGGCCGCTGCCGATTTTTTTTCCATTAAAATAAAAGGCCGCGCAAGCCACGGATCTCAACCCTGGAAAGGCGCCGATCCGATTGCCGCTGCTGCGCAGATCATCAACGGCCTGCAGTATATCGTAAGCCGTTATTCAGAATTGACCAAAGCGCCGGTGGTTATCACGGTCGGAAAAATTCAGTCAGGAGTCCGCAATAACATTATTCCGGAAGAGTGTACCATGCTCGGAACGATCCGCACACTCGACAGTGCCATGCAACTCCAGGTGCACGAACATTTTTACAAAACCATCCGCCTGATCGGCGAGGCCGCCGGCGTGCAGACCGAAGCCGTGATCGATACAAAAACATTGGTCACGTTCAATGATCCTGCATTGGTCAATCGCACATTGCCGTCGCTGCGTGCCGCGTTGGGTGCCGACCGCGTAAAAGAAAGAGAATGGGTAACCGGCGCGGAAGATTTTTCTTATTACGGCACGAAGGCGCCCGCTTTCTTTTTTTACCTCGGCGGCATGCCGGCCGGAAACGATCCGGCCAAGGCCCCGCCTCATCATACACCCGACTTTTTTGTGGATGACAGCGGCATGAAACCCGGCATCCGCGCATTCTGTCAAATCGTAATAGACTTTTTGAAATGAGACGAAATTTTTCTATTCTTTTCCTCGGCCTTTTTTTCTCCGCTGCATCGTTTGCACAGCAGACAGATAAAAAACTGGAAACCCGTTTGCGCGAAGCCGTGTCCGGCTTCAACGGTGATATCGGTATTTATGTAAAAAATCTAAAGACCGGAAAAATTGCCGTTTTCAATGCGGATACTATTTTCCCAACCGCCAGTATTGTGAAAGTACCGATCCTGCTGGGCATTATGCAGAAACTCGAGCGCGGTGAATTGGTCTACGATTCAACAATTATTTATCGCGACTCATTGCTCTATGCCGGAGAAGATATTCTCGGTTCTTTTAAGGACGGCGAAAAAATAAGATTGAAAAAAGTGATGATGCTGATGATGACTACCAGTGACAATACTGCAAGCCTTTGGTTGCAAGGCCTGGCTGGTGGCGGCACAAGCATCAACCAGATTTTAGACAGTCTTGGTTTCAAAGACACACGCGTCAATTCCAGAACACCCGGCCGCGAAGACATCCGCAAGCTATATGGTTGGGGACAAACAACTCCGAGAGAAATGGGAGAGATCTTCGAACGGATTTACCGTAACGAGATTTTTTCACCTGCTGCCTGCGACCGTATGATGCGCTGCATGGGCCGCAATTTCTGGGATCAGGAAGAAGCGATTTCCGTTATTCCACCTTACATCGAAGTATTCAGCAAAAACGGTTGCGTGGATCAATCCCGGAATGAAGCCTTGCTGGTGAATGCTCCTAACAATCCGTATATCTTCTGCATTTTTACCAAAAATAATAAGGACCGTAGCTGGAGGAAGAGTAACGAGGCCTGGACGCTTACCCGAAAAATCTCAACGATGTTGTGGGAGTACTTTGAGCCGAAAGATAAATGGACGCCACTACCTGAATAGTTGGTAAACCAGCCAGCTCATGGCATAAGCCAATGCCGTCATGTATACCAGTTGTATCGCAGGCCATTTCCAGGAGCGCGTTTCTCTGCGGACGATCGCGAGCGTACTCATACATTGCATGGCAAATACATAAAAGACCATGAGTGATACTCCGGTGGCGAGTGTATATACGGGTGTGCCATCCGCGCGAACGGCCGCATGCATTTTTTCTTTGAGTGTCGCATTTTCTTCGCCGTCATCTTCCACACTATAAAGAGTGGCCATTGTGCCGACAAATACTTCGCGCGCTGCAAAAGAAGTGATCAGGGCAATACCAATTTTCCAGTCATATCCCAACGGACTCACTACCGGTTCGATCGCTTTACCGGCAATGCCGACATAGGAGTTTTCCAGATGCTCGTTGTCGTAGTCAAACTTGAGTTGGGTTGAGTCGGCGCCCGGTTGCGCAAGTGCGGCTTCGTATTTTTCTGTAACGCGGTGCATCCGGTCGCCGGGACCAAATGATTGCAATACCCAAAGTACAAGGCTGATGATCATGATCACTTTACCGGCCTGCAACACAAAAATCTTGGCTTTCTCTACCATCGTGTTCAACACATTCTTCCAGCGAGGTGAGTGATATACCGGTAATTCAAGAATGAAGAAACTTTTTTCGTTGATGTTGATAAACCATTTTGCTACATAAGAAACGATCAGTGCCATTACAAATCCGAGCAGGTAAAGTCCGAGCATCACCAGGCCCTGCAGGCCAATGAATCCAAGCAAATAATTATTGGGAATCACCAGTCCGATGAGAATGGTGTATACCGGCAAACGTGCCGAACAACTCATCAACGGAGTAATGAGAATCGTCAGTAATCTTTCTTTCCTGTTTTCGATATTGCGTGCACTCATCACGGCGGGAATGGCACAGGCAAATCCGCTGATCATGGGCATTACACTTTTCCCGTTCAAACCAACGCTGCGCATAAGCCGGTCGGTCAGAAAACTGATCCGCGCCATGTAACCGGTATCTTCCAATATGGTAATGAGTCCGAACAGAATGGCGATCTGTGGTACGAAGATGACGATGCCGCCAAGACCTGCGATGATGCCGTTGATGAGCAGGTCGGTCCAGCCGTTTTCGGGAAGCACGGAAGATAACCATCCACTGAATGAGGCCGTGCCCGCGTCGATCCAGTCCATCGGATAACTGGCCAGCCAGAATACACTCTGGAAAAGTAAAAAGAGTACGGCCAGCAAAATCAGGTAGCCCCAACGGCGATGCAGCAAAAGGTTGTCGATCTTTTCGGTGACCCGTGATTTTTGCAATGGATCGGGTACGGATACCGCCACTTGCATGATATGTTTGATACGACCGTATCGTTGTAATATTTCTTCGGCTTGCGTCTTCGTTGGATTGAATGCATTTTTCTGCTCGATGGATTCGATGCGATCCTGCATATCCACAGGCAGATCAAATGATTCGTGATTGATCAGGTAATGAATGGCCGTGTAGTCACCGATGCCGGGAATTTCTTTTTTCAGATCACTGACCGGTGCCCCGGCAAGAGCCTGCAGATCGATGAAATTATTGACCGGTGGTTTGTAAAGCCCCTGTGCTGTTTGCTCGATTGCTTTTTTCAAAGCCGGAATGCCTTTTTGCTTTCTCGGATTAACAGCAACAACGGGTACACCCAATTCTCGTTCAAGTTCCGGGGTATCGATTTTGATTCCCTTGCGTGCGGCAAGATCGGTCATGGTCAATACCACTACGATCGGGAGTTTGAGATCGATGAGCTGCGTACAGAAAAGAAGGTTACGCTGGAGATTGCTGGCGTCAACAACGGCAAGAAAAACATCTGCCTTCACCGTTTTGTCCTGGCCGAGCAACACTTTATAGCTTACCCATTCATCCAGCCGGCGCGGATACAAGCTATAAGATCCGGGAAGGTCCGTTATTTCAGCCTCGCCCGTACCCAGTTGCATGAACCCGGTTTTTTTGTCGACTGTTACGCCCGGAAAATTGCCGACCTTCTGATTCAGGCCGGTCAGGCAATTAAACAAGGAACTTTTCCCACTATTGGGGTTTCCGACGAGCGCGATATGTAGCTTTTCTTTTTTCAACAAAACGATTGCAAAAATAACCCCGCGCGGGTTATAACCGTTTACGAATTACGATTTTATACAAAGATTTAAGGGTAGGGGGCAGGGTTGGTTGTCTTATCTATTAATGTATAATTCAATATTTTACCCAGTTTGCGGTATGCAGAATTATGCTGAATAGTTCTATTTTCGTCCTTCGTGAAAAAAGCCATCGTTATAGGAAGCGGATTTGCGGGTCTTTCTGCTGCGTCGTTTCTCGCCCGCGCGGGTTGGGAGGTGACCGTTTTGGAGAAAAATGCCGCCCCCGGGGGACGTGCCCGTATTCTGAAAGCCGAAGGTTTTACTTTCGACATGGGACCAAGCTGGTATTGGATGCCGGACGTTTTCGAACGCTTTTTTGCATGTTTTGGTAAAAAAGTGAGCGATTATTATCACCTTGACCGGTTAGATCCGTCCTATCGTGTATACTGGCAGGACGGGCCAATGGATCTTCCCGCTTCTTACGAAGAACTGAAACAATTATTTGAATCGATAGAATCCGGCAGTGGTGCCAGGCTCGACCAGTTTATGCGGGGAGCGGCTTACAAATACGAGGTTGGTATCAATAAGCTTGTGCACAAACCCGGTCGCTCATGGGCCGAGTTCCTGGATTGGGATGTGGCAAAAGGAGTATTCAAACTGGATGTGCTGACCAATATGAAAAAGCATATCCGCAAATATTTCCGCGACCCCAAACTGCAGCAACTGATGGAGTTCCCGGTTTTGTTTTTAGGAGCGCTTCCCGAAAACACACCAGCACTATACAGCCTGATGAACTATGCTGATATGTGTCTGGGTACCTGGTATCCGCAGGGGGGTATGTACCAGGTGGTGGATGCGATGTATCAACTGGCACAGGAAGAGGGAGTGAAATTCCGTTTCAATACGCCGGCCACAGGCATTCAGACGGGCCACGGTCGTGCGACGGGTGTGCGTTATACGGATGCCTCCGGAAAAGAGGGAAGTCTCGAAGCAGATGTGGTAGTCGGAGCTGCAGATTATCATTTCATCGAAACAAAACTGCTGGCACCCGAAGACCGTTCATATAGTGAATCATATTGGAACAAACGCGTGATGGCGCCGAGTTGCCTGTTGTATTATGTGGGATTGAACAAAAGACTTCCCGGCATATTGCATCACTCTTTGTTCTTTGATACGGATTTTGGTGTGCATGGAAAAGAGATCTATCGCTCGCGCGAATGGCCCTCCGACCCATTGTTTTATGTATGTGCACCGTCGGTAACCGATGAAACGGTTGCGCCGGCCGGTTGCGAAAACCTCTTTTTCCTGATTCCTGTAGCCACAGGACTGGAAGGAGACACGGAAGAATTGCGGGAAAAATATTTCAGGCAGGTCCTCCGTCGTTATGAAGAACAGACAGGCACTTCCGTGGAAGATGCCATTATATATAAGAAAAGTTATTCCGTCAGCGATTTCATGACGGACTACCATTCTTTTAAAGGAAATGCCTACGGGCTGGCTAATACGCTGAGCCAGACCGCAGTATTGAAACCTTCCTGCCGTAGTTCGAAAATCAGGAACCTGTTTTATGCAGGTCAACTGACGGTTCCGGGACCGGGAGTGCCGCCCAGCCTGATCAGCGGTGAAGTGGTAGCGGGAGAAGTGGCCCGTGTTTTTAGTCATTGATCAGGAAGCGGCCAAATGGAGGAAAAAACCACCTTCGCAGGGTCAGTTTCCTAAAAAAGCGTAAATTAATAGCCGAACAGACAGACATATCTATAACCAAAACGAATAACCAGTCCTTAAACCGATTGAATGCGATGATGCAGCTATTTCATGATCTATGTGAACAGTGCAGTAAGGCCACGACGGAAAAGTACAGCACATCCTTCAGCAGTGCTATCCGGCTGCTTCATGCAGATCTCCGCAAACCGATCTTCAATATTTACGGCTTCGTGCGCCTGGCCGATGAGATTGTAGATACTTTCCATGAATACGATAAGGAAACGCTCCTGTTCGAATTCAAGAAAGAAACCTATGCGTCAATCGAAAGAGGCATCAGCCTCAACCCGATTTTGCACAGCTTTCAAAAAACCGTGCGTGAATACAACATCGATCATGAACTGATCGAGGCTTTTTTTCAAAGCATGGAAATGGACCTGAGCAAAACAAAATACAATAGCTGCGGATACAAAGAATACATCTATGGCAGTGCGGAAGTGGTAGGACTGATGTGTCTGTTCGTATTCTGCGAAGGCAACCGCGACATGTATGCAAAGCTGAAACCTTCAGCGCAATCATTGGGTGCGGCCTTTCAGAAGGTAAACTTCCTGCGTGATGTAAAAGCTGACTACGAACACCTCAACCGGACTTATTTTCCCGACGTAGACTTCCGCAACTTCACCCTCGACATGAAGCGCGAGATTGAAGATGATATTGCGAAAGATTTTGAAGACGCGTATAAAGGCATACTGGAATTACCGGTGAAAGCACGCTTCGGGGTGTACGTTGCTTACAAATATTATCTGTCTCTTTTCAAAAAAATAAAACGAACGGCGCCTTCCTGCATTCTTGAGCAGCGAATCCGCATTCCCAATTACGGCAAAGCATACATTGTAGCAAAAGCCGGCGTGCGAAGCCAGTTTAATATATTATAGCTATGGATGTGATCCTGGTGGACGAACATGATGTGGAGTTGGGAACGATGGAAAAGATGGAAGCGCACAGGCGGGCGGTACTGCACCGGGCCTTCAGCATTTTTATTTTCAATGACAAAAAAGAATTGCTCCTGCACCAGCGTGCGTTGAGCAAATATCACAGCGGTGGCTTGTGGACCAACACCTGCTGCAGTCATCCTTTTCCCGGAGAAAAAACAGCGGATGCCGCTTCGCGGCGATTGCAGGAAGAAATGGGATTCAATACTCCACTTCAGCATGCCTTTTCGTTTGTATACAAAGCACCTTTCGACAACGGCCTTACCGAACATGAATACGACCATGTATTTACCGGCACCTATGAAGGACCCGTGTCACCCGATCCGGACGAAGTAGCCGATTATTGCTACAAACCTGTTGAGGAAATTGTGCAGTCCATGCAAACGCATCCGCAGAAATATACCGAGTGGTTCAAGATCGCGCTTCCAAGACTGGTGGCTTTTTTACAGGAAAAAAATAGCGGTGCTTAAAAATTTATCCATTTATCAAAAGGCAACAGCCGTTGCAGCGTTGTTCCATGTAATCGGAGCGGTGGGCATGTTGTTTTTTCCGCATGAGTTTTTTTTGACGGCGACGCCCTTCAATCTGCTATTGATGATGGGTCTTTTGTTCTGGACGCAAAAGCCGCGCAACACGGGCTTCTGGATATTTGTGCTTTGCTGTTTTGTGGCGGGCATGACCGTGGAAATAGTGGGTGTGCAGACCTCGGCCTTGTTTGGTCATTATAATTATGGCTGGATCATGGGCATCAAAGTATTGGGTGTGCCGCTGATGCTGGGCGTCAACTGGTTCATGGTCGTATACATCAGTGCTATTGCCTCCTGGCGGTTGCTGTCTGGCACGGCACCCTTGATAAAGATAATTGTCACGGCATTGTTAGCTGTGGGTTATGACTGGCTGATGGAACCAGTTGCGATCAGATTGGGATACTGGCAATGGGGCGGTGACGGATCTGTGCCGGTATATAACTATATCACCTGGTTTTTGGTGAGTATGCTGCTAGCCGCGATTTTTCACTGGTGTAAAGTCTCAAAGGATAATAAATTCGGTGTAAATTTGTTGCTCATACAACTTCTGTTCTTTTTGGTACTTCGCATCTTTTTAACCTAAACGTTCATCCGGCGCCATGAGCATATTATTGTACATAGGCATTGCATTAGCCACGTTTGTGCTGATGGAGGGTTTTACCTGGTGCCTGCATCGTTATGTGATGCATGGATTTTTATGGTACCTGCACAAAGACCATCACCAGCCGGAGCCGGGCTTTTTTGAAAAGAACGATGCCTTCTTTCTCATTTTCGCTATTCCAAGCTGGTTGCTGATCATGCTGGGGGTAATGAACCAGGCCTATTGGTCCATTGCCATCGGGGCGGGACTGAGTCTTTATGGCTTCGCCTATTTCATGGTACACGATGTGATCATCCACCAGCGGTTCAAATGGTTTTCCCGCAGCAACAATACCTATATCCGTACGCTTCGCTGGGCGCACAAGATGCATCATAAACATCTGGACAAACATGACGGCGAAAGCTTTGGTATGCTTTGGGTGGCAAAAAAATATTGGGAGAAAGTGCAGGCGGACAAAAAACGCAAAGCTTCCGGCCGCGGAGTCGCCTATCCTACCATTGAAAAGTCTGAATCCTGATTTTCCGTGAACAGTCATTACACGTACTATATCATACTGGCAGCATCGCTCGCCGGTCCGCTGGCGCTTAGCTTTGATAAAAAAGTAGCGTTTTACAAAAGGTGGAAATACCTGGTTATTCCCATGTTCATTCCTGCCGCACTTTATGTCGCCTGGGATTCCTTTTTCACGAAGGAAGGCGTGTGGTGGTTCAATGAAAAATATATTACAGGACATCACCTTTTCGGATTACCTATCGAGGAAATACTTTTCTTTTTCGTAGTGCCGTACTGTTGCGTGTTTGTATATGAATGCATCCGTTGTTATTTCCCCAATCTTAAAAAGAAGGTATGGGGCGACCGGGTGTTGCAATTGATAGCAGTATTATCCATTATCGCCGGTGCAGTTTTCTACGATAAATATTACACGTCCTGGACTTTTTTCTTCCTGGGAATTTTTATCGGTATGGTGTATGTATGGAAGTCATGGTTCAAAGGATTTGATGCCGTATCGTTTGTGGTATCGTATATCATTATCCTGGTGCCGTTTTTGATAGTAAACGGTTTCCTTACGGCTATTCCGGTGGTGTTATACAACGATGCGGAAAACCTCGGTATCCGCATGTATACCATTCCTTTTGAAGATACTTTTTATGGCATGTTATTAATCATGATGAACGTAGCGCTTTATGAGCGTGTTCTCAAAAGAGAACAATTCAAAATGGTAAACAGCCGTAATAAGTTGTAAGTAATCCTTCGCGTCTTTGCTCCTTATGCACCTTTTCGTGAACCGGCGCCGCTTTCACGCAAAGTCGCTAAGAAATTAAGTCGCAAAGGTCAATGAATGCCCTCTCAACATTTTTGAATTTTTAATTTGACTTATGAAAATTCATCATCTCAATTGTCTCAAGATCGTAACACCGGTTAACGACGATGTGATCGGACATTGCCTGCTGCTCGAAGATCCCGCGGGTCTTGCTTTGGTGGATGCAGGTATGGGCATGCTCGATGCACAACAACCACAGACACGAGTGGGTCAGACACTCATCGACCTTGTGGGTTTCAGATTGGATGAAGACCTGGCCGCCTATAAACAAATCGGTCTGCTCGGATTCGATCCCCTGCTCGTGAAGCAAGCCGTTATTTCCCATCTCGATCCGGATCATATCGGTGGCCTCGCAGATTTTTCCGGAATGACGATACACGTGGGCGCGGAAGAACTCGCCAATTTCAACAGCGGCAATCAGCGTTACCTGCCGCATCAGTTATCACACAACCCAGAGATCATTGCGTATAAGGCTGGCGACGAAAAATGGATGGGCCTCGAAGCCCGCGAGGTGAAGCTGGGCTTTAGCTCACGCGTTTATCTTGTGCCGTTGTTTGGCCATACGCGCGGACATTGCGGTGTCGCCATCGAACAAGGTGACCGCTGGGTGTTGTATGTTGGCGATGCTTATTATTTACGGGGAGAATTGGAAGATCCCGAACATCCCGTAACTGCACTGGCTACAGCAAGAGCCGATGATAATGATCAACGACTGGCAAGTCTTGATAAAATCAGGAAATTAATAAAGGAGCATCCGGAAGTAGAAGTGTTTGGTTACCACGATAGAAGCGAGTTAAAACTTTCTTAGCGACTTTGCTCCTTATGTTGCTTTGCGTGATACGCGGTTTCGGTTCACGCAGAGACGCCAAGAAATTAAGGCGCAAAGGGAGATCGCCGTTATCGTTTCAACTTACCCGTGCTTGTCATCTCCAGCGATTCGACCACACGCATTCGCTGCGGTGCCTTGAAATTGGAGAGTTTTTGCCGGCAATAGGTCATTACTTTTTCAATATTGATGTCCGCATTTTTCTCCACCACAATTTCTGCTTCTATCAACTGCCCCATCAATGGATGCGGAACGCTGCTCACTTTTGCCTGAAGAATACCGGGATAAGTTTCGATCACCGCTTCCACTTCTTCCGGAAAAACTTTTATTCCCGACACATTGATCACCGACTTCGCACGCCCTTCTATTTTTACCAGGCCATCTTCCGTTTTGCTGGCGTAGTCTGCGGTCAGAAAATAACCATTGACCAATACCGCTGCACTGCGTTTGGCGGGTTTCAGGTAAGCATCAAACATACCCGGACCGCGAATACCCAGGTAGCCCGTATGCCCCGGCGGAAGCGGTTGGTAGTTGTCATCCAGAATACCAATATCATATCCCGGCAATGCATAGCCCACCGCATCAGGATGCTCCGCTGATTTGCGCAGGTTCATCATGGGCAAGCCAATTTCAATAATGCCATAAGCCTGGCTCACGTCTTTACCGAATCTTGCGCGGAAGTCGTTGCATACATCCACGCCAATGCCTGCAGAAGTGGAGATAATTTTTTTCAGTGACGGCAATTGCTCTTCACTTTTATCATGCGCCATCAATCGTATCTGCAAGGGCGATGCATAGATCATCGTGCCATTGTGGTCGTTGGTCATGCGAATGATATTGCGCGCGAGAAAATCACTGACCACTGCTATGGCGGCGCCGAAACGCACATACAATACAATCGACACCACAAAGTGATAGGCCATTGGCAAAACCCACACTACCACATCTTCCGGCCCCAGCTCCAGGCCACGGTTCGCGGCTTCAATGCGATCTATTACCGTTTTTTGTGATAGTACTACGCCCTTCGACGTGCCCGTTGTGCCCGAAGTAAAACGGACAAACACCGGATGATCTACAAGCGGAGCAAAGGGATAGTCTGCGTTAATAGTTGTAGGGGAAAAATAAAAGCCTCCTCCGGAAAGGGCCAGCGGTTCGCGCTGATCATTTTCATTGGTTATACCAATGTATTCTTCCAGTAAAAAATGAAGCCCGGCATCGGCGATGCATTGCGCTGTTTCTTCTTTTTTTAATAAATGATAGAGCGGCATCACGGCAGCACCACATCCGGCTACGGCAAATAGCCCGATGATGAAATACCGGCCGTTATGCGCTTTCATGCCAACTGCATGCCCGGTGGTTACGCCTTGTTGTTGTAGCTGCGCTTTCAGCAGCTCCGTTTCATTCCACAACATATCAAAGGTCATGGTGCCGTATTCGTCGATCACGGCTGGTCGTTGCGGCCAGTTGATCGCGGCCTGGCGCAACACCTCATATACGGGCAGGTCATTCATCTCGTGAAGATATTCAAAAAGGGAATGGAGTTTTCAGGAAGAGTAAACCGCACCGAGCTGAATTTCTTCAATGATGCTGTCGGCAGAGATGCCTTGTAATTGCCCGGCGGCCAGTCGCCCGGCGGCATAGCCGGTTTGTAAACAAATACCGATCACGCGCGCACTGGCAATGGCGCCGTCTGTGGCAGATATATTTCGTCCGCCCATATAAAGATTGTCGATGCCGTTGGCGCGGAGGCAACGGGCCGGCACCTGGTAAAATTCTTCCGGTTCGAAGTAACGCATATGTACACGGCGGTCCTGTTCCCATTCTTCAATGGGCCAGCCGCAATCCGCAATAGCGTCGGGAAATTTTTTGCAACCCAACACATCTTCCTCTGTCAATACATAACGTCCGTGCGTGCGCTGACCTACACGGATGCCTACCTCGGGAGCAATATGTTCGATGGTCACTTCTTTGAAAGCGGCTACATTTTCCTTGAGATAGGTGGTAAGGCGATAAATAAAATCAAAGGCCGATGCCCGAAGCGCATCAAGATTGCCGGGGCAATAAGTAACCGGCACCGGAATGCCGATCTTCAGACTCACGGTGCCATCATGCAACGAGCCCTGCACCACATATACGCGATCGAAGTAATGATCGAGTTTGCCCTGTTGGATCGCCATACGAAGTTCTTTCATCAGGATCAGGCCCAGTTTTCCTTCATGCGTTTCTTTGATTCCCTGCAGGGTAAATACCTGCGCTGCGGCCTGGTAGTGCTCACTTCTGATCACCGTCAGGTCGGCAAGGCGTGCAACGGTGCTTTCGCCCGTGCAATCAATAACGATACGTGGATGAATTTCTATTTCACCTTCATCCTGCGTATGAATGAAAACGGCATTGACTTGTTTTTCTTTTACCGTTACCGCCGTAACATGGCTATGAAAGAATACGCGAACGCCTTTTGTATTCAGTAATTCGTAACTGTATTGTTTGAAAACGTCGATGTGATAAGGGAGATAGTGAAGGCCGGATGCGTTGCTGAGCGGGGTTGTGCCGGAGCGGGTGCGCAGTTCTTCTGCAAATTCGCGTGCAAAACCTTTGACGATATAATCTGCACTATCAAAGCTGAAGCGGTAGAGTCCGCAGATGGTGCCCACTTCAGCAGCGGTGGCTTTGCCGCCGGCATAACCATTTTTTTCCACCACGGTCACATCGAGTCCCGTGTCGGCGGCGGCCGAGGCGGCAGCGATTCCCGCTGCGCCTCCTCCCAATACAAGAATATCTGTGCGTTGAAGCTTCATGGTTAATGGTTACCCGAAATTCCCCGAGCCCTTGAGCCCTTCGAGAGCCTCAGGGACCTCTGGGAACGAAGGGCGATGGACCCGAAAGGGCATAGTTACGACTCTCCGGGCATTTGACCAATCCCACGAAATACGTATTTCCTATATCCGTGAAAAACCGTATTGTATCATTCGGAACCGCTGCCCAGCAGCATTTGACGAAGCCGCGCTATAAGTAGTTGCAGGTCTGCCTGCGGAACAATATCTGGTGAGTACGCAATGTTGATATTCAACGCTTCCCGGTGTTTGAGGAAGGAAAAAGTGAGGCCGGGCGGGAAGGTGGGCGAGGGGTAAATGGTGACATGTTCCACCGGAAAACCCATAAAACGGTCGGTTTTGTTGAAACTGTCGCCTGTGGACGAATAAAGAAAACTGGCAAAAGCGCCCTTTCCGCGCCGGTTGACGAGGAAATAGTAAAGGTTCAGGGGAACGTGCCGCATCATGCTGAGCAGCATACTGTAACGCTGCGGCATTTTGTCGCGCATCTGATCGGTCATTTGCTGTTGCAGTGCTGCTACGGTGGTGGGAAGCTGATGTAACTGGTCGCGTTCCAGCCGGTAAAAAAGAAAAGCAACGGTGTTGGTGATCACAGGTCCGAATGCTCCACGCAGGCGTCCGTCATACGGAATAGGGATCCACAACGGGCCGGAAATATTTTTTTCATCCAACCTTGCGCGCACTGCCTGCGCGCAACAGGATAAATAAAATAGGTTGGGACCAAATCTTGCGCCTGCGGCCGCGGCCTGTTGCTGAATGCGCGCCGTTTCTTCAACAGAAAATTGAACTAAATGCGTGTGAAACAGCGAAGGTTCTTTACCATAACCCGAAGCAACAGAAGCAATCGGTGCGCGCGACGATTTTTCGATAAAACTTTTTACGCGATACATGTTGCGGATATACGCAGGCCAGTTTGCTTTTTTCTCCGGAGGAGGAAATAAAACATCGGCCGATCTGGCGGGCTGTCCTTCATGCAATTCATTCAGGTGTTGTATCAGCATGCCGATACCGCGGCCGTCGAGTAAAATATGATTCCAGGAAATAACAATCGCCGTTGTGTCATCGGGATAATGCACCAGGTCGCATTCTATAAAATGCTGCTGACGTAAAGGAAGGTCGCGCTGCAAAAGTGTAGCCGGTAATTCTCCTGCTTGTCCGTATTGATGTTCGTAAAACGGGATAGGTTGGTTGCCGCCGGTGTATTCCCAATAAGGCCGTCCGAATAATCCGCCACTGTGAAGGCGTATGTTGCAAAGCCATTGGATAAGCGGAGACGCGTTAAGTTGTGCGGATAACTGTTGTGCCGCTACTTTTTCCTGCGATTGAAAAACGATCCGCATGACGTTGCTTCCGGTGCCGTATTTATGTGCGTGTTTGTCCAGTACGAGATGAAAACAATCCGAACCGCTCAATATTACTTTACGGGGAAGCGCAGGCATAAGGTCAGTTAGTGGCCGACAATTCGCGGACCAGGCGGGCCAGGCTGCGAAGGGTTTGAAAATTTTCCGGAAGCAATTTGTCGTCCGGTACAGGTGTATTGAAATTGCGCTCCAGGAAAAGGATGATCTCAACGGTAGAGAACGAGTCGATGCCTGCCTGTTGCAGATTGGTATCCGGTGTCAGTTCCACGCCGCCCGCCAGGATGTTTGTTTCAATAAATTGCCTTATATCGGCTATGATCACAGATTCTTCCATAGTGTAATTGCTAAGATAGGGGAAATTGAAGATGCGTTGTCAGACGCGCCGTTTCCATTTATTAATTGCTGTGGCACATCCGAGTGTGATCACGAAGAACAGGAACAGCTTCAACGAATAAATCAAAATATCACTTAGTCCGCCCTGCCGCAGGAACAATTGATAATAACCATCCAGCGACCAGTTCAACGGCGAGAAGACACTGATCTGACGCATGGCTTCCGGCATTACATAAGTCGGCACCCAAATGCCGCCCAACGCAGAGAGCAAAAGAATAGACAACGAGCCCATAATAGCGCCCTGTTGTTCGGTGGAAGCCAGTGTTCCAACCAGCACACCATATCCTGTTGCTGCCAGCGAAGTGGCGATCGTTAATACTGCAATGCCCGCCATGCTATGGCCCAACACTAATTTGGGAAGGCCCAGCATCGGAAGGAAATATAAACCAACCGATAACATCAGCATAAACTGGATCAGGCAAACCATTACATATACGATCAGCTTGCCTTGTGTCAGCAACAGGTAAGAGGTAGGCATGGTATGTAAACGGAATGCGCTGCCCTCGCTTTTTTCCTTCATAATGCTTCCGCAAAGCGGAATGGCGATAAAGAACATGGCGAAGATGGTCCAGGCCGGAACGTTGTGCTGCACGGCATTAGGCACCACTGTGTCGGATGTGCGCGAAGCATATTCTTCGTTGTAACGGATGATTTGCGTACGCTGAAAAGCATTGCTCGGACCTTTGCCATTGTTATCGGGAATGATCTCCGCTATTTCTTTAGAGAAGGTCTCGAACATGATCTTTGTCTTTACCTCCGAAATAAATTCACGCAGATTGCTGGTAATGGAGGTAATGAACGATTTTTTGGTTACCGGATCGATGAGTATGGAGATCTCCACCGAATCGATGACGGCAACTTTGGACGGGTCTGTATGTGTGGTGTCGCCGCTGTTGTCGATTGTTTCGGCGATCAGCGCCGTTACATTTTCGCGGATGGCGGCCGTAGCGCCGGCGGGAACAACGATGCCAATAAGAAACTTACCGTCGGCAATGGCCTCGCGTGCAGACTCCAATGTTGCGGGTTGCCCATCGATGGAATCGTAAAACGTACAAAGATCATTATTGCGCAAACCGTATTCGATCATGCTGCCGAGGGAATCGCGGTCCTGGTTAACGAACACAACGGGAATACCTTTTTCATTCAATGTTTTGAAAGCCGCATCCTGGATCATCGTCATTACGAAGATGAGGATCATGGGCATGAGGAAAAGGATGGATAAGCCAACGCGGTCGCGCAGCAGCAGCCAGATTTCTTTTCGGATGGTGGCGAGTAGCTTGCTTATCATGTTAATCCCGGAGTTTACGATTGGTCAGGTGGAGAAATACGGTTTCCAGGTTGTTGCATCCGGGGTGTGCCGCTATGAGGCTGGCAGGAGAACCTTCCGTCAGAATTCTTCCATGATCGATGATCGAAACATGTGTACAGAAGTTCTCCGCTTCTTCCATGTGATGCGAAGTATAAATAATAGTCGTTCCTTCTTTGTTTAATTCCTGGAGATGTTCAATGATCACATTGCGGCTTTGCACATCCACGCCTACCGTTGGTTCGTCGAGGAATAAAATGCGTGGGCGATGAAGAACACCGGCGATCAGGTTCACCCGTCTTTTCATACCGCCGGAATAGCCGGCAACGGGGCGGTTGGCGGCTGTGGTCAATCCCAGTTTTTCCAGCCATTCATCGATGCGGCTGCGCAATTCTTTTCCTTTTAATCCATACATGTGGCCGTAAAAATCGAGGTTCTCGCGGGCCGTGAGCGTAGGATACAAAGCAATGTCCTGCGGCACGATGCCGATAATCTTACGGATGGAGGCTAAATCTTCGTGTAAATATTTTCCATCGATCTTCACAGTGCCGCTTGTTGGCGGAAACAATCCGCAGAGAATAGAGATCGTGGTGGTTTTGCCTGCGCCGTTGGGCCCGAGCAAACCAAACACTTCGTTGCGTTCGATGGAAAACGAAATTCCCTTGACCGAAGGCTCGGTCGCATTCCGGAACTTTTTCGTGAGCTCGCTGATTTCTATAATGGCAGAATGGCTCATAAGGGAGATTTGCGTCGCCGCGAAAATACGGAATGCCGGGCAATGGAATGCCCGTATATCAAGGCATTAAGGTTCTTTTACCAGATTGGTTGTGATCTTGGCGGAAAGCAGGCAAAGCGGAATGCTTGGCCCCGGATGTACGCTGCCGCCGCAGAAATAAAGGTTTTTGATTTCTTTGGAAAAATTAGCATGCCGCAGGAAGGCCGCGAACTTATTATTGGAGCTGTTTCCGTAAATAGCGCCGAATGCACTCGAGGTACGGTTCTCTATCACACGCGGATCAAACACCATCTCCGCTTCGATCAGCGGCTCGATATCTGTCTTCAGCATCCGGTTTACCTTGCTGATGATATTTTTTCTTGCCTGCGCGATGAGCTGGTCCCAATCCTGACCATTGTTGTTAGGCACATTGATGAACGTAAACCAGTTTTCGCCACCGGCAGGCGCATCCCCGGGAGAATGTTTACTGGTAATGTTGATATAAATAGTGGGATCGTTGTCGATGGTCTTGTGTTTGAAAATGGCTTCAAACTCTTTGCGGTAGTCCGCGCTGAAAAGAATATTGTGTAGACTTAGTTCACTAAATTCTTTTTTGATACCCCAATAGAAAATAATGCCCGAGCTTGACTTGGGTTGATCGAGCGTTTTACGCGGTTTTTTCAAATTGGGCAGCAGCAGGCGATAGCTGTTGTACACATCCATGTTGCTGATCACTACGTCGTACTGTTCGGTTCCTTCTTCGGTGCGGATGCCGCTGACTTTTTTGTTTTCCGTAAGTACCTCTTTTACTGGTGTGGAAAAGCGAAACTGCACGCCGATATCCTTCGCCAGTTTTACCAATGACCGGGTGATGCTGTACATGCCGCCTTCGGGATAATAAGCGCCTTTGGCAATCTCGAGGTGGGCAATGACATTGAGCGTGGCAGGAGCGAGATAAGGGCTGGAGCCATTATAAGTAGAATAACGGTTGAACAACTGTATCAGCCTTGGGTCCTTAAACGATTTTTCATTGGCGCCGTTCATGGTATCAAATGCACCAATCTTTCCGAAGTTGAGAATGCCGCGTAATACAGGCCAGGTGAGGAAGTTGCGGAACTTATGCAAAGAATTTTGCAGAAAAACCTCATCCGTCAAACGGTAGATCGTTTCGGTGCGATTGAGGTAGTTGACGATGGCCTCTTTACTATCGCCGGTGGTTTTGGCCATTGCTTCGGCAAAGCCTTCTTTGTTATGAAAAGCGTCCAACCTGCTCCCATCTTCGAAGAAATAATGGTAAACAGGATCTAATTGTGTGTAATTGAAATAGTCGCGGGGATTTTTTCCGGATAGTTCGAATAATTCATCGACATACGAAGGCATGGTAAAAACAGAGGGACCCATGTCGAAACGGTAACCGTTATTGCTTTCGGAAGAAAGTTTGCCGCCGGGAAAACTGTTTGCTTCGTACACGGTTACGTCATAACCTTTGTTGCGCATGCGGATGGACGCCGCTATTCCCGACACACCCGCGCCGATTACGGCACAGCGCTTGTTGTTTTGGCTGGTCATATTTTGATAAGGGCGGCTCTGCTTTCCGCGGTGCCAAAAATACTGCATTTCGGGCAGCGGTCATTACCGGCCACCACGGAATTACTGACGAAAAACAAACGTTTTGTAACCGGAAAACCGGGTAGTCTTGAATACCTTTGCACCAATTAATGTTGTTTTATTATGATGCGTATGCGTACCAAACTGGTTTTAATCCTGCTTTGCATTTCCACGGCCGCTTCAGCCCAGAAACTGAAAAAGGCGGAGAAGGAAGTGCTGACCAACATTCAGCAACATGTTGCCCACCTGGCGGACGATAAGCTGGAAGGCCGCCGCGCCGGCAGCAAGGGGGAAGAACTGGCCATGCAATACATTGCGGAGCAATTCCGTGCTGCAGGATTGGCGCCCAAGGGTACACAGGAATATTTTCAGGCATTTGATATCAACGATGGCAAACAGATCGGTCCTGAAACATTTCTTTCCATCAATGATCATCAACTGAAACCGGGGACCGACTTTTTCCCTTTATCATTTTCTCCTGATGGCCGTATCAACGCCATGCCTGCGATTGCGTTGGTAGAAGATGACATGCCCTGGTTTGTTGATCTCAGCGAAATCATTAAAGCAAACAGCCATAACCCGCACTTCGATCTGGCCGATTATATCCGCACCAATGCAAAGAAGGCGGCAGACAAACAGGCAACAGCCATCGTATTATACAATACATCCGATGTGGAAGATAAACTGGCCTTCGATCCGAAGGACCGTTCGGAAGCCACGCCTATTCCCGTGATCTATGTGAGCCGCGATGTGGCCAAACGTTTTTTCTCCGATCCAACCAGCTCATTCGAGATCAATCTGAATGTATCGATCGTTGCACGCAAACGTACCGGCCATAATGTAGTCGGTTATATCGACAACGGCGCACCGACAACCGTGATACTGGGCGCACACTTCGATCACCTGGGTTATGGTGAAGACGGAAACTCCATGATGCGCACCGGAGAAAAACAAATTCATAACGGTGCTGATGATAATGCAAGCGGAACCGCGGCCCTTATAGAACTTGGGCGAATACTGAAAACAAGCAAAGCGAAAAAGAACAACTATCTCTTCATTGCCTTTTCCGGAGAAGAGCTGGGACTGTTTGGGTCAAAATATTTTACCCAAAATCCAACGATCGATCTGGCCGCGGCCAACTACATGATCAATATGGATATGGTAGGACGATTGAAAGACAGCACTAAAGCGCTGACGATTGGCGGTTATGGCACTTCGCCACAATGGGCATCTGTTATTCAACCCGCGAAGAAAGGATTCTTCAATATCAACATCGATTCAAGCGGCGCCGGTCCGAGCGATCATACGTCTTTCTACCGAAAAGATATTCCGGTGTTATTCTATTTCACCGGCACACATTCCGACTATCACAAACCAAGTGATGACTTTGACAAAATCAACTATGTTGGTGAAGTAATGATCATTCAGCATATCCGTCAACTGATAGAGGCTCTCGATAAACAAGGGAAATTATCTTTCCTCAAAACACGTGAGCAGCAGGTATCGGTAACGCCTTTTAAAGTAACATTAGGCATCATGCCGGATTATTCATTCACCGGCGCAGGAGTAAGAGTGGATGGCGTAACGGATGGCCGGCCTGCGGCAAAAGCGGGTATCAAAGCGGGTGATGTGGTAACACAGCTTGGTGATCGCGTGATCTCGGACATGGAGACTTATATGAAAGCGCTGAATGGATTCAGCAAAGGGCAAAAAACAATGGTGAAATTTAAACGGGGCAACGAAGAGAAGACGGCAGACATAGAATTCTGATAAAAGGATAAGCCCATTTAAATAGCGTATCTTTCACTAACAACCGATGTCATGGCCGAACGTCCCTTCAAGCTGACACTGAATACCCAGGATCTTACGGATGAGTTCTTCGAAGAAACGAAGTTGCTGGGTATCATGGCGCCGGTAAAAGATTACCAGTTTTGCTGGCATCTCAACAGCCTGATGGCGATTGATTTCCGGATCAATCATGAGATCGAGATCAAGCTGATCCGCAAAAAACGCGAATATTTTTTTTCCGTATACGAATATCCGGAGCCGACCGGCTCACTGTGCCATTATCTCTACAACAATCTGTTTGATGGTGAATACCTGTTGCCTGAATTCCGCCACCTGGACTTTCTGTGGCTCATGAAAGGTGATACGGTCAGCGACGATTATTTCCAGGGAATCATGTCTTCCCTGCGCAGCCTCAACGGGGTACAACTGGTAATGGAGCTTACCAACGAAAAGATCAAAAACAAAGAACACCTCGTGTTTTAGTGGCACGGTTTTCCTGCCCTTTACAGCAAATAATACTGGTATGAGTAACTGGCAAGAAAAAAGCAACAAGCTGTATCGTTTGTTTCGTTTCCGCGATTTTACGGAAGCCTTTTCGTTTATGACCCGTGTGGCACAGGAGGCAGAAAAAATGGATCATCATCCCGAGTGGAAGAATGCCTATAATGTAGTGGAGATCTGGCTCAGCACGCATGATGCCGGAGATGTGGTCACAGAAAAAGACCATACGTTAGCCAAAAGAATCGATGCGCTTTTCGATTATTAATCCTGCGGTTTTTTCGGATAATCACAGAAAAGAAAACGTTTGGCTGCTGTATCAAAAGCAGCCCATGAATCTATATCCGCTTCTACCGCGAATATGGCACAGGTAGGCATGTCGTCGATGCGCGCATTCGTCAATATATTGGCAAAATCGGTGATGCCGGGATTGTGGGAGAAAATGACAGCGATGTTTACTTCATCCTTAAAGCGTCCGATCACTTCCGTGAAAACATAAGGAGGGGCGAGATAAAGATCCTTTTCAAACAGGATATCTTTTTTATCTATGTCATAGATTTCGGCAAAAATATCTGCGGTTTTGCGGGCGCGTTTTGCGGGGCTGCTTATAAATAAATCCGGCACAATGCCGCGTTTACGTAAACGTTCTGCCATTACGGGCGCGTCTGTTTTTCCCCGTGCGTTCAGCGGCCGGTCGAAATCTTCGAGTGTAACATCCTGCCAGTCACTTTTCGCATGACGGACCAATATGAGCGTTTTCATTTCTCACCGTTTAAAATAATAACAAGACCAGTGACAGACGGGCAAAGCAAACATACAAGGCGACCCTTGGTTGGGAGGATCGCCTTTTGCTAAAATAAGGAATGCGGAGCACAAGCAATGCGTGTACCGCTTAAGTATGAATTTTAATGATCAGAATCATGAGGGTGATCAGTAACCCCTTACATTTTTCCCTTCCATGTAGTTGATGAATGCCTTGTTCACCACTTTATTTCCGCCGGGCGTAGGATAGTTGCCGGTAAAATACCAGTCGCCCAGGTTGCTGGGGCAGGACTTGTGAAGATTTTCTATATTCTGGAAAATTACTTCAACAGGGATATCGATATCGGGTGGCGTGATCATTTTGGCGATGCGCTCGCTGATCTCTTCGGTTGTAGAGGTTTTATACAACTGTTTAACCACGTTCTCTGTGTGCAGTTGATTATTCTGCTGCAGTTCGCGGCATCTTTCCAGCAATTCGTTGAGATAATCTCCTTTGCCCTTTTCTTTCAATAATTCCACGGTGGCGCCGAATGCGATGAAGTCGCCCATTTTGCTCATGTCGATTCCGTAACAATCGGGATAGCGGATTTGCGGACAGGAAGAAACCACGATGATCTTTTTGGGCTTCAGGCGTGCCAGCATGCGGATGATACTTTCCTTTAAAGTGGTGCCGCGAACGATGGAATCGTCGATTACCACCAGGGTATCTTCGCCGGGGCGAACAGTTCCGTAAGTGATATCGTAAACGTGTTGCACCATTTCATTGCGGGCATCGTCGCCGGTAATGAAGGTGCGCATTTTGACGTCTTTGATCGCGATCTTCTCTATACGGATGCGGCGGTTGATCATCTCAGACAACTTCTCTTCATCGAAATCTTTATCCCAACTGAGAATCCGCTCCAGTTTTACTTTGTTGAGGTAATCTTCCAATCCTTTCTGCAATCCGTAGAAAGCTACTTCGGCGGTATTGGGAATAAAAGAGAAAATGGTATTCTTCAAATCGTGATTAACGGAATTGAGAACCTGCTCGCTGAGGTTGTGTCCCAATGCGCTTCTTTCTTTGTAAATTTTTTCGTCACTGCCGCGGGAGAAATAAATGCGTTCGAAGCTGCAGGCTTTGCGTTCCTGTGCGTCGATGATCTGTTCTATTTCCCACTTGCCATCTTCCTGCACGATGAGTGCCTGTCCGGGCAGAAGTTCTTTCACTTCATTTTCCCCCACATTAAATGCGGTGCGGATAGCGGCTCTTTCGGAAGCGGCCACGATCACTTCTTCATTGATATAATAATAAGAAGGGCGGATGCCATGTGCATCACGGAAAACGAATGAGGTGCCGTTGCCGAGTAATCCCCCAACATGAAAACCGCCATCGAACAATGGCAGCGCTTTGCGCAGGGCAGATTTTACATCGGGGTTACCGGGTTGCTCTTCGTCGGCTTTAACGATGAAATGATGGATTACTTCCATCATGGCCGCGAGATCGCTCTGACGTTGAAACTCGCCCGGATTGATATTGATGAGAGAAAAAAGTTCTTCTGTATTAACGAGGTTGAAGTTGCCGGCCAGCGCGAGGTTGCGACTGGGAATAGTGTCACGTTTAATAAACGGGTGACAGAATTCAGCATTGTTTTTTCCTTGTGTGCCGTAGCGAAGATGACCCAGGAGCAATTCACCGAGAAAAGAGATGTGTCCTTTCATGAGGCCGGGGTGTTTGTGCACTTCCGGATTAAAGCGGGCCAGTTCGTCTACTTCGGCACCGATCTGGCGGAACACATCGGCAATTGCCTGGGGAGCGGCGCTGCGGATACGGTGAAGAAACGGGTAACCGGCTTCAACATTCAGCTTTACAGCGGCTACACCGGCGCCATCCTGGCCACGGTTGTGCTGTTTTTCCATCAGGAGGTACATCTTGTTGAGTCCCCACATGACGGAGCCGTATTGTTGCTGATAGTAGGAGAACGGTTTCCGCAGCCGCATAAAAGCAAGGCCGCATTCGTGTTTTATTGGATCGCTCATTGTTGAAGGAAAGCGCAAAGTTAGTCCATTCGCAGAAACTTTCCGGGACCTTAACAAAACAAAAAAGCGGACAAGCCGTGAGACCTGTCCGCTGGTGCAACAATGGGAAAGATTAAGTCATAGTTTCCTCACTGCCAGTTTTTTCCATATTAAAATCCGCGTGAATCGGTGCTGTTGTACTTCTGCAGACTCTCGCAGGATTCAGAAGATGTTTTATCCACCATGATATAATAGGTCGGAATTTTTGTAGCCATCCATTTGTCGATCACTTCCGCTTTTTTCTGCTCCAGTGCTTCGGAGGCAATGCGGTTGTAGTCGTCGCGGAGGTTCAGGATATGCGGCTCTGTGCGGGACTTCAGGAAAACAATACGCACTGCGGCTTTTTTCTCTTCGGAAGTATAAGCTGTTGCGGGAGAAATATCGCCCACATTCATTTTGCTGATAAGGGCCACTGTTTCTTTATCCAACTGATCGATGGTCACATAAGGATTGCCTTCGCGGTTCGTCATGAAGGGACCGGAGAACTTAACGGAAGGGTCTTCGCTGAACTTGGTCGCGGCTTCGTTGAAGTTCATTTTACCGGTAGTGATCAGTGTGCGGATTGAATCGAGTTTGACAGTGGAGGCAAGGATTTCATTCTTGGTCACTGGCGGCACGCGCAGGATCATGCGGATGGTTGCCTTGTCACCTTTACGTTCGATCATCTGGATGAGGAAGTAACCGAAGCGGTCGGACTTTACGGGAACAGAGATCTCGTCTTTTTTCAGGCGGAAGGAAGTAGACAGGAAAACGGGATCCCACATGCCTTTATCGTTGCGGTTGATCTCGTACATGCCACCACGGTCGCGGCTGCCCGGGTCTTCAGACACTCGTTTTGCAAGCGCCTCAAAAGAAATGGAGCCCGATTCGATCTGGCGTTTGTAGTTATTCATTTCCGTAACGATGTATTCTTCCAGGTCACGGGTAGCTTTCGGATAAAAAATGATCTGACCAACTTCCAATTCCGATTCGAAAAACGGCAGGCTGTCTGAAGGAATTTTATCGAAGAAAGCTTTGGCTTCCTGCGGGGTGATGCGTACGTTCTCTACGATCTTGCGCTGCATAGCTTCGGCCCATTTACGCTCTTTCACCGATTCGCGCGCGTCGTCCTTGATCTGGTAAACGGACTTGCCGGCCATGCGCACGAGTTCGTCTTCGCTGCCGAGTTGGTTAACGTAGTAGCGGATACGCTGATCGAGTTCAGCTTCTACTTCTTCGTCGGTAACGGGCAGGGAATCCTTCTGTGCCTGCAGCATGAGTACTTTGGAAATGATGGCCTGTTCCAGCAGCATGCACTCGGCTTTCTCGGGAACGTTGGCACCCTGGCGGCGTGCGTCAGCGATAGAGTTATAAATATCGGAGCGCAGGATGATCTTGTCACCAACAACGGCAACGATCTTGTCAGCCACGGCTTTGAAAGACTGACCCTGTGCAAATACGGTTGCTCCGGTGAGCAGGCATGCAGCCAGCAGGAGAGTTTGGATAAAACGCATAGTATCAAAAATAAACCCGCCGGCACACTGGTGGTGCGGAGGGCGGTCTATTTAACAAATATTTTCTGGTCTGAAATGAAAAAGGGGCCGGCTTGCGGCCAGCCCCTTGCTTTATTAAAGTGTTCGCTTAACTTCTTCTTCTTCAATAGCTACTACGGTGTCACCCACTTGTATGTCGGCGAAGTTGCGGATAGTAAGACCGCACTCCGTATTGCTGGCTACTTCTTTCACGTCGTCTTTGAAGCGTTTCAGGCTCGCCAGTTCGGCGAAGCCGCCTTCTGTTCGTGGGTAGATCAGTACACCATCGCGGTACAGGCGGATCTTCGCGTCGCGCTTGATCTTACCTTCCTGTACATAACAACCTGCAACGGTAGCTTTGTCGAATTTGTACACCTCGCGGATTTCGACAGTGGCCACTTCTTTCTCTTCGATCTTTGGTTCCAGCAGGCCTTCCATGGCTGCCTTCACGTCGTTGATGGCGTTATAGATGATTGAGTACTGTTTGATCTCGATACCTTCCTGTTCGGCCAGGCGTGCTGCCTGCAGGTTGGCGCGTACGTTGAACGCGATAATGATGGCGTCGGAAGCGTTGGCCAGTGAAACGTCGTTTTCGCTGATCGCACCTACACCTTTCAGGATCACATTTACCACGATCTCCTCGGTGCTCAGTTTCTGCAAGCTGTCGCTGAGGGCTTCTACGGAACCGTCCACGTCACCTTTGATGATCACGTTCAGTTCTTTAAAGTTACCCAGTGCCAGACGGCGACCGATCTCATCGAGGGTGATGTGTTTCTTGGTACGCATACCCTGTTCGCGGAGGATCTGACCACGTTTGTAGGCGATCTCTTTGGCTTCGGCTTCGTCCTCATATACACGGAACTTCTCACCTGCCTGCGGAGCGCCGTTCAGGCCCAGCACTACTGCGGGAGCTGAAGGGCCGGCGCCTTCGCTGCGTTCGTTGCGTTCGTTGAACATTGCCTTCACGCGACCGAAGTACTGACCGCTCACTACGAGGTCGCCCTGGCGCAGTGTACCATTTTGTACAAGTACGGTAGCTACATAACCGCGGCCTTTGTCGAGTGTTGCTTCAATGATGGTACCGTTAGACAACTTGTTGGGGTTGGCTTTCAGTTCCAGCAATTCGGCTTCGAGGAGGATCTTTTCCAGCAGCAGGTCGATGTTGAGGCCTTTTTTGGCGCTGATCTCCTGGCTCTGGAACTTACCGCCCCACTCTTCTACCAGGATGTTCATGCCAGACAATTGCTCGTATATCTTTTGCGGATTAGCTCCGTCTTTATCGATTTTGTTCACTGCGAAGATCATCGGAACACCGGCAGCCTGTGCGTGGCTGATGGCTTCTTTTGTCTGGGGCATCACGGCGTCGTCGGCAGCTACCACGATTACGGCGATGTCGGTGATCTTGGCACCACGGGCACGCATCGCGGTAAACGCTTCGTGACCTGGTGTATCCAGGAAGGTGATCTTCTTACCACTCGGCGCTGTTACTTCGTAGGCGCCGATGTGCTGGGTGATACCGCCGGCTTCACCGGAAACCACGTTGGCATTGCGGATATAGTCGAGCAATGAAGTTTTACCGTGGTCAACGTGACCCATGATGGTAACGATTGGGGACCGTGGCACAAGGTCTTCAGGGCTGTCATCTTCTTCCTCTTCTTCCAGTTCGGCTTGTTTATCCATATCGATGAACTCAACATCGAAACCAAATTCGCTGGCTACCAGTTCGATTACTTCAGCGTCGAGGCGTTGGTTGATGGAAACCATGATACCGAGGCCCATACACTTGCTGATCACTTCGGTGAAACCTACGTCCATCAGGTTGGCGAGTTCGCTAACGCTGATGAATTCGGTCACCTGTAATTTGCCGTCTTCGGTCTGGTTGCCCATGGCTTCTGCCATTTCCTGGCGTTTTTCGCGGCGGAGTTTCGCCTTGAAATTTTTGCCGCCTCTGGCGCCGCCGGACAATTTGGCCTGCGTTTCCCGGATCTTTTCCTGGATCTCTTTCTCGTCGATCTGTTTATCTTCTCTGCGAACGGGAGCACCGCGACGGTTACCGCCGCCTTGAGTGCCGCCACGCTGATGGCCACCGCGACCGGCGTTACCGCCCTGATGGGGGCGCTGGCCACCCTGACCCTGATGACCGCTGCGTCCTGTGTCAGGAGCTTTGGTATCTTTTTTCTCGATCGGGATGCGTTTGCGTTTGCGTTTTTCGTCTTTTTTCGGGCGGGTGTCGTTGTCCACGGGCAGGTTGATCTTGCCGAGGATTTTGGGACCTTCGAGTTTTTCCGCCTTGATATTTTCGATAACGGGAGCCTGTTCTTCTTCGGAAGCCTCTTTAACGCCGGGTGTTTCTTCAACAGCCGGTGTTGCGGGAGTTTCTGCTGTTACGGCAGGCGTTGCAACCTCTTCTTTTTCCCTGACCGGAGCTTCGGGTTTAGCGGGTTGTTCCTGTTGAACTTCCTCTTTTTTCTCTTCGGTTTTCTTCTTGATCACCTTTTTGGGGCGTGTAGAAGAATCGATAGCGGAGAGGTCGATCTTATCGATGATTTTGGGGCTGATACCTGTAATCGGGGTTTCAGGTTTGGCCTCTTCCTGTTTTGGTTGTTCTTCTGCCTTTACTTCGGGAGTAGCCGGAGCTTCGGGTTGAGCGGGCTCTGGCGCTTTTTCTTCCACCACGGCGGGCTTTGCGGGCTCGGTTGTTTTGGAAGGCTTGTCTTCTTTTTTGAAAAGGACTTCTGCTTCTTCTTTCTTCTTGCGCGGCTCAGCGATGTTGCCTTTGGGAAGATCTACCCGGTCGCTTTTTTCTTTCGCGGCCTTGTCGCTCTGAAACTCCGTTTGCAGGGCACGGTACATCTCCTCGGTCAGCTTCGAGGTCGGTTTAAGGTCATCCTGATTGAAGCCTTTCCCCACCAAAAAGTTCACAAGGGTTTCTTTACCGATGTTGAACTCTTTGGCCGCAGCCATTAATCGTAATGTGGTTGTTTCTGACATTCAGTTTATTTATAGTCTATAAAGTCAAATGCTCTCACACGGGTTCAATAAGGCACCGGGCTGCACCGGAAAGCTGCATCGCTGCGCTTACAGGCAGTGGTCGGGAAGCGTTTTTATTCGCTTTCGAGTTCGGCCTGCAGAATACGGCGTACTTCGGAAATAGTTTCTTTTTCCAGATCGGTACGGCGTTCCAGTTCTTCCGGTGTCAGGTTGAGTACGCTGCGGGCCGTGTCACAACCCACGCGTTTCAGTTCATCGAGCACCCATGTTTCAATTTCGTCGCTGAATTCTTCCAGGTCAACGTCAAATTCTTCTTCTTCGCCTTCGTTGTCGCGGAATACGTCCAGTTCATAGCCGGTCAGTTCGCTCGCGAGTTTGATGTTTACACCGCGGCGGCCGATGGCCAGTGACACCTGATCGGGGCGGAGGTACACGTTGGCGTGTTTTTTCTCTGCATCGAGTTCCATATTAGTGATCTTGGCTGGTGTCAGGGAGCGCTGGATAAGCAACTGTGTGTTGCTGGTCCAGTTGATCACGTCGATATTTTCGTTTTTCAGTTCGCGGACGATACCGTGGATACGGCTACCTTTCATACCCACGCAGGCGCCTACGGGATCGATGCGGTCGTCGTAAGATTCTACGGCTACTTTGGCGCGTTCTCCCGGATCGCGGACGATACGTTTGATAACGATCAGGCCGTCGAAGATTTCGGGAACTTCTATCTCCAACAACTTGGCCAAAAAGTCGGGTGAAGTGCGGGAGAGGATAATAACGGGGTTATTATTCTTCATGTCCACTTTCTTCACAACGGCGCGGATATTTTCACCTTTTTTGAAGTAATCCTGTGGGATTTGTTCGCTTTTGGGGAGGATCAGTTCGTTGCCTTCTTCGTCGAGCAGGAGGATTTCTTTTTTCCATACCTGGTAAACTTCGGCGCTGATGATTTCTCCGATGCGTCCTTCATATTTCTTGGCAAGAACGTTCTTTTTCAGGTCACCGATACGGCTGGCCAGTGTTTGTTTGGCGGCCAGGATGGCGCGGCGTCCGAAATCGTACAGGTCAATCTCTTCGTACAGATCTTCGCCTACTTCAAAGTCGGGTTCAACTTTGATGGCGTCCTGGTAACCAACCTGGGCCAGGGGATCTTCTACTTGTCCGTCTTCCACGATCAGGCGGTGGCGGATGATCTCGAGGTCACCTTTCTCTGCGTTCACGATCACGTCGAAGTTATCATCGCTACCAAATTTTTTGCGCAGCAGGGTCTTGAACACATCCTCTACCACTTTCATCATCGTGGGACGGTCAATATTTTCCGCATCCTTGAACTCCTGGAATGCTTCGATAAGATTGATTGCCATAAGAACAAAATTTGAAATCTGGCTCCGGAACAGTTGACTGTTTCGGGTTACCGGTTAAAATTTGATTTGAATTTTTGTGGTTTTAATCGTTGACAATAGGATCGTATGTGAAACCAGTTCTTTCTTCTTTCCTTTTCCCTTTTCTTCTTCTACCGTCAGGCTGGTGTCATCGGCGCCGGTAAGTTTACCCTCGAGTTTGGTGCCGTCGAGGAGTAAGATGTCAACATACCGGCCTACATTTTTGAGGTACTGGCGTTGCAGCTTGAGGGGCTCATCGAGTCCGGGGGAGGAAACCTCGAGCGAAAAATCGCCTTCGGGAAATGTTCCCAGTTCTTCGATAGCCTTGTAGAGTTGCCGGTTATACCGTACCAACTGGTCGATACCTACTCCCTGGTCGCCGTCGATAAATACCTTAATATTATTGGTAGGCTTGATTTTGATCTCAACCAGGAAATGTGATGGGTTCTGTTCCAGCAGCGGGCCGATTTTTTCGGTCACTGTGGAAATTATAGTTTCATTGTTCATATCGGGCAAAAGAAGAAGGGAACGATCTTCGTTCCCTTCTATTGTCTAATTCCGATGCGAAGGTAAGGAGAAATACGATAGAAATGTCAAAAAACCGTGGATATCTTTTTTGCCGGGAAGGCGGAAACCTTTAACGAACTATTTATGTGTGGCGGGGTTATAAAAAGACAAACAATGGTAGTTTTGTTGCATAATGTTTAAGATCATTCTCTATATACTGCTTGCCTGGTTTCTGTACAACCTCATATTCCGGTTTATCATACCGGTTTACCGTGCTTCGCGCCAGATGCGGAAGCAATTCCGTGAGGTGCAGGAGCAATTTCAGCAGGCTGCGCGCCAGCAGCATCAGTCGGCCCAGGCTGGCCCGCATCAGCAGGCCTCTTCGCAGCCGGCTCCCAAATCCCAGGGCGATTACATTGAATTTGAAGAAATAAAGTAGACGGGGTTCCTGTAAATGCCATCAAAATAGCTATTTTTGCGCCTGCCTTTATGGCACCGGACCCTTAGCTCAGTCGGTTAGAGCATCTGACTCATAATCAGAGGGTCGCTGGTTCGAGCCCGGCAGGGTCCACTGAATATTAAGCACTTACGTTTTTGTAGGTGCTTTTTTTGTGGAATGTTACGCTCTGCGAGCAACAGATCGCGGCTTACGAAAAACTTTGATTTGCGAAAGCGTTACGTTTTTCGGCTTTCTAACGATCATAGCTGCGTTGCATGTTAAGCCACAAATCGGGCGTAGTACCGAAGGCATTTCCCTATCGCGGTGCCTTTTCCGCACTGATTCCCTAGCGGCCGTTCAACAACATGGAAAACGTTTTTCTTGTGATACCAGGTTGTCCGCTGCTTCGGCCTGGCTTATTCCCAACGGATCAAAGTAAAATTGCTTGAAGATTTGACCAGCTTGTATAGGCTTCATTCCATATTTGGGCACAGCAACGGTTCCCGTTATCAAGTTTGAAATAGATTCGCCAGTTTGTTCGAAAGCCCTTGTAGGTGGGAGTGTCTGTCTGTTGGGGCAAATGCATTTTTAAGCACGGGAGAATCGAACTCCTCCAAACCTAGACCTACATCATTCAAAACGCGATGAACTTATACTTACTTCAATGATTAGTACCTCTAGACTTGTTTGCCAAACATGGAAAAGTTTATCTATTTTTCAAATAAGATCAAAGTGACTTTCTCTGCTTCTGACCCTTCCAAATAAGATAAATTCCTAAGGCAACAACCGCAGCACCACTAATTTCAACACCGAGGGGCCATGACTGAAGTTTGCCAGAACGATAATCAACGCTTACGCTCATCAGTTCTCTTGCAGCACCGAAAATAAGTATTACTCCAAGTATTGTTTTCCAGTTCATATTTAAAAAATTGTGATCATAAATCTCTATCAACGTCCGCTGACGAACTGATCAGGTCTCCTTCAGCTGGCACAGTAATAAGATATGGCAAAGCTGAAGATTAGATCAAAACTTCTTTAAGCCTCCGGAGTAAAACTAAAGACTGGATTTATTCAGTCAATGGAAACTATTTCCAATTGTGCTTATACACTGCCTTGTTTCAATAGTCACACATTTATTGCAATAATCGTATGCCGGAGGACCGGAAGCCGGAGAATAAACGGGTAAGTTCCGAATAAGTGAAAAACGCCTATGATCCGCGGTTTTTCTGTATTTCTACCCCAAAAAACTATATTTGCGGCCTAATTCACGGTATTTGTTCTTTGTCCGTCTTCTTTAACCTTTTATTAACCACGGATGAAAATACATTTGCCCATTACCGCATTCATTATGAAGAAAGTATTTCTGCTGGTCGCAGGTTTCGCCATGACGCTGGCCGCCTCGGCTCAAGACTCTACCGTTACCGTTAAGAGCAATCCATTCAAAAGGGCCGGTCGCGCCAACGATCACCTGATGGTGCAACTCGGCTATACCGGATGGGCCGGCCAACCCGACACCATCAATACCGGCGGCTTTTCCAAAAGCCTGAACATTTATTTCATGCTCGACCTGCCCTTCAAGTCCAACCCTAAACTGAGTGTGGGTATCGGCGCAGGCATCGGCTCCGACAATATCATTTTCCGTAAAACATATGTTGATATCAAAGGCTCTTCGCCCACCCTTGATTTCAAGGATCTGAACGATACCAACTATTTCAAAAAGACAAAACTCGCTACAACCTATCTCGAGGCTCCCCTCGAACTGCGTTTTGTATCCGATCCGAACAACAGCGACCGTAGCTTCAAAGCGGCTCTCGGCGTAAAAGTGGGTACCATGCTCAACGCACACACCCGCAACCGTACGCTCAAATCCCGCAGCGGCACCACGCTCAACGATTACACACTCAAAGAAGCCAGCAAGCGTTATTTCAATACTACCCGCATTGCCGCCACGGCGCGCATCGGTTGGGGACACTTCACGCTTTATGGTTCTTATCAGCTCACCAACCTGTTCAAAGACGGTGTTGCAGCTGAAATCCGCCCGTATTCCATCGGGATTACACTCAGCGGACTTTAACCGACCTGCCTTCCTTTAAATAATTTGCCCCGCCAGATGGCGGGGCTTTTTTTATAAGATACATTCCATCTGGATGTTGCATCGTTCGTAAGGCGAGGGATAACCGGTTATTTTCTGAAAACCAAGTTTCTCATATAACCGGATCGCCGGTGCTAAAACCGTATTACTTTCCAGGTAAACCTTCTCCGCACCATGCTGACGTGCCCAGCCCAGCGCTGCTTTGCCCAATAAATGACCCACTCCGCGGCCACGCGTGTCCGGCGATACCGCCATCTTCGCCAGCTCATATTTATACGGACCTTCTTTCATCGGGATCAATGCGCATACACCCAGGGCTTCACCTGTTTTATCGATGGCCACCAATATATGCCCGCCCGGATTTAAAATATACTCCTCCGGATGATGCAGGGCCTTCAGGTCGCTCGGCTCCAGTTTGAAATAAGTGCGGATCCATTCTTCGTTCAATTCGCGGAAGGCGTCGCGGTAAGCAGGCGTGTAATCAATCACCCGTACGTCGCGGCTTTCGCGCTCCTTGCGTGCTTCTTCCACGCGGCGCAACAGGCTTTTCTGGTCCAGCAGGTACTCCCATTCTTCCATCGCTTTCCAGAGATTATGATTGGCTTCGCTCAATAATTTCAGGCTCGCCTGTTCCACATCCTGGTACTGTTCTTTCACCTTTTCCCGCATTTCTTCCCCTTTGGCTGAAAGCGCCACACGGTTGCGGCGGCCATCGCTGTCATCTTTACGCCCTTCGATCAGCCCGGCCTTGCGCATTTCACTCACGATTTTACTCACCGACGGATGGCTGTGGCCAATCTCCGCGGCAATTTCTGTAATCGTCATGCCATCACGTTGCGAAAGCATATAAAAAACGGGGAACCATTTGGGCTGAAAATCAATTTCATAAAGGCGATAAACAGCGGCAGCCTGATCAGTTAATCTTTCGCTGAGACGCCGGAGCCGGCTGCCAATGGCCATTTTTCCTACGCGGCTATAAAATTCCATAGTTAATTACGTAATTAGTTACGCAAATATACAAAACCGGCTCATTTCCGGCGGCACCGTTTTAGTAACTATCTTTGACACAGCATATGATCGAGAAAAAGAACGTCATCGAGAAAGAAGAGAAGGCCGTGCTTGTAGGCATGGTGCAAAAGGACCAGACAGAGCCGCAATTGCAGGAATACCTGGATGAATTGGCTTTCCTGGCCGAAACCGCCGGAGCCAAAGCCGTTAAGCGTTTCACGCAGAAGTTGTCACACCCCGACAGCCGCACTTTCGTTGGTAAAGGTAAACTGGAAGAGATCCGTGAGTACATCACCGGAAAAGACATCAACCTGGTGATCTTTGACGATGAGCTTACCGGTGCGCAGATTAACAATATTGAAAAGGAGCTCAACGCCAAGACCATCGATCGCAGCGACCTGATCCTGGATATTTTCGCCCGAAGGGCAAAAACCGCCCAGGCCCGCGCCCAGGTGGAACTTGCCCAATACCAGTACATCCTGCCGCGCCTCCGCGGTATGTGGAAACACCTTGAACGCCTCGGTGGCGGTATCGGTACCAGAGGTCCGGGTGAAACCGAGATCGAAACGGACCGCCGTATCGTCCGCGATAAGATTTCATTGCTTCGCAAACGTTTAGCAGAAATAGATAAGCAGGCACAGACCCAACGCAAAGAGCGCGGCGAGTTTATCCGCGTGGCGCTGGTCGGTTATACCAACGTCGGTAAGTCTACCATCATGAACCTTTTGTCCAAACGTGATGTGTTTGCCGAAAACAAATTATTCGCCACACTCGATACAACTACCAGCAAGATCGTGCTGGATACCACACCATTCCTGCTGAGTGATACCGTTGGTTTTATCCGCAAACTTCCTCACCACCTGGTGGAGAGTTTCAAAAGCACACTCGATGAGGTGCGGGAAGCCGATATTTTATTGCATGTGGTAGATATCAGTCACGCCGCTTATGAAGATCAGTTGGGCGTAGTGAATAAAACCCTGCAGGAGCTGAAAGTGCACGACAAACCGGTGCTGACCATTTTCAATAAAATGGATCTCTACGAGGCGCGCACTTTCGACGAATGGCTGAGCGACGACACGCGCCGCGAAATTCTCGAAGACCTCCGCGAACGCTGGAACAGCGAAACCAACGGCAATGCCGTTTTCATTTCCGCTATTGAACGCCGCAATCTCGACGAACTACGCAATACTATTTTGACAAAAGTGAGAGAGCTGTACAGGATTCGTTATCCTTATAAGACCGACTTCTTTTATTAATTCAAAATTCAAAACGTGAATGGGGAATCGTCAATCGTGAATTTCTTTTTCACGCTAAACAACGGCTGTTTATTCACGATTGACGATTCACGATTGACGCGTCTCCGTGCACACTCCATTTTTGACTTTTTTGAATTTTCCTCACATGTGGCACAAAATCGCCGAACATCCCAACGAACTTGATTTCGCTACCAACCGCATTGCCGTGGTTAAAGTGAAAGGCAAAACTTTTTGCGTGGGCCGCCATGGCGAGGAGCTTTTTGCCTTTGCTTATAAATGCCCGCATGCCGGCGGCATCATGGCCGATGGTTATATCGATGCCATGGGACAGATTGTTTGCCCGCTGCACCGGTACAAATTCGATATGCGCACCGGACGCAACACCAGCGGCGAAGGATATTTTCTCAAACGCTGGAAAGTGGAATGGAGAGAAGATGGTGTTTTTGTGGAAATGGAACAAGCGAGTTGGTGGGGATGATGTATCTTTTAGGCGTAAAACGATTACGCTCTTTTGAACCAAAACCTTTTCCCTTGAGTCAATTCATTCATATCCCTACACTGCTTCGTTCGGGTGAACTCGAATTAATCGAGAATCTTATTTCCCGCGCAAATTTTGTTGATGGCAAGCTCACTGCCAGCATGGCCGCAAAAGAGGTAAAGAACAACCTGCAGCTCGATGCCGGAGAAACGACGATACTCGAACAAATCCGCAGCCTTATTCACCAGGCGCTTCAGCAAAGTCCGTTATTCCAGATCGCCGCATTGCCCGGAGAAATCTTTCCTCCGTTGATCAGCAAATATGGCCCGGGCCGCTATTATGGCTGGCATGTAGATAGTCCTGTTATGGGCAACCCGGCAATACGCACCGATCTTGCCATGACGATCTTTCTCAGCGATCCTTCAACTTATGAAGGTGGTGAACTCGTATTACAAACCGGAGGTGGCGTATTTAATTTCAAACCCGCCAAAGGCGACGCCGTTCTTTATCCCTGTCAGTTCCTGCATTGCGTGAATGAAGTAACCAGCGGCGAACGTGTGGCCGCCGTTACCTGGATCCAAAGCAATGTAAAATCACCGGAGCAACGGCAGATATTGTTTCAACTCAACCAGGTACATGCCATGCTGCATCAACGCGCACCGCAGGCACCCGAAACACAATTACTTCTTCAAACACACAGCAACCTGTTCCGCATGTGGGCGGACTTATAATCATGGATCAGCAAAGCAAGTTCGCGCTCCTCGACTGGATTCCTTATCGTCTCATGCAGGACAATGGCCAGGCCTTGTGCCGTTGGTTGTATGTTGGTGAAAAAGAATTTACTGAACCGTTTTTCGATAGCACCATCGGTATGTGTCAGCAGGCGTCACAGAATTCGCAATTGAAACGATCAGTCAGTGATGCTAATGCGCTGAAACAATGGAAAGACTATACGAACCCGGTAAAGCCGGGCGCTTTGATCTTTCATGTGTCGCGCTGCGGCTCTACATTGGTATCGCAATTACTGGCGTCGTCAAAAGAGAATATTGTGCTATCGGAAGTTCCGTTCTTCGATGAGTTGTTGATGGGGAAAAATGGCATTGATATCAATGTACCGGACACGGCTTTGTTGTCCGCGGCTATCGCATTTCATACGCACCAACGTCATCCGGAACAACAACGTTTTTTCATTAAGACGGACAGTTGGCATATGTTCTACTACAAAGAATACCGCGAGCTTTTTCCTGCCTTGCCACTGATACTATTGTACCGCGAACCGGCGGCCGTTATCCGTTCACAGAAAAAAAATCCGGGCATGCACGCCGTGCAGGGATTGTCACCTGCACGGTTATTTGACATCAACGATGAATCGGCAACCCGTGAAGAATATATGGGCGCAGTACTCGAACAATATTATCAGCGTTTTTTGGCGATTGCGCAGCAGGATAAGCATGCGGTACTCGTTAACTATGGCGAGGGCGTGCTCTCGATGATGGAAAAGATCAGCGTGGCTGCGGGAATAGCGCCCACTGAAGAACAGCGTGCCATCTGGCAGGAACGCTCACAATACCATGCAAAATATCCGGACGAATCTTTTAAGGGCGACAGCGAAATGGCTATTGATCCGGAAAAATTTTCTGCTGCTGTAAAGGCTTACGAAGCGCTGGAGGCCTGGCGTTTATCCAACAAAAACTGATAGAGTGCCTGCGCCGACTCTTCCAATGATTGTAAATGGGTGTCGAGAACCAGGTGTGCGGATTCCGGCGATTCGTACGGATCATTGATGCCGGTGAGATTGTGTAATTTATCCGGATGATCTTCCGGCAACAGCGCTCTGCGATATAAGCCTTTTGTATCGCGTTCCACTAAAGTAGGAATATCGCAGCGGATCCAGACGGTGAGTGCGTTGTACTTTTCTTCCAACTCTTTTCTTACACTGTCAAACGGATTGATGGCGGCGATGATGATAATCTTACCGGCTGCGTCGAGCCTGGCCGCTTCTGCGCCAAGGCGACGGATATTTTCCATCCGGTCTTCTTTTGAAAATCCGAGGTCCCGGCAAAGGGTCTGCCGGTAGGCATCACCATCGACGATCACTATTTCGTGACCGGGCTGCGCGATCTGGCGCAGTTGTTGAGCCAGAGAAGATTTACCGGCGCCGGACAATCCGGTGAACTGAATGATCATAGAAAAGTTTGGGACAAAATACATGATCGCAGGCGCCTGCGCAAATGCGGGAATATAATTTGTCTGAAATGAATTAAATTGTTCATCCCTAAAACCATTATTACTCCTATGCATCCCTTTTCATTAAAAGCCTACCTCACGCTTTTCGAAGAAATAATGATCGGCAGAACCGGCGACTATACCTGGATCATCGATCGCGATCCTGGTCAGGGAATTTTGCGTTCACTCCAGGAACTTTCAGGTAAGGAAGCTTCTACGCCGCTGCGCAAAGACGGTATCAGCATTGCCTCGCATGCCGGTCATGTTAATTGGGCGCTGGATTTTGCGTTGACATTTATGAATGGTGAAACGCCCACTGGTAAATGGCCCGATAGCTGGAAAACCAAAGACCTCGACGAAGAGGACTGGCTGAAACTACTGGAGCAGATCGAGGACCGCGCCGAAGCCTTCCGCGATAAAGTGAAAGAACGTGAAGATTGGTCTGACGTCCAGCTCGAGACCGGCGTGCTGGCCTTTGTCCCGCACATGGCCTATCACCTCGGAGCGATCAGGCAATTGCTGAAAGAATTACGGGAGAGAGAGGTTTAATCCAGGCTTAAACAATTTGACAATTTGATGATTTGAAAATTTGGGAATGGACAGCCATTAAAACGTATAGCGCGAGAGATACACATCTGACGGCGTGCGGCTGTATACCTGCCGTATTTCAACATTTCTACCCTTGTAGGTATAACGGGTGGTATCTGTTTCGCCATTGAGGTGATGAATAGCAGAAACCACGCGATAGGGAGATGAATTCTGATCGCTGTTACTTTTCCGGCAGGCGACAAAACAGGCCAGCAATAAAAAAACCAGGCAGAAGCGCATATTTATAGATTTAATGATCCGTAAAAATGCGATACCTGCCCGGTCTGTCAATCCACTGAAACAGTGATTTATGCCGTGGTTTCTTTTGCCAGGAAATCCGGCAGCATCTTACCAATGATTTCGTTCCAGCCACCCTGAAAACTTTCCGTAGCAAAATCCGGTCCTTTGGGAAATGTTTCAATCCCGTGATGGCTGAGTCTTATCCAGCTCTGATTATCCTTTTCTCCCAACTCAATGTTTACAATGGAGTAACCCGGATGTGCATCATAGCGCCAACTGAATTGTAATCTGTGCAGCGGAACGACATCCGTAATCTCGCAAATATGCATGTATTGTTCGCCCTTGTGGCCCGTGCCCGGAAAGCGAAAGCGGAACCCGATTTCGGGTTTAAAATCATCGAGGTTAAAAAACCATTGACGCAATTGCTCTTTGTCTGTCAATGCCTGCCACAGGCGCTCAACCGTTACGGGAATAGTGCGTTCGGTGACAACGGGTTGATTTTTTATAAGGGCTGGGAATTTTTCATAAGCAACAGCGGCATAACTCAATGCTGTAGCTGAGTGGTGATCTTCTTCACCCAATGTATGAACAGTCTCGCTGCCACTCAATCGTTTTTCCAGTTGATCGAGCAGATCATGGAAACCGGCAGGAGCTTTCACTGCAAAATCATCCGTGAGTTTGCTATACGTTAACACGAGGCGGGTGCTATTAGCAGATGCTTCAGAAAGTTTCCATTCGGCGAGTTCCTGTTCCCATGTCCAGGAGAATAGATGTGGTTCATCGATCTGTACGATCTCACCGTACGAAACGGAATGGTCTTTATCGGCAAAATGAAAACTGATCTTGCCGCCCGGGCGAAAATCCATTTCAATGTCGGTAAACCAGAAATGAAGTTGTGCAGGATCGGTGATCGCTTTCCATACCTGTTGGATAGGATGGGACAATAATCGTTCGAATACAACTTTGTATCCATCGGGCTGCCGGCTGAGTTGACCAAGATGTGCCATTTGAAAAAATTAAGATGAAGGTTTGAGGTTTTGTTCCTTGAGAAAAGATTCGAGTGCATCGAGTTTGGTTTCCCAGAACTTTCTGTACTGTTCTATCCAGGCGGATACCTGCTGAAGCTGGTGCAGGTTGGCCTGACAATATCTTTCGCGCCCTTCCTTGCGTACATGAATGAGCCCGCATTCGGTAAGGATCTTTATGTGTTTGGAAATAGCTGGTCTGCTGACAGGGAAATGGTCTGCCACGGCGTTAAGGTTCAACGACTGGCTGGCCAGCAGGCCAATGATGGCGCGGCGGGTAGGGTCTGCTATTGCCTGGAAAACATCTCGACGCATATAGAATATATTTGTAACCGATCGGTTACAAATATAAGTCAAAACTCAGAATTCAAAAGTCAAAAAGTGAGTAGCCGATTGCGTTGGGCCTTAACGCCTCTGCGTGAGGCTCTTATACGGTTGCGCCTTATTGACAATTGACAATTCCCAATTGACACGGCAGGAAAAACGCATCATTGTGTCGCTAATTTACTTAGTAATTAAAAGCTAAATAGTTTAGCTTTGTTTGGAAATATTGATGAGATGTCCGCCTTTAATGCCGAACATATTGCTGCACTCCGGCAGGAGTTATTGCGCTGGCAGGGTTACCGGCCGCTCACGGGCGCATGTGCAGAACCGGCGTTGGGTCCGTTGAACAGCGCATTTCCCAATGGCATATTTGCTACAGGAGCGGTGCATGAATTCATTGCGGCACGTGCAGAAGACATGGCTGCCACATCGGGATTTATTACTGGTCTGTTGCATACACTATTGAAAAAGGACAATCCGTCTTTATGGATAAGTGTTTCCAGAAATATATATCCTCCTGCATTGGCAGCATTTGGTATACCGGTTCATCAGATGCTGTTCGCAGATCTGCGACGGGAAAAAGATGTTTTATGGACATTGGAGGAAGCGTTGAAATGTACCCTGCTGAATGCAGTGGTGGCAGAAGTACGTCAACTCGATTTTACGGCGTCGCGGCGCTTACAATTAGCGGTTGAGACGAGTGGCGTTACGGCATTGATCATACGCCCGCAACCGCGTGTGCTTGACAGTACTTCTATTGCGCGCTGGCAGATACGATCGTTGCCCGGATTAATAGACGATGATCTGCCGGGCGTAGGATTTCCGCGCTGGAAAGTGGAATTGCTGCGCGTGCGTAATGGTAAGCCGGGAAGTTGGGAAATAACGTGGCGGGACGGACAGTTTGCGTTTAAGGAAGAAGCTGTTCCTGCGAAAAAAATTATACCGATGCGAAAAACAGGATAACCATGAGTACACGATATGTGGCGGTATGGTTGTGTTACCCGCAAACAGATTGGTATACGCGGCGGAATGCCGAACGGGCGAACAGGCCGGTGGTCATTCAATGCGTGGAACGTAACCGTCGCATCATCGGTGAAGCAAACTATAAAGGAGAGACAGCGGGTCTGCAAAAAGGCATGACCATAACGGATGCGCGTGCGTTGGTGCCGGACCTGGAGATCATCGAAGAAGAAAATGGATTACTGGAAAAAATAATTCAGGCATTGGGATTTGCCTGCATCCGGTTCACACCGGTTGTAGCTATGGACAAACCAGATGGGTTATCATTTGATGCCAGTGGCTGTGCACATCTCTGGGGCGGCGAACAACCTTACCTGGAAGCGATAGAAAAATGTCTACAACGCTGGGGTTATGCTGCGCGTGCGGCTATGGCGGATACGATTGGTGCGGCATGGGCCGCGGCCAGATATGCCGATGAAAAATGGATAGCGCCAGGCGAACAACTCAAAGCAATGCAGGCGTTGCCGCCGCAGGCGCTGCGACTGGAAGAAACGGTTATAGCAAAACTGTTGCAGCTCGGACTTCAACCGATCGGCCGGTTCATGGGTATGCCGCGGAGAGCGTTGCAACGTCGCTTTGGTCCCACCTTACTGGAGCGGCTCGATCAGGCTATGGGCTTTGCAATAGAACACCTGGAACCCTTGGTGCCGCCGGTGCCTTATGCAGAAAGATTGCCCTGTCTTGATCCGATCGTCAGCGCAACTGGTATCGAGATAGCGATAGAGCAACTATTGGACAGCTTATGCAAGCGTTTGGCAAAGGAGGGAAAAGGCGTACGTGAAGCGTTGTTGAAATGTTTCAGAGTAGATGGTCACGTGCAACAAATACAAATCAATACCACACGTCCTTCAATACAATCGGTGCATCTGCAAAAGCTGTTGGCGTTAAAAATAAATACGCTGCAGCCTGATCTTGGATTTGAATTATTTATACTTGAGGCCACGCGTGTGGATGATGCTGAACCTGAACAACAGCGGATATGGGATGGTGGCAGTTCGGATAAAACGGTACTCGCAGAATTACTGGACCGGATAGAAGGAAAGCTGGGAAAAGGCATGATACATCGTTATCAACCGGCTGCGCATTACTGGCCGGAAAGAGCATACAGGCGCATTGAACCGTTTGCCGAAAATAAAAACAATGAATGGCCGGTGCCTGTTCAGCGTCCGCGACCGGTTTGTCTTTTTCCCAGGCCAGTCTCTATTGAAGTAACGGCGCCTGTACCCGATTATCCGCCGATGTTGTTCAGGTATAAAGGAAAGCTGCATAAGGTAAAAAGAGCTGATGGTCCTGAGCGCATCGAACAGGAGTGGTGGCTGCAATCCGGCGATCACCGTGATTATTATACAGTGGAAGATGAAGAAGGAGTAAGATTCTGGATCTTCCGTGACGGGCATTATGACGCGAAGAGACAAAGGCATTGGTATTTGCATGGAATCTTCGCGTGAAGACGGTTATAAGTTTTAAGTAATAAGTTATAAGTAAACAGCCGTTCTAAGCCTTGGTTCGTGTATTCACGAACCAGGTAATAAACGTAGGAGCGGTCGCATAAATCTTAGTGCCTTTGCCTCTTAACGCCTATGCGTGAAAAAATTCACGATTCGCGGTTTGCATGCTTTTTTGAACTTTTGACTTTTTAATTTTGAATTGTTACAGCGAACTACAAACAACGTCTAACTTCTCCTTTCTCCGCGGAGCATCGCACCCCGAAGAAATGATCGCGCAGGCCGCGGCGTTAGGATACACAGCTATTGCCATAACAGACCGCAATACGCTGGCGGGCATTGTACGCGCACATGTGGAAGCAAAAAAGAAAGGCATAAAATTTATTCCCGCCGCAAGACTGGATTTGCGTGACGGCCCTTCTTTACTTGCCTATCCTACGAACAAATACGCTTATGCAAGACTCTGTGCCTTGCTCAGCAAAGGCAATCTGCGTACAGAAAAAGGGCAATGCGAATTGTATAAAAAAGATGTGTATGAACATGCGGAAGGCATGAAACTGATCGTGGTGCCTCCAGATCAACTCGATCACACGTTCAACTATGACACCTCTTTCGTTGCTGCACTCGAAGAATATCGATCAATATTGGGCAGGCAACTATATCTCGCGGCGGCAAGATATTACCAGGGAGATGACCTGAAGAAAATGCACAGGCTATGGCAATTGTCGCAGCAATACGATCTGCCACTGGTAGCGGTGAATGATGTGCACTATCATGAAGCGGATCGAAGAGAATTGCAGGATATTCTCACCTGTGTTCGTGAGAAATGTACGATCTATGATGCCGGGTTCCGGCTGCATGCAAATGCAGAACGCTATTTAAAACCGGTGGAGGAGATGCAGCGCTTGTACCGGCAATACCCGGATGCGATCGAACGTGCGAATGAAATTGCAGAGGCCTGCACATTCTCATTGAATGAATTAAAATACGAATACCCGGCAGAGATCACCGATGGACAGCCGGCATTGGAGCGTTTGATACAATTGACCTGGGAAGGAGCGAGACGTTTATTCGGAGCAAAAGTACCGGGTAAGATCGTAAAAAACATACAGCATGAAATGACGTTTGTGCGGGAGATGAACTATGCGCCCTATTTTCTTACGGTGGCCGATATCGTTCGTGAAGCGCGAAGTCGTGGCATTCTTTGCCAGGGACGCGGTTCTGCTGCTAACTCAACGATCTGTTATTGCCTCGGCATTACCTCCGTAGACCCGACAAAATTCGATCTGTTGTTTGAGCGGTTTATTTCCTCTGCTCGCAATGAACCGCCTGACATCGACGTAGACTTTGAGCACGAACGCCGCGAAGAAATGATTCAATATGTATATGATAAATATGGTCGCGACCGCGCAGCAATTGTGGCTACCGTCACGCAGCAACACCAGAAGGGTGCACTGCGTGATGTTGGGAAGGCCATGGGACTATCGCCTGATCTGCTGGCAAAACTTTCAGGGCTGGTGAAATCCTATTCGGATGAATGGTACGACGAAGAGCGCCTGAAAGCAACAGGATTAAGTTCGAAAGATCAGCATCTGAAAAAAGTACTGCAACTGACGCGTCAGATGATGGGCTTTCCGCGGCAACTGGGGCAACACACCGGAGGATTTGTAATCACGCAGGGAAAACTGACGGAATTGTGTCCATTGTTAAATGCGCGTATGGAAAACCGCATCAATATAGAATGGAACAAAGATGATATCGATGCATTGGGTTTTATGAAAGTGGATGTGCTGGCACTGGGCATGCTCACCTGTATCCGGAAAACATTCGACCTCCTGAAACAGCATTATGGAATCGATCATACGCTGGCAAGTATTCCGCAGGATGATCCGAAAGTATATGAAATGATCAGCCACGCCGATACAATCGGGGTGTTCCAGATCGAAAGCCGCGCGCAACAATCGATGTTGCCGCGGTTAAGGCCGAAATGTTTTTATGACCTGGTAATAGAAGTGGCCATTGTAAGACCGGGACCGATACAAGGAGACATGGTGCATCCATATCTGCGGAGACGGGATGGTTTGGAAAAAGTCGAATATCCTTCTGAAGATCTTAGAAAAATATTGAAAGATACTTTGGGTGTTCCGCTGTTCCAGGAGCAGGCGATGAAGATTGCTATTGTGGCCGCAGGATTTACGCCGGCAGAAGCCGATGAACTGCGCAGGAGTATGGCTACGTTCAAAGCGCATGGTAAAGTGAGTGCGTTTGAGCAGAAGCTGATCAGCGGCATGATGAAAAAGGGTTATAAAGAGGACTATGCTAAACGTGTATTCCGGCAACTGGAAGGATTTGGAAGTTATGGATTTCCGGAAAGTCATGCTGTGAGTTTTGCGCTGCTGGTATACATCTCTTCCTGGATCAAATGTTACTATCCCGATGTATTTGCGGCGGCCATTCTCAACAGTATGCCGATGGGATTTTATCAGCCGGCGCAACTGGTGATCGATGCAAGAAAACATGGCGTAACGGTAAGGGAAGTAGATGTGAACCACTCGTACTGGAACAACACACTCGAAGAGCAGGTGGGGGCATATAAAGTATTGCGATTAGGCTTCCGGCAGGTAAAGGGATTGCGGGAAGACGATATGGAAATGCTTACAACGCGGCGCGGAGAGGGATATCGTACGGTAGGGGCATTATGTGATGCGGGTGTGCCGGTGAATGCGTTGGAGCGGTTGGCCGAAGCCGATGCTTTCCGGTCGATGGGCATGGACCGGCGGGCCGCGATGTGGCAGGTGGCTGCGTTAACGGATCACCCGGAAAAACTATTTGCCGGCCAGGCATCGGAAACGGAGCAGGAGCCGGCAATCGCGCTGCCGCAGATCAGTGAATCGGAGCAGGTAGTGCGGGACTATGGCAGTATGGGCTTATCGATCAAGGCGCATCCGGTAAGTTTTGTGCGGGAAAAGCTGGAATTGTTGCGAATCCGGCCGGCGGCTGATCTGGAGCAGGTGAAGGACAAAGAAAAGGTAAAGGTGGCGGGACTGGTATTGGTGCGGCAGCGGCCGGGTACGGCCAGCGGAGTATGTTTTGTGACCCTGGAGGACGAAACGGGAGTGGTGAATGCGGTGGTCTTTGCCAACCTGTTTGAACGGGACCGGAAGGAAATTCTGCAGGCGAAATTGCTGATGATCGAGGGGCGTTTGCAAAGGGAGGGTGAGGTGGTGCACATCATAGCGGAGCGGTGTCATAATATTACCAGGTTGATGGCCGGTCTGGTCGGTGGCGGGCGGGAGGACTTGCCGGTGCTGACCCTGAGCCGCGCAGACGAGAATGATGGTGAATTGCCGGACTACCGGAAAGATGTGCGGCGGTTGAAAGCGGAGAAGGGTAGTCCGGATGTGCGGATACCGGAGGCGCGGAATTTTAAATAGGAATGGTGGAAAAAGTCTTAAAAAAAATGCGTTTCGCTGTGCTAAATGTTTGAAAATCCCTATTTTTGCTGCCCCGAAAGGGGAAATTCCTCCTTAGCTCAGTTGGTTAGAGCATCTGACTGTTAATCAGAGGGTCGCCCGTTCAAGTCGGGCAGGGGGAGCGAAACAGGACTTTTCAGCAAGTCTTAAAAAGTGTAAAAAGAGTCAAACCCACGTCAGCAGCCGCTTTCGTGGGTTTTTCTGCTCATCTGATACTCGTTAATTCCCGGCATTTTTATTTCAATTTTTCCAGGTTCAAACTTTACTTATTTTGAGGATGAACTTGAACGTGTAGTAAGAAAAACGAGGTTTTATGATACGAGTTCCGACGATCTCCGTCAAGCACAATTGGCGTAACGCCACAAACCGATTGGACCGCTACGGGGTCCATCTGCGGGTCTATTTATCCGGTGAACAGGCGCGTCATTACCCCATTGAAATTTCCTCCAAAATCTCAGTCCAGGAGTGGCTGGGAAAGGATAATCACTGGGTCAAAAATACCCATCCCTTCTTTTTTGAAATTAATTGCAAAATCGCCGAAACGGTCAATAAACTCAATGACCTAGTTAAGCGCCATTACACCCAGAATAAACCGGTTACCTTTTACAGGATCGAAAAGGAACTAATGCTCCGGGGGCGAACGGAATATATTCAATGACTATTTCCGTAACTACATTAAGCACCAACCTGTACCGGGCCTGCCTGCTACACCTGAACAACTTCCAGAAAAGAATTGCCTTTTCGGAGGTTGATGAGACCTTAATAGCCCGTTTCAAAAACTACCTATCAAATCTCAAAGGTCGAAATGGCAAAATGGACCCGGTCACTATTAAATACTACTGGGACAAATTGAAAAGGGTACTTTTTCATGCAGCCAAAAAGGACCATTTCCTGGACCTAACAGAACCGGTGCGGTATTTTGAAGAAGTCAAAGTCGGTACTGCTAAGAAAAAGGAAGGCCAACATCTGGAAGTTGAAGAGATTCTGAAACTAAAAATGCTCGCATTCACTGAAAATGAAAAATCCTTTGAATGCGACAGGGATTTGTTTCTCTTTCGGGTTTACACCGGCGTTTGCTATAATGAGTTACAGAAACTAAAGAAAGACCAATTATTCAATGATACTGAACAGGGGCACTATATCATCAGCGAACGGGATAAAAAACGATAATGCCACAATCATTCCGATATTTAAGTTTCCACAAGCGTCTACTTATTGAAAAGTACAGGGATAACAATCCTGACAATCCGCACATGTTTACGGTGCCCACATTTGTAGAAATCCAAAACTTTAATCGAAACCTAAAATCGCCAAAAGCGCTGGAATTATCCGCAAACCAAGTAACAAAACCGGCAGGCATACCAATGCTCAAATGTGGGTTCAGTATGGTGCTGATCGACCCGTATTGTCAAAAATGCTAAGTCATGAAAAAGAGCAAACAACAGAGCACTACTATCGAGTGGGGTTGCGTGAAGTTATTGAGGGAACTAGAGGAATTGATTTTGAAAATTATCCATCTAGAATATATCAATATGCAAATCATTCAAAGTGTCCAGAACAAAGTTTACAATATCAGAGGTGAAAGAGTAATGTTAGACTTTGATTTAGCAGAACTCTACGAAGTCGGTATCAAGGTTCTTAACCAGGCTGTAAAACGTCACATAAAGCGCTTTCCTGTATACTTTATGTTTCAATTGACTGAGTTAGAATGGAGTTCGATGAGGTCACAAATTGTGACCTCATCGCAAACGAAACGAAGGCTCAGCACCTTACCTTACGCTTTTACCGAGCAGGGTGTTACTATGTTAAGCGGGGTCTCAATAGCGACAAAGCCGTTAACATGAACATTGCCATCATGCGTGTTTTTGTTGAAATCAGAAAAATTTTACTTCAGAAAATGATCTAAAAGAAAAAATAAAGCAATTATTCATCGAATAGGAGAACATGATGTTTAACTTAACCGGACATATGATGCACTGGAAAATTTACTCGATGAAAAATCTGCTCCAAAGAAATGGGAAGAAAGGACGAGGATTGGGTTTACCCCAGAAAATCAATTAATGCCTGCATGGCACAGTCAAAGAGTCTGCGACTAATACTTTTAAAAGTAGGATTTTTCATATTTTCAGTAAAGGGACCAAGTACCCTGAATTCAAAATACAATGAACCAGAAAAGTAAAGTTTGGAAGAATATCCTATGGTGTGTAATACTCCCGATTTGCATCTTTGTACTTCTCAAAGGTGCAATTGATAAGTTAATAAACACCCTACTTGTTCAACCAGTACTCTCCTATATTTCGACACCAAGTATTTATTATGATATCGCAATACTTACAATTACTTTAGTATTCACTATTCCATTCGCAATTAAAAATGCCAATAGGGTTAAGCTACCAAGCAAATGGATATGTCTCACCTTAACTTGGACAATTATTTATACCAGCTATAGGATTCTTAGTACTGCTTTTTACTTTACGCCAGTAAGTTTCATTCATGAGATTAAACTGATGGACCTATTTTCATATTCTCCCATACTGACTTTAATATTAGGATATTTATTCCGACAAAAAGTAAAGCCATCAATAAAGGCTTCTCAGATTGGTTTTATTGTTGACGAGCCTACCATAATAGAAAAAAATGATCTACTAGATCGTTCCAGGTTTATCCAAAAAATCGCAGAAACAATAAAATCTACAACGTCAAAGAATGGATCATTTCCGATAGCCTTAGTAGCTAGTTGGGGGGCTGGCAAAACCACTGCTTTAAATTCACTAAAACTAAAATTTAACGCCCCAGACTATATCTTGCTGGATTTCAATGTCTGGAAATGCGGTGGAACAAGTCAAATAATTGAAACTTTATTTAGTTTATTGAAGGAGCAATTAAAACAATTCAGTTTTACCATTAATAACAATTTAGCGGAATATGCCGGCAATCTTCTTAAGGGAGTAAGTGGCGATCAGGTCAATAGTGTACGAAATTTCACTGAACTATTAATTAAAGAGAGAAGCATTGTAAGTCAGTACGATAACATAAATAAAGAAATATTAAATATTGATAAGAAAATAATTATTTTTATTGACGATTTAGACAGACTTGACAAAAGAGAAATTTATGAGGTAATTCGGTTAATTAGAAACACTGCCAACTTCTCCAACACTTTCTTTATAGTAGCATATGATCGCAATTATGTACTCAATGCTATACAGGAAATCAATCCATATAACACTCATTCTTTCCTGGAAAAAATATTTCAACTTGAGTTTACGCTTCCTCCTATTTCAGAAAAGATTATTCAATCGGAAGTTAGTAAGCGAATTATGCCGTTGCTTACAAAAAATGGAAAAGAAGGTTACCAATATCTATCGGAAAAGGGTTTTCAGTTTATCGAATACGGTGACTCCGATTTAACTACTCTATTTGTACGCAATATGCGAGATGTGGTTCGCTTTGTAAATTCGTTTATGTTGAATTACGAATTTGTGAAAGACGAAATATATTTCCCGGACTTTTATAATCTTGAATTAATTAGATTTAAGCACCCCGAGCTCTTTTTAACAATTTATAGGAACAGAGATGTATTATTAACAACCGACGATGAAGACAGAAACGTAACTGAATATAGACCTTACTATTCTCTTAAATGCAAATTAGATAAAAACAACAAAAGAACCGGAGATCCGGTCTTAGCAGATTTTATAGAAAAACGACAGGACGAATACAAACTAAATCCTTCTGAAACTCGTACAATTTACCAGGCATTTTGGAGTATATTCCCTCCGGGCAATACATTTCTTAGTACAAGAGTCAAGGGTATCGATGGCCACCTATCTGTCTTGCGCCCTTCCATGATAGATAGGTACTTTATCTTGGGAATTACTGGAAGATTGTCAAATATTGAATTTAGCAAAATGAGGAATTCATCAACAGAAGAGTTTCTTTCAAAATTGACCAGCTTAGGCAAAAATGAAGACATTTTAGTAGATATCTTGGAAAGATTTGAAGCGATAAAAGAATTTGACAACACAGAAGATTTTGAAAAAATTATAAAGGGTATATTCCATTTTGCAAATCTTCCACATCCAAACAAAGACGAAAACAGCAGATTTGAACAAATTCGTTACAACGGAAAAGCTCTAGCGACAGTATTAGGGAAGCAAAGTCGCATACAATTATACGACGGCAGTTTAACTAAGTATAGAAACTTTTTGTTACAAATTTTGAAGACAAACAACAAGACTTATACTTATACAAACGATTTTGTTAGCTCAATACTGCATGACAATCACTATTTAATGGTCGATATTATTGAAGATAGTGAACTCGAGAATTTATTGCTTGAAAACTTTAAAAATGCTCTTGCGCATTCTACAGACTTTAATAAGGAATTGTGGTGGCATTTTATGCGATGTGAAATTAGAAAAACAACCCCGTTACAAGGTAATGTGCATAGTATAGGTTATTCCAAGAACAATGAAGCCATTGCTTTGATCAGAGCATTTATACTAGAACACGACCTAGATGGATTTCTACTATTCTCAATACGCCAGACGCCATTCGACAAAAGCTTTACACTTGAAAATACTATTCCAACAGTATTTGGTTCAATTGAATCTTTTATTAATATCCTCATAGGTTACGATGAAGAATCGAAATACAAAGATGAGTTTCTTAGATTCTATCATTTATTGACTGAAAATAAAGAAAATGGTGTGCCAATAAATTTCTTTGAAGTAATCCCAGTTGAAAAGAGAATTAGTCATCAAGAAGATTAACCGCTCATTATAAATGCCAATATGTTACAATGAAAACGTTACAAATGTTGCTTTTACTTTTTTTATCGAACTGACAGTTAGTGGTGAAACTATATATATCCTTTATTAAGAACTAATAGGGAGGAATGAAATGTAGAAGTTAAGAGTTGATCTGAGAATTGGGATTAAATTTAAGTAACCACACTTAATATAACAACCCCAAAATGTCAGATCATGAACTCTGAAACTGAGTTAATCAAATCTCGAGTTGGGCTGCTCAATTTAGCCGAACAATTGAACAATGTAACGCGTGCCTGCAAGCTGATGGGAACAAGCCGGGATAGCTTCTATCGAATCAAAGAGCTCTATCACACAGGCGGTGAAGAAGCGTTACGGGAGATCAGCCGTCGTAAACCTATTCCAAAAAACAGGGTGGAACCAGAGGTAGAAGAAGCTGTTGTGAAGATGGCTTTTGACTACCCGGCCTATGGCCAATCCCGCGCTTGTAATGAGCTGCGAAAGAAAGGCATCTTCATTTCTGCTGCTGGTGTTCGCTGTGTTTGGCAGCGCCACGATCTGGAAATCTTTGAGAAGAGCTTGAAAGCGCTGGAAGAGCGGGTGGCAAAGGATGGCCTGATCCTGACCGAAGCTCAGGTTATCGCGATGGAACGGAAGCGGGAAAAACAGGAAGCCCATGGCGAAATTGAAACAGTACATCTCGGTTACCTGGTTGCCCAGGACACCTATTGCGTAGGCACTATTAAAGGCGTGGGGCGTATTTACCAGCAAACAGTTATCGATACCTACAGCCGCGTTGCCTTTGCAAAACTCTATACCAGCAAGCATGCTATCACTTCGGCCGATGTACTCAATGACCGGGTACTTCCATTCTTTGAACAGCAGGAAATACCTGTTTTAAGAATGCTGACCGATCGGGAACCGAGTTCAATGGCAGGCCGGAAAACCATGAGTATGAGCTATATCTGCAACTTGAAAATATCGACCAAAGTGCGTCATCCGCAAAGCAATGGGATCTGCGAGCGATTACACCGCACGATGCAAGATGAGTTTTACGCTGTTACTTTCCGCAAAAAGCTTTATCAAGACCTCGAAGCCCTTCAAGCTGACCTCGATGACTGGCTGCAGCATTAGAATCACGAACGTCCTCACAGCGGACGGTATTGTTTTGGTAAAACACCAATGGAAACTTTTGTCGAATCACTTAACTTGGCAAAACAAAAGCAGCTTGATCAAACCTCAACAGCTGCCTAAATTTTAATCCAACCCTTTTGAAAATTAAAAATAAATAATCCTAATCTGTCAGATCAACTAGTAGCTATTACAAATGAAAACAAGTATTGTTGAAAGTTGAGTTTTACAAACTACCGATTCAATTATTTATATAAATGATTATTTATTCTAACTTCCTTCTTATAACCATATTATTTGTCTTAGCAAAATCAAAAACCTTAGTCCTTTTAAGATCTCTTGTCGCATCTTGGAAGTCCTTATCTGAGTTCTGAAATGATGCAAAAATGATTATCTGATTCTTCGACATTCCTTCAAGCTCATTCAAAAATGAGCGAAAGTTAACCGTAGATGCTGATTGTTGTTGAGGCTCATCAAATACAAGTACTCCGAAATGGTTTCCCCCATTTTCGAGGGAGGATTGACACAAAGCAGTATAATATGCCCACTGGGACCTAATAAAATCGCTCGCAGATGACTCAAAGCGTATATCTACATATTTAGAGGCGCTATTTTCTAACTTAACCTCATATCCAGGTAAATAATTGTCAGGCGAAATTCTAATTAGCTGGACTGGCCGAGTCGAGTAACCAAAATTGAAAAGTAATTTCTTATATATGTTTTCAAATGAAAGGAGTTTATTACTATCAGATTGTGATAAATATTCTTTTGGAAGTTTAGACTGCCTGCCTTTAACTACTTCAAATTTATTACTAATTAAATATAATTGCTGAATTGCTTCCTCAAACTCAATTCTAGTTTTATATAAGAAGCTAACCTCCCTCTCTAAGATAACTTTTCTCTCAATAAGTTCCTGTGAGGGTAAGCGATCATCGGCAATCAAATCACGCCTCAATGATCTAATTTTTCTTCGTCCCTCAGCTATAGCATCTTCAATTGAATTTATCTTAGATACTTTTTCATTGTATTCCTCTTGTAAATTATTCAGAAAGGCCAAAATCATCTTCCGTTGTGCTTCAAGATATTCGAGGTTTTCATCAATTCTCATTGGAATCGCGTGAACATGTTCAGAGAGCAAGGAGTCCTCAATCACCTGATTACATGCTGGACAATATCCTTTACTTATTTTTAGGTTGGCATCTAACCCTAATTTCTCTAACTTCTCTGCATTCTTGTTTTTCTTAATGTCCTCGTCAACGCTTTTCAGCTGAGCAGAATATTGTCGATATGTCTCACGATCTTGAGCAGCATCTGAATTTACACTTTCATATAATACCTCATACTTTTCCACCAACTCTTTGCTAGAGTTCAGGCTATTTTGCAGCTTGTTCAAATTAATGTTTAGGGGAGTATTGATATCGTTTTGTAGTTCAGATAACTCCTGTGATCGCTCCTTAATTAACTCCTCCAGCAAAAAGTGTCGATCTCCACGAAAAAGTCTAAAATACGGCTTAACTGCTTTTGACAATATTTCCGGTTGATCTGGAATTCCTACGACATCACCGCCACCTTTATTAGCAATCGCTTTAATTTTGTCAACCTGAAGTTTCCACTCCTCGGTTACCTCTCTTAAATTATTTAAAATCTCTTGACGATTTGCTGCTATACCGAAGACCTCGAATCCAAGAATATACTCAAAAACCTTTCCAGCAGAATCTCTAATTCCGTAAAATGGCATATTATTGAAATAATCAGACCAACCTGCTTTTTGCTCGATAAAATGTGCAGCAGCAATTAACGGGAAATATAACTTCACTCTTTTCCCATCCTGATTTATTACTTCTGGAAGTTTGACCTGTAAGAACTCTTCTAAAAAAGCATGAAAACCTAGTTCTTCGTTTGAAGCTGCTCCAGCATCATGAACATACATCCCTTTTCTTTCGTAATCACCATTAGGGTTAGAGATAGCAGGCCCTAAAATAACCTCAACTGCTTGAGTCTTTACTTTATCGTTTCGACCAAACCTTCGAGTCGTAATTGTTGATTCTCCATTTGAAAATTCTAAAAAAATGTCTGATTGCAAAACAGTATATTCAATTTCCTCTTTATCCGGGCCGACAATTTCTTTAACAGTCGATTTAAAAACTGATTGAAGTGCCTTATCATTTCTTCCTCCTAGTAGTTCTTCAAAACCTAAACCAAACAACAACGCTCCGAAAATTGAACTCTTTCCCGATGTATTGTTAGCTCTAACAATATTTAATCCTCTTTGGAAAGCTATTTGTCCTTCAAAAATTCCAGATTCGGAATTTATAATTGCTTTTATTGCATTTATATGGAGCATGCTATTCATTTGCTTTTTTTGTAAGCGTGTTAATTAAAGCTTCTGTCACTCCTCTTTTCCCTATCTCTTTAAGCAATAAAATTTCATCTTCGAAAAGACCTGATGTCGATAAAATAGATTTACTTAATTTTTTACCCAATTCTGTTAAAACATACATTCTGCCATCAACATTCCACAATCCTTCGGCCACACCTAGAGCAAGCGCCTTGTTAAGAGCAGGTTCCACACCCCAAGTAAAAACAGGAACTTCTTCCAGATTAGCTAAAGTAGATCGAATAAATTGTCTGCTTTTCTCTGAGCGCACAGCCCATATTAAAAAATGTAATCTGTTTAACGAAGATTTTGCTCCCGTACTTGCCAAATCTAATATTATGCATACAGTTGAAATTTTGTAAAGTGGTCGGTAGTCAGGACTGAGAGGCATTTTTCGGCGCCGAAACATGCCTCGCATAGATATATTATTGACCATTATTTACATTTGTTGATTCGAAATATAATGAACAGTTCAACAACCAATAAGAAACAGCGTAATTCTTAAGTCTGGTCACACTTGACATTTCAAGAAAACGGAATGCATCTATAATTTTGCCCTCTATATCAATTGTAATCCTATCAACAAAATCTTGAGGAGCATCGTTATTTAACAAGCACTTTTCTTTCAATTCCTCTTCCAGACTTGACAACAATTCAGTAAATCTCTGATGATTTTCAGGATGCATGTCCTGCCATGTACGTAACATGGACTCACCATTTAAGAATTTTTTTACAGTTTCATTTGTCAATTCATTTACTTTTTGAGGATCTGGATTAGGCAGTCTAGTGGATAATCTAATCTCATTTTTTGTAATGGCATTGTTAACCAGATCAATTTTGGTATCCTTCCACGCAACAACATTACTCTGTTCATCCGTGCCTTTTTCTGGTGTGAGAGAAAATTTTTGATTTCCATCATTTAAATATGCTCCAATTTCTTTATTGTAATGATCTCCTTCATGAATAATAACATCAAAGTCAGAGTCTAGGGTAGATAAATTCAATGCTCGAATCTCATCACGCTTCGAATTACAATGCGTAATTAACTTATTATGCCCCATTTTAGGGGTTACGAAAATCCACTTCTTTATTTTAATCCCTCCTAATATTTTTATGAGTTCCTGTTCGTAAATAGATATTTTTTTTAGATCTTCTGTAATCTTGTCGCGTTGCTTTTCATATAAACGATCATCATTTATGTGTGTATCCGGACAATAGCATTGAAAAACTAATCCATCTCTTGTAAAACCTTCTATTCCAAAATCTCCTGGTGATGGTTTGATCCTGTGATAATCGACGTCTTTGTAACGGTTCTTAAAAACCACTTGCATCATGGTTTCCCAACTATTACCATTAAAAGAGCTATAGGTGGTTACGTACATTATAAATTAGATTTGGCTGTCATATTAGCCAAATTTAATAATACTTTCTCACCAGTCATAGCGGGTTAAGCACGGATCATTGATTGAGCCAATACCGCTAAACAATTTAGTATTATAATAATAATAAGTTGCCCCAATTTTCCCAACCCCCACGCTGCTGACCCTTCCCCTTGTCAGCAGTTTTCCGGGCTTTAAAAAGACAGCTTTTGCTGCCTTACTATCAACCTGCCGTTAATAATTTCGTCTCTTTCTTTTCCAACTCTTTAGTCTTTCCCTGCACCTTCACATGTCTATCACTGACTTTTTGTTCTTGCTCCTTCTTGATACAGCTAACATTCCCGCCCATGTCTTGGTTTTTTCCAACATATTCTAATGCTGTACGTAAGATACTAAAATTGCTATTAAACAATTCGGGGTGGGACCTCTGCTACCTTAAGCGTCCGGACATTCATTGATCTAGGCTCCGGTAAAGTTGAAATCCGGAAAGTCCTGTTCGCCCGGAAATCAAAGCCGCGTATTAATTTAACTCTTGGTCAAACAAGCTCTGTTACGAACTATTATCTGCCACATCCAGTTTACAGATACTAAAGTATAATGGAGAATATAGCTTCAACAGCTTGTCGATGCAATATTTTTGCCATAGCTGAATATAAAGTGAAGAGTGTGCGAGACGGTTTTATTTAAGGCCAATTGGCGTTCTAATTTTCGAAAACGATAGATATACATCTCGCATCAATTAAACGATTGCCTGAACTCCAAAGGGGATAATTTGGTTTTCGTTTTGAACAGCTTACTAAATGATTGCGAGTGCTCGAAGCCCAACTCGTAAGCAATTTCACTGACCGATAAATGAGTGGTAGATAATTTTTCTTTGGCTTTTTCTATCAGTTTTTCATGTATATGTTGCTGTGTGCTTTGCCCGGTAAGCACTTTCAATAGACCACTTAAATACTTGGGCGATACGTTTAAGGTTTCTGCAATATATTGTACCGTAGGCACACCTTTTGAAATCAGTTCTTCATTGTCAAAATAGCGGGCAAGCAAATCCTCCAGTCTTTCCAAAATCTGGTGATTGGCTTTTTCTCTTACAATAAATTGGCGGTGATAGAACCTTTCAGAATAATTGAGTAAGGCTTCAATATGCGAGACAATGATCTGCTTGCTAAATTGATCAATATTGGAATGATACTCCTGCCGGATGTTATCAATAATCCCATTCAATGTTTTTTCTTCCTTATTTGAAAGAAACAGTGCTTCATTTACCGAGTAATCAAAAAACTCGTATCCCTTAATGTTCCTGGCCAATGAGGTATTCCAAAAGAAATCCGGGTGGATAAGCAACATCCACCCGGAACGTTCTTTGGTAGTATGATTGCCTAACTGGATTTTAAAAACCTGGTTAGGCGCAATGAAAAACATAACTCCTTCATTAAAATCAAAAGCATACTCCTGTTGCCCATACTTCATTATTCCTTCAATGCCCCGTTTAACCGAAACCTGGTAGAAGTCAAAGATCCAGTTTACTTCGTTGGTGTCTGGAGGGCGTTTTATGGAAGCATAGTCTACAATGCTGATCAGCGGATGATCGGGCTTGGGCAACCCTCTCAATTGGTGAAATTCGCTGATGGTTTTTATTCGTACCGTTCGATTTTGCTCCATATAACCACTTTATAGCAGTCGAATTTGCTCATTCACGTATACAGGTTCTTAGCGATACCATCTAATGTTTAATTATCAGGCCATCCGCTGCAAATTCCTGTTATGTAAATATATTTTATGCAATGCGTTTACGCTAAAAATAGTTTTGTTGCATGTCTTCCAACAATCCTATGTGTTTCGGCCGCCAGCCCAGCAGCTCTTGTGTTTTTAAGCTGGTTGCCGGATTGTCAAACACGATAAAGCGACTCATCCATTCAAAATGTGCGGCGGTTTCCTCTTCTGATAAAGATGCTGTAGGTAGGTTGAGATTTTCACCGATCAATTCGGCCACTCTTTTAATTTCAATGTCCGTATCACCCACGGCATTATATAAAGCACCTTTTGCTGCCTTTTCTGCGGCCAAACGAAATAATGTTGCAGCATCTAAGCGGTGTACGGCAGACCAACGATTCGTCCCATTTCCGGGATAGGCCGAAACACCATGTCTACGAGCCTGTGAAATGATAAACGGCACAAACCCATGATCTCCTTTGTCGTGTACAGATGGTGATAAACGAACTGCCGAGGCATGTACGCCTTTTTCCGCTAATGCTAAAGCTGCTGCCTCCGAAAAACGAATGGAATATTTTGCTACGCTTTCTTCCGTTACAAATCCATCGTGAAGGGGCAAACCTAAAATACCGGCCGATACCACTATGGGCTTATCTGTACCGACTAAAGCCTCGCCCATAGTATCAATAGCAGTCTTATCTATTGCCGCCGCATTTTCATACCGGGAAAAGTCGTGAATAAAACCTGTGTGTATAACACCATCAGCGTTTAACGCGCCTTGTTTTAACACTTCCAGATCAGTAAGGTCGCCGATCAAAACATCTGCTCCGCTCTCGCGGATTTTTTTTGCCGATTCGTCTGAGCGGGCTAAACCAACTACCTGGTGTCCTGCACCGACCAACTCCCTGGTTACCGCAGAACCGATGAAGCCCGAAGCTCCTGTTACAAATATTTTCATTTTAATGTGTTTTTGTTGGAACGAAGTTCCGCATCATTGAAAAAACAGTTGTAGCCAAAGTTCAGGTTGTTGTAGGCAAAAAGAAACGATGAAATGGGGTACTGGCCCGTACGAGTAACAGCTAACGTACGGGTTTTGTGGCCTGCGGATTTCTTTTTCCTTAGCCGGGTTCGGGAAATAAAGTCAGATAGAATTAATAGTGATTAGCACTTATTCTTCCGCTGCCATAGCACAAAGCCTCTTGCGCGCGCTGCATTGTTGTAAATCTGTGAACCTGCGTCTTCTTTTGCTGCCTGGCCGTCGTTCCTGTAACAAAACACCCTTCTCAACCGTATGTATTGTATGATTACTGCCCTGAAAGCCAGCCTTTTTTGCGTGTTTATATTATGCAGCCAGCATTTAAAGGCTCAGGATTGCGACTGCCTGGCAAATTTTGATACGATGGTCAACCGGGTGACAGCGAGTTATGCTGGCTTTCCCGATAAAGTAAAAAAGGAGACCCGGAAAGATTTCAATGCATTTACCAAACGATTACGCCAGAAAGCACAGACCTCAAATATCACAGATTCCTGCTATCTGCTATTACGGACCTGGACAAATTATTTTAAGGATCGCCATTTACGCGTTCAACTGGATTGGCGATACCGGGAGAAAAATCCTGACGCTGTAAAAAGATTAAATGCCCTGCTTAGTAAGCCCGCCGTTTCTCCGCCACCAGATGAAGTATTGTCCACTACCAGCAGCATCACAAAGTTGGGTCCCTCTACTTTGCTGATACGCCTACCTTCATTTGAATGGAACCAAAAAGGCATAATTGACAGCTTGCTCAAAGGAAACGAAACATGGTTGAGTGAAACATCGAACTGGATCATCGATATCAGGGGGAATAGCGGAGGTACTGACTACGCTTTCAGCAATCTCCTGCCTTTTATTTATACAACACCGGTTAAAACATACCCGGATGAATTCAGATCTTCAAAAAGCAATATTGAAATTCTCGAAGAAAGTTTAAAAGATGAAGACCTTTCAGCTACTGCAAAAGAATTTACCCTGCGCCTGATCGGTCTGATGAAGGCCAACCCTTCCGGATATGTAAATCCTTATGGCAAGAAGTATTTCGAAAGCAAGCTTGATTCTGTCTACGCATATCCCAATCATATTGCCATATTAATAGATCGTAATAGTGCAAGCTCGGCAGAATCTTTTTTATTGACCGCCATGCAGAGCAAAAAAGTAACCGTTTACGGAGAAAATTCTGCGGGTATTCTCGATTATGATAATGCCCATTTTTTCGATATTCCTGATGATAACTTTAACCTCGTCATACCCATTGCCCGCTCTACAAGATTGCCGGACCATCCTATCGATAATATCGGTATTACACCAACTGTAAAGATCGATCCACAAAGAAAGGATAAGATCAGGTTTATCCAGGAACAGTTGGAACAAGCAGGTGGCCGATGACCACCCTTTAACAGCATTGGCATTCAGCGTTATTATGATTAAGAGCATGATATATTACCTGGTATTGCGTTAACGGAATTAGTTCAATAACTCTTCATCGGGGCAAAGCTGCATTAATGTTTGCAGCTTTTTTCATGGCTGGCTGCCAGTGAATTCCGCGACTTGTCATTTCAATACCACATGCTAAGTTTAGTATAGTCATAAAATGTTTTTACGACGCCCTGCTATTGCAATTGCCAATGCAAGTTTCTATCTTCAGGATATTAATAAACCAAACCTGATTTTATGAAAAAACTTTTAACCGTTTTCTTATTAACGGCCATCATTACATTAAAGAGTACCAATGCTTCCGCTCAGACTTTCGAACAGGGTTTTATCGCGGGCTATGAGTTTGCAACGGAAAAGCTTAAGATGGCAGCCGATGCACATCCTGAATGGGGACTGATAATGGTCCAGGTTTCCAGGGATTATTTCGGCGGATCGATCATTACCTTCAAAGACGCCAATGATGATTACCAAAAATGCATGCTGGCCGCCAGCTCGGTTAATACCGATTATGGCGGATACGTTCTTTCAATGAAAGATGTCAACGATGGCTGGAATGGCTACTATTGGGGATTTCAGCAAGCCTGCGCAGATTTTGTGATAGGAATTTAGCAGCCTGACTGCAGTACTATTGAATCAATAAGACAAAGGCAAACAGGTTACCCCGTTTGCCTTTGTTGATTTTTTATCTCATCACCCACGTCATACAGAACACAATTATTAGAATCCACGAACACACATCACCCCACATATTTAACGCACCATTTATACAGTTCGTTAATAATCGGCTCTAACTTTTCTCCTTTTGCCGCTAAGGTGTATTCAACGGTTTGTGTACAGCGGCGCTTCCGCAATTATTTAAACGATGGGGAGTATAGGTAAAGTCGCTGTAAACCCGCTAGAAGAACATCCTCTCTTATTCAAAAAAATCTTTACATTCAAGGTCGCAACCTGCTCAGCCAAGTACATCACCTATAGAGCAATAACATTTCGCTCTATTGACAAATCAGAAACCCGTGTCAGCACTCCTTCATGTGCCAGTAGATCGATTGCCTTGCAAACATGGAGGTAGTTGTTATCAAAATAGGCCGCCAAATCTTTAAATCGCTCTGTGGTCGCCATAAAGTTGTAAAAGAAGTGACAGTCAAGATATCCGAACTCCGGCCTGGTAACGACTATTATTTCTACCACCTGCCCTGTTGCTTTGCTTTCAAACCGGCATTCGGCTCCATGTAGAAAATAACTCCATTCTTCGTTTAGCAGCCCTCGCTGCTTGTGACTTTTATGATATTTTAAGTCATGTAATCCATCTAAAGTTTGTAAATCGATGTCAAAGGTTTTTGCCATAAGCCTCATCAGATGATTGGCGTCCTCCCTGAAGGATCTGGCACATTCGAATAATTCCAGTTTTTTATGAAGTATCTTTTCGTTTGCCACGGAGGCGGAAATAATGACGGTTTTATTCCATGCTCTGTTATAAACGGAGTGAAATGGAAGTGAATAGACGAGATCTGATATATACCCTTCGGGTAACAAGCTATAGCTAAACGTCACCACTTGATGCGACTGCAGAAGCCGTTGCAGGTCTTCAATTGTTGGAAGATGTCTTTCTGTCTTTATGGCAAATGCATCTGGCATTTATGAAATCAGTTTTAGATTAAATTTTTGTTTATCCGAGATGACAGTAGCTTCCGAAACTATAGTTTCAACCTATTCCAATATCACACTCCTTAACCGCTCCTCATGTTCATCGGCCCACTGGCCCAGTGCGGCAATCACGGGGATTAAAGTCTTTCCAAATTCGGTAAGACTGTACTCCACTTTTGGTGGTACCACGGGATAAATCTTTTTCGTGATCAGTCCGTGCTTTTCCAATTCATTCAATTGGATATTCAAAACCCTGCGTGAAGCATCGGGAATTTTGCGTTGCAGTTCACTTGGGCGTTTATGATTTTCATTGATAAACCACAATAAACGCACTTTCCATTTGCCATACAGTACTTCACCTATCAGGTCAAGCCCGCAATTCAGATTCGGAATTGTCTTTCTTTCATACATATTGCAAAGCTATAGCTATGTACCAATTAGTGCAATAGGGGAATAATTTATCCCTATATGAATCGTAATGCCGTACTTGTCCAAACTGTTTTTACCAGCCAATTTTGCCCTAAAGAAAAAACAAAATAATGGAACAGTTTAATTTCAACAACGAGTTATCGGGAAAGATCGCACTGGTAACGGGAGGTACAAAAGGAGCCGGGAGAGCCATTGCGGAAAGGCTTTTACAAGCGGGCGCAACAGTGATCATTACCGCCAGGAACGCACCGGAAAAGGAAAATGACCAGTTGCATTTCATTCCTGCCGACCTGAGTAAGACTGAAGGCACACAAAAAGTAGTCAACGAAGTGTTATCCACTTACGGAAGACTGGATATTCTCGTAAACAACCTTGGCTCTTCGGTAACACCCGCCGGCGGCTTCGCCGTACTGTCCGATGATGACTGGGAGTCTACATTACAGGCTAATCTGCTCGCCCCTGTCCGCCTGGACAGAGGATTTTTGCCACAGATGATCGACCGGAGAAGCGGTGTTATTATTCACATCGCCTCCATCCAGGGCAAGCTACCATTGTTCGAATCTACCTTGCCCTATGCAGCCGCAAAAGCCGGACTAATCAATTACAGCAAGAGTTTATCGAATGAAGTTACGCCCAAAGGCGTACGTGTACTGACTGTTTCCCCAGGATGGATTAATACAACAGCATCGAAAGCCTGGTTGGGCGAGATCGCGAGAAATGCCAATAGTACCGTAGAAGAAGCCCAGCAAAGTGTCATGGATGCACTGGGCGGCATACCTTATGGCAGACCAGCGCAACCAGAAGAAGTTGCAGAATTGGTCGGTTTTCTTGTTTCCCCACGAGCCAATTATTTAACAGGGACAAATTTTGTAATCGACGGCGGCACCGTACCCACTATTTAATAACCTCAAAATTTAAAAACAATGAACTTACCGAAAGTAGTGTCAGATCTGGTAAAGACACAAAACAATTTTGATAGCATTGCTTACGCAAATTGTTTTTCCGAAACAGCCATAGTGCATGATGAAGGCAAAACACACAAAGGACGAAAAGAGATTGAACTTTGGATTGCGGACGCCAACGAACGATACGAGGCCACTATGCAGCCCATAAGCTTCGAAGAAAAAGGACCGGAAAGCCTTTTAAAGACAGAAGTGTCAGGGAAGTTTGATGGCAGTCCTATTGTATTGAGTTATCATTTACAAATAGCTGATGGATTGATACAGTCGCTGAAAGTTACCGGATAAAATATAAATGGCTGATTTCAGCCATTTATATTTTGAATGAATTTTTTAAACCGCCCTATTCTGGCGCCATGTTTTGTGGTGTCCACATTTTAAGAAAGCGGAACATTTTTGCATATTCTTCACGCGGCGAGAAGGCAATACAGACCTCCTGGTTATCCAATGCCGATTCGGTCAGCACAATGTGATCGGCTTCCTTTTTTGCATTTTCAAATTCTTTATCATTCACCGCACAAACCACTTTTTTAAATATCCCGTTGATCCAGGTCTGCATGTTTGGATGGTGTTCAAATTTTCGGAAACAGGCCAGTGATGCATGCGCGGTAATGACAGGAACAAATTTGTCCGGAACGTCCCGCTTAACCAAGATATACATTTTCATAAACGAAATTCTTTATGTAACTCCTGATGCCCGATTCATTTTTTTTACACAAAACTCGTTCGTTATGCCAGGTTTATTATAAAAAAAGGACCAATACCAGCAATGGTATTGGTCCTGATAAAAAAGTTATCTTACTTCCTTACTCCAATTCCAATTCTGGTACGCGAGTGGCGGGCCTACCGTGAGGTATGTGATAGAAACCTTGGTAGGAGAGTTGTTATTATAAATAAATGTCCCGGTGCTGCAAAAAGCGATTGTTGAGGTGGAGAACGCTGACCTGGATTTTTTTGCTACACCAGGTTCCCGGCTTTCTTCCTTCAATAAAAACATGGTACAGCTTATTGAGGAAAACACGCATAATAATCATTGCTCTTCCTTAACCGCTACCACCGGCTGCGTAGTAGCAGGCCATGTTTTTTTATAGGTACTGAGCACCTTCAATACCTCATCGTATATGTTATAAGCAGGATTATTTAAACAACGGATTTCACCGAATGTACTATCTCTCATCGCACGATAACTGACTGTCAGCAGATGCTTCCCCTTTTTAACCCGCTTATCAATGTTCATGGATTGGTTGAGTTTTTCCTCCAGCGTTTGCGTCCAGGAATAGTCCCAACCCGGAAACGGATACCTGATTTTTACGTTGGCATACACCTTTTCCGGCTTTTTCTCTTTAATGATTTCGATGTCTAGTTGTTCGTAAACTATGACATGCATTCCCTCTTTTTGCTCGGCGGGGAACCAGTTTGACTGTTTTTTGAGCACTCTCACAACCTGCTGACATAGTTCGTTTCCCGGATCGCTCAGGCAACGGATATCGGAGAAAGTACCTCCTTTCCCTACTATAAATTGTGCAGCCACAAAGTATTTGCCTTTTTTCGCTCGTTTGTCAACCCGCACTGTTTCGTTGAGCTGTTGCTCCAGCTTCGGCACCCAGGAGGTGTCATCATCTGGAATACCCGACAGGAAGTGCACTTTACTATAAACGGTTTGTGATTTTCTCGTCTTGGTAACGTCTACATCAATACGTGCAGAGACAGGTAGAGTTGTCTTTTTCAGATCACTTACTCCACTTGTTACCAGCGATGTCCGGTATGGTTTTACTTCTCTTCCCGATTGTGGAGCGGGTCTCCAGCCCCTTCTGCCTGTTTTCCTGATCTGATCATAAGCGCTGGAACTAAGTCCCCAACCAGTATAACCGTACGCATGTATGTCTTCAAAGTAGCCGTCCTTATATACTTTGAATAGTATGGTGATGATATACGTTCCCGCTTCCGCATCTTGTACAACCCGCACAGAATCTGTAAGCCGCTGCTGCAAACCTGGTACCCATGAAGTGTCGATATACGACGAAGTCGACAGGAATTTTATCTCGCTATGAACCGATTGTGATTTTTTCTCTTTGGTTAGTTCTATGTCTACGCAGACGCGTATCGAAGTATCCTGTTGCGCATAGCCGCTGATAATGCCTGTAAAACAAAAAAGGATGGATAACAAGATTTTCATTCAGGAGAGTTGGCTTGCAATAAATTTAGATAGAAATTCTGGTTCCGGTTCATCCTTTGTAATCTAGTTTCAAAGCCCGGTTTTGCGTGTTATGATTAATTTTCCGGGCCTCCCGCTGCTGCCATTTGTAATTCTGACGAATAAAAGGAAGGGGCAGCTTGCCCCTTCCTTCAGCTACTTTTTAACTGCTTATCCCTAACTGTATCGCCTGCTCAACAGGAGACAGATCCTCCGGATCCCGCATCAACTCCTTCCTTAATAATAGCGGTGGCTGGGCCAGGAAACGCGGCTCTTTGCCTCTGTGGGGCTGTGCCGCATGTATCAGAAATGGATGACATAGATATACAGTACCAGCTTTACCTGTTGCTGTTTTTTCTTCCCTTTCGGGTAATGACGGGAATTGTGCGGCCATTTCCAATAGCGACAGTCCCTGTTCACCATGAGGTTTTAATAACCGGGCAATATCCAGATGCGACCCCGTCCTGATCCTGGTCGGCGCGTCTTCTTCTCCGATATCGGAGTAGAGAAATAACATCAGTAAGCCCCGGTTCTTCGAGTGCCAGTTGGCGCGCCATTCGAGGAAGTTTGTCGTATTGTCGCCGAAACTGACGTCTACGTGCCAGCCGGTATCTCCCGGCTCTTCTGTCGAGGGAAATCGAACGGGGAACGTACCCATGCTTCGGCAGGGCAGCCATTTGTCTTTTCCTACCAGTTGATCGAAAGCCGCATGTAAGACAGGCGTATTGGCCGATTGAATAAAAGGCGGCTGCGAATACATGCCCAAACGGATAACGGGTTTTGTCCACGTTGCCGGATCGCCGGGATCTGCATCCATGTCATTCCACAATATATGCCGGATCTCCGCGGCAAGTTCAGCAGAAAAGGCATTGTCTATACGTACAAAACCTTCTTCAATAAATTGTTTTATCTGAATTGAATTCAATACTTCTTTCATAAATCGATATGAGGGTGAATAATAGAAACGACCATCCGCGTGACTGTTGGCGGTCACGGATAAAAACGGGAAAGAAGTATTAAAGTGTTGGGGACATCCTCATGCCGGCAAAATTAAGAAGATTTTTTTTGCTAAAAATAAGTGAGAGCAAGTGTTATAAGAGTGTGACGATTTTTTACCTGATGCATTTGCCCCTTATCACCGGACCTTTATGTGTCCACTTCCCGAGCAAACCCCACAGGAAATCTGACGTAGCTTATTGCTCCGGGCGTAGTGACCGGTGTAGCTGTTCATCCCGTACCAATCATATTCCATAAAATATCCCTGTCCGCGACAGTTGTTACAAATAATGAAGGGCGAAGCGGAACTCCGTGGTGCGCCGGCAATTGAGGCGACGGGGATGTTTTCCGGGAAGGAATAGCCTGATATAAGCGCCGTCGTTCCGTTGCAGGTGATATAGTAACCCGGTTTATTTTTCAGATAATAAATTTCTTTCTGACAGGGATCGTCGGGGATTTTTTAAGCTGCCAGTTTTATAGCATATTTTCCCCCCTGTCGGTCCGCCGTCACCGCTTCCACCTTACGCACCCTGCGGTGCCCACATTTTAAGAAAGCGAAACATTTTTGCATATTCTTCACGTGGCGAGAAGGCAATACAGACTTCCCGGTTATCCAATGCCGATTCCGTCAGTATGAGGTGGTCGGCTTCCTTTTTTGCATTTTCAAATTCATGATCATTCACCACGCAAACCACTTTTTTAAATATCCCGTTGATCCAGGTCTGCATGTCGGGATTGTGTTCAAATTTTCGGAAACAGGCCAGTGATGCATGCGCTGTAATGACAGGAACGAATTTGTCCGGAAGGTCCCGTTTAACCAATATATACATTTTCATAACCAGATTCTTTATGTAACGCCTGATGCCAGTTTCATTTTTTTTACACAAAACTCGTTCGTTATGCCAGGTTTATTATAAAAAAAAGGACTAACACCAGCAATGGTATTGGTCCTGATAAAAAATTTATCTCCCTTCCTTACTCTAATTCCAATTCCGGTACGAGTGGCGGGCCTACCGTTAAGTGTGTAATGGAAACTTTAGTAGGAGAGTTGTTATTATAAATAAACGTGCCGGTAGTGGTTAATATGCCATTCGAAGATGTATTAATGCCGCTGAAATAGGTACCGGGATCCGGGAGAAACATGACCGAGGTATCGCCACTGATGAATTTGTCAAAATCGCTATAATAATTATTTACAGCTTCCCAATCGTTGGTCGACATTCCTCCTACAACAGTGCCTTGCTGCATGGTGAAATGCGCGCCATTGATATGAAATCCGATCAGGTTGTTGGCATTAAAGCCACCAAAAGAAGGGGAGTAGGGTTGCCCATTCTGACCAGAAGGAACACTGAGCGGATGTATAAACATGGTTCCAAAATTTATTCCGCCCCCGTATGACGATACATATTCTCCCGTACTGGCATTTAAGGTAACATAGACCGAGTGACCCGTTTGAGGAGGTAGCCGCGCCATGTCTGTAGCTGAGATCGCGGCGTCTTTTAGTTGTTCTTCCGGTACTGGTTCCGTTTTGGCTTTTGAACAAGAGACCAGAATAGCGGCCAATGCCACATACATTAATTTTCTTTTCATCATAATCTGAAATTTTCTGTTAGATAAAGTTTTATAGTTCAATTTACGATGATTCTATACAAGCATCAATAGGCATAAACCGTTACCTCTTCTGTAGAATAAATTGTGCTAATTCAGAATAACTATTTGATAAATGTCAAAAGCTGCGTTTGCAGAGCAGGCTCGCCGGATCGAGGAAAGAAACTGAAGCGAATGTGGTAATGCCCCATCAATGATTTAATTAAAAAACCGCCCCATGCTGAGCGGCTTTGATAAATTTCAAAAACGTTTTCACCGCACCACCACCTTCTCCGTAAACCGTACTTCCCCACTCACACGATCCACCACTTTAACCAAATAAGTCCCGGGCTTTGAAAGATGAACAGTGCGGGTAACGCCCGGCAGCAGATTAAATTCCTGTACCAATGTTTTCCCATCGATGGTGATGATGCTTACATGGCCAGCCGTACCGCCATCCAGCAATAAATTCACATTGCCTTTAGATGGCACCGGCCACAAACGCAGCGAAGCCTTATCCCCAACGCCGTTCACCATACGGACATCACTGTATTTCACCTTGCCGTCAATATCCACCTGCGCGATACGGTAATAGCTTTTGCCGGCGTGATCGTTGTTATCTGTTAATTGATATTGCGAAAGCGTATTGCTGTTTCCATCCGGTGCCGCACTCACCACCCGCGCAATTTTTACAAATCCATTGCCCGTAAAGCTGCGCTCTATTTCGAAATGACTGTTATTGATCTCCTGTTCCGTTTCCCATTCCAGGTTTACCTGCTGCCTGTCTTTTCTTGCCGCGGTAAATTTCGTCAGCCTCACCGGCAAGGTGACCGGGTTATCATCCGCTACTAAGTTCACCAACGTGGTCATCGTTGCGCCCTGCGCATCGGTTACCGTAAATTCAAAAGACCCGAATCCCGCAGCAGCCGGTGTAAAGGTGGCGATCGTTGCTCCGCCAACTACCGTCAACACCACCGATCCGTTGGTCACATTCGCAACCATGAACGAAGGGTTACTCGTATATCCACGGCTCAGGTTACTCAGGTTTATCTGGATCGGATCGGTTGGCCTTGTAAAGTAATGCGGACCACCCATCCATTCGAGATAGGCATCCAGTTGCGTTGCGCCATTCCTGTCGGGATCGGCATTGGCATCACTGAAGTCGCCGGCTGCAGAGGTAGTGCTGGATCCTGTCAGTCTTTCCCACCAGTCTGGCAAGCCATCGCGATCCGTATCCCAGGCTGCAGGTCTTTGCGCCGAGCCATAGTCTTCCCATCCGCCCGCGTCATTCTGGTTGTCGATCAATCCGGGTTTGCCACTCACACTTCCGGAGTAGGTATAGGTGCCGTTCAATGTTTCATTCACTATTCTTATATCATGGTCATCAAATACCGGTTGATTGGCTCCGACATTTGATAATACGCGCTTATAGGCATCGGTGGCCGATTGCGTGTTGACATAAGACGGAAAGAAAGCTGTGTCGATCCAGGTCTGCCAGTTCACCACCGCGCCATTGGAGATCTGGATTCTTCTGCCGGCATCCTGGTTACTTTCATCAAATCGTCCCGGCATTACGTTGCCACTGAAGTAATATTGTTGTGTTCCCAATCCTACACCTTCGTGCTGCGCTGTTAATGCGTAGAAGATAGTAGAGGCCGCGCCGGGTTTGTAGTAATTGTTGACAAAGTTCACTTGGTGGGCGCCGCCGTCCGTTGTACGCGTGCCCCAGTTGTATACCACGTTGTTGCGGATATCCAGGTATCCCGAGTAATAAGCATTACCATCCAACGCGCCACCCAAACTCCAGTTGCGCCCGGAGTTATGTGCCAGCAGGTTATGATGGAAACTCCCTTTGTTGCCGCTGATGGTAGCGGCATAGCCATGCGCCGTGCCCGCAGGATAGTTCTGATGGCCCGCCACGTTCAACGCTTCGGAAATCATGTTGCGCTGAAAGGAGATGTTTCTCGCGCCGCGTGAACTGAAAGATTCGTCGATGGTCCAACTGATGGAACAATTATCCATGATGCAATGATCGCCGACCATTCCCATACCATCATAAGTCTGACCTCCGCCAACACGCACACGCAGGTGCCGGATAATGATGTCGCGGCCTCCTGCGCCAAACGGCGCGCCTTTTATGCAGATGCCTTTACCCGGAGCTGTTTGTCCGGCAACGGTTACATAGTTGCTGGAGATCACGAGCCTTGAATTGAGGGTGATGATGCCCGATACGTCAAACATGATCGTGCGGGGACCGGTGTCATTGGTTACCGCTTCGCGTAAACTGCCGGGACCGCTGTCGTTCAGGTTCGTTACATACACCACCTTGCCGCCTCGTCCGCCTCGGGCGAAGCGGCCGTAACCCTCAGCGTCGCGGAAGGCGGGTTGCCGCGGCTGGTAATACCATACATCGCCTTTCGTAATATTGCCCTCCTCGTCTTCCAGATCTATCCGCCAGAAATATTTATACATGCTGTATTGATCAGTGGAGTGGAAGAAGGTATCCACGACGCGTCCTTTATACAAAGCGCCACCCGATACGGCATTGGAGACTGCTGTTGAATCGCCACCGACATATACGTGTGCGGCCACGGCGTTTTGCGCTTTCATCCATCTTAATTGCAATGAACCATTATCGGCATCCACATGTTCATCGCCATTTGAAGGAAAGGGCCCCTGGGATTTGTACAAAGGATTGGAAGTGTTCAGCTCAAAGGCATTGATCAGCAGATTTTTGTTACTGGCAGTAAACGCCGTATCGGCCGCATATAATAACACCACATCTTCCCCGGCTACGGCATCAACGTAAAGGTAGGCCGTTGGAATTTCGGGTGTAGTCAGGGCCCGCACGCTGGGAGCAAGGTCTTCAATTTCCTTTACGCCATTGAGGTAAACATCAACAGGAGAAAAACTGTTGGTCGCGGGGTTATCTACATTATTATGATAGGTGAGAATGCTGTGTCGTCCGGTTGGCAGACCGCTTATTCTCATTTCGATCTGCGCGCCGTTGCTGGCATTGTTAACACGGATACCATCGCTTCCCAACCGGGCGAAATAAGGCGTTTCGGTGCCGGCCTTGTACCAGTTGGTATTTAGTTTGTCGCCATAAGGTCCTTTGCGGATCATACGAAGGGTAAGGCCGGTTGAGGGATCTAATACGAGCGTAGCGGTGTCCACCACATTTGTGGGAAGAGCCCAGGCGATAAAGCCAGGTTCAGTTACGGCGGCGGATGGCCGACCCGTCATGTCGAAGTCGACTTTATAAACGGGATGTTGGGCCGAAGCGGACAGATGGAAAAAACTGGCTATGGCAAGCCAGCAAAAAAGGATGTGTAGACGGCAAGGCATACGTTAGATTTTAAATAAACAGTAAGGGATGGCAAATCCCTCCCGGGCGGCAGTGATGGCAGCAAAATCAAACGAGAGATAAAATAAAAGGAATGTAGTTGGTTTGGTTCCCGCTAGCAAGGGACGAAGAAGGCACTACAATCGACAATAAAGCTAGCAAGCAGACAGACTTTTAAAATGTCAGATTTTCTTAAAAAGATGGAGGATATTAGTATATGTCATCTTGATAATTAATGCAGCTGTTTTTCTAACAGGACCTCGAAAAAGTTGGCTATTTACGACCCGCTTGAAAGTATTAAAAAAACATGTTATGTTTGCGCCAAACCAATAGCCAAATGAAAAAAGTATTAAAGTGGTCAGGAATAGCCTTCCTTGTAATAACCATTCTCGGCATCATCGCCATCGTTACTGACGACAAAAAAAATCCCGACGAAAAAACCGCTGACGCAAAATCGGCTACCCCGGAAATTGTTTACAAAGTAGTTAAGGAAGAAAAAACAGGAAGTAGCCTGTACCTGCGCATCACGCTCAACGATCGGTATGAAAAAACTGATCTGATAGAGATCCTGCGCAAAAGTAAGGAACAATACAAATGGGATGGTGAGCTCGTTGCCTGGTTTTATATAAAGATGATTTCCGAGAGCGGCGCGTGGGCCTCTACCGCGTATCTGCCGAAATGTGATGATTGTGCTACGGATAAGGACAAAGATGATAATCCTGTTCAATACCAGTTGATCGGCGTTACGAAAGCAAAGGCCGATAGCTTGCGTCAACTAGCGTTTGACAGTATTCCCAATAAGAAATTAGTGGCCACTTATATTGAGGATATCAGTCAATGTAAAACGGAGATCTATGAGATCAATGGTAGCGCTAAACGTTTATTGCACGTACGCATTTTTGAGCCGGGCAAGTATTTATTGCAATGGTTAAAGCTCAGCGTTGTCAATGGGGAGAACCGTTATTATTTTGAAGACGAGACGGATGGTGAAGGAAATTATATGGTTTACGAACCGGGGAATAAAATTGTACACTTTCGTAATAAGGAAGGAAAGGAGTGGCAAACATTTTTATCAGAGTAAAGAGTTTGAATAATATTGATAAAGCAACCCCACGAAAGCTTGCTTTCGTGGGGTTCTATTTTTTACAAGGACGCATCTTCTTACTCCTGGCCGGGCATTTTGGTCATGTCCATAAAGAAAATTTCCCAGGTATGCCCGTCGAAATCTTCTATTCTGCGTAATTGCATGAAGCCATAATCCGTCATCGGCGTTGGCTCTGAGCCACCGGCCTTTAATCCGTTATCGACTATTTCATTTACTTTATCGAGGCTTTCTGCTGATAAAGCAAACAGGGCTGCAATATTGTTTTTCGTATCGGCAAGCGGTTTTTTGATAAAGCCGTTAAACTTTTCATGGCTTAGCAGCATCACGAAAATCGAATCGCTCCACACCATGCATTTTCCCTGCTCATCTGAAAATTGCGGATTGTTGGTGAAGCCGAGGCTGGTGTAAAAGTCCATGGACTTTTGAACGTCTTTCACTGCGAGATTGATAAATACCTGTTTCATGTTTAATTGTTTTTTGATTACAGGAACAAAGATCATACGCTGAAAATGGAAAACGCTTTACAAATGTTGAGAAATCAAACTCATTTTCCATAACCAAAAATCCGGCTTAACTGCGTAGGCGTAATACCAAGGTAGGAGGCAATCTGGTGCTTCTTCAGGCGGTTTACAAGCTCTGGGTATTTACGCAGGAAGTCGGCATAGCGGACTTTTGCAGAATCGCTGCGGAGTGAGATTTCGTAAGGCTCCTTGTCGATCACCCAATGCTGTTCGAGATAATTTATGTAGAATGTTGCTACATCACTGAATGTGGCCACCAGTTTTTTGAACTCACTAAAGTCGTATTCGAGAACGGTTGTTTCTTCAAGGGCGGTAACGTCAAACATACTGACTGACTGGGTCAACGTTGCGGGAATGGAACCCGCAATTCTTCCTTCCGGGAAAAAGTATTTGATAATGGTGTCACCATTGTCGTTGACATAGTATTGCGAGAAAAGTCCTTTTACCACGAAAGCCACACGCCTGGGTACCTGCCCGGTGCGGATGAAGTTATCGCCTTTGGGGTATGTTTTTTCTTTGAGCAATAGCAGCCAGGCTTCTTTGGCTTCGACGGAAAGATTTGTGTAAGTTTTTATCTTCTTAAAAAACGGATCGGTTGACATAGTTGCCTAAATTATCGATTCAGGAGCGGTATCTGCGAAGGCAAACCTACAGAGACGGAAAGTTGGCAGATGAATGGCAGAATCATAAGGCAAACCAGGTCAGTCAGTTAACTAATCGGCTCAAATTTTTGTCTATTTTGAGCCGAATAAATGGTAAATTGAGGTATGGCTATTTACAACTGGCAACAAAAAGGTTGGCCCGATTTCAGGTTTTCACTTGATAAAGTAGAAGACGAATTATTTCTTTTCTACGAAAAATTGGGCAGGAATTCAGGAGTGCTTGAAGCATTAACTGAAGAAACGAGGAAAGAGATTTTTTCAGATATTATTTTGGCAGAGGCAGATAGTCTGTCAAGTATTGCCTACGCCGGCAAAGAAGACGGAAGTTCAAAAGATAAGACAGTAGCAGGGGTAACTAAATTGCTCAATGATGTGCGCCAGACTTTCACGGAGCCGTTGACCAGGCAGCAAATTTCAACATGGCATACCATGTTGGCGGGTGACGGCGGAAAGAAGACAAGTGATATATGGAGAAAAGATGATGAACAACTGGAGATAGTAAGCGGCATTTTGACATCAGGAAGAAAGGAAAAAACAAGTTCTTTCCTGACGCCACCAGCCGTGCAGGAGGAGATGAAAGCATTTATCGGATGGTTCAACAGTACTGCGCCCGGAGGGACAAATGAAATCAGGAAAGCGCCGGTTCGGGCAGCTATTGCTTATCTCTATTTTAAAACGATAAGCCCCATCAAAGGAAATAATAAAAGCATCGCATGGTTCATATCCGAAAAAGCAATGTATCAGACACTGGGCAGACCCGTAGTACTTGGATTTTTAAGTGCTATTGAAGCTACGCAAAATGATTATTTCACTGCGCTCGACAAAGCACAACGATCAAACGAAATAACTCCGTGGATAGAATATTTTATAAAAATGTCGCTTGAAGGTCAGCAGCAAACGGAAAAGCTGATTGACCTGGTGTTAAAAAGAAAAATGTTTTTTGAAAAATATGGGCAACAGTTTGGAGAACGTCAGCTTGCGGCCATTCGTTTTTTGTTGAAAGAGCAGGCCAATGGTAATAAAATTGAAATGAATGCCAGCATGTATATGCATATCACCCAGGCGTCCAAAGCCACGGCCACAAGAGATATGCAACAACTGTTGGATATGGGCGCGTTTGTTTTCGCCGGACCTGAAGGAGGAAGAAGTACCCGTTATCAGTTAAATCTCTAACTCATTCCGGCTCTATATCCATTCTTCTCAACAGTCCGTCTTCCAGCGAATAAATATGCTTCACCACGCCATCGAAAAGAATATGCCCTTCCAGGTCCTTTACTTTTTGATGCACCAAAATTTCTAATGAGCCATCTTTTCTTGCCTTAAATCCAGCGGGTTCGACATTTGGATTTATTTCGTTCCATTGCCGTGTCCAGTATTCCCGTATTGCTTCCTTGCCGGTGACATAACCTCCTTCGAAAGCTTTGGGCCATTGAATATTTTCATGCATCGTTGACAAGGCCGTATCGATGTCTCTTGCGTTGAAGGCGGCGTAAGCCTTGCGGATTAATTGTTCGTATGGAGAAGGCATGTAGTTTTCTTCAAAGGTATGTGCAATTCCAAATTCAAGAACATTCCCTATGTTGGTCTGGAGACCAACATAGGCACGGGTTTTTGTATCTTTACACATGCCCTGGAACCCCGAAGTATACAACCAGTTCAAAGAAAAACGTTATGAGCCTTTCTACGATCTCATCAGCCATATAAAGGCAAAGCCCCATATGCGCATAGTCGATCTGGGTTGTGGCACGGGCGAGCTGACAGCCATACTGGCAAATAAATTTGCAGGAAGTAAGGTGCTGGGCATCGATAGCTCCGCAGAAATGCTGGCGAAAGCGCCGGCACAGGAAAATATTTCTTTCGTTCAACGCGCCGTGGAAGAGCAATTGATGATCGATGATCAATGGGATGTTATTGCCGCCAACGCTTCACTTCAGTGGGTGGAAGATCATCCTTCCCTTTTTCCCAAGATTATTTCGAAACTCCGGCCTGGCGGACAGTTAGCCGTACAAATGCCCTCACAGCAGGAAAATGTATTGAACCAGCTACTCTATAAACTGGTGCATGAAAGTCCTTATTATGAGGTACTGAAAAACGATATCCGGCATTCGCCCGTTCTTTCGCTCGATGAATACACAACCTTGCTGTACAGTAATGGTGCCAGTGAAGTGTTGGTTTATCAGAAAGTGTATCCGATTATCGCGCAGTCTGCCGATACTTTATACGATTTCATTTCCGGTTCGGCGCTGGTGCCTTATATGGAGAAACTAAACGAGCCAATCAAGTCTGCGCTCGTAAAAGAGTTTAAACAAAGGATTGCCAGGCAATTCCCGTCAGCGCCGATGGTGTATGCGTTCAAACGCATTATCCTGGTTGCTTCTTTCCCTTAACCAGGTAGAAAGGAAAATTTTCGGTGATCTTGTTTACTTCTATCAATCCGGCTTCTTTGAATTCTTCTTGAATGGATTCGTCATCATAAAAGAATACACGCACGCCGCCGAATTGTTCGTAACGGTCTTTGCCGATCAATTTTCCCTGTCCATAGGTCGCCGCCTCTTTCGTAATCGCGGTGAATACCATACAACCACCTTCTTTCAGCTGGTTGAAACAATCGCGTACTAATTTTTTTCTTTCCTGTTCATCTAAGAGATGAATTAAAGCGTAACAAAATATTCCATCATATTCCTTGTTGTCGAACGGCATATCGGTTACCGATCCGTGATGGATCCTGCTATCTTCTCCGAGATGTTTTTTTGCCAGCGCTATCGCCGTTGCGGAGATCTCGATGCCCGTTACACTCATTCCGGCGTTTATAAAAACCTGCGCATTCCGTCCGTACCCGATTCCCGGGATCAACACGTCCTTTACGCCATGCTCCATAAAATATTCTTTGGCGATGAGCGCGGCTTGTGCCGGCTCCGGGCCCCACATTTCCTGCTTATCCCTGAACGCTGATTCCCAGAATTCCATGACTGATCTTGTTTTAGTAAAGCTACGCAATGTTTATATAATGCAACGTTGTTGCACTAGGTGAACAAAAAAGAGAGAAGGTTGTCATTAGTTTGTATTCCCTGAATTGTTTTAATTTCACAACATGATAAAAACGGAAACCCTCACCGATTTTTATGAAATCAAGCTCAACCAGGTGCCTGAGGGACACCAGGAGCCGGGGCATTTCAATGTGTTCCGCACAGAAGATTGTGTGGGTCACGGCAAGCAACCCGTGCAATACAGCCGGAGGGATTTTTACAAAATCACGCTGATGCGCGGAAGACATTTGTATCATTACGCCGACAAAAGCCTGGAGGTAAACGGATCTTCCCTTTTATTCTTTAATCCGCGAGTGCCTTATACTTTTGAACAGATCAGCGAAACCGCAACCGGTTATTTCTGCATTTTCAAAGAAGATTTTTTTGCCACACATATACGCGGCCACCTCAATGACCTGCCGATGTACCAGCCGGGAGGTAAGCCTGCATTTGTATTAAATGAACAGCAAGACGGCCATGTAAGTGCTATTTTCAATAAAATGCTGGACGAAATCGGTTCTGACTACCGTTTTAAGTATGATCTGATCCGCAATTACACGCTCGAGTTGCTCCATTACGCGCTCAAAATGGAACCGTCCAATAGTTTGTATGAGCATACCGATGCCAACTCGCGTCTTACGGCCGTATTCACCGAATTGCTGGAGCGTCAATTCCCTTTAGACTCACCGGCGCAACAATTCAAATTGCGCAGCGCAAAAGATTTTGCGAATCAACTGGCCGTGCATGTCAACCACCTGAACCGCGCCATCAAAACCACCACGGGCAAAACGACAACCGAACATATCATGGAGCGCCTGGCCGCCGAAGCCCGTGCATTATTGAAACACACCGACTGGAATATCTCCGAAATCAGTTACAGCCTGGGCTTTGAAGAGCCTGCCCATTTCAATCATTTCTTTAAAAAGACCGTCCGCACTACACCTTCTGCATTCCGCGCGATGGAATCTGCCTGATTGTTTGAATTTTACAAGTATCCGTTTGTTTTGTACTAACAGGAGCCTGCCTCCCCGTTATAGCTTTGCTTTATCATTAATCAAGAAGAAAATGTCAATTATGAAAAGTAAAGTATGGTATGTAACCGGTGCGTCACAGGGATTGGGACTGGCATTGGTAAAAAAATTACTGGCAAAAGGATATCGTGTAGCGGCCACTTCCCGCAAAGCAGCGGAAATGGAAAAAGCGGTAGACGCCGATAAAGATTCATTTCTTGCCTTGCCGGTGAACCTCCTCGATGAAAGCAGTGTGCAGCAAAGCATTGCCGATACGGTTGCTCATTTCGGCAGCATTGATGTGGTGGTAAACAATGCTGGCTATGGAATGGCGGGCGCATTGGAAGAGCTGACCGATGCCGAGGCAAGAGCCAATTTTGATGTGAACGTGTTTGGATCGCTGAATGTAATCCGTAAGGCGCTGCCTTATCTGCGTAAACAACGGTCCGGGCATATTTTCAATATAGCATCTGTTGGTGGTTTTACCGGTGGCTTCCCCGGGTTTGGTATTTATTGCGCAACAAAATTTGCGGTGCATGGTTTCACGGAGTCGCTGGCACATGAGATCAAAGAATTTGGTCTGTTTGCCACGGTTGTATTTCCCGGTTATTTCCGCACCAACTTTCTGACGTCTTCGTCATTGAGCACACCAAAAAATGAAATGCCCGAGTATACGGCAGTAAGAGCGGTGCAGAGCACGCATACTGATCAGTACAATGGTCAGCAGGCTGGTGATCCGGACAAAGCGGCCGATGTGTTGATCCGCACAGCAGAGATGCAACAACCACCAATTCATTTGTTCCTCGGCGCGGATGCCTACCAGTTTTCTGCCGCGAAGATCGACCTGGTGCAGAAGGACATGGAAGCATTGAAAGAGTGGGCTGCGGCTACGAATATTTAAGGAATATCCTTTAAACAAAAGCGGCTACCAACCGGTAGCCGCTTTTGTTATTTATATCGGGTCAACTTTTATTTAGCCAGACCATCTTTTTTAGCTTTTTCTGATGCTCTTTCAGCACGGGCTTCGCTGTCGGGATGCGAGCTCATCCTTTTTTCAGATTTGCTTCTTTCTGCGCCGGCGGCTTTTTCCATCTCCGCAAATTTTTTGAATACACTCGCGAGTGCGTTCACATCATAATTATATTTCTTCATGAAATTGTAAGCATAATCATCGGCTTCCGTTTCCTGTTTGCGGCTGTATTTACTGGCTAGCAGGGCATTGGCGAAATCGCCGAGCTGGCTTTCTGTCAGCGTGGCGGCGGTACCTGATTGAGAAGCGGCCGCATCGGCAATGGCGGCTCTTTTATAAGCATCTCTTACGGCATCGCGCGTGTCTTTGTTGGCAACGTGACCAATCTCATGACCAATCACCGCGAGTAATTCATCGTCGGTAAGGATGTCCATCAGTGAAGAAAATACGCGAACGCTGCCATCTGCGCAGGCAAAAGCATTGATGTCTTTTACCTTGTATACTTTATAATTGAGTTTCAGACCACCTTCTTCTTTGTGTTTACCGAATATTTTTTCGAGCCTGATCGCATAAGGATCGTCAGCGGCAGCAACCGGATTATGTGAGTCCATGTAAGCGATCGCTTCTCCGGCGAGCCTGGCGGCATCGGCATCGGAGAACGTAGCGGCCTGTACACCTTTACCTACGGCACCTACACCTTTGGAGTTGAGTTTGATTTGAGCAGAAGCAGCGGATGACAGCAACAGTGCGGCAAACGAAAGAAAAATAAAATTCTTTTTCATAAACGAAAATTTCAGGTAGTTGATTTAGTTTGTGTCCCCTTTGCAATTGCTGTGCCTGATCTTACCAAATGAATAAAACTGGAATTGTTTTTGTTTGGCTTTAAGCAAATGCTCTTAAAAACGAAATCATGAAACCCCATTCCCTGCTTTTGTCTATTGCCTTTACGTTATTCTGTTTTCAATCCAACGCCCAATCAACTACTGAAAAAAACATCGCGTCCATCCGGCAAGCGTATGCGCAGATAAACTCGCTGAAGCTGCAACCGGAAAAATTTACTTATGAAGCAGACGGCTGCGTGGAAGAAGGTGTGGTGACTTACTACCGTAATAAAAATGAGATCGTAAAGATCGTGGAGTCGGGCAGCATCGGCGATGGTAGTTGGAAAACGGAATATTATTACCAGGGAGGAAAACCTGTTTTTGTCCTGGAGTCACTGGTGGGCGGTCCGGCAGAAGGTGCCGCAACCAGAAGCGAGTACCGTTATTATTTCAAGGACGACCAATCGCTTCGCTTTATGGAAGGTAAAAAAATCAATACTGAAAACAGCAGTAAAATTTCCGAAGCACTAAAACATGCATATGGCTACCTGAAAGCTTATGAAACGAAAGCTTTTGCCGGAGTGGTATGTGAGTGAGACATTATCCCACCTTTTTCTTCAGATAATAATAGATCTCGAATCCCCCGTTGAACTCGCGGGTAACGGCCGTGGTGAGCTCCCAATCTTCCTGGCCCAGTATCTCCAGTCCTTCGTCGGCATATTTTTTCTTCGCGATCAACTGCTTCGTTTGCTCGGATACATTATTACTGCTGACCCAGAGTTTGTTTTCGCCATAGTTTCGTTGAAAGACAAGTTCGGCATAAATAAATTTTGCCTCACTGGCAAGAATGGCCGGAGTCAGGGAAGCCCTGTCGTGTGCATTCGACGTTGAAAAAGTCAACAGCATGATTAGCAGACCAGTTATTTTCATATGATTATATTTTGTCCGGGAAAATAAGATAATAACCAGTGCTGGCAACGTTTTCCGTAGACGGTAAAACGCTTTCTATATAGCTACTTCACGGGCAGCTTCAACGTTATGGTGCTTCCCGCTGCTACTGGCAGCGAACGGCCGCGGATCCAGGGATTCATCAGGCGTAAGGTTTTATAGGTGGTGCCTTCCGAGATGGCAAAAGCGGCCAGATCGGGAACGGACTTCGTCACCGTTACTTCGCGCGAAGGAACGGGTTCGTAAAGGTCTTCCTTTGATAAGTTGAAGCCCAATGCTTCAGCATTGGAGAGCAAATGCTTGAACGTTAAAATGCGGAACATGTAACGGCTAGTTTGTTCCGGCAGTTGCAGGTCATAATAATGTTTGGTTTGCTGAAAAGTCGCATTGCCATTGTAGCCGCCCATACCACAATTGTAAGAGGCGGCGGCCGCGGTCCAACTGCCGAATTTGGCGTAGGCTTGTTTGAAATAAACACACGCGGCGTCGGTGGATCTCCGGAGGTCATAGCGATGATCGACCTGTTGATTAACGGATAAATTGTAAGACGGAGCCGTGGCAGGCATGAACTGCCAGAAGCCTACTGCGCCTGCTTTTGAAATAGCATTGTCGATCAGCGCGCTTTCCGCCACGCAGAGATATTTGAAATCGTCGGGCACACCGTTCGCCTTCAGCCTTTCCTCTATGAGAGGGAAATAACGGTTCGAAAGTTTAATGATATAGAGAATGTGTGGCTTGTTATAAAAATTAAACAGCAGCTCCCGGTCAAGACGCTCCCTCACATCCCACCGTTCGAGCGGTACGGGTTCCCCGGCAAAATCCATTCTTTCGGGTATCTCGGGCTGCACGGAGGTTGTTGCAGCGTTGTCTTTTGGCGGAGTGGTAACGCTCTTGTCGTCCCTGAATGCCAGTAAGGAAACAAATAAACAACCGGCAAGGAAGGCGAGGGTCCGGGATGTAAGTTTTTGCATGCTTTCACTGCCGAAAAAAGTATGCCATCAATCCTCCCGGCCGCCAATCTTTTGTAGCAGATAGCTGGCATTTTCAAAAGCGCCACCCGCTGTGTTATTGAAATAAGCGTATACTTCTTTTCCTTCCTGTGATTGCTGCAGCATGAAGATTGCTTTTTGCTCCAATAAATTTTTGTTGTAAGAACCGCGGTATCCCTGCTCCGGACCATGAAAGCGGATAAAGGCAAAAGCTGCGTGATCGGCAATGGTTTCGATATTTCCCCTGGGCAGATCGTGCAGCACCATTGCCGCATTAAACTCGTCCACCAGTTCGGTCGATTCGCGGATATACCAGCTTTGGTGCCGGAACTCGACGGCTATCTTCCATTCTTCCGATGGGTCAAGGGTTTTTACTTGTGTGAGAATTTGCTCCACCTGGCTAAAATATTCCACTGTAATCTTTCCGGGAAACTGTATCAGCAGGCAGCCTTTCTTTTTCCCGATGCCATCGGCGGCTTCCATGAACTTTTCTATAATGGATTCATCATATTTCAATTCTTTGGCGTGGGTAACATCGCGATTCAGTTTCAGGGTGAAACGGAAATCATCGGGCACATCAGCCGCCCATTTCTCACAGGTTTTACGAAGCGGAATTTTATAAAAGGAACTGTTGACCTCTATGGTGTTGAAGAGGCTCGCATAATAATGCAACCGGCTTTTCGATTGATAATCCGGTGGGAAGGTGGATTTGTTTCCCGGCATCTGTCCATTGCTGATCCCAAGCCATATTTTTCCTTTTGCCATAACTATATTGTATAAGGGTCAAAGGATATGCCACCATTTTTTAAAAGCGGTACAGTATTTAATGCATTTTATTATATGAAAATTGCCACTTACAATGTAAACGGAGTGAACGGGAGATTGCCGGTCCTGTTGAAATGGCTGAAAACTGCTTCGCCGGACATCGTGTGTCTGCAGGAGTTAAAAGCGCCGGATGAAAAATTTCCATTGGAATCCATCAACAAAGCCGGCTATCATGCTATCTGGCACGGGCAGAAAAGCTGGAACGGCGTGGCCATTCTTTCAAAATATAAAATAGAAGAACGACGCCGCGGGCTGGCCGGTGACAAAGACGACATCCAAAGCCGCTACATCGAGGCATTGATCAACGGATTGATCATTGGCTGTCTTTATCTGCCGAATGGCAATCCTTATCCGGGGCCGAAGTTTGATTATAAATTGAAATGGTTCAAGCGACTGAGCCGTCACGCAAAGAGTTTATTGAAATTGGATGAACCGGTGATATTGATCGGCGATTACAATGTGATGCCTACCGAACTGGATGTGTACAAACCCGAGCGTTGGATCAATGATGCCTTGTTCCGGAAAGAAGTGCGTGCGGCATTTAAAAAATTGGTGGACCAGGGTTGGACCGACGCCATACGTCACCTGCATCCGGATGAAACGATCTACACGTTCTGGGATTACTTCCGCAATGCTTATGCGCGTAATGCGGGATTAAGGATCGATCACTTTTTGTTAAGCCCGCATTGCGTAAAACTGCTGAAGCGGGCCGAAGTGGACAAGCAGGTGCGTGGTTGGGAAAAGACGAGTGATCACGCGCCGGTATGGATTGAGTTGAAAGGGAAATAGCTTAATAATAAATGATGGTGCGGGTTTCTGTATGAAAATCCACGCCGTCTTCGGTAACATCCGTTTTCTTCGTCCAGTTTCCTTTAGCGTCGTATTCATAAATCCACCTGGTCGTGCCGATCAGCTTTGTGCCTTGTTTATAATTGGTTTCCTGGATTTTGTTGCCTTTGGCGTCGAACAATCTGACAAACTTAAAATCCACCTCTTTTCGGCCATTTAACCAGGTCTCTTCTACCGGGTTTCCTTTTTCATCGTAAACAAATTTTCTGTAGCTGTTTGCATAGCCTGGCGTTTCCATGAGGTAATCCGTCTTGTTGTTTTTGCTATCGTATGTGTAAGTGGTTTTGCTGGAAAGGGTTCCGTCTTTTTTGTAGCCGCTGATTTCAATCAGGTTACCGCGATCATCGTATTTGTAGGTATAACGACGATCGAGCTCGCCTTCCATCGTGTATTCGAGTTGATCGATGTGGCGGCCTTTGTCGTCGTAGAGGTATTTTTTCTTAATAGTAGGTTTCAGTTCTTTACTGAAATAGGTCAAATCTGCTTTTTTCTCTTTAGGCGTATAGGTATAGGTGATGCGGTAAGAAAGGCTGTCGTTACCGAGAAATTCGTTATACTCCGTGCGATAACCGGTACTATTGAATTTAGTGAGATATCCGTATGAATTTTCCCAGGGCGTGAAGACGCCATTTTTTTTATAACGGTGCGTCTGTTTTATCTGCAGTGACTTTACCTTTCCCTTCAATCCAAGTTCATTCCAGGCGGTCTTTTGGGCATTGGCTGATAGTGCAAATGTCAGCAGTAAGGCGATAAGCAGTTTCATATAATGAGGTTTAATAGCTATATGCAAAATAACTATACCTGCTTTATGGAAAATACCCGGGAGAGGGTATTATACATGCGGATGCATCCAAACAGGATACCGTTTTCATAGAATCATTTTTTCCGATGTTGGAAGTTTTTTGAACAACAAGGAATATCCTTTTTGTAAAAAAAGAGATGTTACCGCAGCAGCGCCCTTATGTCATCCAGCAGTTTTTCCTCGCTGGGCCGCGGCGCATCTTTGTTAACGATCTTTCCGGTTTTATCTATCAATAGATAACGCGGAATGGACACCAGTTTCAACTGTGCAACCAGCGACGATTTTTTAGGATTACCGAGGATATAACTTTCCGGATTGCCATCCAGGTATTTAGCTGCAGCAGCTTTCCAGGCCGAAAGCTTTTCATCCAGGGATATTGAGACAAGCACAAAAGGCTTTCCGGCTAATTTTTCCTTTAGTTCATCAGCCGGTTTCATTTCTGCAATGCAGGGAGTACACCAGCTTGCCCAGAAATCTATGTAGATCACCTTACCCTTGTGTTTTTTCAGTAAATCCTGGAAAGAGACAGGTGTATCGGAATTATTCGTGAATAACGGATCCTTCAGCATATTGCTGGTGGCGGTGAACTGATTATCTTTTTCTGCTTTGCTTTTTAAGGATAACAGGAATTGTTCATTATCCCTGTTCAGGGATACCTGCTGGTATTTTTTGAAACAGGAATCGAAGGAGGGGCGGGCAAATTCGTTGATGCGCAGCAGCGATTTAAACAACAATTTCTCGCGCGTCAGTCCTTTTCCCTCATTCAAACAATAATGGAAAAATTGAAGATCGCGCAGGTTTTGTGTATTCCTGTTTACGGGACCCGCCGGCATACGAAATGTTTGAATGTATGTACTTACATAAGCGGAATAGGCGCTGTATTTAAGTAATGAATCTTCAAATAAAGGAATGACTTTAAACTCTTCATCATTCAATGGCAGCCTGGCAGAGCGTTTAAATCCGATAAGCGAAATCTCGTCAAGGAAAATGCGGTTGCCCATCGCGGCAGAATAGAAACTGTCGGAGATCAATTTTACGGTATGCAGACTATCGAAGAAACGGTAATAATATTCGCGCTTTTGCAGATATGCGGTTAGTGTTTTGGGTTCGGAAATGATACCTTTTTTACTGCCATCCACAGTCAGAAAGTAGTCAAGATTCGTTTCATACAGTTTACCGGGACGGTTACGGATGGTAAACACGGGCATATCATTTTTACCCATGGTAATATCAATACTGTCGCCGGCCTGAAACATATAACTGAAAGACCAGCCGAGACTTATCTCATTTTTTACAATCTTAATGGGTGCGTTAACAGAAATGCGGACAGCCTGCCCGGGAATGTCCTGTGACTGTACCTTATAATCTGTTCCGAAACGGCAGAGGTTGGGGTCTACCTGGTTTTCATCCCGCCATACATTGAGCCAAAGGTTTTTGACCTTCGGATCGCTGGAAAGCAGGGTAATGGATTGCGAAAAAGAGGAGAGACCCAGTAAAGTAAAAGAAAGGAGCAATGAAAGTCTCATAACATTGATTTTGGTGCACAGTCCGTATAATTCCGGGCTGAATCAGGCAGCAATGAGATTCAAGGTAAACAGATTTCCATAAACGAATAATATCGGCAATTGTAAATGAGCGGCCGTGAATAAAACAGCCATGGCAGCCTGAGGCTTTGGAAGGCTGAACCATGGCTGTTTCTTAATACTTATAACCTACTACTTCTTCAGCTCATTAAACTTAATATAATTATACTCAGGGGAACATTCAAAAAGCTGGTTCAACAATTGAATATGCCCTGATCCATACAAAACCAATATGCGGTCATCAGGTGAGGTAGTGATCTGCTGAATATGCCGGAAAATACGGAGGTTGCGGCTGTACCAATGCATGGCAAGTGCGTCGGCCCCGCGGGTGTTTCCCAATTTGAAATCACCAATCAGGTAAGCGCCAAAACCGCGGTTCAATACTTTCTCGGAATTCATGTATTTGAAAAAATCCAGCAATGGAAGTTTTGCCGCCAGCGCATCTTTATACTCGTAGAATTTTTTATAGAGCTTGGAAAGCGAGTCGTCGTTCTGGAAATCCCAGTCCTTGTAGATGCTGTCGATCAGCGGGCGGTATAAAGTGGAATCTTTTGAGTTGCGCAGGCTTGAAACAAAAGGCATATCGTCTGTTCCGTAAATAGTATCGAGATTGAACCGGTCCAGTAAACGGAAACCGATTTGTTCCCTTTCGTCGGCACCCAATTCTCTTTTGCCAGCCTTGTATTCACGATAGCGCTGCATCAGGTAACCTGTGTTCCGTCCGCCTTCCACCGCAATTTTCGTTGGTTTAAACCTGGCGATGTAATCCAGTAAAGCGGCAAGTTCCTTCTGTTTTTCTTTGCTCTTGATATCTACCTGTTTGTCTTTGGAGGTCTTATGCGCATCGAGATTATAATAGGCAAAATGGAAAGAACCTACCAGGAAAACGGAAGGTTGTTTTCTGTTTCCGACAAGAAAGTTGTCCGGGTCGACTGGTTTCTGTGCTGAAAGGTGTGCGCAGCAAAATAGGGTTGTAAAGCAGAGGAGGATGTTTGGTAAATGTTTCATGCGTCAAAGCTATTATTGCTTGCTATTCATTATCCGGCCGATCTGCCAATAAGCTCAATGGCTCTTCATAAAGTGCCGGATAAAGATTCGCAGATTGAAACAGGATTTTCGCAGATCGGAGACGGTTTATGCTCTGCGCTGTAATACTTTTGAGCATGCGTCTTCGTTTTTGGCATCTGCTGATGTGTTTTTTCGTCTTCTATATATTCTGGGATGGCGCCATTGATTACTTCGCCAACAGGCCTTTTTTTAACGACGACAGTTTTACGTTCAAAATAATTGTGCTGACGATAACCACCTTTACCTCTTTTTTCCTCTATCCGTTATCGATCTGTATCTGGTTTGGAAAGTTTCTGCCGGGAAGGGTGGTGCGCGCGCTTTTGTTGTGTCTGCTCTGTATCCCCTTTATCATTTTTTTCCGTTATTTTTTGCAGGAAATTGTCTGTCCCGCCGTGTTTGGTTTTGGTAACTACTTCCGACCGGTTTCTGCGAAATATTACTTTCAGGACAACCTGTATTTCGCAGTATTATTTTCCTGTTTCGGGCTGGCGTATTTTTTTGTTGGTTATATAAGAGTATCGGAGCGAAGGCAGGCAGCCTTGGCTATTGCCGCTAAAGAATCGGAACTGGCTTTCCTGAAATCGCAGATCAATCCGCATTTTTTATTCAATACCCTGAACAGCATCTATACACTTATTTACCAGAAAAAGGACAATGCGCTTTTTGCTACGGAAAAACTGTCGTCTTTGTTGCGTTATGCATTGTATGAGGAGCGGATGGAAGTAGACCTGGAAACGGAGATCAATCACCTTAAAGATTTTATTGAACTGCAAAGGTTGCGTGTTGGCGAGGAGGTGGCGTTGAATATGGATGTGGAAAATATTGACGGCAGTCTGTTGATCAGTCCGCATTTGCTGATCAGCCTGGCGGAGAATGCTTTCAAACACGGAGATTTCACCGATCCGGCTGCACCGCTGATCGTCAGGGCTATGACGAATGGCAATACGCTTATCTATCATATTGCCAACAAAAAAGCAAGCAAACCGGTAATGCAGGGCGGCATCGGGCTGCAGAATATAAAGCGAAGGCTGGAGTTGTTATATGAAAACAGGCATAGCTGCCAGATCAGCGAATCGGATCAGCAATTTTCCATTACTTTGACAATCACACTTTGATTGACTCAGAACACATATTGAACTGCGCCATTGCAGACGATGAGCCGTTGCCCATCGAGTTGCTGCGCGATTATATCAGCCGTACGCCCGGATTGAAACTGGTAACGGCCTCCCGCAATCCCGTGGAGCTGATTGCCTTGCTGGAACAACAGCCGGTAGACATCTTATTTCTGGACATACAGATGCCTGAACTGGATGGCTTCCAGGTGGCAAATTTGTTACGGGGAAAATGCGAGATCGTGTTGACCACGGCGTTTCCGCAATATGCGCTGAAAGGATATGAATACGATGTGGTGGATTACCTGCTGAAGCCATTCAGCTTTGAGCGTTTCCTCGGCGCGATCAATAAATGCCGTAAGAGAATAGCCGCACAATCGAAGAGTACGCCGGCCCAGGCAAGTGATTCACACGAAGCGGGATATTTTTTTGTGAAAACGGGCTCCCGGTTGATGAAGGTCTTTTATGATGATGTGTTATACCTCGAGGCGATGCGCGACTATATCAGCATTCATTTACCCAACGAAAAAGTGATGACACTGCAAAGCCTGACCAGCTTCGAGGAGCAACTGCCGGAGCGGTTCATCCGTGTTCACCGGTCGTATATCATCAATGCTGACAAAGTAAGTTTTATCGAAGGAAATAAAATCGGCATTGAGAAAAATCTTATTCCTGTCGGTGAGAAATACCAGTCGCGGTTAGCGCGATTAGCAGGGAGGTAGATGTCTTATTCCACCGAAAGCACATTGGCGCCGAGTTCCTCGTTGTGTTCACGTTCCAGTCTTTTGTCGTGTACCGTAATAGCGATCTCCAAAGAACCTGTACCAACGGTTCCGGAAAGAATATGTCCGCCGTAAGCGACGAAGTCGCGGCCGGTAACTATGCCATGTGTATGAATGGACGGTTTGCCTTTTTGCCAGGCGATGCTGCCGAGCATGCCGGACATTTCCACATCGCGGAATTCTCTGGGGTTGTACTGTTTTGTTTTTGCATCAAAAAATCCGAATGTCACATTCACGAAACCCATGCCGGTGAAATTGGCGGAGGGTATATTTTCGGCCAGGGCAAATTTTTCCAGGTGTTGGATGATGCTGTCTCCCTGGCGGAGTACCATAAGGTAGCCGGTAGGCGTTTTGGTGTAGCGGGTTTGGGCAGAGGCTTCCGTGGCGGTGATGAATAGAAGTATGCTCAGGAGTAAACGCATAGGTTTTTTTAGGGGAAGGGCCGCAAAAAACGGGCTAGTGTGAATATTCCTTGTAAATGATGTGTAATTGCTCATTGCTTTTGGCGTATCGAAATTTATTTTCGAAAATATGGGTAAAGGGTGGATGTATATATTAAAATGCAATGATGGTAGTTATTATACCGGGAGCACCAATAATCTCACTTTGAGATTATTACAACATGAACTTGGGGAAGGGGCCAATCATACAAAAAAGCGGTTGCCGGTTGAATTGGTATATGTGGAAGAGTATATGCATGTAGATAATGCATTCAGGCGGGAGAAGCAGGTTCAGGGTTGGAGTCGGCGGAAGAAGGAAGCTTTGATCAATGGAGCAGAAGAGTTGCTTCCAATATTGGCGACAGCGTATAGGGATGTTAAGCAGTTGGCAGCGCTTTCTGAAATGAACTCTCCGGCTCGCGAAGACCCTGCAGTTGGCTTCGGGAGCCTCAGCCAGCTGCAGGGAGGCAGCAAGACAGAGGATAGCGGCAATAATTCGTAAAGGCTCGCCGGACTCTTGTGATAACATCTGAGCTGGCTGGTTTTCGGAAATGCTCGATGAAATTCTCTGAGCTGGCTGAGCTTTTCAAAGAAATCCATGCGAGCCAACAAGCTGGCTGAGGCTCTCGAAGCAATCCGTGAAATCCACCAAGCTGGCTGGGTTTTCGGAAATGCTCGATGAAATTCTCTGAGCTGGCTGAGGCTCTCGGAAATGATCGGTGAAACTCTCTGAGCTGGCTGAGGCTCTCGAAGCAATCCGTGAAATCCACCAAGCTGGCTGGGTTTTCGGAAATGCTCGATGAAATTCTCTGAGCTGGCTGAGGCTCTCGGAAATGATCGGTGAAACTCTCTGAGCTGGCTGAGGCTCTCGAAGCAATCCATGAAATCCACCAAGCTGGCTGAGGCTCTCGGAAATGATCGGTGAAACTCTCTGAGCTGGCTGAGGCTCTCGAAGCAATCCGTGAAATCCACCAAGCTGGCTGAGGCTCTCGAAGCCTGCCCGCGGAATGCTGCGATGTTATGACTCACGCTCTCGAAACGATCAGCAGACAATAATACTTGTTAATCGAATTTCCAGGAATGCATACTCCGATCTCCGTAGTTGTTGAAGAGAATGACGGCATCATAGCGCGTACCATTTCTGTACTCAAAACAATCCGTTGCTGGGGCGATGGCCACATTCCATGAATTCGTACCGGAGAAAGCTTTTAATTGCTGCAGTGTTTTCTTTTTAAAATTGCTGATCCCTTCGTCGCGGCGGTAAGGGTTGGTCCAGCACCGATGCAATTGAAATATTTAATGCCGATACGCGAAAGGTTTCCATATACCGGTGAAGATTTTCTCTCTTCCAATTTGTTGGCAAGATTATTCAGGTGCCCCAGGCCGTAGAACGCGAAGAATTTCGGCCGGGTCGCCGATTGACCGCGCAGATTTTCATATAATACCAGGAAGCTTTTATAGATCAGTTCGTCCCGTTTGGGACGGTAACCAATCATGTTGGAGGCCATTAGTTTCAGGTCGGTGTAGTAACGGCCATAATGGGCAGCGGCAGCTGGTTTATCGCGTTCGAGTGCCGCGGATAAGTTTTCATTAAAAGCTGCGACCTCTTTTTTAGACAAGCTATCTTTCGCGATAAAATCCCTGATGAGTGCATCGGCATAAAAGTCATCTGGCGTCGTTTCCCCGAGAATTATTTTCAGTGACAACTGATAGTTTCTGAAATCACTTTTGGGATTGAGGTAGTCAATTCCATAATACCGGATCTGCCTGTCTTCCGGATGCGACTGGTTCCAGGTTCTTATTTTCTTCAGTACATCGTAAGAAGCTTTGGGCAATAAATTGTCCAGCAGCGATTCATCACCGGTGATCAGGTACTGATTAAAAAGAAAACAGGTGCCATGCGGCAATTCATTTACAATATTATAAACACCGCGGCTATGCAATACTTTGGCAAGTGACCATTGGAGGTCGTTGTTGGCAAGAAATGTATGTGCTTCTCCCACCATATAAAAATCTTTTTCAGGAAGGAGCGCTATCAGGTCAGCGGATAGTTTATCAAGATCGTCTGACTGACCGGTTTTAAGCTGTTCACGCAGACAATCCGTTATTTGCGCGGACGTTTTTTCCGTCAATAGCAATAAACAGGCAAGGTATATTGGTAAAAAGAAGCGCATTTTGAAAGATAATAATTTTTCTTTTGGTCACGCAATTGACGGCACATTGCCTTTAGTATTAAATAATAATTTCCACTACCGGTTAGATTGTAAATTTTTTTACATTTGCTTTCCTTTGAAATTTGGGCGTCATTCTCCCGCACCATCCTGCTGTTTTTATCTATTAAAAAAATAAGATGAAAAAAATACCCAATGCCTCAGCGTTGATGCTGCAGTGGTTTATGCGCAAAAAAGTTCAGTACAAAACAAAATCCTTCACTGGCGGGGCTTTTCCCTTGCGGATTGCCGGCCATTCAAAAGCTACCAACTCTTTTTAATACCAACCAATTATTGTTTATGATGAAAAAGATCGTTTTTTCTGCCGCCATTGCGGCTTCCCTTGCACTTGTTTCCTGCGGCGAAACCAACGTAAAATCAGAAACCGTTACGAATGCGGCAGACTCTACAAAGACAGTTGACTCTGTTTTTACCGTTAATGAAGCTGAATGGGAGCTGAGAGACCTTACCGGCCTGGATTCGCTGAAACAGATTTCCGGGTTTTCGGTGAAACTTCCCAAAGGTGCAATCATCGAAAAAGACTTTCTTGATTTAAAAGTACTGTTCCCCAATGCACATGAATATGTACTGGAGATCAGGGGGCAAGAGGCATTGAGACCACTGAAGGAGTACGTGACCAACCAGCGGCTACTCGAAGTAGACAGCGCCAGATCAGCCACGAACGACACCAAGCTGATTGCGGAAGATGCTAACGGCTACATCTATTCGTCACAGGTAAAAGCCGAGGACGGCAGCCTTATTGATAAAAAACCAATTGTACACTTTACTTACTTTATTTTGAAAGGAGATCAGTTGATCCGCATTGAAGACGCACACGCCGGCGTATATGACGATAAAATGGCGAATGAAGAGAATACGAAAAAGATCTATAGCATCATTTCTTCTTCTGCTGCATTTAAATAAAGCTGGAGGACATACTTTTTCAAAGCCCCGGTAATACCGGGGCTTTTTTAATGGACTTACTAACGCTCAAACCTGTGTTTTCAGCGTATCCTTTAAACCACTGTTTCTTTTGGGTGCTTCCAGTTTGAAAAGATAGTCTCCGGCCTCAGGGATCGTTAATTCAACGTCACCATTTTCATTACTCACGGCCTGGATATTCATGCCACCGCCGGGATTCTTGCCTCCTTTCACGATGATGCCTCCGATAGGATTTCCGGGCTTCGCCATTTCACCGCGCTTAACACCTTGCTCACTGATACTTTTGCCGGCGGGTTGTTCTCCCGTTGCAAGCCTGAATGTATAGCTGCCCGCTTCAAGACCATTCATGATGACTTCACCATTGTCATTGCTTACAAATTGCAGCATATTGCCACCGGGATTTTTACCACCTTTTACGATGATGCCACCGATGGGATTTCCGGGTGCGGCCATTGCTTCGCTGCGCTTTACACCTTTTTCATTGATGCTTTTTCCAGAGGGATCATTAACAATCGCTTTCCCGGCTGCATAAGACGCCGATGCCGCTCCGCCGCGGGGGCCGGAGGTTTTATTTTTCCGCGCACCCAGGTTTACCGATACACCAATGTTGATCTCTTTAATAGTATAGGTAGCCACATTCGTTACGGAAGCCCAAGTGCCATTCGCCACCTGCGTTGGCTCATAAATGTTATCGTCTCTGAACCCTCCCTGCGGCACGAGATAAGAAGTAGTGCGACGGACCTCCGGTCCGCTTACCAGTGATGTTTGTGCAAACACCGTAATGCGCTGCGTAAACTGGTAGCCGATTTTTAAAACAGGCTTAAATAAAATGCCTTTTACATTTTCCTGCTCTTCTTTTACCAGCTCGATCTGTCTTTGCTCACCGTTGATATCGGCGCTGCCGGTCTGAACGGAACCGCCCGGTTTGAAATGCAGGTAACCTGAACTGATACCAGGCGATACGGAAAAGTTGCCAAATTGAAACTGCGCCTGCAGTCCCAGCAGACCGGAGATACTATTCGACATTGCATGATCCGTATTGGCACCTATGGCGACATTGGTGTTATGTACTTTATAACGGTTAGCAACGGCTTCATTGTCCGGCGACAGATTTTTTAATCTTGTATAACCGGCGCCAAGTGCTATGCCCAGCGAGAAACGGTTTTTTTTATAAAAAAGCAGAAAAGCATCGGCCTGGATATTATAACCATTGCCGATAAGGTTGTCTTTTTCTTTAGCCGAAGTATTGGCAATACCGGAACTCAGGGAGATGGTTTGTGCTGAAGCGAGATGGGCGATGGCCAGCAGGGCAAGTGTCAATTTTGTTTTCATGATGCCAGTTTGTGTTGTGATGATTGGGTTAAAAGGTTAACAGCTTTAACCAATATCAATCGTTTGCATTTATTGTTACCTCCGTTCTGACTTGATGGATATCAATAAAATAGGAACGGTGATCGTTAGCATTACTTCATTTGGTAAATTACGATACCCCCTCAAACCCGCTGGCAGCAAGGCTCCTGCGTTATTTTCTCCCTTTTCCCGGAAAATTCAGTCCTCTTTTCTACTAAGAATAGCTGACCTATGTCTGTATACACGGCACATACCGACCAGGAGTTGTTGTGTCTGCTTCAAGGGGGTAATGAAGCGGCCTTCACCGAAATCTACCAGCGTTACTGGAAGAAACTTTTCAGTGCAGCCTATAACCGTTTGCACAATACCGAAGACGCACGCGAGATCGTGCAGCAGGTATTTTTTATTTTATGGAAATACCGGACACAACTCCGCATCCTTCATCTTCCCGGTTACCTGTCAGCGATGGTGCGTCATGCTGTATACCGCCACCTCGCCACAACCGGAAGGACCAGTTCCACATTGCCGCAAGATGAACTGCAAGCGGCCGACAATCCTGATGCCGAATACCGGCATCTTGTTCGCTGGCTCGAAAAGTTTGCGGAGAGCCTTCCATCCAATCAACGGATTGTATTTGTAGAATGCAAACTCCGCGATCAATCTGTAAAGGATGTTTCCGCCGCGCTCGGCATTTCCCGGCGTACGGCAGAAGGTTACATAGCCCGTACACTTAAAGCATTGCGCAAAAAACTGCATTACGACCGGTTCCTTCAATTGCTCTGGCTATATCCCTTGTGGCCTGAATGGCTTATTAATTATTGATAATCAGCTTCCGGAAAAATTCTTCAAAGTTTTTTTCCAAAATCTGCGTACAAACCTTTTTTCCGGGACTCTATATATAAGAGCCCGGACATGCCACCCGTTAAACTGCATGATTAACTATACACACTGCGAGGAACACGAACTACTACGCCATCTTGCTTCCGGAGAGGAGCAGGCGTTTACGGTTATCTATAACCGTTACTGGAAGCCCATGTTCTTCATCGCGCATAAAAAACTGCAGGTTGTGGAAGATGCCAAGGAAATCGTGCAGGGTGTTTTTTTTACGCTTTGGCAAAAACGGGAAAATCTCCTGATCAATGATCTTTCCCTGTATCTCGCTGCCATGACACGTTATGCAGTATACAGGCATATTTCAAAGGAGAAAAAAAGAAAGGACCAGTTAAAAAAAATTGAAAAGAACATAAAACCAACCGCTGCTTTTGATGTAGAGAGTAAACAACTGCTGGAACTGCTCAACAGGTTTACCAGCAAACTTCCGGAAAAGTACCGGATCGTTTTTCTCCATCATAAACTATTGGACAAACCGATTGAAGAGGTGGCTGATCAGTTGGGTGTATCCCCCAGAACGGCGGAAGGTTACGTGTCAAAAGTAATGGCGCTGATGCGCAATCATCACAAAAAAGTAGCTTTTTCATTGTTGCTGTGATGAGTCTAAAATATTCATATGTCGCATAAAGAAACCACAGGCCTGACCGATGCTGAACTTGCTTTGCTTGCGCGCAAGTACCTCGACCATTCCGCTACCGATGCGGAGGCCCGGGCATTGCATCAGTGGTATGACAAGGTGGACGAAACCGGGATCGAATTCATCTTCACGAGCTCCCCACAAACGCCAGATCAGTTTGGTGAACAAATGCTGGGCGAGTTGCAGGAGATGATCACGAAAGAGAAAGGCAGGAAAGTCGTAAAGATCAACTGGTGGAGAGCCGCCGCCATACTATTGTTGGTGGCGGGAGGATTAATGGCTTTTCTTTTGACCAACAACCAGGCTGGCAAAAAAGAGAGATCAGAGATCGTACACAATACTCCGTCCGGAGACGTTGCCCCTGGTCGCGATGGTGCCATTCTTACATTGTCTGACAACCGCAAGATTGTACTCGACGATGCGGACAATGGCAATCTCGCACCGGACGGCGATGTGCGGATCGTGAAAAACGGGAATGAAATAACCTATGCATTCAATAGCACCGGCGCAGCCAGGGAAGTGCAATACAATACCGTAAGTACTCCGCGCGGGCGACAGTTCAAAGTGGTATTGCCGGACGGAACATCGGCAGTACTCGATGCTGCCTCATCGGTTTACTTTCCCACCGCATTCATTGGCAATGAGCGTAAAGTAAAAGTAACGGGCCAGGTATATTTTGACGTAACGCCCGATAAAACAAAACCTTTTATTGTACAGAACAATGACATGGAAATCGAAGTGCTGGGCACGGCTTTCAATGTCAATACCTATAATGACGATGATGATGCAAGAAGTATTACACTATTGCACGGATCGGTAAAAGTGAGTAAGGGCAATGCTGCTGACGCAACATTTCTCACGCCCGGCCAGCAGGCGCGTATCAATAATAACACCGGAAAGATCGATGTAGTGAAATCGGTCGACATGGATGAAGTAATGGCCTGGAAAGATGGTGCCTTCCAGTTCAACGAAACCGGACTTTCAAAAGTAATGGCACAACTCGCCCGCTGGTATGATGTGGATGTGGAAATGAGAATAACCGGCGGCGAACGCTTTTTCAACGGACGTATCAGCCGCAACATCAACCTGAGCCAGGTGCTGGAGATTCTTCGGCTAAGTGATGTCAACTTCCGCCTCGAAGACAAAAAGCTAATCGTTTTACCATAATCAACAATTATAAAAACACCAAACCGGCTTCTTTTAATCTAAATAACAAACTGTAAAAATGGGAAGAGTTCTTACAATTCTCCATAGCCGCAGACTATGGCTGAGGAACCTGTGTGTTTGTTTGCTGACCTTCGCTTTACTGCCACAGCAAACAAAAGCAGAACAGGGAATAACGCTTGCTGAAAAGGATGCACAGATCGAAACGGTGATCAGGAAGATCGAATCGCAAAGTGATTACCGTTTCTGGTATGAAAGTAAAATTTTGCGAGCCGCTAAAAAGATAAACATCCAGGTTAAAAATGCATCGATCAAAACCGTATTGGATATCTGCTTTACCGATCAGCCTCTCGCTTACCAGATGGTCGAAAAAACGATCGTGATCAGAAAGAAAAACGTACCGGCCCCCGCAGCCTCCCTGCATACAGGACTACAGGCCATCGATATACGCGGCATCGTCAAAAATGAAAACGGCGAACCGCTCAGCAGTGTAAGCGTAAAGGTAAAGGGACAGACGCTCGGGACTACCACCAACGAAAGCGGCGTATTTACCCTCAAAGATGTACCAGCCAATGCGGTCCTGGAAATATCCATTACCGGCTATAAAACGCAGGAATACCGGCTGACCGGCAACCCCAACATTGAAATCGTTCTGCAGCAGGAAGTGCGCGCAATGGATGATGTGGTGGTAACCGGGTTTCAACGCATCGATAAAACGAAATTCGGCGGTTCGGCGGTAACGCTGAAAGCCGACCAGGTACGTGTGGATGGGATGACCGATATCAGCCGTATGCTGGAAGGACGTGCTGCCGGTGTTTCCATTCAGAACCCATCCGGCGCATTCGGAGCTGCGCCCAAAGTGCGCATACGTGGCGCCACCTCACTCAATGGTGCCAATAAACCGCTCTGGGTAATCGACGGTGTAGTGCTGGAAGACATCGTGAATATCTCCAATGATCAATTGACCAGTGGTGACCCCACTACATTGCTTGGCTCACCGGTTGCCGGCCTGAACCCGAATGACATTGAAAGTTTCGACATCCTCAAAGATGCCTCTGCTGCAGCGCTCTATGGTGCGCGTGCCATGAACGGCGTAATCGTCATCACCACCAAGAAAGGACGCAGTGGAAAAGCGCAGATCAGTTATGCCGGCAACTTCAGCACACAATTGAAACCATCTTACAATGATTTCAATATCATGAACTCGGCGCAGCAGATGTCTGTACTTGCAGAACTTGAACGCAAAGGCTACCTCAATTCAGATATCCTGTCGCAATCAAATAATGCGATGTATGGCAAACTTTATCAAAGCCTGGTAGGGGATGACAACGGAAACTTTGCATTGGAAAATACACCGGAAGCGCGCCGCGCATTTCTGCTGCGCTACGCAAAAGCCAACACCGATTGGTTCGATATCTTGTTCCGCAACAGTTTTATACAGGAACATTCGCTGAGCATTCAGTATGGTTCCGACAAATCACAATCCTATTTTTCCACCAGCTTCCTGGGCGACAATGGATGGACTATTGGTGATAAGGTAAAACGTTATACGCTCAACTTCCGCAACAACTATAAATTCTCAGACAAAGTTTCCGGGGGATTCTCTACGTTGGGATCCGTACGTCAGCAACGCGCCCCCGGAGCGCTTGCACGCAGAAGCAATCCGGTTGAAGGACGTTACGACAGAGATTTTGATATTAACCCCTTTAGCTACTCCCTGAACACCAGCCGTGCCGTTACAGCCTATGATGAAAAGGGAAATCTCGAATACTTCAACCGGAATTTTACTCCTTTCAACATTATTGATGAGCTGGCCAATAATTATATCGACATCAACATGATCGATCTGCGGTTGCAGGGAGACTTCTCTTACAAATTTGCCAAAAATTTCCGCTATGATTTCCTGGGGGCCATCCGCATGGTGAAAACGGGCCGCGAGCACCAGATCAAAGAAAGCGCCAACATGGCCAATGCTTATCGCTCTGCTGCCAACTCCACCATCCGCTCACTGAACAACTTTCTTTACCAGGATCCGGATAATCCTGAAGCAGAAAAGGAGATCGTATTGCCAAGAGGAGGATTTTATAATCGTACGGAAGATGAAATGATCTTTTATAATGTGCGCAACAGTATCAATTATAATAAAGTCATTAATGGCAGGCACACCGTGGATGTACTTGCCGGACAAGAGGTGAAATTTACCAACCGCAAAACATCCAACAACACGGGTTATGGTTACCAGTACGACCAGGGCGGAATTCCGTTCGTAGACTACCGGATCATTAAACAGGCCATCGAAGGAAATTTTCCTTATTACGGAATGGAGCAGGTGTATGATCGCTTTGCCGCGTTTTATGCCACAGCCGGTTATAGTTATGATAAAAGATATAACATAAGCCTTTACGGCCGCTACGATGGTTCCAACCGGTTTGGTAAAGCTGCGCTCAATCGCTGGCTGCCTACCTGGAGTGTGTCGGGCGCCTGGAATATCGACAAGGAAAAATTCGCTCAGAATATTAACTGGCTTGATTTTGCCCGTCTTCGCGGAAGCTATGGTCTTTCAGGAGATATGGGCCCGGCCATCAATGCAGACGTTTTGTTACGCAATTACATCACCGACAGGCAATGGACCGCTGACCGTGAATCGGCTATCCAGCTTGTGTCCTTGGCCAATAAAGAACTTACCTGGGAAAAGCAGTACAGTACCAACATCGGTCTCGAGTTCGGCGTGTTGAAAGGCAAGCTCTCTTTTACCATCGACCGGTTTCTGCGCAGAAGCTACGACCTCATCGATCAGATTGCCACATCGGGTATAGGTGGTCAATACTGGAAGTTTGCCAATTATGCCGATCTGAAATCAAATGGTTGGGATATTGCGGTCGACGCCAACCTGGTGAAGACAAGAAACTGGTCGGTGAACAGCAAGCTCACGTTTGGCTACGCCAAAACAAAAATCACTAACCTTTCTAACCTGCCTATTCTTTTTGACCTGGTTCAGCCAGACGGATACAATGTATTGGGTTACCCCGTACGCTCACTCTTCTCTATCCGGTACAGCGGCCTCGATCACGCATCGGGTGTGCCGGTATTCATCAATGAAAAAGGTGAAGTGTCGTCCGATGTTTACTACCAGGATAATAATACTGCGTACCTGAAATATGAAGGTCCGGTTGATCCGCCCTATAACAGCAGCTTCGGTTCCACGGTGACGTACAAAAATTTTACGTTCAATTTTCTGATCACTTCTCAGGCTGGAAACAAGATCAGGTTGTCTCCTGTATTTTCCACGAGGTATTCCGACTGGACGGCCCTGCCGGTTGACTTTATCGATCGCTGGGTGCAGAGTGGTGAAGAGAATACCACCGCCGTACCAGCCATGCTCGACAGGCTTTATGGCAACAACCTGAGTGGCATTTATCCTTACAGCAGTTATAATTTTTCTGATGTGCGTGTGGCCAAAGGTGATTTTATCCGGTTGAAATCCGTTTCCCTGAACTATCGCCTTCCTTCTGCCTGGATCGCGCGAGCAGGCTTTACCAATGCCAACATCGGTGTATCTGCTATCAATCCCTGGCTGATCTATTCAGACAAAAAACTCAAAGGTCAGGATCCTGAGTTTTTCAATACGGGAGGTGTGGCCCAGCCAATTCAGAAACAAATCGTTTTATCTATCAAACTTGGCTTATAATGAAATATTGCAACCCAAAGTTCACCTTTCCGGTATTGTCAATGCTGTTGCTGGCAACAACGGGCTGCCGCAAGTTCCTGGAAAAAGATCCCGACAGCAACCGCGCATCTATACAGACGCCGGAACAAATGTCGCAACTACTCATCTCTGCCTACCCAAAGGCCAACTATATGATGTTCAGTGAAGCCCTGTCGGACAATGCAGATGATAAGTCCACGCAACTGAATGCTTATGAAACAAACAGCAGTTGCTATATGTATGAAGAAACAAATGCAACACCGAATGAGCAGGATTCTCCGCAAATGTATTGGAGTGAATGTTACAATGCCATTGCGGCAACGAACCAGGCATTGAGCATTATTGCCAAATCGCCTGACCCGGATAAATTCAGATCGCAGAAAGGAGAGGCCCTGGTAGCCAGGGCATACAATCACTTTATGCTGGTATCATTCTTTTCGAGGTTTTATAATGCTGCCACTGCGGATCAGGACATGGGCATTCCCTATGTAGACGAGCCGGAAGAGGTCGTCACAAAAAAATACGAACGCAAAACAGTGGCTTATGTATTTGATCGTATTGAAGAAGACCTGCTTGCCGGACTCCCGCTAATTGATGACAGGGCTTATGATATTCCTAAATATCATTTCACCAAAGCAGCCGCGAATGCATTTGCTGCACGTTTTTACCTGGTGAAAAGGGAATATGCAAATGTGCTTTTGCATGCCAATGCTGTTTTTCCGGCGAATAATCTGTCCGATCAATTGCGTCCGTGGAACGGTGTGCAATGGACTGCATTTGGCGCAGCGGATCTACGGAACGAATATTCGAAATCTTCGTTGTCTTCCAACATCCTTCTTTGTGAAGCGCCCTCCTGGTTTTTCCGGTCCAATGGCTCCAGGTATGGTTACAGCGATTCCATATTCAACGTCTGTTACAATGTGAAGGCGATTTGCGCTACCAATCCTACCTGGCAGTTTGAGCAGAAAGAATATATCTACGGGTCGCAGCCGCATATTTATATTCCCAAGCTGGGTGAATATTTCAAACGGGCTTCCATCAATGCGAATTTTGGTACGGGTTATATCATGCTTCCGTTGTTCGATGCCGAAGAAGTGTTATTCAACAGGGCAGAAGCAAAAGTGTACCTGGGTGATGCAGCCGGTGCCATCGCCGACATGAATACCTATATCAGTAAGCGTGCGTTGAACTATAATGCCGCCAGGCATAATGTGGATGATGCAAATCTTAAAACCTATGCAGGCACTCAAAATACCGATACGGCATTGGTAAGAGGAATTCTTGGTCTTCGCCGCCTCGAGTATATCAGCCAGGGTATGCGCTGGTTCGACGTACAACGTTATGGCATTACCGTAAAACATGCGATCCGCAATACGGCGGGTACTGTGGAGCGGACAATCGAGGTGCGCGATGGCGACCCGCGAAGGGTGCTGCAACTCCCGGCATCGGCCGCCTTATCCGGCCTCCCATTAAATCCCCGCTAATCTTTTAATCCTTTTTATATATGAGAAAAATAATTGCCAATATAATAATCGGGGTGTCTGTCATCACAGCGATTAGTTCCTGCGAAAAGGATAAAGATGATCTCAATGCCGCCGATGATCTGCTCGGTCTGGGTGGTGATACATGGGAAAGAACTCCTATCGACAACTGGCTTTATGACAGCCTTGTGCGACCGCACAATATCCAGGTGAAATACAAGTGGGATCAATCTGAATTTGACGTAGATAAAACCCTGGTGCCTCCGGATGAATCGAAGATCATACCCATCTGGTCCATGTTGCGCCAGGCCTGGATACAGCCTTATGTAGATGTGCTGGGGCTTCCGTTCTTTAATAAATATTCTCCAAAACTGTTTGCTTTGTCCGGCGACTTCTCGTACAACGCCAATGGTTCCATTACGCTGGGTACAGCTGAGGGCGGACGTAAGATCGTTTTGTATGGCGCCAATCATTTCCTGGTAAGAGGAATGGCCGGTTATACCGCATCAAGAGATTCTTCTTTCGTGAAGCAATTTTTCCTGCAAACCATTCACCACGAATTCGGACATATCCTGCACCAGACCATCATGTATCCGATCGAATTCAAACGGGTGAACCCGGGGTTGTTCAGTGGTAATAACTGGATCAACATTACGGATGCCAATGCACGCCGGGATGGTTTTGTGACGGCCTATGCTTCCTCGGGTTATGACGATGATTTTGTAGAAACGATTGCCATCATGCTTATTGAAGGCCGGGCGGGTTTCGATGCGCTGATCAACCGCATTCCTGCGGGTACCAGTGGCAACGGTACCACCCAGGCCCAGGCGCAAACTTATTTGCGGCAGAAAGAAGCCCTGGTAGTAAGCTATTTCCGCCAGGCATGGAATATCGATTTCTATACACTTCAGGCACGTTGCCGTACTGCACTGGAACGATTTATCTAACTGCTAAAAAGGATTAAATGAAAAATTATATCACTGTACTGATCTTATTGCTTTCGCTCACTGCCTGCCGCCGCGATTTTGACGAAACTATTTTCGGAGAAACGCCCGATGCACGGTTAACCAAAACACTCGACAGCCTGCAGAACCGGCTGGCCGGTGAGCCGGGAGGCTGGACAGGTTTTCTTACAACCGGTACCGGTTTGCGGGCGGGTTTTTATTTTAAATTCACGCAGAACAACCGTGTATCCATGGTGTCTGATGTGGTGACGGGAGGAGAAACGGTAAAAGAAAGCAGTTATCGTTTGAAGGCGCTGCAGCAGCCTTGCCTGATCTTCGATACCTATTCTTATCTGCACATACTCGCCGATCCGAATGGTGATGTCAATGGCGGCACAGATGGCGCAGGGCTGCAATCCGATTTTGAGTTTGCATATGATCCTTCGGCGAATAACCGGGATTCCATTGTATTAACCGGAAGGATGCATAACAGCAGACTGGTTCTTCGTCCCGGCACACGGACGGACGGCGAAGCATTCGACGCGGGTGGCCTGAGTAACGCACAGGTATTCGATAGTTTGCCAAAACGTTATTTGAATTATTTCAAACGCTTTACGCTGGGAGGCAATACCTATGAGTTGGTGGTTAACCGCCGCAAGAAAAGTTTAAAGGTTGCCTGGATGGAAGGAGCTGTTTATAAAGAAGCAATGAGTTACTATATGACCACGCCCTCCGGCAACGTTCAACTGATTTCACCCGTTGATGCAAATGGGATTAAAATTTCTGTATTCACGGACATGCGATGGGATAATGCGGCCGTATCGCTGAGTTTTGCAATAAATGGTGAACGTGTTACGCCGGTTGGCTTTACCCGCCCGCTGCAGGTTGATCTGACGGCGCCACGCCGTTGGTGGCAAACGAGCAAAGACGAGGATACCTACTGGGTATCTGCAACCGGCTTCCGGGTAAATGGTGTGGATGACGCTTATGGTGTCAGCAGGCTGGCAGGGTATACGGCGTTGATGTATGGTGCTGAATGGGGAACCGTACGCGGGACAACAACCGACTGTTTTGGTTATATCCGGAACCGCACACAACTTTTTGCACCGGCAGTAGTATCGCCTCCCAGCTTTGGCAATGATGGAAGGGTTATGTTCACGAGAGTGTTGGGAGCATCAGGAGATCCCGCTACTTTTTCATTCTTCGGTACCAATCCCGGACAGGCAGCCATTAATACATTCTTTCCTGCTGTCACAAAGCTGGCAGATGCGCAGGGTTACATAGCCGTACAGATTTATGATACTTATGACCTGGTCGATCCGGTAAACGCAACCAGTTGGGTTAGCTGGGAGCGATAAGTTTTTTCTTTACGATGCACTACTAATTTTTCTCACAAGCAGTATGTGTACATTGGCGGGAGGGCCTTTCCAGGCCTTCCCCTTTTAAAAATTAAGACGCTTTTTCATGTCTGGCGTTAATATATATAGTGTTTCTCAGAGCAGTTTAAAAATGGTCGCTGGTTTCGCAGCCAGTGGAGGGTGAGAGATCCCCGGCGTTTGCCGGGGTCTCTTTTTTAGTCTTTAAAATATTGTACGCCTTTTTCAGAAATAAAGCCTCTGTGATCACTGTATTCTCCTGTCCTGATTGTTACCATCCAGAATTTAATATGGTCATTGTTTGGAAGAGGTACGGAATGGACATAATTAATTATATAATCGAACGCAGGCTCAATAATAACCGGCGCATCTCTGTCGACGGCGATTAGCAGCCCTTTCTTTCCATTCTTCTCCAGGATATAACTCTGCGTTAAAGGAAATACTGCATCGTAATCTTTGGCCAGTATGGCGCCGGTTTGTGTAATAACCGTTTTTTTGTTATTAATTGATACAACAAACAAGTTGTTGGGGATATCACTGTTAGCAAGGTCAAGTGTGGGATATTCCAGCGGCAATATTATTTGATTTTTCGAGTTGACAATTCCCCAACGCCCCCCATTTTGTACACCCAGAAATCTTTCTCTTTCTTTTATCCGGTCAATCGAATCATACATCGCCGGAATACTATCGCTGCCCAGAACAGGGCTGAAAATAAAGCCATACTTGTTTTCTTCTCTGAATAGGCGGCTTTCGTAAAAGGCTGGCGGAGGTATTGTACTGGGTGTTGCCTCTATTGGCCTGCTCGAGTCGCGCCCCTGACCGATTTTAACTGGAATCAATTCTTCCATGTCACTATAGTCCTCGATGTAAGGTGTAATTTTACCGGGACCATCGGGTAGTACGGGAATGAGGTATTTCTGATTGTTCCTGGCAACAAGCACAGTCGATGAGTTGTATATCGGCTCGGCCATATTATATTCAACAGGGGCTATCCATTTTTTCGAATGCATGTCAAAAATGCCGCGTTTATAATTTTTGTCCATAACCAGCAGCAGCGACCCGTCGACGCTAATACCCAGGTATAGTGTATCGACAAGGAGTTTTTTGGTGTTCAAATCATAATAGCCAGTAAATCCGCTTTTTGTAGTTGCGCGAATGCCGTTTTTTTCGACCGTTAATTCACTATAGTTAAATGGGATAACTATTTTACCCGAACGGTTAATAAGTCCTGCCCGACCCCCGCTAATGACCGTTGCATAATCACCATGAAAAAAATAAGTGTTATCAAATTGTGGTTTAATCTTTATTTTTCCTTTAAGATCGGAGTAACCCCATTTATCTTTTATTCTATAAGGCACCAGTATTGATTGTGCATTTAGCGTAAAGCACGCCGAGACGAACAAAACCACCAGTAGGCTTTTCATTCTTAATAACATATGCTGGAATTTTCTTTTACTAAATCTTAGACGGTTCCTAAACTTTAATCCTGAAAAAAACGCACTCCTTTCTCCGAGATATAACCACCCGCATTCGGATAAGCTTCAGTGTACCCATACCAGAATTTCAGTTGCACACCACCGGCGGGATAAATGGTTTTAATGTCTTTGCTTACGCGCAGGAATGCCGGTTCGATCAATACCGGCGCATTTTTATCAGTAAGTATGAGCAACCCTTGCTTTTTATCTTTCTCGAGGATATAACTCCGCTGAAATAAAGTTACCTGATCATAATCGCGTGCCAGTACCGATCCGTTTTGACTGATGACTGTTTTTTTACCATTTACCAGTACTACATAGAAACCGTTTACCGGATCGCTGTTGACCATGTCGAGCGGAGGATATTCGATGCGCAGGACGATTTCGTTTTTGGAATTGATGATTCCCCAGCGAGCCATATTCTTTACACCCAGGTATCCGCTGTATTCCCTTGAACGATCGATGGAATCATACATCGCGGGAATGCTGTCACCGGCAAACTGCCCCTCGAAGACGAAACCATATTTATTTTTTTCCCTGAACAAGCGCTCGGTATAGGTGGGAGAGGAAGTGTTTTCTTTTTTATCCGCATCTGATTTACTGGTGATAGTGACCGTTTTTAAATCTTCCAATTCAATCTCCTGATCTTCTTTGTAGGGAGTAACCGGCCCCGGGCCATTGGCCAGTACATCAATGGTAAAAACTTTGCCGTTGATACCCACGATTACTTTTGACGGATCGGCCATCGGCGACGCGTAATCATATTCAGCCGGAGCAATCCATTTTTTAGAACGTGAATCGAAGATGCCTTGCTTGCCCAGATCATTTACGACCAATAACAAACCTTCCACCACAGGCGTGATCATGCTGTATTGTGTATCTATTACCAGCTTGCGTGTACGCAGATCATAAAAACCGGTACGCTGATCGGCTGTTTCGGCGATGACGCCTTCCGGACCGGTTTGCAAATCGCGGTAATGGAAGGGAATGATCGTTTTGCCGGATTTATTAATGAGACCTGTGCGGGTACCCTCATAGGCCTTCGCATAATCCCCGTCGAAGAATGTCGCATAATCATAGCGCGGTTTGATCTTGATTTTTCCATTCAGATCGGAGTAGCCCCATTTGTCTTTGACGCGGAACGGGACCAGTACGTCCTGTGCAACAAGCGTCGTGGAGAACAGTACCAATGGAAGCAGCATAACCATTTTGATCTTGCTATTTGTACGTGTCGGCATAGACTGTAAATATACTTAAAAGAAAACGGAAGGGTTTTTCACCGGTATGTTAAAAGCGTGTAATCACTCCCGATTTTTTGTTTTAAAACGCTTGACGATCTCCACCCTGCTGCACTACTTTGGTAGTATCCTGCCTTGACGTCAAGTCCACTTTTTTCACCCTTAAACCTGTCCACAACATGAACGCTCTAAACTTTGCGCGTGTGCGCGACCGTGAGCTTTCGCTATGGCAATCGGCTGTAGCAGAGTATATCCGCGGCGAATTAAAAAAAAATAACCAGCCTGCTGCTATGCGGGACCTTCTTAACCATCCATTATCGATCGCAACAGCCGATTATGTAACACGGAAGTTTAATGACCGCACTTATCAACCACCGGCCTCATTCAAAGGCGATACCAGTCATGAGGCGCTGGTATTCAGATCACACCTCGGTCATCAGATTGGTGAAGCACTTGCTACCAACGACATGGAACGGTACAAAGCATTGTCCATTGCTTACCGCAAATTCTGCGACGAAGATTATTCAATCGGTCCGCCACCAACAGGATTTGCCAGTTGCCCCATTACCTATGCGCAGTATGCTCTTTCCTCAGGAGGAAGAATGACATACAACGACTGGACAACAGCCGGCGGCAATAACATTAACTATGGCGTGATCAACTGGAAGCTGCCCAACAATGCCAAAGTAGGTATACTGGGCGACTGGGGCACAGGCATGCCTGATGCTATTGCTTTGCTCAAAGACATGATGGTACAACACAACCCTGATGTGATCATCCATCTTGGTGATATTTACTATTCCGGCACGCCGCAGGAATGTGATACCTATTTCCGTGATGTCTTCACCACCGTGTTCAATGAAGTATTAGGACCGGGTAAACGGATTCCCGTATTTTCTATTCCCGGCAACCATGACTACTATGCATGGGGCGCGGAATATTATAATGTGGTAACCAACCTCAACAATAATATTCCCGGTGCTACGCAGCAGGCAAGCTATTTTTGCCTGCGCACGCAGGATAATGGCTGGCAATTTCTCGGCATGGACACGGGATACAACGATTCTAATCCGGCCAACCAATTGAATACGACATATGCCGGTCCATGGTTGCAGCCCAATGAAATAACCTGGCACCAGGATAAGTTGGCCAACTTTCCCGGATTGACGATTCTTCTTTCGCATCACCAACTGTATTCTTCCAACAGTAAGATCAACGGTTCGTTTTCGGTAATGAATGCGGTGCCTTACTACAATCCTTACCTGTATCGTGCGGTGGGTGAATATGTGCCAACAAAAGTGGCGGGATGGATCTGGGGACATGAGCATAATTTTGTGATGTACCGGGATTATCTTGCGCAACTCGCGATCGGCAGACTGGTTGGCAACAGTGCTTATGAAGAACTGACCAGTGCCAATCCTTACCAGGTCAACTATCCGCAGATACCTTACGTAATGCCGGAGCCGCAGTACGATCAATATAAACTCGGCATCAACCAGGACAGTAACGGCGTTCAGTACTACAACCACGGATACGCGATCATCGACTTGTCTGGCAGGAAAAATCCGACAGATCCTGTGCAGGTCGGTTATTACCAGTTTCCTGCCTGGGGCAGCACGCCGCCGCCGAATCCTGTTTCAACATTGCTCTGCCAGGAGCTGTTCAGCAAACCACAACCCTTTGAGTACGGTGATCAGGTCCACTCTGGCGGCAATCATATGTTATCTAATATGGACGGTATGGACGTACAGAATTTCTATGCCGGTTCGTTTGGCTATAACTATCCTGTTGCTGCGCCAGGGATGGTAGACTATGCGAGGCCGCACACTATTACCAAATATGTAAATGGCAGTCCTGCCCCGGATGGCACCCCGCTCATATCCGGAGACATTATCAGTATCAGGACAACGCAAAATGATCAATACCTGACCGCGGGAGCGACGCCCTGGTTGTACTATGCTTCGGCAGTGAACAATAATTCACTGTGGGTGATTAGGAAAAAGGAGCAGGGTAATGCCGGTATCAATGTAGGCGATGCGTTCTATCTGGAAAACGTAGCTTATACCGGGCAGTACCTCAAACCGGTGTATGCGGTGAAGTGGTCAATGATTTATCTTACCACTGAAGTTGGGGCGGACTACTGGTGGCGATTCTGCACGATGGAATAGGCGCTTAATTATAGCCCCGGAAAAGTTCCGGGGTTACTTTTTTAAAATATTTTGTTTGATTCTATTAGAAAACCATTAGAATAGCAAGGGTGATTATGCTGTTTGAAAACAGGTGATTTCTCCTCAGCCACATAAAAAACTTTAACGTGCACATACATTTTTTCCGTTGTCTACAGTTTTTTATGGTGCCATCGCTTTGAATAATGGTTTTTATTTATCTTCTTTGCACCCTGAAATTCTGACTGTACCCTGCCTGCTACTGCTCCCCCGTCACAGTATTGCAACTGTATTATCAGAATCTTCACCCTCTTTAAACCAAACTACCACCTTATGATCAAAACCTTTACCCAAAGATTTTGTCTTTTCCTGCTGTTTTTTATTTCCCTGCTGCAATTCAACCGGAGTAATGCCCAGGCTTACTCGGAAAGTTTTAATAACATTTCCACATTGCCCGGCAGCGGGTGGGTTATTCAAAACAACAGTAACCCGGTTGGCGCAACCACGTGGTTCCAGGGAACACCAACCACTGCCTCACCCGATCCGGGACCTTTCAATGCCTTCAATGGTGCGAACAACGCCTATATTGCGGCGAACTTTAACAACACAACAGGCGGCACGGGTGTTATCAGTAACTGGCTGATAACGCCAAACAGAACGTTACGTAATGGTGACGTGTTTACATTTTATACGCGTAAGCCAACGATCGGACCCGGCATGACCGATTATCCCGACAGGTTGGAAGTTCGTATGAGTACGAATGGTGCGAGCACCAATGTAGGCGCGGCCGGCTCCGGCTTCGGTGATTTCTCCACTTTGCTGCTTTCTATAAATCCGACGTTGACCACTAATGTGTATCCACAGGTATGGACGCAGTATACGATTATCATCTCCGGACTTCCTGCACCTACATCAGGCCGTATCGCATTCCGCTACTTCGTTACCAATGCTGGTCCTTTAGGAACTAACAGTGATTATATCGGTATCGATCAGGTTGATTATACGCCGTATGTATGTCCTGCCTTTACGCTGACCCCGGGCGGAGCGTTAACAACAGGTACGGCAGGAGCTGCATATAGTCGCGTATTGACGCAGACCGGCGCATTAGGTGCTCCAAATTTCGCCATTACTGCAGGTGCATTACCTCCGGGCCTTACGCTTTCTGTAGGGGGAACGATTTCCGGTACTCCTACGGCTACGGGTACATTTAATTTTACGGTAACCGCTAGTGACGCAAGCGGTTGTTCCGGTTCTCAATCTTATTCAATCACAGTTATATGCGGTGCTAACCCCATCACCTTTGCATCTGCATTGGTGTGTTCAACCGCACCCGTTACATTAACGGCAAGCCCCGCAGGCGGCACCTTCTCCGGTACAGGCGTCACCGGAAATGTATTTGACCCGGCTGCAGGCACGCAGACGCTTACATATGATTATACCGATGCTTACGGATGTGCTTTTAGTACAAATGCAACATTCACGGTGTTTGATGGTGGCGTTACCGGTATTTCTCCCTCGTCACAGACTATCTGCAGCGGCGATGCCATCAGCAATATTGTTACGACTAATACCAATGGTGCGGCTACCTTCAACTGGACGAGAGATAATACATCTGCTGTTACCGGTATTGCGGCAAGCGGCAGTGGTGCTACGATCTCCGGCACATTAACCAATACTACCAGCGCTCCTGTAACCGTTACGTTTAACACTACAGCGTCAGTAGGAAGTTGCGTTACACCGCAAACCTCCACTGTTCTGGTTAATCCAAGACCTTCCGTAAACGCTATATCTTCCACATCGGCCTGCTCCCCTGTTTCGGTGAATGTCACTCCGGCTGGTCCGGTGTCAGGAACCGTTTATAACTGGACGAGAACCAACTCTGCTTCGGTGACCGGCATAGCCGCAAGCGGCTCAGGAACGATCAGCGGTACATTAATCAACACTACGAGTGCTCCTGTAATCGTAACCTTCACTGTTACGCCTTCGGCAAATGGCTGCACCGGCACACCGCTTAGTTTTGATATAACCGTTAATCCGATCCCAACTGTCTCGGCATCTGTTAGCAGCCAGTCGGTTTGTTCGGGTAATGCCATTACTTCCATAGCCTTTACAGGCAATGTGTCCGGAGCCGTTTACAACTGGACAAGAGATAATGCAGGCTCCGTAACCGGTATTGCTGCAAGTGGTTCAGGTGATATCAGCGGTTCGCTCGTTAACAATACCAGCGCACCTGTAACGGTAACGTTTACCGCCACACCTGTTATAAATAGCTGCCCCGGTACGCCGGTAACTGCTACGGTTACCGTCAACCCTTCTGTAAATGTAGTAGCCACCCCAACCAGCCAGACCATTTGTTCCGGCGGTGCGATCACGGCTATCACATTCAGCGGTAACGCAACCGGTACTATTTATAACTGGACCAGAGACAATACTTCTTCTGTAACGGGCATAGCTGCGAGCGGTTCTGGAAACATCAGCGGAACGCTGGTGAATGCTACGAGCGCGCCTGTAACGGTGACCTTTACTGTTACGCCAACAGCCAATGGTTGCCCCGGTACGGCGGTAACGGTTACTGTTGTTGTTAATCCTGCTGTGAACGTGGTGGCCACTCCAACCAGTCAGACCATTTGTTCCGGCAGCGCGATCACGGCTATTGCATTCAGCGGTAATGCAACCGGTACCGTTTATAACTGGACAAGAGATAATACTTCTTCTGTAACGGGTATTGCTGCGAGCGGTTCTGGAAACATCAGCGGATCACTCGTGAACACCACCAACGCGCCTGTAACGGTGACCTTTACTGTTACGCCAACAGCCAATGGCTGCCCGGGCACTGCCGCAACAGCAACAGTGCTTGTTAACCCTACTCCGGCTGTAAATGCATTGACACCGCAGACGATTTGTTCCGGTGCAAACATTTCCACTATCACACTGTCCGGACCAGTTTCCGGCACCACCTATAACTGGACAAGAGACAACACGTCTTCCGTAACAGGGATTGCAGCCAGCGGTTCAGGCAACATCAGCGGTTCTTTGGTGAATACGACCAACTCAACTGCAACTGTAACCTTTACCGTTACACCAACAGCGAATGGCTGCCCGGGTGCACCAGTCACTACCACTGTTACTGTATATCCGCAGGCTACCGCTGTGGTAACTCCGGCGGCACAAACTGTTTGTTCCGGTGCCATTACTCCTATCGTTATCACTGGTAACGTAACGGGTACTACCTTCAACTGGACAAGAGATAATACCACTGCTGCCACCGGCATCGCTGCCAGCGGCACAGGAAATATTTCCGGTACATTGACCAATACAACTACCAACCCGGTAACCGTAACGTTTATCATTACGCCTGTGGCAAATGGTTGTTCCGGTACGCCGGTCACCGCAACGGTAACTGTTGGTGCGGCTCCGACAATTGTTTGTCCTGCCAACATCACGTTGAACAACGTCACCAATACCTGCGGCGCGCCTGCAACCTATACGGCAACTGCAACAGGTATCCCGGCTCCGTCGATCACTTATGCCTTCACCGGTGCTACCACCGGAAGCGGCAGTGGTACCGGTAGCGGATCCACATTCAACGTGGGTGTAACAACCGTAACGTTGACGGCTACCAATAGCTGTGGTACGACAAATTGTTCATTCACTGTTACAGTAAACGATACACAGAGCCCTGTTATCACCTGCCTTGCTCCTGTAACAGTAAGCTGCGCGGGTAACGTGCCGACTCCTGCTCCCGCAAGCGTAACGGCAATAGATAATTGTTCTGGTGTAGTGGTAACCCATGTGAGTGATGTGATCAGCAACCAGACCTGTGCCAACAGATACACGATCACCAGAACATATCGTGCAACAGATGCGGCAGGGAATACCGCAAACTGTACACAGATCATCACTGTTAATGATCAGACAGCTCCGGTAATCACCTGTCCTGCCAACATTACTGTCAGCTCGCCAATCGGTTCTTGTAATGCAGTGGTGAACTTTACCGTGAATGCTACCGACAACTGCGGTGGTGCGGTGACCATTACAACCCTTCCTGCATCAGGATCTGTATTTGCCCTGGGCACAACAACCGTAACGGCAACAGCGACTGATGCCTGCGGTAACAGCTCAACCTGTTCATTCACTGTAACCGTTAACGATGGCCAGTTGCCGGTGATCGCCACGCAACCTGTTAACCGTGCCGTATGCGCAGGACTGAATGCCACCTTCACCGTTGCCTCCAGCAATGTGGTGAGCTATCAGTGGCAGCGTTTTGAAAGCGGATCATGGGTAAATGTGAGTGGCGCAACAGCAGCATCATATACAGTGTCCAATACAACAACAACACAAAGTGGCACACGCTATCGTGTAAGAATAGCCGGAACCTGTACCACTATTTTCTCCAACGAAGTAACGCTCACCGTATACGCACTTCCTCAACCGGTGATCACTACGCCGGCAGAAATTTGTTTGCAAGACCGTACGGTGCAATTAACAGCTACGCCTTCAGGTGGCACATTTACCGGAACCGGTGTAACCGGCACTACCTGGAATCTTGAAATTCCTGCCGCCGGTGCCAACACCATCCAGTATAGCTATACCGATGGTAATGGTTGTACGGTTGCTACTTCTAAAGTGTTTGACCTTCAAACCTGCAATGGCAGAAGCAGCTTGCTGGAAATCCAGGCATATCCTAATCCGACACAAGGACAGGTGACGGTGAAAGCGTTGGTGACTATCGCATCCAACTGGACGATCGATGTAACAGACATCACCGGCAGACTGGTACAGCGTCAGCAGATTCCGTTGCGCAAAGGCTGGAACCAGTTCCAGGTTGACCTTACCGGAAAAGTGGCTGGTATGTATATCATCTCCCTGGGTCGCGGTGGCGGCCACAAGGGAGAAATCAAAGTCCTCAAGCAGAATTAACCCTGAGCATAGAATCGTTACAACGAAGCGGCCGGCAACGGCCGCTTTTTTTTAATTAAATTGTAGCATGAACGAACGCAAGGATCATTGGGAAAAAATATACGAAACAAAACAGCCTCATGAGGTAAGCTGGACGCAGAGCCGTCCTGCCATATCGCTGGAGATGATCCGGCAAACAGGTATTGCCAGGCACGCAGCTATTATCGACATAGGTGGAGGTGACAGCAACCTGGTTGACCATTTATTGGAAGAGGGGTATACCAACATCACCGTCCTCGATATATCAGCTGCCGCCATTGAACGCGCAAAAAAACGGCTTGGGCTAAAAGCATCGCTGGTTAAATGGATCGTAACGGACATTCTTGACTTTAAACCGTCAGAACAATATGAACTGTGGCACGACCGTGCGGCATTTCATTTTCTTACGAATAAAAATGCGATCGGGCGCTACCGGCAACTGGTAGCTCAGGCCGTAACCAACTATGCCATTGTTGGCACCTTCTCCGTTGAGGGTCCCAAAAAATGCAGCGGACTTGAAATCAGCCAATACGATGAACAGACACTGCCGGCGGTATTCAGTGCAACTGGAATGAAGAAGATATTCTGTAAACGGGAAGATCACCATACACCCTTCGGCACTACTCAGAATTTTGTGTTCTGTTCTTTTGGCAAAAAATAAAATGTCCAACCATACCTGCGAGGATGTCTCGTTTACACCCCGTCAAAGTCGACGGCAGGCGATAGCTTTACAAAATGAAGATGAGATCGGGGGAATTTATCTCGTTGTCGGCGAGTACGATGATGCTGACAGCACTGGGCATCGATGTAATGCTACCGGCATTCGCCGGGCTTCGGGTCCATTTTGGATTGCAGGATAATCCGGGTGCTACCGCACAGATCGTTTCGTTTTTTTTCCTTGGGCAGATAGCGCAATTGTTGTTTGGCGTCTTGTCTGACAGGCTGGGACGCCTGGTTATCCTGCGCACTGGCTTTCCATTATATATTGCGGGAGGTGTGGTGGCAGCCTTTGCGCCAACGTTCGAGATCATGCTGATCGCGCGGTTTGTAGCGGGTGTGGGTGCTTCAGCCGTTTTCATGACAACTATCGCGGGCATCCGCGACCGTTATGCCGGTGATGAAATGGCGCGGATTCTCTCGCTGGTCTTTACGATCTTTCTCTTTACACCGGTACTGGCACCTTTTCTCGGTATGTTTCTATTGAAGATCGCTTCCTGGCAAGCCGTCTTTCTGTCCGCACCCGTTTTTGCAGTCATTGTTTTCTGCTGGTCCTTTCGCCTGGAAGAATCGTTGTCCAAACAAAACCGGACGGCGCTGAAATGGAGTACCGTTAAGGCTTCGTTACAGGCAGTATTGACCAACCGCACCTTCCTGCGCTATACCGCGGTGACTACTTTGTTGTTTACGGGATTGAGTTCATGGGTGGGCAGTTCGGAAAGAATTGTGGGAGAGTTTTATCAGCGGCCGGATCTTTTTCCCTGGGTGTTTGGGGGCATCGGGTTGTTCATGGCCGGCTGCGCATTGATGAATTCACGTTTATCAGTCTGCCTCGGTGCGCAAAAAGTGATACGCATTTTGCTTATTGTCTATACAGCGGTAGCGTTATTGTTATTGATCAGCACATGCTGGCTTGGCGATCCTCCTCCGATGGTATTGTTTTTTATCGCCGTGGCTGCCCTGCTCGGTATCAACCTGGCTGTGGAGCCCAACAGCAGTGCCCTCGCATTGGAGCCGATGGGTGATAAAGCAGGCGTAGCATCATCGGTATACGGCACCTTGTTTTTTGCCGTAGGCGCTGCAGCGGGGGCTGTGGTCAGCGGACAACTGAAGCACGGGCTAATTGCACTCATCGTCGCCTTTCTCCTGATTGGGCTAGCAGCTACTTTGCTGGCATTCGCGCCTGCGCCGGAGAAGAAATAGCGGTCTTTTTTGATTTAATTATTCACGAGTTTCATAGAGCCTTCGCTATAACGGGCTCCCGTATCGGGATATTTTTTTAGTAAAGCATCGATGGTGGCAAGATCGGCTGCAGACAATTCCACATCAATCGAGCCGGCGTTATCTTCGAGGTATTTTCTTTTTTTGGTACCGGGAATGGGAATGATATCATCTCCCTGCGCGAGTACCCAGGCCAATGCAAGTTGTGCAGGTGTGGCATTTTTGTCTTTGGCCAGCGCGGCAAACTCATTGACCAGGGACTGGTTGTTTTGTAAATGTTCCTGCTGGTAGCGCGGCAATGTTCTTCTGAAATCCGTTTCTGCCAGTGTATCCATATTCAATGTGTTGGTCACGAGTCCTCTTGCGAGTGGCGAATAAGGAACAAGGCTGATACCGAGTTCGCGGATGGTTGGTAAGATTTCTGCTTCCACATCCCGTGTGAGCAGGGAGTATTCGCTTTGTAATGCGGCGATCGGGTGAACGGCATGCGCTTTTCTTATGGAAGCGGCTGAGGCTTCGCTCAGGCCGAGATAGCGAACCTTTCCTTCTTTTACCAGTTCGGCCATAGCGCCAACAGTATCTTCAACAGGAATATTTGGATCAATACGGTGCGCATAGTAGAGATCGATGGTGTCTATCTTTAGCCGTTGCAGACTTTTCTCCACGGCTTGTCTGATCCAGGCGGGCGAACCGTCGAAGTAAGTGCCGGATGCATTGCTTGGTCCGGCAACACCGTCTTTAAACCGGAAGCCGAATTTGGTAGCAATGAATACTTTGTCGCGGTTGGGCACGAGAACTTTGGAAATGAGTTCTTCGTTGGCGCCATTGGCATACATGTCGGCGGTATCCCAGAAGTTGATGCCGAGGTCGAGGGCTTTTTCGAGCGTGGCAATGCTTTCTTTATCATCGGTGGGACCGTAGGCGAAGCTCATTCCCATACACCCGAGTCCTATGGCGGATAATTGTTCGTTGGTGGTTCCCAGTTTCCTGTATTTCATAAATGCTTTGTTTTTATCGTAATCGGCGCGAGCCTTATCTTTAACCAATATGAACAGGGAAAAGTTCAATGGCATCTGGAAAGGCGAATACATTTACGGTGATGGCTATCCGGACGAAGTACAGGGAAGGCGGGAAGAATTTTCGTTGCACCTTCAATTCGAGGGACATCTTTTCAAAGGTACCTGCGAGGACTGCTTTACCCGTGAGTTATTCAATGAGCCTGCTACGGTGGAGGGAGATGTGACCACGGGACAGATTCGTTTTATTAAACGCTACCCTGCGCTGTTGTTGACAGACGAACATGGGCATTATAGTGTAGATCGCGATAAACCTCCTTATGAGATTGTTCATCATGGCCTATATACAAAAGGCTTTTTTTCCCGCAGACATTCGTTTCGTGGCCATTGGGAGATTGTACAATCTTTTGTGGATGACGAAGGTCCTTATCAATTGATCTGTAGTGGTGAGTGGTGGTTTGAGCAAGTAAAGTAGTAGCAATCCCGCACGATCCGGATTTTTTATGCTGTATGAAAAACTCATTTTTGCAGTTAAATGAGTAGCATGATCTCGCAGGCAACATTGAATTACGAACGGATTGCCAAAGCAATCGACTTTATCCGCGATAATTTTCGCGATCAGCCCGGTTTGGAGGAAATTGCAGAGCAAGTGCATTTAAGTCCTGCACATTTCCAACGGCTGTTCACCGAGTGGGCCGGTACAAGCCCGAAAAAATTTCTGCAATACATCAGCGTTGAACACGCGAAATCCATATTGGAAAAAGATAAACAGGCAACGGTCTTCGATGCCACTTTTGAAACAGGATTGTCCAGCACCAGCCGCCTGCATGAATTATTTATAAAAATGGAAGGCATGACGCCGGCGGAGTACCGGCATGGTGGCGCGCAACTTTCCATCCGTTATTCATTTGCACAAAGTCCGTTCGGGCAACTAATTATCGCTTCAACGGAAAAAGGTATTTGTTATATGGCCTTCGAAGCCGACCGGCAAAAAGCATTCTACGATCTGCAACAAAAATTTCCGAATGCCAGCTATGTGGAGGGAGCAAGTCCGCATCAGGAAATTGCGCTGCAACTTTTTCAACGTGACTGGACAAAGCTCACGGAAATCCGGTTGCACCTGCGCGGTACGGACTTTCAATTGAAAGTATGGGAGAGTTTGTTGAAAATACCGATGGGTCGGTTATCTACTTATGGTACGGTAGCGGAACGCATTGGTAATGCCGGTGCATCGCGCGCGGTAGGCACGGCAGTGGGCGACAATCCCGTGGCGTTTTTAATTCCCTGTCACCGCGTGATCCGGTCATCAGGTGTTATCGGACAATACATGTGGGGCACCACGCGCAAGACAGCCATCATCGGTTGGGAAAATGCCATGATAGAAACTGCGGAGTAAAAACAGCAGGAACCGGATTTTTCTTCACCAAATAATCAACCAGTTTCGCATAAAATACAAACAACAATTTTTATGCGTAAACTGGAAAACAAAACAGCACTGGTCACCGGTGCTACGAGCGGAATCGGAAAAGCCACGGCAGCAGATTTTATAACCAACGGAGCAAAGGTCATCATCACCGGACGACACAAGGAAACCGTTGAAGAAACCGTAAAAGAACTTGGAGAAAGTGCAAGCGGTATTGTTTCCGATGCGGGAAAGATGAGTGACCTAAAGCAGTTGCGTGAACAGACAGAAGCTATTTATCCATCGCTGGATATTTTATATGTCAACGCAGGCATCGGAAAATATGCACCCATAGAACTGATTGATGAAAAACATTTTGATGAACTATTCAACATCATCGTCAAAGGCACTTTGTTTACCGTACAACAGTTGTTGCCATTGATGAAAAGAGGAAGTGCGATCATTTTAAATACATCAATCGTTACGGAAATAGGAATGCCCAACTCTGCCATTTATTCCGCAGCCAAGGCGGCCGTGCAATCTTTTCTTAAAACATTTGCAGCAGAACTGGCACCGAAAGGTATCCGTATCAACGCGGTCAGTCCCGGCCCGATCGAAACCAATTATTTTCAGCGATCCAATCTGACATTGGAGCAATATGAGCAGTTTAAAGCATCTTTTGCGCCGCAAGTACCGCTGGCGCGATTTGGTCAACCGGAGGAAGTAGCGAAGGTAGTGTCGTTCCTGGCATCGGACGAATCATCATTTATGCATGGTTCAGAAGTATTTGTGGATGGAGGATTTCCGAAGATCAGGGTGTCGTAAAAAACAAGTTGAGGGATTAAACGTTTGGAGAAGACTATTGTCCAACAACTGTCGAAAATTAAATGCATATGCGCTACCATTTTCTCAGGGATGGCTTCTTGCTGGCAGGCCTGGTGGTCCTGCTCTCTTGTAAAAAGAATAACCCGCCCGATACTTATGTGGATGATGATCTGGAAGGTCCGATCTCAAGGCCGGCCAGTGGTTACGGTGCTGATGGGACTTACCAGGTAGCCAATGTGAGTTTTCCGAGCCCGGTTTATACCGGTAAGAACGTGACCATATTTTATCCTAAAGGAAATACATCGCCGGTGCCGGTCATTTTTTATTCTCATCCGTATGGCGGTGAAGAAAGCGCGTATAATATCGGGTTGTATGATTTTATTGCGAAAAAAGGATATGCAGTTGTATTTGCACCCTATCCTACCACCGGTGTAAGCATCGATGAACGGTACAATACGCTCTGGCAGAGTTTTAAAAAAGCGGTGACAGATTATCCGCAGATCATCGATACGCGTAAAGCGGCTTTTATGGGACATTCGTTTGGCGGAGGGGCCAGTTTTGCACTGGCTTATAAAGGCTTTACGGAAGAGGGCTGGGGTGCAGACGGCCGGTTTATTTTCGCAATGGCACAATGGTATGCGTACCAGCTGACCGATGCCATGCTGGCAAACTTTCCCTCCAATACGAAATTGATCACCGAAGTGTATGCAGACGATGAAACCAACGACCACCGCATGGCCATCGATCTGTTCAAACGCATCAATATCCCGGCTTCGGAAAAGGATTATGTGTTGATCAGATCTGCAACAATCGACGGGTATACATATAAGGCCGATCACGCCCTGCCGAATACGCAATCGGCTTATGATGCGTACGATTATTATGGCGTGTACCGGTTGCTCGATGCCATGGTCGATTACAGTTTTAATGGCAATGCCGCTGCAAAAAATACGGCTTTGGGAAATGGGTCCGCTGCGCAGGTGACGATGCCTGGTTATAACGGGCAGACCTTGCCACCACTGGAAGTGACCGATAATCCTGTTGCGGAATATCCGCAGGCGCGTTACCTCTTCAGTTGCAGTTCGGTCAACAATCCGCGCCTCGCTTATTGTAATTAAAGAAATGAAGGGTGTATCTTGAAGACAAATAGCGATTATGCCCATCAACAAAGATATCAAAGCCTACAACGACGAGCAGGCGGCTGCGGATAAAGCCATTTGTGCATTGCTGGCCAAAGAGATCACAGCAGCCCTGCCGGAAGCGGAGAACAAGATCTGGCACCGGCATCCTGTATGGTTTCTGGATGGCAATCCTGTGGCGGGTTACAGCAAGCTGAAAGATAGTGTGCGACTGTTGTTCTGGAGCGGGCAATCATTTGATGAGCCGGGTCTTCAGCCGGAAGGCACTTTCAAAGCGGCCGAAGCACGTTATACGGAGAAGAAACAAGTGGATGTTGAGTTATTGCGCGTGTGGTTGGCGAAAGCGCGGGATATACAATGGGATTACAAAAACCTGGTAAAGCGAAAGGGGAAATTGGAGCGATTAAAATAGAAAGAGCTTTCTTCGGAAATTTTTTTTATTTTTTCCCCGGCCATCTGCCATTTTCCTTCGCATAAATAATCGCCTCCAATCCGGTCTTTGTCATTTTCTTCTGGCGGATCATTCGTTCCGCACGTTCTACATTTGGCATGCTCCAATTGCTGCGTTTGATATTCCGCGGAGAAAATGTGAGATAGTAACTGCCGTCTTCCCGTTTTTTACAAAGACTATCGATCCAGCCAAAACACAAAGCTTCTTCTGTAGCCTCGATACGATCGACGGATGGCGTGTCGTTGTTTTTATGAAAAAGAATCAACCACACCGAACGTTCGATTTTTCCATTTTCGCGCAGCCAGTTGCGCCACTCCTGTCGCGTGCGCATATATACTGCTTGTTTGCCGTCTTTAATTTCCATTATGCTAAGGTAATATGGGCCTGTGACAGCCCTATGTCAGTAGAACAAACGATTTTTCATTTCCGGAACCACGCGTTTTTACTAGAAGACCAAGAAAGCGGGACTAATTTGCTGACTATTTTTCCTTCGACAGATTTATAATTCAAGGTGACTTGGAAAAAAACTTCTTTAGGGATTTCTAATCTTATGTCAAAGAAGAAATGAGCATAGTATGTCGATGGCAAACCAGGGCTAAGCGATATTTTTGATCGTTCTGATGATGACAACATTTTCCATCCTCTATTACTATATTGCATTTCAACGACAATTGTGGATTCTTGGGCTGTTGTTTTACCAATATTCTCGATAGTAAACCTCGCATTAAACATTTTTACCACAGTAACAGGGGATGTGGTTGGGTACCCTATTCGTTGGAGCTCGTTTTGAAGATCTTGCAGCGTTAAAACCGGGTTTATTTTGTCAAGCTCGTTTCCCGTTTCATCTAAAACTGCGAGGTAATAGGATATAGTGCAAAAGTCAAGATTTTCTTTGTCCGTATGAACAAGCGGATCGTATCCCCATGCTATTTTTTTCGCATCCTCCATCGGCAGCTTCTTCCGAACCTCTATTATGACATCTTTTACCACAACATCAGCGTCGTTCAAAAGTTCCCATTTTTTGTTTTGGGTTTTTTGATTTCGGAATGAGAGTATCATATTGACAACGGTGAGCACTAATGCAATAAGTGCAATGATTGTCTTAGGATCCGAAAAAAAACTCGCAATTTCTCTCATAGACTTAAGATTTGGTTAATGAAAGATATGTACATAATTGATTGATGTTTGGCCCAATTGTATCCGAATTTTTCTGGTTCCATACTATGCCATTTAAATTAACATGAAGTATTTAAGTTAAAGGTTTATTGAGGTTTTTATTGGAAAAGAAGCGCTAAATCGGCAGGGTTCAACATTTTAATGTTTCGAATTTGTATCCTTAAACTTATGGTGAGAAGCACACAAAATGATAAAGACAAGCAATTTTACTAGTTAGCAATTCTCGCCATTTTCAGAAATCGGATGAGTTAGGAATTGAAATTGCCATCCTGATCCGCAAACCCTATTGAAGTTTCATGCGGAAACTTCGGACACAAACAACTGCGGCTGTTTATTCACGATTGACGATTCACGATTGACAATTCACCATTCCTTAATCAACACTTTATGTTAAGGTAACAACCATCGAAGAGCTTTGCGACTTTCCAAACAAACTTAAGGTTATCATGAGAGTAGCAAAACTAACTTCACTTTTCCTTCTATTATTGTGGGTGCAACAAGCCGCAGCGCAGCAAAAACTGCAAGGCGTTGTGTTGGATGCCACACGTAATACAGGAATCTCCGGCGTTAACATCACCGTAAGCGGTGCCACTGCCGGTGCCGTTACAGATGTCAACGGCCGTTTTTCATTTGATCTGCCCGCATTGAAAACTGCGCAAACCAACTACACATTGTCGTTCACCGCAGTGGGCTTTCAACCGGTAGAGAGAAAAATCGATCCGTCCGCCGCCACTTCTCCATTGGAAGTGCGCATGTCAGAAGACCTGGTTAAACTCAACGAAGTAGTTGTTACCGGTCAGGGGCTGAACGTAAACAAGCGCCGTTTGTCAACAAACGTTACTTCTATTTCAGAAGCACAATTGCGCAACCTTCCGCAAAACCGTATCGATCAGTTGCTACAATCGCAGGTACCCAACGCACAGTTCAAAATGTCCGCAGGCCAGGCCGGCGCTACTTCCATCATTCAGACAAGAGGTTTCAATTCCGCCTTCGCCAACTCTACACCTATTGTATATATAGATGGTGTGCGCGTTGACAACCTCAACACGGCGCCTATGCTCGGCATGACCTTGTCCGGCGGTATTTCGCAAGGCGCTTCTACCAGTTCGCTTGCCGACATTCCCGTAGAGAATATCGAAAAGATTGAATTTATCAACGGTGGTGCCGCTACTACGTTATACGGCTCCGATGCTGCTAACGGTGTGCTGCAGATCTTCACCAAAAAAAGAGGATCCGGCAAAGCCAACTTCCGTGCTTCTATCGATCTCGGCTTAGAAACACCCACCAACGATTACCTGTATTTTAACCGCACAAAAGACCTGCTGTTCCAGAACGGTGCCTATCAGAAATACAGCATAGGCATGGACGGCGGTAACAGCGACTTCGGATTCAGCATGGCTGCAGCTTACAGCGAATCACAAGGTGTGCTGATCCACAACCAGAACCAGATAAAGAAGATTGATTTCCGCACAGGCTTTCATGCCCGTCTGATCAACTCCCTGACTTACGAATCTTCTTTTAGTTATAACAACCAGAACCTGCGCCGTACACGTAACGGTAATTCCGGCGGTTACTCTGCACTCTGGTTTGCTGAAGACGGTGCTTCCAAGATCATCGGTCCCGGCTTCAATCCCAAATTAGATTCGCTTTCCGAAGCAGAATTTGCGCGCGTGAAATCTTTTGTGGACTCCGCAGAGATGCTCATGAACAATACCTCTAAAGTGAACCGCTTCCAGACGTCACAGGTACTGAAACTGCAACCGCTGAAGAACCTTGTTTTCAAAGGAACATTTGGTGTTGATTATCGCACGCAGACAGAACAGTCTGTTGTTTCCAACGCATTCAACCGTCATATCCGTTCCAATACAACCGGTTCATTGAGCAAGTATGACCGTAATTTCCTTGGTCTTACCTTCGAACTTACTGGTCAGTATGATGCAAAGGTCGGTGACTTCTCTTTCCTTACAACCGCCGGTACACAGTTGTTCCGCAACCAGGATCACCAGATTTCCTATATCGGTCAGGATATTCGCGATGGAGCATTGACCGTGGGTCAGGCTGCTACACGTACAAGCAACGAATATCTTTCTGTTGTGGTGAACTCCGGTGTATTTGTGCAGGAAAACGTTGGTTATAAAAACCGTTATTATCTCGACCTCGGTGTCCGTGGCGACAACAACTCAGCTTTCGGTTCTTCTATCGGCACACAATATTATCCCAAGGTCGGTCTTTCTTATATCCTGAGTGCAGAACCCTTCTTCACCAACTGGAACCAGGACTTTGTCAAAACTGTTAAGATCCGCGCCAACTATGGTGTTGCGGGTATTTTCCCTACACCTTTCGCTCATGAGCGCACAATCGCTTTCACCGGTTTCAATGGCGGACAATCAGCCACCTTCGGTCAGCCGGGCAACGATCAGCTCAAGCCTGAGAAGTCTTATTCAAAAGAAGTGGGTGTTGATCTTGGTCTCTGGAAAAATAAAGTATCACTCACCATCAGCTATTTCAACAATGAAACACGCGACGCGCTGTTCGTGGTGCCTCCTGCCGCTTCAACCGGCCAGACCAATACCTTGCGCAACATCGGCCTTATCACCAACAAAGGCTGGGAGTTTGCAGCAGTGGTATCTGTTATGGAAACAAAAGACTGGGATGTTCGCGTAAGGGCTTCTGCCAATACGGTTGACAACCTCGTGGTAAGCACTGGTGGAGCTCCCTCTTTCAACCTGAACGGAATGACTTCACGTACGGTACAAACCGTCGTCAAAGAAGGTTATCCTGTTGGTTATATCAGCGGCAACTTCGGCACATTTAAAAACGGTGTGCTCGAAAGTTATGTTCCGCAATCTTTCCTGGGTTCCACCATTCCTACACTTACCGGCAGCGCAGGACTGAATGTGCGTTATAAATCACTTTCTCTTTTTGCCAATGCCGACTATCAGCAAGGCGGTTACTTACACAATTGGGACAAACAATTCCGTATCAACTACGGCGCTTCAACAGAAGGAGTGCCCGCTGCAGAAATCGCTGCACATGGCGCTACCAACTGGCTGAACTATTCGCAATTGTTTGTGGAGAAAAGTGATTTCATCAAAATCCGTACGATCGGGTTGGTATACGAATTTGGTAAAAACGTGACCGGTAAGTACATCAAGCAACTCACAATCGGAGCAACCGCAGTAAACCCCTTCAACTTTACCGCTTCTTCTTCCGACCCTGAAGCCGTAATGGCGGGTGGGGCACAAGGACAAGGCTCTGCAACAACAGGTGGTCTCAACTATGCGGCATATTCAATGCCCCGTCAGTTTATTGGTACGATCCGTGTGAATTTTTAAAAACCTAACAGTATTTTATTTATGAAAAATATATCCGCAATCTTTTGTGTAGCTGCTGTGGCTCTAATGGCTTCCTGCCAGCTCAAAGATGTTGAGAACCCCAACATCACCGACAAATCTTTTGTCGGCACTACGCAATCTTCTTCCATCTGGCTCAACGGGATGTATCGCCAGTTGGCACTTACGTTGAACGAAGTGGTTTCTTTCACCGAAATCACGTCTGATAACTACTATAACAACAGCTCCCTTTCCAATAAAGTGTTCGACATTCCGACCATTCTTTTTTCTGATCTCGACGTTGATAACATGCAGCGTGCTGTCGGCCGTCTTTATCAAATGGCGGAATATGGCATCAACCAGGTGGCGCCTGCCGACGTTACTGCTACGAACGACATCAAAGCCGAAATGAACTTTCTCGGTGGGTATGCCTGCATACTGGCATCCGAACTATATAAAGGGTTGCCGCTGGAAGCGAACGGTCCTGTTGTCAGCTCCGGCGATATCCTGCGCAAAGCGATTGCTTATTTTGACAAAGCCATCAGCCTGCAATTGGACCCTAACAAGAAAAATAATTACACATTGGCAAAGGCCCGCGCATATTATAATCTGGGTGATCGGACCAACGCGCAGGCCACTGCGCAGACCATCATTACTACTGCGCCGACGCTGGTATTGAATGCTGTATACGATGGCATCAACGGCGTGTCCAACACCATGCAATCAAATACGTTCAGTAGTTCTACCAATACGTTTGCGCCACTTCCACGTCTCGACTTTCTCGATCCGAAATACTATCACGTAGGCAATGCGTCTGCCGACCAGAAGCCGGTTGCTATTCTGAAAGGGGAAGAAGCATTCCTGATCGTTGCGGAAGCGCAACTGGGCAGCAACCTGCTGAATGATGCACGCACGACGTTGAAACAATTGATCACGAATGTGGTCAATGCCCGCCCGACTGCATCGGTTAATGCCGCTACACAACAACGCAAAGGCAACCGCAGCGACTATCCGCTCCTCGCTACTGTGCAGGTAAAATTTGATGCAGCTTCTCCTGCGCGCTCAGGATTTATTCTCGACCGGCAGGCCGGCAACATTACGGTGAAAAGAGTTTCCGGTACATCGGTAAAAACCACAGATATCGATGCCGCCGGCACCAAAGATGAACTCGTTTACCTGTTGTGCCTGATGCGCCAGGAAATCTTTCTATCCGAAGGACGCCGCATGACCGATCTCGGAATCCGTTTTCCCATTTCCCAGGTAGAAAAACAAAACAACCCGAATGTAACCGATGCACAAACGATCGCAACCATTCCGGCCTATATTCCCGGGCAACTGGGCATGGATGATTTTACCTATGACCGTACAGCAGGTATCGTTACCATGAAGCACGACATGAACAAAGTATTGGTACAACAGCAAACTGCTGCCGGGGTACTACCACTTCTTAAATAAACGGAGATGCATTTTATAAAAAGAATTCCTTTTGTTTTGCTGCTGGTATTGTTTACAAATACCGTAATTGCGCAGATGAAAATTGATTCCACGGCAAAAGAAGCGGGAATAGAATTCCGGCGCATCATCACCGGTTATACCGGCAGCAAAGCCACAGCCGACTCACTGTGGGCGGAGGCGGTACAATTGTATACAGGCCCTACCCGCTTTTATCATAATCTCGAGCACATCTCCAATTTTTATAACCAACTCTCTAAATGCCGGAAGCTGGTGCAGGATTGGGATGCGCTGATCCTGGCGATGGTGTATCACGATATCATTTACGGATCGGCCGATCACCGTGATGAAGAGCGCAGCGCCGAGCTGGCAGTAACACAACTCACTAAAACAGGATTGGCGAAAGAAAAGATCGTGAAAGTGGACAGCCTGATCCGCGCTACCAAAACACATGCGCTGTCGCCGGATATGGATATAAACCTGTTCAACGATGCGGACATGTCTATACTCGGGCTCGACCTGCCGTACTATCAGCAATATGTTATCAATGTGCGGAAGGAATATGCCAGCTCACCCAACTTTGATGCAGGTCGTAAACGTGTGCTGCAATATTTTCTGAAGATGCCACGTATTTTCAAAACAGATTTTTTTCATCAGCTCTACGAAGAGCGTGCGCGTGCCAATGTGAACTGGGAAATCAGTACACTTCCGTAACGCACAATAAAATAAATAACTATGCGGGTTGTTATACTTCTCGTGTTTGTTTGCCTGCAAAGCGTGGCAATGCAGGCACAACAACGCCCTGCCCATGTGATCATGGTGAGTGTGGATGGATTCCGTCCCGACTTTTACCAGGACACGATGTGGCCGGCACCTAATATTCAATTGCTGGCGCGCCAGGGTGTGATGGCCAAAGGCGTTGACGGTATTTTTCCATCCGTAACCTATCCCTCGCACACCACCCTTATCACAGGCGCTTACCCGGCTGAACACGGTATATATTACAATACACCGTTTCAGCCGGAGGGCGCTACAGGTATCTGGAACAGCGAAACGGAATTGATCAAAACCGAAACCTTATGGGCGGCGATGAAAAAAGCGGGACGCATCAGTGCCTCCGTTTCGTGGCCCGTATCGGTAGGCGCACCGGTAGATTACAATATTCCGGAAGCCTTCACGATAAAGAATCCGCTGGATCGCCGCGAGCCGACAAGTCTTCATGCAACACCAAAAGGATTATTTGAAGAAGTACAGCGCAAGGCCACCGGCGAAATGGAAGCCATCGATCTCAACATCAATTACTCAAAGATGGATGAGAACCTCGGGCGTGTGGCGGCTTACTTGTTCCGCACGTACAAGCCTGCTTTACTCACCTTACACCTGCCCGGTGTGGATCATGCCGAACATGCGGAAGGCCGTCAGGGCCAATTAGTAAAAGCGGCAATAGCCAATGCAGACCGCGTAATCGGCAGCCTGATGGAAACGGTAAGACTGAGCGGGATGCAGGACAGCACCGTGATCATCATCACCGGCGATCACGGATTTGTAGATGTACGCAAAAGTTTTTCGCCAAATATTTTGCTGGTGCAAGCCGGTCTGATGGACGCGAAAGATGGTCCCGGCCGTCAATGGAAAGCGCAATTTCATTCCGGAGGCGGTTCTGTATTTCTGCAATTGAAAGACAGCACGGATAAAACGACATTGAATAAAGTACGCACGCTGATGGACCAGCAACCCGATTCCATCCGCCGTATGTATCGCCTGGTGGGAAAACCGGAATTAATAAAAATAGGCGCTGATCCGCGTGCCGCGCTGGCATTGGCCGCCGTACAGGGTGTATCCATCAATGCCCGTGCAACAGGTACATTAGTAGCTAAGGGAAAAGGTGGCGCACATGGATACTATCCCGACTTCCGCGAAATACAAACAGGGTTTGTAGCATTTGGCGCGGGAATAAAGAATGGTGTGGTGATAAAGGAGATGAAGCTGGTTGATATTGCACCGCTGATAGCGAAGCTGCTGAATGTTCCGTTCAGGGAGGCGCGTGAAAGCTTGTATAAAGAAGTTGTAAGTTTTTAAGTAATAAGTATTAAGTAAACAGGCAAAAGCCCGCTTCCTGAAAAGCGGGCTTTTAAATTTAAAAGTCAAAAGAGTGATACGGGCTGTTTATTCACTATTGCCTATTCATCATTCACTTATTGCCCTCACTGCGTCCATCTGGCGCTGAGGGAGCCGGTCATGGTCTGTGTGATAGTGCCGTCGGTCAGCCGCGCATTAAAGGTTGATACATTCACTTTTCTGCTGGTGATGGCGGACACCTGCATTGAAGGTAAAGGGCTGGTGCCTGCACTGGAGAAACTTCTGCCCGTTCCATCGGTGTAATAGAAACGGATAAATGTGTTCGAAGTGGAAAGTTCGCCGGGTTGAAGTTCTGCACCGGGAACGTTGGGTGTCACTTCGATCTGTATGGCGTTTTGGTTCAGCGTATTGCCTTGCTGACCCGAAATGACGTATCGGTTGTAGCCTCCGGAGGCGATACCTTTTACGATCGCGCAATTATTGTAACGGTAAGTGGTGCCGCTGATGGTAAACTCGATAAATGCATCATCTGCTTCGCCATCACTGTCTCCATCCTTTGAACAGGAAAAGAAGCTTGTCATGGTCAATAAAAGCACAAAGGTCAGCAGCCGGTAAGATTTTTTTTTGCCTTGCATATAAATGTTTTGAGATTGTATGCAAAGCTTCTTTTATGACAGCACCGGGGAAATACATAGTTTATAGTATGGCATCTGCGGAAACACAGAAAGACAGGCCGGAAAGCTGACATTAATCAGCTATTTCTACAAACAGAAGTCTCATTTTTGCGTATGAAAATTTTCGTTCTGCTTGGTCATCCGGATGCCGGTAGCTTCAACGGTCGTATTGCTGACCGGTATGTGGAAGCTGCTGTAAAAGCCGGCCATGAAGTAAGGGTGCAAAAGTTGGGAGAGCTGCGGTTTGATCCCATTCTTCACCAGGGTTATAAAACGATTCAACCGCTTGAGCCCGATCTGCTCATCAGTCAGCAACATTTATTGTGGTGCGACAAATGGGTGATTATTTATCCGCTATGGTGGGGCTCATTACCGGCATTGCTGAAAGGGTTTTTAGACAGAATATTATTGCCGGGCTTTGCTTTTAAATATCATGAGAAAGATCCTTTTTGGGATAAATTTCTTTTCGGTAGAAAAGCTGAAGTGATCAACACCTGCGATAGTCCTTCGATATGGGTATGGCTGGTAAACCGCAGTAGCGATAAACGTGCGCTTGTGACGGCAACGCTGAAATTCTGCGGTATCAAACCTGTTCGTTTTACACGCATAGGCCGCCTCCGGTATTTATCGGAAAAGCAGCGGGAGAGATGGTTGGAGAAGATTGAAAGGATGGCGGCGCGCAATTGATGTTTAGTATGAGAACCGTACAACTCCTTTTTCTTTTTTCAATTGCGAGATGAATGCTTCATGCCGTGCACGACTGCCTCTGATCTGCCAGGATGTGATAAGCCATTCATGATCCTTTTGTTCACTGCTTACATATCCATGTAATTTTATTTCCTTAATGAAACGCACGACCTGTTCATGCGTTTGGCTGTCGACTGCATACGTAATCGTATAAACTCTTGACTGATGCAATTGGTCGATGATATTTTCGAGCGACGGAAGTACGGCCAGTACGATTACCACCAGGATGCTGGCATAGGCGGAAGCGGAATATAACCCCGCGCCGATGGCCATGCCTACTGCAGCCACCGTCCAGATACTGGCAGCGGTTGTGATGCCCAATACACGTGATTCGCCGCGGAAGATAACGCCGGCACCCAGGAAGCCGATACCCGTTACCACGCCCGCAGCAAGCCGGTCGGGATTACTGATGCCTCCCAGCTCCTTAGAAATGATGGTAAAAAAACACGCACCGATAGAGATCATTATCATTGTGCGGAATCCGGCCGATTTGCTTCGGTATTCTCTTTCCGCACCTACAATGCCGCCCCAGAGGGCTGCCAGTAAAAAACGCAGGAGAATTTCCCATTCCATAAAAACAGTTTGATTTAAGCGACCTGTGTTCCAAAAAGGTATCCTACGAGTGCGGTAACGCACATGGCAATGGTGCCCCAGATTACAATGCGCAGCACAGACTTAAACACGGGGGCGCCGCCTGAATAGGCAGCGAGCCATCCGGATCCTGCGAGGAATAAGATAGAAGCAACGTATTGAATCCATACCATTTCCTTCAATGGCGCTACAAAAGCCAGCAGCAGCGGACAGGCACCGCCTGCAATGAAAGATGCCGCCGAAGCCAGTGCAGCCTCCAGTGGTCTGGCTTTGGTAAGATCATTAATCCCTAACTCATCCCTCGCGTGTGCTTCCAGTGCATTATGCTGCGTCAGTTGTTGTGCCACCTGTAATGATAGTTCGGGAGAAAGGCCGCGGCCTTCATAAATGGCGGCCAGTTCTTTCAGTTCTGCTTCCGGCATGTCTGCAAGCTCCTGCTTTTCTCTTTTGAGATCCGCATTTTCCAGGTCGGCTTGTGAACTGACGGATACATATTCTCCTGCAGCCATCGATAAGGCGCCGGCTACCAATGCCGAGAGAGCTGCGATAATAACAGGGTAACGCCCCGTGCTGGCGGCGGCCACACCAATAGCGATACTGGCGGTGGAAAGAATGCCGTCATTGGCGCCCAACACGGCCGCCCGCAGCCAACCCACGCGGGTCATGTAATGTTTTTCGTTATTCATCATAATGCAGTACTGCAATCAAGGTACAATAAAAAGCAGGTTAAAAAAAACTTCCCGCCGTGGGCGGGAAGCAACGTAGGAGTAGGGTAGGACCGTTTATTTAACCTGTGCAAAAAAGTCTGTTTCGCCATTGAGGTCTGACCGGAGTATCACTTTATCCGTGCCTTTGACCACTTCAATAAAATAATTGTCTTCATCGTCGAATTGCTGACCGTACAGCAGCATGTCGGTGTCGTTCCATTCGTTATCGTCGAAGTAAATAACGTGCATCACGTCGTAGCCAGCCCATTTCTTTTTAATGTATTGCCGCGCTTTCTCGGGAAGGTCTTTCACCGTTTTAGGTTCAACGGTGCCGACCAGTTTGGAATTGTTGTCGTAATACGCGGATTTTTTGATGCCATCCTGCGTAAAGGCGGCGATATCATAGTTTTCGGTGCGGCGCCAGTTTTCACCTGTTAAGCCATCGAAATCGTGATAAAATTGTTGTTTGGTCATATAGCTGACCTCCTTACCTTCCAGTTTCTTCAGTTCCTTTCGTGTTTCTTTTTTTTCTTCCCGGAGCTGTTTCTCTTCCTGCTTCAGGACTTTCTCGTTTTTTTTAATGGCCACTTCGTTTTGCGCCAGCGTAATGCCGCTGATCAGCATGGCGCCTGCTGAGAGCATCAGGAACTTTTTCATAATTCAAAATTAAAAGTCAGCAATAAATGAATCAGTGAATATTATTGACCTATTCACTGATTGACTGATTGAGGAAAGAGCCCCCGGTCATCGCCGGGGGCGAGGGTCGGATGGAATGAACAGGATCAGCTTTTCTTCTTATTTTCTGTGTAACGTTTGTCTGGTGTTCCATCCTTCTTCAGGTGTTTAGGTGGTGTGGCTGCAACGGCTGTTTTATTGGCTTTGTAACGCATGTCCGGTGTGCCGTCTTTTTTAGCGGGACCGGTTGCCGTTACAGGTGTTGTTTGTTTTTTTTGGGTTACGCCGGGTGCGGTGGCGCTTGTCATGTTTGCCTGGTTTTTACTTGTAACAGTTTTTGCAGGCTGCACCATTTTATGCTCTTTCTTTTGTACAGGCTCGGCAACTTTTCGTGTTGTTTGCGCAAAACTGGCTGCGCTGAATCCGATGATGGCAAAGGCGGCAAGAATAATTTTTTTCATGATGTTTGTTTTATTAGAAGAGCAGTTATTGATCGTTTGCTCCGTTGATGTAAACCTACATTCACCTTTATCGTTTTTATTGGGGCAATCGGCCGTTGGGCAAAATCAGTCGGTGAAATCCTATTGCGTGATTACCTGCACAGAACCGGTGCGTTGCAATACGCCCCATCCCTGGTTTTCACCTTTTATGGCTTTGCGTATTGATTTGAATAATATGATGTACATCAGTTGCCGATAGATAAACCGCTGTGGCAACAACCAGATCAGCTTCCAGGGCTTTTCATTTTCAAAAGCGAAAGCAATCGCTCCCACGAGCAGGTCCACTGCCAGGAATACCAGGTAATACAGCCCGATCTTCTCAAGGCTTTCGGGATGATGGCGGTTCCAGATCAGGCTGCTGATCAGCACCAGGTCGGCAAGCGGCGCCAGCAGGGGCAACAGGATCTGAAAGAACAGGATGTTGGGCATGGCCACAAATCCTAATCCTTTTTGTTTTGTATTGAACAAGGCCTGTCTGTTTTTCCAGAATGCCTGCATCACACCATAGCTCCAGCGAAACCGTTGTTTCATGAATTGCCGGAGTGTCTCCGGAGCTTCGGTAACCGCGACGGCATCAGGGCAGTTCACCACGGTGTAACCTTGGCGCAGCATGCGTATAGTAAGATCGCAGTCTTCTGCCAATGTATCGGACGTAAAGCCACCGGCCTTTTCTATCGCTTCTTTTCTGAATATGCCGATGGCACCGGGCACTACCGTAATAGCATTGACCAGCTCCAACGCACGGCGATCGAAGTTCTGCGACGTGGTGTATTCAATACTTTGCCAGCGAGTGAGTAAGGTGCGCGCGTTGCCAACTTTTACATTGCCGGCGGCCGCTCCCGTGAAAGGCTTGCGCAGCATGGCTTCTACCAATCGTCTGACGGCATCGGGCCGCAGTTGAGTGTCGGCATCTATGCAAACGACCAACTCGCTGACGGCTTCCTGCACACCGGCATTGAGCGCTGAAGCTTTTCCGCCGTTGGCTTTCGATAGCAGCCGCACGCGTGGTTCGCTGCCGAAGGCCATTTTTACTTTTTCAAATGTCTGGTCTTTTGAACCGTCGTCGATAAAGAGAATGGAATACGCCGGGTAGTCCTGCATCAGTAGGTTGCTGATCGTTTTTACGGCAGTTATCTCTTCATTGTAAGCGGGAACGAGAATCGTTACTTCGGGCAATGATTGTTCATTGAACGCCGGGTTCACTGCTTTCCTTTTCCTGATCTTCTGCGTAATCGCCATGATGCCGAGTAAGCTGATCCGGCCGAGGCCCAACAGTATGGCGAGCCAGAATGCTGTGGTCAGGAGGTATTGCAACCAGTATCCTGCTTCAAAGATGCTTCCGTTCAGGCCGATCCATCCACTGTGTACGGCGGGCATGATGGTTTCTTTGTTGGTATGAAGCAAACCGGCAACGGTGGTAAACTGAATGTGTTTGTTTTTGAAATAATGGATGATGCGTGGCAATGCTTCCACTGTTGCGGAGCGGTCGCCACCGGCATCGTGCAAAAGAATAATGCCTTTGTCCGGATTGGCTTCGTATTGCCTGACCACGCGATTGTAAATGGTGTCGGCATTGATCGGTGTTTCCCAGTCTTCCGGATCGATGCTTTCTCCGACTGTGTAATAATGTTGTTGTTTGCTGAGTGCTACAGGTCGTAATTCAACATCGGTGCTTGGTTCCGCATCGGCATTGTAAGGTGCGCGGAACAAGACCGTGCTGTGTCCGGTTACTGCTTCGATCAGCAATCGGGTGGTTTCCATTTCGGTTGCTGCACGATCTTCACTTACGGCCGCAATGTTGGGGTGGGTAAAAGTATGATTGCCGATCTCATGACCTTCACGATAAATCCTTCGTAATATAGGGAGGTTTGTTTCCGCTTCTATTCCCACAACAAAAAAAGCGGCGGGGACTTTTTCTTTTTTTAAGATGTCAAGAACCTGCGGTGTATAGACGGGATTCGGTCCGTCGTCGAAGGTGAGCACAACCTGTTTGTTTACTTTTCCATATTTCTGAATCACATAACGTGAAGGCATGGACACATACCGTTGCTCAGCGATCATATTCTCCGTGCTGTCGATGTCGATTTTTATCTGGCCTTGCTCGGGTGCGCTGATCACGTTGAGTATTTCACCATCACCGATATAGTCGGGTCGTTCGACAACAGCTTTTACCTGTTCCAGTAATTGATAGTTGAACGGATGCGCCGCGAGGCTTTCATTGTCGAGCGGTTTGTTGTAAAAACTCCACAGGCGCGCGTCTTCACTTCCCAGCCGCCAGAGGGCGGTGCCTGCCGTTCCGTATTCATCGGCAAAACGGATGGTATTGAAATTGCCGGCGGCATCGGTAAAATATACTTCATGTTTTAAACCATCGGCGTCTGTATATTGGTAATGACTGCTATAGGTGTCGTTATTGAAATCAATAGTGGCGTTGTATTGCTTGGCTTTTGCCAGTGCCTGCTGATAGGTGATGGTAGTGGCTTCGCGGCCTTCGGGCCAATCGTAACCGTAACCGGCTATACACAGGATGATCTTGTCAGACGGAATGTTTGCCGCGGTTTCATCGAGCATTTTTTCAATCCACCGCTGGCTGCTCACGGGGCCGGGAACACTTTCGCTGTAATGTTCATCGTAAGCCATCAGGAACATATAATCATTGTACTTGGATAACTCAGTGATGTTGAAATCGCTATTGTTGGCCATGATGTCCTGCGTAACCAATAAGCCTGCTGCATGCAGCCGGTCATACAGCTCCTGTTGAAAAGCGATGATTGGTTCGTCGCCTTTTTCCTGAAAATCTTCAAAATCGATATTAATGCCCTGGAAATTGTTGGCTTTTAGTGCTTGCACAAGCTGGTTGAGCAGTCTTGCTTTTTTAGCCGGATCATGCAGGATGCGGTGAAGCAGGTTGCCGTCGAAGTTGCCGTTTTCATCATGGATGTTCACGTTGTTGAGTAGTGGCAGAATTTTCATCCCCGCTTTTCTCATACTCGCCAGTGCGGCCGTATCGATACGGGTAACCAATGTATCTTTTACCGGATCGATGAAGAACCATTCGGGAATAACGGTATTCAGGCGGTTGGCATTTTCCTGTAAGGAATAAAAAGACTGCGGATCCCAATCTACATAGAACGCTGCTCTCATGCGTTGAGTGTTAGTTTTTACCCGGCAGGAATCCGTGAGCTGGCGCAGATGCTGACGGGCTTTGAGGTAATCGTTAAAACCTTTGTATTTTTTAAGCTCCTTGTTGTTGAGACCGGAAGGAATAACGGGATGTGCGTTAGCCCGCAGTAAACTGTCTTCACCAGTGAGGGCTGGCAATCCGGGTCGCAGGCCACGGGCAAGCGTGATCAATACTACGGGTACCATGAGTATCAGGCAAAGCAGTACCACGCGGGCAGTCCATTGAAAAGCCCTCCAGCGGAGCCGTGATGATGTTTGGAAAACCTGTTTGCTGCCTGACATAAGAAGTGGTTTTTGCCGTTTGATAATAACAGCTCAAAACTACTTATGCGGTAAGTGTTACCTGGTCAGGTTTAGCCGAACGGGCAAAAAAGCTCGGTGAATTATTTAAGCGTGGTCAGGAAATGACCGGCTTCATCCAATGCGGCCATGCATTTTTCCTGTAAGCCTGCGAAGGTGGTGGTAAAGGAAGTATTGTCCAATTGATCGTGTTCAAGCCGGTCGAGGAAGGGTTGCAACGTGATATCCAGCCCCATAATGGAAACGGTCGTTTTCATATTGTGGGCAATGCGTTTAACGCTGGCATGATCGCCCTGCTGCCAGGATTGCTGCAGATTGGCGAGGTCTTCGGGTATAGCTTCAATGAATTGCGCTGTTACGGTTTGTTCATATTCCTTATCGCCGCTGCTGACCTCTTTCATATAAGTAAGGTCGATGTGTTGATAGGAAGGCCGCGGCTCATTGAGGGAAGTTGACCGGCGATCGGCAACCGGCGTGCCGGTGAATTTAATGAGTAAATCTTTTAATTGCTCTTCGCGGATAGGTTTGGCGATGTATTCGTTCATACCGAAGCTAAGGCATTTCTCTCTTTCGCCTGCGAAAGCATGTGCGGTCATAGCAATCACCGGTGTTGAAAGATGCAATACATCACGGATGTGGCGCGCTGCAGTGTAGCCATCCATTTCCGGCATCTGAATATCCATTAATACGAGATCGTATGCTTGTTGTTTCAATTTTTCAATAGCCAGCAGGCCGTTTCCTACCAGGTCAAAAGAGATATTCCATTCATGAAACAAGTGGCGGATTAATTGCTGGTTGACAGGATTGTCTTCTGCCACCAGTAATTTGATATGGCCAAGATCGATTAGCGTGTTGCTTTCCTCCGTTGCGCCAGCCGGTTGTTCTTTGGCAATATGATAGGGAAGGATGACGGTGAAAAGGCTTCCCTTTCCGGGTTCACTTTCCAGTAACAGTTGTCCGTTTTGCAGGCTCACCAGTTCCTGTACAATGGAAAGCCCGAGACCGGTACCGCCATACTGTCGTGTAACATTATCTTCCGCTTGTCTGAAGCGATCGAAGATCGCGGCTTGTTTGGCGGCGGCAATACCAATGCCGGTATCTTTTATCAAAATGCGTGTTTGCAATAGATCGCCTTTGCGCAGACCTTCTTCGATATGTACGGTCACGGTTCCCTGTTGTGTGAATTTGATAGCGTTGCCAATCAGGTTCACCAGTATTTGCGTGAGACGTGAAGCGTCGCCTTCGAGTGTGTCGGGGACACCTGGTGCGACCACGGCTTCCAATCCGATGCCTTTTTCGGCAGCGCGCGAACGCAGCATTACCGCAACCGAATGCAACAAACCTCTTATGCTGAATGGCGCAGACTCGATACGCATCATGCCGGCTTCTATCTTGGAAAGATCAAGGATGTCATTGATCAGGCTGAGCAGGTTTTCACTCGACTTCTGAATGGTTTGTACATATTCTTTGGAGGTGTTATCGAGCTGACGGCGTTGAAGCAGGTTGGTAAAACCGAGGATCGCGTGCATGGGCGTGCGTATCTCATGGCTCATGTTGGCCAGGAAGTTTTCCTTGATCCGTGCGGACTCGAGTACTTGTTTTTCAGAAATATTCAATGCGTCTATCAGGCGTAGCTGCTTGCGAATGATATTGATAATGTACCAGAATAGTCCCGCGGCACTGATGAGTACAATCACTATTAAAATGGTGCTTAGTTGTAACGCACGTTTGCCGCTCCGGTCGATGGCGGCGGTTGTATCGGCTAAGATTTTCCGGCGGGCGCTGTCTACTTTTTCAATAGTGGAAGTAATGGCGATGGTCAGGTCATGTCCTTTTTTGGTTGAGATCAATGTTTCAGCGGAGGCCTTGCCATGTTCGCGAAGGGAGTCGAGTATGATCCTGTTGAATAAAAGTTTCTCGTGTACGAGATCGTCGAGCTGGTCGATAAAAAGAATGGAACTGTCGTTGTCGGATAATTTCTGCAATAATAACAATTCGCTGTCGATGCGGGCCATCTGCTGTGCCAGTCCTTCCACGAGCGATGTGTCGCGTGTGGTGACGGCACCACGTACTTTGCTTTCCACGGTCAGCACACCTTTTTCCAGGTCTTTGAGTTGATTGCTGACATTCATTTCCCCGAGCAACAATTCATTGCCGCGGATCAGTTCGTTGATGTTTTTAGAAGAATTGTATTGAATATAAACGAGGGTCAGCGTTCCCGCTATAAAAGCGGCCAGGATATAATAGACCAGTTTTTTTGCCGTCATACGCTATACCTCGAATGTACTAAAAATCAGGGATGATGGTGATCGGGAGTTCTGATGTTGAGATAACGGCGGAGTAACCATACCAGCAGTACGATGCTGCCACCGATACCGGCCACGGTGAGCGTGCAGTTCAGCGGGCGCATACCTTCATCGAGTCCCCGCAGCAGGAAGAACGCGAGCAGGATGAGGATCAGCGTGTCTGCAAAAAATAATATGGTGTAAAGGAATTTTTTCATGATAAAAAAGAGGGCCGTATAGACATACAGCCCGGGTAAACCAAAACCAACTGCTTATGAGAAGAAAGGTTGAAAATATTTTTATGTCGATTCGTTTGTATTATTTGTTTCGATCGCTTCTGAGAACAAATCTATAACCGTCCGGAAGGGTTGCGGCGGTCCAATCGGTAAAAAGGCAAAATGAGTCGTTGAAATGGGGAAAAGGCGGGCTTACAGGATATTCATCCGGCGGTTGAGGGCTGCGCGGTAGGCGTCCGCTACGGGAACCGGCTTGCCCTGGATCACAATGGCGCCGTCCTGGATGGTGTCGATCTTATTGACTGCCACTACATAAGAGCGGTGTACGCGGATAAACCGGGAGACGGGCAATCGTTCTTCCACGGCCTTGAGGGTGGTATGAATGGCAAAAAATCTGTGAAGGGTGTGCAGCTTGACGTAATCACCCATGGCCTCGGCATACAGGATCTCGTCGAGGTTGAGCCGTCTGACAATGGCGGAATCGCGGATGAAAAGGAAATTGTCTTCTTCGAGTTTTACCTCTTCACGGCGGCTGTCGATGATGTCGCGGGCTTTGTCTATTGCCTGGAGAAAACGTGCGGGATTAACGGGTTTGATCACGTAGTCGGCCACGTTCAGGTCAAATGCTTCGGAAGCATATTCTTTTTTTGACGTAGTGAAAATGATCACCGGCCGGTTATCTCCCAAGTGTTTGGTAAGCTCGAGGCCGGTCATGCCGGGCATTTCGATATCGAGGAGCAGCAGGTCCACAGGTTGTTCCTGCATGAGATTGTAGGCGTCCATAGCGGTTTCACACTCCCCGGTTACGGTAAGATCACGGACCTTGCCGGCCATCTGCCTGAGCGTGGTTCTTGCTATTTTATTGTCGTCTACAATAAGGCAATTCATGCGCTAAAGATAATAAATACCTTTTCGTCAATTCAAAAGTCAAAAAGGGAAATGGTGGTCTCGGGTACCGGGAGTGAATCGTGAATAGGTCAATTGCAATATCCAAATTCCCTGGTTCGTGTATATACGAACCAGGGAGGCAAAATACTTAATACTTATTACTTATTACGGCTGTTTGAACTTACACCATAATCAACCACCGTATCATTCACCAGCAACTGTCCCTTGCGGATCACTTGTTTGCCGCCGGCGGGACAAATAACAATAACCGCCGAGCTCCGGGCCGGAATGGAAATTTTGCTTTTGCCACTTACATTGCGCGCGATGAAACGGCGCGTAACCGTATTGTACAAATCGGCTTTTTGTCCTTCGGGAATTATCACCGACACCTTTCGTGCTGCCGTATGCGGATTGTAATAGAGGTAAGAAGGGAAAGCGTTGTCGCGGAAGAAATCGGTAGCCAGCAGATTGAGCCGCAAAATGCCCTGCACATCCGTGGTGTCGATGATGCTGCCGAAAATGCCTACATGCCCGCTGCCGTATACGCTGAATTGCGATTCCGGAGGATTCTGGTCCTGCACCCACAACGGACCGTCGCCCTGGGCAACGGGAGCTTTGAGATGGCGATACGCTTCGTACGAAGGATTTTTGATGATGCCTTCGTAAGCGATCACGCCTTTGGTTACTTCGGCGAGATCGGGCAAAGTCTGGTGTTCGGCAGGAATGTATTGCGGATAAAAGAAACGCGCGGCATTGGCGGCATTGAGCATCCAGCGGCCGATTGCATTGGCCGAAGAAGCATCATAACGAACCATCGGTACCAATGGCCAGGCGGCATCATAAGTGTTCATTAAAAATCCATAACCACCGCGGTCAACAGTGCTGCCGACAATACCGGAAATATCGAAGCCATTCCATTTTCCTACCAATACGCCCCAGCCTTCGCGGCATTTGGGCGTGCCGTCAAAACTCCAGCGCAACATTTTATCCGTATCAAAATGCTGTCCCGTTTCTGCATACATACGCGCAGCGAGATAAGCGCCAAAAGGCATCAGCACTTCGTAAGTGGGATTGGCGGGCTGTGCCTGCAAAGCTTTCATGGCGCGTTGAGCTCCCTGCAGGTAACGTTTATCACCAAATTTTTTCCAGGCGCTGTAAAGCACCCACGCATGACCGGCGGCCGCATCGGGCTGGATGCAGATGTCGTTTTTCATGGGTTTCATTTTCCCGTAATCAAAAAACGACCAGTTATAATTACCGTTCAGTATGGAGTCGGCGGCATAAAATCTTTCTGCGATCGTACGCGCGATATCGGTGAAGCCCGGTTCGTTGGGATAAAGATCATAGATGGCATAAAACAATACATTCGGATAAACATCATACCACCAGTCGCGGCCATAACCGCCACCGAGCAACGCCACCTCAGGGCAGGTGTTGTTCATCATGATGTTCCAGCCCGTACCGCTGTTGAAATAATTTTTCAGCATGGACACATAGTTGTGTTGCTGTGCTGATTTATCGATGCCAACGAGGGTTGCGCCTAACACAGCCCCCATGGTGGCGAGGGATTCATGGAACATTCCTTTGTTGTGCGCCGGTCCCTGGCGCACGTCGCCGATAGCGGTATAAATACCGGCCACTACCTGGTCCACATTTTTGCGTGAGCTGTCCATCCAGATCAGCGGCCAGTGTTTGTCTTTGGCATTGAAGTCGTATACCGTTTCATCGAATTTATGTGCCAGCTCACGGTAGTCGATGATGTGGTAAGGCTGTGGCAACTGCGCCATTTTTTCCACGCGTTGCAGTTTTCGTTGAACCACCTGGGCATGAGCTATAAACACGGTCGATAATGCCAGTCCAAGGGTTATAACTTTCTTCATGATCATTACTTTTTTAAAATATCATTTTCACATTCCCGAGGCTTCGGGATACATGGCCCCGCCGCCGGCGGGCACATTTACACATTTTGTATAATGGCCATGCCATTATACAATAGATTCCGCAACGGCGCTCGTTACTTTCTCTTCTTCCGGTTCACCTGCCGGCTGTAGTTTTTCTCCTTCGGCGATAATCTTCTTTGCTACAAAAATGGAGCAAAGCTGTAGTGCGGCAATAATCACGATAGCGTAGCGCAAAGCCGCCTCTCCCGATACAAGATAAGCCAGCGCCAGGAATGTGCCCGCGCCGAGAAAGCGACCGACATACAATCCCCATTCGTGGTTCATGATGTAGGCAAACTCACCACGGTTCTCAATTTTTGACACAATATCGATCACTTTGAATTGTATGGGAAAATAAGCGAGGTCCATCAGCGGCTTGGCAATCAGCAAGAGCAAAATAAAAATCACCACGCCGGTGCCGTTGAACAGGATGCCATTGAACAAGGCTCCCAGGAAAAAAAGGCCGAGTCCGGCTGCGAATATTTTAATACGATCCGAAGGCTTGGATAGACGTCCGAGTACATACATCACTACGGCGGCAATGATGGCGCCAACGGATTGTGCAGAACCCAATGCGCCTTCTTTTCCCAATAATTGCATGATCAGCATGGCCGGTGCCGTTACCAGGAATCCCTGTGCCAGTCCTTTCAGCATCGCCAGCGATAACAAGCGGTACCAGAGCGGATGAAATTTGAAGAAGATATATTTTTTCTGGGCAGGATTTTTAAAGTTGCCTCTGAAGCAGACGATCGATGCGAGGATCGTAATGACCAATACGGCACCTGTAATGATCTGGTAAGAGCCGTTTACTTTGTCGTCGGTGCCACCGCCTCTGAACTCGATGAACCAGCCGATCGTAACGGGAATAATAACGGCAATAATGGTATAGAAAAAAGTTTCCAGTCCATAATAGTAATTCCGGTTGTGATCGTTGGTGATGGCCAAAGCCAGGTAATCTCGGTTGGCCCAATAGAAGCCAAAAGACAAGCCCATCGTAATGCCCGCTACACCAATTCCCACGAGGTCAAGGGTTTTGAGCGACATCATGATGATCATGGAAATGCCGCTCAGCATCATGCCCGCGGAATACAGTTTGCGAATATTGAAATGTTTAAGCAGGATGCCATTCAGTAAAAATGTCAGCGGAATGCCCGTATAGATGGTCAACTGATAGATTACTACTTTGGAGGGATCATTGGAATGACGCATCACGTATGCAGCCACGAAGATGTCGATAACCGGCAACACAAAAGCATACACCAGGTTGGTCAACACCAATATCTTGAAGTCGTGCGGTTGCTGCTGAAAATGTCTGATCTCTTTGTTTAATTTACCCAGCATATTTTCAGATTAAGTGTGATAAAATTTCTTTAATTGAAAAGTCGGCGGCACATACGTGTTCGTCAGCCGCCCCGTAGTAGATGGTAAGCCGGTCGCCATCGGGATGAACAATATGCCCATTGGTAAATACCACGTGACCAAAAAATCCGGTGCGTTCATATTCCGCCAGCGGTTGCATCAGCGGCTCTTCGCTTCTTGCAATCACGATGGAAGGATCATTGAGGTCCAATAAAACGGCTCCAAGGCAATATTGATGTGCTTCGTTTGCGCCGTGATAGATTTCCAGCCAGCCTTTTTCTGTTTTTACGGGAGCAGCACCGGCGCCAACACGTTTGCTATCCCAATGTCCCGGACGCGTACGCAGCAAACAACGGTGATCTCCCCAGTGGATGCTGTCGGGAGAAGAAGCAAGCCAGATATAGTTGCCGCCGAGGTCAACGCTGCTGGGTCTGTGCAGCGCATAATATTTACCGTTGACAGTTTCTTCGAAAATGGCGCAGTCTTTATTGTGCGGCGGAATGATCATACCGTGGTCGGTAAATGTTTTCCAGTCGCGTGTCGTTTTCATGCCAACGCCTACTCCGTTTTCAGAAACGGAAGTATAGGTCAGGTAATATTGATCACCTACCTGGCTGACGCGGCAGTCTTCAATACCGAAGGTTTGCAATTTACCCTCACCCATGAGTTTAGGATAACCTTCGGGCTCGCGGAAGTTGATGCCATCGTCGCTGCAGAGTAAGCGCAGATGAGAAAGTGTGGTGAGAAAGTCCTGTCCTTTATAATTGATCACGCGGGCGTCGGATGCGTCGAGTTCGGGTGAGTCCGATGGTATTTCCATGATCTGCATGCCGCCTTTGCCATCCAGCACCGGGAAAGAGATGATGCCGTCCTGTTGCTTCGGTCGTTCCGCCACGCGAACGATCAGCCATGTTTTCCCCTCAAACTGAAATACCCCGGGATTCAACAGGCAGGCGATTTCCAATCCTTCCATACTTGGATGAAGATCGCCGGGAGAGAGCAACGGGTTTTGTGAAAAACGTTTTGCCAGATCGGTAGCGGTGCTCATGGATGTGTCAATTGAAAGGTGCGGGAAAAAGTTTCCTGTCCCTCCGTCCCGCAAGCGGGACAGAAGGCAGGAAGTGTATGAATCGTAAACGAGAAATCAGTAACCGGAATTCTGCGTCAGTGTACCGGCAGAAGCATCGATCTCACTTTGTGGAATAGGATACAGATAGTGACGGTCCTGGAAATTCTTTCCTTGTGCTGTCATTACCTGCTTGGCGATGCCCCAGCGTTTGAGGTCGGCCATGCGCTGCTCTTCAAAGCCAAGCTCCACGCGGCGTTCAGCAATCAGCCAGTTTTTAATGGTAGCCGGATCTGTTGATGCCGGACGATCGGGCAATGTACCGGCGGGAGGCACGGTGCCGGTGGCGCTGACCGATGTGCGGGCACGTGCACGCACCAGGTTGATCGCCGCAATGGCCTGCGGATATTGCTGTGTTTCAAGATAAGCTTCGGCCTTCCACAACAGCACATCGGCATAACGGATATAGATGCGGTTGTTAGGCGCGTCGTCATTGCCTTTGTTGGTGCCGTCTATACTGCCGAGTAATTTGTTGACGTTTTGCAAAGCCGTGTTCACCGTATAAAGTTTACGCGGATCGTTTGCTTCGAATGCATTCAGGAAATCGGTACTCGGTGCCAGGAATCCCCAGCCGAGTGGTGCGCAGATGCCGTTACCATTTGCGGGCTGCTCCTGCGAACGGTGATCATAGGCAAAGATCACTTCGTCGTCGGTAAACTCGGTATTGAAAGAGCTGAAATAATTCGCATTAAGATGATAGAAGCCCAGGGTTTCCAGTTCTGTTACGAAGGTTAACACATCCGCCCATTTTTTTGTATACAGGGCTGCTTTGGCCTGCATGGCAATGACGGCACCTTTTGATACGCGCCATTTCTCCGTAGTGGAACTGTATTTTGTATTCGGCAGCAATGTTTTTGCTGTTGCCAGATTAGCCTTGATGGTGTCCCAGATTTGTGCTGCCGGGGCGCGCACAGCCACTTCAAATGCCTCCTGGTATGTCTGCACGGGTTTCAGGATCAGCGGCACATCCCCGAAGTTGGTGATCAGGGAGAAATAATAATGCGAGCGGATAAAATAGGCTTCGCCGAGTAATTGATTTTTTCGCGCGGGAGTAATACCGGTGATCGCTTCGATGTCTGGTTTGGTCAGAAGCTGAATGGCCAGGTTAATACGTTTGATGCCTTCATAGTTGTATTTCCAAAGGCCATTAGGACCGCCGTTGGTAGATGTGAAGGTAAAGTTGTTCACTTCATCCATCCAGGGCTGGTCGCCATCGGGACTCCATTTCTTTTCTACATCATCGGAAGCAATGTCTTGTAATACAAAATCATTGTGAAAAACAAGTCCGCCTCCCCAATCCCACTGACCGAGTATATTCAGGCGGTTAGACATGAGCTGATAAGATGAACGTACAGAAGATTCAACAGTATTGAGCGTAGGTACGGCATTTACCTGGTCGATCGTTGTAAGACCGATGGCATCCGTATCCAGCGTTTTCTTGCAACCGGTAAAGGCAAGTAACCCGGCTATGCAAGCAGAAGTGATTATAGCTTTCATCAGTTTCTTTTTTAGTTGATTAAATAACCGGTTTGCTTAGAGTTTGAGTCTTGCACCAATCAGGAATCCGCGTGACTGAGGATAAGTACCCTTGTCGATCAGCGAAGTGGATTCAGGATCGAGACCGGAATAATCGGTAATGGTGATCAGGTTTTGCGCAGCAACATAAAAACGTAATGCTTTCAGGTTGCCTTTCTTCATCGAGAGGTTATAACCTATCTCGATATTTTTAAGACGTACATAAGAAGCATCTTCTACAAACACACTCGACACGTTGGCACCGCCGTTGTTATTGAAAGTAAGGCGGGGCGTTGTGTTGCTGCTTCCTTCTCCATCCCATGAATTGAGCACGTCAGTGGTAGAATTGAAAGGACGGCTGTCGTAATTCAGGATTTGTTTCAGGTCATTGTAGCGGTCTACATCCTGCACGCCCTGTACCAGGAAGCTGATGTCGAAGTTTTTGTATTCGGCATTGAAGAACAAACCGTAAGTGTATTTCGGAATAGGATTACCGATGAAGGCGCGGTCGTCCGCATTAATCTGGCCATCGTTGTTGATGTCTTTGAAACGGATATCGCCGGGCAATGCACCATTGGCATTGGTAAACAGATGACGGGTGATCTCGCCGGCGTTTTGGTAGATGCCGTCGAATACCAGTCCATAATAAGAACTGATCGGCTGACCTACTACCGTGCGGGTATGCGTGGCATCGTCGATGATATTTTTTACGAATGTCTGGAGTTTGTCTACGCGATTGGTAACGGTCGACAGGTTTGCGTTCACACCATATTTAAAGGCGCGGTCGCGATTCTGGTAACCGAGGGAGAACTCAAGACCTTTATTGGTTACTTCGCCGGCATTTACATACGTAGGCGCAATAACACCAACTGACACGGCGGGCAGCCCTACAGCGAGCAGGATATCGGAAGTTCTCTTGTTAAAATAATCAGCGGTAAAACTGAGTTTGTTGCGCAATGCAGACAACTCAAATCCGATATCGGTCTGGCTGGTCGTTTCCCAACGGATATCGGGGTTGCCGTAGCGAACGATGTTAACGACACCGCCCACTTGCGAAACCAGGGTTTCGTAGGCCTTGTCAGGAATTTCCTGGTTGCCGGCCTGGCCCCAGCTTGCGCGCAATTTCAGGTCGTCAAGCCAGGACACATTCTGCATGAAAGACTCCTGTGAAATGCGCCATGCACCTGAAACGGAAGGGAAGTAACCCCAGCGGTTATTCGGTCCGAAGCGGGAAGAACCATCCGCGCGGAGAGTTCCGTTTACGAAGTATTTGTTTTCAAAACTATAACCGGCCGATCCGAAGAAGGAAACAAGATTCCATTCTGTTGCGGAGCCTGCGCTGTTTTTGTTTACATCACTTCCATAATCGAGGTAGCGGAAGGGAGGCGTGCTGTTGTCAAAATTCTGACGGCTGCCACCAATGCCGGAGGTGCGGAGGCTGATGCTTTCTGTACCTAATAATACGTTGATATTATGACGGCCGGCCAATGTTTTGGCATAATTCAATGTATTGGTAAACGTGAAAGTGAAGGCTTCGCCGAAATTTTCGTCGAGGTTATTCGGGCGGTTATTACGTCCCTGGCCGGGGTATAATTCAGCCGGATCATTGTCGTTGTCGTCGCCGAAATTCTGTGCAAAGTTTTTGTTATGTGCAAAGCTGATATCGGCACCGAGATTGGTGCGGAAGCGCAGCGACTTATCACGCAGGAAAGCATACTCAGCATACGCATTTCCGAAAGTCTGGTAAGTCTTGCGTTTATCATCGGTGAAATGCACGATCGCGATCGGATTGGAGGAATATTCGTAATTGCGGCTCCATCCACCGTTGTTGCCCGTGTAAAAAGGCAGATCGGTATAGGGGTCGTTGGGTTTGTAAGTAGGATCGGAAGGGTCTTTATACACAGGAAGAACCGGGGGGCGGATCAAAGCATGGCGGATCACTCCGGGTGCGTCGCCGGCAGAAGACATTTTATCCTGCTTTGCGTAACTCAAGTTGAGGTTGGTGCCTATTCTGAGGCGTTCGGTCAACTGTGCATTGACATTGATACGGAAATTATAACGCATGAACTGGTCGTTATCTTCTACCACAATACCATTTTGACCGAAATAACCGGCAGAAAGCAAGAACTGTACTTTATCGGTACCGCCGCTTGCGGAAACCTGTACGCTGTTGGTGATGCCGGTTTCAAACAATTCATTCAGCCAATCTGTATTGGCCATACCCGGGCGGCCGAGATCAGCCTGGTAAGGGCTGGTGCCGTTGGGATCATTACCCAATGTGTTGCGCCATGCTTTGTCTTTCACGGTCATGTATTGACTGGCGTTCAGCATTTTCGGCAGGTTCACGGCGTTGTAAAAACCAGTGAAGTAATCAACGTCGATGCTGGTCTTTCCCTTTTGACCGCTTTTGGTGGTGATCACCACAACGCCCGCAGAGGCGCGTGAACCGTAGATGGCAGCAGAAGCCGCATCTTTCAATACAGTCATGGAAGCGATATCATTTGCATTTAAAAAGCGGATATCACGTGTAGGCACACCATCCACTACATATAATACATCATTGTTGCCGAGAGTGGATTCGCCGCGGATCCGCAATTTAAAACCGTCGCCGGGGGCGCCGGTATTGGCGGCCACGAATACACCGGCTACCTGGCCCTGCAATGCCTGACCCACTTCGGGGATACGTGTTTTGGAGAGGCTGTTCATGTCTACCGAACTCACCGCGCCGGTGATGGAGTTTCTGCGCTGGCTGCTATAACCAACCACTACCACATCGCCGAGCGTGTTTTCCTGTGGTTCAAGTGTAAGATTTAATTGAGTGCCGCCGGCCGTAATCACGCGGCTGACTGATCTGAAACCGACATAGGAGATCTGTAAGGAATCGCCGGGAGTGGCCTCCAGCGCATAATAACCATCGTTGTCGGTAACGGCGGTCTGGCTACCGGCTTTTACGGTAACGCCACTCATGGGTTCGCCCTGGATGTTGGTGACTTTACCAGAGATGCGTGTTGTTTGCGCAAAGGCGAATGTGCTGCAACATAAAAAGAGGAGTAAAAAGGCCAGTGGTCTGGTGCCGCCAAAATGCGCACGCAGGCCCGAAGCAATCATAGTTAGTTTTTTCATAATACAACCGTTTTAGCAGTGAATGACCTGAAGAAGATCAGCGAATCGATCTCTTCACCGGAGGATGAAAATTGTTTTGTAAGATGGATGACGAATCGGATTGGTAAGAATAAGGAATGCCGGAAAAGGCACCCGGAGGTAACAAGCATCGTTTTGGAAATGGCATACAGCAAAATTTGAGGTTGAAAATTAGTCTCTTATATAAGAGAATCACTACACTATTGTTGCATTTCACTGTACTATAATTACAAAACGGGTGTTTTTCGGACAGGCCTGATAAAATCTCCGCGTTAGATGTTTATAGGGCGAATGGGCCACTCAACCCTTGTTTCATATATACACGAACCAAGGGTTAGCTGCTTAGGAAACATATTTTATTTTTTATTCATTTGTGCAGGGAAGATGCTGCTTGTTTGTTATTGGTCTGGAGACCAAGAACGGCGAGATGTTTCGTCTTTGCTCTTCTCATGATGCTTCTGTTGATACAGAGAGTAACACCGAGCGAGACCTCGCTTTTAATAACGCCCCTGTTGGTCTCCGGACCAACAGGTCGGGTCCGGTTTAAAATGGCGGCAATGAACCAACCGTGGCGGGAGCTAAAACATTTTATGCCCTGCGCCTTCTACCTTTCACCTTCATCCGATCGCAAAGCAGATGCCGAGTGTTGTGTTCGGTATTCGTTGGGAGCGCATTGATATTTTTTCCGGAACTCCCGGAAGAAGTAGGATTGGTTGTTGAAACCGGTCTGGTAGAAAATTTCGGTGACGGTGAGCTGGGTGGTCTTCAGCATCCGCGCGGCTTCCTGCAAGCGAAGATGTTTGATGAACTCGCCAGGCGTCATGCCGGTGAGGGTTTTCAACCGCCGGTAAAGCTGCATTTTACTCAAACTGAAATGTTTTTCCAGGAACACGGCATTCAGTTCTGGCTCCGCGATATGCGTATGGATGAGTTGCGCAAGTTGGATAAGGAACTTCCGGTCTTCCGCTGCCAGTTCGGGATTGGCGAGGTTGTCGCCGGTTTCGTTCTGACTGAAAATATGCAGCAGTTTGCGTCGGTATTCGATCAGTTTCCGGACACGGGTTTTCAGATGGCTGGCCTGAAATGGCTTGGCGATATAGGCGTCGGCTCCCACTTCATAACCTTCGAGGCGATGGTCTTCGCTGCCGCGCGCAGAAAGAATGAGAAAAGGGATATGGCAGGTGGCCGATGTGTTCTTAACGCGGTTGCACAATTCCAGTCCGTTCATGTTCGGCATCATCACATCGCAGATCACGAGATCGGGGATCAGTTTTTCAATCAGCCCGATGGCTTCGAGCCCGTCGGCCGCTTCGTGAATGATATAGTCTTCGCGCAAAAGATCTTTCAACAGGAAGCGGATGTCTTCGTCATCTTCGACTAACAAAATGCTTTGTTTGTCTTTGTTCTCCAATTGTTCGATGAGCGCGGTTTTGTTGGTTTCTTCCGGCGACACAGATAATGAGGGCCCGGGGTCGGTCGTCGTAATGGCTTTATAGAGCGAAGACGGCTGATCGGTGCCGGTTTGTTCGGCGGCAGGCACGGCCGCCATGGCTGGTGGTTGCAGCGGCAGGCTGACGGAGAAAATAATACGGCCTTGCTCATAGCGGCAGTCAATTTTTCCATACAACAGATCTACAAGCTGCCGGGTAAAAGCAAGCCCGATACCTGTGCCGAACTTATCACCTTTAACGGATTGTGTGCCGGTATAAAACTGGTCAAACAAATGCGTGAGTTCGCTGTGCGAAACCGGGTTGCAGGGATTGGTAACTTCAATTTCCAATTTATCATCTTCACTGTTGCGCAAAGCGCGAAAACTGATCTGTTCACCGTTGCCGGTATATTTAAATGCATTGGATAAAAGATTATAAATAACCTTTTCTAATTTGTCTTTATCGGTCCAGCCGCTGATGCGTTCTTCGATCTGTATATCAAACTCCATTTTATTGCGCTCGCCGAGCGGAGCAAAAGGCTCCGCGAGATTTTGCAACAATTCTGAAAGAGAAATAAAAGCATAATGATTCGAGGCAAACCCTTCTTCCGCCTTGCGGAAATCCAGCAACTGATGTACGAGATAGGTGAGTTTGGAAGCCTGTTGATGGATAATTGAAAGGAAATAATTGCCGTCGCGGTTTTGCCCGCTTGATTTTTTGTCGCGGAATCTTTCTGCAGAACCCATGATCAACGTGAGCGGCGTTTGCAATTCGTGGGCAATATTGGTAAAAAAGCCAATACGGCTGCGGTGGGCGGTTTCATCTTTTTCGCGCAGCAAATGTTCCACTTCCAGTTGGTGACGGATCTCCTGTCTGTTTTTGCGGTAACGATATATAATATATATAACGGAACCGAGTAACAGGGCGTAGAACAACAATGCATACCAGCGAAGCCAGAAATACTGTTTCACTTCTATGCTGAGCAACATTTTTTCCGACGACCAGGCACCGTCGCCGTTACTCCATTTTATCCATAACTTGTAAGTGCCGGGCAGCAGGTTGCTGTAATTGATGCGGCCGTTGGTGCCGGTGTATTTCCAGGCTTTATCGTATCCACTGAGGAAGTAAGCGTATTCGCATTTCTCCGCGTTCAAAAAACTCAGTGCTTTGATATCTACTTCAAAATAATTGGCATTGCGTTCAACCGTGTAAGGGGTTTCGTAACGGGCGTTTTGATCGATCACCTGGTAACCGTCGCCGGCCGGACGCCGGTCACCGATAACCAACCCGGATACCAATAAGCGCGGCTGCCAGGAAGAGCGCGCAATCTGGCGTGGCAGAAAATGATTGAAACCATAGATGCCACCAAAATAGAGATATCCGTTGTTGTCTTTCCACACGGCGCCATCGCTGAATTCATTGCTTTGTAAGCCGTCGATCTGCTGGTAAAAAGAGATTTTACCATCGCGGTTGATACAGGCGAGACCTTTATTGCTGCTGATCCAGATATGGCCAAGACTGTCCTGTTCGATTGCGTGAATGGTATTGTTGGGCAAACCTTCAGCTGTTGTCAGTTTTTGAAAAACGGGATAGGGCGTGTTCAGTGCTGATTCGTCCAGCCAGTTCAATCCGTAGCTGGTGCCGATCCACAAACGTTGTTGCTGATCGCGGAATAAAGAAAGTACATCGTTGTTGGAAAGGCTGCCCTCGTAAGCAAAGGCCTTGAACGTGCGAAACTTTTTCGTCTTCTTATCAAGCAGGCTCAAACCACCATAGCGGCAACCGATCCATAACTTATCCTGACCGCCGTCGGCCAGTGCATAAATGATATCATTGGCGGGGCCGGTATCGCCTCCGTTGTAAGCAAAGCGTTCCAAAAAGCGCAGGCGCAAACCATCATTGTCGCGATCGATCAGCAAATGGATAAGGCCAAAGCCGCTGGTGCCGATCCAGAGTGAACGGTCATTGTCCTGGCGGATGCTGTAAACGGAACCGAACTCGGCAGCGGATGACTTTTTGATCTCGTTCCATTTATAAAAACGTTGTTTACGTTCATCATAAACCCCGATACCGCGCCCGTCGGTGCCGATGTACACAAGGTCATCGGCGCCTTTCAACAACGCATAAACGGCATTGTTATCGAGAGAAGCGGGAGCGGTAAGAAAATGTCGCGGAGCCTGGTCACGAAGTTGCCGGAAATTATCCAGTACAAGGATGCCGTTGCCTTTGGTGCCGACCCAGAGGTTGCCGTTTACTTCAGTGAAGGAACGAACAGATCGGTTATAAGGTGTGCCGTTATCGGAAGTAGTGATGGTACCGAAAGGTTTGGTTTTGGGCCACAACTTTACGAGACCGCTGCCGTCGGTACCACACCAGAGAATATCTTCTGTGCCGGAAGCAAAAGAAGTAAGGCGGAGCTGATCAAACTGTCGTGACTGGTCACCCAGAAAATTATCGGGTTGAAAATTTTGATTATAGATACCGCAACCGCGTGTGGTCCAGGCGAGAAAAAAATGATTTTTATAAAAACCGATAGTAGCCAGCGGAGCGGGAAGTTGCAGTAAAAAATTGGTGCCGGGCGAAACAGGATCGACCTGCATCAACTGGTTTTGCTGATTGGTAAAAAAAATGCGGCCATCGACGGGAAAGAGTTGGCTCACATTGGTAATGGCATGAAAACCGGCTACGGGATGTAAAGTGGCGGCAGAAAAACCAAACAACTGCCCGCCTGCATCAAGCATCCACAAGCGATTGGCCGCGTCGATGGCCAGGTTGACAAGCGGTTGTGCATTTTTCAGGGGTAATTGTACCGGAATGAACTGATCGGTGGCTGCATAATAGCGACTGAGGCCGGTCTTTTGGCTGAGGCAAAAAACGTTGCCGGCGGTATCGATGGCGAGGGCGAATTCGTTTTCACTGACACGCGAGCGGCGGTACTGGTTATAAAAATAATGGGAAAAGCGGCCTGTCGATTTGGTATAACGTGAAATGCCTTCGATGGTGGTGATCCAGATATTACCCTCGCGGTCTTCGCTGAGTTTTTGGATTACGTTGCTGCCGATGCTGCGGTTATCGTTTTCGCGGCTGTAATTGAAGACGTGAAAACCGGAGCCATTGTAGAGGTTCAATCCGTCCCAGGTACCGACCCAAAGGAGATTGGAGCGGTCGGAGAAAAGGAAATTGATGGAACTGTTGGAGAGGCCGCTGCGGTTATCGTACTGTTGAAGGGAAAAAGGTTCGGTATCACCGGGCATAGCACTGATACGTGTGCCGGCCAGGGCAAGCGATAGCAGGATGGCAAGTAGGCGACGCATTGGCGTGAGTTGTAGGTGAGCCTTAAAGTGTGTTAAAGTTAGGTAATAAGTTGTGAGTGAAACAGCCGATATAGGTAATAAGTTTTAGGTGCTGGTTTTCCTTTGCGTCTTTGCTCCTTGTGCAGCTTTGCTTGAAAAGTCTCGGCCGCGGAATCTTTTTTGACTTTTGAATTTATAGGATTCCGTCTTTCTCTAATTGTTCAAAAGCCATGAGTACGCCGGGCACCTGTTGTGGTTGCAGGGCATAGTCGGTGCGGCTGAAATAGTGGAGGTCACCGATTTCGGCGGAGGCCTGGGGTCGAATGGGAACGAGGCAACGGAAACAGTCCTGGTGCATTTCGAGATTTTTTTCGCCGAAGGCCGGCGCTATGATATGCGTATACCATTCGAGTTCATGAGGGGCAAGCCGGAGGTTAAGTTCTTCGGCTATTTCGCGTTGAAGTGCGTTGAGAGCAGTTTCGCCGATATTGATTTTGCCACCCGGTAGGTACCAGGCTTGTTTATTGTTGCTGAAAGCGAGCAGGAGTTTGCGATCGTTGATAGCGATAAGTCCGGCGCAGGGAAGTGGGGTCATGACATAAAGATACGTGTGGCTGAAAAAAACGCCGATTCGTGCGTGATTTTCTCATTGTTGTGGTTGTGGTGCATGCTAGTTTTACATCCGAAGAAGGGATATATAGCAAAACGTCCCGGCAGAGGGCGGGTGTAAATCCTGCATGTGGCGCTCATCATACACATCGGATCACTGCCGGGACTTTTGCTACTGCTGGGGGAGGGGGATTTCCAATGATAATTGGAAACGTCGGATATTCGCGGTATAAAAAATAAACAAGGCGAAATGCAGGATTTGATAACGGGGAAACTTAAAGAACTGGCGGAAAAGCATTCAATCAAAATCCTTTATGCCTGTGAATCCGGATCACGTGCGTGGGGATTTCCTTCAACGGACAGCGATTACGATGTGCGTTTCCTTTACCGGCACAAACCGGAAGATTATTTGAGTATTTCAATGCCCGCTGACACGATCGACGTACCGGTAAATGAACTGCTGGATATCGGAGGTTGGGAATTAAGAAAGAGTCTTCAGCTATTCATGAAGTCGAATGCGCCTTTATATGAGTGGCTGCAATCCCCGATTGTTTATCACCAGGAACATGATTTTGCAGCATCTTTATTAGGTTTGGAGGAATACTATTTTTCTCCCCGGGCTGCGGCGCACCATTACATCTCTATGGCCAAAAATGTATGGAATGCAGAGTCAGGAGGGGACACGATGCGGCTGAAAAAATATTTTTATGTGTTACGTCCGCTGCTGGCTGCGCGCTGGATAGTGGATAAGCATACCTGTCCTCCTATGGAACTATCCTTTTTACGGGCGGAGATAGGAGAAAAAAAATGGCAGGATGAAATCGACCGGTTTCTTGCGGTAAAAAAAGACGTGACCGAGAAAGAAAGGATTAAACGGTCTGCAATACTTGACGAATGGATTCTGCATTCATTTGATTATTGTCGCGACAAAGTTGCGCATATAGTTGCAAAGCAGGTGAATAGAGAAATACTTGATGTTTTTTTCAGAAAGCAATTGGGATATGACATATGAAAGACTGATGAACGAACCTGAACATTTGCTCTTGAAATGTATCAGCGGTAGCAAGGCGTATAACCTGGATGGGCCTCAATCAGACACGGACCTTAGAGGAATATTCGTTCAGCCTAAAACTGAGTTGTTTGGATTAAATGTAATAGCTAACACTTGATCTTACAGTCAGGGCATTTTTTAATTTTCAAAAGGGTTGGATTAAATAAATTTAAGCTGCTGACGATGTTTCGTTCAGCAGTTTTTGTTTGGCCAAGTTAAGGGATTCTAAAAATGTTTGCATAGGCGTTTTGCCGTAGCAGTATCGGCCACTGTGAGGTCGCTCGTTATTGTAGTAGGTCAACCAAGTGTCGAGATCTGTCTGAAGTTGTTCGATGCTTTGATAGATGTTCTTTCGAAAGGTAATAGCGTAGAACTCATCTTGCATAGTTCGATGCAGACGTTCGCAGATCCCGTTGCTTTGCGGATGACGAACCTTTGTTTTGCTATGTTCAATATTCTCCAGACGTAAGTACAGCTCGTATTCATGATGATCTGGCTGTCCATTAAACTCAGTCCCGCGATCCGTTAATATTCGCACCATGGGTATTTCATACTCGTCAAAGAAAGGCAAGACCTTGTCGTTCAATACGTCGGCAGAAGTGATCGCATGCTTGCTGGTGTAGAGTTTGGCAAAAGCAACGCGGGAGTAAGTATCAATGAACGTCTGCTGATAAATTCGGCCAATACCTTTGACGGTGCCTACGTAATACGTATCCTGAGAACCGAGATAACCAGGATGTACGGTTTCGATCTCACCATGCGCTTCCTGTTTTTCTCTCTTGCGTTCCAGCGCAATTACCTGGGCTTCGGTAAGAATAATGCCTTCCTGTGCCACACGAGCTTCCAGGCCTTTTAAACGCTTGTCAAATGTTTCCAGGTCATGTCGTTGCCAGACACAGCGAACACCTGCTGCAGAAATAAAAATACCTTTCTTACGAAGTTCATTACTGGCCCGTACTTGACCGAAGGCTGGATAATCAAAAGCCATCTGAACGGCGGCATCTTCGATGTGTGGCTCAACGCGATTTTTAGGAATGGGCTTACGACGGCTGATCTCTTTTAAGGCTTCTTCACCACCGATCTCATACAATTCTTTAAGCCGATAGAATGTATCACGGCTGGTTCCCATTAACTTACACGCCTTAGTTACATTACTTAATTGCTCTGCCAGATTGAGCAGCCCAACGCGAGATTTGATTAACTTAGTTTCAGAATTCATAATCTGATTGTTTGGGGTTATTAATTTAGTTTGTCGTTACTCTAAATTAACCCCAACTGTCAGATTAAGTCTCAACTAATACAGATTAAATTATATACCACAGGTATCTAATCTCACCAATGATGAAACGTTTTTTGAAATAGGACGGCTGATTGAATTGCTGCTGAAAAACAACCCGTCTGTGCTGGAGTTGCTGGCCACTCCACGATCGCATGTACTTTTCCGGCACCCGCTGATGGACATGGTTGATCCGCAGCTATTTCTATCGAAATTGTGCAAGGATACGTTCGCAGGGTATGCAAGAACTCAAATGCATAAAGCGCGTGGACTTAATAAAAAGATGAATGTTCGGGAAGCTCCGGTGCGCAAGAGTGTAATGGATTTCTGCTGGGTATACTCAGATAACGCGATATATCCCCTGAATGAGTGGTTGCAATACCAGGGTATAATGCAGGAAGCTTGTGGGCTTAGTACAATGAATCATTTCAAAGATTGTTATAAACTCTTCATTCAACGGAACATGCCATTGAATGCCCGGTTGAACGGAATTGTCCGATCTGCCGGGAGCAATGACGTTAATACCAGCGAGATTTTGAAAGGAATAGTTCCTTCTGGCGTGCTCTATTTTAATAAGGATGGATATTCGATGCATTGCAGGGAATACCGTGAATACAATGAATGGTTGGAAAAGAGAAATGAGGACAGGTATAAAACCAACATGTCGCACGGCGGACAATACGATACCAAAAACATGATGCACACCATCCGGCTGTTGTCTATGGCGGAGGAAATTGCCAGGTTCAAACAAATCAATGTTTTCAGATCTGACAGGGAGTATTTACTTGGGATAAAAGCCGGAAACTATTCTTTTGACGAATTGGTCAAAATAGCGGATGAAAAAATGGTCCTTATAGAAGAGGCATATGATAAGAGTAGTTTACCAGAAGCACCTGACCCTGAGTTGGCCGAAAACCTGCTGGTAAGAATAAGGGAAGAGTTTTATCAACTTTAGATCATATCCCGGACTTTTCTGCTTTACTTTTCTGGTAGCGTTTCAGACATTCCCTGAGAAAGAAGATGATATAGCCAACAAGAAGCCAGAATAGAAAAGGCTCTAAGACACATTTTATCCATCCCCGATCCTGGACAAGGGCCGCAAGCCATATCGGAACGGGAAGTGCAAAACCTGTTTCACCGCCAACTGAACCAACAACCCCCGGCGCAACAAATATTGAACAGAGTGTTGCGTTGAATAAGTGCCGCAAAGACCAATGCCATTTACTGATGCGTTTTTGAATAAGCGACCAACTCATCAGTAATCCGAAAGGAACGAGAGTAACCAGAAGCAGGAAAAGGATAATGATCGTATCATCTGACATCTGTACAAAATATAAAATAGGTCCGTACCTGTAATAGTATAGACGCGATTTTGGAATAAATTAACGATCTACTCGGACTATTATCAACTCACACTTTTCAAAAATTCATCCGAGTTTTTCAAATGCATTTTCTGCTTCTCCTTATCCATTTTATCCCAAGAGGTCAGCAGCATGCCAAGCCGCGGTTGCCGTTGGAAAAAATCGCGGTGAGTGGAGAGGAATCGCCAGAAAAGTCCGTCCCATTTTTCCTGCCAATGGCCTTTGGTCCAGTTGCCCATTTTCATCAGGTAGTTGGAGCCGCTGATATAAGGTTTGGTGGTCATCAAACCACCGTCGGCAAACTGGCTCATACCATAAACATTGGGCACCATTACCCAGTCGTAAGCATCGATAAAAAGTTCCATGAACCAGCGGTACACATCATCAGGATTAAATTCGCAGAGCAGCATGAAGTTTCCCATTACCATCAGCCGCTCGATATGATGTGCATAAGCGTTGTTCGATACACTGCGGATGACCTGATCCAGCGGAGCAATGCCTGTTGTCCCGTTCCAGAATGATTCCGGGACCGGACGGTGAAAGTTCCAGAAGTGGCGTGTGCGCTGTTTTCGCCCTTCTCTTATATACACCAGCCGGATGAATTCGCGCCATCCTATAATCTGCCGCACAAATCCTTCCAGTGCATTTATGGGTATGCGCTTCTCCGTGCCCGCTTCCAGTGCACGGTCAATTACCTGCTGCGGTGTCAGCAAGCCGGCATTCAGCAAAGGAGATAGCACCGAATGAAACCATACGGCGTGCCGGCGGTCAATCGCATCTTCGTAATCGCCGAATAAAGCAAAACGATATTCGAGAAAATTATCCAGCCAAGCCTCCGCTTCGGCATGCGTAACCGGATAAAATCCGTCGGCATAACCAAACAATCCGTCAACAACGCCGTAGTTATCGTTGAAATGTTTCTTGATATATTTTATCGCTTCCGGAAGATAATGATTGTTATAAGGCATAGCCAGTACGGGAACAGCCTGAGTCTTTGGTAAACGTTTCCGGTTTTCCGTATCAAAACTCCATTTACCTCCTTCCGGTTTGCCCTCGCCGTCCAACAATATCTGCCGGCCTGTGCGCTGACCAATATAAAAGTCTGCCTGGTAATACCGGTTATTTTTCAACAAGCCATCCTGCCAGGGATCTTCGTTCAGAAAACCAGGACTCGCATAGCGGATCAATCTTATATTATTCATCTCACCTGCTTTGGTCAGTCTGCGATCCAGCCAGTCATCCACAACATCAGCTATGTGAATAGCGGATACTTTACCGTTCCATTTTTTGACAAGCAATCGTATGTCTGCCTCTTCACCAGCTTCAGTAATATGTACGGTGTAGCCTTTTTTCCGGAGAAAGTCCGCATAGTATTGCATGGAGGCGCGGTGGAATACGAGTTTCTTTTTATGGAAAGCGTATTGGTTGAAAAATAAGTGCTCTTCTACGAGCCATACTTCCCGCCCTTTCGCGAGTGCCGGATGTTTTTGAAATAGTTGATTGGGAAAGACAACGGAAATTTCCTGCATTAGGATCTTTTTGCCCTTTTTCTACGACAAAACTGAGTCCAAAAATACTCGTTGTTAATTAGCCCTGTTGCTTTCCCGGAAATCGACCTGCTTTGATTTATTTTTTACACTCAGCTTGCCTAGCGAAACGGACACGGTGATGTTAAGCGTACGGGAATCATAATAGGTATAGGCATACTGCGTATAGTCACGGAAATAACTCCGGCCGCGGCTGGCGCCGCTCCGCAGAATATCATTGCCGGTGACGTTAATAAAAATCCGGTTGCCTGGCATCGCAGCCCTTACACCGGCAGTAAGAAAATACAGATGCGGCGAATACTGATTTGCTGTACGTGAAGGAAAGGAGTGACGGAAGTTGACAAAACACGAGAGCATTTTATTGAGTTTGATCGTGTGATTCGTCGAATACGAAAGCTGACGCCCTCGCTCAGGTACAACCAAAGCATTTTCCGAAGACGACCACGACAGACTCCCGTTGATGTAGTTGTTGGTTTCCCACCAGGGACGGGGACGCAGATTCAAGGTGATCGTTACACCGGTATTTTGCTGACGCAGATAGTTGTAAGCGTTTACAATTTTATAAGGCGCATCGTACAAGGTGATATAACCATAGCCATTGACCAGGCGTTGCAGGTAAGTAGTGACCGAAAGTCCTTTTGTATGTGCCCAGCTCAACTCAAAGTTGTGATTGTAAGAGGGCTGCAGATAAGGGTTGCCGGTATAGTAAGTATAAGGACTGGCATACCACCTGGCCGGATTTACAGCCCGTAGCCCCGGACGGTTGATTCTTTTCGAATAGCTGAAGGTAAATGTGCCTTTACGGCTTGCTTTATAAGAAAGGTAAGCAGATGGGAAAAGATTGCCATAATCAGAGCGGTTTTTTTCTCCGGAGCTTAGAGAATGACCGGCAACAAACGAATGCTCATAACGAAGTCCGGCTTTGGAAGACCATTTTTTCCCGAATTCACGCTGCGCGCTTATATATGCGGCGAGATTGTTCTCGTTGTACTGAAATGTATTGCTCCGGCCCGGATCTTTCACGTACTCCTGACCGTTGAATAAAAAGTAATTCATGTCGGAACGGTTTTCGAAGCGTGTGAATTTTCCACCGGTTTCAAGGATCGTTTTGCCGCTGGTCCACAGCAGATCCGATTGCGCAGACCAAACATTGTATCGCAGACGACTGTCGCTTTTTATAAACGTCTGCCCGCCGGACTGATCGGAACCCGAAGCAAATCCCAGCAATGTTTGAGGTTGATTGGAAAAATAATTGATACCCGTACTGAGTTTGCGCCCTTTGCCACGCAAAGGCTGATCATAATAAATATTCAGAGATTGGGTTAAAACGGGATTTTCTGTATTGGTGCGAATGGATAAAACGGAATCGATCAGTGAGGCCGTCATATACACCGTTTTGTTAAAGATATTGACCAGCGATTTCGTCTTGCCGATATCATAGATAAAACCGACCGATGCTTTACCCAACTGGTAGTCGAGGCTGGCATTTACTCCTGCGGTTTGTGTACGGCTTTTCCGGGGATCACTGCTCAGGACCGAGTTAACGCCTTTTACATCCGTCTGTTCGTCGATCCAGGCCAGACTGGAAGTATGACGTAGTTTTAATGAAGCGCTCAAACGTGCTGAACGGTAGTTGACCGATGCGTTGTTAAACACAGAAACATAAGTGCGGATCATCGTGGAATGGCTGATGTTGCCATTCCAACCGGCATAAGCAGGTTTTTTTAGAATGATATTGATAATGCCGCTGTTGCCCTGGGCTTCAAAACGTGCTGGAGGCGTTGTAATGATCTCTATCCGGGAAATATCATCCGAACGGAGCGAGCGGAGATAACTTATCAGATCGGCACCGCTGAGCGGTAACAAACGATCATTTACCATAACGGTAACGCTGCCTTTGCCAATAATGGAAATTCCATTTTCATCAACCCGTACCAGCGGCGCGAGCGCCAGTGCCTGCGTAAGATCCGTGCCCGCGGCTGCCAGGGAATTTTCCACGTTGAAGATTGTCCGGTCAATCTTTCTTTCAATAAGCGGCTTGCTGGCGGTGACTTTCACCTCTCCCAATGCCAATACCTGTAAGCGGGTAAGACGTATACTAATGGATGTGTCGATGTTTAACTGAAAGTCCGGTGAGTAAGCAAACATGTTTTCATGTTCTGCCGATAAACGGTACCATTTACCGGCCAGGCCGGACAGGACAAAACCGCCCAGCGAGTCAACCGGTGATTGTGCGGCGATTTCTCCGCTTTTCTCCAGGAGCCGAACCACTACTGCTTTGTTAAGCAGATTGCCCGAGCTGTCGGTTACGCGGCCCGTAATTACCGGTTGCGCATTCAGCGAACAGGCCAACAGCAAAAGGAAACAGAAAGGGAAGATGGTTTTGCGGACGGTAGCCATTTGTATCATTTATCAGAATACCGGAAACTGACAAAATGGTTACAGCAATCAGTGTCAAAAACAAATTTTTATAAAAAGAACCTTTTTTATGTAACTATTTCCCCGGTTGGGAGTATTGATAGAAGGAATACGAAATACCACCAAATTTGAGGGAATTGACTGATACGGACCTGATGTTATCTGTGAAGGCGGGCGAGCTGGATAAACTAACCGGACTTTTTGACCGGTATCATCCTGCATTATACCAGTTTTTCTTTTATCATATCCGCCAGCAGCAAATGGCTGAAGACTGCACGCAGAATGTATTCTACCGCGTGTTGAAATATCGGCATAGCTATAAACCTCAAACATCCGTAAAGGCCTGGCTGTACAAGATAGCGCGTAATGTGTTGAAAGATGAATTGAAACAACAGCATAGGCATCGCTACGATCAGGACATTACCATACCGGGTGACAGGCAAAGCGCCGCCACAGCCGATGGTAAATTAAAAGAGAAAGAACAGTTGCGTTTATTGGAAGAAGCTCTCGGCCAGTTGGCGCCCGCAGACAGGGATATTCTTGTACTCAGCCGGTATCAGCAGCTTCGCTATCAAGAAATAGCAGAGATACTGCAACTGTCGGAAAGTGCCGTGAAAGTAAGGGTACACAGAGCTTTCAGGCAACTGCAATCATTTTACAGCAAAAAAGGAGTACTATGATTTGTGATAAAGAAAGTATCGTTCATTACCTGCATGGAGAGCTGCCGGCACTTCAGCGCAAAGAAATGGAAAATCATCTGCAGAGCTGCGCCTCCTGCCGTGAAGAGTTGAACGCCGCACTCAAACTATGGAACATGTTTGAGGAATTGCCGGTTGAACCACCATCTGCTAATATGGAAGCCGATTTCCGGCGAATGCTGAACGGATTTAAATATGCAGAGGCTCCGGCAAAGACGGGCATCCGGAAGCAATTAGCGTCTCTCCGCATACACTGGAGCTATAGTGTGGCGATGCTGATCATTGGTTTACTTACAGGATACCTGGTCAGCTCTACCGGTAACAAAAATGCGATGAGCGAACAGTTTGCTGCCTTGTCGGATGAAGTAAAAGGAATGCGTCAGACCGTCGTGCTTTCTCTTTTGCAAAATCCTGCGGCAACCGAACGGATTAAAGCCGTAGCCTACACGGAACAAGTTAACAGCAGCGACAAAAAAGTGATGGATGCGTTGCTCACCACACTCAACAACGACCCCAATATTAATGTACGGTTGGTGACGCTCGATGCGCTGGCGGTATTTGCCGAAGACCCGTATGTGCGGGAAGGATTGGTCCGCAGCATAACACAACAGGAGTCGCCGCTCGTTCAGTCTGCATTGGCTGATATAATGGTGAAACTGAAAGAGCAAAGGGCTTTGCAGGTCTGGAAAAAACAATTGTCAGAACCGGAGCTTGATGAGTACGTACGGAAAAAAATCCGTGCCAGTATCCAGGCAATCCAACAAACATCCATCTGATATAATTTTTTGCAAATGAATGGTTATAAAAAATTGCTGTGTGTACTTTTTCTTAGCCTTGCCGTTGTTGGATCGCGGGCGCAGGGTGTATTGAAAAATCAACAGAAAATTTCGCTCAACTCGCCGGGCAAACCGTATTCACTGGAACTAAACCTGCACTCGGCCTCGGTGATGATGAGCACGTATAATGGCCGGGAGATAATACTAGAGGTACGTGATGAGTCACGTGCGGCCGCTATTGATACGGCGAAAAAGATTTTCGCTTCTTCCTACAAAATCGAGTCCTCGCAGCAGAACAATGTAGTTGTGCTCACTAATACAAACAGTACAACGAAAATTATGCTTACGGTGAAAGTTCCGGCAAACCTGGCTGCAACAGTGAAGGTAAATGTCAAAAAAATAGGAGACGTTACGCTGGAAAATATCCGCGGAAACATGGAAGTGAATGCCAATATCGGTTCGGTTAAGCTCCTGAACGTAGCAGGCTCTGCCGTGTTGAGTACGGTGACAGGTTCGGTTCTCTGCTCCTTTGCCAGTATGGAATCTTCAACGCCAATGGCGTTTTCAACCTTGCATGGAGAAATCAGGTTGCAGTTGCCAGTCGCCACCAAAGCAAATTTCCGGATCAGGTCGGAAAAAGCAGTGCTGTTTACAGATTTTGACATAGACTTCGGCGCAGAGAAACCCCGCACAACCACACAGGGCAATAAAAAGAGAATTATTCTAAGCGGGCCAATGAATGGCACGATAAACGGCGGCGGACCTGGTATCCTGATAAGTAATTCCACCGGAAATCTTTTTATTGAAAAAAAATGAATGGCTTAGCGGTGCTATTTTTGTCTGATATTTAGAGAATAATTCAGATAACTATTTACCTGTGCTTTACACCATCCATAGTCAGCAATTGATCAAGGCGCCGCTCGATCGCGTCTGGGACTTTATGAGCAACCCAGCCAACCTGGCGACGATCACACCGGATTACATGAAGTTTACCGTTTTATCGGCGCCGGAAGAAAAAGTATTTCCCGGTCAGATCATCGAATATTATGTGTCGCCGGTATTCGGTATCCGTTTGCATTGGGTAACAGAGATCACACAGGTGAAGGACAAAGAATATTTCATCGATGAACAACGCTTTGGTCCTTATTCATTCTGGCATCACAAACATTTTCTGAAGGAAACGCCCGAAGGTACTATGATGACCGACATCGTTCATTATAAGTTGCCCTTAGGTTTTTTAGGAAGAATAGCGCATGGCCTTTTTGTAAAAAAGCAATTGCAGGGCATTTTTGATTTCAGGAAAAAGCAACTGGACGAGCTGTTTCGGTGAATGGTGAATAGTCAATGGTGAAAAGTGAATATGTTTGTTTGCTTGGTTCGTGAAGACACCACAACTGTTCGGAACGTTTATCACCAAGAGTCGCTTTTCATTTTTAAATGTAATGGCAACGTGAGGTATAAGTTAGCGCCCTTGTTGGTCTCCAAGTTGACGCCCTTGTTGGTCTCCAAGTTGACGCCCTTGTTGGTCTCCCGACCAACAAGCAAGCGTGAGGTTTCTTTGAGAGATTAAGGTCGATTTCGTACCTGACTCAGGGATGGTGAGGTCCGTTGGTCTGGAGACCAACGGTGGCGTGATGCAGGATTGACAGGTTTTAAAATTCTCCGAACAGTTGTGGTGTCTTCACGAACCAAGGCTGTTTTACTTATTACTTAAAACTCAATACTTCCTACTTCTTACTCCCATAAAGAAAATCCGCCACTTCTTTTTCCCGTCCATTGATAATCAACGACACCTTATGCGGCCCGTGATAATAAACACGTGTGGTGATCGGTTTGAAATTATGCTCACGTGTCAGCGTCACCGATTCACCGGCAGCATAACTGCGCTCGCTGATCTTGAAAACCTTGGGTGATAACTGACCATTTGCGCGTAAAAAATGAACAGCATACTCCAGGCGGATCGTTACCGGCTTTTTAGTTTGATTCTGTACACTGAAACTAAACTTCAGCTTATCATGTTCTTTCACTTTCGGTGTGCGGATCGTAAAGTCCTGCCAACCGATACCTTTATCATCTAAGCCGAAATAAGCAAGTATTTCCGGATGTCCTTTTTTCAACAAAGTCCGGCTGCCATGGCGGATGATGCTATCGGTTTCGGCACTGATATTTTTCCAGTTTTTGGCAAATTGCAACACCACATGCGGATGATCTTTCGCTATATCATTGATGTGATTCGCCACGCTGCGGCGAACCCATTCATGCGGGTCTGTTTTTAAATTTTCCAATAACGGAAATAACGGAGCCGGATCGGCTTTCAAAGAAGGGATGGCTATTGCCCATGGCAAACGCGGACGGCTGCCTTCACTCGCCAGCCGCCGCACTGCATAATGCGGATGCGTGGACCAGCCGGTCATCACCTCGAGCATGCGTTGCCCATATTTCAACAAAAAAGGACGCACAGCAAATTCCGCACTGATGAATTGAGTGATCTCTTCCAATGCTTCCGCGGATGCATCGAAATGATCAAGGCCGTAAGTTGCGATATAATCAGGGAGAAACATGAACTCCAGGCCGCCATTCCAGCCGTCTTTGCGAAGCTGGCGGATAAGTTTCGTTATTGTGCGGGCGGCCGCAGGGAATTTTTCTGGCAGGTACTCATGCAGCGTCGCCGTAGTATGCTGCATTCTTTCCTTCCATTCCATTCCGGCAAAGTTTTTATTCATCACCTTGCGTGTGAAGGAAGCCGCATTGTTGCCGGGCCGCACAACTGCAAGGCTTTTGGAAAAACGGTCGTAAAATTCTTTGGAGTAGATGTCTTTGATGAGCGCCATAACGATGATATTATCTGGCGCAAAATTCGGTCGTTTTATGAAAGCGTCAAGGATGTTTTTTGCGGTCTGACGATCACACCCGCAACAGGCCGCGGAATCCGCGCGCAGCATAATACGACTCTGCACCGTTGTGGTAAACAAATACATGACCATAGCGCCAGTCGCCGAACAAGGCGCCTTTCAGCTTTCTGATATCGGGAGGTGTAACGATCCAGCTCGATGTTTTGGTATCAAACTTCCCGAGCTTTTGCAGCTCGCGGTATTGTTCTTCCGTCAATAATTCAATTCCCATTTCCTCAGCCATACCTACAGCACTGTGACTGGGTTTATGCTCTTTTCTTGATTCCAGCGCTTCGTGATCATAGCAAACGCTTCTGCGGCCCTTGGGACTTTCGGCGGAGCAATCAACAAAAAGGAATTCGCCTGTTTTTTTATCGTAACCAATTACATCCGGTTCACCTTCCGTACTTTCCATTTCATCCAGCGACCGGAGTTTGCCGGGATTAGCTTCCAGCTTCGCTTCTACATCGGCCCAGGCGATTCCTTTGTGGCGTGCCATATTTTTTTCAAAACGGGTTTTTAACGCGCGAAGCAATTCCTTGCTCTGTTCGGCGGGTAACTTTTTGTTAGGACTCATGGTTCATTTGTTTGAAAAGTAGAGATGAATTTACTGCAGATCAATTGGAATTGGTAGCAATTCTTCTATTGGGCGGGCGAAAATACCACGACAAAACAGTCAGTGCGATCAACAACAGTCCGGGACCGATTTCTTTAAAAGAATCGTTCATGATAATATGTGAAACAACGGCGCCCGACATCACAAAGAAAAAACCGGCATAAGCCCATTCTTTCAGCAACAGAAATCCGGGAACCAGTACGGCGATGACGCCCAGGATCTTCCAGGCACCGATAATCGTAAGCAGGTAAGCCGGGTATCCGAGATGCGTGATGCTGTCGAGCTCCTGCTGGTGATGCAGGAGTTGCACGATGGCTGTGGACAACATGCCCAAAGCAAGCCATGCCGTTGCGATCCAGTAAATGAGCCTGTTACGTTTTTCGATTTTCATAGTTGGTAGTTTAATCGTTTAATCCTTTTCCCTGCATGATCTGCGGAATCGCCTTTTCTATTCTCGACTCGCGTGTTTTAGATTGCTTTGGCGCTGCGAAATGCAGCAGGTAGGCGCGTTGGCGTCCGGGAGTCAGGGCTTCAAATGCTTTTTTGAGCGAAGCTTTTTTGTCGAGTTTTTGCTGAAACTCCTCCGGAACTTCATAAGCCGCAGTCTTTTTCAAAGGCACTTTCAATCCGGCACGTTCTATCTCGATGGCTTCGTACACGTATGCTTTGATAGCTGTTTTATGACTGGTCACTTCTTTGGCATCAGTAAAGCGAAACTGTCTCGCGGCCTGCACATTTTTCGACTGTTGAATAAGCAGTTGCTGTTCATCGCGAAGCAAAGCGCCTTTGAAAAACAAGAGTGCACAATATTCTTTGAATGTATGGATCAGCACGATGTTGCTGCCTTCGGACATATAGCAGGGGCAACCCCACTTCAAGGCTTCGTTCAGGCCGCAGTCAAGTACAAGCGTACGAAGACGGGTGATGGCATCCTGCCATTTTTCTGCTTTATCAAAATAAAAATCAACGTCCGGGTTGATTGCATGGTTTGCCATAAAGATTATTTTAATTGGCTGACAACTTTCTGTAACTGGTCGTGTGCCATATTGATGCCATAGGCAAATGGCAGCTTCAGCATTTCATCGCGGTGGGCATTGGAACGGTATACTATGTGCATATTGAGCCTGCTGGTGTCGTCACTAACGGCTTCGAATTCGAGGAACTCAAGTTGAACTTCAAAACCTGCGTTGTCCATTTCAAAAGTCCGGACGATCCGTTTGTTTTCGACAAACTCGTGTATGGTGCCGTTGGCGCTGAACAAAATATTTCCTTTGGCATCAGATGTCTGGAACTGCCAGCTACCATGTTTTTTATTCTCCAATTTAAGCACTTTGGTACCCATCCATTGTTCAACGATTTCGGGGTCCTGGTAAGCTTTGAACAGCAGATCGAGTGGAAGATCGAATTCGCGGGTAATCAGCAGATCGGAGCGGCCTTCTTCGGCGTGGACTTTTGTTTTTTGTTCCATATAATAGCTTTATTTCGGTTTGTGTTTTTTCATGATGGCTTCCAGCTTGTTGAAGCGATCGTCCCAAAGTTTGCGGAAGGGTTCGATGAACGCGGCTATCTCTTTTATTTTTTGTGGATTCAGGTGATAATGCATTTCGCGGCCGTTTGGTTCCTGTTCGATCAATTCGCATTCGATGAGTATCTGCAGATGTTTGGAAACGGTGGGGCGCGCGGTATCAAAATTGGCCGCTATAGCGCCGGCCGTCATAGATTGCGACGTGAGTAATAAAAGAATTGCTCGTCTTGTCGGATCGGCGATTGCCTGGAAAACATCCCTTCTCAGATTCATTGTGTAGCTATTTGACTACAAATATAAATGTAGTTATTTAGCTACGCAAATTTTTTCTCCGGGCTTTTTATCTTTACCCGAAATACGATCAGATGAATCTCCGGTATTTATGGACAGGCTTTGTTGCAGCAATGGTAATTTATTCATGCGGTACTTCGGAAGTTTTGCACCAAACACGTGTACCGTCAACAGATACGTTTGCAAGACAGCAGAAAGTAATGGCATTGCGATCAATACCGGTGGAAGTGTTTGACAGTCTTGTTTTTGAAAATAAAAGCGGCCGCCTGCCGTACCGGTTTCTTCGGGCGCCGGAACCGGGCGCAAAAAAATATCCGCTGGTGATTGTATTTCACGGATCGGGTGCGGTGGGAACGGACAATCGCGGGCAGGTAGGCATATTGGCAAAGTATTTTGCGGATTCGCTGAACCGGCGGGCTTTTCCGGCGTTTGTAATTGTGCCGCAGTTTCCATCACGGTCATCCAATTACGTAATGGACAGCGCGCGTGCTGTGTTGCGATCAATCATGCAGCCCTGCGGGGAAATGGCCCTGGCGTTGATCGATCACTACCGGCATGATCCGCGTGTCGATACCAACCGCATCTATGTAGTTGGATTTTCGATGGGTGCATCGACGGTCACGAATGTGATATCGCGGCATCCGGAGTGGTTTGCTGCAGCCATTAGTATATCGGGCATTCCGCAATTTGACCAACTGGATCGTCTGCAAAAATTTCCGTTAATGCTGATACACGGAAATGCTGACAATGAAAACCCGATTGACAGCGACCGCCGCTTTTTCCGGGAGATCAGCCAAAAGAAAAGTGCAAAAACAAGCCTGATCGAATACAACGGTCTTGGACATAATGAGATGCAGCAGGAAATTGTTACGAGAACAAATTGGGCGGAATGGCTTTTCGGGCAGGTGAATAAGTCAATCAGTGAATAGGTGAATAGTGAATTGGAGACACCTATTGCCAGTCTCATACCTAAAACTTATTACTTAGTACTTATAACTTAATACTTAACTATGGAAATAAAATTTGAAAGAAACGAACGCAATCATCAGGCATTCGACCTGTATGAAGGAGGGGAGAAGAAAGGTGAAATGGAAGTTGGTATTCACAACAACCTGTTGACAGTTTACCACACCGAAGTATTTGCCGGAGGCGAAGGCAAGGGCTGGGCGAAACTAATGCTCGATGCCATGCTTGCACATGCGCGTGAAAACAACCTGAAGGTGGTTCCGCTTTGTCCTTATGTGCTGGCGCAATTCAAACGCCATCCCGAGTTGTATGAGGATGTGTGGCAGAGAGAATAATGTGAAAATGTGATAAATGTGAAGATGTGAAAATGCAAAACAATAACACATTTTCACATTCGTTGGAAGTCATACTCTCACTTCGTAAACGCTATTATCGCCTCCACCAGCTCCTGGCTTAAGGGCAGATCAGCTTTTGTATAAGTCACCAGATTTGCTGCGCGATCGGCCGGTGCATCTTTGAGGATGTGGTTCATACTGCCGATGATCAGCTTTTTTGAGGAGGGTAGTGCCGAGTGTAAGGATTCTGCATCGGCAATGGGCACCTGCACATCCGTACCGCCGCCGATGATCAGTACAGGCATTTTCATCTTTTTAATTTCTTCACGCGGGTCGAAGCGTATCCAGGAAATGAGATAAGGTTGCAGTTGCGGGTTGAAGATGGATTGCAGTATAGGCGGCACCTCTTTAACCGTATTGCCATTTTTAAGACTGTCGAGAATGTTATTGATCTTATTGCCCATAATGGGCAATTGTTGTTTTAGCTGACGCGATAAGGTATAGTTGATCGGCTCGCCTGCGCCGCAGAGCGAAATAAAACCTTCCGCTTTTTCTTCCCGCGCGGCGATCATACCGATCAGGGAACCTTCGCTGTGGCCGGCGACAATCACTTTTGACACGCGCTTGTCTTTGTGCAATTCCTTTACGAGCGTAGTCGCATCGCTGATATAATCATTGAACAAGGCTGAAGTGGCGGGCGGATTGAATGAACTGCTTTCGCCGACGCCGCGTTTGTCATAGCGGAAAGAGCCGATGCCGTTTTTCGCCAAAACTTCTGCCAGCAGGCGATAGGAGCCGGCGGTCAGCAGGGGAATACTGTTCCCGTTTCTGTCGGTGGAACCGCTGCCAGCGATGATCATTACAACGGGAAACCTGGTTTTGTTGTCTGGCAACATCAATGTGCCATAAAGCTTGCCACCGTTTACGTCAATTGCTTTCTCTTCTTCTTTAAATGCAGAAATTACCAGGTTTCGTTCTTTACTTCCCGATACGAAGAAACCTACGATGCCCTTGTCGTTGAAATTAATAGCAAAAACAAGGATGGCTTTTTCAAAAGTGCCGTCTACTGATATGGAAGCGTCGTTGGCGGCGGAACTGCTCGACACCGATTCGCATTTGCCATAAGCCGCGGAGATCTGCTGCCAGGCACCTTGTAGTACAGGGCCGGAGAGCTTGCCCGCTACTTCCGGCGCAACCAGGGTTGCTGCAGAATCTGCTTTGTTATTACTGAGCCATTGCATGAAGCGCACCGCTTTGGTTTTATTATCGGATTGCGCAATTGCAACAAAGGGCAGGCATAAGGCGATGAATAAGAATAAACGGATTGTCATGCTAAAAGATTTGTTGCTGGTATCAGCCATTCAGACGAATATCCCATTTTTTTCCGTAAGAGCAATCCGTTAGTCGGCAGGAAAGGGGAAGCGGTATTGACGGACACTCGGTTCCTGCAACATTTCTTTCCTGTAACGCGGCGTAACTTCCATGTCTGTGAATGTTTTGTCCTCCAATACCGTTTGCTCTACCAGGGCCAGCACCTTAACAGTGGCGTCGACGCCCGTCCTGAAATTGTCATTGCTCAGGCAGATAAAATAACGCCCCTGTGATAAGGCGGGGTGCGTGATCTTCTCCACTCCGCCGGGACCTTTACCATTTCCGTAGTGGCGATAAGTCTGGTTATTGATAAACAAATTACGGTTATCCTCATCGGTAATAGCATAGATCACATCTTCGCCTAACGTAGGAATAATGAGTTCTGTAACGACTCCTGTAATCAACGCCCCTAACGGAGTTAAGGGGGCAGTCTGTATTGCTACTTTTTGTACAGCTCTCAGGTTTTTCTCCAAGGCCTTACGTGCTTCGTCTCCCACGGCAATCCAGTAAGCCCAGCCAATGACCCGCTTCCGGTTATTGGGAAGATTGGTATTCACCGGGAGTAAAAAACCAATGCTGGTCGTATTTCCATTTTCGTTGGTTCTTGAATGCACCCGCTGTATCTTATCAATGATCAGTTCTTCCAGCGTATCTTTTCTAACCACTACTTTTCTCACAGTCTGATTATAAACTGTGTCATAACGCTCTATTATGCGCAACGGACAAGCGTTTATCTGCTATTTTTTCGATTTTGAACTTCGCAAATTTTGACACGTTCGGATTCGAGGATTTCAATCTCTTTGAGGTCTTTCTTATTTATTTCAGAAAAATTGACAACTATATATTAGTTGGGGCAAGATTACAGAAAGCATAAGAAAAGAGGCGGAAATTTATCCGCCTCTTTTCCTTTACCGATCTATTTTTGATACTCCTGTAAATCTTCAAGATGAGCATCAAGAGTCGTATACAAAATGATTGTATCTACATCATTCAATTGGGGGTATACATATACGTCGTAATCGTTTCTACCACCTAAATTTAATAGCGATAAAGCTGTTGCATTATCAATCTCTCTAACATACATTTCCCTGTACACACTGGTGTGATGTTCGACTGTCCCAATTACCAAGCTTCCAACGACTTTACCATTTGGTTTTCCATGTAAGTACATATCTGTTCCTATTACATGAGCATTTGCTTGTAGTAATTTAAATGCTTCCGAATAATTCATAACTAAAGTTTTAAAATAGGGCGGTTTGCAGCCCGCCCCCATGAAAAATTAACATGCTTTCTTTAGCAGCAGTTTTTGAACATAGTCAAGTGCCAATGGATCCTTCCCTTCAAAATATTTTACAGCATTTTCAGGAATCCATCTTTCATGCACATATCGAATAAATAGCGGCAAGACCTCAATTGGATACATACAAGCGTCTACCGTGCGACCTCCTGGAAACGTATGCTCATACGTTGTGTGCTTATCCCACAGGTCAGAATGATTCTCACGAAGAAACTTTGCGAAACCTCTACCTACTGAAATATCGGGCATCATGTCTTTCCCCGTTATACCTTTATCGGGGATTGAGTAGCCTTCCTTTTCTAATGCAGCAAATAGTCTAACAAACAATTCCGTTATCACCGAAAAGTGAGTAGATGGAATTTTATGAAAGTTGTCTGTAAACCTTTTCAGGAAATTGGGATGCTTAGATCTGTCAATTCCAAACCCTCCAGTTTTCCTGATAGTAGGTAGAACCTTCTCCATTACCCATTCTTCAAATCTCTCAGCCGAAGGAAGCTGTGATTTGAAAACCAATCTGTAAACATTTGATTCATTAATCAGCGTAACCTTCTGAATACCACGAGAAGTAAGGATATCGTATTTCACGATACCCTTTTGTTTGCAATGACGTTGTACGGCGTAAGAAGCGTTTGAGTAGCCCAAACTCTTTGCCACGTCACTTGATACAAACCAAATCTCATCATTAATAATGACGGTTCTAATTTCATCCAAGTGCCCGTCTTCTTGGAATTTAAAAATCTTCAACTGCATTTATTTGTTTTTTATGCATTGAAACTCCGCACGGCATTATTGCCACGTTTTACGGGGACTCACCTATAACCCGGGTGACCTTAAATAAAGCAGGGAAGAAAATTTGGAGAGGGAGGGTTAACTTCTTACTTTTGCAGCAGAATAACCTTCATCTATTGTCAAACAAATTTTCTTAAAGCCCCGCGGCCTGCAAGCCTTGGGGTTTTTTTATTGCTTTTCCGTGACAAAGATATTTTATTATTAGGGTGAACATCAAATCATAACTAGCTATTCTTATAAAAAAAAATCCGTATAAATACGAGTTTATATCGTATTAGTTTGTTTATCAAAAAGTTAAATGTGTTTATAATATCTTTATGTTTCGTATAATTACTACGTAAAACGCGCAAAAATTCGTTGGGATAGGCGATGCATTTCACGCTCCACGCCTAATCCTTATAGTTTGTTCGGCTCAATTCTCCGTCTTTTCATCAGTGCCACGCGTTATCCATTGGCTTAGCTTCATTACATGAGAATTCAGATATTAACCGCTATAACATGCCTATTGGCTTTATGAGTGATTATATCCGTCTTGCTTGCCGATAAGTATGTTCTGCCTAGCTCGCTATTGAGTGGTCAATAATAGGAACGCTAATCTTATTAGAACTACCCTTCAAACTCGATAAAAAGAAGTAGTCATTTAACTTTGTCCCAACTAATATGTAATTGCCGAAAAATTGAATACAACCTGGTCTCCGGCGGCAAAAGCAAATAAAAGTTCTTCGCTGCTTTTTGCGCTGATCTTGATTTTCTGATCCGTAACCTCTACGGGCTGCTGCGCATTTACGGATGTAATGATGACAAAACTACAGATAGCTGCCAGGTTCCTGGCAATGACGGTAAGGAGTGACATAGTATAAGGTGTTAAGCGGCTAAAATACCCTGTATCCCGATTGGTGACACCAGGGTTTTTTCCGGTTTTTCTGTCCCGGCTCATGCCTCTGACAGTTATCTTTGCACGCAATTCGAAAAATACCGGTTATGAACTACACCACTTTGCAATCCGCCATTGAAGCGGAGCGGAATAAAATCATTCATCATCCGCTTTATGCGCATTTACAGGATCTGAAAGACCTTCAGACATTTACACAATACCATGTTTTTGCGGTGTGGGATTTTATGAGTTTATTGAAAAGTTTGCAGCGCCATCTTACCTGCGTGGCTAATCCCTGGCTGCCTGTAGGTTCGGCTAATACCCGTTTCCTCGTCAATGAGATCGTGACCGGCGAAGAAAGTGATGTGGACCAGGAAGGCAACCGCATAAGCCATTTTGAATTATATATCCGGGCTATGCAGGAAATGGCTGCCGATACGACGGGCATTTCCAATGTAATAGGAGTATTGGCTGCGGGTAAACCGGTAAGGGATGTTATCAATAACGAACCCCTGCCACAGGCGGTAAAAGAATTTTGCGGATTTACCTTCGATTTGATCGAAAATGCTCCGGTACATGTGCAGGCGGCTGTGTTTACCTTCGGACGTGAAGACCTGATCCCCGATATGTTTCATGAAATGGTGACGCGTTTATCAGAAAAATATCCCTCCGAGTTAACTACGTTCCGTTATTATCTCGAACGCCATATTGAAGTAGACGGCGATCATCATAGCAAACTTGCGTTGCAAATGGTGGAAGAACTTTGTGGTGAGGACAGTCAACGCTGGCAGGAAGCGACCGAAGCCTGTGTAAAGGCGCTTACGTTGAGAAGGAAATTGTGGGATGCCGTGGCGGAGAGTTGTAAGTAGTAAGTTATAAGTATTAAGTAAACAGCCGACCTTTTCACCATTGACGATTCACAATTGCTTCGTTATCTCCTTCACCTCCATCACTCCTTCTTTCCTCCAGATCTCTTTTCCATTTTTATAAAGGATAATGGTGGGAAACGAAAGCACCTGCAATTGATCCATTAATGCATCCTGTCCGCTGCCATCGAGGCGGATCACTTTTACTTTTGGGTATTGTTGTTCGATAGAATCGATCACCGGAGCCATCTTACGGCAAGGGGGACACCAGGGAGCGCCAACATCCACCAATGCCAGTCCTTTGGCAGGAATGCGCGACAGGTAGTCTGCATAACTCATTTGCGGGATAGCTTCTGCCTGCTCCACAGGTTTATTGGCTTTTTTCCAGGCATTGATACCGCCTTGCAGATTATATACGGTAAAGCCTTGTTCACGGAGCCACTGCGCAGCGGCACTGCTGCGGCCACCTACCAGGCAGTAAACATATACAGGCTTTTGTTTGTCGAGACTTTGCACACGCTCGCGAAACTGATCGGGCTGATTCCAGTTGGCTTGCAATGCATGTTTCAGGTGGCCGGAATTATATTCCTTCGACGTGCGTACATCCAGTAATTGGATAGTTGTATCAGCGACTTTTTGAGAAAATTTTTCTGCGTCGAGTTCGGACTGAGCACAAGCCTTTGCCGCAGGCAGAGCCATAAACAGGATAAAAAGGAAGCGTAAAAACATACCGCAAAGATAACTCATGCCGCAGGAATGCTGCGGTTGTATTTATTTCTATACTCGATGGGAGACAGGCCCGTTATCTTTTTGAATGTGAGGCGAAACGCTTTCGGATCGGCGTAGCCAACACTGTACATCACTTCGTTTACGTTTTCTCTTGAAGACTCCAGGCTTTGTTTGGCCGCTTCGATCTTTACACGCTGGATATATTCCACCACCGTGTTCGATGTTGCTTTTTTGAAACGGCGCTCGAGGTTGCGCCTGCCAAGCGCCAGCATATCGGCCAGTTGATCAACAGTGATCCGGTCCTGGAAATTTTTTTCAATGAACAACTGTGCCTGTTTAATGGAATCGTCTTCGTGATCTTTCTGCCCGCTGAACATAATGAAGGGCGACTGGCTGTTGCGCTCGATATCCACCTCAAAAATTTTCGAAGAGCGGAGCGCCATTTCCCTGCCGGCAAATTTTTCTACGAGGTATAAAATAAGATTGAGCGAAGAATAAGCGCCGCCGCTGGAATAAATACCGTGTTCATCCGTAATGATCTTATAAGGTTGAAGGTTTACCTCCGGGTACATTTTTTTAAACTCATCTGCCGAAAGCCAGTGCGTGGTGCAACTGCGGCCATTGAGCAAACCCGTTGAAGCAAGAATGAAGGCGCCGATACACAGCGACACCAGTTCTGCGCCGTTTTTATATTGACGCACCAGCCAGGGGATCATGGCAGAATTGGCCTCCACCACTTTTTGCATATCACCGTGTACGGCGGGAATAATGATGAGATCGGTCTGTTCGATCTCCTGGAATACTTTATCGGGGTGGATGCGAAACAGGCCTTTGCCCACGGAGGTTTCGCGCGTAAGGCCCGCCAGCTCTACTTTGAAAAGGGGAAGGCCGCCGCGGGCTTCCACGGCTTCGTTTACTTTGGAAAACATTTTATACGCAGCTTCAATATTGCTGAGGCTGGTTTCGCCCTCGGGAATGAGGATGGTAATCTTTTTCATCTACCAAAAGTACCGGCTGCGACAGTCGCAATCAACCCCTGTAATGGCCGTATATACCCCCTGTAAAATGCCTTTCAAGTGCAAAAAGCGTAGTAGTACGGTTTTTTATAAGGCTGTTTCCGATAAACTTGCCGCTGTAACTTAGTGATGCCCCAAACTTTATCCAATGGATTTGCATGAGCGAACACTATACCAGGCCATACTGATCACGGCCTGCGTGATTGGTTGTTGCCTGATTATATTTATGGCAATCATGGTAAGGCTGCACCGGCGTTATGTACGGTTGCAGCAAAATCGCACGGAAGTGGAGATTGCCATCGTGGAAAAGGAAAGACTGCGGATCGCTTCCGATTTGCATGATGATCTTGGCCCGTTGGTATCGGCCATCAGGTTTCAACTGGAAGAAGTGGAACCGGCTACTAATGAAGATCATTTACTGCTGGAAAAATCCCGTAAGCATCTAGATCATATACATGAGCGGTTGCGGGTCATTGCGCATGACTTGTTACCGGCGGTATTGATCCGCAAAGGCGCTACCGATGCGATCGTAGCATTTATTCATGCTGCCCAGGAATCATTTCCGGTAAAAATAAATTTAACCGTCAACCCATTACCGCCACTTTCGCAGCAACAATCCATTCAGCTATTTCGCATGGTACAGGAGATCGTACACAATACGGTACGCCATGCAAGGGCATCAAAACTTGACATTCATTTTTTTGTAAAAGATAAACTGGTACATCTTTACGGAGCAGATGACGGTTGCGGCTTTCATGAACACATTATCAATAACAGCAGGCAATCCGGCCGGGGTTTATATCAGTTATTTCACAGGGCGGAACTGCTTGGCGGATCGTTTTATTTAACAACATCTCCCGGCAAAGGCACTTCGATAACTATTACGTTTCCTGTAAAGTCAATTGATACAAATGAATAATTATCCTGTCACCATTCAAATAGTGATGGCCGATGATCACGAGATTTTCCGGGATGGATTTGCTATTCTGTTCAGACGCGTGCCGGATATCGTGCTGATCGGCAGTGCATCGAATGGCCGGTCGTTGATGAACCTGGTGGAAACGACGAAGCCGGATGTGGTGCTGGTAGATATTGAAATGCCGGAGATGGACGGGATAGAAGTAACGAAGCTTATCCGGGAGCGGTTTCCCCAGATCGGTGTTATTGCGCTTTCTTCCTACGATAATGATGTATTGGTGATCGATACCATTAAGGCGGGCGCACAGGGATATCTGTTGAAAAACGCCAGCAAGCGTGAAATCCTCGAAGCGATCCGCGCGGTGCATCAGCAGGAAAACTATTACTCACCACATATTGCGCAGCGGCTGACCAGATTTATTGCCACCTCGCGTTTTGACCCCCATAATCCGCTGGCCTCGGAAATACGCTTCTCTGAGCGGGAGCAGGAAATCATGCGGCTGATCTGCAGCGAGCTCTCCAACCGCGACATATCGGAAAAGCTGTTCTTAAGTATCCGCACGATCGAGGGATATCGTTTACGCATAATGGAAAAGGCAGGTGTGCGCACGGTGGCGGGGCTGGTAGTGTTTGCGATCCGTAGGGGGATTTTTAAGTTGTGAATGCTGCGACTCTCCCTTGATTCGTGTATACACGAACCAAAGGTGTAGGATAATTTAGTCGCTCCGGGACCACGGCTGTTTTACTTACTACTTTCGCTGATGCCATCTCTCTCAATTAAGAAATTTTTTACAAAAAAATTTAGCAAAGCAGTCTGGCCTTTGTGTATATTTGTGAACGGCAGATAAAGCCTGAACAAGCGTGACGACCATCTGGGTTATCATAAGTGTACTGTAAGTGCACCGCCTTCAGGGACTGCCTTTTTTTATGCCCATACAGTACTACTACGAATGCACAGCCATATTTACATGGATGAAAGCGGCGACTTAGGCTGGAAATTTCATTCACCATACCGACAAGGAGGATCAAGCAGATTCCTGACAATTGGTTATTTGATCAACCCAATCACACATTGCAATATTCCCAAACGTCTGGTCAGAGATTTTTATAACAAATTCAATTTTAATACAAAGGTTGAAATAAAAGCTTCTGATCTGAAATCGCATCATAAAGAGTTTATCTGTAAAGAAGCGATAAAGATGGTAAATAAGTACCCCGATTTCAATTTAGGGGCAATCACTGTCCGGAAAGAAGGTGTAAATGCCGGATTCAGAAGAGATGGGAATTCTCTTTACAATTACATGATGGGGGAGTCGCTTCTCGATCATATTGACCTGCACGAAACATGTAAAATAACCAGAGACTACCGGAACGTCAAACGGTTAAGCGGAAGCAGTTGTATTGATTACCTGCAGACGCTTACTTTCTACCATAGGAATAAAGAAACATTTTTGAAGGATAATCCAACACATAGTCATACGGACGACGGTATTATCTTTATCGACTGGATAACAAACATCGTCTGGAGTAAATATGAAGACAAGCAATCCTCCTGGTGCGATCTACTTACCGGTTCAATTAACGAGAAGCAATTGTTTTTTAATTAAGGCCTAAGCGTGATTGTTCCTTGGGTATGTATACACGAACCATGGGTATGAAAAACCTATCACCTAAAACCTTACACCTTATACCTTAAGCCTTACACCTTACACCATTCACCTTCCCCTCCGGTTTCCCCTACCCAATTTTCCCCATCGCGTTTCCACGAATGTTTTCCTCATTGTTTTGCGGGTGTTTTCACCTTACTCATTTTTTAATCAATTGAATAGCTGTTGCTTCAGGCTTGTAAGTCCGCAGTAACAACAACCGCATTAATACGTACTGTTCTCATTTCAGCATACAGGTGATTTTATTCGTCTTATCGACGTATGTTTTTTTTACTCCGCCGTGTTCTATATTTGGTCAGACCGCCAGTCACGGCAACCATGTACACTCCGCTTTCCGGAGACCATGAACCTTCCTCATCGCCGGGCGGAAGTTTAAACCTTTTGTTATGAAAATGGCCGCTGCTTTTACTGCTCCCATTTCTTCCGAGGCTTCCCTCCGGCCGCACAGGGCTATTTATCTCGTGCGCAACCAATACGCCAAGAAGCCAAAGAACCCTGTGTAAGGAGCATCCTTCCTGCTCCTGATTTATTGATCTTAAAATTTTAGGCAAAATGAAAACCTTGTTTTTCGTCCTGGGCATCCTATGCCCGGCATTGCACCTGCATGCCCAACCACTCACTATTGGCGATACCTTACACTGGCAACCCGCTGTTGTTTACAGCAAAGGACAGCCACGTGCCTTCACGGGCAAAGATCAGCCGCTACTCCTTGTTTTTATCAACCCCACCTGCGGAAGCTGCGACCAGCAGTTGCGTTATCTCGACAGCATCGGTTCCTCATTGCCCGCTTCCTTACAAATTATTGCAGTAACGCGTTATACCTATCCGGAACTGCAGAACAAATTGCTGACACCTGCCCTGCTTCGATCCCCTCATCTTTCTTTTTTAACAGCCGATACGCTTTTACGAAAGCGATTTCCTTATTATCTCGTTCCCCATCTCGTATGGATCGGACATTCAGGGCGGGTGGCAGCAATTACAGGCGCCAAAGAAGTAACACCTGCTGCGCTCAATGAGCTTACCGACCGAAAGACGATCAATCTTCCGCTAAAAAAAGACTTCATAAACTTTCAACGCGAGCAACCTTTCGCTACACAGGAAGAGTTACTGCTTCTTCAGCCGCCGTTGATCAGTTCTTCTTTGTTGCCTTATGCCGAAGGTTTGGCAGACGGCGTAGGCAGGCATTTCCTTTATAATAATTCAGTACGTCGCATTTACCTGATTAATGTGACGCGGAAAGAACTTTATTATTATGCCACTCCTTCCTCTGAAAGAAATTTCGATTTAAAACTGCGCGACACCCTCGCGTTCAATCCTCCGCCCGATAACAATCGATACCGTTATTGCTACGAACTGATGGTGCCCGCCACCACAGATCAACCCACCATCCGCCGGCTGATGCTCGAAGACTTCGACCGGCTTTTCAACTACCAGCGCAAAGAAAAAACTGTGAAAACCAATGGCCGCCTCATTACAAGCACCATCCTCACCGACCGGCCATAGAACCATTTCTTCACCAAAACAACCTATACTTATGCGAACATTCATTTTACTGATCATGCTGCTAATAGCATCCGCGCTTTCGGCGCAGGAGGCGGGCAGTTACAGCGGCCACGTACGCCGCTCCGGCGACCGAACGCCAGTGGCCCACGCAACCATTACCGCCATCCGGAGCCGTACACACACGGTGGCCGATGTGCAGGGTTCTTTCTCCTTACTGATCACCACCACACCGGATACACTACGTATCAGCGCTGCGGGTTATCAGTCACTCGACATGCCCATTGCCAGTCTTCAATCTGCGGGTAATGAAATTTTGCTGGTTGCTTCCGCTGACCTGCAGGAAGTAAACGTTATCAGCACCGGCTATCAACGCCTGCCACGCGAACGTATCACCGGCTCCTTTGAAGTCATAGACAGTACCATATTGAACAGGCAGGTGGCCTCTTCATTGCTCGATCGCCTCGAAGGACAGTCATCGTTGTTGTTTGACAAAGCGGTAAGCAGGCCCGGCATCACGCTGCGCGGGGTAAGCTCCTTTAACGGACCGAAAAACCTGCTGGTGATCCTGGATAATTTTCCCTACGAAGGAGATTTATCCAACATCAACCCCAATGAAATTGAAAGCATCACCATATTGAAAGATGCGGCCGCCGCTTCAATATGGGGCGCCCGTGCCGGCAATGGTGTGGTGGTGGTTACCACCAAAAAAGGACGCTTCGATAAACCTTTACAGGTTTCCTTCAACAGCAGTTATACGTTTGGCGGCAAACCGGATCTTTATCAATTGCGTTACGCGGGTTCGGCTGATTATATAGAAATGGAACAGTTGCTGTTTGCGCGGAACCACCGCTTTTCAGATACACTGTCCAATTTCAAACCCGTATTTACGCCGGCCTATGAAATTCTCTTCCGTCAGCGAAGAGGGGAATTATCAGCGGCACAAACCAATTATTTACTTGATTCGCTCCGCCAGCTCGATTACAGATCTGACATGGAGAAATACCTGTATCAAAACTCATTGAACCAGCAATATGCACTGGGAATAAGTGGCGGCAGCAGACAGATGTCCTGGAATTTTTCTGCAGGTTATGATAACAACCGCAGCAGTGCCGATGCAGTATATGAACGATTGTCACTGCGGTCGGCAGCTTCGATGAAACTGTCGAAAAAACTGGAAGCCGATGTTTCCATTTCCCTGAACAACGGCACCATGACTTATAACCGGCCGGAATGGAGCGAGATCACTTTTAACGGGGTAATGCTATATCCATATGCGAAACTGATGGATGATAATGGAAACGCGTTGCCTATCTACAAAGACTATCGGCAATCGTACAAAGACACGACCGGCATGGGAAAGCTGCTGAATTGGAATTATTATCCGCTGGACGATTACAAACACACACAGAACAGAACACAATACAGACACTGGCGTACAACCGCAGATCTGCGGTACAAACTGTCCTCATTTCTTACGTTGAATGCCAGTTTCCAGCATGAAGACCAGGTAAAATATGGCACGAGGTATTATGCCCAGGAGAGCTATTATACCCGGGATCGCATCAATACCTATTCACAGCTTAACCGCACTACCGGCGCCGTGAAATACAATATTCCATTAGGCGGCATACTGGATAACAGCGATGACATGATGCAGGCGCTGAATGGCCGCCTTCAAATGTCTTTACAGAAAAAATGGCATGATCATGAGATCAGCGCCATTGCCGGATCGGATGTAAGGAAGACCGTAACCACCTCAGAGAATTACCGGTTATACGGCTACGATAAGGAGCATGAGGTAAGTACACCGGTGGATGTGGTAAACACAATCCCGACCTATATAAGCGGATCGCAGATGCGTATTTCAAACATTGATTCAAGAAGCCGTAAGGATAACCGTTTTGTTTCTTATTACGCGAATGCGGCCTATACTTATTTGTCACGTTACACAGCGACGGTGAGTGCGCGGCGTGATGCATCGAATGTGCTCGGCGTTAATACCAATAACCGCTGGAACCCTTTGTGGTCGGCTGGTGTGGCCTGGAATGCCGCAACGGAAAAATTTTATCGTGTAGAATGGTTGCCGGTTTTGCGTTTCCGGGCTTCACATGGATTCAGTGGTAATGTAGATCCTGTGAGATCTGCGGTAACGATTATTCGCTACGGAACCACTTCACAATTCACGCCTTTGCCCATCTCCGTAGTTACGCAATATGCTAATCCTGAATTAAGATGGGAAAAAGTGCGAATGCGCAATGTGGCCGTTGATTTTGCCACTTCAGGTAACCGCATCAGCGGCTCGCTGGAATGGTATTGGAAAAAGGCGACAGACCTGATCGCTACGACACCTGTAGATCCTACGGCGGGCGCTGGAAATACCGTTTTGCGGAATGTGGCGGCCATGAAAGGAAGAGGCGTGGAGCTTAGTTTACTGACACGCAATATTGATAAGGCTTTCCGTTGGGAAACACGCGTGTTGTTCAATTATAATACAGACGAGATTACCAGTTTTTACAATGTGAGCTTTACGGGTGCCTCTTATGTAAAAACCGGATCGGCGATCACAGCGCGGGAAGGTGCGCCGGTGTACGGTATTATTGTTTACAAATGGGCCGGGCTCGACCCTGCCACAGGCGCTCCGCGCGGCTATTTGAATGGGCAGGTGAGCAGTGCCTATTCACAATTGACAGGTAATGGCATTACACAAAACGACCTGGTAACGAAGGGACGAAGCACACCGGCTTATTTCGGTAACCTGGAAAATACCTTCAGTTGGAAAGGTGTTTCTGCCACGGTGAACCTGCTTTATAAGTTTGGTCATTATTTTATGCGGAGATCTGTTGACTACAGCCAGGCGTATAGCGCCCGAAACAGATTACACAGTGATTTTGCCGACCGCTGGCGGCAACCCGGTGATGAACTGCACACCGACGTGCCGGCATTCATTTACCCCGTACCTGCAAATTTCGATGCCTTTTACAGTAACTCAGAAGCATTGGTGGAAAAAGCGGGGCATGTACGGCTACAGTTTATCAGCCTGAACTATCAACTGCCTGGCAACTTACTTGCGAGAGCCGGCATTAAAAATATCAGTGTATACGGATTGGCTTCCAATCTCGGTATCATCTGGCGTGCCAACAGTAAAGGCCTCGATCCGGAGTACCAGGATCTGCAACCCATCAAAACCTATTCAGTCGGCCTGCGTGCCGGATTTTAACCAACAAAAAATTATAGCATGAAAAAGATATTGCTGATATGTTGCAGTAGCTGCTTACTGCTTTCCTGCAAAAAATTCCTGGATGAAAGGCAGGATGCGGCCATGGTGATACCATCCACACTTGATGATATTGAAAAGATGATGGATCATGGCAATGCCATGAGCTTCATGATGGCTGACCATGCCGACGGTAGTTCCGACGATGTATATGTTCCGCCGGCAACATTAGCCACCCTTGATCAGGGGAGTTATAACAACTATACATGGGGCCCTGAATATTTTTTCGATCAGGTCCAGTCCACCTGGTCGCAAGCTTACCTCGTTATAAATTACACCAATATAGTGCTGGAAAAAATAAGTGAGATCGACCGGACAGATCGCAATGCCCTTCAATGGGACCGCGTCTATTCCACTGCGCATTTTTTCCGCGCGTATGCTTATAATCTTTTGATAAATACTTTTGCCCCGGCGTATGATCCGTCTACTTACCATACGGACATGGGTGTTTGTTTAAGGTTAAAATCAGACTTCAATATTCTCTCTGTCCGTAGCAGTGTGAAAGAGTGTTACGATCAGATTTTGTTCGATGCCACGGAAGCATTGCGTGGATTGCCGGTTGAGCCAGTTTATAAAACAAGACCCAGCAAGCCTGCTGCGTTCGCATTGTTAGCGCGTATTTACCTTACCATTAACGACTTTAAGAAAGCAGGCGATTATGCTGATTCATGTACCCGGTTGTATCCGACACTGTTGAACTATAACGATGTCAGCCTCAATCCGGGAGCGGCATTCCCGATGTTTAACGAGGATGTAATCTTTCATGCCGTTGGCGGGTCATCCCCGTTCATGTTTCCTAACAAGGTAAGGGTCGACACGTTATTGTATCGTTCTTATTCCACCGATGATCTGCGACGAAAGTTATTCTTTAATACGGTTACAGATGGCCAGGCACACACCGGATCATATGCAGGGGGCTATTTTTTTTCCGGGATTAGTTCACCGGAAGCCTACCTGATCAAAGCAGAAGCGTTGGCGGAACAGGGGTTTTATACCGATGGTATGGCAACGTTGAACCTGCTGCTTCAAAAAAGATGGAGAACGGGCACATTTGTTCCATTCACGGCTAATTCCAAAGAGGAAGCTATCGCCATAATCCGTACAGAACGGAGAAAAGAGCTGACGTTTCGCGGTCTGCGTTTTTTCGATCTCAAAAGATGGAACAAACGGGGAGCTAATATCATTGTAAGACGAAAGATCGGAAATGAACTGCTCGAGTTGTTGCCCAACGATCCGCGTTACGCCATACCAATTCCCCGCCGCGTTATCGACATGACCGGGATGCCGCAAAATCCACGTTAATTGCCGATTAGTTTTTAACTCCGTACACAGAAAACAAAGGGGCTGCTAACAACAGCCCCTTTTTGCGCCGTCAGTTAGCACGTTTGGTAATCAGATCAAATTCTGACTCGTTGTCTACCGGGTTGCCGGAAGAAAAATCAGGAAGCCACAAGGCAGGATCGGAAGAGCCCATTTCATTAATGTCTGCCTTGATCGTACAGATAACGGTGCCTGTCACACAGCCGTCTGAAGGCTGCACGTTGCCGACATATTCGTAGTGTTCCGGCTGCGTACCGTCACCACTCAAGCGCGTGAAATAACCCTGATCGAGCGAAGCCTTTTCCACCTTAGGTGAAGGCGTAAACGCAAATAACACAGCGGCCAGCAGCAAACTGCCAAGACCAAATACATACTTTTTCATACAGGAAAAATTTAAAAGTTGTCAGATGCGTCCGTTTTTAACAGGAACAGACTTTTCAAAACCTGTTTATTGCAATAAATAGTTGAGTCTCGTTTTAATACTCTTCACCGACCCGTATAAAGCGATCAGCCAAAACACACCGTTGAACACCGTGTGCACCGGCCAGCTCATGCTGCCGATCACGCCACCACAACTGCAAGGCATGTCACGCGGATGCATCCACCCGTAAATCGTATACAGAAGAAAGAGGGTCATCAAAAATGAAGAGAGTAAAAACCCGGCAGGACGCAGATAAGGGATCAGCAACAGCAGTACGGTGAGCAATTCAGTCCCAATCAGCACATAAGCCCACACCGCGTCATACAACAGCGGACCAAACGATTGCCGCAACGTAATGATCAATTGCGGAACACCCGCTGCTTTGCTGATACCAGTGTAAGCAAACAACAGGATCAACAGCGACGCCGCAACTTCCACCGGCCAGTTTCTTTTCATCCTTTTTTCTGCAATATGCGCCACTATACAGCCGGGGTCAAGCGTGGCACTACCTGATTTGACTGCGTAGTACTACCTTTTAAAAAAATAAAAAGCTGCCCGCACTGAGGCAGACAGCTTTACTTTTTAACACTAAAATCTCACTTAACTTATTTCAATAGTCCGGTTGGTGCGGGCAGCACGTTCGGTCTTCGGCAAGTTGAGGTGAAGAATACCATCTTCATAACGCGCTACGATTTTTTCGGCATCCACCGAATCATCCAGCGTAAAACTCCGGCTAAACGATTGATGCTGGTACTCCTGGCGCACCCAATTGCCTTGTTTATCTTTTTCCTTTTTCTCCGCTGAATGCTCAAATGAAATCATTAACTGATTTCCCTGAAGATTGATTTTAAAATCTTCTTTCCGGCATCCGGGTGCAATCAGTTCCAGCTCATAAGACTGATCCGTTTCACGAATGTTCACCGGCGCAGTTCTCAACGGAGTCTTTTCCAGACCCCAGGGTTCATCGTCAAAAAAGCGGTTAAGACTGTTCCGGAAAACCTGGTCCATTACATTGCTGAAAGAGGGACCGCCATTGTTTCTTTTTACCAGATTTGTGGTCATAACAACCTCCTTGTTTTTATTTTTTTACAATCAACCAGAAAACAGCGAAAGCTGTACCAGTGGCCACAAAACTGAAAATCCGTCCTTTTCCTTGTCAGTTTTACAGTTTTCCTGTAAAAAATTCACTTCAGAGAGCTGTAAGCTACTGATATATAATGGATTAGTGCTGGGAAAAACCACCGCCGGAATCAGCCCTAAAACCCTTATTTTCGCTCCCCTGCTATTGCAGGCTGCATCCATCTTTTTAAAACAATTGCCGACGAACCAATGTCGTACCTTCTTTCGCTTAAGGAACTGGTGAACACGCTTTACTGGGCGCGGGATCTGCTGGTGGAAATGTTTGAGAAGCGAAAGTCTTTTGCTTACAAATACGATGACGCCGCCGAGATCATGGGCGAGGATAAGCTGGAGATACTCATCAATAAACAATTACTGCGGCGCAACGGTCCGTACGTGGAAATCGACGACCAGTTTCAACAATTTTTTGAACAGGTACTCGAGGTCAACGAAGAGATCAATACCTCTTATATCAATGAAAATATTCAGCAGGTTAAACAACATATCGTTTATTATCTGCAGGAAAATAACGAACACCGCCGCTATTCCTATCTCAAACAGGTGAAAGGCGCGCTCCGCAAGATCGGGCGTATCACACTGCGCAATGTGATCGATCTCAACCGGAATATCGAGAACACATTCAAAACGGAACCCAATTACGGTATCAAGATCGCCAAACTGGAATCGCTCGATGAGAAACGACGTGCCGTTTACAACCTCATCGAACAAACCGATCACCTCATCACCGATGAAGAACTCACCTTCTTCACCACGGCAATGGACGAAGAGCTGAAACAGGTAGTCGGATTACTACGTGGCCAATTGACCGAAAGCCGCCACAACCTCATCGAAACGCAGAAGCAGGTGATCGAATACCTGAACCAGGTTAAATACCATAGCCGCGTACAGGAAAAAATCAAACAGGTGAAGTACCTGAAAGATCAGTTCGAACTCAAAGCCAAGACCAACCTGGCCGAACTGATGCAGCAGAAAAACGATGTGGTCTTTGAATCAAGACCTGCTTATCCGCTCAAACTTTCACTCGATCTGCTGCACACCGATGAGGGTAACCAGTCGGTGCGCAAGGTGGCGGACAAACTCAAACAAGCCAAGCGCCCTTCCATGGCCGTGGCGGAAAGCATTGCCAGCGACGACCTGCTGCCACAGACGGAAGAAGAAATTTATATCGACCTCGAAGAGATCCGCAACGGGTTTACCGCATCCGGACGCCATCTCTATAACTATATCATGCAATACAATTATCCGCGGGAAGTAAGCTATGAAGAAAAGATCACCATCTTCTGCCAGATGGTATCGATGTACGAACAGGATTTTGTGATCAAGGAAGCTTACCAGGACGATGGTACTGTTGAGTACGCAGTCGTACTGCCCCGGTAATTTTTATTTTTTATCAAAAACGCATCATGAACATACCCAACCGTCATACCGCCGATATTTTTGAATGGCTCAGCAAGGGAAAGTTTATCTGCAGCAACAGCGTGGAAGACAGCAGCCGCAAGCTGTATACGGTCATTGAAGAAAATTTCGACGACCTGTATCATTATTTCATGGCCATTGGTTTTGTACTGGAGAAAGGCGATGAATATTTTTATTTCTCACGCACCGAAGCGCGTGCAACGCTGGAAAACAAAATCGAACAGGCCTACCGCTGGATCGACGTAGTGGATTTCTTCACGGCTTTCAATAACGGGTTTGCACCGGGCTTTCGTTTTACCCCCTCCGATATCATGGTACAGGTAAAAATAGATGCCAGCCTGAAAGACAAACTGGAGATCATGAAAAGGCTCACCGGAGACGGAAGTTATTCCGACCGCATCAGCACGCTCGTGGAAAAGCAACTGGTAGCGCCGGGTTATGCAGAACTGGAGAACGAGATCACTATGCAATACAAGGTGCTCACCTCGTTCAATTATATCAAACAATTAATCGTCAGTATCCAAATACAAGAGGAGATCGTACATGAGATACCTGAATAAGATCGTATTCATCAACAGTGCCACTATCCGTTACGCAGAAGTAATGGTGGATGGCAACGTTCACCTGATTGGTACGCAAGGCGTGGGAAAGAGTACGTTGCTCCGCGCCGTGCTTTTTTTCTATAATGCAGACACACTCAAACTCGGCATCTCCCGTGAGAAGAAAAGCTTCGCGGAATATTACTTCCCATTTCAGAATTCATTCCTGATCTATGAAGTAATGCGCGAAGGCGGACCATTCTGCATTGTTGCTTTCAAAAGCCAGGGTAAAGTATGTTTCCGTTTCTTCGACGGCGCTTACGACCGTGATATTTTTGTGGCGGAAGACGGACGAGCATTTGAAAAATGGGAAGACAACCGCCATATTCTCGACGCACGGGGCATCGATCATACCCGCAAGATCGACCGCTACGAAGAATACCGCGATATTCTTTACGGAAACAATGAAGTTGGGAAAAAGGAATTTGTAAAATATGCCTTGCTGCAGAGCAAGCAATACCAGAATATTCCGCGCACCATTCAGAACGTATTCCTCAACAGCAAGCTGGAAGCAGAGTTTATCAAACAGACGATGATCATGTCGCTCAACGAAGAAGACATCACGATCGATCTGCAGAGCTACATGCATCACCTCAAGAGCTTCGAACAGCAACTGAATGATATTCACCTGTACAAACAACCCGCCATCCAGCGGCAGGCCGATAACGTAGTAAAAAATCACCTCGCTATCCGTCACCTGGAAAGCGAAAAGAATTCTTTTGCCTTACAGCTTGCATGGACTGCCGCACAAATTCAACGCAGTATTCCCAAACTGGTGGATAAACGCGAAAAAGGTGAAGCGGAAAAAGCCGCTCTGCGCGACAAAGCAGAAGGAGCCGAACAACGCTTCCGCAACAAAGCCGATAAGATCAAAGGAGATATAAGTATACTCGAAAACGATATCAAAAAAGCCAAAGAGAAGGTTGAATACTACAGCCGTCAACAGATCGAGCAGGTAATGGAGCGCGTGGCGAAACGCCGCGACCTGGATACTGAACATCTAAGACTCGAAAAAGAAAAAAGCCTGCTTACCACACAATTCTCCGAAGTAACCCTGAAGTTCGAAAGCCTTTTGCAATCCATCGAACAATCGGAGCGTGCATTTGAACAAGATAAAAAAGAAGAACAAATAGCGCTGCGCGAACAAGCGGCAAATGAAAAAGAAACAGCACGCGTTTGGCTGGAAAAAATCATTGCTGACACAAGGCAGCAGCACGACCAGGCAATCGAAACCGGCCGTCAATCGGTAGAACAGCAGCAGGCCAATCTTCAGCAGGAAAAACTCCGGAAAGCCACGATCACACACCAGCGCTTCTTTGAAGCCGAACAGGACGAAGCACGGGGCACGGTGGCCGCCTACGAGCTTGCCATTCAGCAGAACACGCATGAACTGGAACACCTGAAGAACAAGGCTGAAACTTTACAAAAGCAATGGGAACTGGATGAAACATCCGTTCGCCAGGCAACAGAACGTCAGCAGGAAAAATTACAGGATGCTGTCGCTGCACGTCAGAAACAAATTGATGCAATCAATGCCAAACTCGAAAGCAGCGAGCAATCGCTGTACGGATGGCTCAATAAAAACAAAGCAGGCTGGGAAGATAATATCGGCCGCCTTCTTCACGAAGACGTATTGTTCGATACGGAATTGCAACCGGAGGTGGCCAAAACGGGCGACAACCTTTTTGGTATAAAACTCAGCTTGTCAGACCTGCCGGTGCAGGTAAAAACGCTTGCTGCTTATAAATCCGACATCAAACAACTGCAGCAATTGATGGACGATGAGCAGAAACAATTGCAGGGACTGCAAGCACAGCAGAACCAGCAACTGGAGAAACTGCGAAAGAAATATCAGCCGTTGCTGAAAGATGCGAAAGACGGATTATTAGAAAAACAATACAAGCAGGAGCAGGATACAATTCAATTGACGCAGGCCAGACTGCAGCAAAAAGATTGGGAAGTAAAAGCCATTGAGGCGCGCCGCGAAGCACTGGCACAGGCCGATGCAGCGATAGGTGCCGCAAGTGAAGGATTGGTGCAGGCACAACAGTCATTGCAAAATACGGAAGAAGAACTCGTCCGTCAATTGAAAGCGCGCGAACGCGAGCATACTAAAAAAGTAGCGGCGGTTGATCATTTGCTTACACAGCAAACACAGCAACTGAACGAAGAAATCAAAGTATTCCGGAACAACCTTCAGCAACAACGCCAGGAATTACAGAACCGGCAACAGGAAGAACTCGCCGGCAAAGGGGCCGACACCAGCCGGCTGGATGCAATCACGGAGAGACTTCGCCAGATAAAAGAAGAACTGAAATTTATCGAAGACCGCCGTGACCTGGTGGCCGAGTATAAAAAAGATAAAAAAGAGCTGATCGATAAGTCCGACAGTTACAAAACACAAAAAGGACAACTCGAAAAGCAATATGAACTCGAGCAGGAGAAGTATAAGGTACAGAAAGAAAAGATCTATGCGGAGATGAATGAAACGGATCTGCGTCAGCAACAACTGCAGGATCAACTCCGGCAGGCGGAAGACGATGCCCGTGCATTCGTCCGTTTCCAGCAAACCGAAGCTTACCTGAGTCTGCCGGCCGCTTATACTGAAGAAAAAGAAATCTATAAAAACGATAAGTCTACGAAAACGCTCATCGACGACATGAACCGCTGTTATTATACAGCGATCAAACGTCTCGATGACCTGAAGGAAGCGGCTAACAAATTCCTGGGCAACTTTTCAGCTGCCAACATCTTTGCGTTCCCCGAAAGTCTTACGGATAAACACAGTTATCAGCAATTCGCGGAGGACCTCAACGAATTCGTGAATAACAGTAAGATCGAAGAATTTGAAAAGCGCGTCAATGAACGCTTTGCAAATGTGATCAGACTGGTAGGAAAAGAAACCGGCGACCTGATGTCGAAGACCGGCGATATCCAGAAGGTGATCACCAACATCAACAAAGATTTCGACAACAAAAACTTTGTGGGCGCCATCCGGAAAATCGAACTGCGTATCGACGACAGTGCGAATAAGGTAGTCCAGTTGTTATTGCAGATCAAAAAATACAATGATGAGAATGCATTTGATATCGGCGGCCTCAACCTGTTTTCTTCGGTGGACCAGGTAAGCAAAAACAAGAAAGCCGTTGAATTGCTTCGTCAGTTGAGCAAGGCCATCAGCGAGTACAGAAAGGACACGGTAACATTGTCTGATTCATTTGAATTGAAATTCCGCATTGAAGAAAACCAGAACGATACCGGTTGGGTGGAAAAGCTGTCGAATGTAGGATCTGAAGGAACGGACGTACTGGTGAAGGCGATGATCAACATTATGTTGTTGAATGTGTTCAAAGAAGGCGCCAGCAAGCGCTTCCGCGAGTTCCGGTTACATTGTATGATGGATGAAATAGGCAAACTTCACCCGAATAACATCAAGGGCATCCTGCAGTTTGCCAACGACAGGAATATCCTGCTGATCAATGGTTCTCCTACAGAAACGAACGCATTGAACTACCGTCATATTTATAAGCTGGAAAAAGATGCGAAGCGTAATACGCGCATTAAGCGGATCATCACGCATATTGCTTTGCAGGAAGCTTGATAGAATGTGTAAATATGTAAATGTGAAAATGTGGAAATGACCTTAGCGGCTGCAAAGAAATTGAGGGAATTGTTAGCTTCAGATAAACCAATTCCTTTGTCTGATTTACCGCAGGCTATTTTTCGTGAATTGATGGAAGAACAGGTGGTAACTGTTGTGCAGGGCGGAAGGACAAGAAAGGCTCTTTACGCGCACAATAAAGACGCTGTCATCAACTACCTGCGGAATAAAAAAGGCATTCCGGATCTTGACAAGTACATTGACGAGCTGGAGCAACCCGGACCGTTACGCGCTGATGCCATTGCCGTATCTGCAAATTCAAAACTCACACGCAAGAGAACGTTCGAAGGATTCCTGGTCAATTCAGTTAACCCAATAGAAGCAAAGCTAAATGGCCGGCCGCTTAGTCTGCCTCCGCAGGAAGGGACGTTCATCCATATACACGATTGGGCAGGCTTCGAAATCCCTTCCGGTATTAAGATTGTTGGGGTGGAAAATAGTGAAGTGTTTCGTTATCCTCAACGACTGCCGGACGAACTGAATCTTAAAGAAGCATTATTTGTTTGTCGCTATCCCTATTCCGGAGACCTGGTTACGTGGATTAGCCGTCATCAGAACCAATACATACACTTCGGTGATTTTGATTGGGCTGGTATGAATATTTATCTCGATGAATACAAAGCCAAACTCGGGGAAAAAGCATCTCTGCTGATTCCCGATGATCTGGATATGCGATTAGCGAATGCAAGCCTTGCATTATATAATGAACAACTTCATCTTAGGAAGAAATTAGAAGACATACAAGATGCGGATGCGATCAGATTATATCAATTGCTATTGAAGCACAGGAGAGTATTGGAACAAGAGATATACGTGAAGAAGAAAAAAGTATAGATTAGAAGATCAACAACACTCGTTTATGCATGGCCCTGCCGCAGGCGGGCACATTTCGACATTTATATTAATAAAGCCGCTCCATAGGAGCGGCTTTATACTTTGCTTAGGGTAAACCTTACCAGGCTTCCGTTACTGCTGGAAGAATACGCTGGGCGGAGTCTTAGTAGTATCGGGAACGGTTGTGTCTTTAGGAACCGTATCCTGGTATGTTTGATTGAACTTTTCACTCTTGATGGCACCACTGTTTGTGGTAGCGAATGCGATAGCTGATACAGCTATGGCGCATGCAAAAAATACTTTTTTCATGATCATAGAATTTATAAATAAAACAAATAATTACGATGCTGATACTTCACGGTAACCGTGATTGCAAGCTTCTGACACCATAAAACAATAACGTTGCCAACCTTGCCAAAATGTGAATATCTTCTCCGATATAACATAATAAGGGGATGATTTTTCTAAAATTCTCCTTTCATATTATGGTAAATATTTGTCTATCTATTTTGTAGGGAATTTTTTTTATAAACACGTGCAGCGATTCGCAATCACGTGTTGTCTGTGCAGGGTTTCATACGCATAACAATGGCATACATCGCTGTAACATATTTTGTTGTACCACTTACACTGTCGTCCGGTTCGTCGGCTTTAGTCCGCCTCCGGTAGGGGTTTCCCGGGTTCCGGTTTTTTTTGTTTTGATAGTTCGTGGTTACATTTTAGCTTCGCTTCCCTCAAGTATACACTTATGAAGATCTGCTAAGGTTCGCCCCCATTATAAACCAGAACCTGCCCATTTTAATGCTTCTTTAATACAACGGCGCATCGCACGATGTGACCCTTGCCATTTTTTATTCAACAATGTTATTTTATGTCTCAATCGATTTATAAGGACCGACGTGTGTCTTTTTTCAATCGTATTATCCGCGCCATCAAAGGCGAAGAAATGGATTATACGCAGGTCAGCATTCGCAGCGCCATCTTTATGCTGGCTATTCCCATGATGCTGGAGATGGCCATGGAATCTGTTTTCGCACTCGTTGATCTCTACTTTGTTGGTCATCTCGAAGAAAGCAGTGCCGCCATTCAAACCGTTAGTCTCACCGAGTCTGTACTCACCGTTATCTATTCATTGGCAATAGGAATGAGTATGGCAGCCACTGCCATGGTTGCGCGGAGGGTGGGCGAGAAGAAACCCGAAGAGGCCGCGCGCGCCGGTGTGCAGGTATTGATCATTGCCATTGCAGTAACCGTTACGTTAAGCATCGTCGGAATGATATTCGCATCCGATATTCTCCGCCTGATGGGTGGTTCACCTGCCGTGGTTTCACACGGAACCGTTTTCGTACGCATCATGATGGGAAGCAGTGTTGTGATTATGTTGCTGTTTCTGATCAATGGTATTTTCCGTGGTGCAGGCAATGCGGCCATCGCCATGAAAAGTCTGGCAGTGGCCAATGTGTGCAATATCATTTTATGTATTGTACTGGTGGGTGGTTACGGGCCTTTCGGTAGCCTTGGGCTCACCGGTGCGGCCATCGCTACCGCCGTCGGTCGCGGTATCGGTGTCATTTATCAGCTTTATTATTTGTTCCGTGGCAACCAGCAATTGCGTGTGCGCCTCGAACATTGGAAACCTGATTTTTCACTGATACGTGCTATTATCAAATTGTCGGCACCTGCGGTGTTTCAGTTTGTTATTGCTTCCTGTAGCTGGATATTTCTGGCAAAATGGGTGGCAGAGACCGGCGGTGATCATGGCTCGGCCGGTTACCAGACGGCACTCCGGCTGATGATGTTTTTTATGTTACCTGCATGGGGGTTGAGTAATGCAGCGGCGACATTGGTTGGACAAAATCTCGGAGCCAAACAACCGCAGCGTGCATCGGAGTCTGTAATGAAGACAACGTTGTATAATGTCATCTTCATGGGCGTTGTAATGATCCTGTTCTTTGCATGTGGCCACTGGTTCGTTGGATTGTTTACCAATGATCCCGAGGTGCGTCGGGTGGGAGTACAGGCGTTACGCATTCTCAGTGCCGGGTTTATTTTCTACGGAATCGGTATGGTAATGATTAATGCCTTTAACGGAGCCGGAGATACCTGGACGCCCACATGGGTGAACCTGGTTTGTTTCTGGATGATTCAGGTGCCGCTGGCTTATACGCTGGCCATTCATTTTGCATGGGGACCAACCGGCGTGTTCATTGCCGTGCCCGTTGCAGAGACGGTCGTTGCCATCGTAGCCTTTATTCTTTTCCGGAGGGGAAAATGGCAGAAGGTGAATATCTGATGACCGGTACTTGTAGTAGGATAACTACGTGACGGTAAATATATAACGACGATTTATTGATAAAGGATTCTATTCCGGTGATGCAGCCCGGAGTGTTACTTTGTCGGACAAGCTGCTCGTTGTATGGTCCAAGGGCCATCATCGGACGAGCCGTCCTTTTCACTGTGTCCCGCTTCGGCGGGATACTTTTTTCTAATGAGTCAATCAGTGAATAAGTGAATCGTGGCTGTATAACCACGCTCAAATGCCAAGGTTCGTGCAAACTCGAACCATGATTATACTTATAACTTATAACTTATTACTCATCGACAAGCTCAGAGCGACGCTTAAAACTTATCCTTCGACAGGCCGATACTTCGGCCTCTCAAAGGGGTACACACTACACTGTTCGGAATATTTTAAAACCTGTTAATCCGACATCACGCCACCGTTGGTCTCCAGACCAACGGACCTGCTCATCCTTCAGTCAGGTACGAAGTTGACCTTAACCTCGCAAAGCAACCTGACGCTTGCTTGTTGGTCGGGAGACCAACAAGGGCGCCAACTTATATCTCGCGCCGCCATTACGTTTAAAAATGAAAAGCGACTTTTGGTTAAACGTTCGAACAGTTGAGGTGTATACACGAACCATGGAGACGTTGAGGCTGAAGTATAGGCCTCAGGAACCATAACGGCTGTTGCTTTCAGACCTATGCCTTAAACCTTCCGCCTTCCACCCTGACTAATCAGCCAGCGGAATGCTCACATTCAGCACACAACCATTGCCGGGAATGGACTGAATATCGGCTTTACCATTGTAGAATCTGGTGCGCTCATATATGCTGGCCAGGCCGATACCGCGATAAGTTTGTTGCGGATCGAACCCTTTGCCATTGTCGCGGATCAGCAGGCGGATCTGCCCGTCCGTTGCGCCAAGTATAATATTGGTTTCGGAGGCGCCGCTGTGTTTGATGATGTTTTTGATATGTTCCTGTACAATGCGGAACAGGGTAGTGCGTTTGCCCACTGATACGTCGGTATCGTCGAGCGTATTGATAAAACTAAAATGAATTTTACCGGCGAGATTGATGTCGTCTACCAATGCGCCAATAGCATCCACCAGGCTTCCATGGTTCATCTGCGGCGCCACAAGCTCTTTGGAAAGATTGCGGATCTCTTCAATAGCCATCAACAAATAGTTGATACTTTTTTCTTTGAGCTGTAATTGGTCGGCCGTTGGTTGCAGCACATCGATAAAGAGTTTGCTGGTAGATAACAGTTGGTTTACGTTGTCGTGCAGTTCGTGACCGATGCGGCTTCTTTCTTTTTCCAGCATGTGAATCACCGTCTCGGATACTTTCTTTTGCTGGAGAATCTTTTCGTCGGCCAGTTTATCTTCCAGTTCGCGCTGATAGGAAATATCGGTGAGCGATCCGATCATTTTAACCGGAAGGCCATTTTCGTATACTACAAATCCTTTATCACGCATTTGCTTATAAGAGCCGTCTGCACATTTGAAACGGTATTCTTCCTGCCACGACTGATGCTGGCTTTCCGTTGCATCGCGTACTGAATCGGCCACGCGGTTGCGGTCTTCTGGATGAATACGGCGAAGCCACCAGGAAAGGCCGCGGGAGTTATCGACTTGGTAACCGATCATGGCCATCAATGTTTCATTGCGGAAAATATTTCCGGTCTGCATATCCCATTCCCAGATGGCGTCTGTGGTGGCGCGGCTGAGATGAAGCAGCCGCTCATTGGCCTGATGAAGTTCGTGCTTCAGTTTGTCGTTGTCCGGAATGATCACGGCCTGACCGCCAAGCAATCTTTTTGCTGAATTGCTTTCGATGGGAAAAATATTGATATGGCAAATGAAATTGCTTCCATCGGCCCATTTCACTTTATGATTGAGTTCTACGGGAATACCGGATTCGAGTACTTCTATGTGTTTTTGGTAAACGGCGTCCGTTACCACGCTTGGTACCACTTCACTGATGCGGCGGCCGATCGATTTTTTTTCTTCGGCCTGAAACAAGCGGAAGAAGGCGTCGCTGGCGAATTGAAGACGTGTGTCTTCGTCTACCATCCAGCAGAGATGCGGTGTGGATTTCATGAATCCATCAATGATGGCATTCTTCTCGCGGAGTTTGCCGGACAGGCGGCGTTCGCGTGTAACATCTACAATGTTCGTAAGCACGAGCGCCTGCCCGTCGTAGTCTTCAGGTAAAGGTTGTGCATTGAACATTACCCAGCGGGTATCGCCATTGGGTAATTGCAGGCAAAGCGTACGTTTTTGTACAAGACCCGTGCGCGCGGCCTTGAGAAAAGGCGCATCGCGGAATGCAACACGTTCCCCGTGGTCATCGGTTACGGCCAGCATGGTCTCCCATAACTGTGCAATATTGTCGGCGCGGTATAGCTGTTCGAGATTGGTACCGAGAATAGCTGCCGCTTTTTTGTTGACGGCAATGATTTCCCCCTGGTGATCCTGGAAGATGATACCCGTCAGTCCTTCAACGATCAGTTGGCAATGACTGGCGGCAAGTTTATTGAAGCGTTGCTGACGTTCACGGTCCATCAATGGATGGCCTACACATAAAAAAGTTCGCCTGCCTCCATCGTCATCAAGCAGATTGAACTGCCACCGCATCGGGTTGGGATGTTCATGACGAAGAAAAACTTCCATGACCGGCGAGGCACCACCACCTGCAATGCGCAGCGATTTCCAAAAATCAGCCGTATGTACGGGATGAAGTAATTCGAGAAAGTTAACCGGGGATGTTTTGGGGTTGCTGATCGACAGCCCTTTGACCATACCTGTATTAGCGCAAATAATCTGTCCACTTTCGTTGATAACGGAAAGAAAACGGTTCGAAGGACTATGGGATGCGCCAATTAATTGTCGGATAGACGCCAGCGTTGTTTTGGTCATAAGGGTACGCGACTAAGGTAAGGTTTTTTGAAGGTCATCAATCATATCAAACGAAAAACTATTTATCAATTCCGGGAGACGTTCTATTTCTGCCGTCTTATCGACAAAAAATGCGGCTCCACGTTTAATCGATTCTTTCCTGTATATATCATTATCCTGGTTGGATAACATAATTACAGATACGTCTTCATCGCGTTTTTTAATAGCGCGTAATAATTGTAAACCATTACGACCCGGCATATCGATGTCGAGTAAGGCAATAGTACAGCCGGTGTTGTCGAGTACGGAAAGTGCTTGTTCATAATTGTTCGCCGTATGAATCTCCTCAACAGGTTCGAGCTCAGCGAGCATTATATGCAAGCGCTGCAGGAACACCTGGCTATCGTCTACTAGTAACAGGCGGTGTTGTTTCATGATAGGTAGTCTTACATACAAAATAAGCTCACCCGCCTATCATAGAAAATCAACATGTGTACCAAATAAATGTAGGGAAGGGTTGGCTGGATTGTAGTGCGAGGTCTACATGAATCAATGAACTAGTGAATACTCTTGCGGATGTTTGGGGAAATCACTTAGTTTGAGTGAAATACTTCAGTAGGTCAATAAGTGAATATTCATTTAACACTCCCGGTGATCTCCCTGATCAGCGGACAAAGCTTTGTTGCGATAAAATCTTTTCCGAGAAACGCATTGGCTCCCGCATCAATCACTCTTTGCTCGTATTGATCGGCAGGAAACATGCTCACGATTATAACGGGGGTAGAATTTTTGCCGGAACGAATGTGTTTGAGCATGGCCATTCCGCCGCCTCCTGGCATATCAAGGTCTGAGACGATAATATCCCAGTTGCCGTCTGCAATTTTTTCCAGCAGGGTATCAGTGTCATCCGCTTCATCGACGTGCGAGGAAACAAATTCTTCGAGCAAAATATCCTTCAGGCTTTGGCGTACTGCTGCATGATCATCTGCTATAAGTATTCTGAGCATAGCGAGGTAACATCTGGTCAGATGTTCCTTGCAAATTACCTGCTGCCGCGCGGAGCAATTGTAGGCGGCCATAAGGAATTTGTGTAGTGTTTTAACTACAAACTACTAAATCAGGTGATGTTCAATGGCGTAACGCGTCAGCTCTGAATTGGATTTCAGGTTCATTTTTTCAAGGATCCGCGAACGGTAAGTACTCACCGTTGTACTGCTGAGCGAGAGGCGCGAGGCGATGTCCGACACGGAATTGCCATCGGCCAGTAATTTGAACACGTCAAACTCGCGGTCGGATAAAAATTCATGCGCTGCTTTTTCGCTATTGCCACCGAAAGCGTCGGCCAGTTTTTCCGCAACGGCCGGGGTAATAAATTTTCGACCGAGCTGCAGTGTCTGTACAGCCTTGATGATGTCATCGTGGATCGTGTTTTTCCCCAGGTAACCGGAAGCGCCCGCTTTCAATACCCGCAGGGCGTATTGATCTTCCGGGTACATACTCATGATAAGCACCGGAAGATCGGGAGCGGTCTGTTTGATCTGCGTGAGGGCGTCGAGGCCACTCCGCCCCGGCATGTTCATATCGCAAATAACGATATCCCAGGGTTTGCCGATAACCGCGGTGATGAGGCTTTCTGCATCTTCTACCTCACCGATTTCTGCAGAAGGATATTCCTCCAGCAAAATTTGTTTCAGGCCTTTGCGCACTACCGCATGGTCGTCTGCAATTAAAATCTTGAGCATAACTTATAGAGGGTTTCAACAACGGTTCACGTTGCAATAATTTCTTTTTTTACCGGTACTGTCACCGTCACGGTCGTGCCTTCACCGGGACGGCTGCTGATTTCATAACTACCACCCATCACCTCGGCGCGCTCCTTCATCCCTAATAACCCCAACGTCTTTTTCCGCGGCTTGCCCGGATCAAATCCATGTCCGTTGTCATGTATCACCAATACCAGGCTTTCATTTTCTTCCGTGAGTGTCACCGTTACTTCCGTAGCGCCCGAGTGGCGCCCTACGTTTGTCAACGATTCCTGCATGATACGGAACAATCCGATTTTAACAGGGTCCGGCAGCGGCACTTCCGTTTCCGGCAATGATAAATATTTTTTGATTCCCGAGCGTTTTTCAAATTCACCTACATGCCATTCCATTGCCGCCAGCAGGCCAAGGTTATCCAGCAGGCTCGGCCGCAGCTCAGAAGCAATGCGCCTTACGGTTGTTACGGTATTGTCGATCAGGCTCAGCACTTCTCCGATTTTATTTTTTACCGGCGCATTGTCTTCTTCAATTTTCCGGTTGATCCACGACACATCCATTTTTAATACAGTCAGCAATTGCCCCAGCTCATCGTGTATTTCCCGGGAGATATTCAGGCGTTCTTCCTCTCGCACATTCTGCAGGTATTCGGTGAGCTCACGGATGGAAGCGTAGGAATCCCGGAGTTTTTCCTCGGCGAGATATTGCTCCGTCATTTCATCAGCCAATACCAGGCGAACGGGCTTTCCTTCATAAATAATATCGTGCGTGGTTATATTGACATAAATGATGCTTTCATCTTTTCTTGAGTGCCGCCATACACCTGCGTGATAAAGACCGCGGAAGTTGCGGTTGGTGACTACTTCCAGTTTGCGGCGGTCTTCTTGAGGCCGCAGGTTCATAATGTCGAGGGCCAGAAATTCTTCCCGCTCATATTGATATTGCACCAGCGCAGCCTGGTTCACTTCAATGATGTCATAGTCCGGCAGACTAAGCATCCACATCGGCAATGGGTTGCTTTGGAAAAGCAATTTGTATTTCTGTTCAGACTCTCTGAGTTCCTGTTCTGCCTGCTTGCGTTCGCGTATATCGATGCCGGTCCCGAGCAGGCAGGGACCGCCTTTATAATCGACCAATACCGCTTTAAAATGGTAAGGCGTTCTTTCGCCGGTGCGGCTGATGAAACTGGCCTCGGCATCATTTGCTCCGGTTTCGAAAACGGTATTGATACGTCCCGCTATATATTCCTTTTCGTCGTCGGGGAATAATTCAACGGGATGCATAGCGGCAATTTCTTCACTCGAATAGCCTGTTACTTCTTCGAGCCGGCGGTTCCAGCGGATGAATTTTCCATCGGCATCGTAGAAATAAAATACTCCGGGCAGGCTGTCGATGAGTTTGTCGGCCAGTGCTTCCGCTTCACGCACGGCTTTTTCACTTTTCATTTTCTCTGATATATCCCTGAGAAAAACAGACAGACCATTTGCCGAGGCGTAGATCTGGTCTTCGTGCCAGAGACCGAGCGGTTCGTATTGGTCCGTAACAAAGAGATGTTGTTGTGTGGCCAGCGCTTTGTGATAAGCAAAGAACGATGGTGAGTTCACCATTTCCGGAAATTCTTCCCAGATATTTTTTCCGGTAAGTTTCACCGGATCGCGATGCAGTATTTCGCCCGCGCGCTGATTGACATATGTGAAGTAAAAATTATTATCCAGCGCAATGAAGCCGTCGGTTACGCGCTCGAATATTTCCTGTATTTCTCTTGTACGGTCGCGCACCTGCAGGGCCAGTTCTTCGTTGAAACTTTTGAGTCTGTTCTCTACCTGCTTTCGTTCGGTGATGTCGCGGATAAACCCTACAAACAACAGCGAATCTTTTAATTGAAGCGGGGAAATGCGCAGTGCTACGTCCAGCAAAGAGCCATCTTTTTTTTCGGCTGTAAGATCGATGGTGTCGTCAGGTGTTGCGATCCGCGCAGCATCGATGTATTTTATAATATCGGCGTTCTGCCCTGCGGGCATGATGAGATCTTTCAACGGCTGTCCCAGTGCTTCTTTCGCACTCCATCCAAAGAGACGCTCGGCTTCATTGTTCCATTTATCGATCCTGCCATCGTTATCCATTACCACGACGGCATCGGGTGCGTGGGTAAAAATATTGCGGATTTGCTGCTCGCTGATCTGCAAGGCTTCTTCGGTACGCAGTCGTTCTTCCTCCCTTTGGTTAACCTGGTAGGTATGATAAAAAATAATGGCGAGAAAAATAATCGTGATGCTGAGCGAGTAGAAAACCACACCAGATTCATGTGTGTACACGCCTTCCCAGGTGCCCCATAAACGCATCAATCCGAGTGCAGCGGGAGCGATGATGGCGGCAGGCACGAGCAACCGCGCGGTATTGCTGCCGGGCAGGCGGTTCGTGAGCAGTTGCATAAATCCTTTGTCCGGTGCCTGAAAAAACAAGACCAGTGAAAATAAAAAGAAACCCAGTGCTGTCAGCAGCGACATGGGTATATAGGTCATGATGCCGTAAAATTGTTCTACCTGATAGAGATAGCCGAGCAGGGAGGCAAGCGAAAGAATAAATAGTAAAAAAGCCAGGTAATGAGCCGGCCTGTGCCTGGAACGGATATTTACATTCAACAGCAGTAGTCCGGCACTTACAATAAGCAATCCCACCGCTGTATTGGGCGCCATTTGATTCGGGGGGGTATGCAGCCGCAATTGTCCGGGAAACAGTAACTGGTCGAGTGCCAAAGCCGGGCCACCCCACCATTCGATCACTTTGGAGAAAGCCACGAGTGCCACCAGGGTGCAGAGCAGCGGGCCGGTCGTGCGTGAATGCCTGTTGAGCAGCCAATAGGCTGTGGCAAGCGCAATGAAACATAGGGCGGTCAGTGGGTTCATCTGGACGAAAAGACGTCCATTGGTATATAACTGTCCAAGGCCCAGCAACCAGGCCATAAGTACCGCCAAACCAAGCAATACGATTGCTCCTGCCAGGCGGAAGGACCAGCGTTTAAATTGATTTTGAAGAGCAATATCCGGTTCTAAATACTTCATGGTTTGAATCGTCATTCCCAGCCGTGACCGGGTTGAAATAATACAGATCCAAAGGTTAGCGGGGCCATACCGGTGAGGCTGCCATCACTCATTGCAAGGTGGAGTAACGGGGACGAGTGCAGAAGAGTAGAAACCGGGATAAGGCTTTAATTTCTAAGGTAATAAAAAAAACATGGTTCGTCAAAAATCAAATCCTTTTCTGATAAGTTCTGCTCTGAAACCAGCCTTTTCCCCTCATATAGCATGTTATGTTTTAAAATTAAATAAAATATATAATGTGTCGCGCATCAATAGACTTTTTTCCGTTCGGTTTTTTCTTATAGTTTTTTTTAACAGTATCCCTTTTTGCATACACTAACTTTGTACCCGCTAACGTTATACCAATTCCTCTAAAACATCAACCTGTGAAAAAACTACATCCGGTATCACTATTATTATTAATTTTTTCCCTTGCAGGTCTGGCCTGGTTGCCCATTGTGAAGCCTGCTTCTTCCAGAACACTTTCCGCCTCGGTAGCAGAAAAGCCGGTTCCCGAAACAAAAAACAACGAAGCCGTATTCAATGCGCTTTATGATTCGCTCGATCTGGACGACAAAGGTCTTTCAGAAGAAGCTTTTCGTTATGCCGTCCGGGGTTATGAGCACATGCTAGAGGATCACCGCATCGAAAAACCCGGCTATCTGACCATTTGTGATTTCAGTCGCTCCTCCAACAGTAAACGTCTTTTCCTGATCGATATGTCGGAGGGGAAACTGGTGAAATACACATATGTGGCACATGGCCGCAATTCGGGAGCAGAGTTCGCCAGCAACTTCAGCAATCGTCCTGAATCGCTGCAAAGCAGCCTCGGTTTTTATATTACCGGAGAAACTTACATCGGACAGCATGGTCTTTCCCTGCGTGTAAATGGCATTGAGAAAGGTATTAACGATAACGCTTACCAGCGTGCGATCGTGGTGCATGGCGCCAATTATATCGGAGAAAAATGGGGAGGTTCCTACATGGGCAGAAGTTTTGGTTGCCCTGCGGTGCCCGCTGCGGAAAGCGCACAACTCATCAATACAATCAAAAACGGTTCGGTACTATTTATATACCATCCTACAGCCTCCTATCTGAAGGGCTCGAAAATATTAAATGGTTGATTGGATACTAAGGATGGATTGATACAAATGACCCCTGCTTTGCCGCAGGGGTTTTTGTTTGGAGGAAAGGCATGACGCGATTTGGTTCCATGCGGCTATCTTTGTGGTAATGTCCCGTTTCAACAGGAAAGACGTAAGGAATATGTTGGGTAAACTCACCTGGCGCCGCGGCTGGAATGCTGCCAAGGTGCTGGGCAGTTATTATTACAGCAAATGGACAGGCAAGCCCGTACAATGGGGAATGCCGGTGTCTATTTCCTTTGAACCCACTACCTCCTGCAATCTCCGTTGCCCGGAATGCCCCAGTGGTCTGCGTGCATTCACCCGCCCCACGGGTATGCTTCAACGGGATTTTTTCCGTGAAACCATCGATCAGTTGCACCGCGAACTTTTTTACCTTGTGTTTTATTTCCAGGGCGAGCCCTACCTGAATCCGGCATTCCTGGATATGGTAAAATATGCTTCGGAGAAAAAGATCTATACCGCTACCTCTACCAACGCGCATTATCTTACCGAGCAGAATGCACGCCGCACGGTTGAAAGTGGCCTCGACAGGCTGATCATATCGATCGATGGCACCACACAGGATGTATACGAGCAATACCGCGTAGGCGGCCGTCTTGAGAAAGTGCTGGCCGGTGCCAGGAATATTGTTCAGGCCAAACGTGAGATGAAAAGCAGCACACCTTTTGTGATCTTTCAATTTCTCGTTGTAAAGCCGAATGAACACCAGATCGACGAAGTCCGCCAACTGGCCGAAGAGATTGGTGTTGACGATGTATGGCTGAAAACCGCCCAGATCTATGACTATGAAAACGACCCCAACCGTTTAATCCCTACCCTCGACCGATTCAGCCGGTATCGCAAAACCGGCAAGGGCTACGAATTCAAAGGAAAGCTCTCCAACCATTGCTGGCGCCTCTGGCATGATCCTGTTATTACATGGGATGGCCTGGTGGCTCCGTGTTGTTTTGACAAAGACGCCTCTCACCGCATGGGCGATCTCAAACAACAGAGCTTCCGCGAAATCTGGAAAAGCCCCGTTTACCGTACCTTCCGCACCCAGTTGCTGAAAGGACGGAAAGAAATAGATATCTGTGCCAACTGCAGCGAAGGAACGCGCGTGTGGGGATAGCACAGTAGCTGCCGCCTTCTTTTAAAATATTTTCCGATATTTAAGAGAGGCTGCCACCAAAATCACTGTATATGCAAATGCCTTCATCCATTTCAACCCGGCTGCAATACCAGCACAAGTCATTGCTGGACATAATTGACGGGCTGTCTGACGACCAGGTACACCAGGAAGTTATTCCGGGTAAATGGTCCATTTTCCAACACATCGCCCACCTTTCCTGCTACCAGCATGTGATGATCGACCGGATCAAAAAAATACTTGACGGCGATGCGCCCATACTCGAGGTGTATGTGGCAGAAGAAGATCCTTGTTTTCCCGAAATCTGCAACAAGACCACTGTGGACGTGATGCGTGAATTGCTCGGTACGCGCAAGTCCATGGCCGCCGAACTGAACGGCTTTGCCGAATACGACCTGGCCAAAAAAGGTGTGCATAAAACTTACGGAGAAATGAATTTGGTGCAATGCCTCAATTTTTTTCTTTTGCATGAGGCACATCATTTGTTTGCCATATTTAAGCTGGCGGCCCAACTGAAAGCGGTTGCCACTGTTTAACGGCAATTTTTCTATTAAAAAACAGCCTATGGGCATCGGTAACGACATCTCACAAAGCAGTTTCAACAACGAATACCAGAAAGCGTCTATCAACCTGCTTTATACTTATGGATGGGTAATGGAGCAAATCAAAAACTTCTGCGCAAGAGAAGACATTACTCCCCAGCAGTTCAATATTCTCCGCATATTACGCGGCAGCTACCCGCAACCACTTTCCACGCTCCAGATCCGCGAACGCATGTTGGATAAAATGAGCGATACCAGCCGCATCGTCGACCGCCTTGTCATTAAAGGCCTGGCTAAAAAAGCCACCTGTCGTGAGGACAAGAGACTGGTGGATATTCTCATTTCCGAAAGGGGCCGCCGCCTTCTCGAAAAAATGGATGAACGACAGGATGAGATCGATAATATCCTCAGCAATCTCACGCAGAAGGAAGCAGGATTGCTGAGCGATTTGCTGGATAAGATCCGCGTGAACCGGCAATCGTGAATGGTCAATGGTGAATGGTCAATGGTCAATCGTGAATCGGTCAATTGTCAATGGCTGTTTTACTTAATACTTAACACTTAATACTTATGGCCGAAGCTTCGGCCCGAAGTATCGGGCGGCTGTTTCCTTCGAGAGCCTCAGGAACCTTTAAGCTACACCTTAGCCCGAAGTGTCGGGCCCTACACCTTAAACCTTACACCTTCCTTCTTTCAGCACATTAACTTTTCTTCTCACCCGCTTCTTGGCAATTTGACCTATTTTAGCCTTTTAACTTCTTGCCCCGAACATTCAACGAATGAAACTTATTGTCTGTGCCTTTGCTGCCTTATGTTTGTCCTTTGCCGGACCGGTTATGCATGCCCAATTACCCGCTTATGAATTCAGAGGCGTATGGATCGCTACTGTAGATAATATCGACTGGCCTCCCAGGAATGTATCCGACCCCGAACTGCAACGCGCGGAATATATCCGCCAGCTAGACATGCACAAACGCAATGGCATGAACGCCGTGATCGTACAAGTGCGGCCCGCAGCAGATGCTTTTTATCCTTCACAATACGAGCCGTGGAGCCAATGGCTCACCGGCAAACAAGGACAACCGCCGGCACCTTTTTATGATCCGCTGGAATTCATGATCAAAGAAGCGCACAAACGCGGAATGGAGTTTCACGCATGGTGCAATCCCTATCGCGCCGATTTCAAAATTGGCGGCTCCTCCATTGCGCCAACGCATCTCACCAAACTTAAACCCAATTGGTTCCTCGATTATGGCGGCAAACGTTATTTCGATCCGTCGAATAACGATGCACAGAATTTTGTAGTGACCGTTGTTGCCGATATCGTTAAACGCTATGATGTGGATGCCATCCACATGGATGATTATTTCTATCCTTACCGCATCGCAGGCCAGGAGTTTCCCGATGGCGCCGCCTATATGAAATCAGGCTCCACTTTATCCAAAGATGACTGGCGTCGTGCCAATGTGGATTCGATCATCCGCAAGCTCGACAGTGCTATCAAAAAGGAAAAACCTTTCTGCAAATTCGGCATCTCACCTTTCGGCGTATGGCGCAATGGCGATAAAGATCCGATGGGAAGCGACAGCAAAGCAGGACAGACCAATTACGACGATCTGTACGCCGATATTCTTCTCTGGCTGCGCAAAGGCTGGATCGATTATGTTGCTCCGCAATTGTATTTAGAGATCGGCAACAAGTTCATCGCGTATGAAAAAATGGTGAAATGGTGGGCCGATCACAGTTATGGCCGGCACGTTTATATCGGACATGGTATTTACCGCGCGGGAGAAAAAAGCGCAGCCTGGAAAAGTCCGGAAGAATTGCCCAGGCAGATCCAGTTGTTACGCGAGGAAAAAAACGTGCAGGGAAGTATTTATTTCAGCAGTAAATCATTCAACCGCAATCCCAATGGCTGGAACGACAGCCTGCAAAACAACTATTACCGCCTGCCTGCCCAGATTCCACCGATGCCCTGGCTGCCGCAGCGCGTAACGCCCGCTGCACTTTAAGGGAACCGCGGATTGGTGCCCGACTTCTTCTCCAGGTAATCAGTATAGGCCAGCGATCCGAGCCGCACACGCAACGGGAGGGAGGTTTTTTGCTCAAAAGCCGCCTCAATCCGGCAGAAAAAAGGCAGGCTGGCAGGTTTGCCCGCAACTAAAGACGGTGAAAACAGCGGGTATGATGCAAACAACCGGTTGAATGCCAACGCAGAATCCGGTTGCACAGAACGGGCTACCGAAATGCCTGCATTCGGGGAAATCGGGGCGCTGCCCGGCAAATTCTGTGAAAAAATTTCCCCGTTTGATACCCATAAGAGGACAACAAGTAACCCACAAATGCGTTGCACCATCTTTTAAATGATTTATTTGTAAATTTACGGCCTGATTTTTGCTAATTGGCCGAATTTTTGGAAACTTTAGGCCTTTATAACGGTTCAACTATTATATAGATGGCTCTAAGTCAATCCCTTCAACAGAAATTCCTGCAGAAACTTTCCCCACAGCAAATTCAGCTGATGAAGTTGTTGCAGGTACCTACGCAAAACCTCGAAGAGCGGATTAAAGAAGAACTGGAAGAAAACCCCGCACTCGAACTCGACGAGGAAAAGCATGAAGACTCGCACGATGACATGAAAGACGAGTTCAGCGATGCGGACGAATACGATTCCGAAGCTGATGGCAGCACTGATGACTACGATAACATCGACGTGAGCGAATATGTTCACGAGGGTGACGACGAAGTAGCCGACTATAAAATGCGGGATGATAATTATCCCGAAGACGACGAAAAAAAGCAACTTCCTTTCAAAACGGAAACCAGCTTTTACGATATGCTGTTTGATCAGCTCGGACTGTTGAACCTGGACGAAAAAGAGAAAAAAATTGCCGAGCACCTGGTGGGCAGTATCGACGAAGACGGCTATCTCCGCCGCGAAACTCCCGCGATCGTGGATGACCTTGCTTTCCGCCAGAATATTTCGACCACAGAAGAAGAAGTAGAAGGGCTGATCAGAAGGATCCAGCAATTCGACCCTCCCGGCGTAGCAGCCCGCGATCTTCCGGAATGCCTGCTCCTGCAATTATTCCGTCAGAAAGAAGAAGGTAAGGACGTTGATACAGCGATCCTCGCTATTCAAAAATATTTCGATGAGTTTACCAAGAAGCATTACGAAAAAATCCAGCGTGGTCTTGGTCTGAACGACCAGGAACTGAAGGCCGTAATGCAACAGATCATCAAACTCAACCCCAAACCCGGTGGAAACATCGGCGAGATCAACAAGGCCGAAAGCTACGTGGTCCCCGATTTTTTCATCCTCAACAATGGCGGTAAACTCGAACTCACGCTCAACGGCCGCAACGCTCCCGAGCTCCGCATCAGCGAAGGCTACCGCGACATGATGAAAGAGTACGACCGTGGTGCCAAAAAAGATAAACGTCAGAAAGAAGCTGTTCTTTTCATCAAACAAAAGATCGACGCAGCCAAATGGTTCATCGATGCTATCAAACAACGCCAGCATACATTGCTGTCGACAATGACCGCGATCATGGATCACCAGCACGACTTCTTCCTCACCGGCGACGAGACCAACCTCAAGCCGATGATCCTGAAAGACATTGCAGAAAAAACAAACCTCGATATTTCTACTGTCAGCCGTGTGGCCAACAGCAAGTTTGTACAAACGGAATTCGGCACCTACCGTCTCAAATTCTTCTTCAGTGAATCATTAAGCACGGAAAGCGGTGAAGAAGTGTCCACACGTGAAGTAAAAAAGATATTGAGCGATCTGATCGAATCAGAAAGCAAGAAACATCCGCTGAGTGACGAACGACTGACCGAAATGCTCCAGGAGAAAGGTTACAATATTGCCCGCCGCACCGTAGCCAAATACCGCGAGCAACTGAACATTCCTGTGGCACGTCTCCGTAAAGAGCTGTAAAGCCGCACCGTCCCGGGCTTACCGGGCCACGGGAACCGCATACATGAATACCAGACGGTCATTTTATATCATCCTCCTGCTCCTTATTACAGGTTCAGTAGCGCTTGCGCAACCACTTCCGCTTACAGATGCCGATCTGGCCCGCCGCTACAATTTTATTCATCCCGTTTACAACCGCATTTTCAACAGCAATGGCCTGGATAGTTTTTATGAAAAATTATTCAGGCTCCGTCAGGCAGGAAAGGGCGTTGTTTCCATTGTGCATATCGGCGATTCGCATGTGCAGGGCGATTTTATGACGGCACGGGTGCGTCAGAGTTTTCAGCAATATTTTGGGAATGCCGGCCGCGGTCTTGTATTTCCCCATCGCCTGGCGGGCTCCAATCCGCCGGATGATATTCTCACATCATCACCGGTAAAGTGGCAATTAAACCGCCTCGCACATCCCGAACTTCCCTTGACGCCAGGTATTGGCGGATTCGTCATACGCAGTTTGGCCTCTACTGCTTCTTTTTCTATTTCGCTCAAGCCGGTCAACGGACAACCGCAGACCTTTACCCAAATCAAGGTATTTGTAGACGATAATAGGAGCAATGGCTGGATACTCGAACCCAATACCGGCGAAGCGCCGTATTTGTTGCGCCGCGAAGACGCCGACAGCCTCAATTATATACCGGTTCGGCTCGGTATTCCTTCCTCATCCATCACGCTGAGTTCATTGCCTTCCGCTTCTGCCAAAGAATTTTATGGTGTATCAATGGAAAATGACAGCGCCGGGGTATTGGTTCACACCATCGGTGTCAACGGCGCACGCTATGATCACTATGTACAATCGTCTTTGTTCTGGCAGCAGTTGCCCGCCCTCAACGCAGATTTGTACATCGTATCGATGGGCACAAATGAAGCGCAACGTTCTGTGTTCAAAGGCGCCGAATTTGAGCAACAGGTAACCGCCATGATCAAACGCATCAAAGAAATATCTCCCAACGCCGCTATTCTCATCACCACCGCGCCCGATTCGTACAAAGGGAAAGTAGCCAATCCGGTTTTGCGTCAACTCAACCAGGCGCTGGCGGCTTATTGCAATAACCAACAAATAGCATTGTGGGATCTGTTCCGCATCAGCGGTGGTTCCGGCTCTATGCTGCGCTGGATACAGCGTGGCCTCGTTAACCGCGACCGCGTACATTATACGGTAGAAGGCTACCGCCTTCAGGGCGATTTACTCTGGAATGCGCTTGCTTTGGGCTATAATAGCTGGTGGGAGGGAAAGTTCAAATCGCACTAGCGAGGGCTAATGAGTTAATTTGAAGATTTGATAATTTGACAATGGTAATCAGTAAAGCTGGTTCGGCTGAATATTCCGATTATCTTCAAATTTTCAAATCATCAAATTAAAAAGGGAGATCATCCTCATGATCGCTTGTCAACGGCGTATCGTGATAGTCGTCTGAAGGGCTGGCATCAACAGGTCCGCCGCCACCGGCCAGTTCCACTTTCCATGCTTTTACATCGGTGTACCAGCGCCCGTTATATTCGCGGCTTTCAACGTCGAAGGATATGGTAAGAGAGTTGCCTGGTTTCAGTTGATTGTCGTTGATCTTGTCGCCCCAGATGGAAACACACACCTTCTTCGGATACTGACCATCGGTTTCAACGATGATATCCTGTTTTTTCCATTCGCCATTCTTTCCCTGACCTTTCTGCAGCGGTAATACCTGCACAAGTTTGGCTGTAAGTTGCATTGACATAGACCGTGTTATTTTGCTGCGAATGTAGGCTATTTCCCGTTTTTCTTAAAACTGCAGATAAATCGGCATCACCGGTTCCGACGATTTCAGGGAGCCGTACAACAATACAAACAGGAAGAAGATGACCAGGTAACCGATCAGCGGAATACGCCCCACACGACCGATCAATTTATCTGCATAATTATCCGGAATGGCATGAATGAGATAACCGATTGTCATCATCAGCAGCACGGGCCAGTAGTTGTTGCTGAACGCCCCCCATACGGAGAAATCGAAATTATACCAGATCTGACGCAACATCACCATTGCACGGTCGAAGTCGGGGGTGCTTTCATCAAAGTCCGCAGACTTGAAGAATACCCAGCAGAAACACACAAAATGGAAGGTCAATAATACCGCGAGTATGCGTGATAACTTCGTTTCGCGGATGCGGTTGGCCGTCAGCAGCATCCATACTTTATGTACGGCCAGTGCTATGCCATGTAACGCTCCCCAGATTATAAAATTCCAGTTGGCACCATGCCAGAAGCCACCGAGCAACATCGTTGTCAGCAGGTTCATATTGGCAGCCACTCCTTTCTTTTTTCGCTCGATAATGGCCGGCAAAAGAAAGATCAGGAGGATGCCTGCACTCATCAGCAAGGAGCCAACTACGCCAAACCCAAGCAGGTGAACACCGGCAAAATAGCTTCCTGCAAAAAAGAGCAGCGAAAAGATCCAGGTGGTGATGGTGGCGCCACGGTTGCCGCCGATGGGAATGTACAGGTAGTCGCGCAGCCAGGATGAGAGGGAAATGTGCCAGCGCCGCCAGAACTCCGTGATGCTTTTGCTTTGGTAAGGCGAAAGGAAGTTGGTCGGTATATGAAAACCCAGCCATCGTGCAATCCCTATCGCCACATCACTGTAACCACTGAAGTCGCAGTAGATAACAATCGCATACGCATAAACGGCAAACAGGTTTTCAATGCCCGTATAGCGCCCCGGATCGTCAAAGATATAGTTGACAAAATTCAGCGTGATGAAATCCGAGATGACCAGTTTTTTAATGAGGCCGGAAATAATCAGGTAAAATCCTTTGGCAAAATCCGTTTCCGTGATCTCGTATGGCTTGTTGATCTGCGGTACAAAATCATGCGCCCGCACGATCGGTCCCATCATCAGTTTGGGGAAGAACGAAAGGAATAGCAGGTAGTCGCTGAACTTGCGCGCCGGTTCAAATTGCCCGCGGTACACGTCCACCGTATAACTCAGGTTTTCGAATGTGTAAAATGATATGCCGATCGGCAACAGGATATTCAACGGATGAAATCCCGTATTCAATAAGTCATTGGACAGCGAGATAAAAAAGTTGGTGTATTTGAAGGTGAACAGCAGCCCGAGGTTGAACACGATGCTGATCACCAGCAGCGTGGTCTTCTTCGTTTTATTTTTTTGCCGCCAGATGGCATTGGATAAAATGAAATCGACAATTGCAGAAACGATCACCAGTCCTACAAACCAGCCGCTCGCTTTGTAAAAAAAGTAAAGAGAAAAAGCGCAAAAGATATAACGGCGTACGACATAGTTATGCCGGAACCGGTAATACAAGGCCATGAATGTGGCGAAGAAAAAAACAAAGAACCCGTTGTTGAATAACAGCGGATTGGATTCGTCGTAGACGAACTGATGAAGAAAAGCATCAATATCGAACGATGGCATACTTAACTTTTATTTTGGAGTATCACCTTTTTGCTGGCGCCGGCTGTATTTTTCAAACTCGCGAAGCAGGTCTTCAAAAAACCAATTGCCGAGTATTTCAGCACCCTGGTGATTAGGGTGTACATAATCTTTGTTTGCTAAGGATGGTTTACGGTTGGCCCAATCCACAATTGAATTTTTTCCGCCCATCGTACTGTACAGGTTATAGAAATACGAACCCGTTTCATAGGCGGTCGTAGCCTGGATCTTCAGCAAGGTATCGATGCCCACGGCAGTAGCATAGCCGTCGGGATAGCGGAATGCGCGGTCTGCCGTTCCCGTAATCAGGAAATCTGCTTTGGGGAAACTGCTGCGGAACCGCTCCACTACCGGCATCAGCATGCGCGCATACCAGGTAAAGTTTTTATCGTTGGCGCGGAACAATACATTAACACCGTATTGAAAAATGATCAGGTCGTAAGGGTTTTCCTGCGCGATCGTCTGCAGGAAATTGCTGTCAAGTGATTTGTATTCGTCACCACGTGAGCCACGGAAGGAGAAATTATCAACGATCACACCGGAAAGCGGTTCAAACGAAACGCCATAGATGGGCAAACGGCTGTCGTCCACGTCCAGTCGCAGTTTGCGGGAAATGTCTGAGGCCAGCACGATGCGGTTGAATGATTTGTCGGCATTGATGCTCACCGGTTGTCCGTTCACACGTATGGTTACCGGAGCTTCTGTTTTTCCGCAGAGTAAAATTTTCTCCGTAACGTAAGTGGAATCGGTAATTGTTTTATCGGTTACGCTCACCCAGTCGCCTGAAGTGGTGAAACGGTGTCCGGATAAATAGAGTGTTGATTTGTCGCTTGCATTGCGCAGGTTGTCGTCTTTCCATCCGTTGGAATAGTCGTGTTCGATGGTCTGCCGCAGTTTGTGACCTACAAAATTGATATTGACAAAACCCACGCCTTGTCCGCCGAAATATTCCTGCAGGCGTTTGCGGAATGTTTGTGTCAGGAGGTCGTTTTCGATCATGCTGTCACCGAAATAGGCGATGCGGATCTTTTGCTGCTGCCCGTTTTTCAGCGCATACAACTTCGCCATCAGGTGTGGCAGCGAAGCCAGGCTGGTGTCGGTTTGAAACCCGGTAATGTAATGAGGCGTGTTGTAAAGTAAAAAGTCCTGTTGTGGTCTTTCTTCAATGATGATGGGTTGGCTGCCACCTGTTGTATCGGACTCGGGTCCGTCGGCGAGGAAGGTGGAATCACCTGTTACCACGTCGGCAATCAGGTTCACACGGTCGAACGGACGCCAATGCAAACCAAACGCGTAGCTCACAAGGGAAAAAAACAAATAAGCCGAAACGGCATACACCACAAATAGGAAGACGCGGCGGTTGCTATTCATACAAACACGAAGAAACGATTAGTTAGCCAGTTTATTTCTTTGAATAGCAGTGATTATTTTTTTCCGCCATTCTGCGGGACGTTCCGAATAGCCGGTCTTGCTGATGGCTTCGACCCATTTCCGGTAATCCTTTTCACCCTTCAATTTAGGATAAAATTTTCTTCGTGCCACCAATTGACAAAATGCCGCATAGGATGCAGCCACACTGGGGTATTGTTTGTAGCGCGTACGGATGCCATGTGTTTTCTGAAGCCGGTTACTACCTACGATGCCAAAATGATTATTGAGCAAACGGGCGTTGCGCGTAGTGCCGGCACCTGATTCAACGATGGCCACTGCCAGGATCACGGAACTCGGGATGCCGTACACGGCAGACAGGGAATCTGCCAACGGCCGGTAGTTGCTGATATACGCCTTTTGTGCCCGGGCAGGAACGGTTAGCACCATCAGCGCCAGCAGGCCGAGGAAAATAAAAGTCCTGCGAAAAGGCAGCATTCGTCGTTTTTTACGGGGTATACATGCCATGGATGGCGGTAAACCTACAAGAAAATGCCGATTTTTCATAGTATCCTGATGAAATTAGCATCTGATACGTTGCAATTGCGGGGTATTGCTGCTGCCTCCGCCGGAATGATTTATCTTGCGGGATATTTTTAGCATTTTATAAAGAATATGAACACCCGATTGATCGTAAACCGTGACAGCGAACTGGTGGAAGCCAATGAACTTCCGCAGGTACAGTTTTCACCCGTTGTGAAAGCATTCGCGCGTTTTTTCTCCTATTTATTCCATCCGGTATTTATCCCGTTGTATACGATCGCCTTCCTGTTGTTCATTCATCCATCGATGTTCACCGGATTTCCGGCGGAAAAAAAAGTGCTGATTTTTATCCAGGCGTTTCTTCCGTATTTCTTTTTCCCCGTTGTCATCCTGCTTTTACTAAAGGCGTTGAAATTTCTTGACTCCATTCAACTCCGCACGCAGAAAGACCGCATCATTCCGATCATCGCATGCATGACCTTGTATTTCTGGATCTGGTATGTATGGAAAAACCTGCCTGAAATCCCCAGGAGTATTGTTGTGCTTGGGCTGGCCATTTTCGTTTCTTCCATTATAGCGCTGATGGCCAACATCCGCATGAAGATCAGTCTGCATGCTATTTCCATTGGCGTAATGCTCGGCTTCCTCGGATTCCTGGCATTGGGATCAGATATCAGTTTTACGGTTTATATGATGGTGGCCCTGCTCGTAGGCGGTATTACCTGCACATCGCGCCTGATCGTGTCCGATCATACTACGGCTGAAGTATACCTTGGTTTAATTGCCGGTATTGCGTCCGTGGCGATTGCTGTTTTTTTTACGGTGTAAAAAAAGGCATTATTAACGCCATAACGCAAGAATGAGCAGGCCCGTTGGTCTGGAGACCAACGGGGGCGTATGTCTACGAGAGGTACAAATTAGCCTTTGTTGGTCTCCCGACCAACAAACAGGAGTCGGATTGCTTCGACAGGCTAAGGTCAACTTCGTACATAACGCAACCATGAGCAGGGCCGTTAGTCTGGAGACCAACGGGGGTATGTGTCTACGAGAGGTACAAATTAGCGCCTTTGTTGGTCTCCAGACCAACAAGCAGGAGTCGGATTGCTTCGACAGGCTAAGGTCAACTTCGTACATAACGCAAGAGCGAGCAGGCCCGTTGGCCTGGAGACCAACGGGGGCGTGATGTCTGCCTGACAGGATTTAAAATATTCCGAAGAGTTAGGGTGAGAATACCAACATATATGAACGATGTTATTTTTTTCTCAGCAATATTTTCTCTTTGGTAAACTGGAATGCCTCATCGATAAATGCCGTAATGTTCGGCCAGTTCTCTACCGGCTCCCATGATTTGGTATACCATTTCTCGGCCGTGATCAGCACTTTATTATTTTCGGTGCGTGCGGTGGTAACAAAACCACCGGAAACATTCTCCACCTTGCGGTTAAATTTATCCAATCCCTCGGCTGTAAATCCTTCGGGAATTTCCAATTCAATCTGGTAGCTGTAGCTGCGCGGATAAGGCATGTACACGCTGATCTTCCGTTCGCGCTGGTCAGGTTTTAGTTCCAGTTGCTCGGTGATCAGCTTGCCGGCATCCACGATATAATTATTACCGGCTTTTTTCACCCAGCCTTCCATGACAAAATTTTGTTCCATTTCAAACACCGGCTGACCGGGCATTGATCCCAGGGAAACAATTTTGAAATCTTTGAGTTCTTTGGCGGCTGTGCCGTAAGAACTTTCTATTTCGCTTTCAAAAGCTTTTTTCTTTTCGGTACGTGCTTTTTTGATCACGGAGGCTAACTCATCGGCCTGCTTTCTGGATTTTTTATTACGGTCATCGTTGATCTCGAGTAAGGTTTTATTTTCTCCTACCGACCAGCCTGCTTCCATGGCCGCGTCTTCAAACAAACCAAGCCAGGCCTGCTGTTCGCGTCGTTGAACACCTGTTGCTTTCTGGCTGCGGTAGATCAGCATTTGCTCGGGATTTTCAGCGTTGAATTTTACGCGAAGCTTTTCTGCCTTGTTATTGTCTTTATGCGAACTCACGGGCAGCTTGATCACTCTTCCTTTGTCGAAATCAATATTGCTGCGTGAAAAATCGAAGTAGATTACTTTAGCCTCTTCGCCCTGGAAGGAAGCAGGAATTTCATTTTCCTGGTAAAGACTGGTGGAGTAGGAGAAAAAACGTTCTTTCTTGCTACCGGCACGTACCATTACGCTCAGGTCTGTCAAATCAAAAAGGTTGTCGCGCGATACACTGTTGCGTCCCGCCACGATCACGATATCGCTGGGGATTTTATATTCTTTTTCCAACGTAAAAGCAAACTGCAGGCAGCCAAGTATCTGATGATACAGGCCGTATTCTCTATAAGGACTGGAAAAATCCGATTCCAGGTCGAAATAAGTATAGGAGCCGGTGTACTTGGTAAAACGGTGCAGATAAGAGATTAGTGAATCTGTATTATCGGCTTCGGGGTGTGCCTTCTTATATTTTTTATACGCGTCGCGGAACTGCTCGCGGAAAGGTGCAAAGCCGCGCGAATAATAAGGTGAGCCTGCTTTGGTCTGTAGTGTGAAAATGTTGGCAGCGATATCTCCAAATTTTGCCTCGATCAGGTTTTCATATTTCTTCGCCTTCTCTACGCTACCGGGTTTGATCGCCGGAAGGTCTTTACGAACGATGCTGCCCGTTGTATATTTCACCCGCACAATAGGAATCTGGCGTGGAATGGAATACCACAACATGTCCTTCATCTTCGGAAGATGGCGGGCTTTCAATACCAGCCGGTTGGATTCTTCTTCTGAATCGTAGGTTACTTTAAAATCCGGCGCGCCATTGATCGTTTGATATTCTGCAGAAAAGCGGCTGTCGAACACAAAGCTCAATTCGTAGTTGATCACCGGATAGTCTCCCGCAAGTACTTCATTCGATTCATCGGGCATTTGATTTTGTGCAGCACTGTTGATATCGTAATATTTTACAGAATAAAAATCAAGGATATCACCAACCGACAGACCGGGGATCGCTATTTTTTTCTTATTGTTTCTTCCTTCCAGCGCTACCGCTTCATCCACGTTTACTTTATGAACGCTGCCGTCAGGTTTGATGAGACGGATATTGACAAATGAATAGTTCTTATAATTACCAACAATGGTTTTATTTTTTTCCTGTAATTCGGTGAAGGTGAGTTCGGAGTATTCGTCGAGTGCGGATTTGTCGTTGAGAAGAATTTTTTCCCGGTAAATATTCAGGAAGTTGAACATGGTGCGTGCACTGCGGTTCACGAAAAAGCTGCCTACTTTTTTGGAACTGGTCTCGAGGCTGATCTTTTTTGCGAGGATAACAGCGGATTCATTTTTATAAAAATCCGGAACCGTATTGGCTGCAAAAGCCGTATCCGGCGTACCGAAAATGCGTTGCTCGAGTTCGTCGGCCATCTTTTTGTAATCATCATTCTGTGCTGCAACAGACAAAGAGAGAAGGAGGACACAAAGTCCCAGGAAATGTTTCATGCTTGGCTTGGTTTTCTGGTGGGTTTAATTCTTTTCAAAAACGATCTGCTCGCGGTACTTGCCGGCGAGTCCGTTGATAAAGGTGTTCCATTTTTCAAAATCAGCTTTGCGCAACCAGGTTTCCTTAATGCGGATCTCTTTGCGGTAAATGAGTTTACCGGGTTTTTGCTGATAAGAAATAGACACGTCGGCATTGGTATGCTGGCTTTTCAGGTCGTCGGGAACGGTTTTAACGCGATAGCCTGCCGGAATATCCAGTTCTATTTCGGTAATGATATGTTCTTTATAAGGGAGCAGGATATCGTGCTGGCGTTTGGCCGCATCAACGCGGAAGTCGTTCATCTCCTTCCGGAAATCCAGTTCTGCATAAAGTTCTTTGTCGAACGCAGTAATGGCATTGCGGAAATGCAACTGGTATTTGATGTTGAGCAGGGTGTCGGGTGTATTGAAAATGGCGGGTTGCAGATTTTCAATGGCGTAATCCTGGTTGCTTTTGGAAAGATAGGAGATCAGCGACTTCTGCATATTGTCTTTCTTGGTGCGTTCGATGCTATTGAGCAGGTCTGAACGTGATTCGCCTTTGAAAGAAAGTTGTACATCTCCTTTGAGGTCCAGTGTGTTTGCGAAATGGAGTTTGGCCATCTCCCGTTGAACGTTTTGTTCGGGCGTAGTGGCGGGTATCGTTTCGAGCAGGTAGCTGTCACCATTTTCGATCAACACCTGCCGGCCCTGGATGCGTTCGGCGTATTCATTCAGGCCGATATTGGTTTCGGTAGCGTCGAGAAAATATTTTTTGCCCTTGTAAATCCATGCGCAGATCATGTGATTATCTACGGCCATGGAAGGTGTGGAATAATCGTAGGCGATATGATTGGTACCGAGCCAGCACACGCGTGCATCGAGGCCGATGGCTTTCAATAATCCGCGGGTGAGATTGGCCATGCCTTTACAATCGCCGTATTGTTTGCGAAGCACATCGCCGGCGGGAGCGGGGCGGAAACCGGCAATACCGTCTTCAAAAGCGATGTAGCGGATATGTTGTTGTACCCAATAAAAAATGGCTTTTACTTTTTCCATGTCGGAAGAAAGACCGGCGGTGAGTTCGGTCGCTTTCTTTTTAAGTAACTCCTGGTCATCCTGTACCTGGCGTACTAGGGATATATACCATTTGTATTGGTCCTGCAGAGTCTTAAAATAAACGAATTGCTTATTGCTCGGCCTGGCTTCCTGGCAGCGCACAAGGATATGCGGGCGGATATAGGAGCTGCCCGGCGCTCTCGACTCGCGCACGGGTTTGGGAATATTGTTGAGTGTATAAGTAATGATGCGTTCATTATTTTCGATGGACTCGGCCTTCCGGATATCGAAGCCTTTGAAATTATACTCCACAAGCTCTGCATTCATCCAGATGGGGATGATAAAGCGGACGGTCTTTTTTTCGGTGAGATAAGGTTCGGTGAAATAAACGCTGGTAAAATACTGCGGGTCCTGGTGGGTTCTGCGGAGTACGACGCGGCTGGTGCTGTTTCTTTTTTCGAGTGGCAGGGAAAAGTAGCAGATGCGGGCATCTGAATAGAAAATGCTTTCTACGGAATAATATTCGTAGCGCGGGCGGATCTGTTTGGCTTTGCTGCCGTTGACGTATATGGTTACATCGTCGATGGTGGTGGTGGAATCGTACATTTCGCTGAAGGGGATTTCAGTACGCACATCGTTGCAGCGGAAGGTAACGTCATACTCTTCGGCAATCTCAACGCGTTCGCCTTTGGCGGCGGTCTGAAAGCGGAAGGTCTGGATCTTGTTTTCGACGACCACATTGTTGTCGGTATCCTGCGCCTGCAGGCTGGTGGAAAAAAACAGCAAAATGGCCGCTGAAATCCCAAGGAAAAGGCGTTGCATGCTCTTAGTTTTGGTGGACGGAGTTGGTTCGGGTGCAAATATCCGTCAAATAAAGTAAATGGGCCGGGCGGTAAATGCAGGATGGCGGGAAAAAGAAAAAAAATCCAAAAAAATTAGCGGCGTGTTGCTAAATGATTTAGTTTTGTATCGTTAGTAAAATTTTTAGGTGGGCGGTAATTAAAGCATATAATTTTGGGACAAACAGCAAAAACTATAGAAATGTCAAGCAATACCAATGCAGAGAAATTAAAGGCGCTCAAGCTTACCATGGACAAGATCGACAAAGATTTTGGTAAGGGCAGCGTAATGATGATGAATGAAAAAGGCGAGGTCACGCAGGAAGTGGTGTCCACCGGTTCTATCGGCCTGGATGTGGCGTTGGGTATTGGCGGTTTACCGCGTGGCCGTGTGGTAGAGATTTATGGTCCGGAGTCATCTGGTAAAACCACGGTGGCAACCCATGTTATTGCGGAAGCGCAGAAGAAAGGTGGAATGTGTGCCATCATCGATGCGGAGCACGCTTTTGACAGTTCATATGCCAAGAAACTGGGTGTGGATGTTGACAATCTGCTGATCTCCCAGCCGGACTATGGCGAGCAGGCGTTGGAAATTGCCGACCGTTTGATACTTTCCGGCGCGCTGGATGTGGTAGTGATCGACTCAGTAGCTGCGCTCGTACCAAAAGGTGAACTGGAAGGAGAAATGGGTGACAGCAAGATGGGTCTTCAGGCTCGTCTGATGAGCCAGGCTCTCCGTAAACTGACGGCAACTATTTCGAAGACTAATACTATTTGCATATTCATTAACCAGTTGCGCGAGAAGATTGGTGTAATGTTCGGTAACCCCGAAACCACTACTGGTGGTAATGCGCTGAAATTCTATGCATCTGTACGTTTGGATATCCGTCGAAGCACACAAATCAAGGATGGTGACGAAGCGATTGGTAACCGCGTAAAAGTAAAAGTGGTAAAAAACAAAGTGGCGCCTCCTTTCCGCGCTGCTGAATTCGATATCATATTCGGCCAGGGTATCTCCAAAACCGGCGAGATCATCGACATGGGTGTAGAGCTGGGCATCGTTCAGAAGAGCGGTAGCTGGTTCAGCTACAACAGCGATAAACTCGGCCAGGGCCGTGATGCGGTTCGCCAGTTACTGCTTGATAATCCGGAGCTTTCCATGGAGATTGAGACCAAGATCCGGGAAAAGATCAAGGAAATGCAAGCTTCCTGATAAGCCGGCTGGTTGTAAAGTAGTTCCATAAACAAGGTTTGAAGATGAAGGGCAGAAGGCTTCCTGGGAAGCTATGCGCCCTAGCGAGAAAATCAGCTTCTGGTAGAGGTATGTCCAAGATGGACCAGTCTGCCTGGGTAACGCTAATTGCCTGATAGCCAACCGGAAATAAACAAAAACGTCTTCGTTTTTTTATAAAGAATGTAATGTTTAAACCTTTTTAGGTTTAGATGGGTTAGTAAGTGTCACCGTTCCGTTTTCACGGAGCGGTTTTTTTTTGCCCTTCGAGAGGCCGAAGTATCGGCCTCAGGGACGGCAATAGGTCAATAGGTGAATAAGTGAATGGTCAGACTATCGGGCCGCCATGGATCGGGTATACACGATCCATGGCCGGCAGTCAGAAGGCGGTTGAGAGACAATAAGTCAACAGACTTAGCCCGAAACTCCGGGTCGCAGACGGAGCGGTACGTAAAACTTGCTTCTTAAAACTTATTAGGCCGCTTTTTGACGATATTTTGACTTTTAGTTTGAACTTGTGGTGAATCCTTTGCGTCATAGGAATTCAAAAGTCAAAATTCAAAAGACAGGAAAGTACAGGTGTGACATCTAAAAGGGGTCAAGTAAAACTTATAACTTAATACTCACAACTCATCATAACTTCTTAACATACATCAATCCACTCAATGTTTAAACATTATATTTTTGGTTTAATAAATTGATATGACGGCACAAGCTTCACCTTCAAAAGTCAGTCGCGCACTGCACCTGGTATTCGGCACCTTACTCATAGGTGTTTTTTTTCTGAGTTGGGTGTCCTGGGACGGCCACAAAATTAATGGCGCCGATTTTCCCGGCGGTCGTTTTTTTGAAGTGTCTTCCGCAAGATTCGGTCTCAGCAACCCATTCCCGCAGTTTGCATGGGTGAACTATATTTTCTGGTTTGCTCCGGCCGCCGCATTGATCGCTTTGGGTCAGTCGGTATTCGGACGTAAACGCTGGTTTTTCTCCTGCCTCGCCGGCGTATTGACCTTGAGCCTCGCTACAGTGTTCTTTCTTTTCACCCGCACATTGAATATGCTCGGTGCCGTTGAAGATGTTTGGGCCGCCATCCAGCCAGCCTGGTGGATAGCCATGGCAACAGGTATGGGTATCATCATCACTTCGGGTGCTTTCCCGCTTCCCGGTCGTATCATCATCGTCCTGCTGGGGCCGCTGGCTACCTGGGCCGGGTTCATCCTGATCAGCAGCTATATCGAAAACAAAACCTACGAAAAGACCGACGATATCAAGCCCGCTTATACCGTCAGCGCAAAGGCACTGTTGAAAGAATTCGAAACCGGTGACAGCATCGCCAACAAAAAATACCTCAACCAGATCGTGCTGGTCAATGGCCGCATCGCTGAAATTCAGAAATCCGCCGATTCAACATCGAATGTCAAATTCGCTGATGAAAACGGATCCTACATCATTTTTCCGTTCGACAAAACTTCTTTCAGCCGTGTGAAAGACCTCAAAGAAGGGGATAGCATCGGCGTGAAAGGCGCCTGCAGCGGAGATGTATACAGCGAGATCCTCGAAACCAGGATCATCAACTTCGAACGTTGCGTTCTCAATCAACCCTGAATAAATAAAACTTAACTAAACAAACAACAAACAAAAATGAAAAGAATCATTCTTGCCCTGGCTCTCGTGGCCCTGACCGGCAGCGCTTTTGCTCAAAAAAAGACCACGTCTTCCGCAACAGTTAGCTTTGATGCAACTACGCCTAAAGACGCATTCCCTAAAGCTGAAAACAAAACAGCTATCGCTTCTCTCAACACCAAAACTTCTGCAGTTGCATTTGAAGTACCGGTGAAAAACTTCGTGTTCCCCAACGCAACGATCCAGGAACATTTCAACGGAGAAAGATGGCTGAATTCCGATAAATACAAAACCTTCACTTTCGCTGGTAAAATCGTTGATCCTTCGAAAGTGAACTTCGGTAAAGATGGCTCTTATACTGCCGACGTTGCCGGTAAACTGACAGTGAAAGACAAAACAAACGACGTTACTGTTCCTGTTACATTCGTGGTAAAAGGTTCAAGCGTTACGGCTTCTTCTTCTTTCGATCTTACATTGGCCGACTATGGTGTAATGGCTGACGGTGAGAAGATCAGCAAAACGCCTAAAGTGAACGTAAACGCTGAGTTCAAATAAGTTAGTTCGTGAATGGTCAATCGTGAATCGTCAATATCAATAACGCTTATTCACGATTGACCATTCACGAATTTTGAATTAAAAAAGCTCCCGCATGCGGGAGCTTTTTTATCTTTAGGCCATGAGCACTAGAGTTTTGGGAAGCCGCAAACATATCGCACTGGTAGCGCACGATCATCGCAAAGACGAATTGATCCGCTGGTCCATCCGCAACCGCGAGGCACTTACACGCCATGCCTTGTACGCCACCGGCACCACCGGCTCCATGGTAGAAGGCGCCATTGAGGTAACGGTGACCAAATTTCTCAGCGGCCCGCTCGGCGGCGATCAGCAGATCGGTGCCAGCATCGCCGAAGGAAAAATAGATGTGCTCATCTTTTTCTGGGATCCAATGGAGGCACAACCCCATGACCCCGATGTGAAAGCACTGCTGCGCGTAGCCGCTACCTGGAATATCCCCACCGCCTGCAATGAAGCCACCGCCGACTTCCTGCTCACCAGCCCGCTGATGACCGAAGACTATGAACCCCTACTTCCCGATTTTTCCGCTTATCTGAACAGGAAAATTACTTCCTGAGTTCTGTGTTTTTTAACGGTTAAAGAAGGCAAAACTGTGGTAAATTGCAGTATGGCTTTCCAGTTACACAGTCCCTATACTCCGGCCGGAGATCAACCCGAAGCAATACGTCAACTTACTGAAGGAATACAAAGCGGTGAAAGGTTTCAGACCCTGCTGGGCGTAACCGGATCGGGCAAGACCTACACCATGGCCAATGTGATCCAGAACGTGCAACGTCCCACGCTGGTATTGACGCATAACAAAACACTCGTAGCACAACTCTACGGTGAGTTCCGTCAGTTCTTCCCCGAAAATGCGGTTGAATATTTCGTTTCCTATTACGACTACTACCAGCCCGAAGCCTATATGCCGGTGAGTGATGTATACATCGAAAAGGATCTCAGCATCAATGATGAACTGGATAAACTCCGCCTGCGAGCCACTTCGAGTTTACTCAGCGGCCGCCGCGATATCATCGTGGTGGCATCCGTAAGTTGTATTTATGGTATGGGTAATCCCACCGACTACGAAAACGGGATCATCCGTGTAAACAAAGGACAATCCATTTCACGACAGGCTTTTCTTCATAATCTTGTTAATTCACTTTATACACGCACCACACTGGAGTTTAACCGCGGTACATTCCGTGTAAAAGGAGACACCGTTGATATCAACCTTCCTTATGTCGATTACGGTTATCGCATTACTTTTTTCGGAGATGAAATTGAAGAAATAGAAAGCATCGAAAAGGTGACCGGCAAACGCATTGGTGTAATGGAAAATGCGGCCATCTTTCCTGCCAATCTTTATGTAGCGCCGAAAGACATCATGCAGCAGGTGCTGTATGAAATACAGGATGAAATGGCAGCGCAGGTGGAATATTATAAAGCTTCCGGCAAACTCATCGAAGCGCAACGCCTGAAAGAACGCGTAGAATATGACCTGGAAATGATCCGCGAACTGGGTTATTGTAACGGTATCGAAAACTATTCCCGCTTTTTCGACCGCCGCCTGCCAGGCACGCGCCCTTTCTGCCTGCTCGATTATTTCCCTAAAGACTTCCTGATGGTGATCGATGAAAGCCACCAGACCATTCCGCAGGTAAGCGGTATGTATGGCGGCGACAGAAGCCGCAAACTCATCCTGGTTGATTACGGATTCCGCCTGCCTTCCGCACTGGATAACCGGCCACTCAACTTTCATGAATTTGAATCGCTGCTGAACCAGGTGGTATTTGTATCCGCCACGCCCGATGACTATGAATTGCAAAAGACAGACGGTGTGGTAGTGGAGCAGGTAGTAAGGCCAACAGGTCTGCTCGATCCGCCTATTGAAATAAGACCATCCGTTAACCAGATCGATGATCTGCTCGACGAGATCGATAAAACAGTGAAAAAAGGTGACCGCGTGCTGGTGACCACCCTCACCAAACGCATGGCGGAGGAAATGGACAAATACCTTCACCGCATCAACATCAAATCCAAATACATCCACAGCGAAGTAGATACATTGGAGCGCGTGGAGATCCTGCGCCAGTTACGGCTGGGCGATATCGATGTGCTCGTTGGGGTAAACCTGCTGCGGGAAGGCCTCGACCTCCCGGAAGTATCGCTGGTGGCCATCCTCGATGCCGACAAGGAAGGTTTCCTGCGGAATGAGAAATCACTTACCCAAACGGCAGGCCGCGCCGCGCGTAACGTAGACGGACGTGTGATCTTTTATGCCGATAAGATGACCGACAGTATGCAGAAAACGATTGATGAAACACTGCGCCGCCGCGAGAAACAGATGGCTTATAATATCGAACATAACATTACGCCCCAAACCGTCAAGAAAAGCAAGGAGCAGGTTTTTGCCCAAACCTCCGTGCTCGATATCAAAGGCTTCGATCCGGCTAATCCTTATGCCATTGCCGATGGCCAGGATATGATCAGCCAGGCCGCCGATGAACAACCCGTTTACAAAACCATTCCGCAGGTGGAAAAAGCTATTGGCAAAATGCGTAAGGATATGGAGAAAGCCGCGCGGGACCTGGATTTCATGGAAGCTGCCCGCCTGCGCGACGAAATGTTCGCCCTGCAAAAACAACTGGAAGGCATGAAAGTGTAATCGTAATACTACGAAACACCCGTTTGTATTTTCCCTCTATTTTGACAAATTTCACCCGCCGGAACTTGCGAACCATTATGTGCCGCTCTATCTTGCACATGAAAACCACGAGAATCCAATATTTTTTAAAACCAAAAAATCCAATAGATATGAAACGTCGTGTTCAGAAAATCCTGAATTTTTCTGCATTCAACCTTCTTTTCTTCGCTCTCTACCTGAACTTCATTCACAAAGATCAAAGCGCTTCCATTGTGCCTGTTGTTGACAACCAGCACAAATCAGCCAGCGTTACAGGTACTGTAGTAGTGGAACACCCCGAAGCATATTTGCAACAAAAGACCGCCGGCCAGCCACTGGCAGCAGGTCAGCTTGCACAGCAGTAAGGATAAAATTTTTTAGCCTCGGCTCTGGTGAAGTTTTTACTTCGCCCTTGCATGATCTTTTTCAAACAAAGCAGAGTTTAGACACGCCCAGCTAATTTTTTAGCAGGGCTTTTTTTTGCCCGGTCGGTTTGTTGACCCGGCTGGTTCGCCGGCGGCTGGTGGAAAGCGCGAAACGGATTACCTTAGCGGCATGGACAAAAGACTCTTTCTGCTCGACGCCTATGCATTGATTTTCCGGGCTTATTATGCACTGATCCGCAGCCCGCGGCTGACCAGCAAAGGCAAAAACACCAATGCCCAGTTTGGTTTCACCAACGCCCTGACCGAACTCATCAATAAACAAAAGCCTACACACATGGCCGTGTGTTTCGATACGGCCGCGCCCACAGAGCGCCACACCGATTTTGCTGATTATAAAGCCAATCGCCAGGAAACACCCGAAGATATTTCCCTGGCCGTACCCGATATCATCCGCATCATTGAAGGCTTCAACATTCCGGTTATCGCCATCGACGGATACGAAGCCGATGACGTGATCGGCGCATTGAGCAAACAAGCCGAAGCCGCTGGTTACGAAGTATTCATGGTCACGCCCGATAAAGATTATGGCCAGCTCGTGAGTGAAAAGATCAAGATCTACAAACCCGGTTACCAAGGCGGCGAGGTGGAAATCATGGGACCCGCAGAAGTATGCGCCAAATGGGGAATCAAAGAGGTATCACAAGTGATCGATGTGCTCGGCCTGATGGGTGATGCCGTTGATAATATTCCGGGTATTAAAGGGATTGGTGAAAAAACAGCAGCCAAATTACTCGCAGAATACGAAACACTCGAAAATATCCTGGACAACGCCGACAAGATCAAAGGATCGATGGGAGAGAAGATCAGAGCCGGCCGCGAGAGCGCCATTCTTTCAAAAAAACTGGCCACCATCATTACCAATGTTCCGGTTGTTTTTCATGAAGAAGATTTTTGCCTGAAAGAATGGGACAAACCGGCGCTCAGTGAAGTGTTCGCCGAACTGGAATTTAAAACACTCACCAAACGCTTGCTCGGTGAAGAATTGCCTTCCTCCGGTACAGAAGAAACAACTGCAAAAACTGCCGCGGCACCGCAGGCGGTGCAAACCGATCTTTTTGGTAATGTGATCGCTACTCCGGAACCCGCTCCCAAAAAATCAACGGAAGAAGTGCCGGGCATCGCACAGCTCATCGAAGGCGGTGGCAACAATATTCACAACACACCGCATCATTACGAAGCATGCACTACGCCGGAAGAAATACAACACCTTGTCAGCAAGTTATCCGATCATACGGAAATTTGTTTCGACACGGAAACAACAGGCATCGACGCCAACGAAGCCGAATTGGTCGGGCTTAGCTTTTCTGTAGTACCCGGAGAAGCGTTCTATATTCCTTGTCCTCCCGACAAAGAGCAAACATTGGCAGTACTCGAACATTTCCTGCCATTGTTCGGCAATCCGACTATCACCTGGATCGGACAAAACATCAAATATGACCTCTTGATCTTGAAATGGTACGGTGTGGAAATCAAAGGCCAGTTCTTTGACACGATGCTGGCGCATTACGTGATAGAACCGGACGGCAAACGCAGCATGGATGAGTTGAGCGCAAAGTATCTTGGCTACGAACCGGTGTCCATTGAGGAACTTATTGGTAAAAAAGGAAAAGGCCAGGGAACGATGCGCGATGTGGAACTCGAAAAAATCAAAGATTATGCAGCAGAAGATGCCGACATCACCTTGCAATTAAAACAGGTATTTGCTCCGCAGATAAAAGAAAAAGAAGTAGAACGTTTATTCAACGAAGTGGAGAATCCGCTCGTGCCCGTGCTCACCGATATGGAATTTGAAGGCGTGAAGATAGATATCCCGTTTCTTCATGAATATTCCCGCGAACTTGAAAAAGATGCAAAGACCGCAGAAGAACGGGTATACCAGCAGGCCGGTGTAAGATTCAATCTTGCTTCACCCAAACAATTGGGCGAAGTGCTGTTTGAAAAACTGCAACTCGATCCGAAAGCAAAAAAAACCAAAACCGGTCAGTATGCAACAGGTGAAGATGTGCTGGCCAAATTGGAAAATAAAAGCCCGATCGTTGCCGACATCCTGACCTTCCGCGAACTGACCAAACTCAAATCAACTTATGTAGATGCGTTGCCGGTGCTGATCAACAGTAAAACCGGGCGCGTGCATACAACTTACGGGCAAGCCGTGGCGGTTACGGGCCGTTTGGCAAGCAACAATCCCAACCTGCAAAACATTCCCGTGCGTACGGACAGAGGCAAGGAAATACGCAAGGCCTTTATTCCGCGCGATGAAGAACATGTGTTGCTGTCTGCCGACTATTCGCAGATTGAATTGCGGATTGTGGCGGCTATAAGCGGCGACCCCGCCATGTGCGAGGCTTTTCAAAAAGGAACAGATATTCATACGGCAACGGCCGCCAAAGTTTACAATATCGCAGAAGAAGAGGTAACCAAAGAGATGCGGTATAAAGCGAAAAGTGTAAACTTCGGCATCATCTATGGTCAGGGTGCGTTTGGTCTTGCCGATAACCTCGGCATCTCGCGCACGGAAGCCAAAGAGATCATCGATAACTATAAAAAGCAATTTGCCGGTATTCAGCAATACATGGACAATACGATCAATTTTGCGCGCGAACATGGTTATGTGCAAACATTGATGGGGCGTAAACGCTGGCTGCGCGATATTGGTTCTTCCAACTTCACGGTGCGGGGATTTGCAGAGCGAAATGCCATTAACTCACCCATACAGGGTACGGCGGCCGACATGATCAAGATGGCGATGATCAAAGTGCACAAGATGATGAAGGACGAAGGGTTTAAGAGCCGGATGATCCTGCAGGTGCATGACGAATTGATCTTTGATGTGTACCGCGAAGAGCTCGACCGGTTAAAGCCGCTTATTCTCGACGCTATGCAGTCGGCGCTTATATTACCCAACGATGTGCCGGTGGTTGCCGAAGCAGGAACAGGAAATAACTGGCTGGAGGCGCATTAAACAGCCGTTGTAAGTAATAAGTTATAAGTATAAACAGCCATAATTGGTCCCTGAGCTTTTCAGCGATTGTATATGGCTGTTTTATTGACGATTCACGATTCACCATTCACGAATTCACTCAACATGAAAAAACACGCTATATATTATTGCTACGATGCTTATTGCGGCTGGTGCTATGGCTTCAGCCCGGTGATGAAAAAGATCGCAGAAGAATATGCGGAAACCTGTCACATAGAAGTATTGTCAGGAGGAATGATTACCGGTGAATATGTAAAACCGGTGAGCGCGCTGGCGGGCATTGTGAAAGCACATTATCCCATGGTGGAGGAAACGACGGGCATCAAATTCGGGCAGGATTTTCTCTGGCACATGGAAAACCCGGATAAGAGCGATTGGTTTCCCAACTCACTGAAACCGGCAATTGCCATGGTTATTTTCAAGGAAATTTATCCGGAGCGTCAGGTGGAGTTTGCTTCGGATTTACAATATGCGCTCAACTTCGAAGGCCGCGACCTGGACGACGATGAAGCTTATCGTCACCTGCTGGAGAAGTATGCAATAGAAGCGGAAATCTTTTATTCACGCCTTCACTTTGAAGCTTACCGTGAGAAAGCCGAAGAGGAATTCGAGCTCTGCCGTCATTTGAAAGTAACAGGTTTTCCTGCCGTATTTATTCAGGCTTCGGATGCCCGGCTTTACCTGCTGGCCAGGGGTTACACCAGTCATGAAACCCTGAAAGCCAGGCTGGACGATGCTTTGAAGCAATTAAACGAGGGCTGATCACACAGGTATTCGTCTCCCTAATTTCCCGTTTGGTCTGCTTATTTTAGGCATTCTGAAGGCGTAACGCTACCTTATCGTTTCAAAAACCATTGTTTATGAAACGTATACTGTTTGCCTGCATGGCTACGGCCATGATTGCCACTGCCTGTAACAACGAAACCAAGAACACCGACGCTACAAAAGATTCCAATTCCACTGTGGTGGAAAAAGACAAGCCTGCCGATGCTAAAGACCAGTCTTACACGATGCCGGATTCCGCAACCATGATGAAGAACTGGGAAGCCTATGCCACTCCATCCGATGTGCACAAGATGATGGCAAGCTGGGATGGTAACTGGACCAGTGAAAGCACCATGTGGCACGCACCCGGCGCACCACCGCAGGTAAGCAAAGGCACCACCGTCAACAAAATGATCATGGGTGGCCGCTACCAGGAGTCCATTCACAAAAGTGAGATGATGGGTATGCCATTTGAAGGCCGCAGCACCGTAGCCTATGATAATGCACAGAAAGAATTTATCACCACATGGGTCGACAACGTAGGCACAGGCCTGATGGTCATGAGAGGAAAATGGGACGATGCTTCCAAAAGCATGAACCTCAGCGGAACATGTGTGGATCCAAGCGCCGGTAACGGTCGCGAAATGAATGTAAGAGAAGTATTCAGGATAGTGGACGACAACAACCAGGTAATGGAAATGTACGGGCCCGCTCCGGATGGTAAAGAGTTCAAAATGATGGAGCTCAAACTCACACGGAAAAAATAAGTAACTGATGTCTGACGTCCCGCCTTGTAGCGGGACGCCAGACTAATCAGGAATTCGCTACGCCTTTCAGGTTCAGGTTACGGTTGCGCAGGTCCACACCTCCTTCAAGGATAGATTTCATATCGGTCATGTGAAAGGTCCATCCGTTCTTGCATCCCATGTGGTAATATACTTTTCCGCTTTCGTCGGTCGGGATGTTTTCCTGTACAAGTTCCACGATGTGCTCACCCTCTTCTTCATAAAGTCTGACGGTGCAATTGCCGGCTTTGCCGAAACTGAAACGGAACAGGTCTTTTCCATTCGTTTCCAGTATCGTTCCGTGCTCGGTGTCTTCATCGGAATAGCCATGCCAGCGCCACTTGTAAGTGTCGCCAACGGAAACGGGTTCATCGTCTTTCAGCAATGTACCATCGGGGCGGCGGTATTCACAAGCGCGCAGGAACCAGCGTTCCATGCCACCGCGGGTACTCCAGCAACGGTATAGTGTTTCCAGGTCGGCCTTTACAGGAATTTTTACGCGAAAACGGCTCCAATCGAAATCCATAATAATTCAAAATTAAAAAGTCAAAATTCAAAAAGGTAATAAGTGAACAGCCATTGCAAATTCGTAGCGTGAAAAAGTTGCCTGTTTCACGCTAAGGCACGTAAGGAGCAAAGCCGCAAAGTCTATTTATCTGAAGCCCTATGCCTTACACCTTACGCCTTATACCAACAACTTATAACTTAATACTTATTACGTATAACTTTACCTGCTCAGTATGGAAAAATGGACGATCAATACCTTTTCATCCGCGACGAAACCACGGCCGGTTACGCCGGTCAATGACAGATGGTTTCGCTTCATTGTCATACCCATACTCGGCATTTGCATTCCGCTGGTTTCGGGTATGATAAGGGAGGTTGATCTTTCCGTTACGTTCAACCGGCTGAGTTTCGTTTATACCACGCTGATCTCGCTGGTGGTTTGGCAGGGCAACCGCTATCTGCATTTTTCGCTGAGAAGCTATTTCGACTGGTACCGCAAACCCGTACACAAGATCGTTGCCATGCTGCTCACGATCTGTTTTTATACCATTCCCCTTAGCGTATTGATGTTGCTGGGATGGTATCAATTGTTTGTTCCCGGTCCTCCCGACCGGCAGACCATCATCCTGGCCACACTCATTATTCTCGTATGTGTTATTTTTATTGCACACGTATACGAAACCGTATTTCTTGTAAAGGTGTCGGAAAATGAAATGCTGCGCAATGAACAACTCGAACGTGCCAAAGCAGAAGCCGAACTCGAGGCGTTGAAAAATCAGATCGATCCGCATTTTATTTTTAATTCATTGAATACCTTATCGCATCTTATCGAAGAAAAACCTTCGCGGGCGCGGCAATTCAATGATGATCTCGCCGGCGTTTATCGTTATCTTTTACAAACGAAAGGTCGTGAACTGGTTTTGCTGCGCGAAGAAGTACAGTTTCTGCAGAATTATTTTTCCTTACTCAAAATCCGTTTTGAGGAAGGATTGCAACTTAATTCTTCTGTACCGTGCAACATTTTGGATGAACACCTTGTCCCACCGATATCATTACAATTGCTGGTGGAAAACGCTGTGAAACACAATCGTTTTTCCGAAAGCCATCCACTGACAATTATCATGAGCGTACGCGATCATACGCTGTGGGTGTACAATCCGATCCATCGAAAAGAATCCGCCACCAACGGGTCTTATATCGGTCTCAATAACCTGCGCGATCGTTACAGGCTAACCACCGGTATGGAGATCATCGTCCATGAAACCGAAGAGAGTTTCGAAGTAGGACTCCCCTTATTAAAGATCGGTTAAACAAAAACTATGAGGATTTTAATTGTTGAAGATGAAAAGCCGGCAGCACAAAAACTGGAAAAAGCTGTGCGGTTGGCAAAACCCGATGCAGAAGTAGTGGGTATAACAGACAGCATCAGCGAAACAGTTGACTGGCTGCGGCAATACCCCGTGCCGGATCTGTTGCTGATGGATATACAACTGTCCGACGGATTGTCGTTCCGCATTTTCGAAGAAATAAACCCGGGTTGCCCCGCGATCTTCATTACGGCATATGACAATTACTGGCAACAGGCTTTTGAACAAAACGGCATCGACTATTTACTGAAACCCGTAAGCCAGGAGAAGCTGGGCGCTTCCCTGCGCAAGTATGAATTGCTGCGCAAATTCTTTTCCAACCATCTCGATGCGCTGCAACGCTGGCAGCAGACAGAACCTGCAGGCGCGCATAAAAAAAGGTTCCTGGTAAAACGCGGTGCCGATTATGTGAGTATCCGTACGGAAGACATTGCCTATTTCTATGCTACACACAAAGTAGTATGCCTTGTTGAATCTAAGGGATCGAAATTTATACTGGATCAATCGCTGACGGATATAGAGCGTCAATTGGATCCGGAATTATTTTACCGGGTAAATAGAAAATACCTGGTAAACATGTCTGCGATCCAGCGCATTAAAACCTATCCGAAGAGCAAACTGTTGCTGGAATTGCAACCTGCTGTAGGGGAGGAAGTAGTGATCTCACAGGAAAACGTGACGGCATTCAAGGAATGGATGGGGCAATAAAAAGCCCGGCACTAGAAAATGCCAGGCGACATGCACATTAAACTACGAAAAAAGTTAACCGTCTCTGCGGCGTTCGTTGCCACCACCCGGGCGGCGCTGACGGAGTGAAGGTTCAATCTCGTCTTTAAATTTCTTGAATTGGTCCTCTGTGAGCACGGCTTTCAGTTCTTTGTCGCGTGCTTCTATCAGCGGTTCCATTTTTTTGCGGAGCGCATCCATGTCGGGACGCTGGCCTTCGCCGCGGGATTCAGCCATGATTTTATCCTGCTCCGTGTAATACGTTTTGAAAGCAGCGTCAACTTTCGTAAGCACTTCCGCGCTTGGTTTGAAAGCCGAATCTATTTTCTGATGAACGGTTTGTACGCGTTCTTCAACAGTGCGGCGCTGAAATCCGCCCTGAGCATTTGCAGCAACTGCCAGCACCAGGCTGAAGCAGGCGGCTAAGATTGATTTTTTAAGCATAGCGGTAAAATGTGAGGTATTGATATTGTGTGTCAACTGTTACTTATTTATGTGCCGTACTGTCTGTGCCCTGCGGTCCGCTTTGCGGACGTCCTTTCCGGTTGATGATCTTCTTCAGCAGCGAATCATACCGCGGCAATTGTTCCGGTGTACAAAGTCCGCGCACTTCTTTGAAATGACGGAAGCCTTGTATCTCCAGCGCTTTCTGCCGCTCCGAAATATTTTCTGCACGCTGTTGAAGCAACGCTTCATCAACGGTTGGCAGTTTTACCAGTTCATAAAGACTGTCTTTGGATTTTTGCATGGCATCGAACAAGGGCTTTGCAATTTTCCAATGGGCAGCTTTCATGTCTTTGTACTGCGCTATCTGTTGCTCGGAAAAACCAACCTCTTTCTGGAGTTGGGTCGCTATGCCATTTCTTCCACCGGGTTGACCCTGTGGTGGTGGTGGCGCAGCATCCTTTCCGTTTTTATTACAATCCGGCTGACGGAGAAAATAAACAACCACTGCAATATTCGTCAGCAACAAGAATGCAATGATGAACAGCAAAGTCCTGTTTTTCGAAGCATTATTCATTACGGTTCAGCATTTACATAGTCATAAGATGTGGTGGCAGCAAGCAGGCTGGTTTCATCGTAGGAATTATTGTCCTGCGGTGAGGTGATCGCAATGCGCGACGACTCCACCGATTTTTCTTTATTCAATACGATCACTGCATTAAAGATCAGCACCAGTATCAGCGTGGATACGGTGACCACGGGACGGGCAACAAATGAACCCAACTGCTCCCAGATCGTGCGTCCTTCTTTTTGGAGACGGGCTTTCACCCGCGTGTAAAGAAAAGGAGCCGGCGTGGCGCGGCGGATGCCATCAAGGCTGTCCATGATCTCTTCTGTGTCTCTATGCTTTTGCTCACTCATGACTATAGTTTTAGACGTTATTTGGCACACAAACCTTTGTGTCATTTCATTATTTTTCTTCTTCCAGGTGTTTGCGAAGATTACTCTTGGCACGATGCAGCAGGGATTCCACCGACGACACCGATGTTTCCATTACATCGCTTACTTCCTGATAACTAAGACCTTCTACTTTGTTCAGCACAAATGCGATCCGCTGATTTTCGGGCAGCAGATTGATAGCATGAAACAGGGCGGCGGCTTTTTCTTTTTTGTCCAGGGCTACGCCCGGGTGGTTGAAATCAGGCGGATGGATTACTACTTCATTGTCTTCTCCAAAGAGGCTTCTGATAAAGCCAAAACGTTTCTTTCGTTTTTTCTTTCGTTCGTGATCCAGGGATTTGGTTACCGCTATGCGGTAAAGCCAGGTAGAAAATTTGGCATCTCCCTTAAACGAATGGATGGACTGGTATACTTGAACAAACACATCCTGGGTAATGTCTTCGGCATCTTCTGCCTGCTGCACAATACCCAGCACCGTGTTGTAGACCATATTCTGCCAGGTATCAACGATGATCCGGAAGGCGGATTCGTCACCTTCTTTCAATCGCTCCACCAGTAGCCTTTCATCCAACGTGCATGTTTTAGGAGAACGATATTACACTTTTTTCTGTTCCGTAGCTCGTAGTACTATCAGAACATCATCGGCGGGGGACCATCACCTCTCGGGCGCTCACCACCACCGCGACCCTGACTTGCCGCACGGCCTTTGCCAAAATTGCGCAGGCTGTACGTAAACGTCAGCATGAAATATTGCTGCAACACATTGCTCTGCGAATCGATGATCTCATTGTTGGAACCCACTTCACGATAAATACTCTGGTTCTGCTTCAGCAAATCGAACACAGACAATTTCAGTTCTGCTGCGCGGCTCTTCAGGAATTTTTTACCAACAGCCGCATTCCACAACCAATAGCTCTGGTTGAACCCGTCGGACAAACCGGAGTAAGATTGATTGCTCACATCATTCTGAACAAACCATCCGCTCTTCGATAACAGGTTCAACTGGATGCCGGCCGCCTGATTGAGGTAGCTGGTATTGCTGCTGGTCACCGTATTACTGTGAACGGTATTGTAGTTGGCATTGTACGACAGGTTGAAATCAATGTATTCACTGATGTTGCTCGCCAGTACGATGCCGCCGCTATAGGTATAGTTGTTGGTGATGTTCTCTATATTATTCAGCAGGCCGGGCAGACGTGAGTAACTGAAACCTGCATTCAGGTTCAGGTTTGTCTTGATCACTTTAATAGGCTGACTAAATGTAAAGAAGGTACGCAGGCTTTTATATCCATCAAGGTTTACCGGCTTGGTGAGCTGTGCGTTGGCGGCCAATACACTTCCGGGCTGGATTACCGAGTCCTGGCGCGCGATAAACGTGGCGTTGCTGATATAGTTCTGCTGCGCCTGCAGGAATATGTTGGCAAAGAAACTTTGTCCTTTCTGTGTATTGGTGAAAATGTAGCGCGCCGTTACAAAGTGATTATAAGATTGTTTCAGGTTGGGGTTGCCTACACTTTTACGCAACTCGTTGCTGTTGTTTACCACGTCCTGCAACTGCGAGATGCTCGGGAAGTTGGTACTTGCACGATAGAACAGGTTGATGTTGCTGCGCTGCCCGATCTTTTTGCGCCAGCGGAGATTCGGCAATACATTGGTGAATGATTGATTCACATTTGTCACGGTCGGGAACGTGCGGTCGCTCTGTAATACCGAGTGCTGCAGGTTTACACCAACAGAAAACTGGTTGTCGCGGCTATTGCCAAGGCGATAGGTCAATCCTCCGTTTTGCGTGGTAACCGTGTTGTCGAATTGGTTGGAAAGGGCAGGGATGAACTCCGTGTATTTGCCCCCCAGTTCATCAAAACCAAAAGTCTGCTGATCTGCTTTATTTTTCGTGTAAGAAGGTTCGTAGCTGATCTGCAACTGGCTGTTTTTTCCCAGTGGTTCCATGTAAGAGATGTTACCGGACAATGTATAACCGCTGGTAGGATTATCGGTAAACTGATTCTGCAGCGAATCGCGGACACCACCAGTTTCAAAGAAACGGTAACTGGCATTGCTGTAGGTTTCGCCGTTGTTTTTATTCAATGTTGTATTGAAGCCAACGAAGAGCACGCGGCCGCGTTTGGCAAAAGAGTGGCGATAGAAAATGCTGTTGCGCAGGTTGTAGCCGCTACGCAGTACGTTTCTGTCGCTCGTTGAGGTGTTGGCCGTATCGTTGGGCAGGTAAAGGGTGTTTTCAAAAGCGTTGGTGATCGACCGGTTCTTTTGAAAGTTCAGGCTTGGAATGATAGTGATCGAATTGTTGGAGTCAATATTGTATTGCAGGCGCATGTTGATGCGGTGATTGTAGTTCTGGCTTTCTGCGCGGTTGAACTGGTTGTTCTCCCGGGTGCTGTCTGCATTCAACGGGGTGGTAGTACGGGTAATGTTGTCGTTGATGTTGCGGCTCTGGTTGAAGAAATAGCTGGCCTGTACATCTACTTTTTTGCCCCACTTATCGGTGAAGTTGATACCCGCCGCGTTGGTGCGGCTGATACCGGCCTGCTGGCCTACCTGGAAGTTGTCGCCTCCAAATCCGCCGCCACCGCCACGATTGCCTCCGCGGTTACCACCGCCGCCACGGCCACCCCCCCCACGGTTATTGCCCCCGCTGCTGGTCAGGCCAAGGAGATCCTGCGCACCGAAGTTTTGCTGGTTGATGTTATTGAAATTGCCTACGAATGAAATACGGCGGTCGCCGTTGAAAAGGCTGATATTACCTCCGGCCTGGTAGCGGTCGTTGGTACCATAACCTGCGAACACGCGGCCGAATTGTCCGTTCTTGATACCGGATTTGGTAACGATGTTGATCGCTTTAACGGAATTGCCATCGTCAAAGCCTGTTTGCTGCGCCTGATCACTCAGCCGGTCAAACACCTGGATTTTATCTACTACTTCGGAAGGAAGGTTGCGGAGTGCCGCGGAAGCGTCATCGCCAAAGAAATCCTTGCCGTCGATGGTTACTTTTCGTACCTGTTCGCCCTGTGCAGTCACTGTTCCGTCTCTGTCTACGGTGATGCCGGGCATTTTTTTAATGAGGTCTTCTGTGGTGGCGTCGGGGTTCACTTTGAACTGGCCGGCGCTGAATTGGGTGGTATCACCTTTCTGTACGGTAGCTGCTGCGGTGGAGGTTACGGTCACTCCACCGAGCTGAACAGACGTTTTGGGGATAAAAAGAGTACCGAGCTGGAGGTTGGTAACCGAGTCATTTAAGGGGACAATCTGGCGGTAACGCTCATAACCGATGGCGCTTACTTCGAGGTAAAAGCTGTCCAGCGCCATACCATCGAACCGGAAAGAACCGGTGCTGTCGGCGAGGGAATTGTACTGAACGGTGGAGTCGCGGGCGCCTTTAAGCAGCACTGTGGCACCTGCTAAAGGTTTATTATCAATAAGATCGAGAAGTTTTCCGGTTACAGATTGTGCTTTGGCGGCCACGGAAAAAATAAGGCCAATAATCAAAAGTTGAAATCCCTTCATATAAACTATTATTCCCTATAAGACGCCATGAAGGACAGTTTCTTTCGGCGGCGGTGCTAAATATCCCGCTTAACTAAGTTTTTCTTAAAATAAAAGATCAGGGGCTCAGGGGGCGTTCATTTGCCAGAACTCATTTATCTTGCACGTCCTTAACATATTAGAATTATGGAATATAGTAAACTCGTAGCCGTTAGCGGTTTGCCCGGACTGTACGAACTGATCAGCAGCAAAACAGACGGAGCCATTGTGCGTTCATTGGATGACCAGACAACAAAATTTGCCTCTTCCCGTATACACCAGTTCTCACACCTGGAAAGTATCGAAATATATACCATCCGCGATAATGTGAACCTCGTGGAGGTATTCCAGGCAATGCAAAAAGCAGGTGGTCAGTTGCCCGATGTAAAAGACAACGGCGCGATCAAAAAATACTTTGAGGCTGCCTATCCCGATATGGACTTCGAGCGCGTGTACGGCAGCGATATGAAAAAGATGGTGAAATGGTTTGAAGTGCTGCAGAAGAATAACGTAGAGCTCAAACTCTCCGAGCCTGAAGAAGAAGAAACCGAAGAAATAGAAGAAGCGCCTGTGGAAGAAAAACCTGCGAAAAAGGCAGCGAAGAAAAAAGAAGAAAAAGAAGAGGCCGCCGAAGAGAAGCCTGCAAAAAAAGCCGCTAAGAAGAAGGAAGACGGCGACGAAGAAAAGAAACCTGCGAAAAAGGCAGCGAAGAAAAAAGCAGAATAATTCAGCTCATTACATAAGCAGAGCGGGTGGCCGAAAGCTCCCGCTTTTGTTTTTTCAGGGAAACAGAAAATTCAAAAGTGAAGGGGTCAATCTTGAATGGTCAATCGTCAATAGGTATGTTGTTCCTTTTTTGAATTTTGACTTTCTCCGGGCTGTTGTACTTATAACTTACTACTTATAACCCTACGCCTTATCCCTTTTACCTAAACAAGAAGCCTTCAAAGAACGTTATATGACTACTATGAACGCAGACATACAAAAACTACCCCGCCACTTTTTACCTGCTGACTTTACCGTTACCGCATGGGATACGCTGGAGCCCTACTTCACCGATCTCCGTGACCGTAATATCGGTTCGGCGGAAGAGCTTCAGCAATGGTTGAAAGATGCCAGCGAACTTGAAGCCGTGATCAGTGAAGACGCCTGCTGGCGCCAGATACGCATGACCTGCGATACGGAGAACAAACAACTCGAAGAAGCCTTCAACTTCTTCATGATGGAAATACAACCGAAAATCCAGGAATGGTCGGATCTGCTCAACCGCAAGCTGGTTGAAAATCCTTTTGTAAAAGACCTCGATCAGGATGCATATTTCACCTACCTGCGCAATGTGCGTAAGAGTATCGAACTGTTCCGCCCGGCCAACGTGCCGCTGCAGGCCGAACTGAATGTGGAAGCACAGAAGTTTGGAATGGTGGCCGGTAAAATGACGGTACAGGTGAACGGTGAAGAATTCACTTTACAGCAGGCAGCACGCTTCCTCGAAGATGCTGACCGCGGATTACGGGAGGACGTTTACCGCAAAATAGCCGATCGCCGTTTGCAGGATAAGGAAACACTCGATGAATTGTTTACCTCCATGTTGCAGAAGCGACACCAGATAGCGGTAAATGCAGGATTTGATAACTACCGCGATTACCGTTTCCGTGAACTCGGCCGCTTTGATTACACGAAAGAAGATTGTTTCAAATTTCAGGAAGCAGTAAAGCTGCACGTGATGCCGCTGGTAGATCAGATCTATCGTGCCAAAAAGAAGCAACTCGGTCTGGATACCCTGCGTCCCTGGGATATAGATGCGGAACCGGCCGGTACACAGCCGCTTCGTCCGTTCCGCACCAGTGAAGAACTGGTAGAAAAAACCATCGATTGTTTTACCCGCCTGCGTCCTTTCTTCGCGGATTGCCTGCGCAAAATGAAAGCGCTTGGTCATCTCGATCTCGAAAGCCGCAAGGGCAAAGCGCCCGGGGGATATAACTGCCCGCTTGCCGAAAGCGGCGCGCCGTTCATCTTCATGAATGCTGCCGGCCAGCTCGATGATGTAACCACGATGGTACATGAAGGCGGGCATGCCATTCATTCATTCCTTGCTCATCCGCTCGAGCTCAACGGATTCAAAGAATATCCCACGGAGATCGCGGAAGTAGCCAGTATGAGCATGGAATTATTCAGCATGGATCACTGGGATGTATTCTTTGATTCGCCGGAGGAACTGCGCCGTGCACGTACACAGCAACTCGAGCGTGTGATCACTATCTTCCCCTGGATCGCTACGATCGACAAGTTTCAACATTGGGCCTATGAACATCCGCAGCATACGGTTGAAGAACGCCGTGCGAAATGGTCGGAAATTCTGAACGAGTTCACCTCTTCAGAACTGGATGTTAGCGGACTGGAAGAGTATCGTGCTTATGGATGGCAGCGGCAATTGCACTTGTTCGAAGTGCCGTTTTATTATATTGAATACGGTATTGCGCAACTGGGCGCTATCGGTCTGTGGCAACAGTATAAAGCGAATCCGGACAAGGCATTAGACAATTACGAACAAGCGTTAAGTTTAGGCGGAACCCGCACATTGCCGCAGCTTTTTGCCGCTGCAGGCCTGGTTTTCGACCTTTCACCGGATCATATCCGCGGCTTGATGCAGTTTGTGGATCAGGAGTTAAATCACCTGGAAAAATAGCCGAAAAATACCCAGAAGATGGTAGGTCAATAATTCGGAAATTTGAAAGAGGACTATTACTTTTACCGGGTATTATTGATAAAGATTATACGACTACATCAGTAGTCTTCACATAGCTACTAATCAGAGCCTTAACCTAAGTCGCCGTGTTTCCACACGGGGGCTTTTTTATTTAATTAGCTAATTTGAAAATTTGATGATTTGAAAATGGTTGTATTTCTGCAGCTGGCTAATTGCTATATTATCTTTTATCGCACATTTTCAAATTGCAAGTTCAAGTAGCTAGTGCAATTTTTTGTTGTAGTACTTGATTAGGTGTTAGATAATTAAATTTCCGTACAGGTCTTTCGTTCAGAAGGGCCTGTATTTTTTTTATTTGTTGATGATTAACCAGGCTAAGGTCTGTTTTTTTAGGTAGAAAGCGTCTTAATACGCCGATCCTGTTTTCCACTGTTCCTTTGTCCTGGCTGGTATAGGGACGGGTAAAATAAGTGCTGACCTTAAGCTTATCGGCTATTTGCAGGTGTCCGCTAAAGCCTTGATCATTATCAAAGGTCAATGTTCTGATCTCATAGTCCGACACAGACAACCGTTTAATGATGGCCCGTTTAATGTCCCGGCTGTCCCTGGTAAGGAGTTTGTGTAAACGGGTATGCAGGGTAGCCCTGTCGGTCATTACCAGGATAGCCCCCTGATGGTTTTTGCCCACCATCAGATCTACTTCAATATCCCCGGTACGCTCTCTTTTGGCTACAATGGCCGGTCTTTTGTCAATGCCTACCCGGCCATGGATAATACCCCGGCAGTCCTTGCGGTTACCTCGTTTCCTTCGCCTGCGTCCATGCCTGAGCAGCCGGTAAATCTCTTTGTAAGGGCGGTCCTCTCCCCGGTTGGAATGCTTACAATGCCAGATCCACTGATAAATCCGTTCGTGGCTTACCATCGGCTGTCCCTGCCGGCGAAAGTAGGCGCTGATCAGTTCAGGACTCCACTTCTGTACCTGCATCAGCGAACAAACCTGCTGCTTCTCCGCTTCATTAAATACCACATGTTTAGGCTTATGCGTATGACGCAGGTCAGCCCGACGCTGGGCATTAAAGGCTAGGTACTGTTGGGCGTGTTTACCCCGAAGACCGGTATTACGCTTTAACTCCCGGCTGATGGTACTGGGATGAACATTCAATTGAGCAGCAACCTGTTTTTGTTGGCAACCCGCTAAAAGCAATACTTCGATCTGGTATCTTTGTACCAAACTGAGATGCGTGTAGTTTTTTGACATAAGTAATCCAAAGATTGCACTACTCAGTCAAAAGAAAAAAGCCCTTAAAAGCTTTTTTCTTTTGTTTTCAAAAATTGCACTTATCTATTGAACTCAGCA